>JAESGP010000008.1_pt1 | contig 519005 bp, 464 predicted proteins | sample 9269741 | NCBI WGS metagenome assembly JAESGP01 (sample SAMN15720684, study PRJNA650882) | algae metagenome | isolation source: Desmonostoc vinosum HA7617-LM4 and co-occurring heterotrophs from cave wall | place: USA: Waikapalae cave, Hawaii | collected 2011-05-27 | reverse complement strand
TCGCGCCTACCAGATTCAGTCGACGGCAAAGGGCCTGGCGGTGTCGCCAGGCCCTTTTTCATTTTCGGCTGCCCAGCCGATGTGGCACGGGGCGTGCTTTGCCCAACTGGTATACCAGCCAGTGCACCAAAGCGGCTCCCACCATGTCAAACCCCACCCCGTTGCCGCGCGGCATCGCCCACTGGTTGGCGCTGGCCGCCGAGCCCGAGCGGCTGCTGACCGAGTTGGCCCGGGTGCACGCCGCCGCCAGGTCCGGCGCGGACGACGGCGTCTGGATCCACGTCTGCGACGCCACCGCCTGGGACCGCCAGCTGTCCCGCCTGGCCGACCGCCTGGCAGCCAGCGACGGCCGCGCCCCGCGCGCGCGCCACCCCCTGCTCGGCGTGCCGTTCGCGGTGAAGGACAACATCCACATCGAAGGCGTCGTGACCACGGCGGCGTGCCCGGCGTTCGCGCGCGTGGCGACGACGAGCGCGACCGTGGTGCGCCGGCTGCTCGATGCCGGTGCAATCTGGGTCGGCAAGACCAACCTCGACCAGTTCGCCACCGGGCTGGTCGGCACGCGTTCGCCCTACGGCCGGCCGGCCAGCGTCGCCGATGCGGCGCGCATCAGCGGCGGCTCGAGCTCGGGCTCGGCGGTCGCGGTGGCGCGCGGCATCGTGCCGTTCGCGCTGGGCACCGACACCGCGGGCTCGGGCCGCGTGCCCGCGGCGTTCAACGGCCTCGTGGGGCTCAAGCCCACGCCGGGGCGCGTCGGCACTGCGGGCGTGGTCCCGGCCTGCCGCACCCTCGACTGCGTCTCGGTGTTCGGACACTCCGTGGCCGACGCGGTGAACGTGCTGTCCGTCATCGAAGGGCCCGACGAGGACGACCCGTACAGCGCGTTCCGGCCCGGTCCGGCCGCCTACGCGTCGCCCACGGTGCGGCTGGGCGTGCCGGCGCGGCCGGTGTTCCATGGTGACGACGGCTACGCAGCGGCCTGGCAGGCGGCGCTGGTGCAGGCGCAACGCGCCGGGCACACGCTGGTCGAGATCGACTTCGACCCGCTGCACGAGGTGGCCGCGCTGCTGTACGAAGGCCCGTGGGTCGCCGAGCGCCACGCCGCCTGTCGCGGCGTGTTCGATGTCCACCCCGAGCGCCTCGACCCGACCGTGCGCCGCGTGGTGCAGGGCGCCATCGGGCGCAGCGCGACCGAGGTGTTCGAGGCGGCCTACCGGCTGCAGGCGCTGAAGGCGCGGCTGGCGTCGACGTGGGACCGGATCGACGCGCTGCTGGTGCCGACCGCGCCATTGCATCCCACCTTCGCCCAGGTGGATGCCGACCCCGTCGGCACGAACTCGCTGCTGGGCACGTACACCAACTTCGTCAACCTGCTGGGCTGGTGCGCGCTGGCGGTGCCGGCAGGCACCACGTCGCGCGGGCTGCCGTTCGGCGTGACCTTCATCGCCGCCGCCGGCTACGACGCCGCGCTGGCCCGGCTGGGCGCCGCCTGGTGCGGTGAGCCGGCGTCGCCGCTGCTGGCGCCGCCCCAGGCCAGGGCCGAACTGCCGCTGGCCGTGGTCGGCGCGCACCTGTCGGGGCTGCCGCTCAACCACCAGCTGCGCGAGCGCGGTGCGAGGCTGCTGGCCTCGACGACCACCGCGCCGCACTACCGCCTCTTCGCACTGGCCGGCACCACGCCGCCCAAGCCCGGCCTGCTGCGCGTGGCCGAAGGCGGCGCCGCCATCGCGGTCGAGGTGTGGAGCATGCCGGCGGACCGCGTCGGCTCGTTCCTCGCGCTCGTGCCGCCGCCGCTGGGCCTGGGCAGCGTGCAGCTGGCCGACGGCCGGCACGTGCACGGCTTCCTGTGCGAACACCACGCCCTGGCCGGCGCCGAGGACATCACGGCCTCCGGCGGCTGGCGCGCCCATCTCGCCAGCCGCGCCTCGAGCGCTTTGCACGACTCCACCGCCCCAGAAAGGACCCCAGGATGACGACCGACCGCACCCTTGCCCTGCCTTCGGCGCCGCGGCGCCGCCTCATCGCGGCCGGCGCCGCCGGTGCCGCCGCGCTGTGCGCGCCGCGGCTGGTGCGCGCCCAGGGCGTGAAGATCCGCATCGGCTACTGGCCGGTGGCCGCCGGCCTGCCGTTCTACGCCGCGGTGGAGAAGGGCTACTTCAAGGAAGCCGGCCTGGAGGTCGAGGCGCTCAAGTTCGCCGGCGCCCAGCAGGTGATGGAGGCGATGCTGGCCGGGCGCTGCGATGGCAGCTCCAACGGCACGGGCTCGGGCAACCTGGGCGTAGGCGAGATCGCCTCGCCGGGCCTCTTCAAGATCTTCGCCACCAACCCCAGCAACGCGCGCCACGTGCTGGACCAGTTCCTGGTGCCCAAGGACAGCCCGGTCAAGTCGCTGGCCGAACTCAAGGGCAAGCGTGTCGCCAGCGGCCCCGGCATCCAGAACCGCACGCTGGCCATCGAGGTGCTGGCGCGTGCCGGTGCCGCCGGCACCTCGGTGATGGAACTGCCCATCGGCCAGCACGTCGCGGCGCTGGCCGCCGGCCAGGTGGATGCGGTCTACACGCTGGAGCCCACCGGCACCGTGGGGCGGCTCAACGGCACCACGCGCGTGCTGGAAGCGGGCGTCATCGCCAAGTACATCCTCGGCGACCCGCTGGCGCCGTGGCACGGCGGCTCGGCGGCGCTGACCACCGAGTTCATCCGCAAGCAGCCGGCGCAGACGCAGGCCTACATCGCCGCCTACACGCGCGGCATCGAGCTGGTGCGCAAGCAGCCGGCCGAGGCGCGGCAGTTCCTCAAGGGCTACACGGCGATCGAAGGGCCGCTCACCGGCGAGGTGCCGCTGGCGTCGTACATGCTGTACCACGAGTTCAAGCCGTCGGACGTGGCGGCGTTCCAGAAGTTCTTCGACCTCTTCACCGAGAAGGGCGTGTTCGAGCGCAAGCTCGACGTCGCCTCGCTGCTCTACAAGGCCTGAAGGCACGCCATGCGCGACATGCCCGCCACCACCGCGGTGCCGCCCTGGCAGGCCGCCGCCGGCGCAGAGCCCGCGGCCGCGCCGCGCCGCTTCGACACCGGGCGGCTGCTGCCGCTGCTGGGGCCGCTGGTGCTGTTCATCGTCTGGGACGTCGTCGTGCGCGCCGGATGGATCAAGCCCATCCTGCTGCCGCCGCCCGCGGCCACGCTCGAGACGCTGGTCACCGGCCTGGCCGGCGGCGCGCTGCTCGGCGACTTCGCCGTCACCGTATGGCGCACGGTGCAGGCCTTCCTGATCGCCGCGGTCGTCGGCATGCCGCTGGGCGTGCTGCTGGGCAGCACCGAGCGCGCCTATCGCAGCGTGGAGTTCCTGATCGACTTCTTCCGCTCCACGCCGTCGTCGGCGCTGATCCCGCTGTTCCTGCTGATCTTCGGCGTGTCGGACATCAACAAGGTGGCCATCGCCGCCTTCGGCGCGCTGCTGATCGTGGTGTTCAACAGCGCCTACGGCGTGATGAACGCGCGCAAGCAGCGCGTCATGGCCGCCAAGGTGATGGGCGCCACGCGCTGGCAGACCTTCCGGGACGTGCTGGTGTGGGAGAGCCTGCAGCCCAGCTTCGTGGGGCTGCGCTCGGCGGTGTCGATGGCGCTGGTGATCGTCGTCGTGGCCGAGATGTTCATCGGCTCGGACAACGGCCTGGGCCACCGCATCATCGATGCGCAGCAGGTGCTGAACGTCAAGACGATGTACGCCGCCATCCTGGCCGCCGGCATCCTGGGCTACGTGCTCAACGTGCTGTTCCTGCTGGTCGAGCGCCGCATCGTGCACTGGAGCGGCCGATGAGCGCCGTGCTCAACGCCCCCGTGGTGGCCGACGTGCCGCCGCGGCCCTTCGTGCCCGGGCCCGCCGGCACCCACATCACCATCCGCGGCCTCACCAAGTATTTCGCCGGCTGGCCGCTGTACGAGGACTTCGACCTCGACATCCCCAAGCACAAGATCGTCTCGGTCTTCGGCCCCAACGGCTGCGGCAAGAGCACGCTCATCAACATGATCGCCGGGCTGGTGCCCATCGACGCCGGGCAGATCCTGTTCGACGGCAAGGACCTCAAGGACACGAAGATCGGCTACGTGTTCCAGAACTACCGCGAGGCGATGTTCCCGTGGATGCGCACCATCGACAACATCGCCTACCCGTTGAAGCTCGAAGGCCGCAGCAAGGCCGAGGTGGACCGGCGCATGGCCGAGCTGGTGGCCTCGTTCGACGTCAAGTTCGACCTGCACCGCTACCCGTACGAGCTCTCCGGCGGCCAGCAGCAGACGGCGTCGATCATGCGTGCGCTGGCGCCGGGACCCGAAGTGCTGTTCCTCGACGAGCCGTTCTCGGCGCTCGACTTCGAGATGACGCTGTTCATCCGCGAGAAGCTGCAGGAGGTGTTCATGCAGACCGGCACCACGATGCTGCTGGTCTCGCACGACCTGGAAGAGGCGGTGTACCTGGCCGACGAAGTGCTGCTGCTCACCAAGCGGCCGACGAAGGTGGCCGAGATCCTGCGCTACGACGACCCGCGCCCGCGCACCGTGGCCACGTTGTCCGAGCCCGGCTTCGTCGCGACGAAGAAGCGCAGCCTCGAGGTCTTCCAGCGCGAGGTGCGGCGGTGAGCCCGCGGGCGATCGAGGCCTACGTCGACGCGGCCGCCGCGGCGTTGCAGCTGCCGCTGGCGCCGGAGCACCGGCCCGGGGTGCTGCACTACCTGGCGCTGGCCGCGGCCATGGCCGACGAGGTGATGGGCCTGCCGCTCGGGCCGCACGACGAGCCGGCGCCGGCCTTCGTGCCGGTCTCGCCCGTGCCGCCGGCCGCGGGCGCATGACGACGCCGGACGAGCTGCTCGCCGGCCCGGCGCAGGCCATCGCCCAGGCGGTGCGCGACGGCCGCGTCAGCGCCGCGGCGATGGTGCAGGCCAGCCTGGCGCGCATCGAGCGCACCGACGGCGCGGTCAACGCCTTCACCGACCGCACGGGCGACCGTGCGCTGGCCGGCGCCCGGGCACTGGACGAGCAGCTGCGCGCCGGCGACGCGCGCATCCGTGCGCTGCCGCTGCTGGGCGTGCCCTACGCGGTGAAGAACCTGTTCGACGTGCGCGGCCTGGCCACACGCGCGGGCTCCAAGATCGAGCGCAGCCGCGCGCCTGCAGCCGCCGACGGCCCGCTGCTGCAGCGCCTGGACGCCGCCGGCGCGCTGCTGGTGGGCGCGCTGAACATGGACGAGTACGCCTACGGCTTCACCACCGAGAACAGCCACGACGGGCCGACGCGCAATCCGCACGACCTCGAGCGCATGGCCGGCGGGTCCTCCGGCGGCTCGGCCGCGGCGGTGGCCGCGGGGCAGGTGCCGCTGACGCTGGGCTCGGACACCAATGGCTCGATCCGGGTGCCGGCGTCGCTGTGCGGCGTGTTCGGCCTGAAGCCCACCTTCGGGCGGCTGCCGCGCAACGGCAGTTTTCCCTTCGTCGCCAGCCTCGACCACGTCGGCCCGTTCGCGCGCACCGTGGCCGACCTGGCGCTGGTCTACGACACGCTGCAGGGCTTCGACGCGGCCGACGCGGCCTGCGTCGCGCGGCCCGTCGAACCCACCGTCACCACGCTGGGCGAAGGCACGCGCGGATTGCGCATCGCCGTGCTGGGTGGCTACTTCGCGGCGCACGCCGGCCCGGCGGCGCAGCAGGCCGTGGCACGCGTTGCCGCGGCCTTGGGCGCGGGCACCACGGTCGAGCTGCCCGAGGCCGCGCGGGCGCGCGCCGCCGCCTTCCTCATCAGCAATGCCGAAGGCGGGGCCTTGCACCTGGGCGACCTGCGCACGCGGACCCGCGACTTCGAGCCGCTGTCGCGCGACCGCTTCCTTGCCGGCGCACTGCTGCCCGCCGCCTGGGTGCAGCAGGCGCAGCGCGTGCGGCGCTGGTTCGCCTTGCGCGCCGCCGAGCTGCTGCGCGACGTGGACGTGCTGATCGCGCCGGCCACGCCGGTGGTCGCGCCGCCGATCGGCAGCGACTGGATCGAGGTCAACGGCCAGCGCCTGCCCGCACGGCCCAGCCTGGGGCTGTTGACGCAGCCGCTGTCGTGCATCGGCCTGCCGGTGTGCGCCGTGCCGGTGTGGGGCTGCCACGAGCGCCTGCCCATCGGCGTGCAGCTCGTGGCCGCGCCCTGGCGCGAGGACCACGCGCTGCGCGTTGCGCATGCGCTGGAGCGAGCCGGCGTCGCCAGCGCGCCGGTGGCGGCGGGCGACGCGCTGCAACTGCCGGCCGAGGCCGCCGGCGCGGCGGCCGCTGGGTAACATCCCCCGCATGCGCGCGCTTGCCGTCCCCCTGCCCGCGGTGGCCCCTGCGCGCGCCAACCTGGCCGAGCAGGTCTACGCCGAGCTGAAGCGGCAGATGCACGACTTCAAGCTGGTGCCCGGCGACCGCTTCTCCGAAGCCGAGCTCGGCGCCCGGCTGGGCGTGAGCCGCACGCCGGTGCGCGAGGCGCTGTTCCGGCTGCGCAACGAAGGGCTGCTCGACGTCGAGAGCAAGAGCGGCTGGTTCGTGCGCCCCATCGACTTCGACCGCCTGGAGCAGCTCTACGACCTGCGCATCGTGCTGGAGAGCGCGGCCGTGCAGCGCCTGTGCGGCCGGGCCGAGGCCTCGTCGCCCGAGCTCGATCAGCTCAAGGCCGTCTGGCTGGTGCCGGTGGCCGAGCGGCTGGGCGATCCGCGCGAGGTCGGTGCACGCGACGAGCAGTTCCACGCCACCCTGGTGCGCGCCGCGGGCAACGGCGAGATGGCACGCGTGCACTGGGACGTGACCGAGCGCATCCGCGTCATCCGGCGGCTGGACTTCACGCGGCCCGACCGCATCGAGGCCACCTATGCCGAGCACGCCAAGATCCTGCGCGCGGTGATCCAGCGCAAGCCCGACGCCGCCGTGCTGCTGCTGCGCTCGCACGTCGAGCAGAGCAAGGCCGAGGTGCGCAAGATCACCCTGGCCACGCTGCACGAGGCGCGGGCGTCGAACGCGCGCTGAAGGCTCGCGCGTCGTCAGCCGGCGCGCGGCGCGAGCAGCGCGAGCAGGCGTGCGATGTCGGGCGGCTTCACGAGGTGGTGGTCGAAGCCGGCGGCGGCGGACAGCGCGCGATCCTGCTCCTGGCCGTAGCCGGTCAGCGCGATGAACACGGCGTCCCGCCGGACCCGGCTGCGCAGGCGCGTGGCCAGCTCCAGGCCGGTCATGTCCGGCAGGCCGATGTCGAGGATGCAGGTGTCCCATGGCGACACCGCCGACTGCTCGAGCGCCGAAGCGCCGTCCGCGGCGACGGCGACCTCGTGGCCCACCAGGCGCAGCAGCTCGGCGAGGGTGTGCGCAGCGTCCCGGTTGTCGTCGACGATGAGGATGCGGCGCCGCAGGCCGGCCGGGTGGCCCGCCCCCACCGCCGCGGCCGCCGGCGCGGGTGCGGCCGACAACGGCAGCCGCACGGTGAACGTGCTGCCGCGGTTCGGGCCCGCGCTGTCGGCATCGACGGTGCCGCCGTGCAGCTTGACGAGGCTGCGCACCAGGGCCAGCCCGATGCCCAGGCCGCCCTGCGCGCGGTCGGGCGTGCGCTCGGCCTGGGTGAACAGCTCGAAGACCTCGGGCAGCAGCGCCGCCGGAATGCCGATGCCGTTGTCGGCGACGGCGATGTGCACCTGCTGCCCGACGACGCCGATGCGCACGTCGATGCGGCCGTTGCGCGGCGTGTACTTCGCCGCGTTGTTCAGCAGGTTCGCCAGCACCTGCACCAGGCGGTTGAAGTCGCCGTCGACGACGAAGGCGCCGGCCGCGACGCTGGTGTGCAGCGTGTGCCCGCGCGCGTGCAGCTGCGGCTGCGCCTGCTCGAGCGCCGCGGTCACGACCGCGCGGATGTCGACCGGCTCGTGCGCGATCGAGACCAGCCCGCGCGTCACGCGCGAGACGTCCAGCAGGTCGTCGACCAGCGAGGTCAGGTGCCGGACCTGGCGTTCGATGACGGCCGCCGACTGCGCGGTGCGCAGCGCATCGCCGCCCGAGCGCTTGAGGATCTCGGCCGCCGTGCCGATCGGTGCCAGCGGGTTGCGCAGTTCGTGCGCGAGCATGGCGAGGAACTCGTCCTTGCGCCGCGACTGGTCCTCCAGCGCCTGCTCGGCCCGCTTGCGGTCGTCGATGTCGAAGACGACTCCCACCATGCCGGCGTAGTCCCCGCCTTCGGTGAACCAGGGCCGCCCCAGGTCGACGGCCCAGCGGTAGCGGCCATCGGCGGTGCGCAGGCGGTATTCGATCCGGAACGGGCGGCGCGCGGCGTTGGCCTCGACGAACGCCTCGCTGGCGCGCTGCCGGTCGTCGGGATGGGTGGCCATGGTCCAGCCGAGCCCCAGCGCCTGGGCTTCGGTCTGCCCCGACACGGCATACCACTCGCGCGAGAGGAAGGTGCACTGGCCGGCCGGATCCGCCAGCCACAGCACGGCAGGCGACGTGTCCGCCATGAGGCGGAAGTGCCGCTCGTTCTCGCGCAGCAGGTCCTCGGCGAGGCGCCGCTCGGTGACGTCGGCGACGGTGCCGACGAAGTCGAGCACGCGGCGCGTGTCGCCCTCGCCCTCGAACGACGCGATGCCGCGCGCCTCGAGCCAGCGGGTGGTGCCGTCGGGGCGGTGGATGCGGTACTCGACGCAGTACGGCTTGGGGTCGGCGGGCAGCGTCGCGGCCGTCACCGCCTCCCACAGGCGCGGCGCGTCGTCGGGGTGCAGCAGGGCGCTGATCTGCTCGACGTGGCGCGGCGACGCCGGCGACAACCCGTAGATCTCGGCGTAGCGCGCGTCGTGCCGGACCAGGCCGGTGTGCGGATCGAACTGCCACCAGCCCAGGCGCGCTGCGTCCAGCGCCAGCTGGCGTTCCTGGGCCAGGCTGGACAGCTCCTGGGTCACCTGCCGCAGCTCCTGACGGGCGCGCACCGCGGGCGTGGTCTCGTGCAGCGTGCAGTGCACGCCGAGCACGGCACCGTCCGGGCCTTCGACAGGCGTGGCGGCAAGCGACATCCACACCGGTTGCGGCGGCGTGCCCTGGTCGACGGGCCAGGGCTGGTCGTCGACGCGGCCGGCCAGCCCAGCGAAGGCACGGTGCACCAGCGGCGCGACGGTCTGCGCGACACCGGGCCACACCTCGGCGAGCGGGCGTGCGAACGCGCTCGGGTGGCGCTCGCCCAGGAAGGGGATGCAGCCGTCGTTGTAGAGCACGGTCTGCCGCGGGCCCCAGACGATGAACTGGGGCGCCGCGGACCGCATCACCAGCGCGGCGACGACCCTCAGTTCGGGCGGCCAGCTGCCGGCGGCGCCGAGCGGGGTCTCGGCCCAGTCGATCGCCTGCAGCAGCCGTGACGTGTCGTTGGGATGCGGATCGGAATCGGCCCTTGTCGGCCAGGCTGCAGGCACGTCGGCTCCGGGAACGACCGGCGCTCGGCCTGTCGCGCCACATCATACGGCCGGCATGCAGGCCATCATGCGCGGGCCGCACACGCCCAGGAGAGACCCAGGATGCACGTCGCCGTCTTCAGCACCCGCCCCTACGACCGCCGCTTCCTCGGCGGCGCGGGCGGCACCCACGTCTGGCGCTTCATCGAAGGCCGGCTCGATGCCGACAGCGCCGCCGCCGCGCAGGGCTGCGACGCGGTGTGCGCCTTCGTCAACGACCGGCTCGACGCCGCCGCGCTCGCCCGGCTGCACGCGCTGGGCGTGCGCCTCGTGGCGCTGCGCTGTGCCGGCTTCAACCAGGTGGACCTGGCGGCGGCGGCCGGCCTCGGCATCGCCGTCGGCCGCGTGCCCGAGTACTCGCCGCACGCCGTGGCCGAACACACGGTGGCCCTGCTGCTCACGCTCAACCGCAAGGTGCACCGCGCGCACGCCCGGGTGCGCGAAGGCAACTTCGCGCTCGAGGGGCTGCTCGGCTTCGACCTGCACGGCCGCACCATCGGCGTGGTCGGCACGGGGAAGATCGGCGCCTGCTTCCTGCGCATCATGGCCGGCTTCGGCTGCCGCCTGCTGGCGCACGACCCGGCGCCCGATCCGGCGTGCGAGCGGCTCGGCGCACGCTACGTCGACCTGCCCGAGCTGCTGGCCGGCAGCGACGTCGTCAGCCTGCACTGCCCGCTCACGCCGGCCACGCGCCACCTCATCGACGCAGCGGCGCTGGCCTCGATGAAGCCCGGCGCCATGCTCATCAACACCAGCCGCGGCGCGGTGATCGACACGCGCGCGGTGATCGCCGCACTCAAGCGCGGCACGCTCGGCAGCCTGGGCATCGACGTCTACGAGGAGGAGGCCGACCTGTTCTTCCGCGACCTCTCGGGCGAGGTGCTGCACGACGACGTGTTCGCCCGGCTCCTGACGTTTCCCAACGTGGTCGTCACCGGGCACCAGGCGTTCTTCACCGAAGACGCCCTCTCGGCCATCGCCGCCACCACCGTGGCCAACCTCGATGCCTTCGAGGCCACCGGCCGCCCGGCCCACCCGGTCACGGCCGACCGGGTGGTGTGATCGCGCCGGGGCTCGGTGCCCCGGCCGTGGGCTTCAGTGCGCCAGCGCCGTCGCCGCGCCGATGCCGGTCTCCGAGCGCACCTGCTGGCTGACGAAGCCACCCTTGTCCTGCGCCGCGCGCCGGCTGTTGTCGAACAGCGAGACGAGCCAGATGCCAGCGAAGCCGATGGTCATCGAGAACAGCGCCGGCGAGGCATAGGGGAAGAGCGCCGAGCCCTTCGGGTTGCCCAGCGTCACTTCCCACACCGCCGGCGACAGCAGCGTCAGCAGCACCGACGAGGCGAGCCCCAGGAAGCCGCCGACCACCGCGCCGCGCGTGGTGCAGCCCTTCCACAGCACCGACATCAGCAGCACCGGGAAGTTGGCCGATGCCGCCACCGCGAAGGCCAGGCTCACCATGAAGGCGATGTTCTGCTTCTCGAAGGCGATGCCCAGCACCACGGCCACGAGGCCCAGCGCCACGGTGGTGATGCGCGAGACCTTGAGTTCGGCCGCGCTGTCGGCCTTGCCGTTCTTGATGACGGTGGCGTACAGGTCGTGCGACACCGCCGAGGCACCCGACAGCGTGAGCCCCGCCACCACCGCCAGGATGGTGGCGAAGGCCACCGCCGAGATGAAGCCCAGGAACACGTTGCCGCCGACCGCGTTGGCCAGGTGGATGGCCGCCATGTTGCCGCCGCCCAGCAGCGCGCCCTTGGCGTCGAGGAACTGCGGGTTGGTGAGCACGAAGGTGATGGCGCCGAAGCCGATGATGAAGGTCAGCACGTAGAAGTAGCCGATCCAGGTGGTGGCCCACAGCACCGACTTGCGCGCCTCCTTGGCGTTGGGCACGGTGAAGAAGCGCATCAGGATGTGCGGCAGCCCTGCGGTGCCGAACATCAGCGCCATGCCGAAGCTGATGGCCGAGATCGGGTCCTTGATGAAGCCGCCCGGCCCCATGATCGAGAAGCCCTGCGCCGCAGCCTCGGCCGGCGGCTTGCCGGCCTTGGCGGCGATGGCGGTCTTGATCTCCACCGCCTTGGCGAACATCGCCTCGGGGCTGAAGCCGAAGTGCAGCAGCACCATGAAGGCCATGAAGCTCGCGCCCGCCAGCAGCAGGCAGGCCTTGATGATCTGCACCCAGGTCGTGGCCGTCATGCCGCCGAACAGCACGTACACCATCATCAGGGCGCCCACGATCACCACCGCCAGCCAGTACTCCAGGCCGAACAGCAGCTTGATGAGCTGGCCCGCGCCCACCATCTGGGCGATGAGGTAGAAGGCCACCACCACGAGCGTGCCCGAGGCGGCGAACACCCGCACCGGCGGCTGCTTGAAGCGGAACGCGGCCACGTCGGCGAAGGTGAACTTGCCCAGGTTGCGCAGCCGCTCGGCGAGCAGGAAGGTCACCACCGGCCAGCCGACGAGAAAGCCGATGGAGTAGATGAGCCCGTCGAAGCCGCCCACCATCACCGCTGCCGAGATGCCGAGGAACGACGCCGCCGACATGTAGTCGCCCGCGATCGCCAGGCCGTTCTGGAAGCCGGTGATGCCGCCGCCGGCGGTGTAGAAGTCGGCCGCCGACTTGGTCTTGGCCGCGGCCCACTTGGTGATGTAGAGCGTGCCCACCACGAACACGCCGAACATGCCGATGGCCGTCCAGTTGGTGGGCTGGCGCTCGGCCTGGCCGAGGTCGGCGCCGGCGGCCAGCGCCGCGGCGCTGGCGCCGGCGAAGGCCAGCAGGGCCAGCAGACGAAGGGTGTGGCGCAGGTTCATTGCACGGCTTCCTTGGCGATCTGGTCGGTGAGGGCGTCGAACTCGCGGTTGGCGCGACGCACGTAGACGGCGGTGATGACCACCGTGAAGACGATCACCGCCAGGCCGAGCGGGATGCCGAGCGTGGTGACGCCGTCGCCGATGCGCGTGGCGAGCAACGGCTTGTCGAAGGCCACCAGCAGGATGAAGCCGTAGTACACGACCATCATCGCGCCGGCCAGCCACCAGCCGAAGCGCGTGCGCCGGGCCTTGAGCTCGTGGTAGCGCGGGTCGTTCAGGATCCGCGAGGTCACGTCCGGCATGTCAGTTCCTTTCGGCAAGTGGGGCCAGGATGGCCGGGTTCTCGAGGGTGGAGGTGTCCTGCGTGACGGCCTCGCCGCGGGCGATGCTGCGCAGCAGGCGGCGCAGGATCTTTCCGCTGCGCGTCTTGGGCAGGTTGTCGCCGAAGCGGATGTCCTTGGGTTTGGCGATGGGGCCGATCTCGCGTGCCACCCAGTTGCGCAGTTCGGCGGCGATGCGGCGTGCCTCGTCGCCCGTGGGCCGCGGGCGTTTCAGCACGACGAAGGCGCAGATGGCCTCGCCGGTGGTGTCGTCGGGCCGGCCGACCACGGCGGCCTCGGCGACGAGCTCGGTGCAGCTCACCAGCGCCGACTCGATCTCCATCGTGCCCATGCGGTGGCCGCTGACGTTGAGCACGTCGTCGATGCGGCCGGTGATGGTGAAGTAGCCGGTCTCGGGGTCGCGGATGGCGCCGTCGCCGGCCAGGTAGCAGCCCTTCAGTTCGGGCGGGAAGTAGCTCGCCGTGTAGCGCTCGGGGTCGCCCCAGATGGTGCGGATCATGCTGGGCCAGGGCCGGCGGATGACGAGCATGCCGCCGTGGCCATGCGGCACCTCGGCGCCGGTCTCGTCCACCACCGCCGCGTCGATGCCGGGGAAGGGCAGGGTGCACGAGCCCGGCACCAGCGGCGTGGCGCCGGGCAGCGGCGTGATCACGTGGCCGCCGGTCTCGGTCTGCCAGAAGGTGTCGACGATGGGGCAACGCCCGCCGCCCACGTGCTGGTGGTACCACTGCCAGGCGGCCGGGTTGATCGGCTCGCCCACCGAGCCCAGGATGCGCAGGCTCGTGAGGTCGTAGCGCGCCGGGTGCACCGCGGCGTCGGCCTCGGCGGCCTTGATCAGCGAGCGGATCGCCGTGGGTGCCGTGTAGAAGACGCTGACGCGGTGGTCCTGGATCATCTTCCAGAAGCGCCCGGCGTCGGGGTACGTGGGCACGCCCTCGAACACCACCTGCGTGCCGCCCAGCGCCAGCGGGCCGTAGGCGATGTAGGTGTGGCCGGTGACCCAGCCGATGTCGGCGGTGCACCAGAACACGTCGCCGCCCTTCAGGTCGAAGGTCCACTGCGTGGTGAGCGCGGCGTGCAGCAGGTAGCCGCCGCTCGCATGCTGCACGCCCTTGGGCTTGCCGGTGCTGCCGCTGGTGTACAGCAGGAAGAGCGGGTGCTCGGCGCCCACCCACTCGGGCTCGCAGGCCTCGGGTTGCGCAGCCACCAGGTCCTGCAGCCAGTGGTCGCGCGCCTCATTCCAGGCCACGTCGCCGCCGGTGCGGCGGTGCACGATCACGTCGCGCACGCTGTCGCAGCCGCCGAGCGCGATGGCCTCGTCCACCACGGCCTTCAGCGGCAGGCGCTTGCCGCCGCGCAGCTGCTCGTCGGCGGTGAGCACGGCCACGGCGCCGGCGTCGTGGATGCGGTCGCGCAGGCTCTGTGCCGAGAAGCCGCCGAAGACCACCGAGTGGATGGCGCCGATGCGGGCGCAGGCCTGCATGGCGACCACGCCTTCGACGCCCATGGCCATGTAGATCACCACCCGGTCGCCCTTGCCCACGCCGCGTGCGCGCAGCGCGTTGGCCAGGCGGCAGGTGCGCGCCAGCAGCTCGCGGTAGCTGACGCGGCTGACCTGGCCGTCGTCGGACTCGAAGACGATCGCGGTCTTGTCGCCCAGCCCGCGCTGGACGTTGCGGTCCAGGCAGTTCCACGACACGTTGAGCGTGCCGTCGGCGAACCAGCGGTAGAACGGCGCTTCGCTGGCGTCGAGCGCGCGGGTGAACGGCGTCTTCCAGCCGAGGAACTGGCGCGCCAGGCGCGCCCAGTAGGCGGCGTGGTCGTGGTCGGCCTCGGCCACCAGGCGCCGGTAGGCGTCCATGCTGCCGATCCAGGCGTTGGCGGCCAGGGCGGGCGGCGGGGCGATCGTGTCGGGCATCGGCTTGTCTCCTGCTGATTCCAGCGCGTGGTTCCGGTGTGGGTCCGGCGTGATCCGGCGTGACGATCGTCACGGCAGAGGGACCGGACATTCCTGACACGCGGCGCCCGACCGGGCGCGCGGACTTGAGGCAGATCAAGGAAACGCGACATCGCGTGCCGCCCGCAGCGGCGCACGCTGGCCATGATCGGCGCCATGCCCAGCGCGTTCGACTTCACCTCGTCGCCCTTCGATGCGCTCGACCCCGCCGAGCAGCGCCTGGTGCGCGACGCGGTGGACATCGGCTACTACGGCGAGGGCGAGACGATCCTCGAGCCGGGCATCGAGCCGTCGCGCCTGTTCGTCGTCATCAAGGGCCACGTGACGCAGTTCGACGGCGGCGAGGTCGTGGCCACCTACGGCCCGAGCGACTGTTTCGACGGCCGCGCGCTGCTCAGCGGCGCGGCCAGCAGCCGCTTCGTCGCCGCCGAGGAGGTGATCGCCTACGAGCTGGCCAAGGCCACGGTGCAGGCGCTGATCTCGCGCAACGCCACGTTCGGCGCGCTGCTGTTCTCCGACCTCTCCACCAAGCTCGGCGCCCTGGCCAGCCGCCACGACGAGCGCGAGATGCACGCCCTGACCACCGCGCGCGTGGCCGAGGCCTTCCTGCGCCCGGCACACACGGTGGATGGCGGCACCAGCATCGTCGCCGTGGCCACGCTGATGCAAGCCCGGCGCAGCAGCAGCGTGCTGGTGCGGGACGGCGAGCGGCTGGGCATCTTCACCAGCACCGGGTTGCAGCGCGCGGTGGCCGACGGCCGCCCGCTCGCCAGCCTGCCGGTGCGCGAGCTGGCCACGTTCCGCCTCGTGAGCATCGCGCCCGACGCGCCGCTGTTCGACGCGCTCACGCTCATGATCCAGCACCAGGTGCACCGCCTGGTGGTGGCCGACGGTGCGCGCATCGTCGGCCTGCTCGAGCAGCTCGACCTGCTGAGCTTCGTGTCCAACCACTCCTACCTCATCACGGTGCAGATCGTGCAGGCGCGCAGCCTCGACGAGCTGCATGCGCAGGCCGAGCGCATCGCGCGTTTCGTGGTGCTGCTGCACCGCGGCGGCACGCGCGTGCAGCAGATCGGCAAGCTGGTGCAGGCGCTCAACGCGAAGCTCTTCGAGCGCGCCTGGCAGCTCGTGGCGCCGGCGGCGCTGGTGGCCGAGAGCTGCCTCTTCGTGATGGGCAGCGAAGGACGCGGCGAGCAGCTGCTGCGCACCGACCAGGACAACGGGCTCGTGCTGCGCGACGACGCCACGACGCCCGAGGCCGAGGTGGCCGCGGCCTGCGCGCGCTTCTCGGCCGCGCTCGAGCGCTTCGGCTACCCTGAGTGCCCGGGCGGCATCATGGTGCGCAACCCGGCCTGGCGCCGCCGCGCCAGCGACTTCGCCGCCGTGGTGCGCGGCTGGCTGCTGCGGCCCGACCCGCAGGGCCTGATGGCGCTGGCGATCTTCATCGACGCCCACGCCGTCGCCGGCGACGCCGCGCTGCTGGCGCAGGTGCGAGGCGAGGTCGACCGGCTCGTGGCCGCCGACGACGCGCTGCTCGGCCGCTTCGCCGCCGCCATCGACTCCTTTCCCGAGGAAGCGGGCGGCTGGTGGAACCGCCTGCTGCTGCCGGCCGAGGCCGGCCGCGTGCTCGACCTCAAGAAGCAGGGCATCTTCCCCATCGTGCACGGCGTACGCAGCCTGGCGCTGCGCGAGCACGTCGGGGCCACCGGCACCGTGGCGCGCATCGAGGCCCTGGTGGCTGCCGGCCGCCTGCCGCCGCGCATGGGCACCGACCTCGCCGACGCGCTGCAGCTGCTGATGACGCTGAAGCTGCGCGCCGGCATCGCCGAGCTCGACAAGGGCCAGCCGGTGAGCGGCGCGCTGCGCACCGAGACGCTCAGCAGCCTGGAGCGCGACCTGCTCAAGGATGCGCTGGCGGTGGTGAAGCGCTTCAAGGCCATCGTGCGCCACGAGCTGCACCTGGAGGCGGCCTGAGCCTGGCGCTGCCACCGCCGCCGCTGCCCGCCGCGGCGGCGCGCGTGCTCGAGGCGCTGCGCCGGCGCTGGTGGCGCCGGCGCCTGCGCGACCCGGCCTACGCCTTCCTCGCCGAGCCGCCGCCGCCGCTCGAGTGGGTGAGCCTGGACTGCGAGACCACCGGGCTCGACCCGCGCGTCGACGAGATCGTCTCCATCGGCGCGGTGCGCATCGTGGGCCGCCGCCTGCTCACCAGCCAGCGCCTCGAGCTGCTGGTGCGGCCCACGCGGCCGCCGCCACCGTCGAGCGTGCGCGTGCACCGGCTGCGCCAGCGCGACGTGGCGCAGGGCCTGCCCGCCACCGAGGCGGTGCGCCGGCTGCTGCAGTTCGTGGGCAGCCGGCCGCTGGTGGGCTACTACATCGACTTCGACGTGGCCATGCTCGACCGCGTGGTGTTGCCGATGCTCGGCGTGCGCCTGCCGCAGCAGCGCGTGGAGGTGTCGGCGCTGTACCACGACCACCACGTCGCCGGCCTGCCGGCGCTGCAGCGCGACCAGCCGGTCGACCTGCGCTTCGCCACCATCGTGTCCGAGCTGGGGCTGCCCGTGCGCGATGCGCACGACGCCGTCAACGACGCGGTGATGGCGGGCCTGGTCTTCGTCAAGCTGCAGGCCCTGGCCGAGGCGGGGCAAGGGCCCGCCAGGATGCACCGGCTGGTGCACTGAGGCTCACCGAGGCGACCGCTCGGCCGGCCGCAACCGCCGCGACGCAGCCCGGGTTCAGGCGAGCGCGCCGAAGCGCCGCAGCAGCGCCTTCTCCACCTCCAGCACCACCAGCAGCGCCACGCCGGCGGCGACGATGACCATGCCCCAGGCCAGCGGCAGCGGCTCGGTCCTGAACAGCGCCTGCAGCGGCGGCGCATAGGTGAACAGCAGCTGCAGCCCGAACACGCCGGCCACGGCCAGCAGCACGCGCGGCGTGCCGCGCACGCCGTGCCAGGTGAACGACGGCGCCTTCAGGAAGCGCACGCTGAACAGGTAGAACACCTCCATGCACACCAGCGTGTTGACGGCCACGGTGCGCGCCGCCTCGACGCTGGCGCCGCGCGCCAGGGCCCATTCGTACAGGCCGAAGATGCCCGCCAGGAACAGCGTGGCGACCAGCAGCACGCGCCACACCAGGAAGCGCGACAGCAGCGGCTCGCCCACCGGCCGCGGCGGCCGGCGCATGACGTTCGCTTCGGTCGGCTCGAAGGCCAGCACCATGGCCAACGCCACCGAGCTGACCATGTTCACCCACAGCACCTGCGCCGGCAGGATGGGCAGCGCCACCCCCAGCAGCACGGCCAGCAGCAGCGCCATCGACTCGCCGCCGTTGACCGGCAGGATGAAGGTGACGGTCTTCTTCAGGTTGTCGTAGACGGTGCGGCCTTCCTCCACGGCGTGGGCGATGGAGGCGAAGTTGTCGTCGGCCAGCACCATCGCGCCGGCGTGCTTGGCCGCCTCGGTACCGTTGCGGCCCATGGCCACGCCCACATCGGCCTGCTTGAGAGCCGGGGCGTCGTTCACGCCATCGCCGGTCATGGCGACGATCTCGCCGTCGGCCTGCAGCGCGCGCACCAGCCGCAGCTTGTGCTCGGGGCTGGCGCGGGCGAAGACCCGCGTGCGGCGCACCGTGGCGCGCAGCGCGTCGTCGTCCATGGCTTCGATCTGCGGCCCGGTGACGGCGCCGGCGCTCGCGTCCAGCCCCAGCTGCGCGGCGATGGCCGTGGCCGTGACCGCGTGGTCACCAGTGATCATCACCACCCGGATGCCGGCGGCGTGGCACTGCGCCACCGCGCGCACCGCCTCGTCGCGCGGCGGGTCGATGATGCCGACGATGCCCAGCAGCACCAGGCCGTGCTCGGCATCGGCCTGGCGCAGCGGGTGCGGCGCGCCCGGCAGCACGCGCTCGGCCAGGGCCAGCACGCGTCGGCCGGCGCGCGCCTGGGCATCGATGGCCGCCTGCCAGAACGCGGCGTCGACCGGCTCGCCCGCGCCGTCGGCCGCCGCCTGCTGCGTGCACATCGCCAGCACGCGCTCGGGCGCGCCCTTCACCAGCAGCACGTGGCCGCCGGCGCGGTCGTGCAGCGTCGCCATGTAGCGGTGCTCGGATTCGAACGGGATCACGTCGAGCCGCGGCCGCGCGCGCCGCAGCGCCTCGGGGTCGAGGCCGAGCTTCATCGCCAGCGCGAGCAACGCGCCTTCGGTCGGGTCGCCGGCCAGGCGCCAGTGGCCGGCGTCGTCGTGCAGGCTGGCGTCGTTGCACAGCGCCGCCACGTCGGCCAGGCGCGCCAGCGCGGGCCGTTGCTCGCGCAACGCGGCACCTTCCGCGGGGCGGCCGTCGCGCACGAGGGCGCCCGCGGGCGCGTAGCCGACGCCGTGCACATCCAGCGTCAGGCCGGCGCACACCACTGCCTGCACGGTCATCTCGTTGCGCGTGAGCGTGCCGGTCTTGTCCGAGCAGATGACCGTCACCGAGCCGAGCGTCTCCACCGCCGGCAGCCGGCGCACCACGGCGTGGCGCCGCGCCATGCGCTGCACGCCGATGGCCAGCGTCACCGACAGGATGGCGGGCAGGCCTTCGGGAATGGCGGCCACGGCCAGGCCCACCGCGGCGAGAAAGGTGTCGGCCAGCGACATCCCGCGCACCGCGTAGCCGAAGACGAACATCAGCGCCGCCGCCGCCAGGATCACCAGCGTGAGGCGGCGGCCGAAGCGGTCCATCTTCTGCAGCAGCGGCGTGCTGCCACCCTCCACCGCCTCGAGCAGGCGGCCGATGCGGCCGATCTCGGTGGCCGCGCCGGTGGCCACCACGACGGCGTGCGCCTGGCCCTGCGTCACCAGCGTGCCGGCGTAGCCCATGCACAGCCGGTCGGCCAGCGCGGCATCGGCGGCCACGGGGTCGACGTGCTTGTCGACGGGAACCGACTCGCCCGTCAATGCCGCCTCGTCGACGCGCAGGTTGCGCGCGTGCAGCAGGCGCACGTCGGCCGGCACGCTGTCGCCCGAAGCCAGCAGGACCACGTCGCCCGGCACGAGATGCGCCGCGTCGGTGTCGTGCGGCTGGCCGTCGCGCAGCACCACGGCGCGCGGCGCCAGCAGGTGGCGGATGGCCTGCAGCGCACGCTCGGCCTTGCGTTCCTGCACGAAGCCGATCAACGTGTTCAGCAGCACCACGGCAGCGATCACGCCGCTGTCGATCCAGTGGCCCAGCGCCGCGGTGAGCACCGCCGCGCCCAGCAGCACCAGCAGCAGCAGGTTGTTCAGCTGCCTCGCCAGCCGCGCCAGCACGCCGGGCTGCGGCGGCTCGGCCAGCCGGTTGGGGCCGTGCACGGCGAGGCGCTGTGCGGCCTCGCCGGCAGTGAGGCCCGACGGGGCCGACGCCAGTGCATCCAGCGTGGCCTGCGGCGGACCGGCGTGCCACGGGGTCGGGGAGGGCGCTGACGAACCGGCGCTGGTCGTGCCGGCGGTGGCGGGGGCAGGGGACATGGCCGGCCAGTGTGCCGACGCGCCTGCGAAACGGTCTGCGCCCGATCAAGCCCGTGCCGACCGACGTGTGGCAGTGGCATCACCGTCGCGCTTGACGCCGATCGAGCCGATCCATAGCATGATATGGATGTCGACCGAACCGATGACCGAACCGATTCCCGAGGACGATGCCATCGAGGACGTCGTGCGTGCGCTCGGCCACCTGACGCTGGGCACGCGCCTGAAGCGCCTCGGCGAGGCGCTGCAGGCCCAGACCCAGGCGGTGCTGGCGGCACACGGCTTCACCCAGCCCGCGGCGCACTTCCCGCTGCTGGCGGCGCTGCACCGGCTGGGGCCTTTGTCGGTGGGCGAGCTGAGCCGGGCCGTCGGCGTGAGCCAGCCCGTGGTGACGCGCTCGCTGCGCGGCCTGGAGGACGACGGCCTCGTCGCGTCCGAGACCGGCGAGGGCGACCGCCGTGTGCGCCGCGTCGCGCTCAGCCGCAAGGGCCGCGCGCTGGTGACACGCGCCGGGCGCGAGGCCTGGCCCGTGATCGAGGCCGCGGTGCGCCAGGCCTGCACCGGCCTGCGCGGCGACCTGCTGCGGCAGCTGTCGGCGCTGGAGGACGCGCTCGCAGAAGCACCGCTCGTCGCCCGCGCCGGGCTCGACGTGGCCCATCAGGCGGAGGACCGGGCATGAACCGCACGGCGCTCGACCGCCCGGTGTGGGCAAGCCTGCAGCACCAGCCGGCGTGGGGCCTGGGCGACGCGCGCGCCAGGCGCTTCAGGCCCGAGATCAACCGCTTCGCCGCGACGCCCGACGAGGCGCCGGAACACGCTGCCGCCTTGGCGGCGCTGATCGAGCCGGGCGAGGACCCGGTGTACCTGCTGCAGGTGCCGGCCATCGCCGTCCCGCCCGGGCTCGACGTGCTCAAGCAGGCGGAGGGCGTGCAGATGATCGCCACGCGGCCGGTGGCGGCGGCGCCCGACGACGAGGTGCGTCTGCTCGGCGACGCCGATGCCGCCGAGATGCTGGCGCTGGCGCGCCTCACCGAGCCGGGGCCGTTCTTCGCCCGCACGCACACCATGGGGCGCTTCGTCGGCCTGCGCATCGACGGGCGGCTGGCTGCGATGGCCGGCGAACGCATGCGGTTCCCCGGCCACGTGGAGGTGAGCGGCGTGTGCACGCACCCCGACTTCCGCGGCCGCGGCCTGGCGCGCCGGCTCTCGGCGGCGGTGGCGGCGCACATCCAGCGCAGCGGCGACGAGCCCTTCCTGCACGCCTGGGCGAACAACCGCGCGGCGATCGCGCTCTACGAGCGCCTGGGCTTCGTCGTGCGCACGAGGGTGCACGTGGCGGTGCTGCGGCGGCCGGCGTCGGCCGCCGAGGGCGTCGAGCGGCGCCCGGCGTGAAGGGCAGGGCGCGCCAACCGTGGCGCGCGCCGGCGCGGCCTCACAGCACTTCGTTGATCGTGTAGGCCAGCCGGTCCATCACCTTGTGCCGCCATGGCCGCTGGCGCCAGCGCTCGAGCTCGATCTCGGTGCAGCGCGGCAGGTCGCGCAGGAACACGGCCTCGAGCTGGCGCGCCAGACGGGTGTCGAGCATGCCGAGCGTGATCTCGTCGTTGATCTCGAACGACCGGTCGTCGAAGTTGCACGAGCCGACCGACGCCCACATCGAGTCGACGACCATCACCTTCTGGTGCAGCAGGCCGTCGGGGTACTCGTAGAGCTTGACCCCGAGCTCGAGCAGGCGTTCGAACAGCCGGTGGCCGGCGTGCTGCACCAGCGGGTTGTCGCTGCCGCCGGTGCTGGGCATCATGACCCGCACGTCCACGCCGCGCGCCACCGCGGCGCCGAAGGCTTCCACCGCTTCGGGCTCGGGGATGAAGTAGGGGTTCTGGATCCACAGCCGCCTGCGCGCCATGCACAGCACCGCGTGGTGCAGGATCTTCACCGCCGGCGCCGAGCCCTCGGGCTTCACCGCCGCCACGTGCATCGGCACGTCGCCCGCGGGCTCGAGCACCGGGAAGACGCCCTCGCCGGCGAACATCTCGCCGGTGTGGCCGGTCCAGTTCTCGCTGAACACGGCCTGCACGTGGCCGACGATGGGCCCTTCGACCTGCACGCTCAGGTCGGCCACGCGGCCGGGCTCGCCGTCGCCCAGCCAGTCGTCGACGATGCAGTGGCCGCCGACGAAGGCCACGCGGCCGTCGACGACGCACAGCTTGCGGTGGTCGCGGTCGTTGAGCACCCCGATGTGGTAGATGCGGTGGCGGTGGAACCAGGCGATGCGCACGCCGGCGTCCTCGAGCTGCCGGCACACGGCCTTGCCGATCTTCCGGCAGCCGGTGCCGTCCAGCACCAGCCGCACCGCCACGCCGGCGCGCGCCCGCTCGGCCAGCGCATCGGCCAGCCGCTGGCCCACGGCGCCCTGCTTCCAGAGGAAGGTCTCGAAGTGCACGCTGTGGCGCGCCTGGCCGATGGCGCCGACCAGCGCGTCGAAGAAGGCGCCGTTGTGGTGGACCTGCACCCGGTTGCCCGGCACCACCGAGCCCAGCGCCATGCCGGCCAGCGACGGCAGCAGCTCGTCGATGCCGCCTTCGCAGTCGATGCGGATGAGCGGGTTGCGATGGCGGCGCACCGACCAGATCACCAGCGCCAGCAGCACCACCAGCACCAGCAGGCCCAGCGCGAGCCAGGTGGGCCAGGCGACGGTGCCGTTCATGGCGACGGGCTCGGAGCGTGGGCGGGCATGACAGCGGCGCCCATGGCACGCGGCGTACCCGCCGACGCGGTCGGGCGGCGCCGGCCGGCCACTCGGCGCACCGGCTGGCCGTTCGCGCCGCGCGCCGGCCCGTTCGTCGCATCCGGGTCGGCGCGCACAGCCCAGGCGTTACGCTTCGCGCCTGGCGAGTGGCCGACGCTCGCCCGCAAGCGGTGCCGCCAGAGCGCCGCCGGCCCCAGAACGACCTTCCCGCGAGACCCGAGAGCCATGCGCCATTCTCCGACGCGACCCCTGCCGCTGCTGCTGCTGGCGGGCTTGCTGCTCAGCCTGCTGGGCGGCTGCGGCCGCCAGGCCGACAAGCCGGCGGACAAGACCGCCGCGGCGGCCAAGCCCGCCACCGCCGCCTCCGCACCGGCCGACGCCGCGGCCAAGGCCCAGGCCGCGCCGGTGCTGCTGCTGGCGCCGGAAGACCTGCGCACCGTCGGCGGCGGCGGCGCGGCCGGCGGACCGGTCATCACCGGCTCGATCCAGCCCGAGAAGCGTGCCGACCTGCGCGCCGAGGTGGCCGCCGTCGTCACGCAGGTGCTGCGTGGCAACGGCGAGGCGGTGAAGAAGGGCGAGCTGCTGATGCGCCTGGACGACACGGCCATCCGCGAATCGCTGCAGTCGGCCGAGGCCGGCCTGCGCGCCGCGCAGCAGGCCTTCGAGCAGGCGCAGCGCCAGGTGGACCGGCTCAGGACGCTGCAGGCCCAGGGCATGACCTCGGTGCAGGCGCTGGACGACGCCGAGGGCCGGCGCAACGCCGCGCAGAGCGAGCTGGTGGCGGCACGTTCGCGCGTCGTCAGCGCCCAGCAGCAGCTGCGCCGCACCGAGGTGCGCGCGCCGTTCGACGGCGTGGTCAGCGAGCGCAAGGGCTCGGTGGGCGACACGGCGCAGGTGGGCAAGGAACTGCTGAAGGTCATCGACCCGCGCTCGATGCGCTTCGAGGGCCTGGTGTCGGCCGACCGCATGGGCGAGATCAAGCTCGGCCAGCGCGTCACGTTCCGCGTCAACGGCGTCGACGGCGTCGAGTTCAGCGGCAAGGTGCAGCGAGTGGACGCCGCGGCGAACGCCGTGACGCGCCAGGTCGAGGTCATCGTCGCCTTCGACGACGCGGCACGCGCGCCGCGCGTGGCCGGGCTGTACGCCGAAGGCCGCATCGCCGGCAGCGGCGTGGCCCAGCCGATGCTGGCCGAGTCGTCGGTCGTGCGCCGCGGCGAGAGCACGCGCGTCTGGCGCGTCGGCCAGGACGGCCGCCTGGCCCTGGTGCCCGTGAAGCTCGGCCCGCGCGACGCCCGCACCGGCGAGGTGCCGCTGCTCGAAGGGCTGTCGCCGGGCGACGTCATCCTGCGCAACCCGGGCAGCACGCTGGTCGAAGGCCAGCGCGTGGAATACGCGGCCAAGGGCGTGGCGGCCGCGGCCAGGCCCGAGGCCGGCGGCGCAGCCGGCGCGGCCAGCGCCGCCAAGCCCTGACGCGGCGCCGCCGCATCCGACGAGGCCAGGAGTCCGCCATGTTCCTCTCCGATTTCAGCGTCAAGCGCCCGATCTCGATGATCGTGATCATCATCGCGCTGATGGGGCTGGGCCTGCTGGCGCTGTCCAAGCTGCGCGTCAACCAGATCCCCGACGTCGAGCAGCCGATCCTGGTGGTGTCGATCAACTACCCCGGCGCCAGCCCCGAGACGGCCGAGCGCGAGGTGATCAACCGCATCGAGAAATCGATGCAGACGATCTCGGGCGTCGACCGCGTTCAGGCCACGGCGCGCGAAGGCAACGCCCAGTTCGTCATCTTCTTCAACTTCGACAAGAACATGGTCGAGGCGGCCGACGAGGTGCGCAACGCCATCGGCACGGTGCGCCACAAGCTGCCCACCGAGATCCGCGAGCCGGTGATCACGCGTGTCGACCCGGCGGCCCAGCCCATCATGCAGCTGGCGCTGTCGTCCACCGTGCAGAGCCACGCCGAGATCTCGCGCCTGGCCGAGGACGACCTGGCCGACCGATTCCGCGGCATCACCGGGGTGGCGACGGTCAACGTCAACGGCGCGCTGCGGCGCGAGCTCTCGGTGCTGCTGCACGCCGAGAAGCTGCGCGAGTTCGAGATCTCGGTCACCGAGGTGGTGAACGCGCTGCGTGCGCAGAACACCACCGCGCCGGTGGGCAAGGTGCGCGGCACGCTGGAGGACCAGAGCATCCGCCTGGTGGGCCGCATCGAGCGCCCGGCCGACTTCGAGCAGATGGTGGTGCGGCGCCGCGGCGAACAGGTGGTGCGCCTGGGCCAGGTGGCCAGCGTGCGCGACGGCTTCGCCGAGCAGACCGGGCACTCGCTGCGCAACGGCAACCCCAACGTGGGGCTGTCGGTGACGCGCTCGCGCGACGCCTCCACCGTGGCCGTGGCCGACCAGGTGCGCAAGCTGGTCGACGACGTCGGCAAGACGCTGCCCGCCGGCACCACGCTGGAGGTGACGCAGGACGGCGGCAAGGACGCGCAGAACAGCCTGAACAACGTGGTGCACGCGCTGGTCTTCGGCGCCGGGCTCACGGTGTTCGTGGTCTACGTGTTCCTCAACTCCTGGCGCTCGACGCTGATCACGGCGCTGTCGCTGCCCACCTCGGTGATCGCCTCGTTCATCGCCGTGTGGCTGTGCGGCTTCTCGCTCAACTTCATGAGCCTGCTGGGGCTGTCGCTGGCCATCGGCGTGCTCATCGACGACGCCATCGTGGTGCGCGAGAACATCGTGCGCCACATGGAGCGCGGGGTCGACCGGCGCACCGCGGCGCTCAAGGGCACGGCCGAGATCGGCATGGCGGTGGCGGCGACCACCTTCGCCATCGTCGCGGTGTTCGTGCCGGTGGCGTTCATTCCGGGCGTCACCGGCGAGTGGTTCAGGCCGTTCGGCCTGACGGTGGCGGCCTCGGTGCTGGTGAGCCTGTTCATCAGCTTCACGCTCGACCCGATGCTCTCGGCCTACTGGGGCGACCCGCCGGGGCACCACGAGGCAAAGAAGCGCGGCGTGAGCCTGCTGCTGCAGCGCTTCAACGACTGGTTCGACAGCCTGGCCGACCGCTACGGCCACGTCATCGCCTGGGCGCTGCACCACCGGGTGTGGATGTTCCTGCTGGCGCTGGCGAGCTTCGCGCTGGCGGTGTTCCTCGCCGCCACCAAGGTCGGCTCGAGCTTCCTGCCCACGGGCGACTACGGCGTCATCGCCATCGACATCCGCACGCCGGCGTCGTCCAGCCTGCAGTACAACAAGCTCAAGGTCGAAGCCGCCGCGGCGCTGGCGCGCACGCTGCCCGAGACCAAGGCCACCAACAGCAACGTCACCGCCGCCGGCGGCCGCGTCTACGTGGACATCGGCAAGGTGCACGAGCGCCAGCGCGGCCTGGTGGCCGTCGCGAAGGACCTGCGCCAGCTCACCGGCCGCCTGGTCGGCGCCGAGTACGTGGTGCTCGAGGACCTGAACATGGGCGCGCAGAAGCCGGTGCAGATCCGCTTCACGGGCACCGATTCGCGCAAGCTGCTCGAGATCACCAACGACTTCATGGCCAAGCTGCGCCAGGTGCCCGGTGCGGTCGACGTGGGCCTGTCGGAGCAGGATCCGCAGGACGAACTCAAGATCGAACTCGACCGGGGGCTGGCCAACTCGCTCGGCATCTCGGTTGCCGACGCGGCGCAGGCGCTGCGCGTGGCCTTCGCCGGCGTGGAGGTGGGCGACTGGGTGGATCCGAACGGCGAGACGCGCGACGTCGCCGTGCGCCTGGCGCCGGAAGACCGCGTCGACGCCAGCAACATCGAGCGGCTGCCGATCGCCATCAGCGGCACCAACCGCATCGTGCCGCTGGACCAGATCGCCACCGTCACCATCGGCAAGGCGCCCAGCCAGATCCAGCACAGCAACGGCAAGCGCACCATCTCGGTCAGCGCCAATGCCCAGGGGCGCTCGCCCGGCGAGGTGACGGCCGACGCGCTGAAGATCGCGCGTGCCATCCCGTTCCCGCCGGGCTACGGGCTCGAGCTGGCCGGGGCCTCGCGCGACCAGCAGGAGGTGTTCTCCAACCTCGGCGTGGCGCTCATCTCCGGCGTGGCGCTGATGTACCTGGTGCTGGTGATGCAGTTCGGCTCGTTCACCGCGCCGCTGCCGGTGATGGTGTCGCTGCCGCTGTCGTTCATCGGCGTGGTGCTCGCGCTGCTGACCACCAAGGACACGCTCAACCTGATGAGCTTCATCGGCGTGATCATGCTGGTGGGCCTGGTGGCTAAGAACGCCATCCTGCTGCTCGACGCGGCGCGCGCCGAGGAGCGTGCCGGCGTGCCGCGCGAGGAGGCGCTGATGCACGCCGGACGCAAGCGCTTCAGGCCGATCCTGATGACGACCTTCGCGCTGATCGCCGGCATGGTGCCGGTGGCGGTGGGCGTGGGCGAGGGCGGCGAGTTCTACCGGCCGATGGCGGTGGCCATCATCGGTGGCGTCATCACCTCCACCGTGCTGACGCTGCTGGTGATCCCGAGCTTCTACGACTCCATCGAGATCAAGCGCGACGCCGCCATCGCCAAGTTCAAGGCGCGGGCCAGCCGCTGGCATCCGCTGCCGGCCTTCCTGGCGACGCTGGGCGAGGCCGTGCTGACGCTGCTGGGCGTGCGCCTGATCTGGCGCGGCCTGAAGCGTCTGGCGGCCTTCAGCCGGCGCAAGGCACCGCTAGCGATGCCGGCGCCGGGCGCGGCGGATTGAGCGCGCCGGCGGCCGGCGGTGCCGACGCGAGCCGCGTCGCGCTGCCGGGCGCGACAGCGCTGCTGGCGGCCGCCTGCCGCATCGCGCGCGAGGCCGGCGCGGCCATCCTCGGCGTCGACGGCCAGGCCGACCGCGCCGTGCGCCACAAGGCTGATGCGTCACCGCTGACGCTGGCCGACGAGCGTGCCGAGGCGATCATCGTCCCGGCGCTGCGGTCGCTGGCGCCCTACCCGGTGGTGGTCGAGGAAGCGGTGGCGCGCGGCGAGTGCCCCGCGATCGACGCCGACGGCCCGTTCTGGCTGGTCGACCCGCTGGACGGCACGCGCGAGTTCGTGGCGCGCAACGGCGAGTTCACGGTGAACATCGCGCTCGTCTGCCGTGGCGCGCCGCTGCTCGGCGTGGTGCACGTGCCGGTGGCCGGCATCAGCTACGCCGGGCAGTTAGCCCACGACGGTGGCAACGGCGCGCCCGCGGCCTGGATCGAGCACGCCGATGGCCGCCACGAAGCCATCGCCTGCCGCGCCTGCCCGGCCGAGGGGCTGGTGCTCGCCGTCAGCCGCTCGCACGGCGACGACGCGGCGCTGCAGGCCTGGCTGGGCGACGCCGTGCCCGTGGCCGGCCGCATCGCCGCCGGCTCGGCGCTGAAGTTCGGTCTGCTCGCGCGCGGCGCGGCCGACCTGTACCCGCGCCTGGGCCGCACGATGGAGTGGGACACGGCCGCCGGCCACGCCTTGCTGCGCGCCGCCGGCGGCGACGTGCTCGACCTCCAGGGTCAGCCGCTGCGCTATGGCAAGCCCGGGTTCGAGAACCCGCCGTTCGTGGCGCACGGCCGCGGCTGGCAGGGGAAAACCCCGCGCGGGGCGGCTTGAGGGCGACTCCTAGAATCGTCCGCAGCCCCCTCACCGGAACCGCAAGGAACCCCGCAGCATGCCGTCCCGCACCCGCAACGCGGCGCCCGACACCGAGCCGAAGCCCGAGGCCGCCGCGGCGCAGGACAGCGCCATCCGCGTGCTCAAGAAGTACCCCAACCGGCGCCTGTACGACACGCGCACCAGCAGCTACATCACGCTGGCCGACGTCAAGCAGATGGTGCTGGCGGGCGAGGGCTTCGAGGTCCGCGACGCCAAGACCGGCGAGGAGATCACGCGCAGCATCCTGCTGCAGATCATCCTCGAGGAGGAATCGGCCGGCGTGCCCATGTTCAGCACGCAGACGCTGGCGCAGATCATCCGCTTCTACGGCCATGCGATGCAGGGCCTGATGGGCACGCTGCTCGAGCGCAACATGGCCGCCTTCGCCGAGATGCAGCAGCAGTTCCTGCAGCAGGGCAAGCAGCTCATGCCGGGCTTCGACCCCGGCAAGACGCTCTCGCCCGAGGCCTGGACGCAGTTCATGAGCGGCCAGCCGCAGGCCATGCAGCACCTGATGAACAGCTACCTCGAGACGAGCCGCAGCCTGTTCGAGAAGATGCCCATGCCAGGCAACGCCTGGTTCCCCGGCAGCACGAAGAAGTAGCGCGCCGTCCACGACGGCACGGCAACGCCCACGCCGGCAAGCGCGGTGCCGGCGTGACGCCTGCTTGCGCGCAGAAACTTTTGCGCACATTCGGACACCCACCTGCATCCCCACGACGCAGGAGGCCCGATGAGTGCTGCCCTCAGCTCCTACACGCCGGCGCGCCAGCCGGTGGGCATGGCCGTCGTCATCACGGCGCACGTCGCACTCGGCTGGGCGTTGCTGAACGCGCTGGGCACCCGGCTGGTCGACCTGGAGTTCAATCCGCTGGAGGTGGACATCGTCGAGCCGCCGCCCACCACCCCGCCGCCACCCCCGCCGCCGTTGGAGGTGCAGCCGCCGCCGATGCCGCCGCCACCGTCGTTCGTGCCGCTGCCCGAGGTGAAGCTGCGGCCGCCACCGGTGCCGCCGCCACCGGCCATCACCGTGCAGCGCACGCCGCCGCCGCCGGCGCCCGTGGCGATCGCGCCGCCACCGCGGCCTGCGCCGCCGGCACCGGCGCCCGTGGCGCCACCGACACCGCCTGCGCCGCCCGCCCCGCCGGTCCGCGTGGCGCCGCCGCCGGCGCCGCCCGTGGACCTGTCGCGGCCGCCGCGCATGGACGCCGCGGCGTGCACCCGGCCGGACTACCCGCGCGCGGCGCGCCGCGCCGAGGCCACCGGCACCACGCGTCTGCGGCTGCAGATCGACGCCAGCGGCCGCGTGGTCTCCACGCAGGTGCTGCAGAGCGCCGGCCGCTCGCGCGAGCACCGGCTGCTGGACCGCGCGGCGGCCACGGCGCTGTCACAGTGCCGCTTCGAAGGTGGCCGCGACGCCCAGGGGCGGCCGACCGGCGGGCACACGACGGTCGAGTACGTCTGGACGCTGGAGTAGGGGGCGCCTGCATCGCGGCCCGGCCTTCGCCGAAGGCCGGGCCCGCGATGACGGTCAGCGGCCGTCGCGGTCGGAATCGCCCGGGATGACGCGTTCGACGCGGTCGCTCATGCGCTGCCAGGCGTCGCGCGTCGCGGGGCGGGCGCGTTCCCAGTCCAGCGTCGAGCGTTCGCGAGCCGAGCCCCAGTCGCGCGACAGCTCGTGCTCGAACTCGTCGAAGTCGCGACCCTGGTAGCGGCCGTGCGCGGCCACGCCGTAGCGGTAGGCCGGGCCGTAGTCGTCGTACGTCGCGCCGCCCGTCACGTAGGGCCGCTGGGCGTAGTTGTCGCGCCAGTACAGGTCCTCGGCCGCCTCGACGTTGCCGGCCAGCACGCCGCCGGCGCCGGCGCCGATGGCACCCGCGACCGCACCGATGGCCGCGCCCACCGGGCCGGCCAGGCCGCCAGCTGCCGCCCCGGCGATCGCACCACCGGCCACGGCACCCGCGGCGCCGCCGACGAGCGCACCCTTGACGCCGGGCTTGGCAGCGTCCTTCACATCCGAATCTTTCATCGCTTGCTCCTTGTTCGGCTGCCGCGTGGAGATGCCCGAAGGCGGCGCGGCGGGGTTCGACACGGGGCGGGCCGCGCAGGCCCATGCCGAGCGTAGGCGCGCAGCGACCGGCGTCGGGTCGGCCGGCGGCGATGGTGCGGACAGACGCGATACCGTGGTGATGTCGGACAGCGCCGACAGCCGGCTGGTTCGGCCGCGCCGCGGCCTGCGCTCGCCGCGCGGCCACGGCCGACCGCTCGGTAGCAGCGACGCGGCCGACGCTCCGGCCAGCGTCAGGCCGGCTCGGCGACGCGGGCCACCGGCCCGTGCGTGCCCGGCGATGCGGCGACGAGCGCGCGCGTGTAGTCGTGCGCCGGCTCGCCGAGCACACGGTCCGTCGGACCCTGCTCGACCACGCGCCCGCGGTGCATGACGAACAGCCGGTCGGTGACGTGGCGCAGCACGGCCAGGTCGTGCGCCACGATCAGCAGCGTGAGCCCGTGTTCGTCCTTCAGGTCGAGCAGCAGGTTCAGCACCTGGCTGCGCACCGACACGTCGAGCGCCGACACCGGCTCGTCCAGCACCAGCAGGCGCGGGCCGACGATGAGCGAGCGCGCGATCGCGACGCGCTGCTTCTGGCCGCCGCTCAGCTCGTGCGGGTAGCAGCCGGCCAGCGTCGGCGAGAGCCCCACGCGCTGCAGCAGCGCCGCGACGCGGGCATCGACCTCGGCCCTGGGCACGTTCGGTTGCTGCACGACCAGCGGCTCGGCCACCAGGTGGCGGATGCGCATGCGGGAATCGAGCGCCTCGCTGCTGTCCTGCAGCACCGCCTGCACGCTGCGGCGGAAGGGCGCCAGCTCGCGGCGCGAGGCGCCCGGGCGCAGGGGCTGACCATCGAACAGCACCGCACCGGCGCTGGGCGCGACCAGCTGCAGGACGATGCGGGTGAGCGTCGTCTTGCCGCTGCCGCTTTCGCCGGCAATGCCGACCGATTCGCCGGCGCCCAGCGCCAGCGAGACGTCGCTCACCGCGTCCACCGGCGGACGGCCGCGGCGCGACGGGTAGCGGCGCGAGAGCGCCCGCAGCTCGAGCAGCGGCGCGCCGGCAGGCACCGGTGGCGCAGGCGGCAGCACCGGCGGGGCAGCGGCCGCGCGCGGCCGCACGCCGGCGCCGTCCACGTGCAGCCAGCACGACACCTCGGCGCCGTCGGCGTAGCGCACGCGCGGCGGGTGCTGCTCGGTGCACAGCGCCGCGGCGTGCTCGCAGCGCGGGGCGAAGCGGCAGCCCCGGCGCGGCGCGCCGGCCAGCGGCGGCTCGCCGGCGATCGGCACCATGCGCCGCAGCCGCGGGCCTTCGAGCGTGGGCAGGGCACGCAGCAGGGCGCGCGTGTAGGGATGGCGCGGCGCCTCCAGCAGCGTGCGCGCGGCGCCGATCTCGACGATGCGGCCGGCGTACATCACCGCGATGCGGTCGCAGGTGCTGCCCACGATGCCCAGGTCGTGCGTCACCAGCAGCAGCCCCATGCCGCTGGCCGCGCGCAGCTCGCGCAGCAGGGCGAGGAAACGCGCCTGCGTGGTGACGTCGAGCGCCGTCGTCGGCTCGTCGGCGATCAGGAGCGCCGGCTCGCGCGCCACCGCGATGGCCGCCACCACGCGCTGGCGCATGCCGCCGCTGAACTCGAAGGGGAAGGCGTCGAGGCGGCGCGCGCCATCGTGGATGCCCACGCGCTCCAGCGCCGCGGCGGCACGGTCGCGCAGCTCGGCGCGGCCGGCCTGCGGGCTCGACAGGGCCAGCGCTTCCACGAGCTGCGCGCCAATGGTGAGCACGGGGTTGAGCGAACTCAGCGGGTCCTGCAGCACCATGCCGATGCGGCGGCCGCGCAGCCCGCGCATCTGCTCTGGCGTGGCCTGTGCGAGGTCGATGCCGTCGAACAGCATGCGGCCGCCGGCGATGCGCGCCGCGGGCTGCGGCTCCAGGCGCACGATGCTGTGGCACAGCATGCTCTTGCCGCTGCCAGATTCGCCCACCAGCGCGAGCGCCTCGCCGGGCTGCAGCACCAGGCTCACGCCGTCCACCGCCTGCACCGTGGCGCGGCGCAGTTCGATGACGGTGTGCAGGTCGTCGATCTGCAGCAGCGGCGCGGTCACGCGGCCCCCTTGGGCGCGGCGCGCCGGTGCGTCGTCCGGCGCGCTCACAGCTGCCTCAGCCGCGGGTCGAGCCGGTCGCGCAGCCAGTCGCCCAGCAGGTTGGCGCCCAGCACCGTCAGCACAATGGCGATGCCCGGCACGGTGGGCAGCCACCAGGCGCGCGTCATGTACAGCTTGCCTTCGGAGATCATCAGCCCCCAGGCCGACGCCGGCGGCTGCACGCCCAGCCCCAGGAAGGTCAGCGCCGCTTCCAGGCCCACCGCGGCGCCCAGCTGCAGCGTGCCGAGCACCACCACCGACGACAGCACGTGCGGCAGCACGTGGCAGCGCAGGATGCGGAACCCCGACGCGCCGGCGATGCGCGCCAGCGCCACGTGGTCGCGCTGCATCTGCACCAGCGTCTCGGCGCGCACGACGCGGGCATAGGTGGGCCAGAACGTCACCGACAGCGTCGCCACCACGGTGGCCAGACCGCCGCCGATGACGCCGGCGAGCAGCACCGCCAGCAGGATGGGCGGAATGGTGAGCTGCATGTCGACGATGCGCATCAGCGCCTCGTCGATCCAGCCGCGTGCCGCGCCGGCGATCAGGCCGACGGCGATGCCGATGGCGCCGGCCAGCGCCACGCCGAAGAAGGCGACGATGAGCGAGGCGCGCGCGCCGTCGATCAGCCGGCTGAGCACGTCGCGGCCCATGTGGTCGGTGCCCAGCAGGTGCTCGAAGCTGCCGCCGAAGCCCACCGGCGGCATGAGCGCGCGCGATGGTGTGATGGCGTTGGGGTCCTGCGGCGCGAGCCAGGGGCCGAGCAGGCCGAAGAGCAGCAGCGGCGCCAGCATCAGCAGCGCCAGGCCCAGCACGCGGCCGGTGCGCGATCGGCGGCGCAGCGGCGCCGAGCGCGCGGGCTCGCCCGCCGCGTCCGGCTGCGGCGTCACCGAGACGACGGCGAGGCTGTCAGCGGCCATGGTCAGCCCCCATGGCGGCTGTCATGCCGGATGCGCGGATCGAGCACGCCGTAGAGCAGGTCGACGGCGAAGTTCACGGCGAGGAACATCGCCGCCGAGACGATGACGCCGGCCTGCACCACGGGGTAGTCGCGCGCGCCGATCGAGGCCACCATGAGCTGCCCCACACCAGGCCAGGCGAACACCGACTCGACCACCACCGCGCCGCCGAGCAGCGCGCCGAGGTTGACGCCGGCGAAGGTGACGAGCGGCACCGCGGCGTTGCGGAAGGCGTGGCGCACGATGACCACGCGCTCGGGGTTGCCCTTGAGCCGCGCGAGCTTGACGTAGTCGGCATTGAGCACGTCGAGCATCGAGCTGCGCGTCAGCCGCACGAAGGCCGCCAGGGTGAACCAGCTCACCGTCAGCGCCGGCAGCACCAGGTGCGCCGCGCTGCCCGAGCCGCCGGTGGGCAACCAGCCCAGCGACACCGCGAACACCAGCTGCAGCATGGTGCCCACCCAGAACCCCGGCATGGCCTGGCCGATCAGCGCGAAGGCGGTGGCGCCGCGGTCGGCCAGGCGGCCGCGCCGCACGGCGGCCTGGATGCCCAGCGGCACGCCCACCAGCAGCGCCAGGCCGAGGCCGGCCAAGGCCAGCACCACCGTGTGGTGCAGCCGGCTCAGCACGAGTTCGAGCGCCGGCACGCCGTACTTGATGGAGGTGCCGAAGTCGCCGTGCAGCACGCGTTCGGCGTAGGTGAGGTACTGCGTGAGCAGCGGCTGGTCCAGCCCGTAGCGCGCGCGCACGGCGGTGATCTCCTCTTGGGTGGCGTCCAGGCCCACGAGCAGGAAGGTGACGTCGCCCGCCAGCCGCATCGCCCCGAAGGTGACGATGCTCACGACCACCAGCGCCAGCAGCGCGAACAGCAGCCGGCGCGCGACGTATCGCAGCATCGCGGCGCTTCAGCCGGCGGCAGCGCCCGCCGCGGCGTCGCGCACGCGGCCGACGCGGAACTCGTCGTCGGGCTCGCGCGGCGTGATGCCGATGGCGCGCAGCTGCGCCTTGCGCGCCTGCATCATGGGCAGCGACAGGCGCATCGCCGGCTCGCGCATCGGCCCGCCGTTGCCGCCGACCGACCACGAGATGTACTTGCCGAAGGGCCAGTGGTACATGCCGGCGTCGCCGCCGCGCGCCACGCTGCCCATGACGATGGCGTTGCCGCGCGAGAGCTGCCAGTAGAGCCGCCTCGCCTCCCCAGCTTCGCCCCGCATCACGGCGCGGTGGTAGTCCACCACGTAGGGCTTGTCCGGCGACTGCCACATCTCCCAAGAGCCACCGCCGAACCACTGCGCGCCGTACTGCTGGCGCAGCAGCGGGAACAGCCCCAGCAGGAACGGCGTGCCGACGTTGACCAGGACCTGCCGGCCATAACGCTCGAACGCTTCGTACACCGTCGCCGGGTCGCCGAAGCCGACCTTGATCGACACCACGTTGGGCAGCGCGGCGATGGCGTCGTAGGCCTCGAAGGGGATCTGGCTCGGGTGGAAGCGCACGAAGTCGAACTTGTCGCTGGCGTACATCACCAGCCCCAGGTTCGTCGCTTCGGCCAGGCGCGCGGTGGCGGCCACGATGTCGGCCGGGGTGCGCGGGCGGAAGGTCTGCGGGTAGCCCAGCAGCGCGTGGCTGGCACCGGCGGCCTCGGCGGCGGCCAGCAGCTCGAGCGAATCCTCGAACGAGTCGTTGAGCAGCGTGAACGAGACGAGGATGCGGCCCGCCGCCTCGTCGCAGGCGATCTGGATGAAGCGCTTGGCCTCGGCCAGCGTGAGCCCGGTCTCCACCGCGCACATCGTCGAGAAGAAGCCGTGGGCGATGGCCTGGCGCACGTCGTGGCGGATGCCTTCCTCGTCCAGCCCTTTCAGATCGGGCGAGAAGGAGGGCAGCAGCGCGTTCTCGACGCCGACCAGCGCGTCGCGCGCCCAGGCCTTGCGGTGCTGGCGGGAGACCGTCATGGCGGGTGGGATCGGTGCGCCGTTCAGCCGCGCTGCCGTGCCAGCACCGAGCGGCCGACGAAGAAGTCTTCGTTCGGATCCGGGCAGTCGACACCGACGGCGCGCAGGCCGCCGCGGATGACCATCAAGTCGCGGTCGAAGACGCGCATCACCGGCTGGCGCGTCATGCCGCCATTGCCGCCCGACAGCCACTGCTGGAACTTCAGCAGCGGCCAGTGGTACAGGCCCGTGGGGACGAGCGGCATCATGATGCGGATCATGGCGCCGAGCGCCGGCGCCATGCGCCAGTAGGTGGCCATGGCCTCCTGCTCGCGCCCGGCCAGCAGGTGCTCGAGGAAGCGCACGGCGTGCGGCTGCTCGGGCGACTGCAGCGCCTCCACCGTCCAGGCACCGCTCCAGCGCACGTCGTACTGCTTGCGCAGCAGCGGCAGCAGGCCGATGTTGACCGTGGTCACGGCGAGCCGGTCGGAGAAGCGCTCCAGGCACTCGTAGATCATGCCCAGGTCCATGCCGCCGAGCTTCATGGCGACGACGTTGGGCAGGTCGGCGAGCTTCTCGTAGGCCTCGAACGGCACGCCGCTGGGGTGCAGGTGGTGCATCTGGAACTTGTCCGAGACGAACAGGTAGATGCCGAGGTTGGTCGAATCGGCGATGCGTTTGGCGAAGTGATAGACGTCGTCCTGCGTCTTCGGCACGAAGCTCTGCGGGTAGCTCAGCAGCGCGTGCGTGGCGCCAGCTTCTTCAGCGTGCTGCAGGATCTCGAGGTTCTCCTCGATCGTCTCGCCGGTGAGCGAGAGCGCGATGCCGATCTTGTCGCCCGCCTCGTCGCAGGCCACCGACAGCATGCGCTTCTTCTCCTCCATCGTGAGGCCGGTCTCCAGCGCGCACAGGCTGGAGAAGAACCCGTGGCGGATGCTCTGGCGCACGTCGAGGCGGATGCCGTCGTCGTCGAGCTCGCGCAGGTCGGCGCTGAACGACGGCATCAGCACGTTCTCGAAGCCGCGGAAGTGCTCGCGGGCCCAGGCCTTGCGGTCCGTCTTGGCGACTGGCTTGCTCATGGCGGTGTCTTCTCGTCTCGATGGTGTTGGGGTCAGGGCTTCGCGGCGCCGGCGGCGGTCTTGCAGCCGCTGGTCTTCACGTCGCGCAGCAGCAGCACGTCGTAGGCGCCGAGCGTGGGCTTGAACTCGATGCAGCGCTTCATGGCGTAGACGTGGGCGCTGGTCCACAGCGGGATGTAGCGCCGGTCTTCGTGCGCCGCGCGGCCCAGCGCCTTGATGGCCTCGGCGCGCTGATCGCGGTCGGCCGTGCCGGCCATCTTCAGCGCCATGCCGTTGATCTGGGGGTTGGCGTACCAGGCGAACGGCGTCACCGAGCCGAAGTGCGTGAGCAGGCCGCCGCTGGTCTCGCCCGTGCCGGCCACCGCGCCGATGAACAGCGCCTCATAGTCCTGCTGTGGGTTGCGGCTGCTCTGCAGCACCCAGCGGATGAACTGCGGGCCTTCCAGCGGCTTGGGCGTCGCCTTGATGCCCACCTTGCCGAGGTACAGGGCGACGGCCTCGGCCGTCTCCTTCAGGCCCGTGGCGGCGCCGGCGATGTAGGGCAGCTCGAACGCCAGGCCCTCGGCGCCGGCGTCCTTGAGCAGCGCGCGGGCGCGCTCGGGGTCGTGCGGGTGGGCTTTCAGCCCCTCGTCGTAGCCCAGATCGCCCGGCGCCAGCAGCGGAAAGTGCTGCGGGTGGCCGTGCAGGATGTCCTTCACGATGGCGCGCGTGTCGATGGCGAGCGCAATCGCCTCGCGCACGCGTGGGTCGGCCCAGGGCGTCTTCGGGTTGTCGGTCTTCAGCGCCAGGAAAGCCGTCATGCCGCCGGGCGAGAGCACCGCGGTCTTGAGGCCGGGCGCGGCCTGCACCTCGGCCACCGCGGGGTAGGGCACCTGCATCGACAGGTCGGCCTCGCCCGCCTTGAGGCGCGCGACGCGGGTGTTGTCGTCGGTGACGAACTGGAAGCGCGCCTTCTGCACCTCGGGCTTGCCGCCCCACCAGCCGTCGTAGCGCTCGAGGTCGACGTACTGGCCACGCGCCAGCGCCACGAACCTGTAAGGCCCGCTGCCCACCGGCCTGGCCTTGAATTCGGCGTCGCCCACGCGCTCGATGGTGGCCTTCGGCAGCACGGCGAAGCCGCCGAAGGGCACGAAGCCCAGTTCGGGCTGGGCGAAGCGTACGCGCACGGTGTGGGCGTCGAGCGCCTCGATGGTCTGCAGCGAGCGCGAGACGCGCGTGCCGAAGCCGCCCTTGACCATGCGCTGCCAGCTGTAGACCACGTCGTCGGCGGTCAGCGGCGAGCCGTCGTGGAAGGTGACGCCCTGGCGCAGGGTGATGGTCACTTCCTTGGCGTCGGGCGAGACGGTCCAGGTCTCGGCCAGGCCGGGCTTGACGCTGCCGTCGAAGTGGCGGTCGAACAGCCAGTCGTAGACGTTGAAGGCCACGGCCGAGATCTCGGACGGCAGCACGCTGGTGGGGTCGTAGACCTCGCCCACCTGGCGGATGTCGATCACCAGCGGCGTGTGCACGGTGCTGCCGGGCGCGGCTGCGCCGCCACCCGCCTCCGACCCGCCGTCGCGCTTCGAGCAGGCGGACAGCAGCAGCGCGCCTGCCAGGGCCAGGGCGAGTGCGGCGCCGGCGGGCCGGGCGGCCGCGCGAAGGCGGGTCTCGGCCACCGCGCTCACGCCTTCTCGCGCTCGAGCTGGTGCTGCGCCATGTCCAGGTAGTCCTGGCGCACGGGCGCGAAGATGTCGATGCCGAAGCACTCCTCGTCGCAGGCCACGCGGCCGATGTGCGGCATGTTGGCCGGGATGTAGATGAGGTGCCCCGGCTCCAGCATGTAGGTGCCTTCGGAGCCTTCGTCGCCCAGCGTCACCTCGACGCGGCCGCGGATGAGCAGGATCACCTGGTCCCAGGGGTGCACGTCGGGCTTCATCGGCGCGGCGTTGCGGCCGGTCATCTCGCCCGAGAACGGCTTGGCCCAGGCGTACTTGATGAGCGCCTGGTCCATGACGACGGCCGACTCCTGCATCAGGCCGCCGAAGCGCGATTGGCGCGGCAGCTTCTCGGGGTCGACGTGGTAGGGCTTGCTCGGCATCGTGCGGGTCTCCTGGACAACGCCCGCATCGTGGCCCGGCCCCCGCCGGCGACCAATCATCCCTTGGGATGGGAGCGCAGCCGCGCCTGGCGCGCCGCGGTGTGCTGCCCCTGGAGAAGCCCGCGTCAGGCGCTGCGGCAGAGCTTGGCGATGGCGTCGGCGCGGCTCGTGGCGCCCACCTTGTGCAGGATGTTGCGCACGTGCGACTTCACCGTGGGCAGCGCCAGGTCGAGCCGGCGGCCGATGACCTTGTTGGGCATGCCGTCGAGCATGCAGTCGAGCACCTCGCGCTCGCGCACGGTCAGCGCCTGCTGGGTGCTGGTGGCGCGGTCGCGCGAGCGCACGTGCTGGAACGCCGCCTGGATGACCGGCTGCATCGATTCCAGCGCCGCCAGGTCGTGGCCCTCGAACTCGCCCAGCGCCTCGCGCCGCGACAGGCGCAGCCCGGCGATGATGGCGCCGGCCTCGTCGCGCAGGAACATCTCGGCCTTGTAGCGCATGCCCAGCTGGGCCATGAAGCCCTGCACGTAGCGCTGGCGCGACGCCGCGCTGCCCGCGCCCTCGTCGGTGCGGAACACCGACTTGCGCGTCTGGGCGAAGTAGCGCGGGTGGAAGGGATCGCAGGCGCGGTACTGCTGCAGGTAGGCGGCGATGAAACGCTTGTCGTCGCCCAGCACCACGTGGCCGTTGGGCTCGCAGTCGGCGTCCACCTCGTAGAAGCAGCAGCGGCTGACCGGCACCACCGTGCCGGCCATGTGCAGCACCTGAGAACGGAATTGCTCGATGTGCATGGCGGCAGTATGGGTGGTGGCGGTTGGCGTCACATCGGGGGCGCCCCGGGTGCCGGCCGGTGCCCCGTGACGCAGTCGAGGATGGCGCCGGCGTCGATGGCAGCACCTTCGGCGGCGTCTCCACGCCAGGCCATCATCAGGTCGGGCCGCACCAGCGCCAGCGGCGCGCCGTAGAGGCGCCGGGCCTCGGCGTGGTCGGGCAGGGACAGCACGGTCAGCGGCACCCGGCGCGCGGCTGCCGCCTCGGCGAAGGCCTGCGCCGCGGCGTCGACCGCGCTGCCGCGTGCCAGCACCAGCAGCGTGAAGCCGGCGCCGAAGCGGTCCATGAGCGCCGTCTCGTCGGTCAGCCACACGTGCGGGGCGCGGTGCCCCGGGCGGCCGGTGGGCACGTAGAAGCGTGCATCGTCGCCCGGCTCCGGCGTGCCGTCGGGCATCACGATGGGCGAATCGCGGAAGCGGTAGCCCAGCACCACGCCGAACGAGGCCAGCAGCTTCTCCTGGCCGACGAGGATGCGCTTCAGCTCGGCGCGGCGCGCCTCGCCTTCGGGCGTGGCGGCGTCCATCTCGTCGCCGAAGCCCATCACCGAGCGCATTTCCTTGTAGTTGCGCGCCGCCTCGGCGGTGTTGCGAAAGCCGATCGGCCGGCGCTCGACCTCGTAGCTCGACAGCAGGGCCTCGCCGCCCCAGCCCTCCAGCATGGCCTGCAGCCGCCAGGCGAGTTCCACTGCGTCGGAGGCGCCGGTGTTCATGCCGAAGCCGCCGGTGGGGGTGAACAGGTGCGCCGAGTCGCCGGCCAGGAAGACGCGGCCCGCCCGGTAGTGGTCGGCGACCAGCGCGTGCGCCGTCCAGGGCTGCACCGAGAGCAGCTCGATCGGCGTCTCGCGCCCGAGCACGCCGCGAATGGCGCCTTCGGGGTCGACGTCGCGCCACTGCTGGCCCGGCTTCAGGTGCACGTGGTAGGTCCAGCGCTGGCTCTCGTCGCTCCGTCCCCCCCAGTTGAGGAAGAAGCCCATGTGGTCGCGGTGCAGCGGGAAGTAGATCGCCGCCGGCCCAAAGGCATGGCACTGCACCAGTTGCGGTGCGCGGAAATAGATGGAGACGAAGCGCGCGATGTCGGCCTCACCCGACAGGCCGATGCTCAAGCCCTGGCGGATGCCCGAACGGCCGCCGTCGCAGGCCACGAGGTACTGCGAGACGACGGTGAACTCGGCGCCGTCGGACAGGCGCTGGATGCGCGAGCGCACCTCGCGGTCGTCCTGCTCGAAACCCAGAAAGCGCCAGCCCTGGCGCAGGTCGATCGAGGGCCGCGACCTGACGTAGTCGCGCACCACGCCTTCGAACTCGTTCTGGCCGGTGATGGTCTTGAGGTAGGGCGACCAGGTCAGCTCCTCGCGCATCGCGCCGCCGTGCTTGCGCACCGCCTGCCAGCTGTCGTAGCCGGGAATCGACAGCCGGTGCAGCACGTGGCCCTGGAAGTGCGTGATCCACAGGTATTCCAGCTGCACGTGGGGCGGGATGCCGCACTGCGACACCTGGCGCGCGATGCCCCAGCGCCGGCAGTACTCCATCGTCCGGCTGGCGATCGAATTGGCCCGCGGGTGCGGGTTGAGGTCGGACCGCTCCTCGACGACGAGCGCCTGCACGCCGCGCCAGCCCAGTTCGGCCGCCAGGCACAGCCCGACCGAGCCGCCGCCGGCCACGAGGATGGGCGTGTGGATCGTGGAAGCGTCGTTCATCGCAGGCCGGCGTGTCCCCTGGAGGCGGCCTCGCTGACGCGAACCGCCCGCAAGGCTGGCGTCAGGGCCGCGCCGAGCATAGCCAGCACCGCCGCACAGGGTCACTCATCCCTTGGGACGAGTCGCCGCCCGCCGCGTCCATGGGACCATGACCCGACGATGCCGCCGAGCGCACCGCTGCCCGATCACGCCACCGAGATCCGCCTCGTGCGCCGACCCGCGGCGCGCGCCGGCGCGGCGCACTTCGCGCCGCACCGCGTGGCGCTGCCGGAGCCCGGCCCGGGCCAGGTGCTGGTGGCCGTGCGCTGGCTCGCCATGGACCCGCTGCTCAACGAACGCGCCACCGGCGGCCGCGTCGGCCCGATGGTGCCGCTGGGCCGGTGCATGCCGGGCCGCGGCATCGGCACGGTGGTGGCCGGGGCCTTGCCGACCGGCACGCGGGTGAGCGGCGACCTGGGCTGGCGCAGCCATGCCGTGTTGCCGGCGCAAGGACTGGTGCCGCTGCCAGAAGACCCTGCCGTGCCCGAAACCGCTTGGCTGGGCGCGCTCGGCGTGCCCGGGCTCTCGGCGTGGATCGCACTGCATCACGTGGCCCAGGTGCGCGCCGGGCAGACGCTGCTGGTGACCAGTGCCGCGGGCACCGTCGGCGCCGTCGCCGTGCAGCTGGCGCTGTCGGCCGGCGTGCGCGTGGTGGGCGTGGCCGGCGGTGCGGACAAGTGCCGCTGGCTCGCGTCGCTGGGTGCGGTGGCGGTGGACCGCACGGCCGGCAACGGCCTGGCCGCCGCGTTGCCGGAGGGCTTCGACGCCATGCTCGACCTGGCCGGCGGGCGCGCGCTCGAAGCGGCGCTGTCCCACGCGAAGGTCGGCGCGCGCATCGTGCTCGTCGGCCACGTCGGCGCGTATGGCGACGCTGCGCCACGGCTCGACGCCGACCAGGTGCTCTACCGCCGGCTCGCGCTGCACGGCTTCCTGATCCACGACCAACGCGCGCGCTTCGACGCCGCGCGGGCCGACCTGTTGGCCCGCGTGCGCGCCGGCACGCTCGACGTGCCACAGACCGTGCACGACGGCCTGGCGCAAGCGCCACAGGCCCTGCAGGCACTGCTCGAAGGCCGCGGCATGGGTCGGCATCTGGTGCGCGTGGAGGGCGCGTGATCGGCGTGCCCGAAGCGCCCATCCCAAGGGATGATTCCGACGCGCAGGGTGGCTGCCTACAGTCCGCCCGGCCATGCGCGCTGCCCCATCGTCGTCCGCGGACACGCCGCCTCCATCGCCGGATTCCTTGCCGGCCTCCTCACTGGCGTACTACCCGGGGATGCCGCCATCCAGCGACGCGGCCGATGCCTACGGCGCGCGCGTCGATGCCCTCGGCCGCGCCAGCGCCCTCGACCCCGTCGCCACGCTCGAACACGGCAGCCAACCCGGCCAGCAGCTCCACGTCTACGCACCGCCGCAGCCGGCCTCCAAGCCGCTGCCGGTGCTGGTGTTCTTCCACGGCGGTGCGTGGGTCAGCGGCGGGCTGTCTTGGCTGCGCTTCATGGCGCCGGCGGTCACGGCGCTGCCGGCGCTGTTCGTCGCCGGCACGTATCGGCTGGCACCGGGGTCTCGCTGGCCCGCGGCCTACGACGACGTCTGCGCCACGCTGGCCCTCGTGCACGCCCGCATCGCACGACACGGTGGCGACCCGGCGCGGCTGGTGGTGGGCGGGCATTCGTCCGGCGGCCACCTCGCGGCCATGGCCGTGCTCGAGCGCCGCGCCACGCCGGTCGCGGCCTGCTTCCCGGTGAGCAGCTCGTTCGACCTGCGCTACGGCGACGTGCCCGACGACTCGGCCGAGGGCCGCGTCTACCGCTACCTGTTCGAACGCCGCGAGCAGGACGCCCAGGCCAGCCCGGTGCTGCACCTGCAAGGCAACACCGTGCCGTTCCACGTGTGCTGGGGAGAGCATGATTTCGAGCGCATCTCGCGCACCAGCCGGGCGCTGGTGGCGGCGATGCACGGGGCGGGCATGGCGGTGACGCAGCACGTCGTGCCCCGGGCCACGCACTTCGACACCCACTTGCGGCTGGCCGATCCGGCCGACCCGTGGTACCAGCGCCTGCACGAGGAGATGCACCGCCATGGCTGAAGACCGCATCGAGCCCAAGTGGCTGGCGATGTTCGAGGAGATGTTCGCCGGGCTCACGGCCGTGCAGCCGGGCGAGCCGGTGGCCATCCTGTCGGAGACGCAGTCGCGCCGCCTAGCCGTCGACCTGAGTGAACTGGCCCTCTCGCGCCTGGGCGCCGACGTCTTCCATGTCGTCGTGCCGTCGCCGCGCGCTGCCGCGCCGGTGGAGTTGCGCTCCACCGGCACGTGCCTCGCGCTGGCCGGCAAGCCGCACGTGGTGCAGGCGCTGGCCGCGGCGAAGCTGGTGGTGGACCTCACCGTCGAAGGCCTGCTGCACGTGCCCGAACGCAAGGACATCCTGGCTGGCGGCGCGCGCATCTTCATGGTCAGCAACGAGCACCCGCAGGCGCTGGAGCGCTTCGGCATCGACCGCGCGCTGCAGCAGCGCTGCGTGCTGGGCGCGCAGATGATCACCGCCGCCAGCGCCATGCACGTCACCTCGGCCGCGGGCACCGACCTGCACGTCGACCTGCGCGAGGTGCAGGGCCGCGGCAGCGCCGGCATGGCCGACAAGCCGGGGATGATGGGCTACTGGCCCGCGGGCCTGTGCCTGTGCTTCCCCAAGCCGCATTCGGTGAACGGCCGCCTGGTGATGATGCCCGGCGACGCCAACCTCACGTTCAAGCGCTACTTCGAGAGCCGCGTGGTGCTGACCGTGGAGGACGACCACGTGGTCAAGGTCGAGGGCGAAGGGCTCGATGCCGAGCTGATGCGCAGCTACTTCGAGGTCTGGGGCAGCCGCGACGCCTATGCCGTCAGCCACGTCGGCTGGGGCATGAATCCGGCGGCGCGCTGGGATTCGATGGTCATGTACGACCGGCGCGACATCAACGCCACCGAGCAGCGCGCCTTCGCCGGCAACTTCCTGTTCTCGACCGGCGCCAACGAGGTGGCGGGCCGCTACACCGCCTGCCACTTCGACATCCCCATGCGCCACTGCAGCGTGCGCCTGGACGACCGCGTGGTCGTCGAGCGCGGCGTGCTGCAGGCGCCGCTGGCCGGCTGAACACCCCAGGAGGAGGAGCGCGTCCCCATGCAGAACATCGATTGCGACGTCGTCATCGTCGGCGGCGGGGTGGCGGGCGGTTCGCTGGCCTGCAACCTGCGCGACGCCGGGCTGCGCGTGGTGCTGCTCGAGATGGCACCCTCCACGCCGCAGATCAACCGCGGCGACGAGCTGGCGCCGTGCACCGTGCGCTGGCTCGACAAGGTGGGCGCGCTGCCCAACTTCTTCAAGCGCGGCGCCGAGAAGGTGACGCGCTGGAAGGCCATCGGCCCCGAGGGCGAGACCATCGTCGAGGTGCCGCTGGCGGCCACCACCTACGGCCCGCACAACTACATCCTCACGCTGCCGCACCCGCTGATCGAGGAAGCGCTGCTCGAGACGGCCACCGACAACGGTGCCGTGCAGATCGTGCGCGGCTGCCGTGCCACCGGGCTGATCAAGGACGACACCGGCATGGCGGGCGGCGTGACGGCCGTGCGCAGCGGCGAGGAGATCCGCGTCCACGCGCGCATCGTCGCCGGCTGCGACGGCCCGCGCTCGGTGATCCGCCAGCACGCGGGGCTCAACACCGAGCTGCACACCTACCCGTACGAGTACCTGATGCTCACCTGCATCCTGGGCGAGGAGCAGCCTTCCGACCTGAACATCGAGGTCTGGGGCGCGGACGGGTTCTGCGGTTTCTTCCCCATCACCAACCGCCGCGTGCGCTGCCCCGTGCAGGCCGAGCCTGGCGAGATGGCGCGCTGGCGCCGCATCGGCCTGAAGTCGGTGCTGGAGGAGCTGCGCCAGCGCTTCCCGTACTTCCGTTCGATGCAGGTGGTGGACGACGACCTGCACGTCTACAAGATGCTGCGCCATCACGTCGACAGTTATGCCGCCGACGGCGTCGTCATCACCGGCGACGCGGCGCACTGCACGCCGCCCTACTACGGCATCGGCATGACGCTGGCGATGCGCGACAGCTTCCACGCCGCGCGCCAGATCAAGCAGGTGCTGGCCGAAGGCGGCGCGCCGACGCGCGAGCGGCTGCGGCCCTTCGAGGCGCTGTGCCGCAACTACAACCAGTTCGTCATCAACGCCTCGCAGAACTACGGCAGCGTCGCCGCCGCACGGCTCAGGACCGCCGGCGAGGTGCAGCGCGCGCTGCAGAGCAGCACCGCGCTCGACGCCGACGTGATGGCCGCGATCTACGCCGACTACGACACCCCGCCGCCCCAGGACACCGACCCCACAAAGGTCAGCCGCTACATCCAGGGCATCGCCAGCGCCAAGCGGTTGCAGAGCCGCCGCCTGGCCGAGGGCTACGGCTTCTGCGAGGCGCCGCGTTGGCGGCCGACGGCGGACGGCGCCGGCGAGCTGTGGTTCGTCGACTTCTTCTCGCAGCACGTGGTGCGCATGGACGCCGCCGGCCGCGCGACGGTGGTGGCCACCGTGCCCGGGATGCCCGGCGGCCTGGGCTTCCTGCCCGACGGCACGCCGCTGGTGGTGTCGCAGCAGCAGCGCAAGCTCTACCGCATCGGCGAAGGCGGCGAACTGAGCGAGTACGCCGACCTCACCGCCTACGCCCGCGGCTGCGCCAACGAGCTGCTGGTCGATGCGCAAGGCAGGGCCTACGTCGGCCACCACGGCTTCGATTTCCTGGGCGGCGCCGAGCTCGAGCCGGCGAGCCTGATCCTCGTCGACACCGACCGCCGCGTGCGCGAGGTGGCCACCGAGCTGATCTTCCCCAACGGCACCGCGCTCAGCCCCGACGGGCGCACGCTGATCGTCGCCGAAAGCTTTGCGATGCGGCTGACCGCCTTCGACGTCGCCACCGACGGCAGCTTGTCCAACCGCCGCGTCTGGGCCGAGACCCCGGGCTACACGCCCGACGGCATCTGCCTCGATGCCGAAGGCGCCGTCTGGGCGGGCAGCCCGCTCGCCAGCGCCTTCGTGCGCGTGGAGCCGGGCGGCCGCATCACCCACCGCGTGCCCACCGATGGCCGCTGGGCCGTCGCCTGCACGCTCGGCGGGCCCGATCGGCGGACGCTCTACTGCGTCACCGCCGACACCTCGCTGTCGCTGATGCCCAAGGGCATCTCCAACGCCTTCGTCGAGGCGGTGGCAGTCGAGGTGCCCGGCGCCGGCCTGCCGTGACCACCCGCCGCGAAGACAGCGCCATGCTGCGGCACATCGTCATGTTCAGGCGCAAGCCCGGCGTCGAGCCCGATGCCGAGCTCGAGCGCGACTTTGCCGAGCGGCTGGCTGCGCTGCCGCGGTCGATCGGCTTCATTCGCCACTGGCGCTTCAGCGCGAACGAGCTGCAGCGCCCGAGCAGCTGGCAATGGGTGCTGGAAAGCGCCTTCGACGACGAGGCCGCGCTCGACGCCTACCTCACCCACCCGGCGCACGTGGCCATCGTGGGCAGCCTGCGCCACCACTTCGACTGGGCGGCCGTCGACTACACCGACCAAGGAGACCGACCATGAGCACGATCTCGATGCTGATCAACGGCGAGGCCTGCGCGGCGAAGAGCGGCGCCACCTTCAGCCGCCGCAATCCGCTCGACGGCAGCGTGGCCACGACCGCGCCCGCAGCCTCGGCCGACGATGCCCTGGCCGCGGTGGAGGCCGCCGCGGCGGCCTTCCCTGCCTGGGCCGCCACCGGCCCCGGCGAGCGCCGGCGCCTGCTGGCCAAGGCCGCCGACGCCATCGAGGCGCGCGCCGCCGACTTCACCGCGGCCATGGCGGCCGAGACCGGCTCGTCGCCCATCTGGGCCGGCTTCAACGTGCACCTGGCCGCCGACATGCTGCGCGAGGCCGCGGCGCTGGCCACGCAGGTGGGCGGCGAACTCGTGCCATCCGACGTGCCGGGCTCGCTGTCGCTGGCCGTGCGCCAGCCGGCCGGCGTGGTGCTGGGCATCGCGCCGTGGAACGCGCCGGTCATCCTGGGCGTGCGCGCCGTGGCCACGCCGCTGGTGTGCGGCAACACCGTGGTGCTCAAGGGCAGCGAGCTGTGCCCGGCGACGCACGGGCTCATCGTGCAGGCGCTGCAGGAGGCCGGGCTGCCCAAGGGCGTGGTCAACTTCGTGACCAACGCGCCGGCCGACGCGGCGGCGGTGGTCGAGGCCATCGTCGCCCACCCGGCGCTGCGCCGCGTCAACTTCACCGGCAGCACGCGCGTGGGCCGCCTCATCGCCATGACCTGCGCCCAGCACCTGAAGCCGGCGCTGCTGGAACTCGGCGGCAAGGCGCCGGCGCTGGTGCTGGACGACGCCGACCTCGACGCTGCGGTCAACGGCATCGCCTTCGGCGCCTTCGCCAACAGCGGCCAGATCTGCATGTCGACCGAGCGCATCATCGTCGACGACACCATCGCCGATGACTTCGTCGCGCGGCTCGTGGCCAAGGCCAGGTCGCTGCCGCTGGGCGACCCGCGCAAGGGGCCGTGCGTGCTGGGCTCGGTGGTGGACAGCGCCACCGTCGATCGCTGCAACGCGCTGATCGACGACGCGCTCGCCAAGGGCGCGAAGCTGGTGTGCGGCGAGAAGGCGACGAGCACGCTGATCCCGGCGACGCTGATCGACCACGTCACGCCCGCGATGCGCATCTACCACGAGGAAACGTTCGGCCCGGTGAAGGCCATCGTGCGCGTGGCCGGCGAAGAAGCCGCCATCGTCTGCGCCAACGAGGGCGAGTACGGTCTCTCGGCTGCGGTGTTCACCCGTGACACCGCGCGCGGCTGGCGCGTGGCGCAGCGCATCGAGTCGGGCATGTGCCACGTCAACGGCCCCACCGTGCACGACGAGGCGCAGATGCCCTTCGGCGGCGTCAAGGGCTCGGGCTACGGCCGCTTCGGCGGCCGCGCCGGCATCGAGGCCTTCACCGAGCTGCGCTGGATCTCGCTGCAGACGGCGCCGCGGCACTACCCGTTCTGACGGGCGGGGCCACAATGGCCGCATGCACGGTGCCGGGCCCGCCTGCTCCATCCCCGCCACGCTGAAGGCCGCGGGCGGTCGCGCACCCGGCGCCGGAACCCTCGACGCACGCGACGAGCGGCGCCTGCGCGCGGTGCTCGCGCGCCGCCTGCGCCGCCTGGCCGAGCTGTTTCCGCTGGACGCCGTCCGCAGCGAGCGCATCGACGCCGATCACGTCGTGCGCTACTACGAGCACTGCCACGACGCCTACCGCAAGTACCACTCGAGCGAAGGCGCCGTGCACATGGCGCTGAACGACGGCGGACGCTTCGACCCCACGGGCTTTCGCGGCCAGCTGCGGCGCATCGAGCAGGTGTGGGCCGCGTCGTCGCGGCCCTCGGGCGCCGTGCTCGAGCTGGCCTTCGGCCAAGGCTTCAACCTCGCGGACCTGGCGCAGCGCCATGGCGGCGTGCGCTTCACCGGCATCGACCTGACGCCGGCCCACTTGCGCATCGCCGAGGAGCGGCTGCGCCGTGAAGGGCTGGCGACGGTGAAGCTCGACCTGGGCGACTTCCACGCCTTGCCCTATGCCGACGAGAGCTTCGACCACGCCTGGTGCATCGAAGCCTTCTGCCACGCCGCCGAACCGGCGCGCGCGCTGGCCGAGGTGGCACGCGTGCTGCGGCCGGGGGGCAGCTTCGTGCTGTTCGACGGTTACCTCACCCGGCCGCCCTCGGCGATGCAGCCCGAGGAGGCGCTGGCGGTCGAACTGGTGGCGCGCGGGCTGGCGATGGCGCAGCTGCAGGTGGTGGACCAGCTGATCGCCCAGGCATCGGCAGCCGGTCTGGTGCTCGGGCAGCACGTGGTGCTGGACGAGCAGGTCCTGCCCGGGCTGCGCCGGCTGGAGCGCATCACCGGCGCCGTCGTGCGCTGGCCCTGGCTGGCGCGCCGCGCACTGGCGCGGCGCCACCCGGCCCGCAGCCGCAACGTGCTGGCCGGCTGCCTGATGCACGCCACCGTGGCGCTGGGCCTGGTCGGCTACCGCCAGCTGGTGCTGGTCAAGGGCGGTTGAGGCGTGGGCCAGAGCGCGCCCAGAGCCCGGGCAGAGGCCGTCGGCCATCGCGTGCTGGCCGAGATCAAGCGTGCGGAACTGGTCAGGATGCAGCTGACCCTGGCCCGCAGTCCGGCCGAAAAGCGCCTGCTGCAGCGCACGCTGGCGGCGCACGAGGAGACCATCCGCCTGCACCGCCAGGTGCTGGCGCTGCTGCTGCGCGGCCCGCACTGAGCGTTCATCCGCGGCTTCGCGCTCGCCGACCGCGGCCATCTGCCTCGACGAGGTCGGCGCGCTGCCGCCCGAAATGCCGGTGGCGCGCTGCTGCCAGGGCCAGCAGGCCCAGCACGCCCAGTGCGGCGGCCGGTGGCTCGGGCACCGGACTCAAGGTAAGGGTCAACGTCGGCGCGAGGATGGCCATGGCGTGCACGTCGGTCAGTCCGAAGATCACTTCGCTGGCCTCGAAGTACAGCGGCGGCGGGGAGGGCGACAGGCGCAGGTCTTCGCTCCACGATGGCATCCAGCCGCCCAGCACGATGCTGCTGCCGCGTGCCGCCTCGAGCGCGGCCAGCGCGGTGCCGTCCAGCACCATCGGCACCTTCGGCGGCCCGCCGTCGCCGGCGGGCGGCAATGGCGTGCCGGGTGCGAACACCATCGGCGCCGCGACGGGCGTGTCGTCGATCAGGCCGAACAGGGCGATCACCTCGGCCGCCGTCAGCGTCGAGCCCAGGACCACCGCCGCGGGCACGGGCAGCAGCCCGAGCGCGAACGACTCGAACGGGTCGTCGGGAACCGGGCCGGCCAGCGGGTCGCCCGGGCCCTTGCCGAACACCAGTCCGCCGAAGGGCAGGCGCAATTCGAGCTTCGCGCCGGTGATCGCCAGGTCCGAGGGGAGCGCGGGAACATCGAAGACGAAAAAGCTGCGCCGCTCGGCCGTGCGCGCGAACCCCGGGGTCGTGCCGTAGCCGACGAAGTAATTCTGGAACGTCGGGCTGTTGTTCTTGCCGCCGTCGGCGTAGAACCCGCCGGTCTGCACCAGGGGAACGGTCATCTCCAGCGCCATGGCCGGCATCGCCGCGGCCAAGACGGCGCCGGCCGCCCAGCCGGCCAAACGTCGAACCTCGAGCCTCATGGTCTGCCTCCTCGCGTCGCAGCCCTCCTGGAGGGCTCATGCAGTCTGCGCCTGGGTCGACACGCCCGTCGATCACCCAGCCGCGTGTGGCACCAGCCCACCGGGTGGCAGCCCCGGCGGCTGCACCGCCGCGGCCGGCTCCATGCGCCGCACCAGGGCCTCCACGAGCCGCAGGCCATCGACCGGCAGGTCGACCTCGATCACCGCGCCGGCCGGCAGCGGCGCCTCGGGTGCGAGCTCCAGTGCGTGGCGCAGCGCCTGCTGGTCGGTCTGCGCGCTGACGAGGAACACCGTGCGTTCGAGCGCCGAGCGGGCCTTCAGCAGCGCCAGCTCCCACGCCGTGCCGCGGCGCTCGGCGGTGAACTCCGACAGGTCGAGCACGATGGCGTCGGCGCGGTCGAGCAGCTGGGTCACCGCCTCCTGCCACAGGTCGTCGGTGCACAGGAACTCGTTGACGCGGTAGCGGCCGTCGGGGTCGGGCAGCTCGTCCATCGCGGCGATGCGCTTGTCGAGCATGAAGCGGTTCGGCACGCAGATGTCGGCCAGGCGCCGGCGCACGAAGTTCGCCGCCTTGGCCGGATCGATCGTGCGCTTGGCGACGTCGGTGCCGCCGATGAGCATGATCGGGCCGATGGTGCGCCAGCGCTCCTCGAGTTCGTCCAGCAGGCGCTCGCCGCGGCGCTCGGCGCTGAACACGCGCAGCACCATCAGCCGCTTTCCGCTGGGCAGCGGGCGGAAGGCGTAGCGCATCACGATCCAGTAGGCCAGCAGCGCCAGCGCGGTGCAGCCGGCCAGCAGCACGCAGATGCGCAGCAGGTCGGTGCGCGCGCCGTCGGGCGTGAGCAGGCCGACGACGATGAGCGCCAGCGCGCCGGCGGTGAGCATCCAGCAGAACACCTGGAACTGCGCGTCGCTGAACACCTTCTGCTCGTAGGCCAGGCCCACCCAGCTGAGCACGAAGTTCGACGCCAGCAGGGCGACCACGACGGCCGTGACGACGCTGCCCAGCGGCGTGAGCGACGTGCCCAGCGCGGGCAGGGCGTCCGACAGCACCCACAGCGTGACGCTGAAGCTGCCGATCAGCGCGAACAGGCCCGTGGCCAGCAGCGGCGCGACGATGCGCCGCACCCGGTCGACGAGCGCGTACCAGATGATGCCGATGGCGATCGCGCCCATCAGCGCGCCGGTGACGAAGCGCTGGCCGGCCCCGTCCCCGAGCACGCCGGCGCCGACCACCAGCGCCGCCACGAGCACCGGCGCCAGCGCGGCACGCCGGCGCCAAGGTCGCGCGGCGAGCCAGCGGCCGACGCCGCCCGGGAGCAGTCGGGCGCCGCGCCGCATCGCGAGCACGCTGAAGGCCATCAGCGCGACGAGCGCGGCGAAGGCCGGGAGCAGCTCGAGTGCCGGCCGGCTGCCGTCGGCGGTCTGCGCACCGGCCGCACCGGCGGCCGCCGGGTCGCCATAACCGAGCGCGCCCTGCATGGCGACGGCCAGGAAGGTGAGCGGCGCGAACCAGCGCCAGAAGATGCGGTCGAACTGCGCCGCGGACACGCCCAGCAGCACCACCGGTGCGGCGAAGCTCGAGAACAGCAGCACCGAGGTGACGGCCTGGGCGATGCCGGCGCTGCTGGTGCTGCGCACCCCGTCGTTGGCCGCCATCACCAGCGAGGCGAGCACGACGTAGAGCAGCACCACGGCGACGAGCAGCAGCGTCATCGCCCGGCGGCGCGAGCCGATGCCGGCCAGCAGTTCGTCGGCGCTCCAGGCGCGCGCCCGCGGCGCGTGGCCGCCGAAGACCTTCTCCGAGGTGTCGCGCATCAACGCTTCCATGCGACGCTCGTAGCGGCGCAGCACCCAGCCGGTGAGCAGGTGGGCGAGCATCACGCTCAACAGCGACAGCAGCAGGACGTTGGTGACGGTGGCACGCCAGGCGGCTTCAGCGCCATCGCTCGCGCCGGGCGACGCGGCCGAAGTCGCGGCTTGGGCTGCGGCCGGGTCGGCGCCCGTGGTCTGGGCCAGCGCCAGGGCCGCCGCGCCGCTGCAGAAGGCCGCCAAGGCGGCGCGCGCCGTGCCGCGCCGCCAGGTCTGGATCGCCGCCGCTCGCCCGCTTGCTGACGCCATCGCCGTCTCCCGCTGCCAGGACGGGGCGCAGCCTGCCGCAGTGCCAGGGTGTTGGCAATCACCAAGATCACCGTCGTGACGGGGCGGGTGATGCGGCTCGGCTGCTGGGCAGGCGGATGCGAATCGTGCCGGCCTGGCGCAGGGCTGCATGTCTGCGCACCTGCACCGTCGCGCCGTCGGCCGCGACGGCCTGGCCGACCTACGCCAGTTCGGTCTGGCCGTCAGCCCGCGCGCCGCCGCGCCAGCCAGGCGTCCACGCTCCAGGCACCGGCGCCCACGGCGGCCAGCACGAGCAGCCCGCCGACGAGCGGCAGGTTGCGCATGATCTGGCGCACCTCGTCGCTGTTGGTGACGTGGCCGTGGAAGATCACCATCGCCAGCATGCAGTAGCCGGCGAGCACCAAGGCGACGGCGCGCGTGCGCCAGCCGGCGATGACCAGCAGGGCGCCGACGATGTCGAGCGTCAGCGACGCGGCCAGGAACAGCTCGGGCACCGGGAAGGTGACGAGCGGCGGCTGCGGCGGGAATGGCCGGCCGTCGATCATCACTGGCGCAGCGCCGCCCATCATGTTGGCCGTCAGGCCGAAGGTGGCGATCTTGCGCAGCCCGTTGGGCAGCAGCGCGAAGACGATCAGCAGCCGGCCGATCAGGTGCGCCGCCGCGGCGCCCCGGCCGCCCTGCGCAGCGGTCTCGGCGGCTGCCGTGGCCGAGGGTGCGCCGCCGCGCGGCAGGTGCAGTTCAGAGTTCAAACTTGAACTCCACGCCCACCGTGCGCGGGTAGTTGCGCTGGTAGCCCGAGCCGCTGATGTAGAACGGGTCGTCGTGGTTGAGCAGGTTGCTGCCCACGAGGTAGGCGCTCCAGCGGTCGGCGTCGACGCCCACGCGCAGGCCCAGCAGCTTCTGCGCCCGGCCCAGCGGCGCCGGCCGCGTGGCCGGCCCCTGGCCGACGCTGCTGGGGTCGCCCTGCTGGCCGATGTAGGTGTAGCTGCCGTGCACGCTGAGCGTGTAGTCCTCGGTCAGCGCGCGGAAGTAGCTGGCGTGGGCCGTGTGCGTCTGCTTCGGCACGGTGACGAGCTGGTTGCCGACGAAGATGTTGGTGTTGTTGAACGCCGCTGGGTTGACGATGCGGGTGAACTCGGTCTCGTTGAAGTTGCCGGTGAGCGACAGGCGCAGGCCGCGCATCGGGCTCCAGGTGATGCCGTAGTCCAGACCCGTGCCGCGCACGTCGCCCACGTTGGCCACCACCTGCGGCGGCGGCGGCGCGAAGCCCGGCGCGTTGAAGTTGAGCTGGATGTCGCTCCAGTCCAGCCGGTAGATGGCCGCCTCGAGGAACAGCGAGTTGTTGAGCAGGGCCCACTTGCCGCCCACCTCGTACGACCAGACGTCGTCGGGCTCGACCGCGGCCGGGAAGCCTGCCACCACCGTCGATCGGCTGTTGAACACGCCGCTGCGGAAGCCCTTGGCGGCGTTGAAGTACGCCGTGGTGCCCGGCGTCGGCCGCCACGACAGGTTGAAGCGCGGGTTCCACGAATCGAAGGTGGCGCTCGTCGAGTTCACCGACGAGCCGATCATGCACACCGGCGGCAGCGGGCCGATGGGCGTCACCACGTAGGGCGGCGTGCAGGGGCCGGGCGGCGGCAGCGGCGGGCTGGTCTGCGGCGCGCCGGCCGGCAACAGCGTGTGCGGCCGCTGGTTGTCCGTGAAGGTGCGGTCGTCGCGGAAATAGCGCAGGCCGAGCAGCGGCGTGAGCTTGCCGTCGAGCAGGTCCCACGACACCTCGCCGAACACCGCCCACGACTTCGAGTCGTAGGTGGGCACGTCGTTGCGCAGCGGGTTGTAGACCGCGCCCAGCACCGGCACGGCCGGCGGCGGCGGCACGGCGTCGAGGCGCACGTCCTCGGCGCTGTCGGCGTTGAGCACCATGGCACCGGCGATCCAGCGCAGCGGGCCCTTGTCCTTGGAGACGATGCGCAGTTCGGACGACGTGGTGCTGGCGTCCAGCCCGCTGTTGAGGATGAGCCCGTTGACCGGCACGCGGTTGCCCTGCCAGGCCTTGACGTGGCCGCTGGAGCTTTCGATCAGCACCGGGCCGGCGTCGTACGAGGCGTACAGGCTGGTCAGCTCGATGCGCGAGTTGTTGAAGCTCTCCACGGGCGTGCTGGTGCCCAGCAGCGCCGGCGGGTAGGCGCCCACGAAGGCCTCGGGCGGGTTCGGCCCCGGGCGGTACTCGAGCTGGTTGCCCTTGGCGTCGCGCGTGCGGCTGCGCTGGTGGCCGAGCTTGAGCGTCACGTCGCGGTGCGGCCTGGCCAGCAGCTTGATGCGCAGCATCTCGTTGGCCGTCTCGTTCTTCTGCCCGGGGAAGGTGGGCGATTCGGCATAACCGCCGGTCTCGTCGCGCGTGGCCGTGATGCGCAGGCCGAGCACGTCCTTGACGATCGGCACGCTGAGGGCGGCGCCCACGTTCCAGTTCGGCTCGCCGCCTTCGGTGTTCGAGTAGCCGAGCACGCCGCGCGCCGTGAACCGCTTGAGATCGGGGTCGGCGGTGATGAAGCGCACGCTGCCGCCCATCGCACCCAGGCCGTACAGCGTGCCCTGCGGGCCGCGCAGCACCTCGACACGCTCGACGTCGAAGGTGCCGGCCACGGGCGCCCAGTTGCGGTTGAGCACGGTGAAGACCGCGTCGTCGAGGTAGTAGCCCACGGTGCTGTCGCCGTACAGCGAAGTCACGCCGCGGATCTGGAAGCTGCGCGTGCCGGCGCTGGTGGAACGGCCTTCGGAGGCGCCGGGGATCGAGCGCACCAGGTCCTTCAGGTCCTGGATGCCGGCGTCCTCGAGCTGCGAGCCGGTGAAGGCCTGCACCGCGGCCGGCACCTCGATGAGCTTCTGCTCGCGCTTCTGCGCCGTGACGGTGATCGTCTGCGTCTCCTGCGGGGGCGTCGCGGCGGCGGCTGGGCCACCGGCCATCGTCCCCAGGGCCGCGCTCACCGCGGCGCTGCACGCCTTCGTCCGGAATCGCACCATGTTCCCTCCACGCCCTCGCCATCGAGGCGGGCGGACAATAGGAGGGCGAAGGTTTAGGTGTGAATCATCCTTAGGGATGTCTCGGTCGCCCCTGCGGGACAATCGCGGCATGAGCGACATCACCACGGCCCCCACCACGGTGCCGACGACGACGGCGGCCACCGCCGCGAAGCCGCCGAAGGTGGGCTTCGTCTCCCTGGGCTGCCCCAAGGCGCTGACCGACAGCGAACTGATCCTGACCCGGCTGCGCGCCGAGGGCTACGAGACGAGCAAGCGCTACGACGGCGCCGACCTCGTCATCGTCAACACCTGCGGCTTCATCGACGACGCGGTGAAGGAGAGCCTCGACGCCATCGGCGAGGCGCTCGACGCCAACGGCCGCGTCATCGTCACCGGCTGCCTGGGTGCCAAGAGCGGCGCCGACGGGGCCAACCTCGTGCGCAGCGTGCACCCCAAGGTGCTGGCCGTGACCGGGCCGCACGCCACGCAGGAGGTGATGGACGCGGTGCACCAGCACGTGCCCAAGCCGCACGACCCGTTCGTCGACCTGGTGCCGCCGCCCGGCCATGCGGCGCGCGACGAGTTCCGCGGCGTGGCCGGCATCAAGCTCACGCCGCGCCACTACGCCTACCTGAAGATCAGCGAGGGCTGCAACCACCGCTGCACCTTCTGCATCATCCCCAGCATGCGCGGCGACCTGGTGTCGCGGCCCGTCGGCGACGTGCTCGCCGAGGCGCGTGCGCTGTTCGAGTCGGGCGTGAAGGAGCTGCTCGTCGTCAGCCAGGACACCAGCGCCTACGGCGTCGACGTCAAGTACCGCACCGGCTTCTTCGACGGCCGGCCGGTGAAGACGCGCATGCTCGAGCTGGCCGCCGAACTCGCGGCCCTGGCCGAGCCGCATGGCGCCTGGGTGCGGCTGCACTACGTGTACCCGTACCCGCACGTCGACGAGCTGATCCCGCTGATGGCCACCGGCCGCGTGCTGCCCTACCTGGACGTGCCGTTCCAGCACGCCCACCCCGACGTGCTGCGCCGCATGAAGCGGCCGGCGGTGGGCGAGGGCGGCGAGCGGCTGCTCGAACGCCTGGCGCGCTGGCGCGCCCAGTGCCCGGAACTGATCGTGCGCTCGACCTTCATCGCCGGCTTTCCGGGCGAGACGGAGGCCGAGTTCCAGACGCTGCTCGACTTCGTGCACGAGGCGCAGATCGACCGCGCCGGCTGCTTCGCCTACTCGCCGGTGCAGGGTGCGGCGGCGAATCACATCCCCGGCATGTTGCCGGCCGAGGTGCGCGAGGAGCGCCGTGCGCGCTTCATGGCCGTGGCCGAGCAGGTGTCGGTCGCGCGGCTGCAGCGCCGCGTGGGCGCGACGATGCAGGTGCTGGTGGACCATGCGCCGGCGCTCGGCCGCAAGGGCGGCGTCGGCCGCAGTTATGCGGATGCGCCCGAGATCGACGGCCAGGTGCGGCTGCTGCCGCCGGAGAAGGCGTCGAGGACGCTGAAGGTGGGCGAGTTCACGCGTGCCCGCATCGTCGCCGCCGAGGGCCACGACCTCGTCGGCGTGCCGGTGTGAACGAAGGCCCAGCTTCGGCCGGCGACGACGGCGCGGTCGATCCGCGCAGCACCGGCCTCATCCACCACCGCTACACGCCGCCCGCCGGCTTCGCCGCGCCGCAGGTCGGCGTGCACAAGGCCTCGACGGTCATCTTTCCCGACGTCGCGGCTGCGCGCTCGCGCGACTGGCGCAGCAAGCAGGGCTACACCTACGGCCTGCACGGCACGCCGACGACCTTCACGCTGGAAGAGCGCATCGCCACGCTGGAGGGCGGCACGCACACCCTGCTGACGCCGAGCGGCCTTGCGGCGGTGGCGCTGGTCGGGCAGGCGCTGCTGGGGCAGGGCGACGAGGTGCTGCTGCCGGCCAACGTGTACGCACCGAGCCGCGAGTTCGCGCGCCACGAGCTGGCCCGCTGGGGCATCGGGCACCGCCTGTACGACCCGCTGGACGTGCAGGGCTTTGCCGCCGCCATCGGCCCCCGCACGCGGCTGGCCTGGATCGAGGCGCCGGGCTCGGTGACGATGGAGTTTCCCGACGTGCCTGCGCTGGCCGCCGCGGCGCGCGAGCGCGGCGTGGTGACGGCGTTCGACGACACCTGGGGCGCCGGCATCGCCATGCGGCCCTTCGAGCTGGGCGTGGACATCGTCATGCAGGCGCTGACCAAGTACCCCAGCGGCGGCGGCGACGTGCTCATGGGCGCCGTCACCACGCGCGACGCACCGGCGCTGCACGAGCGGCTGAAGATGACGCACATGCGGCTGGGGCTGGGCGTCGGTGGCAACGACGCCGAGTTCGTGCTGCGCTCGCTGCCCACGCTGGCACTGCGCTACGCCGCGCAGGATGCCGCCGGGCGCGCGCTGGCGCAGTGGCTGCAGGCCCGGCCCGAGGTGCACGCCGTGCTGCACCCGGCGCTGCCCGGCTCGCCGGGCCACGAACACTGGCAACGCGACTGCAGCGCCGCCGCGGGGCTCTTCTCGGTGCTGTTCGATGCGCAGCGTCACGGCCAGGCGCAGGTGGACGCCTTCATCGACGCGTTGCGCCTGTTCCGCATCGGCTGGTCATGGGCCGGGCCGATGAGCCTGGCCGTGCCCTACGACCTGGACACCATGCGCGGCACCGAGCGCCCGCCGCATCTGCAGGGCCGGCTGGTGCGGTTCTCGGTCGGGTTGGAAGCGGTGGACGACCTGAAGGCCGACCTCGCGCAGGCGCTGCGCAGGCTGGCCGGCTGACGCCTGCCGCGCTGCGCCGCGGCGTGCAGGACGCACGGCCGGCGCGCCCGGCGGCCGGCGGCGCGCCTGCGCCGGTCGGCCCCAGCCGCCGATAAGGCGTTCAGGGCCGCGGGTGTCGCGGTGAGGTGCATGAAGGCAAGGCTCGCGCTGCTGCTGTGGGTGATCGGCGCCGCTGCCGGCTGGGCGGCGGCTGCGCCGCGCGCGCCCGACGCGGTGGCGGCCATCGAGAGCGAGCTCGCCGACGACCCGTCCCGCGTGCTGCGCGAGGCACGGGCGGCCGCCGCGGCCTTGTCCAGGACCCCAGCCGACACCGGTACCGACGGGCGCGCCGAGCGCCTGCGCCAGCTGGTGCGCGAGGCGCTGGCCGCCGTGCGGCTCGAGCGCACCCGCGAAGCCGCCACGGTGCTGCCCGAAGCACAGGCGCTGGCGCGCGAGCTGCAGGCCCGCGACCACGCCTGCCTGCTGCAGGCGGCCAGCGTGTGGGTCGAGTACGACACCCGCGGCTGGGCCGCGATGGCGCCGTCGGCCGAACGGGCGCTGGAGGCGGCGCGCGCCGAGGGACCGGCCTGGTGCGTGCCGCGCCTGCTGGAGCCGCTGGCCCTCATCCACAGCAACGATGGCCGCCGTGCCGCGGCGCTGGCGGCCGGCCAGGCCGCCGAGGCCGCGTTCGAAGCCGCCGGCGAAACCCTGATGCTGGCAGCGGTGCGCAACCACCTGTCGTGGACGCTGAGCGAGCGCGACGACGACGCCGAGGCGGTGCGCCGCTCGATCGCGCTGGGCGAACAGGCGCTGGCCGGCATCGACCCCGCACGCCACCGTCACCTGGCCGCCACCATCCTGCACAACCTCACCGGCGCACGCATCGCCGCGCGCGACTGGGCCGGCGCGCGGCGCGACGTGGCGGCGTCGGCGCGCCTGGCATCGGCGCTGGGCGACGCCATCGGCAGCGCCTACGCGCAGCGCCAGCTGGGCGAGATCGAGCTGCGCGACGGCCGCCCGGCGGCGGCGCTCGCGCAGTTGCGCGCCGCGCGCGCGGCCTTCGCCGACGCCGGCATCGACGGCATGGTCGTGTCGGCCACGGCGCTCGAGGCCGAGGCGCTCGTCGCGTTGCAGCGCCCGGCCGAGGCGCTGCGCGCCCTGGCCGCGGCCGAGCCGGCGCGGGCGCGGGTCGGCGTGGCCAAGATGGACGTGCCGTACTTCCGCGTCGCGATGGAGGCCCACGCCGCGGTGCGCGACCCGGCCGCGACGGCGGCGGCGGCGCGCGCCTACGCCGACGCGCTGCAGCGCCGCCAGCGCGAGGAGAACCACCGCCTGGCGACCGAGCTGCAGGAGCGCCACGCCAGCGCCCAGCGCGAGGCCGAGAACCGCCTGCTGCGTGGCCAGCAGGACGTGCAGCGCCTGCGCATGCTGGCGCTGGTGGCGTTGTTGGCGTTGGCCGGCGTGGTGCTGGCGGTGCTGGGCGTGCACCTGCTGCAGCAGCGGCGGCTGCGCGCACGCTTCAAGCACCTGGCCGAGATCGACGAGCTGACCGGCCTGCCCAACCGCCGAGCCATCCTGGACGTGCTGAACGATGCCGCCGCGCGCCAGCACCGCGGGCGCGCCATCGCCATGCTCGACATCGACCACTTCAAGCGCGTCAACGACCGCCACGGCCACGCCGCCGGCGACGCCGCGCTGGTGGCCTTTGCCCGTGCCTGCAGCGGCGTGCTGCGCGAAGGCGACGTCATGGGGCGGCTGGGCGGCGAGGAGTTCCTGCTGGTGCTCAAGCGCGCCCGGGCCGGCGAGCTGCAGGCGCTGTTCGAGCGCCTGCGCGCCGCCCTGCAGGCCAGCGCCATCGACGGCCTGCCGGCAGGCGAGCGCCTGACCTTCAGCATGGGCGCGGCCGACCTGCCGCCGGGCATCGATGCCGAAGCCGCGTTGCGCGCCGCCGACGAGGCGCTGTACCAGGCCAAGGCCGCCGGCCGCGACCGGCTGGTGACCGGCGGCACGCTGGCCTGAGCGGCGGCGCATCGGGCAGGACCGCGTGCCGCGCCGCCTGGCGCGGCGGCCTCAGGGCTTCTCGAACAGCTGCGTGCCGCCCACCGTGGGCCGCGCCGGGTCGCCCGTGACCAGGATGGTCGAGAACACCAGCCCGTTGGCCGCGCGCCCGACGAAGTTGCCGCCGAAGGCGCTGGACACGGGGTTGAAGGCCGCGCACCCGGTGCAGCTGCCGGCCGAGTAGTTGCCCCGGAAGAAGCCCGAGGCGATCTGCTCGTCGTAGCGCGCGCTGCCCTGCAGGCCGCTGAAGGCCAGGTTGCCGATGCCGAAGCCCAGGTTGTTGAGCGTCACGTCGCGGGTGACGAAGTTCACCGCGATGCTGCCGCTCGGGTTGGTGAACATCGCGCCGGTGGTGCTGGCCACGGGCGTGAACACCGCCGTGCCGGCGCTGGGCATCTGGCGCGTGGCGTCGGCCATCACGTAGTCGACCTGGCCCAGCACCGGCGCTTCGATGCGCACCGCCGGGTTGCCGCCGCTGGCCGGGATCGTGACGCTGGCGGTGCTGCCGGGCGTCGAGAGCCAGCTGCCCCAGTACGCCACCGTGCCGTCGGCCAGCGTGTGGTTGCCGCGGTTGGCCACCGCGGCGCCGCCGCGCTGGGCGAAGAAGCCGTCGGCCGTGCCGGCGGCGTCGAGCACGCCCTGGCCGGCGCGGTAGTTGCCGCCGGCGTATTCGTTGGAACTGGCGACCTGGATCGTCGCCGTGTTGGGGTACGACAGGCCGACGACGAGGTTGGGCGCGAACTGGCTGCCCGAGCCCGGCGGGTTGGTGGTGAAGTCGGCGTTGCTGGCGCCGGCCAGCGCGCGCGCCTGCTCGCTGCTGGCGGGCAGGGCGATCACCGTGGCGCCGGCGGCCAGCGCCGCAGTGGCGCGCGCCACGTCGACCGCGAAGGCCGCCTTGCCGCGGTCCACCGCCGCCCCGGCAGCAGCGGCGAGCACGGCGCGCGTCTGCACGCCGGCGGTGAGGTTCACGTCGGGCATCGCCTGCTGCTGCTCGGCGGCGAGCGCGAAGCCCGGGTCGAGCTGCGCGGCGCGGCGGAACTGCTCGCGCGCCTCGGCGAACCGGCCCTGGTCCTTCAGGTCCAGGCCCTGCGAGAAGGCGCGGAAGGCCTCGACGTTGGTGGTGGCGAAACGCTCGACGCGGGCGCGGATGTCGGGCGGCAACTGCTCCACCGGGATGCCGGCCGAACGCAGGATGCCGAAGGTGAGCGCCTTCTGGGCGCGGAACACCGCTGCGATGTCGCCGCGTTCGCTGACCACGCCCAGGTTCTGCGCGCTGCGGCTGTCGATCACCGCGCCTTCGAGCGCGAAGGTCTGCGCCGGCGGGGCGGTGTCGGCGGCAGGCGCCGGCGCGGCCGCGCCAGCCGGCCCGGCGCTCGCCTCGAAGTTGCCGACGACCACCTTCTCGGCGCGCATCAGCCGGCCCGAGCGCACGGCCGAGGCGGTGTCGGCCAGGCCGCTGTCGCCCAGGCGGGCTTCGTTCACCAGCAGCTGCACCTTCTCGCGCTCCAGCACCTTGAGGCTCGGCACCTTGCTCAGGTCTGCGATCGTCATCGCGGCCAGGCCCTTGGCCATGGCGCGGTAGGCGTCGTTGCCGCGGTTGACGAAGGCCTGCACGGCGATCGAGCCGGGCTCGGGTGGCTGGCTCACCACCTCCTGCTCGCGCGCCACGGCGCTGGCCACTTCCTGCTGCAGCTGGGCCGACGACAGCAGCGTCAGCGTCTTGGGCACGTCGCGCTGCGCGGCACCTTCGGGGTCTTCGCGGGCGTACTGCTGCAGGTGGGCCAGCGCGGCGTCGTTGTCCTGGCGGTTGAGCGCGATCAGGCCCAGGTAGTAGGCCACCAGCGTCTCGCCGGGGGCCAGCGCGCGCACGCGTTCGAGCGCGGCGGTGGCGGCGGCGTGGTCGTCGCGGGCGAAGGCCTCGATGCCGGTCTTGAGCTGCGCCGCCACCTCGGTGCGCACGCGCGCCGCGTCGCCGCGGCTGGCGCTGTCGTCGGCCAGGATGGGGGGCTGCAGCGCCAGCACCTCGGGCCGCGCGTTGGCGGCCGGCCAGCGGAAGCTGCGGTTGCGCAGCACCGAGCGCCCGCCGGGGTACTCGAGCACCGCGTCGCCGCCGGCGATGCGGCCGTACACGCCGGTGGGCAAGGCACAGCCGGCGGCGCAGTCCTGCAGCTGCAGGAAGCCGTTGGTGCGCACGCTGCGTTCCGGCAGGTCGACGCGCCACTCGGCGCCGGCCGCGTGCAGCCGCACGCCGCCGCTGGCCAGCGTGAGCGCGTTGCGGTCGGCGGCGATGCGCAGCTCGCTCGCCGGGGGCAGGGCGATGAGCGCCCCGCCGCTGCTGCGCAGCTGGACGCGGCCTTCCGGGCCGGTCTGCACGCGCGTGCCGGCGGCGGCCATGCCGGCACGTGCCGGTGCGCCGTCGATGCGCACGTCGCCCTGCGCGTGCACCACGCGCACGTCGAGGGGTTGCGCCTGCGCAGCGGCGGCGCCCAGCAGCAGTGCGGCGGCCAGCGCAGCGGCGGTGGGATGGGGGAGGGTGGATCGCATCGCGGCGCCCTTCGTGTCGTTCGTCGTGTGCGGGTCAGAACTGGTAGCGGACCTTGATCGACGCGGCCTTGCGGCTGCTGTCGTACAGGTCCTGGTTCGAGCGGTTGCTGGTCCACAGCGCATCGCCGCGCACCGACCAGTGGTTGCTGAGCGCGTAGGTGGCGACGAAGTCGGCCGCCACCGCGGTGTCGCTGCGCTGGCTGCCGATGGCGATGTCGGGCTGCTCGAACTTCTGCTGGTAGGCCGACAGCCCCACCGCCACGCGCAGGCGCTCGATGGGCGTGACCGAGGCGAACAGGCGCACCAGCGGCACGCTGCGGCTCAGGTCCTTGCGCTGGCGCAGGTTGTCCTCCTGCGTCCAGCTCAGGCGCAGGCCCACCTGCGGCGTGCCGGCCAGCTGCGGGAAGCCGTGCGTGACCATCGCGCCAATGGTGGTGGAGCGGCCGTCGCGCACCTCGTCGGCCTTGGCGTGGCGCAGTTCGGCGTACTGGCCGAACGCCATGAAGTTGGTGTCGGCGCCGAGCGGCCGGCTGGCCTCGAGCGTGGCCGACAGCGTGTCGCGGTAGCGGTTGCCGCCCACCATCAGCTCGCTGGCCGCCAGCGTCAGCCGCCACAGCGCCTGGCCCGAGAGCTGGCTGAAGCCGGCGTAGACGCCGCCGTTGGTCAGGTCGTACTCGTCGTGCTCGGCGTTGGCGCGGTGGTCGAGGTCCGCACCCGCGAAGACCGACAGCCGCTGCGTCACGCGCCACAGCTGCTGGCCGCCGATGGCCACCTGCGCCACCGTGTCGCGCACCTGCTGCGACGGCGTGCCGCTGATGCTGACGACGCCGAAGGCCGTGTCGAACTGGTCGCGGAAGGTGCCGCCGTTGACGTTGCTGTCGTGGCCGATGCCGGCTTCGGCGTAGAAGCGTGCGGCGGCGCGCCGGTCGCCGGCGTCGCGCGTCTGCATCGCCTGCAGGAAGCCGGCGATGGTGTTGCGCACGCCCGCCGGCGGGTTGTAGCGCAGCACGAACTCGAACTCGGCGCGCGAGCGGGTGTAGTCGCCCAGCAGGAAGTAGCCGCGCGCCAGTTCGAGCCGCGCGCGGTCGTTGGCCGGCACGGCGGCCAGGTGGCGCTCCAGCGCCAGCAGCCCCTCGGGCACGCGGCCGACGTTGATCGCCGCCACGCCGTAGAGGAAGTCGAAGTGCACGTCGCCGATGAGCTGCGGGTTGGCCTGCGCGGTGGCGAACGCGGCTTCGAACTGGCCGGCTTCGATCTGGCGCCGCAGGTCGTCCAGCGGGGCGGCGCGGGCGATGCCGGCACAGCCCAGGCACAGCGCCAGCACGCAGGCCGTGGCCGCCAACGGGGAGAAGGGTGGCTTCATCGGGTAGACGGTGTGGTTCCTGGTGGGGTCGTCGGTGCCGGGCGCTGCGGCGGGCTTCAACGCGGCGCCGCCGCAGTGGTGCCGAAGATCAGCCGCTGCAGCTGCGGGTCGAACGAGATCAGCGGCAGGCGCAGCAGCGCCGGCAGGCTGATGCGGCGTGCGTCGCCGCTCAGCGCCACGCTGATGTCGGCGGCGCTGGCCTCGAGCTGGCCCGCCAGGCCGGGGGGCGGGGCGTCGGGCGCTGCCGTGCCGCCGGCGGCCTGCGCGGCGACGCTGGCGGCGCGTTCGAGTTCGCCCAAGGCGCGGCGCAGTTCCGCCGGGTCGATCTGCACGGCGAACACGACGTCGCCGCCGCCGCCGGCCGAGGTGCCGTCGCCGATGCGCGGCGGCTTGGGCAGCACCACCAGCAGGCCCGAGGCATACCGCAGCTCGTAGTTGGCCGCGTCGGTGCCGGCGCCGAACACCGCGCCCGAAGGCAGCAGCTCGAACACCGAGCCGCCGGGCGCGTTGGCGCTGCCGGCCGGGGCGGCCTGCACCACCGAGACGATGCTGTCGCTGCCGATCAGCCCGCCGGCGCTGGTGGAGAAGCCCCAGGTCACCGGGTTGGGCTCGTCGGCGAAGCGCACGACGCTGTTGGTGGCCACCGTCACCGGCCGCGGCCGCACCACGAGCTGGCCGGCCTGGTAGCTGACGAGGTAGTTGGCGATGTCGAAGCTGCCGCCGCGGGCATCGCTGGCGCTGATGCCGTAGGGCCCGCCGCTCACCGTGGCGCCGGGCGCGCTGCCGGCGCTGGCCAGCGTCACCTGGCCGATGGTCTCGCCGGCGACGAGGCCGGCCGCCGAGAACTCGGCGCCGCCGAAGGCCAGTGTGTCGCCGTAGAACTTGCTGGCGTCGGCCGCCGTCACCGTGAGCGGCGCGCGGGTGATGCTGGCGCTGCCCGTGGCGGTGGTGCCGGCCAGCGTGTAGTTGCCGGCGTCGGCGCCGCCGACGGTGATGCCGCTGATCGCCACCGCCTTGTTCGCGCCGGCGTTCTTGTCGGCGAAGGTGCCGGTGCCGGAGAAGCTGAGCTGGTCGCCGGCGACGCGGTTGTCGGCGAAGGCCAGCGTCGCCGTCGTCGTGCCGTCGTAGACCTTGTCCTGCGCCGTCGCGCCGTGCTGCAGCAGGCGCTGGGCGATGTTGACGGAGAGCACGCTGCCGCTGGCGACGTAGTTGCGCGCGTCGCTGCCCGAGAGCGTGAGCCCCGCCAGGTCCACGGCCTTGCCCTGGCCGGCGTGCTTGTCGGCCATCGTCGCGGTGACGCCGCTCGTGCCCAGGCTCACGTCGTCGCCCTGCAGCACGCCCGACAGCGTGCCGCCGCTCGAGACGATGCCCACGGTGCGCGTGCCGTCGTAGGTGCGGTCCACCGCGCTGATGCCCTGCACCACCAGGCTGCGCGGCGCGATGTTGACGCTGACGCCGGCGGTGCCGGTGACGGCGTAGTTGCCGGCGTCGGCACCGGTGAGCGCCAGGCCGCTCAGCACCACGGCCTTGTTCTGGCCGGCGTGCTTGTCGGCCATGGTGCCGGCGTTGAGCGAGCCGCCGGGCAGCGTGACGCCGACGTCGTCGCCTTCGACGATGTTCGAGAGCCCGCCGCTGAAGGTGGCGTTGCCGACGATCTGCACCGCCGTCGTGCCGTCGTAGACGCGGTCCACCGCGGTCAGGCCCGACAGCCCGGTGACGTTCAGCGGCCGCGGGGTCACCGTGCCGGTGGTGGTGGCGGCGGTGGCCAGCAGCGTGTAGTTGCCGGCGTCGCTGCCCGACAGCGCGATGCCGCTCACCAGGATCGGCTTGTTGTCGCCGACGTTGCGCGCACCGGCGCCGGTGAAGGCCGCCTGCTGCGACAGCGCCACGTCGTCGCCCTGGATCAGCCCGGTGGCGGTGGACGTGATCGGCGCGGCGGTGGTGCCGTCGTAGACGCGCGTGCCGCCGCTGTAGGTGGCGTCCACCGGGCGCGGCGTGATGCTGGCGGTGAGGCTCGCCGTGGTGTTCCGCAGCGCGTAGTTGGTGCCGTCGGCGCCGCCGAGGCTGCCGCCCGTCACGGCCACCGCCTTGCCGGTGCCGACGTGCTTGCCGGCGGTGTAGGTGCCCGTGCCGCCGATGGTGACCAGGTCGCCGGCGACCACGTCGACCGAGCTGCCGCCCACGACGGCCTGCGCCGTGCCGTCGTAGACCTTGTCGGCCACGGCGTAGACCGCGGTCAGCGGCTTGGGCGCGATGTTGACCGTGACGCCGCTGGTGGTGGCCACCGAGTAGTTGCCGGCGTCGGCGCCGCCCAGCGTCAGCCCGGCAACGGCGACGGGCTTGTTCTGCCCGGCGTGCTTGTCGAGCATGGTGCCGGTGGTGCTGCCGGCCGGCGGCGCGGTCACGGTGACGACGTCGCCCGCCACGAGGTCGCTCGCGTTGGGAGCGACCGGGCCGGTGGTGCTGACCGTGACCGCGACGCGGTTGGTGCCGTCGTAGACGCGGTCGGTGGCGGTCACGCCGTTGAAGCCGTCGATGCGCAGCGGCTTGGGCGTGACGCTGGCGGTGGTGGCGGCCGTGTCGGCGGCCAGCACGTAGTTGCCGGCGTCGCCGCCCGAGAGCGCGATGCCGCTGATGGCCACCGGCTTGGCCACGCCGACGTTCTTGGCGCCGACGCCGGTGAACACCGCCGTCTGCGCCAGCGTCACCGCGTCGCCATCGACGAGCCCGGCCAGCACGCCGGCCACCGGCGCGGCCACGCTGCCGTCGTAGACGCGTGTCAGCCCGGTGTAGCTGGCGCCGACGGTCTTTGGCGTGATGTCGGCGGTGGTCGTCGCCGTGGTGTTGAGCAGGTTGTAGTTGGCCGCGTCGGCGCCGGTGAGCGCGCCGACGGTCACGGCCACGGGCTTGGCCGTGCCGACGTTCTTCGCGCCGGCGCCGGTGAACTGCGCGCTGCCGCCGATGGCCACCGCGTCGCCGCCGATCAGCCCGGCGATCGAGCCGGTGACGGTCGCCGTCGCCGTGCCGTCGTAGACCTTGTGGACGCCGGCGTAGGTGGCGGTCACGTCGCGGCGCGCGATGTCGACCGTCACTCCGCTGGTGGCGGTGATGCTGTAGTTGGCGGCGTGCGCGCCGGTGAGCCCCAGGCCGTCGACGGCGACAGGCTTGGCCAGCCCGGCGTGCTTGTCGGCGATGCGGCCGGTGGTGGTGCCGGTGCTGGGCGCGGTGACGGCCACGTCGTCGCCGGCGACCACGTCGGCCGGGTCGGCAGAGACCGGGCCCGTGGAGGTGACGTTGACGACGACGTTGGTCGTGCCGTCGTACACCCGGTTCACCGCGCTGACGCCGGTGAGGCCGACGATGCGCAGCGGCTTGGGCGTGATGCTGGCCGTCGTGCCGGCGGTGCTGCCCAGCAGCCGGTAGTTGCCGGCGTCGGCGCCGGTGAGGGTGATGCCGGTCACCGACACCGCCTTGTTGGTGCCGGCGTTGCGCGCACCGGCGCCGGTGAACACGGCCGTCTGCGTCAGGCCGACGGCGTCGCCGGCGACGAAGCCGGCCGCGCTGCCGCGCACGTTGGCGCTGGTGCTGCCGTCGTACACCTTGTCCAGGCCGACGTAGCTGGCCGTCACGTCGCGTGGCGTGATGTCGGCGGTGGTCGTGCCCGTGGTGTTGAGCAGCGTGTAGTTGCGCGCGTCGGCACCGGTGAGATGCCCGCCGCTGACGACGATGGCCTTGTCGTCGCCCACGTTCTTGGCCCCGGTGCCGGTGAACACGCCGCCGGCGACGATCTGCACCGCGTCGTTGCCGATCACGTCGGCCGAGGTGCCGCCGGCGCTGGCCACGGCCGTGCCGTCGTAGACCTTGTCGTGACCGACGTAGCTGGCAGTGAGCGACTTGCGCGCGATGTTGACGGTGACGCCGCTGGTGGCGGCGACGACGTAGTTGCCGGCGTCGGTGCCCGAGAGCGTGAGGCCGTCCACCACCACCGACTTGGCCTGGCCGGCGTGCTTGTCGGCCATGGTGCCGGTGGTGATGCCGCCCGAGGGCAGGGCGATGCTCACCTGGTCGCCGGCGACGATGTCGGCGCTGCTCGGCTGCAGCGTGCCGCTGGTCGTGACGTTGACCGTGACGCTGCGCGTGCCGTCGTAGACGCGGTCCACCGCCGACGCGCCGGTCAGGCCGTCGATCGCGATCGGCTTGGGCGTCACCGCCGCGGTGGTGCTCGCGGTGGTGGAGGTGAGGCGGTAGTTGCCGGCGTCGGCGCCGCCGAGCACGATGTCGCTCACCGCCACGGGCTTGGCGTTGCCGACGTTCTTGGCGCCGGCGCCGGTGAACACCGCCGTCTGGCCGAAGCTGACGCTGTCGCCGGCGATGATGCCGCTGGTCTGCGCCGTCACCGGGGCATTGATGCCGCCGTCGTAGACGCGCGTGCCGCCGGCGTAGGCCGGCGTCAGGTTCTTGGGCGTGATGTCGGCGGTGGTGCTGCCGGTGGGGTTGAGCAGCACGTAGTTGTTGCGCTCCACGCCGGTCAGGAACGTGCCGCTCACGGCCACGGTCTTGTCGTCGCCGGCGTTCTTGCCGGCGGTGAAGAGGCCCGTGGCGCTCAGGCCGAGCGCGCCCGTGTCGATGGGCAGCACGCCGCTGAAGGTGCCGCTCACCTGGGCCGTGGCGGTGCCGTCGTAGACCTTGTCGGCCGCGCTGTAGCTGGCGGTGATGGCCTTGGGCGCGATGTCCACCACCAGCCCGGTCGCGCCGGTAATGAGGTAGTTCGACGCCATCGCGCCGGTGAGCGTGATGCCGGTGATGGTGACGCTGCGGTTGGTGCCGGCGTCCTTGGTCTCGAGCAGGCCGCTGGTGATGCCGCCCGGCGGCAGCACGGCGTTGACCTGGCCCTGGTCGGCCGCGACGACGTTCGACGCATCGATCACCGCGCCGGCGGTGTTCACGGCGACGTCGCGCGTGCCGTCGTAGACGCGGTTGGTGGCGGTGACGCCGACCACGCCGATCGGCCGGCGCGTGATCGTCGCCGTGGTGCTGGCCGTGGTGTTCGCCAGCTCGTAGTTGCCGGCCTGCGCGCCGGTGAGCGTGATGCCGCTCACCGCCACCGGCTTGTTCGTGCCGACGGCGCCGTTGCCGGTGAAGACCGCGGTCTGGCTGAAGCCCACGGTGTCGCCGGCGACGATGCCGACCGAGCTGCCGGCAACAGGCGCGCTCAGGTCGGCCAGACCGTTGTAGACCCGGCTGCCGCCGGTGTAGTTGACGGTGATGCCTTTCTTCGTGATGTCGGCGGTGGTGCTGGCGGTGGTGTTCTGCAGCGCGTAGTTGGCCGCGTCGGTGCCGCCGAGCACGATGTTGCTCACCGCGATCGGCTTGGCCGTCCCCACGCCCGCGGCGTTGATGCCGGTGAAGACGGCCGACTGGGCGAACGTGACGACGTCGTTGGCCACCAGGTCGGCCGAGCCGCCGACGACGGTCGCCGTGACGCCGCCGTTGTAGGCACGGTTGACGCCGGTGAAGCTCGCGAGCAGCGGACGCGGGGCGATGTCCACCGTGATGCCGCTGGCGGCCGAGTCGATGACGTAGTTGCCGGCGTCGGCGCCGGTCAGCGTCAGGCCGGTCACGGCCACCGGCTTGTCGGTGCCGACGTGCTTGTCGGACATGGTGCCGGTGGTGACGCCGCCGGCCGGCGGCTGCACGGCGACCACGTCGTTGGCGACGAAGCCCTGCGCGCCCAGCGTGCCGGCGACGAGCGCCACGGTGTCGGTGCCGTCGTAGATGCGGTCGGTGGCGCTGATGCCGCTCACCACCACCGCCTTCGGCGTGATCGTGGCCGTGGTCGCGGCCGTGGTGGCGTTGAGCGTGTAGTTGCCGGCATCGGCCCCGTTGAGCGCGATGCCGCTGATCGCCACCGCCTTGTTCTCGCCGGCGGCCTTGCCGGCGCTGAACACCGCGGTCTGCGTCGAGCCGATGGCGTCGTTGCCGATGATGCCGCTGTTGCCGCGGTGCAGGGTGACGCTCGCGGCGTCGGTGCCGTCGTAGACCTTGGCAACGCCGGTGAAGGCCGGCGTGATGCCCTTGGGCGTGATTGTCGCCTGCACCGTCGCCGAGGGGTTGCTCACGGTGTAGTTGCCGGCGTGGGTGCCGAACATCAGGCTGCCGTAGCCGGCGTTGCTCAGGTCGCGCACCACGACGGTCTTGCCGACACCGGCGTTCTTCGACTGGGTGAAGCTGCTCGGTGTGCCGCCGGCCTCCACGAAGTAGGCGAAGCCGCAGCCGGTGCAGTAGCTCGCGTCGGCATAGAAGCGGACGGTGTCGCCGGCGACGATGTCGGCCGAGCTGACGTTGAGCGAGGCGTGGGCGTTGCCGTCGTACACCTTGTCGAGCGCGGTGTACGACAGCGTGATGGGCTTGGGCGTGATGTTGACGGTGACGCCCGCGCCGGCCCCGGCCAGCGTGTAGTTGCCCGCCGACGTGCCGGTGAGCGAGAAGCCAGGCACCGTCACCGGCTTGTTGTTGCCGACGTGGCGCGTGGCCATCGTGCCGACCACCGTGCCCGCGCCCGGAATGTTCACCGTCACCAGCCCCTGGTCGACGGCCAGCAGGGCACTGCTGTCGACCGAGACGTTGGCCAGGTTGACCGACACGTCCACGGTGCCGTCGTAGACGCGGTCCACGGCGGCGACGCCGCTCACCGTCAGCGGCTTGGGCGTGATGGTGCCGGTGGTGCTGGCCGTGGTGGTGGTGAGCTGGTAGTTGCCGGCGTCGGCGCCGGTCAGCTGGATGTTGTTGACGTTGATCGTCTTGCTGGTGACCGCGCCGTTGGCGTAGGCCACGTGGCGGTCGGTGTACGCCGGGGCGTCGTTCGTGAAGCCGAGGTCGTCGCCGCCGTAGCGCGACCAGAAGGCCAGGCCGACGCTGGCGGCGTCGGTGCCGTCGTACACCTTGTTGGTGGCGGACGTGTTGAAGGCGTAGACGAAGGTCTGGTACTTGGCGATGTCCACCGTGGTGGTGGCGGTCGTCACGGCGTAGTTGCCGGCGTCCGCCCCACGCAGCCGCAACACGCTGCCGTCCACCGTCACCAGCTTGCCGGTGCCGGCATGCTTGTCGGCCATCGTGCCGGTGACGCTGGTGTCGCCCAGCACGACGTTGTCGCCGGCCACCGCGCCCTGCAACGTCGCGTTGGTGCCCGAGACGGTGACGTTGACCGTGGCGTTGTACTGGCGGTTGGATGCCGTCAGGCCGTTGATGACCAGCGCCCGCGGCGTGATGTCGACGTTGACGGCGTCGATGCCGGCGATGACGTAGTTGTCCTTGTCGGCGCCGGTGAGCGTGGCGCCGAGCACCGTCACCGGCTTGTTCGTCCCGACGTTCTTGTCGGCGATGGTGCCGTTGGTGACGCCCGCCAGGCTGGCCTGCACGTCGTCGTTGGCGATGGCGCCGGTCATCGCGCCGGGCGTGACGGTGAGCGCCACGCTCGTCGAGCCGTCGTAGGCGCGGTCGACGGCGTCGATCGTGCCGACGTTCAGCGCCTTGGGCGTGATGGTCGCCGTGGTGCCGGTGACGCCGGCCAGCGTGTAGTTCGAGGCCTTGCCCACCGTGCCGTTGGCCAGCGCCAGGCCGGTGATCGCCACGGTCTTGTTCTGACCGGCGTGCTTGGTGTCGAACGCGGCGTTCATGTTCGCCGTGTTCAGCACCAGGTCCTCGCCCGCCACCAGGTTGCCCGGCTGGGCGTTGGCCACCAGCGTGACGTTGCGCGTGCCGTCGTAGACCTTGTCGGCGACCACGCCGGCCAGCGTCAGCTGGCGCGGGTTGATGGTGAGGTTGGCGTTGCCGCTCACCGCCAGGTCGTAGCCGTTCTGCACCGAGTACACGTTGGCCGCGCTCACCGCGTACACGCCCACGTCGGGCGAGGCGACGCTGGCGTGGATGCGCTCGGCCGCGACGCCGTTGCCGAGGTCGGCGTTGCCGAAGGACGTCGTGCCGTCGTAGGCCTTGCTCGCGTCGGCGAGGGTCAGCGTGAGCGGCGTGAGGAAGCGCGTCAGCAGCGGGGTGGTGTGGCCTTCGTAGATGCGCCACACGCGGCCGGCGTTGGCGGTGCCGGCGATGTCGAAGCTGGCGAAGCTGCCGGCCTGCCGCATCTGCGTCGACGTCAGCCCGGTGCCGCCGCCGAGCGACGTCGCCTGGCCGGTGGCCGTGGTGTCCCAGTAGGCGTTGGCGACCGTGGCGTTGGTGTTGCTGCGCGCGGCCAGCAGGCCGCCGGCCGCACGGGTGTTGCCGTTGCGTGCCGCCACGGCGCCGTCGGCGTAGGCGAGCTCGATCTTCTGCGCTTCGCTGTAGCCCACGAGGCCGCCGGCGAAGAGGCGGCCGCGCACGTTGTCCAGGATGACGTCGCCGCCGGCATACACGTTGCGCAGCGGCGTGGCGGACGAGACCGAGCCGTCCAGGTAGCCGACCAGGCCGCCGGCGTAGACGGCTGCGTTGGTGCCGAGCGTCGCGTTCGCCGCCAGGCCGACGTCGCCGGTGGCGTAACTTTCGCGCACCAGCGCCGGGGCGTTCACGCTGGCGTGATAGCCGTGGTAGTAGCCGATCAGGCCACCGAGGTACGTGGTGCTCGTGCTGCCGTTCCCGGTGACGCTGCCGGTCGCGAAGCTGCCGACGACGCCGTTGCGCCCGTACATCAGGCCGACCAGGCCGCCGACGTAGTTGATCCCGCTGACCGCGCCCGAGGCGTGGCTGTTGGCGATGTCGTCGGCCACCGAGCCGGGTTGGGAGCGGAAGTGGTAGCCGACGAGGCCGCCGGCGTACGTGCCGCCGGTGACGTTGCCGCTGGCCCGGCTGTTGGCGATGCTGCCGTAGCCGTAGCTGTTGGCGACCTGGCCGATCAGGCCGCCGGTGTACTGGCCCCCGCTGACGTTGCCGGTGGCGGCGCTGTCGTTGATGCCCGTGCCGCTGTTGCTGCTGCTCGACAGGTAGCCGATGAGGCCGCCGGCCTGGCCACTGCCCTGGCCGTTGGCCAGCGTCGCGGCCGTCACGTGGCCGCTGGCGAAGCCCGTCGTCAGCCCGCCGCTGCTCATGGCCAGCTCGCCGAACAGTCCGCCCACCGAATCCGAGCCCGTGCCCGTTGTGCGCACCTGTCCGCTGGCCGACAGGTTGCTCAGCGCGCCGGTGGTGTTGGCATAGCCGATCAGGCCGCCGGCGGTGCCGAAATCGCGGTTCGTGGTGACCGCACCGGTCGCGCTCAGGTTGGTGAGCGTGGTGGCGATCGCATAGCCAACCAGGCCACCGGCGTATCGACCGCCGTTCACCGCGCCCGTGGCGCTGCTGTCGGTGATGGCCTGGCCGTGGAAGTAGCCCACCAGGCCGCCGGCGTAGTAGCGCCCCTCGACGTTCCCGCTCGCCGTGCTGCCGCTGATCGACTGGTTGTTGTACCAGCCGAAGTGGCCGATCAGGCCGCCGGCGTAGTGGCCGGTGGTGCTGGTGTTGGCGCTGTCGCGCCCGGTCACGTGGCCGGTGGCGTGGCTGTTGCTCACCGCCATGCCGTCGCTGTAGCCCACCAGGCCGCCGGCATAGGTGCCCGCGCCATCGGCGAAGACGGCGCCCGAGGCGCTGCTGTTGGAGACGGCCTGCGTGCCGCTGCGGTAGCCGATCAGGCCGCCGGCGTACACCGTGCTGTTGCCCACCGCGCGCACGGCGCCGCTGGCCGTCGCATCCGACACGGCGGTGCTGCCGCCATAGCCGAGCAGGCCACCGGCCATGTAGCCCGAGACCACCTTGCCGGAGGCCTGGGCCCCGTTGATCGCGCCGCCCGACATGAAGCCGACCAGCCCGCCGGCATAGGCGTTCGTGCTGCTGGTGCTGGCGTCGCCGCTGGCCTGCAGCTGGCTCAAGGTGGAGGCGTTCGCCACGTAGCCGACCAGGCCGCCCACCGAGCCTTGCGTCGACACGGCGCTGCCGGTGGCGCTGCTGCTCGACAGCGCGCCCCCGCCGGCGAAGTAGCCGATCAGGCCGCCCACGCTTTCGGTGCCGCTGACCGCGCCCGTCGCCGATGAGCCCGTCACCGCACCGGCGCTGTTGTAGTGGCCGACCAGGCCGCCGGCGTCGTAGTTGCCCGTGACCGTGCCGGTGGCGCTGCCGCGCACGATGCCCGCGGGCGACGAGAAGACGCCCACCAGTCCGCCGGCATATCCGGCGGCCTGGCCGGTGCCCGTGTAGGTGAGCGTGACGTTGCCCGTGGCGCTGCCGTCCACCAGCTGGCCTGCGCTCTGGTCGCCCACCAGCCCGCCGGCACGGCCGCCGCCACTGCCGCTGCTGGCGCTGACCGCACCGCCGGAACTGCTGTCGACGATGCCGCTGCTGGCGTTGCCGACCATGCGTCCGACCAGCCCGCCTGCGTACACCGTGCCGGTGGCACGGCTGGCCGTCACGGGCGTGGCGCTGGTGATGCCGCTGAAGCTCGAGGCGCCGCCGGCCCAGCCGGTGATGGCACCGGCGTGGCCCTGGCCCGTGATCGAGCCGCCCGTCAGGCGCAGGTGGCGCACGCTGGCGCCGCCGTCGGTCCAGGCGAACAGGCCGACGTACTCGGCCGTCGGCCGGTTCACCGTGAGCCCCGTGATGGTGTGGCCCAGACCGTCGAAGCGGCCGGTGAAGCCCGTGCTGCCGCCGGCTTCGTTGCCGATCGGGTTGAAGCCCAACCCGCCGTTGGCGCCGGCCGTGCTGCTGGCGTCGAGGTCGGCACCCAGCGCATAACGCCCGGCCAGCACGGTCGCGTTGCCGTCGATGGCCTGCAGGTCGGCCAGCGAATGGATGACGCTGAAGGTGTCGGTCGTGCCGTTGCTGCCGAGCTTGGTGCTGAAGTTCTGTCCCACCGGCAGGTTCACCGGCGCCGCGATGCGGTAGCTGGCGGTGTTGCCGGCCGCCACCGCGCCCTGGCCGTATTCCAGCGCCAGGCTGGCCGTGCCGCTGCCGTTCATGGCCGCGTTGATGGCGATGTCGGCGTGGGCGTTGAGCGTCAGCCGGTTGGCCGACCAGCTCACCGTGTCGTTGACGATGACGTTGCCTGCCGTGCCGCTGTTGCCCTGGCTGCTGGCGATCGTGACGTTGCCGTTGCCCAGGTTGGCCGAGAGCGTGGCACCGGTGATGTTGCCGCCGCTCGGGGCGACGATGTAGTCGAACGGGTCGATCAGCCAGGTGCCGGCACGGCCGCCCTCGGCGAGCGTGGAGACACGGGTGCCGTCGGCGACGTCGACGCGGGCCGCCGAGGTCTCGACGAAGCCGCCTTGCGCCGCGCCGACGGGCCCGGCGGAGGCCCGTGCCTCGATCGTGCCCGCCACCTGCGCCGTTCCGCGCTGCAGGTCGCCGATGACCATCACCCGGCCGGCGCTGCCGCCCTGCGGCGCATTCGCCTGCAGCGTGCCGCTGGTGGCGACGTGGTCGCCCGTGATCCAGATCTCCCCGCCCCGGTCCACCAGCGTGTTGGCGCGCACGATGCCGCTGCTGTTGACCAGCGAGGCCGCGATCTGCTCGGCCGAGTGGGCCGACAGGCGCACCGTGCCGCCGTCGGCGACGATCGAGCCGCTGTGCTCCACGCGGCCGGCGACGCTGCCCGGATCGACCACCGCGGAGATCAGGCCGTGGCCGGCGATGCTGACGGTGGCCGCGCGGCCCGAGGCCAGCATCACCGAGCCGGCCGGCACCGTGATCTCGCCGTGGTTCTCGACGCGGTTGGCGAGCAGGGCGACGTAGCCGCCGCTCGTGGCCTGCAGGCTGCCCTGGTTGACCACGCTGCCGCTGCCGGCAAGGCCGAAGACGTAGCGGCCGGCGGCGAAGTCGGCCTGCGAGAGGTCGAGCGTGGTCGCCACGAGGCCGCCGACGTCGACCTTGGCACCGGGCGCGAACAACACGCCGTTCGGGTTGGACAGGAACACCTGGCCGTTGGCCTGCAGGCGGCCGAAGATCTGGCTGCCGTCGTGGCCGAGCACGCGGTTGAGCGCGATGGCGTCGGCGCTGGGCTGGCGGAACTCCACCACGGCCTGGCTGCCGATGTTGAAGCTCTGCCAGTCCAGCCCCAGCCGGGCGCCGTGCTGCTGAACCACCAGCAGGTTGGGCGCGTACTGCAGCTGGCCGCTGCCCACCACCACCTGGCCGCCCACGGGCAGCTGGCTCGGCGCCACCTGCGCGAAGCTGGAGCCGCCGCCGATGCCGGCGAGCAGCAGCGCCAGCAGGCGCGACAGGCGCGGACGCGCCGGCGTTCGACGGCTGCGGCGCACGGCGCGCGCCGGGCGGCGCTGGGCTTGGCGGTGCGGTTGACGGGTGCTGGACATGACAGGCTCCAAGCGGAAAGGCGCGGCAGGGTGAACGGTCGGGTCGGGGCGGGCGGCCGGCGCGATCGGATCAGGGATTGAGCGAGAACTGGAAGTACAGCCGCGGGTGCGGGTCGGCGCCTTCGCTGGGGACGCGGCTGCCGCGCCAGGCGAGCGAAGCGAGCAGGCCCCAGTCGCCGGCGTTCCACTGCAGGCCGAAGCCGCCGCCGCGCAGTCGCACCTCGTTGCCGGCGAGCGCGCTGCGCCGGCTGTAGCGGCCTTCGGCGGCGTCGTGGAACAGCGACCAGACGACGTTGCCGCCCAGCAGCGCCTGCGTGTAGCGCAGTTCGAGCGTGGCCAGCGCACCCTGGTCGACCGTGGCTTCGCCAGGGCCGTAGGCGCGCACGCCGGCGGCGCCGCCGAGCGCGAACTTCTCCGAGCTGTCCAGGTTGCGCAGCGTGCCTTGCGCCGCGACGCGGCCGTACACCGACCACGGGCTGGCTGCGCCCAGCGCCTGCTGGCGCAGCAGCTGCAGCACCAGCTTGTGCCAGTCGCCCGCCGTGCCGAGCGTGGCCGCGTCGGCGGCGGCGTCGGGCGGGCTCAGCAGGCGCAGCACGCCCCAGGTGCCGGCGACGCTGGCGGCTGATGCGCCGCCGCCCATGAAGGCATCGCGTCGGTCCCAGTTGAGGCCCAGCTCGACACCGTAGCTGCGCTTGGCGTTGTCGGCGCGCGGCTCGGTGGGTGGCAGCACGCGCACCTCGTCGCGCAGCCGCTTGTGCTCGACCGCGCCGCGCAGCCACAGGTTCTGCACCGTGCTGCGCACGAGCGGGTAGGTGGCGTCCACGCTCGCGACGTCGGCGCTGCCGACGGCGCCGGTGGCGCGGAACGGGCCGCTCAGCTGGTACTTCAGGTGCGACAGCGCCGCGCCCATGCGGAAGCCGTCGCCGCCGAACGGCACGCTGGTGCCGAGGCTGCCGCTGACGAGGCCGCCCTTTTCGCTGACCAGCAGGCGCGCGTGCGTGGCGTCACCCCAGCCGAACAGGTCGCGCAGCTGGATGCCGACGCCGGCACGCAGCTCGCCGGTCGACTTCGAACCGTGGTTGTTGACCTCGCCGCGCACCACCAGCGGTTCATCCTCGGCCACCGAGACGACCAGGTCGGCGCCGCCGGTGCTGGCGCCGGGCGTGAAGGCGGCGCGCGCGGTGACGCCGGGGATGTCGTTGAGCAGCAGCAGCTGGCGCTCGACGTCGTCCTGCTTCAGCGGCGGCTGCTGCGGCAGCCGGTCGGTGTGCGCCTGGATGACCTCGTCGCGCAGCCGCACCTCCTGCGCGGTGACGATCTGGGTGGCCTCGAGCCGGCCTTCCAGCACGGCGATCTCGATCGTGCCGTCGGCCACGCGCTGCGCCGGCAGGTAGGCGTAGCTGAGGATGTGACCGGCCGCCTGGTAGTGGCGCGTGATGGCGCCGGCGGCTTCGTTGAGGCCGGCGATGTCGAGGCGGCGGCCGACCCAGGGCCGCGTCAGCTCGGCCAGCCGCTCCGCCGGAAACGACACCGCGCCGGTGATGCGAAAGCCGCTCACCTGCACCGTCATGCCCTCGGGCATGGTGACGGTGGGGCGCACCGGTGTGTCGACCAGGCGCGGCGGGCTCGGCGGCAGGGTGGGCTGGGGCGCGGGCCGCGTCTCCTGCAGCAGGCGGCCGGCGTCGGGCGGCGTCTGTGCCCAGCCCGGCTGCGGCAGTGCCGGCAGCAGCGGCACCAGGGCCAGCGCACGGCGCCAGCGCGTCGGGCGCACGGGTCGCCCGCGGGCCGGGAGGTGCACGGCCGGCGGGGTGCCGCCGCGGGGGTCGTCGGTGGTGGAAGGCATCGTCGTCCTGGCGGTTCTTGTTCGTGCGGTGGGCCGATCGGCAGGCGCCTCACCGCCGCGACTGGCGCTCCAGCAGCGCCACCAGCTGGCGCTCTGCGGGGGTGAAATCCTTGGCTTCGGCCAGCAGGGCCTGCAACGCGGTCACGGCGTCGTCGTAGCGGCCGGCGTCGGCCAGCGCCAGCGCCTGGTCGTAGCGCCGCCACACGGCGCTGGAGAACGCCGTGCCGCCGGCCTCGGCCGGGCCGCCCAACGCGCGCACCAGGCGCCGGTTGAGCGGCTGCACCTGGTCCATGACGCTGGCCGCGGCGGCGGTGGTCTCGTCGGAGAAGACGACGCGCGAAGTGGCCGTGTCGACCACGCGCACGTGCACCTGCACCTGGTCGCCCAGCACGAAGAAGCCGCCGAACACCATGCGTGCCGCGCCGACGATGCGGCCCAGTCGGACGCGGGCGTCGTCGTCGGCCAGTTCGCCGGCCCCGACGCGCTGTTCGGCCAGCACGTCCTTCAGGCGCTGGCGCTCGACCACCGGCAGGCCGTTCACCTGCAGCAGCGCGGCGGTGACGTTCTCGGACAGCGCGCGGCGCAGGTAGTCGCCACCGGGCACCGGCACCGGGCTCTGGTTGTCGAAGTCCCACACCACCACCGCGGGCAGCGTGCGCGCGCCGGCCGGCTGGGCCCAGCCTGCGCCGGCCAGCAGCGCCAGCAGCACCAGCGTGGCGATGCGCAGCGAGGCCAGGCAGCCGCGCACGGCCCTGGCGCTGGGCCGCACCAACGGCAAAAAGGCCGCGTGCGGTGCTGCAGCGGCCGGGGCAGGGCGGTGGGCGGCTCCGCCGTTCATCGGCTCCTCACTCCTTGCGCGCGATGATCCTCTGGTTCTTCTCCAGCGGCGCCGGCTTGTCGCCGGTCTTGACGATGCGGCCGTTGGCGAACAGCTCGTCGACGTCGGTCACGGTCACCTGGGCGATGCGGCTGTCGCGGTAGCCGAGGATGCGGCCGTTGTGCTCGATCGGCTCGCCCCGGCTGAGCACGTTGAAGCTCTGCCCCGGTGTCACGCCGTGCTTCTTGCCGAGGTTGATGATGGCGCGTTCGCCGTCGACCGACACCAGGCGGCCCTTGAGCGGGTACTTGTCGGCCACGGTCTGGGCCACGCTGGCGGCGATCGCCGAGGCGAGTGCCTGCGGGTTGAAGGGCGCACCGGCGCGCTCGGACTTGACCAGTGCCAGCTGCGTCGTCTCGGTGTCGATGGCGCGCACGCCGGCGGCCACGGCGTTGCCTTGCGCCGACAGGTTGCCCGAGACGATGAGCCGCGCGGCCAGCAGGCGGCCCAGCCGCACCTGCGTGTCCTGGTCGGCCAGCTCGGACGAGCCCAGCTTCACCTCGGCCAGCACCTTGTCGAGCAGGCGGCGCTCGACGACGGTGAAGCCCCGCGCCTGCAGTTCGCGGATCAGCTCGTGCTGCAACACGGTCTCCACGCCGATGCGGCCGCCGACGGCGCTGCTGCCGGGCAGCGTCTGGTCCTGGAAGGGCAGCACCGAGACGGCCAGCGCCGGCGAGGTCCAGTCGTCGGCCGTGCCGGCGCTGGCCGGGCGCGGCGCCGGGTTGCGCAGGCGTGCCGTCAGCTCCTTGACCGCCTCGTCGACGTACTGCTGGCGCGCCCGGTCCTGCTCCTCGGCCAGCGCTTCCTGGGTCTGGCGCAGCAGCGCGATGGTGAGCGGGTCGCTCGGGTCCAGCGCCTGGGCGCGCTCCAGCACCGCCTTGGCCTTGCTGCCCTGGCCGGTCTGGTTCAGGGCGACGGCCAGGTTGCTCAGGGCCTCGACCGACTGGCGGTTCTCGCGCGCCGCCTGCTCGTAGGTCTTCACCGCGGCCTGCGGGTCGGACATGCGCTGCTGGTTGCCGACGGCCACCAGCGCGGCGCTCTTCTGCCACGAGAAATCGGCGCTGGTGCGGCCGTCGGCGGCCTGGCGCAGCGCGGCCTGGCTGCCTGGGGCGTCGCCGCCGGCGGCGAGCGCGCGCCCGCGGATGAGGTAGGCGGCGCTGCGCGTCGGCGCCTTGGCGATGATGGCGTTGGCCTCGGCCAGCGCGGTGGGCGTGTCGCCGCGCGCCAAGGCCACCTCGGCCAGGCCTTCGCGGCCCATCCACACCACCTCGGGGTGGGCGTTGCCGGCCAGCGCACGGAAGATGCGCTCGGCGTCGTCCACCTGGCCCTGGCGCAGCAGCTCGTAGGCGCGTTCGGTGCGGGCGATGTGCTCCACGCCCGGCGGCGCCGGCAGCGTGGTGGCGGCGGCCTGCGCCGTGCCGGCCGGCGTGCCCGGGGCGGCGGGGAAGAAGTAGAAGTCGCCTTCCAGCGACGTGCTCTCCCACGGCACCTGGCTGCCGTTGGAATCGAGCCGCACGCCCAGGCGCACGCGCTTGAACACCTCCTCGATGGGCGTGCCCGGGCGTTCGATGTTGGCCAGCAGATGCTGGGTGTACAGGCCGTTGGCGCCCTTGCCGTCGCTGGCGACGCTGCCCGGCGCGGTGGCGAAGGCGATCAACGAGCCGATCGGCGCATCCACCTGCGACAGCCCCGCGCCGCCGCCGCTGCGCGTGCTGCGCGCCATGCCGGCGAACGGGTTGTCACGGCAGGCGTCGAGCACCACCATGTTGATGCGGTTCTTGGCCGTGTCCATCTTGTCGAGGATCTGCTGCACGTCCAGCGCCTTGTAGGGCACCTCGTCCTCGCGCTTGATCTCGCCGCCGGCCGGCGCCACCGGCAGCAGGTAGTTGCGGCCCTTGATCTGCACGCCGTGGCCGGCGAAGTAGAAGAGCCCGGCGCCGCCGTTCTTCAGCCGGTCACCGAACGCGGTGACTGCGTCCTGCATCTGCTTGTGGCTGGCGTTGACCTTGAGGTCGACCTTGAAGCCGGCGCGCTCCAGCACCTTGGCCACGGCGTTGGCGTCGTTGGCGGCGTTGAGCAGCGGCGCGCTGGCGTAGCCGGCGTTGCCGATGACGAGCGCATGGCGCGGCTCGGCCACCGGCGCGGCACTGGCGAAGGCCAGCGTGGCGCTCAGCCACAACATGAAGGTGAGGAAGACACGGCGTGCGGTGACGGCGACGCAGCCGTGCGGGCCGGAGCCTTGGGCGGTTGGCATGGTGGTGATCCCTCCCACGGCTGCGACCAGCGCCGCGGTGTGTGTCGAATCGTATGCCAGCGGTTCTGGCGCACAACCGTTGCACGAGGGAGAAATTGGCCGAAAGCCAGGGGGGCGCCCCTTATGGGGGATACCCGGGTGGCGACTCGTTCACGACCGGCGGTGCGCCCCGCCTGGCTGCCCCGAGGTCCCTGCGACGGCGGACGCCGACGCCGCCCCTGGGGCGCGCGTCGCGGCTAGCCCTTGCTGCCGGCCGAGGACACCTTGTGGCGCATCAGACGGCCCTTCTCGCGCTCCCAGTCGCGCTTCTTCTCGGTGTCGCGCTTGTCGTGCTGGGCCTTGCCCTTCGCCAGAGCGATCTGCGCCTTCACGCGGCCGCCCTTGTAGTGCAGGTTCAGCGGCACCAGGGTGAAGCCCTTCTGCTCGACCTTGCCGATCAGGCGCCGGATCTCGTCCTTGTGCATCAGCAGCTTCTTCGTGCGGTCGGCTTCCGGATGCACGTGCGTCGACGCGGTGCGCAGCGCGTTGATGCGGCAGCCGATGAGGTAGAGCTCGCCATCGCGCACCAGCACGTAGCCGTCGGTCAGTTGCACCTGGCCGGCGCGCACGGCCTTGACCTCCCAGCCTTCGAGCACGATGCCGGCCTCGAACTGCTCCTCGATGGCGTATTCGAATCGGGCGCGGCGGTTTTCGGCGATGGTGGCGGACACGGTGCGGGATCGCGCCGTCGTGGTGCACGGGTCACCGATCGGGCGCTGCCTAGAATGGCTGTGCATTCTATGAAGCAGGTCCGCAAGTCCGTTCTGCTGTGGTACTCGCCGCGTGAGATGTACGAGCTGGTCACCGACGTCGAGGCCTATCCGAAGTTCCTGCCGTGGTGCGACAAGGCCGAGGTGCTCGAGCGCCACGCCGACGGCGTGACCGCGCGTCTGGGCCTGGCCTACCGCGGCGTGCACCACGCCTTCACCACGCGCAACGTGCAGGTGCCCGGGCAATCGGTGGCGGTGCAGCTGGTCGACGGCCCGTTCTCGCTGCTCGAAGGGCAGTGGGGCTTCCACCCCATCCCGCGGCCGGGGAGCGACGAGCCGGCCTGCCGCATCGCCTTCGACATGCGCTATGCCTTTGCCAGCTCCGCGCTCGAGGTGGTCGTGAGCCCGGTGTTCGACAAGGTGGCCAACACCTTCGTCGATTCGTTCGTGCGCCGGGCCGAGTCGGTGTATGGCGCGCGTTGAGGCAACCTCCGGCGCGCCCGCCGGCATCGAGGTGGAGGTGGTCCACAGCCCCAAGGGCGGCCCGGCCGACTGCACGCCACTGGCGCTGCCGCCTGGCGCGACGCTGGCCGACGCGGTGCTGGCCAGCGGCGTGGCCGAGCGCCATGGCCTGGACGTGGCGACGCTGGTGACCGGCGTGTGGGGCCGGGTGCAGCCGCCGACGCACATCCTGCGCGACGGCGACCGCGTGGAGATCTACCGCCCTTTGGTCGTCGACCCGAAGACGGCGCGCCGGCTGCGCTTCCAGAAGGAGCGGCGTGCGAAAGGCGGAGCGGCTTCGCCCGGCGCCGCGCTCAGCGGCAGTCGGACGCGATGACCTCGCGCGCCTGACGCACCTCGTCGGCGCGGCCGCGGTCGTCGAGCACCTCGCGCTCGCCCTTGTCGTTGACGCGGGCGATGCGCTGGCCGCTGTCCAGCGCCGCCAGGTGCGAGCGCGCGCGGCGGCAGTTCTCGGCGCGCTGCTGCGCGAGCCGCTCTTCCTCGGCGCGCGCCTTGGCCGCCTGCTCCTGCTCGGCCGCGCGTTTCCTGGCGTCGACCTCGCGGTCCAGCGGGCCGCGCGCCGGCGCTGCGCCCGGGGCAGCGGCGCTGGCGGGCGCCGGGGGCGGCGGCGCGGCGCGGCGCTGGGCCTCGGGATTCGGCCGGCTCAGGATGTCCTTCTCGGGGATGTCGCGCGGCGGCGGCCGGTCGCTGGCGTTGATCTGGCCGTTGCGGTCGCGCCAGGTCCACTGCTGGGCCTGCGCCGGCAGCAGGCTGCTCAGCACCAGGGCCACGGCCGCGGCCACGAGCGGCAGCGCAGCGAAGATGCGCCGGGCGCGCAGCGGAGACGACACCGGCGCCTGGGCGCGCGACTCGGGATGCGAAAGGCGGGCGGGCATGGCCCGGCAGTGTAGGCCGCGCCCCGCGGCCATGGCGCGCCGCGCTGTGACCAGCCGTGAACGAGTGGGCCGCTTCCTATAATCCGCCTTTTGGAGCCTTGCATGCGCCTACTCGGCAAAGCGCTCACCTTCGACGACGTGTTGCTGGTGCCGGCGTTCTCGAAGGTGTTGCCGCGTGACACCGACCTGTCCACCCGGCTGTCACGCAACATCACGCTCAACCTGCCGCTCGTGTCGGCGGCCATGGACACGGTGACCGAGGCCCGCCTGGCGATCGCCATCGCCCAGGAAGGCGGCATCGGCATCGTGCACAAGAACCTCACGCCCAGGCAGCAGGCGGCCGAGGTCGCGCGGGTGAAGCGCTACGAATCGGGCCTGCTGCGCGACCCGATCACGGTCAGCCCGCAGACGACGGTGCGCGAGGTGATCGCGCTGTCGCGCCAGCACGGCTTCTCGGGCTTTCCGGTGCTCGACGGCAAGACGGTGGTGGGCATCGTCACCAACCGCGACCTGCGCTTCGAGGCCCGGCTCGACGCGCCCGTGCGCGAGGTGATGACGCCGCGCGAGCGCCTGGTGTGGGTGCGCGAAGGCGCCTCGCCCGACGAAGGCAAGGCGCTGATGCACCGCCACAAGCTCGAACGCGTGCTGGTGCTCAACGATGCCTTCGAGCTGCGCGGCCTGATGACGGTGAAGGACATCACCAAGCAGACCGACTTCCCCAACGCCGCACGCGATGCACAAGGCAAGCTGCGCGTCGGCGCCGCCGTCGGCGTGGCCGAGGGCACCGAAGAGCGCGTCGAGCTGCTGGTCAAGGCCGGCGTCGACGTGCTGGTGGTCGACACCGCGCACGGCCACAGCCAGGGCGTGATCGACCGCGTGCGCTGGGTGAAGAAGCACTACCCCGACGTCGACGTCATCGGCGGCAACATCGCCACGGGCTCGGCAGCGCTCGCGCTGGCCGAAGCGGGTGCCGATGCGGTGAAGGTCGGCATCGGGCCGGGCAGCATCTGCACGACGCGCATCGTCGCCGGCGTCGGCGTGCCGCAGATCATGGCCATCGACAGCGTGGCCAAGGCGCTTGCCGGCAGCGGCGTGCCGCTGATCGCCGACGGTGGCATCCGCTACAGCGGCGACATCGCCAAGGCCATCGCCGCCGGCGCCTCGAGCGTGATGATGGGCGGCATGTTCGCCGGCACCGAGGAAGCGCCCGGGGAAACCATCCTCTGGCAGGGCCGCACCTACAAGTCGTACCGCGGCATGGGCAGCATGGGCGCCATGCAGCAGGGCAGCGCCGACCGCTACTTCCAGGAAGTGGCCAACGACGGCGCCAAGGACGGCGGCGGCACCGCCAGCGCCAGCAGCGCCAAGCTCGTGCCCGAGGGCATCGAGGGCCAGGTGCCGTACAAGGGCTCGGTCGTCGGCATCATCTTCCAGATGGCCGGCGGGCTGCGCGCCAGCATGCACTACTGCGGCTGCGCCAGCATCGGGCAGATGCAGCGCGAAGCCGAGTTCGTCGAGATCACCGCCGCCGGCATCCGCGAGAGCCACGTGCACGACGTGCAGATCACGAAGGAAGCGCCGAACTACCGCATGGAATGAGCGGCGCCCTCGGCGACGCCGGCCCGCCCGCGCCGGACGCCCCCGCCGCACCCCGCGTGCGGCAGGCGGCGATGAAGTTCATCATGGTCGTGGTGCTGATCGACATGATCTCGATCGGCCTGATGCTGCCCGTGCTGCCGCACATCGTCGGCACCTTCACCGGCAGCAACGACGAGCAGGCGGCGGCGTTCCTGATGGTGACGGTGGCCTTCGGCGTGGCCAACTTCTTCGGCGCGCCGGTGCTGGGCGCGCTGTCCGACCGCTATGGCCGCCGGCCGGTGCTGCTGCTGGGCTTCTCGGGCCTGGCGCTCAGCTTCTTCGTCACCGCCGCGGCCACGGCGCTGTGGGTGCTGGTGGTGGTGCGGCTGTTCTCGGGCGCGATGCAGAGCAACATCTCGGTCGCCAACGCCTACGTGGCCGACATCACGCCGCCGCACGAGCGCGCGCGCCGCTTCGGCCAATTGGGCGCGATGTTCGGCATCGGCTTCATCCTCGGGCCGGTGGCCGGCGGCCTGCTGGGCGAGGTCGACGTGCGCCTGCCCTTCGTCGTCGCCGGCACGCTGGCACTGGTGAACGGCGCGTATGGCTGGTTCGTGCTGCCCGAGTCGCTGCCACGCGAGAACCGGCGCGCCTTCGCCTGGCGCCGCGCCAACCCCGTGGCCGCGCTGCAGAACCTGCGCGCGCTGCAGGGCGTGGGGCCGCTGGTGTGGGCCATCGCGCTGGCGTCGCTGGCGCAGTTCACGCTGCACATGGTCTGGGTGCTGTACACGAAGTTCAAGTTCGGCTGGGGCCCGGCCGAGGTGGGCTGGTCGCTGTTCGCCGTGGGCGTCACCACCGCCATCGGCCAGGGCGTGCTGCTCAAGCACCTGCTGGCGCGCCTGGGCGCACAGCGGCTGGCCCTGCTGGGCATGTCGATCGGCGCGCTGTCATACGTCGGCTTCGGCCTGGCCACGCAGGGTTGGATGCTCTACGTCGTCATCGCCTTCGGCCTGGTCGGCGGCGCGGCGCAGGCGGCGGTGCAGAGCATCGTCTCCAACGCCGCCGATGCCACGCGCCAGGGCCAGACCATGGGCGCGGTGACGTCGCTCAACAGCCTGATGGCGGTGCTGGCGCCGATCGTCGGCCTGGAGCTGCTGCGCTGGGTGTCGCACCGCCCGCCGGGCGACTGGCTGATCGGCCTGCCGTTCTTCTTCAGCGCCGCCCTGCAGGCCGCGGCGGTGGTGATCGCGCTGCGCTTCTTCCGCCGCAGGCCGCTGGCCGCTGCCAACTCAGGCGGGGCGCTGGCCGTGCCCGCCGCGGACACCGTGCGCGCGGCAGCTGCGAAACCGAACGCTCCGGGGAACCCGACATGAACCACGACAAGATCCTCATCCTCGACTTCGGCTCGCAGGTCACGCAGCTCATCGCCCGCCGCGTGCGCGAGGCGCACGTCTACTGCGAGATCCACCCCAACGACGTGAGCGACGCGTTCGTGCGTGGGTTCGCGCCCAAGGGGATCATCCTCTCCGGCAGCCACGCCAGCACCTACGCCGACGAAAGCCTGCGCGCGCCGCAGGCGGTGTGGGACCTGGGCGTGCCGGTGCTGGGCATCTGCTACGGCATGCAGACGATGGCGGCGCAGCTGGGCGGCGGCGTCGAGTACAGCGACCACCGCGAGTTCGGCTACGCCGAGGTGCGCGCCCGCGGCCACACCAGGCTGCTCGACGGCATCGAGGACTTCGCCACCGCCGAAGGCCACGGCATGCTCAAGGTGTGGATGAGCCACGGCGACAAGGTGACGAGCCTGCCGCCGGGATTCAAGCTCATGGCCTCCACGCCCAGCTGCGCCATCGCCGGCATGGCCGACGAGGCCCGCGGCTACTACGGCGTGCAGTTCCACCCCGAGGTGACGCACACCGCGCAGGGCCGCGCGCTGCTCGACCGCTTCGTGCTCACCATCTGCGGCGCGCGCGCCGACTGGATCATGCGCGACCACATCGCCGAGGCGCTGGCGGCGATCCGCGAGCAGGTGGGCAGCGACGAGGTCATCCTCGGCCTGTCGGGCGGCGTCGACTCGAGCGTCGCGGCCGCGCTCATCCACCGCGCCATCGGCGACCAGCTGACCTGCGTGTTCGTCGACCACGGCTTGCTGCGCCTGAACGAGGCGCAGCTGGTGATGGACATGTTCGTCGGCCGCCTGCACGCCAAGGTGCTGCACGTCGACGCCAGCGAGCAGTTCCTGGGTGCGCTGGCCGGCGTGGCCGACCCCGAGGCCAAGCGCAAGATCATCGGCCGCGAGTTCGTCGAGGTGTTCCAGCGCGAGGCGGCGCGGCTGAAGGGCGAAGGCGCCGGCGCGAAGTGGCTGGCGCAGGGCACGATCTACCCCGACGTGATCGAGAGCGGCGGCGCCAAGACGAAGAAGGCCACGACGATCAAGAGCCACCACAACGTCGGCGGCCTGCCCGAGACGCTGGGGCTGAAGCTGCTGGAGCCGCTGCGCGACTTGTTCAAGGACGAAGTGCGTGAGCTCGGCGTGGCGCTCGGGCTGCCGCACGAGATGGTCTACCGCCACCCGTTCCCCGGCCCGGGCCTCGGGGTGCGCATCCTGGGCGAGGTGAAGCGCGAGTACGCCGACCTGCTGCGCCGCGCCGACGCCATCTTCATCGACGAGCTGCGCACCACCGCCGACCCGGCCACCGGCAAGAGCTGGTACGACCAGGTGTCGCAGGCCTTCGCCGTGTTCCTGCCGGTGAAGAGCGTCGGCGTGATGGGCGACGGCCGCACCTACGATTTCGTCGTGGCGCTGCGCGCCGTGCAGACGACCGACTTCATGACCGCCGACTGGGCCGAGCTGCCCTATGCCCTGCTCAAGCGCGTGTCCAGCCGCATCATCAACGAGGTGCGCGGCATCAACCGCGTCACCTACGACGTGAGCTCGAAGCCGCCGGCGACGATCGAGTGGGAGTGAGGCGCATCGCCATCGCGGGCAGCAGCGACGGCGGAAGCTACACGCCGTCACTGGCCAGCGGCGGCGCCACCGGCACGACCTCGGGCCACACCACCCGCGCGACCTGCGTCTCCGAGCGGCCGGCCACGATGCGGTAGTCGGGGCCGAAGCTCAGCGCCGCCGAGTGCAGCGGGATCACGTCGGTGCGGCCTTCCAGCGGCGTCGGGTACGAGACCTGTGCATCGAGCGTGCCGAAGTGGGCGGCGATGCCGTCGGTCGTGCCGCAGCCGGTCTGCACGAAGGGTGGCGTCGGGGCGCCGAGCGCAAGGCCGAGGAAGCCCTGCTTGGTCACCGTGTCGACCTTCATGTACGCCATCAGGCTGTGCGGGTACCCGGCCTCCGGGATCGCCATGTAGGTGGCCTGGCCGGTCCACACCAGCGTGCACTTGGGCGTTGGCATCGCGCCGCGGCCGGTCAGCGTGAACTGCGAATCGCGCGTGTCGTACGCGTAGCCTGTGCTCTGCACCGGCACCTCGCCGGGAACGTCGCGCGTGCCGCCGACATCGGCCCGCAGGCGCACCGTGCCCGGGCCGTCGACCACCAGCCCGAAGCGCTCCAGGACGGCGTAGGTGTACTGCATCGGGATCGTCCATTCCGTCAGCTGGCGCAGGTTGCTCTTCACGCCGCGCACGACCACCTGCACGGCGCCGCGCGAGCCGGCGCCGGTGCGCGGCAGCTCGACGACGATGCGCTCCGGCGCCCACGTCTTGACCGGCCGCCGCTGGCCGCCGATCGTGACCTCGCCTTCCTTGCTGCCGAAGCGGCCGATCAGCCGCAGCTCGTCCAGGTACTCGTCGACCTCGACGTGGCGGATGCTCGGCGCCAGCAGCTGCTTGTTGGTGCTGCCGGGGTTGGGCAGCGCCTGGAAGGTGGCGCCGGTGTTGGGATCGAGCTCGAACGACTTCTTCTTCATGTCGCCGAGCACGGCATCCCAGGGGAAGGGCCGCTGTGCCGGCACCTCGGGCTGGAACCGGTTGGCGCCGAGCATGCGGTCGGTGAAGTAGCGCGCGGCGCGGTAGGCGCCGGCGGGCGAGCAGGTGTCGTTCCAGCCCAGGTAGACGCCGGCACCGGCCTTGTGGACGGCGAAGATGAAGCTCGCCGCCCAGTTGGTGGTGTGCGTGATCTTCGTGCTGGAGCACGCGTTCATGATGACCACGCTGTCGGCGGCGAACTTCCAGTAGGTGTCGACGAAGTTCGCCGTGATGCCGTAGCGCGTGTCCCAGTCGGGCCAGCGGTCGAGGATGAGGTCGCCGTTGTAGGCGGTGAAGTAGGTCAGCCGCCGCGCGGCCAGGTCGTCACGCGTGATGTCGGACCATTCTTCGGCCAGCGAGACCTTGGTCGAACTCTGGATCGAGTACATCGACTCGCCCGAGAACGGCTGCAGCGTCGGCGCGCCGGCGCCGCCGTGGGTGTTGATGTAGAAGTAGCCGACCCCGCCCAGGGCGCGCAGCGCCGACAGCGGCGCCTCGTGTTCGGCGCCGTGCGGCACCTGCCACCCTTTCTCCTGCAGCCAGCCGATCACGTCGGTGACGACGTCGGCGCCGTCGAACATCGGCCCGAAGGACTGCATCACGCGCGCCGTGGCTGCCGCCGGCACCTCGCTCAGGGCCGCGGCCAGCGCACGCTTGCGTTCGGCAGCCGGGGCGCTCTGCACGCCGGCGCGGCGCTGCGGGATGAAGTTGCCGGCCACCAGATGCAGGCGACCGTCGGTGAAGACGCCCCAGGCGCATTGCGTCTCGCCGTCGACGCCGACCTCCGCGTAGGCCGCGTCGGTGCGCAGCTTGGCGGCGACCGCCTCGGCAAAGGCCAGCGGCGTCAGCGCCGGCTGCTGTTTCGACAACGTGCGGCAGTGGCTCTCCACGGCGGCGATGGTCGCGGCGCGCACCGCGGGGTCGATCGTGGCACCGCTGCCACCGGTCCCGCCGCTGCCACCGCCGCCACTTCCACCGTTCCCGCCGTTGCCGCCCGAGCCACCATCCCCGCCGCCCTGGCTGCCGCCGCCGAGCGGGCTGCCGGTGCCGGCGGCCGCGCCGCCGTCACCGCCACCGCCGCCGCAGGCGGCCAGCAACGCCGGCATGCCGAGCACGGCAGCGCTGCCCGACAGGCGGCGCAGGAACGCCCGGCGGGCGTTCGGCGCCGAGATGGCAGCGGCGCCACTGGCGGCGTCGAGAGTGGCGCCGCTGCGGTCGCCGGCGGGGGTTCGGGTGCTCATGTCGTTCGCTCCAGCATTGGCTTCGGCGGTGCCGAAGTGCGGAGCGAAGTCTGTTCGGCGCCTTCCGGCGGGGCATCGCCTGAAGGAGCCACTGGCCCGGCACCGGCGGGCCATCGGGCCATGGGCTTGCCGGCATGGCCGGCGTGCGATCAACGCCGGCGGTGCGCCTGGGACCGGGTGTCCCCTGGGACGCGACTCAGTGTGGATGCGCTGGAAGCCGCCGCTTGTGCACGCTCGCGGTGTAGAAGCGCCGGATCACCTCGACCGCTTCGGGCGCGACCGGCTGGCCTTCCAGGAAGTCGTCGATCTGCGCGTAGGTGATGCCGTAGGCGGCCTCGTCGGGCAGCTGGGGACGCAGCTCCTCGAGGTCGGCGGTCGGCACCTTCTGCACCAGGCGCTGCGCTGCGCCCAGGTGGCTGGCGATGGCCCGCACCCGGCGCTTGGTCAGGCCGGTCAGCGGTGCCAGGTCGCAGGCGCCGTCGCCGAACTTGGTGAAGAAGCCCATCACGGCTTCGGCCGCATGGTCGGTGCCCACCACCAGACCGCGCCTGGCGCCCGCCACGGCGTACTGCGCGATCATGCGCTGGCGCGCCTTGATGTTGCCGAACACGAAGTCTTCCTGGGCGGCGCTGGCGAAGGCCAGCCCAGCCTTCAGGCTGGCCAGCATGCCTTCGGCAGCGGGCCGGATGTCGGTGGTGATGATCTCGTCCGGGCGGATGAACTCCAGCGCCGCCTGGGCGTCGGCCTCGTCACGCTGCTGCCCGTGGGGCAGCCGCATCGCGATGAAGCGCGCAGCCCGTCCCCGCGCGCGAAGCCGCTCGACGGCCAGCTGGCACAGGCGCCCGGCGGTGGTGGAGTCGACCCCACCGCTGATGCCGAGCACCAGGGTCTCCATGCCCGACGTGTCGAGGTAGTCGGCGATGAAGGCGATGCGCCGCTCGATCTCGGCGGCGGCGTCGAAGGTCGGGGCCACCAGCAGTTCGGCGGCCACGCTGGCGGCCGAGAAGGTGGATGTCATGGTGTCGTCCTCTGCATGGGGTTGTCGGCACTGGTGCGCCTGGTCGGGTGACGCGCGCCCGGTCCCCTTGGCGTGCCGCTGATGATGACCGGAGCTTACGACGAGCCACTCTGCAGTTCGGGCCCCGGGCATGGCCACGTGCCGCGCTTACGATCCCACGCCACCGCCCTCACGTTCCGAGCCCGCCCGCGATGCCAGAACCGGCAGCCCCGCCGTCCGCCGTTTCAACAGAACCCTCGCTCGGCAAAGCCGCCGCCTGGATGGCCGGTTGGCTGGCCCTCATGGTGGTGATGGCGATCGCCGGCCGTGGCGCGACGCGCGAGCTGCCGGTGTTTCAGGTCATGGAGGTGCGCAGCCTGATCGGGCTGGTGCTGCTGGCGCCGCTGGTGCGCCACGCCGGCGGACTGGCGGCGATGCGCAGTGCCCACCTCGGCCGCCACGTCGCGCGCAACGTCGTGCACTACGCGGCGCAGTACGGCTGGTTCGTGGCGCTCACGCTGATCCCGCTGGCGCAGGTGGTGTCGATCGAATTCACCATGCCGATCTGGACCGCGCTGCTGGCCGCCGCCTTCCTGGGCGAGCGGCTGACGCTGCGCAAGTTCGCCGCCGTCGCCGTCGGTGCCGTCGGGGTGATCGTCATCGTGCGGCCTGCCGCCGGGGCGGTGGAACCAGGGCAGCTGATCGCGCTGGCCGCGGCCGTCGGCTTCGCGGTCTCGGTCGTCGTCGTCAAGGCGCTCACGCGCACCGAGCGCGCGGTCGCCATCATCTTCTGGATGCTCGTCGTGCAATCGGTCATCGGCCTCGGGCCCGCGCTCTGGGTCTGGCAGCCGCCCTCGCCCACGGCCTGGGGCTGGATGGTCGTGATCGCCTTCTGCGGGACGTTCTCGCACTACTGCATGACACGCGCGATGCGCCACGCCGACGCCACCGTGGTCGTGCCGATGGACTTCCTGCGCGTGCCGCTGACGGCGCTCGCGGCCTGGGCGGTCTACGCCGAGGCGGTCGACGGGTGGACCGTCGCCGGCGCGGCGCTGATCCTGGCGGCCAACGTGCTGAACCTCGTGCGGCGGCGGGCCGCCTGAGCGGCGCCGTTCAGCCGCGGCACGGCGCTGCCCGTGCCCGGGCGGCTTTCTGCATCCCGGGCGCTCGCGCGGCCCGGTTTGCGTTGTAGAACCCGGGCATGGCACGCAAGACCGGCGCCGACCCGCTCGCCACCTACCGCGCCAAGCGCGATTTCGCCACCACGCCCGAACCCGCCGGCGACGACGCTGCGCCGTCCACGGGCGGCGAGCTGGTCTACGTCATCCAGAAGCACGCGGCGACGCGGCTGCACTACGACTTCCGCCTCGAATGGCGCGGCGTGATGCTCAGTTGGGCGGTGCCCAAGGGCCCCAGCTTCGACTCGCGCGACAAGCGCATGGCGGTGCGCACCGAGGACCACCCCATCTCGTACAACAGCTTCGAGGGCACGATCCCCAAGGGACAGTACGGGGCAGGGCAGGTGCTCATCTGGGACCGCGGCACCTGGCACCCCGTGGGCGACCCGGATGCGGGGCTCGAGGCCGGCAAGCTGGTGTTCGAACTGCGCGGCCAGAAGCTGGCCGGGTTGTGGGAACTGGTGCGCATCGGCAAGCCGGGCGACCGGCAGATGGCCTGGATCCTGTTCAAGAAGCGCGACGCTTACGAGCGGCCGCGCAGCGAGTACGACGTCGTGAGCGCGCTGCCCGACAGCGTGGTCGCCAAGCCGCTGCCGCCGGCCTGGCGCGCGGCCAGACCCGTGGCGGAGGCGGCGGCCGATGCACCGGTCGCCAAACGCGCCGCCGACCTGGCCGGCGCGGTGAAGGCCAGGCCGCCCGCCACCTTCCAGCCGCAGCTGGCGACACTCGCCACCGGCGTGCCCGCGGGCCACGAGTGGGACTACGAGATCAAGTTCGACGGCTACCGGCTGCTGGCGCACTTCGACGCCAAGGGCCAGGCGCGCCTGATCACGCGCAACGGCCACGACTGGAGCAGCCGGATGAAGGCGCTGCACGCGGCGCTGGAGGCGCTGAAGCTGCGCGATACCTGGCTCGACGGCGAGATCGTGGTGCTGGGTGCCAACGGCCTGCCCGACTTCAACGCGCTGCAGAACGCCTTCGACCGCGCGGCGAACACCGACCCCATCACCTACTTCGTGTTCGATGCGCCGTACGTCGACGGCCACGACCTGCGCGCCGTGCCGCTGCGCCAGCGTCGGCGGTTCCTGCAGGCGATGCTGGCGGGGTGCGGCGACGAACGCGTGCGCTTCAGCGCCGCGTTCGATGCCGACCCCACGAGCATCCTGCAGTCGGCGCAGAAACTCGGGCTCGAAGGCGTCATCGCCAAGCGGGCCGACGCGCCCTACGTCTCGTCGCGCACCGACACCTGGCTCAAGCTCAAGACGCGACAGCGGCAGGAGTTCATCGTCATCGGCTACACCGACCGCAGCGACGCGCGCGGCGCGCGCGAGATCGGCAGCCTGCAGCTGGCGGTGTACGACGACGCCGGCGGTCAGCTCATTCCGGCGGGCAGCGTGGGCACGGGGTGGGACTCGGCCACGGCCGCCGGCCTGAAGCAGCTGCTGGCGCCGCTGCGCACCGACGCGCCGCCGCCAGCACTCGCCGCGCCGCTCAAGCGCGGCCGCTGGACGCGGCGCGAGGTCGATGCCGTGCGCTGGGTGGAGCCCGTCACGGTGGTCGAGGTGAACTTCGCCGAGTGGACGCCCGACCAGCAGATCCGCCACGCCACCTTCGTCGGCGTGCGCGAGGACAAGCCGGCCAGCGCCATCCGGCGCGAGCGTGCCGCGGCGTTGCCGGGCGCCGTGCCGCTGCGCACCGGTGCCGGCGCCAGCGCCACCAAGGTTTCCAACCCCGACCGGGTCGTCGACCCGAGCACGGGCCTGACCAAGCTCGACGTGGTGCGCTACTACGAGAGCGTGGGCGAATGGATGCTGCCGCATCTGAAGGCGCGCCCGGTGTCGCTGGTGCGCGCGCCCAGCGGCATCCAGGGCCAGCTGTTCTTCCAGAAGCACGACGACAAGCTCAGCATCGGCGGCCTGCGCCAGCTGGACCCGGCCCTGTGGCCCGAGCACGATGCGCTGCTCGAGGTGCCCACGGCCGAGGCCATCGCCGAGGCAGCGCAGATGAACGTCATCGAGTTCCACACCTGGAACGCGACGGCGAAGAAGATCGACAAGCCCGACCGCGTCGTCTTCGACCTCGACCCCGGCGACGGCGTGGCCTGGAAACAGGTGCAGGAAGCGGCGGTGCTCGTGCGCTCGCTGCTCACCGAGCTGGGCCTGCAGTCGTGGCTGAAGACCAGCGGCGGCAAGGGCCTGCACGTCTTCGTGCCGCTGACGCCGCGCGACGGCTGGGACGCGGTGAAGGACACCTCGCAGGCCATCGTGCAGCACCTTGCGCGCGTGATCCCCAGCCGCTTCGTCGCCGTGAGCGGGCCGAAGAACCGCGTCGGCCGCATCTTCGTCGACTACCTGCGCAACAGCCACGGCGCGACCACGGCTGCGGCGTTCTCGGTGCGGGCGCGGCCGGGGCTGGGCGTGTCGATGCCGGTGGACTGGGACGAACTGCCTGCGCTCAAGAGCGGCGCGCAGTACACCGTGGCCAACGCGCGCGAGGCGCTGTCGTTTCGCACTGCCGACCCCTGGGCCGACTACTGGGGTTGCCGGCAGACGCTGACCCAGGCGCGCAAGGCGCTCGGCCCGCCCACCTGACCGTTGCGCCGCGTGTGGTGCGGGCACCATTCGTGCCACGCACACAACACCTGCGCTTCACGCGGCAGGGGGCGAGCGCGTATCCTGCCTGCCCCGCGCGCGAGGCGCGCGCCCGCGAGGTGAATCGCCCATGGCAGCCCGTTCCATCGCCACGCTCACGCTCAGCTTCGGTCTCGTCAGCATCCCGGTGAAGCTGTACTCGGCCACCGAGTCGTCGGCCACCGTGCGCTTCAACCTGCTGGCCAAGGACGGCTCGCGCGTCAAGCAGCAGTACGTCTCCGAGAAGGACGGCAAGGTCGTCGAGCGTGCCGAGATGGTGAAGGGCTACGAGTTCGAGAAGGACCGCTACGTCATCTTCACGCCCGAGGAGCTGAAGGCGCTGGAGACCTCGCCCACGCACATGGTGGAGATCGTGGCCTTCGTGCCGCTGGCGACGGTGGACCCGATCTACTACGACAAGGCCTACCTGCTGGCGCCCGACAAGCGCGGCGGCAAGCCGTACGCGCTGCTGGCCGAAGCGATGCGCCAGAGCGGCCGCTGCGCGCTGGCGCAATGGGCGAGCAAGGGCAAGCAGTACGTGGTGCAGATCCGCCCGGCGGAAGACGGCCTGGTGCTGCAGCAGCTGCTCTACGCCGACGAGGTGCGCTCGCTGAAGGACCTCGACATCGAGGACGTCGCCGTGTCGCAGGCCGAACTGCAGCTGGCCATGCAGCTGATCGAGCAGAACGCGCAGGACGCGTATCAGCCCGATCTGTTCCAGGACCACGAGCGCGAGCGCGTGCTGGCCGCCATCGACAAGAAGATCGCGGGTCAGCAGATCGTCGCCGTCGAGCCCGTCGAGGCGCCGACCAGCGGCCAGGTCATCGACCTGATGGACGCGCTGCGCGCCAGCCTGGCGGGCAAGGGCGGCGGCGCGGCCAAGCCCGCCGGCAAGGCCGCACCTGCGGCCGACAAGGCGCCGGCGCGCGCAGCGGCGAAGGCCGCGGACAAGCCCGCTGACAAGGCAGCGGACAAGGCCAAGCCGGCGAAGGAAGGCAACGGCGCCGAGGTCGTGTCCGTGAACGCGCTCAAGGACCGCAAGCCCGCGCGCCGGGCACCCGCACCGGCGCCGGAGGCGGAGGAGCCGACCGCCGCGCCGGCACGGGCGCGGGCGCGTCGCTGAAGACGCCGCCCCATGGCCCTGCCGTGAAGACGGCCGGCGCCGACGCGCCGTACACGCTGCGCCACATCGAGCAGATGCTCGGCCTGACGCGGGCCGCGGTGAGCCAGCTCGTCGCCGCCGGCTTCGTCACGCCGGTGCGCGGGCCGCGCAACCAGCTGCGCTTCAGCTTCCAGGACGTGGTGCTGCTGCGCACCGCGCATGCGCTGCGCGCGGCCCAGGTGCCGCCGCGCCGGCTGCTGCGATCGCTGAAGGACCTGCGCGCCAAGCTGCCGCCCACCGTGCCGCTGAGCGGCCTGCGCATCAAGGCCATCGGCAACGAGGTGGCGGTGCGCGAGGGCAGGGCGCAGTGGGAAGTGCGCTCGGGCCAGCTGCTGATGGATTTCGAGATCGCGTCCGATGATGGCGGCGTCGCGTTCCTGGAGCACGCCGTCGGCCAACCGCGGGGTGCCTCAAGCGGGCGAGATCCCCAGGCTGCGTCCGGCGCGGCCGCCCCTGCAGCGACGGCCGCGGCCGAGGCGGCGACCGATGACGCCGACGGCGACGCCGCCTTCGCGCGCGCCGCTGCGCTGGAGGCGAGGAGCCCCGCCGCCGCCATCGCGGCCTATCGCGCCTTGCTCGAACGACTGCCGGCGCACGCCGACGCGGCCATCAACCTGACGGCGATGTTGTGTGGTGCAGGCCGGCCGAGCGAGGCGGTCACGGTGGCGCGGCGCACCCTGCAGCGCTCGCCGCTCGCGCCGCTGCTGTGGTTCAACCTGGGCATCGCGCTCGAGGACCTGGGCCGCCACGTGCAGGCGCTCGACGCCTACGAGCAGTGCCTGAAGCTGGACGCGACGCTCGCCGACGCGCATTTCAACGCCGCGCGCCTGGCCGAGCAGCTGGGTCGCGGCCGCGACGCGCTGCGCCACTACAGCGCCTACCGGCGGCTGTCGCGCGCCGGCTGATCCGCCGCCCCGTCGTTCGGCGTGGTGGCGGAGCCGGCCTGCCACGCATCGCGCAGCTCGCGCTTGAGCACCTTGCCGATGGCGTTGCGGGGCAGGGTCTCGACGATGCGCAGCGCCGACAGCCGCTGCATCTTGCCCAGGCGCGCGTTGGCCCACTGGCGCAGCGCCTCGGCATCGGCAGGCAACACGGCGCCGTCGCGCAGCACGACGAAGCCCACCGGGGTCTCGCCCCATTCGGGCGACGGCACGCCCACCACGGCAGCGTCGGCCACGTCGGCGTGCTGGCGCAACACGGCTTCCAGGTCGCTCGGGTAGACGTTGAACCCGCCGCTGATGACCATGTCCTTGCGCCGGTCGTGCAGGATCAGGAAGCCGTCCTCGTCGAAGCGGCCGACGTCGCCGGTGCGGATGTAGCGCCGGCCCTGCGCGTCGTGCCACTCGGCTTCGGCGGTCTTGTCGGGCAGCTTGTGATAGCCGCTCATCATGCCGGGCGAGCGGCCGACGACCTCGCCGCTGGCCGCGGATGCGCCGTTGGGCAGGCGCTGGATCTCGTGCCCGTGTTCGTCGATGAGGCGGATGTCGTGGCCCTCGGCCGGCTGGCCCACGGTGTGCAGCTTGTCCGGGTGCAGGTGCGCCTGCAGGATGCAGGTGCCGCCACCTTCGGTCATGCCGTAGTACTCGACCAGCGCGCCCGGCCAGCGCGCCAGCACCTCGGCCTTGAGCGCCGCGTGGAAGGGCGCGCTGGTGCAGAACTTGTAGCGGAAGGCGCTCAGGTCGTGGCGGTCGAAGGCGGGGCAGGCCATCAGCCGCTGGTACTGCACCGGCACCAGCATCGTGTGCGTGACGCGGTGCGCCTCGGCCAGCGCCAGGTAGCGCTCGGCGTCGAACTTCGGCATCAGCACCACGCAGCCGCCGTAGGCGAGGGTGGGGATCAGGCAGACGAGCGTGGTGTTGCTGTACAGCGGCGTGGCGATGAGCGTGACGGTGTCGCTGCCGTAGCCCGACAGCGCGGCCCGCTGGATGTGTGCCCAGCGCATCGCGTGCGGCTGCACGATGCCCTTGGGCGTGCCGGTGGTGCCCGACGAGTAGATCAGGTTGAACGGCCAGGCCGGGTCGATCGGCACCGGTTCCGGCTGCGTGCCCGGCGGCGGCAACCAGTGGTGCACGCCGGTATCGCCAGGCGCACCGGGCTCCAGACGCAGCACCGGTGCCGGCCAGTCGATGGCACGCGCATCCACGCCGGCGTCGATGAAGATGCGGCAGGCGTCGGCATCGCGCGCCATCGCGGCGAGCTGCTCGGCCGTCGCGCCCGGCGCCAGCGGTGCCACGGCCAGGCCGGCGCGCAGGGCGCCGACGAAGACCGCCACCAGCTCGATCGACGCGTCGGCGCACAGCGCCAGGGCGTGGCCCGGCCCTGCGCCGTCGCGCTGCAGGGCGGCGGCGACGCGGTCGGCAAAGGCGTCGAGTTCGCCGAAGGACCAGCGGCGGCCCGCGGTGTCGACCAGCGCCGGGGCTTCGGGGCGAGCCGCCGCCTGCTCGGCGATCAGCGACGGCCAGTCGCGAAACGGCAGGGGCGATTCAGGCGTGTGCAGCGGGTCGCTCGGGTCCATGGCGGGCGGCGGTGGACGCGGTGATTCTGCTGGTGCGGCGGCGTGCGGCGTGTCGCCAACGCGGCTCAGCACAATCGCCCCATGCCCGGCAGCAACACCGCCCGCCTGTACCGCATCGAAACCCTCATCCGCGCCCGCGGCTGCGTCAGCTTCAAGGCGCTGCTCGACGAGCTCGAGGTGTCGCCGGCGACGCTCAAGCGCGACCTCGAATACCTGCGCAGCCGGCTCGGCGCGCCGATCGAATACGACCGCGACGCCAACGGCTACCGCTTCGGCAGCACGCCGCTGGCCGGCCCGCGCCACGAGCTGCCGGGGCTGTGGTTCGACCAGACCGAGCTGTATTCGCTGCTGATGGCGCAGCAGCTGCTGGCCGGGCTGGACACCGACGGGCTGCTGGCGCGCCACCTGCAGCCGTTGCTGGACCGCATCCGCCAGCTGCTCGCGTCCAACGGCAGCGGCGACCAGGCCGCGGGTGATGCAGCCGAACGCCTGCTGCAACGCGTGAAGATCGTCGGCGCGCAGCGGCGGCCGGTGCCGGCGCGCTTCTTCGAACGCGTGAGCGCCGCGCTGCTGCAGCGGCGCCGGCTGCACCTGCGCTACCTGACGCGGCAGCGGCGCGAGGTGAGCGAGCGCGACGTCTCGCCGCAGCGCCTGGTGCACTACCGCAACACCTGGTACCTCGACGCGTGGTGCCACCGCGTGCGCGCGCTGCGCCGCTTCGCGCTCGACGCCATCGAAGAAGCGCACGTGCTCGACGCCGACCCGCCGGCGCGCGAGATGCCGCTGGACGCCGTGGCCGCGGAGATGGACGCCGGCTACGGCATCTACGCCGGCGGCAAGCGCCGCTGGGCCGTGCTGCACTTCGACCCCCGCGCCGCGCAATGGGCCAGCCGCGAGGAATGGCATCCCGAGCAGCAAGGCCGCTGGCTCGACGACGGCTGCTACGAGATGCGGCTGCCGTTCGTCGACGAGACCGAACTCGTCATGGACCTGCTGCGCCAGGGCGACGAGGTCCGCGTGATCGAGCCGCCGGAGCTGGTCGAGGCGCTGCGGGTGCGGTTGAAGGCGGCGGCGGAGCTGTATTCGGACGCGGCGGCGCGTTAGGCCTGCGGTGCGAACACGGAGCACTGGCAGCGTGAGCCGCCGGCAGACTGCCGGGCCTCACTTATGCGGTACGATGAAGATTATGTTAACTAATGGTTTGGCAACCTGCACTAGAACGCAGGCGAACCGGCACTTTGATCGAGGGCGAACTTCCGAGGCCCCGACAGCGGGCGCTGCCAGCCCCCATCGCCGCCGAGCTTCAACGCCCGGCGTCGACCGCCGGATCCTCACCGTCGTCGTCGTTCGCCACACCGGCGCCGCGCTGCGGCACGGTGCTGGGGGCCGGGCGGTCCAGCGGGCGGCACAGGTGGCGGTTAAGCTGGCTCAGTCGCTCGGACTTCTCGACCGCGGCCAGCACCACTTCCGGGTGCAGCATCAACATGAACGGATTGCGTTCAGAGGCGTGAGGCATTCGATACTCCAGGGAGGGGTTCGGAGACAAGCCCCTATCGACACACTGTACGCGGCACTCCAGGGCGGCCTCCAGTGTGGCGGGCGCCAAACCGCGTGTCGGATGATTTCCGACACGAACCAGCCATCCCCCGACAAGGGGAGTCGGCTCAGCGCAGCAGCTGCTCGATCTGCTGCGCCAGCCGCTCGCGGCCTTCGGAGCGGGCGAAATCCGCGGCGTTCTGGCCGGCCTGGTTCACCAGCTTCGGGTTCGCGCCGCGCAGCAGCAGGAACTCGGCCGACGTCCAGGCGCCGTAGCGCGCGGCCATCATCAGCGGCGTGTTGCCGTTGGGCGCGCGGGCGTCGATGGCGGCGCCGCGCTCCAGCAGCAGCTCCACCACCGGCTTGGCGTCGGGGCCGCTGGCCGCGTAGTGCAGCGGCGTCCAGCCGTCGCGGTTGAGCTGCGCGCCGCGGTCCAGCAGGCGGCGCACCCATTCGCGGCGCCCCTTCAGTGCGGCGATCATCAGCGGCGTCTCGCCTGCGGCGTTGGTCTGATCGATGCGGATCTGCGGGTGGGCCAGCAGCGCCTCGGCCACACGCGCGGCGTCGTCGCGCAGCGCCAGGTACAAGGCCACCTGCCCTTCGGCATTCGCGGCGTTGGGATCGAAGCCGCGGTCGAGCAGGTCCTTCACCGCGCGCGCGTTGTCGGTGTCGACGGCGCGGAAGAAGTCCACCCAGGCGTCTGCGCGGGCAGCCGGCAGCACCGTCGACAGCAGCGCGGCGCCGAGCCACTGCAGTGTGCAGCGGCGGTGACAGGCCCGGCTCATGCGACCGCCCTTCGTTCCGCGGGCCCTACACCGCGGTGCCGGTGGTGCATCGATGCCGTCATGCCGGGCTCCCGAACAAGGCGTCGAAGTTGGCGGTGGTCGCACGCGCCAGCGTGGCCAGATCCACGCCCTTCAACTCGGCGACGGCCCCGGCGACGTGCGCCACGAACGCCGGCTCGTTGGTCTTGCCCCGGTGCGGCACCGGCGCGAGGTAGGGGCTGTCGGTCTCGACGAGCATGCGGTCCAGCGGCACGAAGCGCGCCACGTCGCGCAGCGCCTCGGCGTTGCGGAAGGTGACGATGCCCGAGAACGAGATGAAGAAGCCGAGGTCGAGCGCGGCACGCGCCGTCTCCATCGTCTCGGTGAAGCAGTGGAACACGCCGCGCGCGTCCGGCAGGCCTGAGGCACCGCCCTGCCCTTCGGTGCGCAGCACCGCCAGCGTGTCGGCGCTGGCGGCTCGGGTGTGCACCACCAGCGGCAGTCCGGCCTGGCGTGCGGCGGCGATGTGGCGCGCGAAACGGTCGCGCTGCCAGGCCATGTCGGCGATGCTGCGGCCTTCGAGCCGGTAGTAGTCGAGCCCGGTCTCGCCGATGCCGATGACGCGCGGCAGCGCGGCGTGTGCCAGCAGTTCGTCCACCGTCGGCTCGTGCACGTCGGCGCTGTCGGGGTGGACGCCGACGGTGCACCACAGCTCGGGGTGCTGCAGGGCCAAGGCGTGCACGTCGGGGAACTCGTCCATCGTCGTGCAGATGCACAGCGCGCGCTCGACGCCGGCAGCGCGCATGCGGCCGATCATCTCGGCGCTGCGGCCCTTGAACTCGGGGAAGGCCAGGTGGCAGTGGGAATCGACCAGCATCGTGCGTGGGAGCGGGGAAACCGGGGTCGGGGACGACGCGGCCGGCGGGCGGGTCGCGCTGCTCGTGCGCGCGGATCCGGGCCCAGTGCCGACGCGCGCCGGACGCGCCGGCCTACAGCGTCTGCGTGGGCTTGGCCGACGAGATGCTGGTGCCCAGGATCTCCTCGATCTTGATCTTGAGCTGGCGTGACTTGTCGTCGTTGGGAAAGCGCACGCCCACGCCCTGGGTGCGGCCGCCGGAGGCATTGGCCGGCGTGATCCACGCCACCTTGCCGGCGACCGGAAAGCGCTGCGGGTCGTCGGGCAGCGACAGCAGCAGGTAGATGTCCTCGCCCAGGCGGTACTCGCGCGTGGTCGGCACGAACAGCCCGCCTTCGGTGAACACGGGGATGTAGGCCGCGTAGAGCGCGCCCTTCTCGCGGAACACCAGCTGGATGACGCTGGGCCGGGCGGCGGCCGCGGCGCCGCCCGCCGCCACGGGCGGACCCAGGCCGCCGGCGCGGGTGGGAACACGGTCGTTCATCGTGCCGGCAGTGTAGCCAAGGGACCCTGGCCGCGTGCGCCCGGGGTCGGCTCCCGCGGCGCCAGCGCGCGTGCACCTTGTCGCAGCAGCGACTCGAGCAGCAGCGCCTCGTGCCAGGGATGTTCGTCGAAGCGCGCCACGCGCAGCAACTCGCGCGACCAGTCGGCCAGGCGTGCGGGATCGGCGCCGGCCGGCACGTCGGCATCGGCGAAGTAGCGCGCACCGGCGCCGCCGGCGCGCGCCAGCGCGTCGTGGCACAGCTTGAGCAGCGCGTCCAGCGCCCGCGGCAGCGGCCACCCGGCCAGCACACCCGGCTGGCCGGCGGCGACGGCACGCGGCACCGCCGCCCACGCGGCCGCATCCACGCCTTCGGCATGCAGGGCCAGTGCATCCAGCGGCCGGCCGCTGCAAGCCGCCAGCAGCGCAGCGGCGCCGTCGCGCACGCCGTGCGTGGCCAGCCAACGCTCGGCCACGTCGCGCGGCGGCGTCGGCAGGGTGCGCACCTGGCAGCGGCTGCGCACCGTGGGCAGCAGCAGCGCGGGGTCGGCGCAGCTCAGCACCAGGCGCGTGCCGGCCGGTGGCTCTTCCAGCGTCTTCAGCAGCGCGTTGGCCGCCTGCGGGTTGAGCTGCTCGGCCGGGTGCAGCAGCGCCACCTTGCCGCGGCCGCGTGCCGTGGTGCGGGTGCTCCAGTCGATCAGCGCGCGCACCTCGTCGATGCGGATCTGCCGGCTGGGCTTGCGCTTGGCGTCGTCGCCCTCGGGCTTGTCGTCCACCAGCGGCCACTCGTGCTGGCGCCGCAGCGCCTCGGGCAGCAGCACGAAGGCATCCGGGTGCAGGCGGCCCTGCAGCATGCGGCAGCTGCCGCACTGGCCGCACGCCGGCGCGCGACCGTCGCCGGCCTCGCACAGCCACGCCTGGGCCAGCGACAGGGCGAAGTGCAGCGCACCGTTGCCCGGCGCGGCGTGCACGAGCAAGGCGTGACCACGCTGCTGCTGCAGCGCCTGCAGCAGCGGTTCGGCCAGCCAGGGCAGCGGCTCGGCCAGGCTCACCACCAGCCGCGCTCCTGCACGGCGGCTTCGATGCGCTGCCACACCGCTGCACGCTCGCCCCGCGCGTCGATGCGCACGAAGCGCGCCGGCTGCTGCGCGGCCCGACGCGCGTAGCCGGCGACGACGCGCTCGAAGAACGCCGCGTCCTGGGCCTCGAAGCGGTCGGGCGCGCGCACCGCGGCGCGGCGCTCGGCCGCGGTCGCCGCCGGGATGTCGAACCACAGCGTCAGGTCCGGCTGGCGGCCCTGCTGCACCCAGCCCTCCAGCTGCTCCAGCACGCCCAGCTCGAAGCCGCGCCCGCCGCCCTGGTAGGCGAAGGTGGCGTCGGTGTAGCGGTCGCACAGCACGGTGGCGCCGCGCGCCAATGCCGGCTCGATCAGCGTCTGGAGGTGATCGCGCCGGGCGGCGAAGACCAGCAGCGCCTCGGTCAGCGCATCCATGGGCTGGTGCAGCACCAGCTCGCGCAGCCGTTCGGCCAGCGCCGTGCCGCCGGGCTCGCGCGTCAGCACCACCTCGTGGCCACGGTCGCGCAGCCAGGCCGCGAGCGCTTCGAGGTGCGAGCTCTTGCCCGCGCCGTCGATGCCTTCGAAGGTGACGAAGCGGCCCATCGGCGCAGCGGCCGCACGGCCGGGCTGCGTGCTCATCGGCCGCGCTGGTATCGGTTCACCGCGCGATTATGGTCGGCGAGGTTCTCGCTGAAGACCGAGGCGCCGCTGCCGTCGCCCTTGGCCACGAAGTACAGCGCCTTGCTCGGCTCGGGCCGCACCGCCGCGCGCAACGAGGCCAGGCCGGGCAGCGCGATGGGCGTGGGCGGCAGGCCGCCGCGGGTGTAGGTGTTGTAGGGGCCGTCGGTCAGCAGGTGCACCTTGCGCAGGTTGCCGTCGAAGGCATCGCCCAGGCCGTAGATCACCGTCGGGTCGGTCTGCAGCGGCATGCCGATGCGCAGCCGGTTGCTGAAGACCGAGGCGACGAGCCCGCGGTCGGCGGCGATGCCGGTCTCCTTCTCGACGATCGACGCCAGCACCAGCGCGTCGTCGGGCGACTTCAGCGGCGTGTCGGGCGCGCGCTCGGCCCAGGCCGCGTCCAGGTGCTGCTGCATGGCACGGTAGGCGCGCTTGAGCACGGTGACGTCGCTGACGCCGCGGCTGTAGACGTAGGTGTCGGGAAAGAAGCGGCCCTCGGCGCGCTGGCCGGGCGGCGCGCCCACCGCGGCCATCAACGCCGCTTCGTCCATGCCGGCGCTCACCGGTTTCAGGTGCGGCGCCTTGGCCAGCTCGGCGCGCAGCTGGCGCACCGTCCAGCCTTCGATGAAGCGCACCTGCTCGAGCGATTCGTCGCCCTGCACCATCTTCTCGAGCAGGCGCCGGGGCGAGGTGTGGGCGTCGATGGCGTAGCTGCCGGCGCGGATGCGCCTGGCCTGGCCCGAGAAGCGGAACCATTCGAACAGCAGCCGCGGCGAGGTCTGCACGCCGGCGCCGACCCAGCCTTGGGCGATGTCGCGCGGCGTGGCGCCGGGCTCGACCGACAGCTCGGCCGTCTCGCCGGCCAGCGGCAGCGGTCGCTCGACCCACCACCAGGCGGCGGCGACGACCGCCAGCGCCGTCGCGGCCGCCAGCACCACCAGCCAGGCCGCGATGCGGGCCGGCGTTGCACGAGACCCCTTCGATCGGCCAGCCATGGCGGCTCATCATAATGATCCGCATGAGTGCCAACGCCTCGAACCCCACCCCACCGGGCAGCAGTGCAGCCGGGCCGCTCGACGGTGCCGTGCGCCTGGCCGACTGGGGCGTCATCCGCGCCGCCGGCGCCGACGCACGCAGCTTTCTGCAAGGCCAGCTCACGCAGGATCTGCAGGGCGTGCAGCCGGGCCAGGCGCGGCTGGCCGGCTACTGCTCGCCCAAGGGGCGCCTGCTCGCCAGCTTCGTCGTCTGGTCGGCGTCTGCAGACGAGTTCCTGCTCGCGTGCAGTGCCGACCTGCTGGCGCCCACGCTCAAGCGGCTGTCGATGTACGTGCTGCGCGCCCGCTGCAAGTTGAGCGACGCTTCGGCCGACGTGCCGCTGCGGGGCGTGGCCGGCCCGGCCGCCGCGGCGCTGCCGGTGTGGGGGCAGGACCACGGCCTCATCCGCCTGCCCGACGGCCGGCTCGACGGCCAGCCGGTGCCCCGGGCTCTCGCGATCGGCGCCGCGCCGGTGGCCGGGACGCTGGATGCGGCCACCTGGGCCGGGCTCGAAGCCAGCAGCGGCGTGGTGCGCATCGTCGCCGCCACGACCGAGCAGTTCGTGCCGCAGATGGTCAACCTCGAGCTGGTCGGCGGGGTGAGCTTCGCCAAGGGCTGCTACCCCGGCCAGGAGGTGGTGGCGCGCAGCCAGTACCGCGGCACGCTCAAGCGCCGCGCCTACGTGCTGAGCAGCGGCCATCCGGTGCAGCCGGGGCAGGAGGTGTACACGGGGACCGACGCCGCGCAACCCGCAGGCCTGGTGGCACTGGCCGGTCCGCTGGCCGGGCAGCACGTGGTGCTGGCCGAACTGAAGATCGCCGCCGTCGAGGACGGCGCGCCGCTGACGCTGGGCGCGCCCAACGGCCCGCCGCTGGCGCTGGGCGAGCTGCCCTACGCCATTCCGCTCGCGGCCGAAGGCGCGTGAGCCGCGCGCTCTTCGTGTGGTGGCGGGTCGACGCCAGCCGGCTCGACGAAGCTTCGGCCACCGCGAACGCGCTGCAGGCGGCCCTCGTGCGATCGATGCCCGGGCTACAGGCACGGCTGTACCGCCGCGTCGATGCGTCGGCGGCTGAAGGTGGTGGCGGCGCAACCTTGCCATCGGCCACGGTGATGGAAACCTACGCCATGGAAAGCGGCGGCATCACGGCCGAGGTCGAAGTGCAGATCGAGGCCGCGGCGCAGTCGGCGCTCGGCGGCCTGGTCGACGGCGAGCGCCACGTCGAGGCCTTCGAACCGCTCGCAGCGGCGCCCGAGCGGCGCTAGTTCGAGGCGTTCGTCGGCACCTGGCTCAAGCGATGGCCACCAGCGGCAGGTGCATCTCCTGGTGCGGCAGCCCGGCTTCGACGAACTCGGCGCCGTGCGTGGTGAAGCCGTGGCGCCGGTAGAACGCCACCGCGCCGGTCTGCGCCATCAGCACGGCCTGCTGCGCACCGCGCGCGCGGGCCTCGGACAGCAACGCCTGCAGCACGCGCTCACCGATGCCGGCGCCGCGCAGCCCGGCGTGCGTCGCCATGCGGCCGATGCGCGCCACCGTGCCGGCGTCCTTCAGCACCAGCCGGCCGGTGCCCACGGCCATGCCGAAGTGGTTGAAGGCCACGGCGTGCACGGTGTGCTCGGCGTCCGCGTCGGCGGCGTCCACCACCAGCTCGGCGGCGATGCCCTGCTCGTCGACGAACACCTGCTGGCGCAGCGCCCGCGCCGCGTCGCCCAGCGTGGCCCAGACGCCGGTCTGCACACGCAGCACGTCACCGCCCGCCTCGTAGCCCTCGAACAGCGCGCGCAGGTCGGGCGGGATCGGCTTGCTCTTCTGCGTGGCCGGGTCGGCGAAGACGTAGACCAGCTCGCCGTGCACCAGCCGCTGCTGGCCGCGGAAGACGGCCGCCGACAGCACCATCGAGCTGTTGCCCAGCCGCGCCGTGCGCACGCCGACGTGCAGCTGGTCGTCGTAGCGCGCCGAGGCTTCGTACTCGAGCGTCGCCTTGCGCACGTACAGGTCGCCCTGCAGCTGCTGCATGGTCTCGTGGTAGGGCATCGCCAGCGCGCGCCAGTAGCCGGCCACGGCGGTGTCGATGTACATCAGATAGTGGGCGTTGAAGACGATGTGCTGGGCATCGATCTCGGCCCAGCGCACGCGCAGGCGGTCGAAGAAGCGGAAGTCGGTTCGTTGCATCACGTGGGTGGCGAGTCGTCGGCGGGTGGGGGTGACAGGGCCTCGCGCAGCGCCTGCGCGGCGACGTCGATCGCCGCGCGCGCTTCGGCCAGCGCGCGGCCCATCTTGATGAAGTCGTGCGTGACGCCGCGGGTCAGCTCCAGCTGCACCGGCACGCCGGCGCGGCGCAGGGCGTCGGCGTAGGCCAGGCCCTCGTCGACGAGCGAGGGTCGCACTCGGCCAGCAGCACGCAGGCCGGCGCGACGCCTTCGGGGTCGGCCTCGAGCGGTGCGAAGCGCCAGTCGTCGCGCCGGCCGTGTTCGCCCAGCGCGTGGTCGAAGAACCAGGCGATGTCGTCGCGGTCGAGCAGGAAGCCCTGGCCGTAGCGGCGGTGCGAGTCGTGCTCGGGGCGCGCGGCGGTGCCGGGCGTGATCAGCAGCTGCAGCGCCAGCGGCCAGCCGCGGTCGCGGGCGTGCAGCGCGGCCACCGCGGCCAGCGTGCCGCCGGCGCTGTCGCCGCCGACGGCGCAGGGGCCGGGGCGCAGGCGCCACGCCGGCGGTGGGTCGAGCAGCGTCTCGAGCGCGGCCCAGGTGTCGAACACCGCCGCCGGGAAGCGGTGCTCGGGCGCCAAGCGGTAGGCCAGCGACAGCACGGTGCAGCCGCTGTGCAGCGCCAGCTGGCGGCACAGGCTGTCGTGCGTGTTGGGGCTGCCGATGACGAAGCCGCCGCCGTGCAGGTACAGCAGCGCCGGCCGCGGCACGTGATCGACGGCGTAGAGGCGCGCCTTCAACGCCGGCACGTCGCCGCGTGCCGGAAACGTCACCTGCTCGACGCGCGCCAGCGGCGCGCGCGGCAGGTCCAGCACCTCGGCGACGACCTCGTAGGCCAGGCGCGCCTGCTGCGGCGTCAGCGAGCGCCACGGCGCCCGCCCGGCGCGGCAGATGCGCTGCAGCAGCTGCGCCATGGCGGGCGTGAGCGGTGGCGAGCCGGGCGTCACCGCATCGACATGCGCACCGATGCCAGCGTGGCGCGCCGTGCGTGGCGGCGCTGCGGGCTGCGTGCGTGACACCGGGGCGTCCATCGCGCGGAGCATACTGGCGCGATCCACCACGCCCGCACTGCCCTGCCATGGCCCGCATCCTCTACGTCACCCAGATCGAGATCGACCCCGGCGCCGTGCGCCTGCTTCCGGCGGAGTGCGAGCGCATCGGCATCCGCCGGCCGCTCGTCGTCAGCGATGCCGGCGTGCGCGCCGCCGGCGTGCTGCAGCGCGCGCTGGACGCACTGCAGTCGTTGCCGCACGCGGTCTTCGACGGCACGCCGTCCAACCCCACCGAAGCCGCGGTGCGCGCCGCGGTGGAGGTCTTCCGCGCCCACGACTGCGACGGCCTGGTAGCGGTGGGCGGGGGCTCGAGCATCGACCTGGCCAAGGGCGTGGCGATCGCGGCCACGCACGAGGGCCCGCTCAAGACCTACGCCACCATCGAAGGCGGCAGCCCGAAGATCACCGAGCGCGTGGCGCCGCTGATCGCCGTGCCCACCACGGCGGGCACCGGCAGCGAGGTGGCGCGCGGCGCGATCATCATCGTCGACGACGGCCGCAAGCTCGGCTTCCACAGCTGGCACCTGGTGCCCAAGGCGGCGCTGCTCGATCCTGAACTCACGCTGGGCCTGCCGCCGCTGCTGACGGCAGCCACGGGCATGGACGCCATCGCCCACTGCCTGGAGACCTTCATGGCCGCGGCGGTGAACCCGCCGGCCGACGGCATCGCGCTCGACGGCTTGCGCCGCGGCTGGGCCCACATCGAGGCCGCCACGCGCAACGGCCAGGACCGCAACGCGCGCTGGCAGATGATGAGTGCCAGCATGCAGGGCGCCATGGCCTTCCAGAAAGGGCTGGGCTGCGTGCATTCGCTGAGCCACAGCCTGGGCGGCGCGAACCCGAAGCTGCACCACGGCACGCTCAACGCGGTGTTCCTGCCGGCGGTGATCCGCTTCAACGCCGGGGCCGAGTCGATGCGCGCCGAGCGCCGGCTCGAGCGCATGGCGCAGGCCATGGGCCTGCCCGGTTGCGACGCGCGGGGCGACGCACTCGCCGAAGCCATCCAGGCGATGAACGCGCGCCTGGGCCTGCCCACCGGGCTGGCGGCGCTGGGCGTCGACGAGTCGATGTTCGAGCGCATCATCGACGGCGCCATGGCCGACCACTGCCACAAGACCAATCCGCGCCTGTCGACGCGCGACGACTACCGGCGCATGCTGGCCGAGTCGATGTAGCGCTGGGCGGCTCGCCGGCAGGGGCCGGCACACCCCTGTGGCCGACTCGGCTGTTTTCAGACTTTCCTGAAAATCCAGGACGGCGCGGATAGATTCGCGCCGTGGACACCGCACGCACCGACCGCCCCGCCGACACCCCGCCCGACCCCCTGCCCCCGCTGGCGCGCGACTTCGTCGTGCACTTCGGCGAGATGGGCAGCCGCTGGGGCGTCAACCGCACCGTGGGGCAGATCTACGCCCTGCTCTACGTCTCGCCGCAGGCGCTGAACGCCGACCAGATCGGCGAGGCGCTGGCCTTCTCGCGCTCCAACGTGAGCATGGGGTTGAAGGAATTGCAGTCGTGGCGACTGGTGCGGCTCAAGCACCACAGCGGCGACCGGCGCGAGTACTTTGAAGCCCCGCGCGACGTGTGGGAGATCTTCCGCGTGCTGGCCGAAGAACGGCGCCGGCGCGAGGTGGAACCGACGCTGTCGATGCTGCGCACCGCGCTGCTCAGCACGCCGGCCAACGAGGCCGACCGTCACGCCCAGGCCCGCATGCGCGAGATGCATGACCTGATCGAGCGCCTGTCGCGCTGGCTCGACGACGTGCTGCAGCTCGCGCCCGAGACGGCGCTGCAGCTCATGGGCATGGGGTCTGCCGTCACGCGGCTGCTGGAGATGAAGGACCGGGTGGCAGGCCGCGGGCGCGGTGCCGCCGCCCGCAAGGCCACGCCCGACGAGCCCGCCGCCAAGCGCCAGCGCCGCACGCCCACCCGAAAGGACTGACCACCATGGACACGCTGCTGCTGTCCCGGCTGCAGTTCGCGGCCAACATCAGCTTCCACATCCTGTTCCCGGCGATCAACATCGCGCTGTGCTGGTTCCTCGTCTACTTCCGCCTGCGCCACAGCGCGGCGCGCGACGCGGCGGCCAGGCAGGCCTGGGAAGAGGCCTACTACCTGTGGACCAAGGTGTTCGCGCTGAGCTTCGCTTTGGGCGTCGTCTCGGGCGTGACGATGAGCTTCCAGTTCGGCACCAACTGGCCGGGCTACATGGAGAAGGTCGGCAACATCGCCGGCCCGCTGCTCGGCTACGAGGTGCTGACCGCCTTCTTCCTCGAGGCCACGTTCCTCGGGATCATGCTCTTCGGCCGCGGCCGCGTCAGCGACCGGGTGCACCTGCTGGCGACGCTGGCGGTGGCGGTGGGCACCACGCTGTCGGCGTTCTGGATCCTGAGCCTGAACTCGTGGATGCAGACGCCGGCGGGCTACCAGGTCATCGACGGCGAGCTGCACGCCACCGACTGGTGGGCCATCGTGTTCAACCCGTCGTTCCCGTTCCGGCTGACGCACATGCTGCTGGCCTCGACGCTGACGGCGGCGTTCCTCATCGCGGGGCTCTCAGCCTGGCAGCTGCTGCGGCGCACCGCCAACGCCGGCACGCACCACGCGCTGCGCACCGGCGTGGTGGTGGCGGCGGTGGCCATCCCGCTGCAGATCCTGGCCGGCGACCTGCACGGCCTGAACACGCTCGAGCACCAGCCCGCCAAGATCGCCGCCATCGAAGGCCTGTGGAAGACCGAGAAGCGCGCCGCGCTCACGATCTTCGGCTGGCCCGACGAAGCCGCCGGTCGCACCCACTGGGCGCTGCAGGTGCCGGGGCTGGCCAGCCTGATCCTGGCGCACGACATCGACGCCGAGCTCAAGGGCCTGGACGCCTTCCCCGACGCCCGCCCGCCGGTGGCGCCGGTCTTCTGGAGCTTCCGCGTGATGGTCGGCACCGGCATGCTGATGCTGGCGGTGGCATGGTCGTGCGCCTTCACGCTGTGGTGGCAGCGGCGGCGCACGGCCCGCGGCCAGCCGGCCGAGCGCGGACGGCCATCGGTGCCGGTGGAGCAGGTGCCCTTCCCGCGCTGGCAACTGCGCCTGCTGGCCGGCATGACGTTCTCGGGCTGGGTGGCCACGCTGGCCGGCTGGTACGTCACCGAGATCGGCCGCCAGCCCTATCTCGTCTACGGCGTGCTGCGCACGGCAGAGGCCGTGGCCCCGCACCCGCCCGGCATGGTGCTCGGCACCTTCATCGCCTACGTCGCGGTGTATGCCTTTCTGCTCGTGGCCTACGTCGGCGTGCTGATGTACATGGCGCAGCACCCGGCCATGCCCACACCCGAGGCACCACAGTCGCCCAAGGCCGCCACCCCCGTGGGAGGCCCGGCATGACGCCCGCCGACCTGTGGAGCTGGCCAGCGCTGCTCCCGCTGGTGTTCATGGCGGTGATGGGCCTGTCGCTGCTGGCCTACGTGGTGCTGGACGGCTACGACCTGGGCGTCGGCTTGCTGCTGCCGCTGGCCAGCGACGCGGACAAGGACCTCATGGTCTCGAGCATCGGGCCGTTCTGGGACGCCAACGAGACCTGGCTGGTGCTGGGCATCGGCGTGCTGCTGGTGGCCTTCCCCAAGGCGCACGGCCTGGTGCTGAGCGCGCTGTACCTGCCGGTTGCGGTGATGCTCGTCGGCCTCATCCTGCGCGGCGTGTCGTTCGACTTCCGCGTCAAGGCGCGCGCCGCGCGCAAGGGCATGTGGAACGCGCTCTTCGCCTTCGGCTCGCTGCTGGCCTCGGCGGCGCAGGGCTGGATGCTCGGCAGCTACCTCACCGGCTTCGACGAGGGCACCTGGTCGCGCCTCTTCGCTCTAGGCATCGCCATCACGCTGCCCACGGCCTACGCCATGCTCGGTGCCGGCTGGCTGGTGATGAAGACCGGCGACGAACTGCGCGACCGCGCCGTGGCCTGGGCGCGCCGGCTGCTGTGGCCGATGGGCCTGGCGCTGGTGGGCATCTCGGTGGCGACGCCGCTGGTCAGCCAGGGCGTGGCCGAGCGCTGGTTCGCGCTGCCGCAGCTCATCGGCCTGCTGCCGATTCCGCTGGCCTGCCTGGCGGCCTTCTACGCCGCGTTCCACGTCAGCACCCGGCGCGAGGTGGTGGCCGCCGGTTACGGCTGGGTCATCTTCGCCGGCACGGTGTTGATCTTCGTGCTGGCCTTCCTCGGCCTGGCGTACAGCCTCTACCCCTACATCGTCATCGACCGGCTGACCGTGTGGCAGGCGGCGGCGGCCCACGGGTCGCTCGTCGTCGTGTTCGCGGGCGTGGCGGTGACGCTGCCGGTGATCGTGGCCTACACCGTGTTCATGTACCGCGTGTTCTGGGGCCGCGCCGGCGCGCTGAGCTATCTGCCGGAGCCGGCCGCCGTCGCGCTGCCGGCACGGCCTGCGGCCGACGCGCGGCGCTGAACGCGGCGCCACGTCGGGCGCAGGCAGCCTTCGCGGCGCCCGGCGTGTCGATTCGCCACTCTGTCGTTCGTCGTGGAGATGCGGGCCTGCCTTCCGGCGGGCCCCTCACTGGTTCCACCCGACAGGAGCGACGACATGTCCTACATCGACGGTTTCGTGATCGCGGTCCCCACCGCGAACAGGCAGCAGTTCATCGAGCACGCGCGTCTGCTCGACCCCATCTTCCTCGAGCTCGGCGCCATCCGCGTCATCGAGGCCTGGGGCGACGACGTCCCCGACGGCAAGCTTACCGACTTCCGCCGCGCCGTCCAGGCCACCGCCGAGGAGACGGTGGCCTTCTCGTGGATCGAGTGGCCGGACAAGGCCACGCGCGACGCCGGCATGAAGCAGATGATGGAAGACCCGCGCATGGATCCGTCGACGCCGGGCAATCCGCCGATGCCCTTCGACGGCAAGCGCATGATCTTCGGCGGCTTCGTGCCGGTGGTCGAGGTGAAGGCCTGACGCCGGCGCGGTGGTCTCCGGTCAGGACAGCGGCTCGAACGCGTAGCCGTTGCCCTGGGCCTTCACGCGGCCGAAGGCCGGGAACGGGAAGTGGTAGCCGCCCACCAGCGCGTTGCTGGCGACGATGCGCTGGAAGGTCGCGCGCCGCACCTGGCGCGCCGCCTCGGCGTCCATGTCGAAGGTCACCGCCCAGTCCGGGTTGCGGGCGAACAGCGCCGGGACGTTGGTCAGGTCGCCGACGTAGGAGAACGTCTGGCCGCCCGACGTCACCTCGAACAGCGTGTGGCCGGGCGTGTGGCCGAAGGCGGCCACGCTGCGGATGCCCGGCGCCACCTCGCTGCCCGGCGTGAAGCGCTGCAGCCGGTCGGCGGGCATCTGCGCGAACACCCGGCGTGCGCCCATGAACGCGCCGCGCTGCGCTTCGGGCACCGCGTTCATGCGCGCGTCGTCCATCCAGAAGGCGTGTTCCGGCTCGGGCACGAGCACGCGCGCGTTCGGGTAGACGAGCGAGCCGTCCTTGCGCCGCAGGCCGTTGATGTGGTCGCCGTGGTAGTGGGTGATGAGCACGGTGTCGATGTCCGCCGGCTTGAACCCGGCGGCCTCGAGATTCCCCAGCAGGCGGCCGGTGGTGGCGCCACCGTTGTCGGCGAAGCCGGTGTCCATCAGCACGCGGCGACCGCCGCTGACGACGAGGAAGGCGGTGAACGGAATATCGATGTGGTCGGTGGGCAGGCCCTGCGACGCCAGCAGCTGGCGCACCTCGGCCAGCGGCGCGTTCCTCACGAACTCCTCGCCCAGCGGCCGGCGGGCGATGCCGTCGTTGAGCGCGACGATCTCGGCGTCGCCGAGCTTGATGCGGCGGAAGCCGGGGCTGGGCAACGTCGGCGCGCCGAGGTTCGGCGCGTTCTGCGCCCAGGCGTCGGTCCAGCCCGTGACGGCCATGGCCAGTGGCGTGGCAGCGGCGGCGGTGAGGAAGCGGCGGCGGTCGAGCATCGTCATGTGGTGAAGGTGGGGTTGAGTGAGGGGTTGAAGCGTTGCGGGGCGCGATGATGTCGAGCACCCCGGCCATCTTCAATCACTATCGAAATGGGCTTTGTGATAGTGCGGCCATGCCGCGCCGGCCGGCGGCGGATGGCGTCGGCCCAATGGTGGCGCCGGCTCGGCCGTGGCGCTGCACGCGGCCCCGGCCCTGGTCCGGTGGGTCGGCGCAGCGTTCAGTCGATCGCATACCCGAACTGCCGCCGGTGGCGCGTCGGCGGCCCGCCCGCGATGTCGCGGAACGCCGCGCGCATCGCCGTCACCGAGCCGAAGCCCGCCGCTTCGGCCACCGCCTCCAGCCGCTTGCCGGACCGCTCCAGCAGCTGCTGCGCGAGCGCCACGCGTTCCCGCCGCAGCCACGCCTTCGGGCCGATGCCGACCTGGTTGCTGAAGTGACGCAGGAAGCTGCGTTCGCTCATCGCGGCGCGCGCCGCCATGTCGGCCACCCGCAGCGGCCGGTGCAGGCGGCTGCGCGCCCAGTCCATCACCGGTGCCATCGCGCCGGCCTCCCGAGCGGGCACCGGCGCCGCGATGAACTGCGCCTGCCCACCGTCGCGATGCGGCGGCGTCACCATCGTGCGCGCCACGAGGTTGGCGACCGCCGCGCCATGGTCCTGGCGCACCACGTGCAGGCACGCGTCGATGCCCGCGGCGCTGCCGGCCGACGTGATCACGTCGCCCTCGTCGACGTACAGCACGTCGGGCCGCAGGTCGACCGCCGGGAAGCGTTCGCGGAAGGCCGGCGCATGACGCCAGTGGGTGGTGGCCGCCCGGCCGTCGAGCAGGCCAGCCGCCGCCAGCACGAACGCGCCCGTGCAGATGGACAGCACGCGCGCGCCTCGGGCATATGCCGCACGCAGGGCGCGCAGCATGTCGGGCGGCGGGGTCTCGCGATGGTCGCGCCACCCGGGCACGACGACGAGATCGGCCCCTGCGAGCAGGCGCAGACCGCCCTGCGACCGGATCGACAGGCCACCTTGCGACCGCAGCACACCCGGCTCGGCCTGCGCGACGCGGAAGCGGTACAGCGGCCGCTCGAGCTCCGGCCGCTCGACGCCGAACACCTCGCAGGCGATGCCGGCTTCGAACAGGCTCAGCCGGTCGTAGGCCAGGCAGACGACGACAGGGGCGCTCGCGTTGCGATGCATTGGCCGATGATGGTCGGCCGTTGTCGCTTCAGCCACTGGCGGCCGTGTCGCCTCGAACCTAGAGTCGAGGCCCGACACGGCATCGACCAAGCTCCATGGCCATGCGCAACCCGCTCCCTCAACTGCTGCTGCCCACCGACCACCCCCACCCTTCGCTCGGCGATCAGGCCAGCGTCTTCGACCGTTTCACCGGCAGCTGGGACATGGAGTGCGTGTTCACCGCGGCCGACGGCACGCGCACGCCCGCCGTCGGCGAGTGGCACTTCGGCTGGATCCTCAACGGCCTCGCGATGCAGGACGCGATCTACTTCTATCCCGCCGGTCGCCGACCGGCCGATGCCGCGGACCTGAAGGGTGGCACCACGCTGCGCCTGTTCGACCCCGCCTCACGGCAATGGCTCGTCACCTTCTTCGCCGCATCGCGCGGCGAAGCGATCCACCTGCGCGGCGGCGCGGAAGGTGACCGCATCGTGCTGCGGGGCCCGGATGTCGACGGGTCGCCGCTGCGCTGGTCGTTCAACGACATCACCGACAGCAGCTTCCGCTGGCTGGGGGAGATCTCGGCCGATGGTGGCACGCACTGGCGCGTCGAGCAGGAGATGCACCTGCGGCGCAGGCAGCGCCCCGCAGGCGCGTGACCATGGGCTTCCGGATGCCGCAGCACCTCGCCCGTTAGCCTCGGCAACGGATCCCGAGGTCCTCGAGCCCCTGAAACGCAACCTCCGCTGTCCATGTCGACGCTGCACCTCACCCCACTGACACGCGAGCGCCTCGCGGACTACCTGGCGTTCTTCGACCACCGCGCCTTTTCCGACAACCCGAGGTGGGCCGGTTGCTACTGCTACTTTCCGCTGCACGACCCGGAGCAGACGAACTGGCAGGAACGCAGCGGCGCGGAGAACCGGGCTGCCGTCACCGCCTGCGCGCAGGCCGGCGCCCTGCGCGGCGTTCTCGCCTACGCCGACGACAAGGTCGTGGGCTGGTGCAACGCCGGACCGTGGTCCCAGTTCCCCATGCTGCGCGACTTCCCGCAGGCGGACCAGGACTCGGTCGGCGTCGTCTTCTGCTTCGTGGTCGACCCGGCGTACCGTGGCCGCGGTGTCGCGAAGGCACTGCTTGACGCCGCGTGCGAGCAGTTCAGGGCAGCCGGCCTGAAGGCGGCGCAGGCCAAACCCGCGCGGCATGCCGAAGGTGCCGCGGCCAACCATCTCGGACCGCTGGCCATGTACCTGGCGGCGGGCTTCGTGGTCGTGGCCGAACTGCCGGACGGCGACGTGATCGTCCGCAAGGAACTCACCCCGTCGCCATCGCCCGGCGCGGGCTGACGAGCCGCCGCGCCGCCCGCGCCGTCGCCTGCGTCCCCGCCCGGCCGTCCCGGGCGACGACGCGCCCGGGACGGCCGGCAAGGCGCTTCAGCAGCGCGTCCCGGCCGGAAGCTGACGCGAGATGCCCGAGATGTCGCGGATGTCGACCAGCCCGTTCTGGTCGATGTCGGCCGCGACGGAGAACCCGGCCTGACCCGTGCGCTTGCCGACCGAAGCGGTGGCGGCCGAGAGGTCGGCGCAGGTGACCGCCAGGTCGCCGTTCACGTCGCCGAAGACGTAGGCCTTGAGGTCATGCGCGTAGAGCTTCATGGTGGTGCCGGCCTCCGGGCCCGCGGCGCGCATCGCGACGAAGCCGCCGGTGGCCCCCTGCCGCTGGCTGATGGCGTTGCCGCTGTCCCGGTTGGGCGTGTTGCCGGTGGCCACCTCCTTCAGCACGTAGTGCTGGTTGATGGCGTCGCGGCCGGTGTACATGAAGAGCTTCGTCGCCCCGCTCACCGGGTGCATGGGCGTGTGGAACCACACCGCCTGATCGAGCACGCGGTCCGCGACCGGCGTGCCTTCGGCCCCGTTCTGCTGCCGGGTGATCAGCGAATGGTGGTCGCCGACGACCGTGCCGTTGGCGCCGTTGCCCCTGAACAGCATGTTCGGGTAGACGTTGGTGCCGTGGATGAAGCTCTCCATCGTGTGGCCGTCCTGCTGCGCATACGGTCCCGCGGCCGGGCTCTTGGAGTCCTCGAACATGAACTTGAGGTTGTCCTGCGCCAGCGCGGGTTCGCTGGCCGGCGCGTTCGGGTTGCGCTGCGGCAGCACGACGTCGCCACGCAGCACGACGGGCGTGCGCGAGAGCGACTCGGGCGCGTCAGCCGTCGCGGGCTTGCTCCGGTTGGTCAGCGCATAGGCCTTGCTCTCGCCGCCGTCCTGGAACACCGAGTCCGCGGACACGACCATGTAGGTCCGCCCCGGCTCGATGCGGTTGACCAGCCGCCAGGCCCGCTCGGACATCGCGTCCTTGTTCAGGCGCAGGCCGGCCGGGTTGGCGATGCGGTCCTGGGTGTTCAAGGTCAACGTGCTGCGGCCATGCTTGGGCACGGCCTTCAGTTCGCTGAACCCGCTCGGCCGCAGCACGCTGTCGGCCCCGTTGACCATCTTGTGCTGCCTGAACGGCGTCGTGCCGTCGCTGAAGCGCACTTCGGCGAAGGCATAGGGCGCCGCCATGGCGGCGGTGTCCGGGAACCACGACACGGCCATGTGGCCGAACGAGAGCACGAAGGTCGCGGTGTTCTCGACGCCGACGTTCTTGTAGGCCGGCACGGGATCCGTGCCCTTGGCCTTCACCGTCACGATGCAGGGCTTGCCCGGGATCACCGCGCAGTTCGCCGGGCTGTACTTGATGCTCTCGACCGCGTAGCCCGCGGGCAGGGACACGTTGCCGGCATGGAAGCTCACGTGCTTCGTGCCGGCGGGCACGTGGATGTCGAGCGCGGCGTAGGCGTTCTTGCCGCCCCACGTCCGGGCCGTGAAGGTCTCGGCGCCGTAGGTGAACGTGGCGGTCACGCCGTTCGTCGGCAGGCCTGCGTCGCGCAGGTACTGGTCCGGGTTGGCCACGGCCCAGTAGGCTTCCTTGGGCTGACCGACGCCCGACCAGAGATAGCCGTTGAGGTGATAGCCCGGGTCCGTCAGCCCCCACCACGACACGCGGTGCACGCCGCCGGTGTACTTGCCGTTGTGGCCGGCCGGGCCCTTGGCATAAGCCTTCAGCATGTTGAACATCTTGGCGTAGTAGACGCCCTGGGCCATGAAGATGTCGTTCATCTCGGGCCCGTTGGGGATGCGCTGGGCCTTGTCCAGGCCGAGCGCCGGCGCCGCTTCCAGCTCGGTGATGTCGACGTCGACGCCGATGTCGAGGTAGGTCTTGATCGTGCGCTCGAACGCGTCCAGGTTCAGCCGCATGTTCAGGTGGCCCTGGGTGCCGATCACCTCGACCAGCGGCCGCGGGTTGCCGTTCGCGTCGCGCAGGATCCGGCCCCGGCCGGCGGCCGACTCGGCGGCGTAGCGCTCGTTGAACTCCTTGACCATCGCGGCGATGGCCTCGGCCTTGGAGGCGCGCTCGTTGTCGTTGAAGTCGTTGTAGATCAGGCGTGCCGTGGAGTGCTGGCGCGCGTGGAAGTAGGCGTCGTACAGGTAGTCCCAGCTCTTGCCGCCCTTCGAGTAGGCCTGCGCCCAGCGCGCCGGCCGCTCCTCCGGGCTGTACCCGGTGCGCAGGGCGTTGCGCCAGTCGGCGGGGTTCTCGGGGTTGTCCTTGAACGCCTCGTTCACCACGTCCCAGGCGTAGAGCCTGATCGGGTCCTGGTCGAAGTGCCGCGCCACCGTGGTGACGTAGGTCTCCAGGTTGGCCTTCGCGGTCAGGAAGTTCCAGGGCGTCTCCCAGCGGTCGTCCGGCGTGAGGACGTTGGCCGCAGGCCACTCGCCCGACTGGTTGTGCCAGATCAGCACGTGCCCGGTGACCTTGATGCCGGCCGCGTTGGCGGCGCGCAGGTCGTTGTTGATGCCGGTGGAGAAGTTGGTCAGGAACCCCGGCGTCGCGCCGTTGAGGCCGCCGGGCCACAACGAGGCGGGCTTCATCGCGTTCTCGGGCGTCATGGCGTTGAAGTGCTTCAGGCGCATGGCGTTGGCCGAGTTCTCGCCGGGCACGACGGTCGGGCCGAAGTTGGCGGCGCTGGGGCCGGTGGTACCGATGAGGAAGTGGTTCCGGTAGACGTCCTTCAGTGCCGGCCATTCGGCGGGATTGCTGGGTCGTTCGGCTGCCGAGGCGCCGGTCGTGGCGGCGCACGCCGCGGACATGGCGACGACGACCGCATTGAATCTGAACTGGGTGAGCATGATGGCTTCCTTGCAAGAGGGGTGCGACCGGCCCACGCAGGCGGCACCGTGCCGCTGCGGCCGATCAACGAACGGCGACCGCGCGTCAGGCGCTTCGGGCTTGCATCGTGCGCCGGCCCGCCAAGGCGGCCAGCCCCGCGGCCAGCAGCCACAGGCTGCCCGGTTCGGGCACCACGGTGACCGCCAGATCGCGAACCTCGGCGCTGATGGCAGCGCCGGTGGAATCGAGCAGGAACACGTCGGACAGCGCGAAGTTCGCGAGCCCGCCCTGGTCGACGCGGAAGGAGAAGGTTGCGAGGTCGCCCGAGCCGTCGATGCCGGCGACCGGGCCGACCAGCGCGCCGAAGGCGAAGCCGATCGAGCCGAGCGTGTTGTCGATCTCGCCGGGGTGGAAGACGCTGGCCCCGCCGGCCGGCAGGAACGCGCCCTCGCTGCCGCCGAGCGCCGTCAGCAGGACCGGGTTGAAGTTCAGCGTGAACTGCCAGCCGTAGAGGTCGACCAGGTCGCTGGCGCGCACGGTGAGGTCCACGCCAATGGCCGTGTTGGTGAACGCCAGGTCGATGGCGGGTGCGGCCTGCGCGGGGACTGCGAATGCGAGCGCCAAGGCGCCGGCGCCGGCGGCCTGCGCCGCGATGCGCGAAAGATTCAGCATGAGGGTCTCCTGGTCGGTGGGGTTGACGGTGTGGGACGCGGTGGGGTCGGGTGCATGCGTGTCTCCTTCCTGGAGTGGCCGGCGATTCAGTAGAACCAGCGCAAGGGCGCCAGCACCGTCTGCGGGAAGAAGACCATGACGAACATGACCGCGAACTCGGCCGCCATGAACGGCAGCACGCCGCGCATGACCTCGTCCATCTTCATGCGGCCGACGCCGGCCACCACGTTGAGGATCGTGCCCACCGGTGGGGTGATCAGGCCGATGGAGTTGTTGATGATGAACAGCACGCCGAAGTAGATCGGGTCGATGCCCGCGGCCTTGATCAGCGGCATCAGCACCGGCGTCAGGATCAGGATCGTCGGCGTCATGTCCATCGCCGTGCCGACCAGCATCACCAGCGCCATGATGGCCAGCATCAGCAGCGTCGGGTTGTCGAGCAGCGGCCGCAGCAGCTCGACCATCTGCGCCGGCAGGTTGGCCACGGTGATGAGCCACGCCGACACCATCGCCGCGGCCACGAGGAACATCACCACCGCCGTCGTGCGCGCCGCGGTGACGAAGATGTGCACCAGCGCGCGCAACCGCAGCTCGCGGTAGACGACGGTGGAGACGAACAGGGCGTAGACGGCCGCGACCACCGCCGCTTCGGTGGGCGTGAACACGCCCATGCGCAGGCCCACCAGGATGAACATCGGCAGCATCAGCGCCCACACCGACTCGCGCGCCGCGGCCCACACGTCGCGGCGCGACTTGCGCTCGGGCAGCGCCACGGCTTCCTTGCGGCCGACCCACCACCAGGTCAGCGCCAGGGCCAGGCCGATCATCAAGCCGGGCACGATGCCGGCGATGAACAGCTTGCTGATCGACACGTTGGCGGCGACGCCGAAGATGACGAAGCCGATGCTGGGCGGAATGACCGGGCCGATGACGCCCGACGCCGCGATCAGCCCGCCCGATGTTTGCCTGCTGTGCCCGGCCTTGACCATCATCGGCAGCAGCAGCGCGGTCAGCGCCGCGGCGTCGGCGACGGCCGAGCCCGACAGCGCCGACAGCAGGCACGCAGCGACGATGACCACGTAGCCGAGCCCGCCCTTGACGTGGCCGACCAACGCCATCGCGAAGTTGACGATGCGCTGCGACAGCCCGCCGACGTTCATGATCTCGCCGGCCAGCATGAAGAACGGCACCGCCAGCAGCGGGAAGCTGTCGGCACCGTTGATGAAGTTCTGCGCCAGGATCTGGGCGTCGAACAGGTTCAGGTGCCACATCAGCGCCACGCCGCTGGCCAGCAGCGCGTAGGCGATGGGAATGCCCAGCGCCATCGCGCCGATGAGGCTGGCCAGGAAGATGAAGATCGTCATGCCCGGGGCCCCCGCGGCGTGCCGCCCGAGGAAGCGCCCGTGTGTGGGTCGTCCGACGGCGCCCTGCCCCGCGCCAGCTCGGCCTGCAGGGTCTCGAACTCGGCCTGCTCTTCCGATTCCTTGACCATCACCAGCTCGCTTTCGCGCGAGCGGCCGGTCAGCACGCGCAGCAGCTGCAGCAGCAGCAGGCAGCCGGCGCAGACCGAGAACACCACGCCCGAGGCGTAGAAGATCGCCATCGACAGGCCGGTCACCGGCGCTTCCACGTCGAGGTTGATCTGCGCCTGCTGCCAGCTGCCGTCGAGGAACAGCCAGGTCACGTACAGCATCAGCAGGTGGCCGAGCACGAGGCAGGCCTTCTTGCCGGCCAGCGGCAGGCGCGACACCAGCAGGTCGGTGCCCAGGTGCCCGCCTTCCTTCAGCGCCACCACGGCGCCCATGAAGCACAGCCAGACGAACAGCCAGCGCGACAGCTCCTCGCTGACCGCGATGCCGGAGTTGAAGGCGTAGCGCAGCACCACGTTGCCGAACACCAGCACCACCATCACCGCCAGCGCGGCGGCGATCAGGAGATCGATGGCGCGGCAGAAGCGCTCGATCGCGGCGTCGATGAGGTTCATGTGCCCGGGTCTCACGCGTCGGTCAGATCCGCGCGCCTTGCAGCAGGCCGCGTTCGGCAAGGTTGCCGATGAAGGCCCGCAGACCGAACTGCCACGGCGGCGCAGCCTCGCAGTGCGTGACGCGGTTCTGCAGCCGGCCCAGCCAGTGGCTGTGGATCGTGACCACGTCGCCCAGCTTGTGCGTGAAGCCGCCGCCGGGCTGGTCGCGGTCTTCGGTGGGCGCGAACAGCGTGCCCAGGAACAGCATGAAGCCGTCGGGGTACTGGTGGCAGGCCATCGTCTGCGCCACCAGCTCGGTCGGGTCGCGGCTGATGCTGGCCATGGTGTTGATGCCGCGCAGCGTGTAGCCGTCGTTGCCGGTCACCTCGAGGTGCACGGTCTCGCGGCGCAGCTGGTCGAGACCGAACGAGTCGTCGAACAGGCGGATGAAGGGACCGATGGCGCAGGAGGCGTTGTTGTCCTTGGCCTTGCCGAGCAGCAGTGCGCTGCGGCCTTCGATGTCGCGCAGGTTGACGTCGTTGCCCAGGGCGGCGCCGACGATGGCGCCGCGGCTGTTGACGGCCAGCACCACCTCGGGCTCGGGGTTGTTCCATTCGGAATCGGCGCGGATGCCGATGTCCTGGCCGTGCCCCACCGCCGACAGCACGGGCGACTTGGTGAACACCTCGGCGTCGCGCCCGATGCCCACCTCGAGGTACTGCGACCACAGCTTCTTCTGCTGCAGCAGCTGCTTGAGCGCCAGCGCCTGCTCGGAGCCGGGGCGGATGTCGGACAGGCTGTCGCCGATCAGCGCCGTGACCTGGGTGCGCAGGCCGTGTGCGCGGCTGGGGTCGCCGCCGGCCTGCTCCTCGATCACGCGTTCGATCATGCTCGACGCGAAGGTCACGCCGGCGGCCTTCACCACCTGCAGATCGCACGGCGCCAGCAGCCACGGCAGCGCGTGGTCGCGGTCGTCGGCCCCGGTGTTGTCGAGCAGCGTGTCGACGCTGCACAGCCATTCGCCGGCGACGGCCCGCGCGGCCCGTGCCGGGTGCTCGGTCTCGAGCAGCGTGCTCATCGTCGGGTAGTGCGCGCTCAGGTCGAACACGCCGTCGTTGCGCAGCGCCACGACGGCCGGGCCGGCCGGTGTGCCGGTGCGCCAGACGCGTGCCACCAGCGTGCCGGCCAGGCCGTCCTGCGGCAGCACCGGGTGCTGGCTGTCGGCACGCTGCGGCGAGCCTGTCGTGGGTCGGGTCATCGAAGGGTCCTCAGTGGTTGTGGCGCGGCGTGCGTTCGGCGATGCGCCGGTACTTCACGGCCAGGTCGAGCGTGGCGCCGTCGACCAGCTGCCCGGTGTGGCCGCGGTAGATCTCTTCCCATGGCGACTGGCTGGCCGGCACCGTCAGCGGCGGCAGCTCGGCGATGCGCCGTGCGATCTCGGCTGGCGACAGCAGCGCGTCGCAGCGGCCGGCGTTCAAGTCGATGCGGATCACGTCGCCGGTGCGCAGCCAGCGCAGGCCGCCGCCGACCGCGCTCTCGGGCGACACGTTCAGGATCGACGGGCTGTCGGCCGTGCCCGACTGCCGGCCGTCGCCCAGCGTCGGCAGCGCGTTGATGCCGCGCTGGATCAGCGCGTCGGGCGGCTGCATGTTCACGACCTCGGCCGATCCCGGCCAGCCGATCGGGCCGGCGCCGCGCATCACCAGGATGCAGCCGTCGTCGATCTCGAGCGCCGGGTCGTTGATGCGCGCGTGGTAGTCGTCGGCGCCGTCGAACACCACGGCGCGCGCTTCGAACACGCCTTCGTGGCCGGGCCGGCACAGGTAGCGCTCGCGGAAGCGCCGCGAGATCACCGAGGTCTTGAGGATGCCGAAGTCGAACAGGTTGCCCGACAGCACCAGGAAGCCGGCCTGCGCCATCAGCGGCGCATCGAACGGCCGGATGACCTCGCGGTCGCTGGTCTCGCGGCCCTCGATGTTCTGCGCCACCGTCCGGCCGGTGACGCTGGCGCAGCCGCCGTGCAGGCGGCCCGCCTGCTGCAGCTCCCACATCAGCGCCGGCACGCCGCCGGCGCGGAAGAACCGTTCGCCGAGGAACCGGCCGGCGGGCTGCATGTCCAGCAGCAGCGGCAGGTCGTGGGCGTGCTCGGTCCAGTCCTGCGGCCGCAGCTCCACGCCGGCGTGGCGCGCCATCGCCATGATGTGCACCTGGGCGTTGCTCGAGCCGCCGGCGCAGCTGACCACGGCCAGCGCGTTGAGGAAGCTCTCGCGCGTCAGGATGCGCGACGGCCGCAGGTCCTCGAACGCCATGCCGACGATGCGACGGCCGGTCTCGTAGGCCATCTGACCGCGTTCCCGGTACGGCGCTGGGATCGCCGCGCAGCCCGGCAGCGAGAGGCCGAGCGCCTCGGCCACGGCGTTCATCGTCGAGGCCGTGCCCATGGTGTTGCAGTGACCGGCCGAAGGCGCACTGCTGCAGGCGCGCTGCAGGAACTCCTCCTCGTCGATCTCGCCGGCGGCCAGCTTGCGGCGGCTGCGCCAGATGACGGTGCCCGAGCCGACCAGCTCGCCGTCGTGCCAGCCGTCGAGCATCGGCCCGCCGGAGAGCACGATGGCCGGGATGTCGACCGTCGAGGCGGCCATGATGCCGGCCGGCGTCGTCTTGTCGCAGCCGGTGGTCAGCACCACGGCATCGATCGGGTAGCCGTACAGCACCTCGACCAGGCCGAGATAGGCCAGGTTGCGGTCCAGCGCCGCGGTCGGGCGGCGGCAGTTCTCGAAGATCGGGTGCACCGGGAATTCCATCGGAATCCCGCCCGCGTCGCGGATGCCGTCGCGCACCCGGCGCGCCAGGTCCAGGTGGATGCGGTTGCACGGCGACAGGTCGCTTCCCGTCTGGGCGATGCCGATGATCGGACGGCCCGAGCGCAATTCCTCGGGCGTCAGCCCGAAATTCATGAACCGCTCGAGATAGAGCGCCGTCATGTCGGAACGATGGGGATCGGCAAACCAATCGCGCGAGCGAAAGCGCCGACCGGACGAATGGTCCATGCCGTGAGACAGCAAATCGATGGAAAGGAAATCGATGGGGCGGGCATTGCCGCCCCATTCGCAGGCGAATTACGGCTTCGCGCTGCGCGCCTTGGCCAATTCGGCGTTCAATTCGGCGGTCGTGCTTTCGCCGAATTCCTTGCTGAACTTGGCCGTCACCGGTTGCAGCTTGGCGCGCATCTTCGCCTGTTCGGCCGGCGACAATTCGGTGATCTGCATGCCGGCCTTCTTCAATTCGGCCAATGCCGTTTCCGAGAAGGCACGGATCGCCTTGCGTTCGTACAGCGTGGCTTCGCGCGCCGCGTCCTGCACGATCTTCTGCTCCTGCGGCGACAGGGTGTCCCAGGTCTTCTTCGACATCAGCAGCACCCAGGCGCTGTACATGTGGCGCGACAGCACCAGGTGCTTCTGCACCTCGTAGAACTTGCTGGCCAGGATGGTGGCCGGCGGGTTCTCCTGCCCGTCCACCGCCTGCGATTCCATGGCCGAATACAGCTCGGGGAACGGCATCGGCGTGGCGTTGGCGCCCAGCGCGTTGAAGGTGTCGAGGAACAGCGGGCTCTGGATGACGCGCAGCTTCAGGCCGCTGATGTCGTCGGCGCGCTGCACCGGGCGGCGCGAGTTGGTGACGTGGCGGAAGCCGTTCTCCCAGAAGCCCAGGCCGATGAGGCCTTTCTCGGGCAGCTGGGCGAGCAGCTTCTGGCCGAACGGGCCGTCGAGCACGGCGTCGGCTTCCTGCTCGTTGTTGAACGTGAGCGGCAGGTTCAGCACGCCGAAAGGCTTGACCAGCGACACCAGCGTCGAGCTGTCGGGAACGGTCATCTCGAGCGTGCCGCCGCGCAGCGCCGAGGTCATGCTGACGTCGTTGCCCAGCGCCCCGCCGGCGAACACCTGCGCCGACAGCTTGCCGCCGCTCTTGGCCGCCAGCTGTTCGGCGAAGAACTTCAGCGACTTGGCCTGCGGATGGTCTTCGGTGAGGCCGATGCCGACCTTGAAGACGCGTTGGTTGATCTGCGCGGCGGTGGGCAGCGCCAATGCGGTCAGCAGTGCGCCGACCAGGCCGAGTGATTTCAATTGCATGATGTCTCCTGAATGAGCGTGATCGCGGCGCGAGTACCCTGCCTGCACGCGCCGGCCCTCTGTGAGGCCTTGGTCGATTGCGCACAAGGCTATGTGAGCACCCCCGGCGGGTCCACTGACTTTTTTGCTAGCATTCATTCCAGACGTTCATGAGTTCCATGTCTTCTGGTAAACCCTTGGCATTGGCGCAAGTCACCCGATTGCGTTTCAAGCATTTGCAATTTCTCGACATTCTGGGAAAGACGCGCAATTTGCGTCTGGCGGCCGAGCAAATGCACATGACGCAGCCGGCCGCGACCAAGATCCTGATGGACATCGAGGACATGCTGGAATCGCGGCTGTTCGATCGCCTGCCGCGTGGCATGCGGCCGAACGAGCTGGGGCTGTTCACCTTGCGCTATGCCCACACGGCGCTCGATGGCCACCGCAAGTTCGTCGACGAGTTCAGCACCCTCAAGCAGGGCGGCCACGGCCACGTGACGGTGGGCGCCATCTCGGGCTCGGGCGCACACCTGCTGATCGCCGCCGTCGCCGAGATCCAGCGCCTGCGGCCCCTGCTGGTGCTGAAGGTGCTGGAACAAAGCAGCGACCAGCTCATCGTGTGGCTGGCCGAGCGCAAGATCGACGTCATGATCGGCCGCTTCACCGACGAGGTGCAGCGCGACCAGTTCCGCTACGAACGGCTGTCGGGCGAGGCCTTGCAGATCACCGCGGGCATGCACCACCCGCTGCGCGGGCGCCAGTCGCCGGGGCTGACCGAGCTGTCGAACTGGCCGTGGATCCTCTATCCGCCATCGACGGCGCTGCGCAAGGTGTCGGACGACATCTTCAGCAGCACCGGCCTGGCGCTCACCTCCGGCATCGTCGAGACGCCGTCGTTCCTGTTCGCGCTGGAGCTCATGCAAAGCACGAACATGCTGTCGCTGCAACCCGCCGCGCTGGTCGACAAGTACGTGCGGCGCGGGCTGCTGACACGCATCATGGCCGACTTCCCCAGCCACATGCCCGACTACGGGCTCATCACGCTGCAGGGCGAGCCGCCGAGCCCCGCCGCGCTGGCGTTCATGGACGTCGTCCGCAAGCTGGCCGACGCGGAGGAACTGGCGCGGACGAACGACGCGCCGGCCGGCACGCGCCCGTAGTCACGCCAGGCTGGCGCGCGTCTTCTCGCCGTTGACCAGGCGTTCGATGCCCAGCGGGTTGGCGTTCTTCAGCGCATCGGGCAGCAGCGCGTCGGGGACGTTCTGGAAGCACACCGGCCGCAGGAAGCGGTCGATGGCGAGCGTGCCGACCGAGGTGCCGCGCGCGTCCGAGGTGGCCGGATACGGCCCGCCGTGCACCATGGCATCGCAGACCTCGACACCCGTCGGATAGCCGTTGACCAGCAGCCGGCCGACCTTGTCCTGCAGCAGGTCCACGAGGTCGGCCGAGGCCGCGAGTTCGCCCGGCTCGCCGATCAACGTGGCCGTCAGCTGGCCTCGCAAGGCCTGCAGGGCGCGCAGCAGCTCGGCGCGGTCGGCGACCTCGACGACGACGGTGGCCGGGCCGAAGATCTCCTCCTGCAGCAGCGGGTCGCCTTCCAGCAGCAGCTGCGCGTCGGCCTTGAGCACGTGCGCGCGGGCTTGCGCGCCGGCCTGTTCGCCACCCGCCAGCCGAACCACACCCGGCACTGCCTGCAAGGCCTGCAACCCGCGGCCATAGTGCTGCAGGCCGGCGGCGTTGAGCATCGTCTGCGGCGCAGCGGCGGCGATCGCCGCGCACAGGCGCTGCACGAAGGCGTCGAACGCCGGCGAGCGCATGCCGATCACCAGCCCCGGATTCGTGCAGAACTGGCCCGCGCCGAGCAGCACCGAGGCCGCGAGCTCGTCGGCCACCACGTCGCCCCGCGCCTGCAAGGCCTGGGGCAGGAGCACGACCGGGTTGATGCTGCTCATCTCGGCGAACACCGGGATCGGTTGCGGGCGTGCCGCGGCCATGTCGCACAGGGCGCGCCCGCCGCGCAGCGAGCCCGTGAAGCCGACCGCCTGGATGGCAGGGTGCTGGACCAGCCGCGCGCCGACGCTGCCGCCGTAGATCATGTTGAACACGCCGGCCGGCATGCCCGTGCGCTCGGCCGCGCGCAGCACCGCTTCGGCCACCGCTTCGGCGGTCACCATGTGGCCGGGGTGCGCCTTGAACACCACCGGGCAGCCGGCGGCCAGCGCCGAAGCGGTGTCGCCGCCGGCGGTGGAGAACGCCAGCGGGAAGTTGCTGGCACCGAACACCGCCACCGGACCGACGCCGATGCGCACCTGGCGGATGTCGGCACGCGGCTGCGGCGTGCGCTGCGGCAGCGCGAGATCGATGCGCGCGCCATGGAAGTCGCCGCGGCGGAGCACGGTGGCGAACAGCCGCAGCTGCGCGCTGGTGCGGGCACGTTCGCCCTGGATGCGGCCGGCCGGCAAGGCGGTCTCGCGCTGGACGGTGGCGACGAAGTGGTCGCCGAGCGCGTCGACCTCTGCGGCAATGGCATCCAGGAACTCGGCGCGCCGCGACGCGGGCAGTGCACGGTACGTGACGAATGCGGCCTGCGCGGCGAGCGCCGCGGCGTCGACTTCGTCGTCGGTGGCTTCGAGGTAGGCACGCGGCAGCGGCTCGCCGGTGGTGGCGTCGAGGCTGTGCAGCAGCACGCTGCCCGCGCCGCTGCGCGTGCCACCGATCAACTGGTGGCCAACGGGTGAGGAGGTCATGCGCGCATGCTAGGAACGGGCCGGGGCATTGGCCAATCGCGTTTCCCGCGCCATCGATAGCGACCCGTTATGGTTGAACACCATCGCCCGGAGCGGTCGTCACCGAAGCCGCATCGGGTCGATGGCCACCTGCGGATCAGTGGGGCGGCACAGCCAAGAAAAACGGGCCCGCGAGGGGCCCGTCTTCAGCGTTGGTTGGCGGAGTCGGTGGGAACGGCAGGGCTGCTCGCCGTCGTCATCGGCTCCGGGATCATGGCCGAGCGCCTCGCGGGCGGGAACGCCGCCTTCGCGCTGCTGGCCAACACGCTGGCCACGGTGGGCGGGCCGTACGTGCTGATCGAGGTGTTCGGCTCCGTCGGCGGCGCCCACTTCAACCCCGCCGTCACGCTGGTGATGGCCGCGCGCGGTGCACTGCCGCGCAGCCTGTGCGCGCCCTACGTGGCCGCGCAGCTGGTCCGCGCGGTGCTCGGCGCAGGGCTGGCGCACGCCATGTTCGACGCCGCCCTCCTGCAGGTCTCGACCCGGCCGCGCACCGGCGTCGGACAGTGGGTGGCCGAGGCGGTGGCCACGGCGGGGCTGCTGCTGGTGATCCTTCGCGCGCCGCCGGCGCGGGTGGCGGCGATGGTCGCCGCCAACATCGGGGCCGCCTACTGGTTCACCGCGTCGACGTCGTTCGCCAACCCGGCGGCGGCATTCGGTCGCATGTTCAGCGACAGCTTCGCCGGCATCGCGCCTTCGAGCGTGCCCGGCTTCGTGCTGGCCGAGGCCGTGGGCGCCGCCGTCGCGGTGGCCTTGCACCGCCTGCTGAGCCCCGGCGCCGCTGCCGCGTCGCGGCCGGAAGGCGCCGTGCGGTAGCCTTCGGCCTCCCAGCGTGGAGGTGTGCGTGGAGCCAGGGGCTGCGCCCTCGAGTCCGGGGCGGCGATGACGGGGCTTCTCGGCCTGGCCATCGGCATGCTGATGGGCGTCACCGGCGCCGGCGGCGGCGTGCTGGCCGTGCCGGCGCTGGTGTTCGGGCTCGGCCTGTCGATGCAGCAGGCGGCGCCGATCGCGTTGGTGGCGGTGTCGGCGGCGGCCTGGGTCGGCGCGGTCGAAGGCCTGGTGCGCCGGGTGGTGCGCTGGCGCGCCGCCCTCGTCATCGCCGTGGCCGCGCTGCCGTCCTCGGCGCTCGGCGTCGTGCTCGCGCAGCGCCTGCCCGACGTGGCGCTGCGCCTGGCCTTCATCGGCGTGCTGGTGTTCGTGGCCTGGCGCCAGATCGTCAGCCGCGCGCCGCACGACGAGGCCGAGCACGTGGCGCCGCGGCGCCACGTCGCCGCCCTGAACCCGGAGACCGGCCGCTTCGTCTGGACCCGCCACGCCTGGACGGGCTTTGCCGTCATCGGCGCGACGATGGGCCTGTTCTCCGGCCTGCTGGGGGTGTCGGGCGGCTTCGTGCTGGTGCCGCTGCTGTCGCGCCGCACCCCGCTGGGCGCGTCCATGCTGGTCGGCACCTCGTTGCTGGTCACGGCCCTGGTCACCGCCTTCGGTGCAGCGGTCTCGGTGCTCCAGGGCGCGGTGCCGCCCCTGCCGCTGACCGCGTGGTTCGCCGCTGCGCTGGTGACGGGCATGGTGGCCGGCCGCCTCGTGGTGCGCCGCCTGCCGGAGCGCCGCATCCGGCAGGCCTTCCTGCTGCTGGTGATCGGCGTGGCGGTGGTGCTGTCGGTCGACGTGCTGCTGCGCCTGGCGGCGGGCTGAACCGCGCCGGGCTCAGCCGGCCCGGCCGGACCGCAGGTCGCGCCGCGGCGCCGCCGCTGCAGGCCGCGGCGCCGGCTCGTCGCCGCCGGACAGGGTCTCGATGATCGGGCAGTCGGGCCGGTCGTCGCCGCGGCAGCCCTGCACCAGGCGCTCGAGCGTGGCCTTCATCGCCTGCAGCTCGCGCAGCTTGTGGTCGAGCTCGACGAGGTGGGCCTTGGCCAGCGCGCGCACCTGGCGGCTCGGTCGCTCCCGGTCCTGCCACAGGCCGAGCAGGTCGCGGATCTGCTCGATCGAGAAGCCGAGGTCGCGCGAGTGGCGGATGAAGCGCAGCGTGGCGACCTCCTTGTCGCCGTACAGCCGGTAGCCCGAACCGCTGCGCGCCGCCTCGGGAAACAGGCCGACGCTCTCGTAGTGGCGGATCATCTTGGCCGACACGCCCGACGCCTGCGCGGCCTGGCCGATGTTCATGGGCGTGCTCACTGGACTACCCTCCGTGCTGCGCACTGCGGGATGAGCCCTTGGGAACGGCCCGACGTGCTCATGACCGGTTGTCTCCTTGCGCCGCGGCGCCGCGCCAGCGCCGCAACGTGAGCGCGTTGAGGACGACGCTGACGCTGCTGAACGCCATCGCCGCGCCGGCGATGACCGGATCGAGCAGCCCCAGCGCCGCCAGCGGGATGCCGAGCACGTTGTAGCCGAAGGCCCAGAACAGCCCCTGCTTGATCTTCGACGTCGTGCGGCGCGAGACGTCGAAGGCGTCGGCCACGAGGCGCGGGTCGCCGCGCATCAGCGTCACGCCGGCGGTCTCGGTGGCCACGTCGGCGCCGCCGGCCATCGCGAAGCCCACCGACGCCGCGGCCAGCGCCGGGCCGTCGTTGAGGCCGTCGCCGACGAAGGCCACGGTGTCGCCGCGCGCGCGCAGCTGCTGCACGACGGCCGCCTTGTCGCCGGGCAGCACCTCGGCGTGCACCTCGTCGATGCCCAAAGCGCGGGCGACGGCGTCCGCGGCGCCGCGGTTGTCGCCGGTGAGCATCACCGTCCGGATGCCAAGCGCGTGCAGGCGCGCCACCGCCGCGGCCGCGGTGGGCTTGACGGTGTCGCCGAACGCCAGCAGCCCCAGCAGCCGAGCGGGGCCGCCTTCGGTGGCCAGCAACCACGACAGGGTCTTGCCCTCGCCTTCCAGCCGGGCGGCGTGCCCGGCCAGCGGGCCGGGCTCGACGCCGAGCTCGCGCAGGAGCCGCGCGCTGCCCAGCGCCAGGGCGCGGCCGGCGACGCGGCCCTCGACGCCGCGGCCGGGCAGCGCCCGGGCATCGGCCACGTCGGGCACCGGCACGCCGGCGGCGCCCGCCCGCTCGCGCACCGCCGCCGCCAGCGGATGGCTGCTCGAGCGCTGCAGCGCCGCCGCCGCGCCGAGCACGTCGCCCTCGCTGGCGCCCGGGGCCGGGAGCACCGCCGCCAGCGCCGGCTTGCCCTCGGTCAGGGTGCCCGTCTTGTCGAAGGCCACCACCGTCACGCCATGCGCGACCTCCAGCGCCTCGGCGTCCTTGATCAGGATGCCGCGCCGCGCCGCCACGCCGGTGCCGGCCATGATCGCCGTCGGCGTCGCCAGGCCCAGGGCGCAGGGACAGGCGATGACGAGCACCGCCACCGCGTTGACGAGCGCGCGTTCCCAGTCGCCCGTCAGCCCCACCCAGGCCAGCAGGGTCGCGAGCGCGACGCCGAGCACGACGGGCACGAACACCGCGCTGACGCGGTCGACGATGCGCTGGATCGGCGCCTTGCCGGCCTGCGCCGATTCGACCATGCGGATGATCCGCGCCAGCGTCGTCTCCGCGCCGGTGGCCGTGGTGCGCACGACGAGCGCGCCCTCGGCGTTGATCGCGCCGCCGGTGACCTTGTCGCCGGGCCCCTTGGCCACCGGCAGGCTCTCGCCGGTGACGAGCGATTCGTCGACGTGGCTGCGCCCCTCGACCACCTCGCCGTCCACCGCCAGGCGGTCGCCGGGCCGGGCGACGACGAGGTCGCCGACGCGCACCTGCTCGACCGGCACCTCCACCTCGGCGCCGTCGCGCCGCACCCGCGCCAGCGTCGGCCGCAGCGCGTTCAGCGCCCGGATCGCGTCGGTGGTCTGGCGCTTGGCCCGCTGCTCGAGCCACTTGCCCAGCAGCACCAGGGTGATCACGGCCGCCGAGGCCTCGAAGTACAGGTGCGGCATGCCGTGGCCGGCGTGCCGCCACAGCAGGTAGACCGACAGCCCGTACGCCGCCGACGTGCCCAGCGCCACCAGCAGGTCCATGTTGCCGGTGCGCGCCAGCAGCGCCTTCCAGCCGGCGCGGTAGAAGCGCGCCCCCAGCCAGAACTGCACCGGCGTGGCCAGCGCCAGCTGCAGCCAGCCAGCGAGCATCCAGTCGACGCCCCACGGCTGCAGCAGCATCGGCGCCAGCAGCGGCAGCGTCAGCACCGCGCCCACCGCCACCGGCCACCACGCGGGCCGGCGCCCGGGGGACGGCGACGCCGCCGCCACGGCGTCGTCGGCGCTGTAGCCCGCCTGGCTCACCGCCGCCTTCAGGGCCGACGGCGGCACGGTCGACAGCACCCGCACCGTCGCCCGCTCGGTCGCCAGGTTGACGCTGGCGGCGACGACGCCGGGCACCTTCGCCAAGGCCTTCTCCACCCGCGCCACGCAGGACGCGCAGGTCATGCCGTCGATGCGCAACGCCACCTCGCGCTCGGCGATGTCGTAGCCGGCCTGGCGCACGGCCGCGGCGAGCGCGCCGGCGCCCACCGCCGGCTCGGCGACGACGCTCGCCTCCTCGGTCGCCAGGTTGACACTGGCGCTGCGCACGCCGGGCACGGCGCGCAGCGTCTTCTCGACGCGCCCGACGCACGACGCGCACGTCATGCCGCTCACCTCCAGGCGGATGGCGGGCGCCGCGCCCGATGCCGTTGAACCCATGTCCGGTGCTCCTTCATGCCGATGTGCCGACCGGATGCATCGTCGAGCTTCCCACGATGGCAATGTCAAGCGGGACCGCGACCCGATGCGCGCGCAGGGTCTATCGCCGAGCCGGGCTTGACCTTCCCACGCTGGAAGGCTTCACACTCGCCCCATCCCCACCCACCGGAGCGACCGGATGATCACCTTCGAGGTCAACGACATGACGTGCGGCCACTGTGTCGGCACCATCACCCAGGCGCTGAAGGCGGCCGACCGCGACGCCACGGTCAGCATCGACCTGCCGGCCCACCGCGTGCAGATCGAACCGGCCGCCGCCGGCGCCGAGGAACTGGCCGCAGCCATCCGCGAGGCGGGCTACACGCCGGTGCCGGTGTAGCCGGGCTCGGGCGGCCGGCGCCGACGCGCGGGGCGCCGGGCGCTGCCGCCTCAGTGCAGCCGGCAGTGGCAGTACACGAACTGCTGCACCGCGCCGTTCGGCGTCACGTGCGCCTCGGTGCGGTGTTCGACCAGCTCGAAGGCGCCGCCGAACTCGGCGTGCAGCGCATCGGGCGCGAAGCGCATGACCGGCAGGCCGCTGCAGCGCAAGGGCCCGTCGGGGCCGAAGGCGGCGACGATGACGTGGCCGCCCGGGCGCACCGCGTGGCGCACGCGCGCCACGTAGGCCTCGCGCTGCGCCCGTTCGGTGAGGAAGTGGAAGACCGCGCGGTCGTGCCAGATGTCGAACGACCGCGGCGGCAGCTCGACGCGGGTGACGTCGCCGGCCAGCCATTGCACCGCGCGCGCCCGCGGGCCGAGCCGGCGCTGGGCGATCCGCAGCGCGGCCGCCGACAGGTCGAGCACGCACACCGCCTAGCGGCCGCGGTCCAGCAGGTCGTCGACGAGCGTCGATGCGCCGCCACCGACGTCGATGACGCGGCTCGTCGGCCCGGCCGAGACGCTGTCGATGAGGTCCAGCGACTGCTGCGCATGGGGCTGGAACCAGCTCACCTCGGCCGGATCGCGGGTCTCGTACACATGGTCCCAGTGCGTGGTCTTGGACGTGTCGTTCACGGGTGTGCTCCTGCGGGCCGGCGACGACGATCGAATCGGCGCCCCGCGGCGCGGACCCGGCGGCGCCGCGTCACCGCCGCTCGCGGCTCAGGCGGACCTGCAGGGCCGCGCGTTCGCCGGTCTTGTTGGTCCACATCCAGCAATGGTCCTCGCTCGCCGCGACGCGCAGCACGTCGTCGCCGCTGCGCACCTGGGCCCGCCTGGCCGGGAACACGGTGTCCTTGCCGACGTGGTAGTGGATGTTGAAGTCGAGCGGCACGGTCGACTCGAAGCGCCAGGCCACCTGGGCGCCGGGCTCGAGCTTGCCGCACAGCTCGACGAACTTGCCCGGCTCGACGGCAGCGGTGTGGGCGAACGCGCCATCGCCGCCCCACGTGATGTCGACGATGTGGCTGGTCGCCGAGGCGGCAGCGGCCGCCACCCCGAACGCCACGGCGACCGCCGCCCGCGCGACGGGTTGCAGCGCCGCGCTCAGGGCGACACCCGGATGTCGGTGACGGTGAACTTGCCGGCGTCGTTGACGGCCTTGAACTTCACCTTGTCGCCGGCCTTGAGGCCTTCCAGCAGCGCCTTGTCCTTGACGCTGAACACCATGGTCATCGCGGGCATGTCGAGGTTCTTGATCTCGCCGTGCTTGACGGTGACCTTGGCGGCGTCCTTGTCCACCTTGCGCACCTCGCCTTCGGCCAGGTCGGCCGCCGGCGTGGCGGCGGGCGCGGCCGCGGCGTGGGCGCCGTGGTTGCCGGCGGCCAGCACCTGCGGCGCCACGGCCACGGCGGCGACGGCGACCAGCGCGCGGATGACGTTGCGGATCGGGTTCATGTCGGTTCCTTTCGCTTGAAGTAGCTGTTGTAGACGCGGGTGCTGCCGTCGGCCCCCATGAGCAGAACGTCGAACGGGTCCTGCTGGTTGTCGTAGGCTGGGCCGTCCATGCCGGGCGAGCCCAGCGGCATGCCGGGCACGGCCAGCCCGATCGCGGCGGGCCGCTCCTTGAGCAGGCGCTGGATGTCGGCCGCCGGCACGTGGCCTTCGATCGCGTAGCGGCCCACCAGCGCGGTGTGGCACGAGCCGAGCCGGACGGGCACCTTCAGCCGCGCCCGGGCCGCGGTGTTGCCGACGTCGTGCACCTTGACGCGGAAGCCGTGGCGCTCGAGGTGGGCGATCCAGTCCTGGCAGCAGCCGCAGCTCGGGCTCTTCCACACCTCCACCAGCACGCCCTGCCCCTGCGCACGCACCACCGCGGGCACGGCCAGTGCGGCCGCGGCGCCGAGCAGCGTGCCGAGTGCGTGGCGGCGCCTCATGCCTTGCCCTGCGGCACGACGCGGATCGTGCCCACCATGCCGGCCTGGTAGTGCCCGGCGATCAGGCAGGCGAACTCGAACTCGCCGGCGCGGTTGAAGGTCCACACGATCTCGCCGGTCTTGCCCGGCGGCACGTGCGCCATGTAGGGCTCGTCGTGCTCCATCGTCGGGAACTTGACCATCAGCTCGGCGTGCTTGGCGTTCTCGGCCTTGGTGCCGATGACGAACTCGTGCATCACCTTGCCCTGGTTGCGCACGACGAAGCGCACCGTCTCGCCCTGCTGCACCTCGATGCGGTCGGGCGTGAAGCGCATGGTGTCGGCCATGCCGACGGCGATGCTGCGCCGGGCGGCCTTGGCGTCACCGGCGATGCCCCAGTCCTTCTGCTCCTTCTTGGCCGGGCCGGACTTGGCGTGCGGCTTGTCGGTGTGGGCGAAAGCGGGCGGCTGCCACGCCGCCGCCGCCAGGGCGGCGGTGCCCGCCGAAAGCCGGGCGAGCGCGGCGCGGCGGGTGGGCGCGGCCAGCGGATGTGTCTTCATGGGTCGTCCTTTCGAGAGCGTGATCGATGTCGGGGCCCGCAGTTCAATGGCGGTGGCCGTGGCCCTGCCGCCCCTGCGCGCTGGGTTCGCCGGCGGTGTACCCGCGCAGGTCGGCATAGCGCCGGGCCTGCGCCGGTGACATCAGGGCGGTCTGGGCGAGATGGGTGTTCAGGTGCTCCGCGCGCAGTTGCGCCTGCAGCGAAGCGATGCGCTGCGTGGCCTGGCTCACGCGTTCGGGCGTGGCCTGGCGCTCGGCGAAGAGGCGGTCGAGCGCGGCCTCGGCCTCGACGACCTGCTCCCCGAGCTGCCGGGCGCGGGCCTTGTGCTCGTCCATCAGCCGCCGCGTGGCGGCCCGCTGCTCGGCGCTGAGCTGCAGCGGCTCGGCCAGCTCGAGGGTGTGCATCGGGCCCGGATAGCCGTTGAGCTCGGCGGCCTTGGCCAGGCCCATGCCCTGGCCCTGGCGCAGCGCCGCCACGTCGCCCTCATCGAGCGCCTTGATGCTGCGCTGCTGCTCGCCGGCGTAGGGGCCGGCCTGCGCCTGCGCGGCGCCAGCGATGACCAGCGCGACAGCGCCGATCGCAACCTTGATCGTGTCCATGCGGTGGGTTCCTGGGTGGTGGGTGGGTGGACGAGGGGTCACTGGTGCCCGGCGTGCCCGCCAGAGGGCTTGCGCACCTTGACCTCGGTGGGCTGCGTGGTCGGCTTCAGCGGCGGCATGGAGCCCGTGCCCTCGGCCCGGAAGCGGGCCGGCTCGGGCAGCGCACCGGTGAACTCGTAGGCCACGGTGCCCGGCGGGTGCTTGAACCAGCCCGGGTCGCCGTAGTCGCCCCGCTTCTGCTCCTTGCGCACCTTGACGACGCTGAACATGCCGCCCATGCCGACCGCGCCGAACGGCCCCTGTCCCGCCATCATCGGCGCGGTGTTGTCCGGGAGCGGCATCTCCATCTCGGTCATGTCCTTCATGCCGCGCTCGCCCATCACCATGTAGTCGGGCACCAGCTTCGTGATCTGGCGCGCCACGCCGCGGTGGTCGACGCCGATCATCGTCGGCACGTCGTGGCCCATGGCGTTCATCGTGTGGTGGCTCTTGTGGCAGTGGAACGCCCAGTCGCCCTCCTCGTCGGCCAGGAATTCGATCTGCCGCATCTGCCCGACCGCGATGTCGGCCGTGATCTCGTACTGGCGCGCGCTCTTGGGCGTCGGCCCGCCGTCGGTGCCGGTGATCAGGAACTCGTGCCCGTGCAGGTGCATCGGGTGGTTGGTCATCGTCAGGTTGCCGATGCGGATGCGCACCTTGTCCATGTGGCGCACGACCAGCGGGTCGATGCCGGGGAACACGCGGCTGTTCCAGCTCCACAGGTTGAAGTCGAGCATCGTCATGATCTTCGGCGTGGCGCTGCCGGGCTCGATGTCGTAGGCGTTGAGCAGGAAGCAGAAATCGCGGTCGACCTCGTCGATCAGCGGGTGCCGGCCCTTGGGATGCGTGACCCAGAAGCCCATCATGCCCATCGCCATCTGCACCATCTCGTCGGCGTGCGGGTGGTACATGAAGGTGCCGGGCCGGCGCGCGACGAACTCGTAGACGAAGGTCTTGCCCGGCGGAATGCCCGGCTGGTTGAGGCCGGTCACGCCGTCCATGCCGTTGGGCAGGCGCTGGCCGTGCCAGTGGATGCTGGTCAGCTCGCCCAGCTTGTTGGTGACGAAGATGCGCACGCGGTCGCCTTCGACCACCTCGATCGTCGGCCCCGGGCTCTGGCCGTTGTAGCCCCACAGGTGGGCCTTGAAGCCGGGCGCCATCTCGCGCACCACGGGCTCGGCCACGAGGTGGAACTCCTTGACGCCGTTGTTCATGCGCCAGGGCAAGGTCCAGCCGTTGAGCGTGACCACGGGGTTGTAGGGGCGCCCGGTGTTGGGCACCAGCGGGGGCATCGTGTCGGGCTTGGTCTGGATCACGGGCTCGGGCAGCGCCGCCATCGCCACCTTGCTGACTGCGGCGGCGCTCACCGCGGCCGCGACCGCGCCGGCGCCACCGAGCAGATTGCGTCGGGAAACCATGGAAGACTCCTAGTGCGCCGCGGCGCCGCCCTCGGCGGCGCCCGACGTGGAAGCAGGGCCGGCAACCGCGCCCAGGCGCGGCTTGCCGATCAGGGCCATGTCGAGATCGGCCTGCGCGAGCCAGAAGTCGCGCAGCGATTCGATCGCGCCGTTGACGCTGGCGATCTGCGCCCGCGCATCGGCCAGCAGCTCGAACACGCCGATCAGCATGCCGTTGTAGCGCAGCAGGTTCTCCTCGGCGATCTGCTTGCGCAGCGGCACGATCTCGTCGCGGTTGTGGCGCGCGATGTCCCACGCGGCGCGGTACGCGCCGTAGGCCTCGCGCACCTCGGAGCGGGCGTTGACGGCGATCTCGGCGGCACGGTGCAGCGCCTGCATGTACACCGCCTCGGCCCGGGCGACGCGTGCGCCGCCCCAGTCGAACAGCGGCAGCTCCAGGCCGATCTCCCAGCCGCGCTGGGTGGGCGCCTCGTTCGAGCTGTTGCGCACCGCGCCGAGCTCGAGCACGTTGACGAAGCGCGTGGTGCGCGTCAGGCCCAGGTTGCGCGCGGTGTGCTCGGCGCCGATCCTGGCAGCCTGCACGTCCAGGCGCTGGGCCATCGCCGTGCGCTCGATGTCCGGCAGGTCGCGGGCCCGGTCCGGCAGGTCCGGCAGCCGCTCGGGCAGCCTGAAGCGGGTCTGCTCGCCCCACAGCCCGAGCAGGCGCGTCAGCTGTTCGCGCGCCGCCAGGCTGGCGCGCTCGGCGCGGGCGAGGTTCTGCGCCGCGTCGGCGTAGAAGCTCTGCTCGCGCAGCTGCTGCAGCCGGTTGAAGTTGCCCACCTGCGCCATGCGGCGCGCCAGCTCGGCGCTGGCTTCGGCCGCCTGCTGCACCTGGCGCGTGTAGCGCACGGTCTCCTCGGCCGCCACCGCGTGCACCCAGGCCTTGCGGGTGTCTGCCGCCAGCGACAGCGCCGCGAGCGACACCTCGCCCTGCGTCTGCGCGAAGCGGCGCCCCTCGAGCTCCTTCATCCACGGCAGCGCGATCAGGCGCGCCAGGTTGAGGTGCACGCCGCGCTCGAGCTCGACCTCGTCGCCGCGGCGCAGCCGGCCGAAGCTGAAGCCGGGGTTGGGCAGCCGCCCGGCCTGCACCAGTTCGGCCTCGGAGATGCCGAGCTGCGCGAACGAGGCCTGAAGGCCGCGGTTGTTGAGCAGAGCCACCTGCACCGCGTCGTCCATCGACAACGCGGGCTTGGCCAGCAGCTCGGCGACGCGCGCGTCGCTGCGGGCCTGCTCGTCGGCGGTGCGCGCCCAGCGCACCTCCTTGCCCAGACGCTGCTGCGCCGCCGACTCGACAGGACCGAAGCCGCCGTCGCCGCTGAAGCTGGCGCAGCCCGCCAGCAGCGCGGCGACGAGCAAGACGCCCAGGCGGTTGACCGCCGCTCGGGGCCCCGGGCCCCGCAGACGAGAGAAGGTCATCACGGGCCCCTCAGTGGTGGCGATTCCCGGTGCCGGCGGCACTGGCGGCGGGCTTGGGCGACGGTGCGCCGGCCGCGGCGGGCTGCGGCGTCGCCGACGCGTCCTGCGCGGCTTCGCGGGCGTAGGTGCGCCAGCCTCCGATGCGCGCGACCTCGGCGTTGGCGTCCTTCCACGAGCCGACCGCGGCGTCGCGGTTGGCGCGGTAGGTGCTCAGCGCCGAGCGGTGCACGGCCGGCGGCACCGCGGCCTGGGCGTCGAGCGGGTCAGGCCGGGCCGGGCGCTGGGGGGCTGGATCGGGCGCAGCCGGTTGCGCGGCAGCGGCGAAGGAAGCCAGCGTGGCGACGGCCGCGACGAGCAGCCGTCGATGGGATCGATGCGTCATGAAGTCCTCGCATGGACACGTTCGGAGGCCGGCCGCCAGGGGCAGCCGGAGGCGGTCGGGCAGCGCGCCTAGGGCGCGCGGCTAGGCGAGGCGGGTTCGAGGCGGCCGCTTGAGGCCGGAGAGGTCCACGGGCGCGAAGCCGCCGGGCGCGACGACGAAGCGGACCGCGTCCGGGTGCGGCTCGACGAGCGTCGGCGGCGTGGTCGGGATGGCCAAGGCGGAGCAGCAGTTGGCGCATGCGCTGCACTTGCCCTGCGGGGCGTCGAGGCCCGCGGCGGCGGCGTCCGCAACCGGGTGGCCAAGGGCGCCGAGCGCCGCGCCCCCGCCCTCGTCGCCGCTGGCGTGGCCGTGATGGCCAAGGCCTTGCGCAGCGTGCGCCTGTCCGACGTGGTCGTGTCCGACGCGGTCGTGTCCGGCGTGGTCGTGTCCGACGTGGTCGTGTCCGGCGTGGTCGTGTCCGGCGTGGTCGTGTCCGGCGTGGTCGTGTCCGGCGTGCGCCTTCCCAGCGTGACCGTGCGCAGCGTGGGCGTCTGCCGCGAACTGGCCCACCGCCGGGCGGTCGTGCGCCGGACCGCAGTGGAGCATCGTCGCCGCGGCCCAACCCTGCAGCGGCAGGGCCACCGCAAGCAGCAAGGCGAGGACGGTGCGCAACACCATGGACATGGCGGCAGCTTAACCCATCGCTTGCGACCATGCCGGCAGGGGATCGGGACGGGCGTCGGCGACGCATGGACGTCCGCACAGTGGTGCCCTGCGGCAACAACGACGCGTACCGGAAGACCGACCTGCGGCTCACCGACCGCACCGCAGACGGCGCTTCACGCTGCAGGGCTTCGTCAACAACCTCGAGGACCAGCCATCATCACCCGCGCGGTCTACACAACCACCGCGCGCTGCTGGCGTCGAATGAGGTTCGAAGGGCGGTCGCGGCTCGCGGCACCACGCCCACCCGTTGCGGGTTCAGGCGTCGGCGTGCGCCGGCTGGCGCGCGCTGCGGGGCTTGCGGCTCGCGGCCGGGGTGCTGGGGCGCTCGGCGCTGGTGGTGCCGCCATCGGCACCGGGGCCACGCGTCGGCCACCGGCAACGCGGCGTGGTGGCTGACCTTGGACACCTTGGAAGCCTTCGGCAGCGCCGCATCCAGGTTGCCGCGCCAGCGCGCGGGATTGGGCCCCTCTCTGAGGCCGCGCGCAGTGGCGAAGTCCAGCACCAGCTCGATCCGCGACCGCACGCGGGTCGCCGTTTCGGTCTTGCTCAGCCAGATCGGCTCGACGGCCCTGATGAGGTGCGCGGCGGTGATGTCGCGCACGAGCATGCGGCCCAGGACGGGGTACGCGTAGGTCTGCAGCGTGGCCGTCCACTGCGCTGCGTGCTTGGCGTTCTTCCAGGACTTCTCGTGCTGCTCGATGTAGGCCTGCGCGGTTGCCTCGAAGGTCTGGTGCAGGCTGCGCTCGGCGGCCGCTGCACTGGCGGCTGCCAGCCGCCGTGCGATGGGGTCCTCGCCGTTCTGCACTTGCGCCCGGCAGGCGCGCGCCCGCTCGCGCGCTTCAGCCAGCGTCACGCTCGGGTAGCTGCCGTGGCCCATCTCGCGCTGCTGCCGGCGATCGACAGCCGCAGCACCCAGCTCCGCGCGTCTGTACCGGTGACCTGCAGCGCCAGGCCGTCGACGCCGCCGACGCTCCAGCGTCCGGGCCGGGTCAGGCGACGGACTTCCAGCGGCGACAACTCCCGGGCTTTGCGCGGCATGGCACGGCCTCCAGTCGAGTTCGACTCCTACCCCTTACCTACCCCCGAAAAAGGCTGCGATCTAGCGAAACCGCGCGGGACGATCGGGGACGTCGCCAAAGCCGTTTCACATATGAAAAACGGGCCCGCGAGGGGCCCGTCTTCAGCGTTGGTTGGCGGAGTCGGAGGGATTCGAACCCTCGATGCAGGTTTTGCCCACATACTCCCTTAGCAGGGGAGCACCTTCGGCCACTCGGTCACGACTCCTGAGGCTGGCGAAGCCGGGCGATTCTAGCCCGACTGCTGGCCGGCAGCCGAACCGCCCTGCTCCAGGTCGAAGGCCTTGTGCAGCGCCCGCACGGCAAGCTCCATGTATTTCTCGTCGATCACCACGCTGGTCTTGATCTCGCTCGTGGTGATCATCTGGATGTTGATGCCCTCCTCGGCCAGCGTGCGGAACATCGTGCTGGCCACGCCGACGTGGCTGCGCATGCCGATGCCGACGATGCTCACCTTGCAGATCTTCGGGTCGCCGATGACGCCGGTGGCGCCGGTGGAGGGCAGCACCTGCTCCTTCAGCAGCGACATCGCGCGCTGGAAGTCGTTGCGGTGCACGGTGAAGCTGAAGTCGGTGCGGCTGTCGTGCGAGACGTTCTGGATGATGACGTCGATGTCGATGTTGGCATCGGCCACCGGCCCCAGGATGGAGTAGGCGATGCCGGGCTTGTCGGGCACGCCCAGCACGGTGATCTTGGCCTCGTCGCGGTTGAACGCGATGCCGGACACGACGGCTTGTTCCATCTTCTCGTCTTCCTCGAACGTGATCAGGGTGCCCGAGGTCATCTCGTCCTCGAGCGGAATGTCCCAGGGCGTGAAGCTCGACAGCACGCGCGTCGGCACGCGGTACTTGCCGGCGAACTCCACCGAGCGGATCTGCAGCACCTTGCTGCCCAGGCTCGCCATCTCCAGCATCTCTTCGAAGCTGATGGTGTGCAGGCGGCGAGCCTCGGGCACGATGCGCGGGTCGGTGGTGTAGACGCCGTCCACGTCGGTGTAGATCAGGCACTCGTCGGCCTGCATCGCCGCGGCCACCGCCACCGCCGAGGTGTCGCTGCCGCCGCGGCCCAGCGTGGTGACGTTGCCCTGCGGGTCGATGCCCTGGAAGCCGGTGATGATGACGACCTTGCCGGCTTCGAGGTCGGCGCGCACCCGGGTCTCGTCGATCGACGTGATGCGCGCCTTGGTGTAGGCCGAGTCGGTGGCGATCGGCACCTGCCAGCCGCCGTAGCTCACCGCCGCCACGCCCTGCGCTTGCAGCGCCAGCGCCAGCAGGCCCACCGACACTTGCTCGCCGGTGGCGGCCACCGCGTCCAGCTCGCGCAGGGCTTCGGGCGTGGTCGGGTGCGGCAGCAGTTCCTTGGCCAGGCCGAGCAGGCGGTTGGTCTCGCCGCTCATCGCCGAAGGCACGACGACCAGCTGGTGCCCGGCGCGCACCCATTTGGCGACGCGCTGCGCCACGCTGCGGATGCGCTCGGTGGACCCCATCGAGGTGCCGCCGTACTTGTGGACGATCAGGGCCATCGGGCGAAGAAAGGTGGTGGAAGAGGAGGCGTCGCGGGCAAACCCGCGATTCTAGGCGCCGGTGATGCGCAGGATGCCGCGCTGCAGCAACAACGCGCCTTGCGGCAGCGGCCAGCGCGCGCCGCCGCGTGCGCCGGGCAGCTCGGTCATCAGCCGGTCGGCCAGCGTCAGCGGCGCGGCCGCGGGCAGCCAGGCCTCGAGCACGTTGCGGCGGCGCGCGGGCGGCAGCGCGGCCCAGCGTGCGACGTGCAGGCCGCCGTCATCGGCGAGTACGGAAGGCAGGTCGGCCGCCGCGGCCTCCGCCGCCAGTGCCGCTGCCTGCCGCGCGCGGCGCGCGGCGCCGGCGAGCGCCGCTTCGGCGTGCGGAAAGGCCGCCGTCAGCGCCGGCCACAGGTCGAGCCGCGCGCGGCTGCGGGCGTAGCGCGCATCGGCGTTCGACGGGTCGTCGGCGTGCGCGATGCGGTGCCGTGCGAGGTAGTGCTCGATGGCCTCGCGCGGCTGGTCGAGCCAGGGGCGCGCCCAGGTGATGCCGTCGCGCTCGATCGTGCGCGGCATGGCCGACAGCCCGCGCGGACCGCCGCTGCGCAGCGCCTGCAGCAGCCAGGTCTCCGCCTGGTCGCGCCGGTGGTGCGCCAGCAGCACGAGCGTGCAGCCGTGGGCTTGCGCCATGTGCGCCAGCGCCGCGTACCGGCCACGCCGCGCCCAGGCTTCGACGCTGTCGCCCGGCTGCGGCTGGCCCTGCAGGCGCTGGTGGGCAAAGCTGCAGCCCCAGCGCCGGGCCTGGCGCCGCACCTGCGCGAGCCAGGCATCGGCCTCGGGCTGCAGGCCGTGGTGCACGTGCAGCGCGAGCACATGGAGACCCAGGCTGCGCGCCTGGCGCGCCGTGCAGTGCAGCAGCGCCGTCGAGTCGCGGCCGCCGCTGGCGGCCACGGCGACGACGCCCGTCATGGCAGCCGCGGCGTGCGTCCGCGCCTCAGCGGTCCTTGGTGTCGGTGAAGCGGCCGTACTCGCGCAGCCGCTCGTAGCGCCGCTGGAGCAGTTCGCGCGGCTTCAGGTCCGACACCTGGCGCAGCGCGTCGTTGAGCGCGCGTTTCAGCTGCGCGGCCATCCACGGCATGTCGCGGTGTGCGCCGCCGACGGGCTCGTTGACGATCTTGTCGACCACGCCCAGCGCCTTGAGCCGGTGCGCGGTGATGCCCAGCGCCTCGGCCGCCTCGCTGGCGCGCTCCGCCGTCTTCCACAGGATGGAGGCGCAGCCCTCGGGCGAGATGACGGAGTAGACGCTGAACTGCAGCATCAGCACCTGGTCGGCCACGCTGATGGCCAGCGCGCCGCCCGAGCCGCCTTCGCCGATGATGGTGCTGATGATGGGCACCTCCAGCTGCGCCATCTCGTAGATGTTCCGGCCGATGGCTTCGGACTGGCCGCGCTCCTCGGCGCCGATGCCCGGGTACGCGCCCGGCGTGTCGACGAAGGTGAACACCGGCAGGCCGAACTTCTCTGCCAGCTTCATCAGGCGCAGTGCCTTGCGGTAGCCCTCGGGCCGGCTCATGCCGAAGTTGCGCAGCGTGCGCTCCTTCGTGTCGCGGCCCTTCTGGTGGCCCAGCACCATGCACGCGTTGCCGTTGAAGCGCGCGAGCCCGCCGACGATGCTCTGGTCGTCGGCGTAGTGGCGGTCGCCGTGCAGCTCGTGGAAGTCGGTGAAGATCTCGCCGACGTAGTCCAGGGTGTAGGGCCGCTGCGGATGGCGCGCGATCTGCGTCACCTGCCAGGGCGTGAGGTTGGAGTAGATGTCGCGCGTGAGCTGCTGGCTCTTCTGGCTGAGGCGCTCGATCTCCTCGCTGATGTCGACGGCCGACTCGTTCTGCACGTAGCGCAGTTCGTCGATCTTGCTTTCGAGATCGGCGATGGGCTGCTCGAATTCGAGGAAGTGCTTCTTGTTCATGGTGTGGTTTCAGTACTCCACGGGCAGCGGATCGAGGCTGCGCCAAATGTACCAAGTGGCCACGCTGCGGAACGGCGCCCAGGCCTCGCCCACCTCGCGTGCTTCGGCGCGCGACACCGGCTCGCCGCTGAAGTAGTTCAGGCTGATGCCCTTGAGCAGGCCCACGTCGTCCAGCGGCAGCACGTTGGGCCGCATGAGGTGGAAGATGAGGAACATCTCGGCCGTCCAGCGGCCGATGCCGCGGATGGCGACGAGCTCGGCGATGATGGCCTCGTCGTCCATCGCCTGCCACTGCGCCACGTGCACGCTGCCGTCGCCGAAGTGGCGCGCCAGGTCCAGCAGGTATTCGCACTTGCGCGCCGAGAGCCCGGCGGCGCGCATCGCCTCCGTCGTCAGGGCCTGCACGGCGCCGGGCACGAGGCGCGTCGATGCACCGCCCACCGCCGCGGCGAAGCGGTCCCACACCGCCTGCGCGGCCTTGACGCTGATCTGCTGGCCGACGATGGACCGCGCCAGCGTGGTGAAGGCGTCGCCGCGGCTTTGCAGGCGGGCTTCGCCGAAGCGCGGGATGAGCTTCTTCATCACCCGGTCGCGCCGCGCGAGGTGGCGGCAGGCATCGTCCCAATAGGCTGGCGGCGGCACCACGGCGGGCGCGGGCTGCGTCGCGGCCGCGGCCGTGGCCGCGGCGGCCTTGCTGGCCGGCATCAGGCGCGGACCCAGCTGGTGCCGTGCGCCGAATCCTTCAGCTCGATGCCGGCGGCGGCCAGCTCGTCGCGGATGCGGTCGGCGGTGGCGAAGTCGCGCGCGCGCTTGGCCTCGGCGCGCTCGGCGATGCGTTGTTCGATCGTGGCGTCGTCCAGCCCGCCGGCTTGGCTGCCGGCAGCGCCCTGAAGGAAGGCCTGCGGCGCCTGCTGCAGCAGGCCCAGCGTGCCGGCCAGCGCCTTCAGCAGCGCGGCATCGGCGTGGCGGCCGCGGTTGACTTCGGCCGCCAGCTCGAACAGCACGGCGATGGCGCCCGGCGCGTTGAAATCGTCGTCCATCGCCGCCTTGAACGCCGCGGCGCGCGGTTCTGTCCAGTCGATGGCCGGCAGCGGCTGCACGTCACCGGCCGCGGCGAGCGCGGTGTACAGGCGCTTGAGCGCGGTGCGCGTCTCGTCGAGGATCCGGTCGCTGAAGTTGAACGGGCTGCGGTAGTGCGTGCGCAGCATGAAGAAGCGGATGCTCTCGCCGTCGAACGTCTTCAGCACGTCGCGGATGGTGAAGAAGTTGCCCAGCGACTTCGACATCTTGGTGTCGTCGACGTTGAGGAAGCCGTTGTGCATCCACATGCGCACGTACTCGCAGCCGTTGGCGCCTTCGCTCTGCGCGATCTCGTTCTCGTGGTGCGGGAACGTGAGGTCCATGCCGCCGCCGTGGATGTCGAAGGGCACGCCCAGGCAGGCCTCGCTCATGGCGCTGCACTCGATGTGCCAGCCGGGGCGGCCGGGGCCGTAGGGGCTGTCCCACTGCGCGTCGGCCGGCTCCTCGGGCTTGGCGCGCTTCCACAGCACGAAGTCGAGCGGATCCTGCTTGTCGCCCAGCACGGCCACGCGCTCGCCGGCACGCAGCTCGTCGAGCGTCTTGCCGCTGAGCTTGCCGTAGCCTTCGAAGCGCCGCACGGCGAAGTTCACGTCGCCGCCGTCGGCCCGGTAGGCCAGGCCCTTGTCCATGAGCTTGCCGACGATGCCCAGCATGCCGGCCACGTGCTCGGTGGCGCGCGGCTCCTGCGTCGGAGGCAGCGCGCCGAGCGCGGCGAAGTCGGCGTGCATGGCCGCGACCATCTCGTCGGTCAGCTGGCGGATCGGGATGCCGCGCTCGAGCGCGCGCCGGATGATCTTGTCCTCGATGTCGGTGATGTTGCGCACGTACGTGACGTCGTAGCCGCTGGCCATGAGCCAGCGGTACACCACGTCGAACGCCAGCACGAAGCGCGCGTGGCCCAGGTGGCACAGGTCGTACACCGTGATGCCGCAGACGTACATGCGCACACGCCGGCCGTCGAGCGGCACGAAGTCTTCGAGTCGGCGCGTGAGCGTGTTGTGGATGCGCAGGGTCATGTGGCGGCGGCAGGGTCGCGGTGATGGCGACGGCGACGGCCCGCGGCGGCATGCTGCCGTCGCGCCGGACGTCTGAAGGAGGGGCGCCGGCGGGGCGTCGATAGAATGAAATTCAGTATAGCGGCGCCTCCTGCGATGCCCTTTCCGCGAACACCCTGGCCAGCCTCGCCGCGCACCCGCCGGGCCGCCGCCCTGCTCGTGCTGCTGACGGCCGGTGCGATGCCGCTGGCGCGGGCCCAGGCCGACATCGCCGACGTGGTGCGCGAACTGCTGGCGCGCGGCGAGCACGCCGCGGCGCTGGAGCGCGCGCGCCAGGCCGCCGAGGCGCGGCCGCGCGATGCACCGGCGCAGTTCCTGCACGCCGTGGTGCTGATGGAGATGGGTCGCGACGCCGAGGCGCTGGCGCGCTTCACCACGCTGTCGCAGCTGTACCCCGAACTGCCCGATCCCCTGAACAACATCGCCCTGCTGCACGCGCGTGCCGGTAGGCTCGACGCGGCGCTGCAGGCGTTGCAGGCCGCCCTGCGCAACGATCCTGCGCACCGCGTGGCGCGCGCCAACCTGGGTCAGGTGCACCTGATGCTGGCGGTGCAGGCGTGGGAACAGGCCGCCGCCGCGGGCCCGCTGGATGCCCCGCTGCAGCGCAAGCTCGAGGGCGCCAGGGCCTTGCTGGCCGCGCCGGCCATCACCGCGGGCGCCCGCTAGACTCGCGCGCTTTCGCCTTTCGCCACAGCCTTTGGGAGGCCACGTCCCGTGTCCGCAAGAAGCTTTTCCTCGACGTTCGCCACCGCACTGCTCACGACCGCGGCGCTGGCCTTCGCGCTGCCGGCGCTCGCGCAGCAGAAGGTGCGCCTGGCCACGTCGATGGGCGACATCGTCGTCGAGCTCGACGCCGAGAAGGCGCCGAAGACGGTGGACAACTTCGTGCGCTACGTGAAGAGCGGCCATTACAACGGCACCGTCTTCCACCGCGTGATCGACGGCTTCATGATCCAGGCCGGCGGCATGGATGCCAAGCTCGTCGAGAAGCCCACCCGTGCCCCGATCAAGCTCGAGGCCAACAACGGCCTGAGCAACGTGCGCGGCGCGGTCGCGATGGCGCGCACCGCCAACCCCGATTCGGCGACGGCGCAGTTCTTCATCAACGTGGCCGACAACCCGCGCCTCGACACCTATGGCGGCGGCTACGCGGTGTTCGGCCGCGTGGTCGACGGCATGGACGTGGTCGACCGCATCAAGGCCACGCCCACGCAGGCCGCGGGCATGCACCAGAACGTGCCGGTGAGCCCGGTGACCATCCTCAAAGCGACCCTGGAGAACTGACATGACCAAGACCGTCCGCCTCGAAACGAGCCAGGGCACCATCACCATCGAGCTGGACGAGGCCAAGGCGCCGCAGTCGGTGGCCAACTTCATCGACTACGTGAACAAGGGCCACTACGACGGCACCGTGTTCCACCGCGTCATCAAGGGCTTCATGATCCAGGGCGGCGGCTTCGAGCCGGGCATGAAGCAGAAGCCCACCGGCGCGCCGATCAGGAACGAAGCCAACAACGGCCTGAAGAACGCCAAGTACACGCTGGCGATGGCGCGCACCAACGACCCGCACTCGGCCTCGGCGCAGTTCTTCATCAACACCGTGGACAATGGCTTCCTCGACTTCAAGGCCGAGAACGCGTCGGGCTGGGGCTATGCGGTGTTCGGCCGCGTGGTCGAAGGCACCGAGGTGGTGGACGCCATCGAGCGCGTGCGCACCGGCCGCAAGGGCTTCCACGACGACGTGCCGCTCGAGGACGTGCGCATCGAGCGCGCCACCGTCGTCGGCTGACGGCGCGTGGGCGGCGCCGGGCCCGCCGTGGCCGCGTCGTTCGTCTGCTTCGAGGCGCCGCCCGCATGGCGGCGCATCGACTTCGTCTCCGACCTGCACCTGAGCGCGGCGCTGCCGCGCACCTTCGCCGCCTTCGCCGCCCACCTGCAGCACACGCCGGCGGATGCGGTGTTCATCCTGGGCGACCTGTTCGAGCTGTGGGTCGGCGACGACCTGCGCGCACGCGACTTCGAGCGCCGCTGCGTCGAGGTGATGGCCGACGCGTCGCGCCGCCTCCACCTGGCCTTCATGCACGGCAACCGCGACTTCCTCGTCGGCGAGGCCCTCGGCCGCGACGCCGGCTTGTCGCTGCTGCCCGATCCGACGCTGCTGGCCGCCTTCGACCGGCGCATCGTGCTCAGCCACGGCGACGCCCTGTGCCTGGCCGACACCGCCTACCAGGCGTTCCGCACCGACGTGCGCTCGGCCGAGTGGCAGGGCCGCTTCCTCGCCCGCCCGCTGGCCGAACGCATCGCCATCGCCGAAGGCATCCGCCAGGCCAGCCGCGACAACCAGGCGCGCAAGCGCTTCGACGGCGAGGCCTGGGCCGACGTCGACGCTGGCGCCGCGCTGCAGTGGCTGGATGCGGCCGGTGCCCGCGTGCTGGTGCACGGCCACACCCATCGCCCGGCAAGCGCGCCGTTGACGCCGGGCCGGGCCGACGGCCCGGTGCGCCACGTGCTCAGCGACTGGGACCTCGACGGCGCCCACGGTGCCGGCCCGCCGCGCGCCGAAGTGCTGGTGCTGACGCCGGCAGGCTTCAGCCGCCAGCCCCCGGCAACGGCCGGCTAGAGGCGCCTCCCGCCATGCTCGGCAGCCTGTGGAGACGCTGGCAGGCACACCGCGAGGACGCCGCGGTGGCGCGCCGCGCCATCCCCGACGACTTGTGGAAGCGCACGCTCGTGCGCTACCCGTTCCTGCAGCGCCGCGACCCCGAGGCCGCGGCCGAGCTGCGCCGGCTGACGAGCCTGTTCCTCGACCGCAAGGAGTTCAGCAGCGCAGGCGGCTTGAAGCTCACCGATGCCATGGTGGTGGCGATCGCCGCGCAGGCGGTGCTGCCGGTGCTGCGCCTGGGGCTGCAGCGCTACGACCGCTTCGTGGGCATCGTCGTGCATCCCGACCAAGTGGTGGCGCAGCGCGAGTTCACCGACGAGCACGGCGTGGTGCACGCCTACGACGAGGTGCTGGCCGGCGAGGCGATGGAAGGTGGGCCGGTCATGCTGTCCTGGCACGACGTGCGCGCGGCCGGCCACAGCGCCGCGAGCGGCTACAACGTCGTGATCCACGAGTTCGCCCACGTGCTGGACATGGAGGACGGCGTCGCCGACGGCGTGCCGCTGCTGCCGCCCGACCTGCCCGGCGCGGAATGGCAGCGGGTGCTGACCGCCGAGTACGAGCGCTTCACCGCGCGGGTGACGTTCGACGAGCCGACGACGCTGGACCCGTACGGCGCGCAGTCGGAAGAGGAGTTCTTCGCCGTCGCCAGCGAGCTGTTCTTCGCCCATCCGCAGGCCATGAAGGACGAACACCCCGCGTTGTACGGGGTGTTCGTGCGCTTCTATCGGCAGGACCCGGCGGCCGAGATGCCGCCGCCGCGCCGCGCCTGACCCGGCGCGGGGTGGGGTGCCTCAGGCCGGCGTGGGCTCGGCCTTGGGCTTGTCGGTCTTCCTCGGCGGCTGGATGTCGAGCTGGATCTGGTCCTGGTCGTCGATGTCCACCGAGAGCCGCCCGCCGTCGACGAGTCGGCCGAACAGCAGCTCGTCGGCCAGCGCGCGCCGGATCGTGTCCTGGATCAGGCGCTGCATCGGCCGCGCGCCCATCAGCGGGTCGAAGCCCTTCTTGGCCAGGTGCTTGCGCAGCGCGTCGCTGAAGGTGACCTCGACCTTCTTCTCGGCGAGCTGGCTCTCCAGCTGCAGCAGGAACTTGTCGACCACGCGCAGGATGATCTCTTCGTCGAGCGCGCGGAACGACACCACCGCGTCGAGGCGGTTGCGGAACTCGGGCGTGAACAGCCGCTTGATGTCGGCCATCTCGTCACCCTGCTCGCGCTTGGTGGTGAAGCCGATGGTCGACTTGTTCATCGTCTCGGCGCCGGCGTTCGTCGTCATGATGATCATGACGTTGCGGAAGTCGGCCTTGCGCCCGTTGTTGTCGGTGAGCGTGCCGTGGTCCATCACCTGCAGCAGCACGTTGAAGACGTCGGGGTGCGCCTTCTCGATCTCGTCGAGCAGCAGCACCGAATGCGGCTTCTTGCTCACCGCTTCGGTCAGCAGGCCGCCCTGGTCGAAGCCGACGTAGCCCGGGGGCGCGCCGATCAGGCGGCTGACCGCATGGCGCTCCATGTACTCCGACATGTCGAAGCGGATCAGGTCGATGCCCAGCACGTAGGCCAGCTGCTTGGCGACCTCGGTCTTGCCGACGCCGGTGGGGCCGCTGAACAGGAAGCTGCCGATCGGCTTGTCGCCCTTGCCCAGGCCCGAGCGCGCCATCTTGATCGACGCTGCCAGCGCGTCGATGGCCGGGTCCTGGCCGAAGACGACGCTCTTCAGATCGCGGTCCAGCGTCTTGAGCTTGCTGCGGTCGTCGCTGGAGACCGATGCCGGCGGGATGCGCGCGATCTTGGCGACGATCTCCTCGACCTCGGCGCGCGTGATGGTCTTCTTGCGCTTGTTGGCCGGCAGGATGCGCTGCGCCGCGCCGGCCTCGTCGATGACGTCGATGGCCTTGTCGGGCAGGTGGCGGTCGTTGATGTACTTGGCCGAGAGCTCGGCAGCGGCCTGCAGCGCGCCCACCGCGTACTTGACGCTGTGGTGGTCCTCGAAGCGGCTCTTGAGGCCCTTGAGGATCTCCACCGTCTGCTCGACCGAAGGCTCGGTCACGTCCACCTTCTGGAAGCGCCGCGACAAGGCCGCGTCCTTCTCGAAGATGCCGCGGTACTCGGTGAAGGTGGTGGCGCCGATGCACTTCATCGCGCCCGAGCTCAGCGCGGGCTTGAGCAGGTTCGACGCGTCGAGCGTGCCGCCCGATGCGGCGCCGGCGCCGATCAGGGTGTGGATCTCGTCGATGAACAGGATCGCGTTGGGCTGGTCCTTCAGCGCCTTGAGCACGCCCTTCAGGCGCTGCTCGAAGTCGCCGCGGTACTTGGTGCCGGCCAGCAGCGCGCCCATGTCGAGCGCGTAGACCGTGGCGTCGGCCAGGACCTCGGGCACGTCCTTCTCGGTGATGCGCCAGGCCAGGCCCTCGGCGATGGCGGTCTTGCCGACGCCGGCCTCGCCCACCAGCAGCGGGTTGTTCTTGCGCCGGCGGCACAGCACCTGGATCACGCGCTCGACCTCGTGCTCGCGGCCGATCAGCGGGTCGATCTTGCCCGCCAGCGCCAGCGCGTTGAGGTTCTGCGTGAACTGCTCGAGCGGGCTACCCTTGCCGCCGTCGCCGGCTTCTTCCTTCTCGCCTTCGCTGCTGCCGCTGCTCTCGTTGTTCTTCTGCGGCTCGGGCGGGTCGCTCTTCTTGATGCCGTGGGCGATGAAGTTGACCACGTCCAGGCGCGTCACGCCCTGCTGGTGCAGGTAGTAGACGGCATGCGAATCCTTCTCGCCGAAGATCGCCACCAGCACGTTGGCGCCGGTGACTTCCTTCTTGCCGCTGCCCGTGCTCTGCACGTGCATGATGGCGCGCTGGATCACGCGCTGGAAGCCGAGCGTGGGCTGGGTGTCCACTTCATCCGAGCCGCCGACGGTGGGCGTGTTCTCCTTGATGAAGGTGGCCAGGCTCTTGCGCAGGTCCTCGATGTTGGCGGCGCAGGCGCGCAGCACCTCGGCGGCGCTGGGGTTGTCGAGCAGCGCCATCAGCAGGTGCTCGACGGTGATGAATTCATGGCGCTGCTGGCGGGCCTCGACGAACGCCATGTGCAGACTGACCTCGAGCTCTTGCGCGATCATGCGGCCTCCATAATGCATTGCAGCGGGTGCCCTTCGCGGCGGGCGGCCGCGAGCACCAGTTCGACTTTCGTCGCGGCGACGTCCTTGGTGTAGACACCGCAGACGCCGCGACCTTCGTGGTGAATCTTCAGCATGATCAACGTGGCCGTGTCCGCGTCACGCTGAAAGTACTGTTGCAGCACCATCACGACGAACTCCATCGGCGTGTAGTCGTCGTTGAGCATCACCACTTGGTAGAGCGACGGCGGCTTGACCTTGGCGGTCTTGCGCTCGGCCACGACGGCACCGTCGCCCCCACCCTCGCGCACGGGCGCGATCGGGTACTGCGGCGGCGACGGCGGTGTTTCGTCGGGCATGCGGTCATTCTATCGAGAGGTGCCTCGCCACGAGGGCCTGGGGCCTTGGGCACGCGGCACCGGTGGGAGGCTGGCATATTGCCCCAGACGCGGCCCGATTCAAGGGCCGAGCAGCGGCCGATTTCACCCCTTGCCGTGACCCACTGCCGCCCCGGCGCGCGGCGTTGACACTGCGACGGCCGGAGAACCAGAATTCCCGCCCCTGGCTTCTCGGCCCTGGGAGAGTTGGTGATGGCAAACGGCACGGTCAAGTGGTTCAACGACGCCAAGGGCTTCGGCTTCATCGAACCCGAGGGCGGCGGCGACGATGTCTTCGCGCATTTCTCGGCCGTGGTCATGGACGGGTTCCGCACCCTGAAGCAGGGCAGCCGCGTCAGCTACGACCTGGTGCAGGGCCCCAAGGGCAACCTGGCGCAGAACATCCGCCCGCTGGCAGCGGCGCCGGCCGCCGAGGTGTCCGCGGGCACCGCCGCGCCGGCCGGCTGAGCGCGCCAGCGGCACGCATCCCCGCGGCGCGCTCGGCGCGCGCCCCCGCGGCGCGTTCGGGACGCGGCAGCGCAACGCTGGCAGGCCAAGCCGGGCGCCGGCAGCAGGGCCGCCGTGACGTCGGGCTGCCCGCCCTGGGCATGGCGCCCGGGCGCGATCCTTGCCGTGCCGGCGCGTGCATCACCCAGCCCCCTTCGCCTCGTCCAGACGCCTGCTGACGGCCCTCGTGGTCGCCGGTTCGGTCGCCTGGCCGCTGGCGGGCTGCGCCACGGGCACGGTGCCGGCCACGGCCGCCGCCACGCCGGTGGACGACGCCACCGTCGCCACGCGCGTGCGCGCCCGGCTGGCCGAAGACCCGGCGCTCGCGGCGCTGCGCATCCAGGTCGACACGCTCAACGGCGCAGTCCAGCTGGCCGGCTTCGTCGCCACCCAGGCCGACAAGGACAAGGCCGGCGAGATCGCGCGCGGCGTGCCCGACGTGCGGCGCGTGGTCAACAACCTCATCGTGCGGCCGGCGCAGACCCCTTGAGACGCGTCCCACCGCCGAACCAACCTCAGGAGCGACACGCATGAAGCTGAACCTCACTCCCCTCGCCGGCGCGGCCCTGGCCGCCGCCGCGCTGCTGGCCGGTTGCGCCAGCCCGCCGCCCACCGAGCCGGCGCTGACCACCAGCGCCAAGGCGCTGGACACGGCGCGCTCTGCCGGGGCGCAGGAGTACGCCACCGCCGAGCTGGCCGTGGCCAACAGCAAGCTCGAGCAGGCGCGCACGCTGGCCGCGGCCGGCAAGGCGCGCGAGGCGCTGCGCCTGGCGGAGCAGGCCGAGGTCGACGCGCAATACGCCCGGGCGCACGCGGCCACCGAGCGCTCGGCGCGCGCGTTGGGCGAGGTCGAAGCCAGCCTGCGCACGCTGCGCGAAGAGCTCAACCGCTCGGCCACCGCCATCCCGGTCCGGCCCTGAACCCATCGGAGGACACGATGATCCAGCACCGACTCAGCACCCTCGCTTCGGCCGCCGTCCTGGCCGTTGCCCTCGCCGGCTGCGCCAGCTCGCCGCCGCAGCCCAACGCCGACCTCGAGGCCGCGCGCGCCGCGGTCGAGCGCGCCCGTGCCGACACCACCGTCCTGCGCGTGGCCAGCACCGAGCTCGAGACCGCGCGTCAGGCGCTGTCGCGCGCCGAACGCGCCTGGAGCGACAAGCTCGGTCCCGAGGAAGTGGCGCACCTGTCGTACCTGGCCAAGCGCCGCGCCGACATCGCCATGGTCGTCGCCGCCCAGGCGCGGGCCGACGAACGCCTGCAGGCCGCCGGCGTCGAGCGCGACCGCATCCAGCTGCAGGCGCGCACGCGCGAAGCCGAGCGTGCCACGGCCGCTGCGCGTGCGGCGCAGGCCAGCGCCCAGGCGGCGCAGCTGACCGCCCAGGCCGCCCAGGCCAATGCCCAGGCGGCGCAGAGCCAGGCCGACATGTCGCGCGCCGAGGCCGACGCGGCGCGCATGGCCGCCGCACAGCAGGCCGAGCGTGCCGCCGCGCTGGAGCGCGACCTGGCCGCGATGGAAGGCAAGAAGACCGACCGCGGCATGGTGGTCACGTTGGGCGACGTGCTGTTCTCGACCGGCAGCGCCGAGCTGCAGCCCGGCGGCGTGCATGCCGCGCAGAAGCTGGCCGCGGTGATGAAGGACTACCCCGAACGGCGCGTGCTCGTCGAGGGCTTCACCGACAGCGTCGGCTCGGCGCCGATGAACCAGGCCCTGTCGCAGCGCCGCGCCGAAGCCTTCCGCCAGGCGCTGATGGCGCAGGGCATCGCGCCCGAGCGCATCGAGGTGCGCGGCCATGGCGAAGATCTGCCGGTGGCCGACAACAGCACGGCCGCCGGCCGCCAGCAGAACCGGCGCGTCGAGGTGCTGTTCTCCGATCAGGCCGGCCGCCTGGCCGTGCGCTGAACCACGCGGGGCCGCGAGGGCCCCTTGACTCCACGACGAGGGGCCGCGTCTGCGGCCCCTCCTGCATGCCGGCGTGGCGCCGTGCGCGCCACGCCGGGCGGCACCCCAGCGCCGCCCGGTCAGAACCGGTGCACGTAACCCACGCTGAGGTTGTCCAGATCGCGCCGGCCCGCCCCGGGGAAGCGGAACTCGTGGCGTGACCACTCGACGACCACGCCCGAGCGGTTGCTCAAGTCCCAGCCCGCGCCCACGCCGTAGGAAGCACCCCAGCCGCGCCGCGTGCCGGCGGCCTCGCCGCTGCCGATGCCCGTGCTGACGCGCGTCTGGCCGTAGATGGCGCCGCCCTTGGCGAAGACGTTGAACGCGCTGCCGAGCGGCGCGCGCAGCACGGCGCTCACGTTCAGGCCTTGCGCGCGCGTGCTGCCGCCGGCGCGCTCGGCGCGACCGCTGTTGAGGTAGCCCACCTCCAGGCCGATCCAGTCGGTGAACATGCCGCCGGCGTAGAAGTAGCCCGAGACGTCGGGGTCGTCGCAGCGGTAGAGGCCGGTGCCGCAGCCGGCGTCGAACTCCGGCTTGCCGACGTTGATGCCGACGTAGCCGTTGGTGGTGCCGGGCAGCAGCGAGCCGCCGCCGGTCTGCGCCTGCGCGCTCATCGACGTGGCGAGCGCGGCGGTGGCGAAGGCCAGCGCGAGGCGCGGCAGCGCCGGCCGTCGGGGCCGCGTGGCCGGTTGGAACGATCGGGTCATGGTGAGGGACTCCTGGCGCCGCAGGCGGCGCGTGAACGGGGGATGGACAAACGTCTCGCCGTGGTGCACACGGCTCGTCCGTCGTTCGGCAAGCGCGAATCCAGCGCCTCCGTGCGGACATTCCGTGCCTGCCGGCGGACACGCGGGCACGGCACCTGCCGCCTGCGCGCGCACGCACGGCCCGACCGGGTGACGGCTGCGCACAGGAGGACGACCATGAACGCCGAGGACACCATCGCGCTGCTCAACCGGCTGATCGAGGTGTCGCGCGACGGCGAGTACGGCTTCCGCACCTCGGCCGAACACCTGCGTGACCCCGACCTGCGGCGCCTGTACCAGCGCTGCGCCGACGATTGCCGCGCCGGCGTCGCCGAGTTGCAGGGCCTGGTCGTCGCGCTCGGCGGCCGCGCCGAGACGGCCGGCAGCGCCACCGGCGCGCTGCACCGCGGCTGGGTGGCGGTGCGCAGTGCACTCTCCGGCTACGGCGACCTGCGCATCCTGGAAGAGACCGCGCGCGGCGAGCAGGCGGCGCTGCAGGCCTACGCCCGCGCGCTGCAGGGCGACCTGCCACCCAGCGTGCGCAGCGTGCTCGAAGGCCAGTACGAGGGCGTGCAGCGCAACCACGCCGAGGTGCGGGCGCTGGCCGATCGGGTGCGGCCGCTGTCGGCCTGATCGGCGCCATGGCCGCCTTCCTCGCCCTGTGGATGGCGCGCCTGCCGCGCAGGCGGCTGTGGTGGGCGCTGGCCGTGGCCCTGGCCGTGGTGGCGCTGGAAGCGTGCGCCCAGGCACCCGCGCCCGCCGCACCGCCGGCACCGCCGCCGGACGCCGCGCCGCCGCGCGCGCTGAGCGAAGCCGACCGCCGGGTGGTCATCGAGGCCGCCGCATCGGGGCTCTACCGACTGGAGGCCGCGCGCATGGCCGAGCTGCGCGCCACCGACCCCATGCTCAAGGCCTACGCGTCGATGCTGGTGCTGCAGAACAGCGTCGCCCACGAGGAGCTGCGCGCGCTGGCCACCGGGCGCGGCGTCGCCTGGATGGGCGGCCCGCCGGCCAACCGGCGCGGCGCGCTGCAGGTGCTGGCCGGGCTGAGCGGCGAGGCCTTCGACCGCCGCTTCGTCGAACAGGTGGGCGTGTCCGACCACCAGGCCGACCTGGTGGTGCTGGAAGCCGCCGTGCGCAGCGTCGAGGACGCCGCGCTGCGCGCCTGGCTCGAACGCATGGTGGCGACGCTGCAGAACCACCTGGCGACCGCGCAGCAGCTGCCGCTGCGAACCCAGCCGCAGGCCTGATCGGGCAACCGCGAAACGACGAGGGCCGCCTCGCGGCGGCCCTCGAAGGCGCATCGCATGCGCACCTCGAACGTCAACCCAGCTGATGCACCTGCAGCCGGTCGACGAGGAAGCCTTGCATCGTGGCCATTTGCTGCAAGGCTTGCAGGCGCAGCGGCGACATCACCGGGCTGCGCGACAGCAGCCACAGGTGGCGACGGTCGGGGGTGGCGACGAGCGCTTCGGTGTAGGCCTCGTCCACGTACAGGATCCAGTAGTCCGACCACGCCATCGGCAGCCAGCGCAGCCACAGCGGCGCCAGGCTGATGCGCAGCTTGGCGCCGTTGCCGCCCGCAACCGGGATGGCCACGCCGTGCACCTCGCGCACCGAGCCGTCGTCGCCGATGCAGCTGTTGGTGACGTCGACGCTGCCGTCGAAGCGCGGCGCGTACTCGGCCACCGGCTGGCCGGCGCAGGCCTTCTCGAACAGGCTGGGCATGCGCGCCACCTCGTACCAGGTGCCGGCGTAGCGCAACAGGTCGACCGAGGCCGCCGCCACGGGCGGCGGCGCACGCCGGCCGCCGACGATGGCCTGCGCCAGCGGCAGGCCCAGCGCCACCATGGCACTGGCCGTCGCCGGGCTGATGCGCGAGCGGTAGCGCGCCGGCAGCAGCGGCCAGGCCAGCGCGATGAGGCTGATCCACGGCGCCTCGGCACTGCTGCCGCGCGCCGCGCCGCTGGCCGCGGCGCCCAGCGGCGGCCGGTAGGTGTTGCGCCGGCCACGCAGCAGCCACAGGCCAATCAGCCCGAGGGCGGGGCCCATGACCATGGGGCTGAACAGCTTCGGCGGCTGCGTCGCGCGCTTGGCCCGTGCGGTGAACGTGGCCCAGTTGCGCTGCATGCGTGCCTCGCGCTCGAGCAGGCGCGATTCGGCGATGGCGATGCGCGCCTCAATGTCGTCGCCCGACAGCCGGGCGGCGGCGTCAGTGGACGACGCGGTCGCGTTCGGCAGTGCTGCTGTGGTGGACGCCATGGCGGTCTTGCGGCTGCGTGGAGGAAGCGGTAGCGGGCGCGGGATCGGCCGCCGCGGCTGCGGCCGCCGCGGCTGCGGCCGCTTCGGCCGACGCCGCCGGCGACGTGGGATGGGGAACCAGGTGGCGACGCGTGGCGGCGAGCTGCAGGCGGGGCACCAGGCGCTTGACGCGGCTGACGGCCCACCACGCCGCGCCGGCATTGGCGAGCACGCCGACCAGCACCGCCAGGCCCCAGTGCAACCCCAGCGCGACCAGCACACCGACGATGCCGGCCCACAGCGCCAGCCAGCTGGTGATGCCGAGCACGGTGGCCGCCACCAGCAGCACGGCGATCTGCGCCGCGGCACGCCCGGCGCGCTGCAGCTCGAGGGCGAGCAGGTCGATGCGATCGCCGACGAGCCCGGGCAGGTCGCGCCACAGGCTCTGCAGCGATTGCAGCATGGAGGGCGGCGACGCCGAGGCGGCGCCCTTCCCTTCCGGCGTGGAAGAGGAAGGGGCCGCCCCGTTCGCCGGGGCTTCGGCCCGCGTGGATTCCACGAAGGCGGCCTAGCGCGTGATGCGCGCGATCAGCATGCCGACCGCCAGCGCCGTGGCCACGGCGGCCAGCGGGTGCTCGCGGACCGTGGTGCGCAGGCTTTCGGCCCACTCGTCGCTGAGTTCGCGGGCCTGGTCGGCACGCGAGTGCAGCGTCTCGCTGGTGCTGTTCCAGCCCTGCTCCAGGCGCTCGAGCTGCGGCGCGGCCGATTCGGCCAGCCGGTCGATCGTCTGGTGCGCGCCCTGCACGACACGGTTGAGCATGTCGGTCGAGCGCTGGGTGGTCGGCGTGGCGCCGTTGCCGCCCAGTTGGGCTTCGCCCGCGCTGGGGAAGGACGTTTCACCGGTGGTGGTGGCCATGGGGCTGCCTCGTGAAGTGGTGAAGGACGATCAGCGCGGCGAGCCGCGACGGACCAGGTTGACGATGGCCAGCAGGATCACCGCACCCAGCAGCGAGACGGCGAGCGCGCCGATGCTGAAGCTGCCTTGGTTGATCGTGCCGACGCCGACCAGCGGCGAGATCAGCCAGCCGCCGAGCGCCGCGCCGATGATGCCCACGATGACGTTCAGCAAGACGCCTTGCTGTCCGTCCGTGCGCATGATCATGCTGGCGACCCAGCCGATGAGCCCGCCAACGACGAGCCAGATGATGAAGTTGATCATGGGAAGTGCTCCTTGTAAGAGGCCGACGCGGCCGGTGCGAGCGAGCCGAGGCAAACCCCGTGCCGAGCGCGCTCCCACCGAGGTGCATCCCGGCGCTGCCGCGGTCGCCCGGCGCACCCGCCAACCGGCATGGCCCTTGCCGCCGAGCCGCCGCCCTTCCCCCCGCTGCAGGAGAACCACCGTGCTTTCGATGTCCACCTCGCCCACCCAGCAGATCCGCGACGACCACACCCGCGTCACCGCGCTGTTCCACCGGCTGCGCGGCGACGGCGCCGGCAAGGCGCCGCGCGCCATCGCCTTGCAGATCTGCGCCGAGCTCGAGATCCACGCCACGCTCGAGGAGGAACTGTTCTACCCGGCGCTGCGCGAAGCCGGCGTGCAGTCGCCCGCGCTCGACAAGGCGGTGCCCGAGCACGACGAGATGCGCCGGCTGATCGAGCGCGTGCGCACGCTGGGCGAGGACGCGCCCCCCGCCCTGCTGCTCGACACGATGAACGAGCTGATCAACGGCGTGCTGCACCACGTGGCCGACGAGGAGACGCAGCTGCTGCCGGCAGCCGAGCGCATGATGCCGGCGGAGCGCCTGGCCGAGGTGGGCGAGGCGATGCGCAAGCGCCGCCTGGCGCTGATGGCCGAGACGCCGTTCCCGGCGAAGACCGCGGCCAAGACGGCCGCGGTGGCGCTGGGTGCCGTCGCCGGCGGCCTGCTCGTGCTGGCCGGCGTGCGCCGCGCGATGCACCACGGGCACCGGGTCGTCTGAACCGCGTCGAGCGCGTCGCGCTGCGGGCGACGGGCCCGGCGCGGCGCGCCGCCCCCAGTTCATCGCGCGTGCGGGAACGGCGCTTGCTGCAAGCCCCTTCAGCTGAGCTTCGAAAGACCCGCATGGAACGCGCTTCCACCACCGCAGCAGCCGACGACAGGCGGGCGGTGGTTCTGTACGTGGAAGATCACCCCGTCAACGCCCTGCTGATGGAAGCCTTGTTCGAGCGGCGTCCTTCGCTGCGCCTGGTGGTGGCCACCAGCGGCGAGGCGGCCCTGGCCGTGGCGCCGGGGCTGGATCCGCAGCTGCTGCTGCTGGACCTGCACCTGCCCGACGGCCACGGCGCCAACCTGCTGCCGCGCCTGCGCGCCGTGCCCGGCTGTGCCGACGCGCCGGCGGTGGCGGTGACGGCCGACGTGGGCTACGACATCACCGGCACCGGCTTCGCCGAGCTGTGGCCCAAGCCGCTGAACCTGGACCTGGTGCTCGAGCGGCTCGACCGGCTGGTGGGCGAGACCGCCGCCCGGCCGCGGTCGCGGCCGCTGCACCTGCAGAGCTTCGTCGAAAGCGGCCTGATGCTGAGCTGAGCCCGGCCGCGTCCCTTCAGCGCTGCGCCCGCAGCGCCGGGCCGGCCCGCGGCGACAGCACCCAGTGCACCGCCGGGTCACCCGGCAGCAGCGGCCAGGCCGGCCATCCGGCATCGGACCACGCGACGACCTCGGCGAACGCCCGGCCACCGGCATCGAACAGCCACAGCCGCAGGCCATCGTCGTCGACCACCACGATGTTCGCCCCCACGGGCTGGCGGGCGTGCAGGCGGGCGTAGTGCACCCAGTGGGCGAGCGCCTTGTCCTCGAGGCCCGCTGGGCCGGCGGCCTGCGCCGGCCCAGCGGCCGCCAGGGCCAGCGTGGCCGCCAGCGCCGCGTGCAGGGCGGCGCCACGCGCACGCGCGCCGGCGTCTCGGGGCTTGCATCGGTTCATGGTGCCCTCCTCCTCCATCTGCGGCCGGCAAGGCCCGTGCCGCCGCCGCAGGCTGGCGCGGGCGGGCGCCGCGCCCCGCAGCTCGGCAGACGACGTCAGGCCGCCTCGGCGATGGCCTCGCCCGGCTCGACGAGCCTGGCGTGGGTCGCGATCTGGCGCAGACGCTGTTCGAAGGCGTTCAGCGCCGTGTCCCAGTCGGCCCGCAGCGCGGCCTGGCGCGCCTTGCGCCGCAGCGGGTCTTCGGGAAAGGCAGCCGTCTCGAGCGCACGCCGCGTCGCGGCGACGAAGGCGGCGAGCGCGCGGCCGCTGCGCCGGCGCACCCCGTCGCCGGCCAGGGCGCGCGGCACCAGGAAGCCGTTGTCGCCGTCGACGATGTGCAGGCCCGCGGCCGCTGTGTCCCAGGCCACCACCGCCAGCCCGCTGGCCATCGCCTCGAGCGTGGCGCTGCCGAAGGCGGCATCCGGATCGGGCTGCAGCAGGACGTCGGCGCTGGCGAAGTGGCGCGCCAGCTCGGTGCCGCGCTGCCAGCCGGCGAACGCGGCGCGCGGGTGCTCAGCCTGCAGGCGTGCCCGCAGCGGGCCGTCGCCCACCACCACCATGCGCAGCGCGCGGTCGTCCTGGCGCAGGCGCTCGAAGGTGGCCAGCGCCAGCTCGGCATTCTTGTCGTGGTCGAGGCGGCCGACGAACAGCAGCACCGGGTTGTGCACGGCGGCGTGCCAGTCGCGGCGCAGCCAGCTGTCGCGCCACCGCGGCGCGAACGCCTGGGCGTCGACACCACGGCCGGCCACCACCAGGTGCTCGAAGCCGCGCGCGGCCAGCGTGCCGGCCAGCTCGCGCGTGGGCACGACGTTGCAGTCGGCCAGCGCGTGCAGCCGCCGGTACCAGCGCATGGCCAGCGGGCCCAGCAGCTGGCCGCCCAGCCGCCGCGGGTGGAAGCAGACCTCGGCACTGGCCGCCACGCCCACGCTGCGCGCCGCGCGCAACCCGGCCAGAGCCAGCGCACCGGTGCCGGCGACGTGCACGACGTGCGGCATGGCGCCCGCGCCCACCCAGCGCCGGCGCAGCGCGGCGCCTTCGCCGCGCAGCAACGGCCAGGCGCTGCCGACGCGCCATTCGTCGAGCGTCTCGAGGTCGTCCTCCTCCGGCCGCCGCGGGCGGACCAGTTCCACCTGATGCCCGGCAGCGCGCAGGTGGCGCACGACGCGGTCGGCGGCGAGCGCACGGCCGCCGAGCGCGGGGGGGAAGTGTTCGGTGACGTAGGTGATGCGCACGGGGAAAAGCGAGGCCTGGCTGGCGTCGGCAAGACGCGTCGGGCCCGCCCGGCAACGGCGATGCCCGCGGGCACCCCCGAGGTGGGTGGACCGCCTGACGGCGGCGCGGGCAAACCGCCGTCTGCAACGCTTCGCGGAATGGCGATTGCCGTCCGGCCTGACCAACCGCCCACCCCCCGTCCATGAAGCCACTTCGCATCGCGTTGATCAGCGAGCACGCCTCTCCGCTCGCCCTCGCCGGAGGCGTCGATGCCGGCGGCCAGAACGTCTACGTCGCCCACGTCGCCCGCTGCCTGGCGCGCGAGGGCCACCACGTCGACGTGCTGACGCGCCGCGACAGCACCGCCCTGCCCGCGGCCGTCGACCTGCAGCCCGGCGTGCGGGTGGTGCACATCGACGCCGGGCCGCCGGACTTCGTGCCCAAGGAGGAACTGCTGCAGCACATGCCGGCTTTCGGTCGGGCGGCGCAGAAGTGGGTCGCGGCCAGCCCGGCGTTCGACGTGGCGCATGCCAACTTCTTCATGTCCGGCCTGGCTGGCATGACGCTGCGCCGCCGCTTCGGCATGCCGCTGGTGGTGACGTTCCACGCGCTCGGTCTGGTGCGGCGCGAGCACCAGGGCGAAGCCGACCGTTTCCCGGCCGAGCGCACGGCCATCGAGGGCTGCCTGGTGCACGGCGCCGACCGCGTCATCGCCGCCTGCCCGCAGGACGAGGCCGACCTCGTGCGGCTGTACGGCGCCGACCCCGAGCGCCTGGCGCGCGTGCCCTGCGGCGTGGACACCGCCGCGCTCAAGCCCGGCGACCGGCGCCAGGCACGCCAGCGGCTGGGCCTGCCCGAAGACGAGTTCATCGTGCTGCAGCTCGGCCGGCTGGTGCCGCGCAAGGGCATCGACAACGTGGTGCGCGCGATGGCGCTGCTGCCGCCGGAGGTGAAGGCGCGGCTGATGGTCGTGGGCGGCGGCTCGGACGAGCCCGACGAAACCATCACGCCGGAGATCGGCCGGCTGCGCCGCATCGCCCAGGAGTCCGGCTCGGCCGCGCGCGTGCACTTCACCGGCCGGCGCGACCGCGACGCACTGCGCGACTGGTACCTGGCCGCCGACGTCTTCGTCACCACGCCCTGGTACGAGCCCTTCGGCATCACGCCGCTGGAAGCCATGGCCTGCGGCACGCCGGTGATCGGCAGCGAGGTCGGCGGCGTGCGCTACACCGTCGTGCATGGCGTCACCGGCTTCCTGGTGCCGCCGCATGACCCGCCGGCGCTGGCGGCGCGGCTGCTGGAGCTGCAGCGCAACCCGGCCCTGGGCGCCGCCATGGGCCGCGCCGGCGTGCGCCGCGTGCGCCAGCTGTTCACCTGGGAGCAGGTGGCCGGCCGGCTGGCGCGCGTCTACGAACAGGTGCGCCGCCCGGAACACGCCTTCTCGCGCCGCGCGACGCTCGCCGCGGGCGGAGCCTGGTCATGAGCGCCGCCACCGCACTGGCCGGACTGTGGTCCGGCCTGGCCGCCTTCGGCCGCGACGGCGGCGCACCGCCGCCGTCCGCAGCGCGCGGCCGTGCCGACGACGCGCCGCAACGCACACCCGCCGCCTCGGCCCTGCGCCCGGCGGTCTTCATCGACAAGGACGGCACGCTCATCGAGAACGTGCCCTACAACGTCGACCCCGCGCTGCTGCGCTTCATGCCGGGCGCGCCCCAGGCGCTGGCGACGCTGGCCCGCGCCGGCTACGCGCTGCTGATCGTCACCAACCAGAGCGGCCTGGCGCGCGGCCACTTCACGCGTGCCCAGTTCGCCCACCTGCAGGCCGCGCTGGAGCAGCGCTTGCGCGACGAGGCCGGCGTCGAGCTGCTCGACGTGCTGGTCTGCCCGCACGCACCCGGCCCCGGCGGCGCGCCGGCCTGCCTGTGCCGCAAGCCCGCGCCCGGCATGCTGACGCGCGCCGCGCGCCGGCACGGCCTGGACCTGGCGCGCTCGTGGATGGTGGGCGACACGCTCGACGACGTCGAGGCCGGCCGGCGCGCCGGCTGCAGCGCGCTGCACTTCGACAGCGGCGGCGAGACGCTGTGGCAGCGCTCGCCGCTGCGCACGCCGCTGGCCACCTGCACCGACTGGCGCCAGGTGCTGGACGCGATCGTCGGTCCGTCGGCCGACGCGACCGGCGCGCCGCTGCCGGTGGCCACGAGCGGCACCGCGTGATCGACCCGGCGCCGCGCCGGGTGCTGGTGCTGCGCGCGCTGGTGCTCGGCGACCTGCTGTGCGCCACGCCGGCGCTGCGCGCGCTGCGCCAGGGCTGGCCGGGCGCGGAGATCACGCTGCTGGGCCTGCCCTGGGCGCAGGCGCTGGCCGAACGCCTGCCGAGCGTGGACCGCTTCGTGGCCTTTCCCGGCTGGCCCGGGTTCCCCGAGGCGCCGACCGCGGGCGTGGCCGAGCGCGGGCGTTTCGTCCGCGAACAGCAGGCGCAAGGCTACGACCTGGCGCTGCAACTGCACGGCAGCGGCGAACGCAGCAACCGCATCGTCGCGGCGCTGAAGGCGCGTCGCAACGCCGGTTTCGCCGGGCCCGGCGTGTGGCTGCCGCCGCGCGACGCCGCCTGCTTCGTGCCCTGGCCCACCGCGGGCAGCGAGGCGCAACGGCTGCTGGCCCTGACCGACCACCTTGGGCTGCCGCCGCAGACCGAGCAGCTCGACTTTCCGCTCACCGACGGCGACCGCGCCGACGCCACGGCGCTGCTGTCGGCGGCCGCGGCGCCGGGGGCGCGCGGCGGTGCCGCCGATCGTCCGCTGGTGCTGGTGCACGCCGGGTCGCAGCTGCCCTCGCGCCGCTGGCCGGTGGAGCGCTTCGCGGCCGTCGCCGACGGCCTGGCCGATGCCGGCTGCGCCATCGCGCTCACCGGCACGGCGGCCGAGGCGCCGCTGGTGCAGCGCCTGCGCTCGGCGATGCGCGCCCCGGCACTCGACCTGGCCGGCCGTACCAGCCTGTGGACCCTGGGCGCGCTGGTGGAGCACGCCGCGCTGGTGCTGGCCAACGACACCGGCATCTCGCACGTGGCCGCGGCGCTGGGCACGCCGAGCGTCATCGTCGCCAGCGGCAGCGACGTGGCGCGCTGGGCGCCGGCCGACGGCGCGCGCCACCGCGTGCACTGGCACGACGTGCCGTGCCGTCCCTGCGGCCACGCCGAGTGCCCCTACGACCATGCGTGCGCCACCGGCGTCGCCGTGCAGCCGGTGCTGGCCGACGCGCTGCGCGCCATCGGCACGGCCCGCGGCCGCGCGCCCGCGCCCGACGCCCGCCAACCGAACCCGAGCGACATCGCCCATGCCTGAACCGCGCCGCCCGCTGCGCGTGCTGACCTGGCACGTGCACGGCAACTACCTGTGGAACCTGACCCAGGTGCCGCATCATTTCTTCCTGGCCACCGACGCCGAGCGCAGCCCGCACTGGGCCGGCCGCGTCGGCGTGCTGCCCTGGGGCGACAACGTGCACGAGGCACCGCGTGAGCGCCTGCGCGAGATGGACTTCGACGTGGTGCTGTACCAGCACCGCCGCCAGTGGGCCGAGCGCGAGACGCTGCTGACGACCGCGCAGCTGGCGCTGCCGCGCATCGTGCTCGAACACGACCCGCCGCAAGGCCACCCCACCGACGAGCTGCACTGGTGCCAGGACCCGGGCGCCCTGCTCGTGCACGTGACGCCGTTCAACGCGCTGATGTGGGACAACGGCGTGACGCCGGCGCGCACCATCGAACACGGTGTCAAGCCGCTGGTGGACGTGCCCTGGCGCGGCGACGAGCCGCGCGGCCTGGTGGTGGTGAACAACCTGAAGCGTCGCGGCCGCCGGCTGGGGCTGGACGTGTGGGAGCAGCTCTCGGCGCGCGTGCCGCTGCGGCTGGTGGGCATGGGCAGCACCGAGGTCGGCGGCGACGGCGAGGTGGGCCAGTTCGAGCTGCCGCACGTGCTGGCCGCGCACCGCTTCTTCTTCAACCCCATCCGACACACGAGCCTGGGGCTGGCGGTGGTGGAGGCGCTGCACGCCGGCCTGCCGGTGGTGGGCCTGGCGACCACCGGCATGGTGGGCGTGATCGAGAACGGCCGCAACGGCTGGATCGACCACCGCCTCGACGTGCTCGAGGACGTGATGCACCGCCTGCTGCGCGACCGCGCGCTGGCGGCGGAATGGGGCCGCGCCGGTCAGGCGACGGCGCGCGAGCGGTTCGGCATCGAGCGCTTCGTCGCCGACTGGCTGGCAGCCTTCGCCACCGTCGCCGGCTGAACCTGCCGTGCCCGCCGGCGCAACTCGGCGGCGAACCCGGCCGCGGCGGCATCGCCTGCCCGGTCGCGCTGGCGCAGAAGGGCCAGCAGCTGGCGCTCGGGCGCCGACAGTCCACGGCCCGGCGGCGGCTGGCGCACCCAGGCGCGCGCCTGCAGCTCGGCGCGCTGCACCTCGCTGACGAGGGCATCGCCCAGGCCGAGCACGCGCGGGTGCACGTAGGCCTTGCGGCAGACCGCGGGCGTGTTGCCCAGCTTCTTCGCCACCTGCGTCAGCACCTGCTGTGGCGTGCAGCCGCCCTCGGTGGCGGCACAGGCGGCCAGCGTCAGCTCCAGCGCCAGCACGCTGCCGTGCCAGGTGCGGAAGTCCTTGGCGGTGATGCGCTCGCCGCCGGCCGCTTCGGCGAGCCAAGCGTTGACGTCGGCGGAATCCACCGACCGGATGCTGCCGTCGTCGTCGACGTACTGGAACAGCTCCTGGCCGGGCAGCTCGCGGCAGCGGCGCACGATGGCGGCGACGCGCCGGTCGGCCAGCCGCACCTGGTGGCGCACGCCGCTCTTGCCGACGAAGCTGAGCTGGATCTCGGCGCCCTTCACCGCCGCGTGGCGGTTCTTCAGCGTCGAGAGGCCATAGCTGCCGTTGCTGCGCGCGTACTCGGTGTTGCCGATGCGCAGCCAGGTCGTGTCGAGCAGCCGCACCAGCGTGGCCAGCACGCGGCCGCGGGTCGGCGTGGCGCTGCTGCCGCGGCCGGCCAGCGCGCGCTGCACGCGGGCGCGGATCTTCGGCAGCGCGCCGCCGAACACCGCCAGGTGGGCGAACTTGGTCTCGCCGCGCGTCTCGCTCCAGCGGGCGTGGTAGCGGTACTGCTTGCGCCCGCGCGCGTCGCGGCCGGTGGCCTGCAGGTGGCCCTGCGCATCGGGGCAGATCCACACGTCCTCCCAGGCCGGTGGGATGGCCAGCTTGCGGATGCGCGCCAGCGTGGCCTCGTCGTCGATCGTGCGGCCCTTCGCGTCGCGGTAGGCGAACTGGCTGCCGCGCCGTTGGCGCGTGATGCCGGGCCGCGTGTCGCTCGCCCAGCGCAGGCCGGGGGCCAGCGGGGCGTCGGACGATGGTGGTGGCGGCACCGGTTCGGAAGTGGGCATGCCCCGGCCATGGCATCCGCCATGCCGGGCATTGCACTTGCCGACGCTCGAGCCATGCCTCACGCTCGGCCCGCGCGCTTCGGCGACACCGTTCCGGCAGCCGGACTGCACCTCCTCGAAGCCTGCGCGGCCTGGTCGCCGGGCAGCGACATCCGGCGCGTGCTCACCGCCAAGCACGCGCGTTTCGCCGCCCAGGGCTGGCGCCACACGATCGTCGCGCCGGGTGCGCACGGCAGCGGCCTCGTCGACAGCGGCGGCCTGCGCATCCCGGGCCTGGGCGGCTCGCGCTGGGTGCTGGGCCGGCGCCACGCGGCCGAGCTGATCGAGCGTGCCGCGCCCGACATCGTCGAGGCCGCCGACCCGTTCGTGCTGGCCTGGTCGGCGCTCGACGCCAGCGCGCGACTCGGCGTGCCGGCGGTCGCCACCTGCCACATCGGCCTGCCGACGCTGGCCGCCCGCTGGGCCGGCGGCGAAGGCGGCCTCGCGACGCGGCGCGGCCGCTGGGCGGCGCGCCAGGCGCGCAGCTACCTGGTGCGGCTGTACGAACACTTCGACCTGGTGTTCGCGCCGCAGCGCACGCTGGCGCGGCGCCTGGCGAGCTGGGGCGTGAAGAACGTGATGGAGCAGCCGCTCGGCGTGGACACGGCGCTGTTCCACGCCGGCGCGCGCGACCTGGCCTGGCGCCAGCGCCTGATGCGCCAGCTGGGCATTCCCGGCGCGACACGGCTGCTCGTCTACAGCGGCAGCTTCAACGCCGACCGCCACCTCGACCTGCTGGCCGACGCCGTGCGCCTGCTGGGCCCGGGCCACCTGCTGCTGGCTTTAGGCGACGGGCCGCGGCCGCCCACCGGTCTGCGCTGCGCCGTGCTGCCGCCGGAGCCCGACGGTGCGCGGCTGGCGCGCGTGCTGGCGAGCTGCGACGTCTACGTACACGCCGGCGAGCACGAAGGTTTCGTGCCGGGCGTGCTCGAGGCCATGGCCTGCGGCACGCCGGTGGTGGTGGCCGCGCCTGGCGCCGCCGGCGAGCTGGCGCAGGACGCCGGCCTGCGCGTCGAGCGGCGGCGCGTGCAGGAGTGGGCCGAGGCCATCAGCGCGGCGCTGTACGGCAACATCGGCCACCTCACCGCCGCGGCGCTGGAGCGGGCCCGCGAGCGCGACTGGAGCTGGGTGCAGGACCAGATGTCGCGCCGCTACCTGCAGCTGCTGCGCCAGCACGCGCAGCCGCACGGCGAGGCGCGTGCAACGCGCCACCAGTCCCCGGGTGCGAGCGGCGACGATGCCGCCGCGCGCGGCCGACCACCGCTGGCGCGCCGGGCACGGCCGCTGGCCGCCGCCATGGAGGCCCAGCCGTGATCCGCGTGGCCATCGTCGACGACCACGCCATGGTGCGTGCCGGCCTGAAGGAATTCCTGTCGACCGAGGTCGACATGCGCGTCACCGCCGAGTGCAGCAACGCGCGCGAGGCGCTCGACGTGGTCCGCCAGGAGCAGGCCGACGTGATCCTGCTGGACATCTCCATGCCGGGCAACAGCGGCGTCGACGCGCTGCAGGCGATCAAGCTGCGTGCACCCAACCTGCCGGTGCTGATGCTGTCGAGCTTTCCGGAGGAGCACTACGCCACGACGCTGCTGCGCCAGGGCGCGGCCGGCTACCTCAACAAGGAAGCCGACCCCGAGGAGATCACCAGGGCCATCCGCACCGTGGCGCTGGGCCGGCGCTACCTGAGCAGCACCGTGGCCGAGCGCCTGGCGGCCGAGCTGGTGGAGCCCGGGCGCCAGAAGGCGCCGCACGAGCTGCTGTCGGAACGCGAGTTCCAGGTCTTCCTGCACCTGGCCAAGGGCGAGACGGTGGGCGCCATCGCCAAGAGCATGTCGCTCACGGTCAAGACCGTCTCCACCTACCGCTCACGCGTGATGGAGAAGATGGCGCTGAACAGCAACAGCGACCTGACCTACTACGCGATGAAGAACGGGCTGATCCAGTAGCCGAGCACGGCGGCGCGGTTCAGCCCTTCTCGTCGGCGTCGGCGTCCTCGGCCGCGTATTCCTTGAGCCGGTTGTAGAGCGTCTTCAGGCTGATGCCGAGCACGGCGGCCGTGCGCTCCTTGTGGTGCTTGTAGTGGCGCAGCGTGGCCAGCATCAGCGCCTTCTCGGCCTGCGCCATCGAGGTGCCGATGGGCAGCGTGATGCTCTCCACCCCGGGGGCCACCGGCGCGGCGACCGGCGCCGGCGCGGCAGCCGCGGCCGGTGCGGGCGCCGCCGCGGCGGGCGCCTGCGCCGGTGCTGCTGCCGGCGAGCCGGCCATGCCGGTGCCGCCGTGGCGCGGCAGCCAGCTGTCGTCGATGGTGTCGCCCACGGCCATGACGTAGGCGCGCTGCACGGCGTTGCGCAGCTCGCGCACGTTGCCCGGCCAGTGGTAGTTGCCCAGCTGCGCCAGGGCCGCGGCCGAGAAGCCCTTGACCTTGCCTTCCTGCGCCGCGATGCCGCGCAGGAAGTGCTGCGCCAGCAGCGGCACGTCCGAGAGCCGCTCGCGCAGCGGCGGCAGCTCGATCGGGAAGACGTTCAGGCGGTACAGCAGGTCCTCGCGCAGCTTGCCGGCGGTGACCGCGCCGTTCGGGTCGCGGTTGGTGGCGGCGATGACGCGCACGTCGGCCTCGATGCTGGTGGTGCTGCCCACGCGCATGAAGCGCCCGGTCTCGAGCACGCGCAGCAGCTTGACCTGCAGCTCCAGCGGCATCTCGGTGATCTCGTCGAGGAACAGCGTGCCGCCCGAGGCGCGCTCGAAGAAGCCCTGGTGCTGGCGCTCGGCGCCGGTGAAGCTGCCCTTCTCGTGGCCGAAGATCTCGCTTTCGATGAGGTTGGGGCTGATCGCGCCGCAGTTCACCGCCAGGAACGGCCGCTTGCGCCGGCGCGACAGGTCGTGCACGGTCTGCGCCACCACTTCCTTGCCGGTGCCGCTTTCGCCGGTGATGAACACCGTGACGCTGGTGCCGGCCACGCGCGAGATCTGCTCGTACACGCGCTGCATCGGCGCGCTTTTGCCGTAGAGGTGGCCGAAGTGGCCGCTGTCCCCCACGTTGGCCGCCAGCGTCTCGACCTCGGCCTTCAGCGCCGCCGGCTTCATGATGCGCGACAGCACGCCCTGCAGCTGCTTGAGGTTGATCGGCTTGACGAGGTAGTCGGCCGCACCCAGCCGCAGCGCCTGGATCGAGGTCTCGATGCTGGCGTGGCCGGTGCACAGCACCACCTCGCTGTTGGCGACGAGCTCGGGGTCGGCCAGCAGGTCCATGCCGTTGCCGTCGGGCAGCTGCAGGTCGAGCAGCAGCACGTCGGGCTGCTGCAGCGCGATCTGGCGCCGGGCGTCGCGCAGGTTGCCGGCGACGGCCACGGTGAAGTGCTCGCTGGCGATCAGGTCGCGCAGCGAGTGGGCTGAATCGAGGTCGTCGTCGACGACCAGTGCGTGAGGCATTCGGACTCGCTCTGAAATGGGGGCCCGACGGCGCTGCTGACACGGCGGCGGCGGTCGGGCTGGCCGCCGATTGTCGCCAATTCGGCGCGACCGCCCGCCAGGCACGGCCTTCGCGTGGCGTGCAGGGCCGGCGGCGGCATGGGCCTGGAGTTTGCCAGCAAGCGCCACCATGCGAACACCAGACCCCGAGGACGATTCGGGCCCGAGTCCGGCGGGCCGCCTGATCCTGGCGCTGGCCCTGGGCCTGCTGGCCGGGCTGGCCGTGCAGCGCGTGAAGGCGGTGCACGCGCGCCGACAAGGCGCCGGCCTGGCAGCGGTGCCGGAACGGACCGCCCGATCCGGTCAGCGCGTGCAGCGCTGGGAGGCCGAAGGCGGCAGGCCGCTGGCTCCCGAGGATGAGGACGACGACGATGCCGACCTGCTGCCGGATGCGCGCAGCCGCGGCCGCGGCAAGCCGCCGGACGTGATCCACTGACGCGGCGTCGGCCGCGCCGCGGAGCGAACGCGCAGGCGCGCGGGCGACCCGCACGACAGTCTCGCACGGCGACCTTGGCGCGCGGTCCGCTGGCCGTTCAGGCAGCCGGCGCCGCCGGCGCCGCGTCCAGTTCGGCCCGGCTCACCACCGCCGTGCCGAACTTGCCCACCGCCACGCCCGCGGCGCGGTTGGCCAGCGCCACGGCGTCGTCCAGCGTCTCGCCGGCGGCGAGCGCCGCGGCCAGCGTGGCCAGCACGGTGTCGCCGGCACCGCTCACGTCGTACACCTCGCGCACCTGGGCCGGCACGCGCAGCGGCGCGCGCTGCGCCGGATACAGCACCATGCCGCGTTCGCCGCGCGTCACGAGCAGGTGTTCCACGCCGAGCGCTTCGCGCAGGCGCTGCATCGCCGCGTCGAAGGCCTCGTCCTCGGCCGCGTCGCCGGTGCCGGGGTCGGCGCCACCGCCGAGCCCGGCGGCCCGCCGGGCCTCGGCCTCGTTGGGCTTGAGCAGCCAGGCGCCGGCATAACGTTCGAAATGATCGCCCTTGGGATCGACCAGCACCCGGCAGCCGCGTGCCGCCGCGCGCGTCAGCAGCGCCTGCGGGTCGGCCAGCGCGCCCTTGGCGTAGTCGCTCAGCAGCACGAGGCGGTGCGCGGGCAGCAGGTCGGCGACGCGGTCGGCCAGCTCGCGCGCGCGTTCGGCGGGCGCCGGCTGCTCGAAGTCCACGCGCAGCAGCTGCTGGCGGCGGCAGATGGTGCGGATCTTCTGCGTCGTCGGCATGTCGTCGCAGCGCACGGCGACCAGCTCGACGCCGCCGCCTTCCATCAGCCGGGAAAGCTGGTCGCCGGCCTCGTCGCGGCCCAGCAGCGTGGCCAGCGTGCACGTGCGGCCCAGCGCCGCCAGGTTCAGCGCCACGTTGGCCGCGCCGCCGGCGCGCTGCCATTCGCGCCCCATGCGCAGCACGGGCACGGGCGCCTCGGGCGAGATGCGCTCGACGGCGCCTTCCCAGTAGCGGTCGAGCATGCTGTCGCCGACGACGAGCACGGGCGCGCCCGGCGCGCGCGGCGCTGTCATGCGGCCGCCTGCAGCCGCCCCGCGACGCCCGCCGTGGCGGCGATGCGGCCGACGACGGCACTGGTGGAGCGGCCGTCGAGCCGCGGCACGATGACCGTGCGCCCGCCCCATTCGGCCACCAGCGCCGTCTCGGCCAGCTCGTCGGCGCGGTAGTCGCCGCCCTTGACGTACACCTCCGGCCGCAGCGCGCAGATCAACGCCAGCGGCTTGTCCTCGTCGAAGAGCACGACCGCCGACACCGCGGCCAGCGCAGCCACCACGCGGGCGCGGTCCTCGGCGCGGTTGATCGGCCGGCCCGGCCCCTTGCGCAGGCGGCGCGCCGAGGCGTCGCCGTTGACGCCCACCACGAGCGCGGCGCCGAGGTCGCGTGCGCGCTCGAGGCACTCGACATGGCCGGCGTGCAGGATGTCGAACACGCCGTTGGTGAAGACCAGCGGCCGGGGAAGGCTCGCGCACAGGCGGACCAGATCGTCCGCAGGCTGCAGGCCGGCGCAGGAGCCCACGGCATGCGGCGCCGCCTTCACGACGCCACCGCGGCGGCGCCGGGCACCACGGGCTTGCGCGCCGGCGCCTCGGCGGGCGGCGTGCCGTCGGTCGGCACGCCGCTGCCGGGTGGCGCCTCGGGCAGCACGGGCGGTTCGGGCGGCGATGGCGCCGGGCCCAGGGGCGGCGTGGTGGTCTCGGTCATGCGTCCCGGACGGCAAGGCCCATGCCGTGGCGCGGCGGCGTCCGGCGCTGGCGCGCCCGTTGCAGCCGTGGGCGGGACAGCGGCGATCACAGGGCACAGCGCTTGCCGACACCGGACAACCGGTGCCTGGCACTCGCCACGCGCACCCCTTCGAAAGCACGCATGCCCAGCATCCCCCCGACCCGCGGCCCGGCGGAAACCGAGCCCGCAGCCCGCCGCGACGCCGCGGGCCCGCGCGACGACCAGGCGCCGAAGGCCAAGCCCGCGCCGCGCGAAGGCTCGCCGCCCGATCCGCGCATGAGCACGCCCGCGCGCAACGCCGGCGGCCCGACGAACGACCTGCCGCGCGACGGCTCGGAGACCGCCAGGCGGCCCGAGCCCGAGCGCGAGTCGCCTTCGCGCCGCCGCGACCGTCCGTCCACCGGCCTCACGCCCGGTGGCGCGGCCGGCGGGCGCCGCATCTGAGGCGGGGCGTCCGCCCGCCCGAACGTTCCGGCCCTGCACGACGGGGCCATCGCCGAACCCTTGCCTGCCCACACGCCATGCCGTCCACACCCGTTCTCGTCTGCTTCTCCCACCTGCGCTGGAACTTCGTCTTCCAGCGGCCGCAACACCTGCTGTCGCGCCTGGCGCGGCGCTGGCGCGTCGTCGTGATCGAGGAACCGGTGCACGCCGACGGCGAGCCGCGCCTCGACGTGAGCGAGCCCATGCCCGGCGTGGTGGTGCTCGTGCCCCGCACGCCGCTGCACGTGCACGGCTTCGACGACGCGCAGATCGCCCACATCCAGCCCCTGGTGACCGGCTGGCTGCGCGCCCAGGGCGTGGCCGACCCCATCGTCTGGCTCTACACGCCCATGGCGCTGCCCATGGTGGCGCCGCTGGAGCCGCGCTGCCTGGTCTACGACTGCATGGACGAGCTGTCGGCCTTCAAGGGTGCGCCGCGCCAGCTGCAGCAGCGCGAACGCGAGCTGCTGCGCCGCGCCGACGTCGTCTTCACCGGCGGGCCTTCGCTGTACGAGGCCAAGCGCCGGCTGCACCCCAACGTGCACTGCCTGCCGAGCGCGGTCGATGCCGAGCACTTCACGCCGCGCAACCTCGACGCCGGCAGCGAGCAGGCCGCGGCCGTCGCGGCGCTGCAGGACGCCATCGCCAGGCCACGCCTGGGCTTCTACGGCGTGATCGACGAGCGCATGGACCTGGCGCTGATCGACGCCGTGGCCGCGGCCCGGCCCGACTGGCAGGTGATCATGGTCGGCCCCGTGGTCAAGATCGACCCTGCCACCCTGCCGCGCCGGCCGAACATCCACTGGCTCGGCATGCAGGGCTACGAGCGCCTGCCGCACCTGCTGGCCGGCTGGGACGTGTGCCTGATGCCGTTCGCGCTGAACGAGAGCACGCGCTTCATCAGCCCGACGAAGACGCTCGAGTACCTGGCCGGCGAGAAGCCCGTGGTGTCGACGCCGATCCACGACGTGAAGCTGCTCTACGGCAGCGTGGTGCGCATCGCCGACACGCCGGACGCCTTCGTCGCGGCGTGCGAGGCGACGCTCGCCGAACCGGCCGAGCTGCGCGCGCAGCGCCAGATCGAGGCGCTGGCGCTCGTGGCGTCGCACTCGTGGGACCAGGGCGCGGCCAGCGTGCGCCGCCTGGTGGAGGCCGTGCTGGCGCCGCCCATTGCCGCGCCGGCGGTGGCCGCGGCCGATGCCGGCGAACAGGCGAGCGCCTCGCGCACCGCCGCCGTCCTGCACGGCACGGTGGCCACGCCGCTGGTCTCTCCGTTGGGTGCGCCGCTGATCCCGGCGGCCTGACCACACCGGGTGCAGCGCCGCGGCTGGCATCGCCGCGGCGCCCGCACCGCACGAACGCGGGGGCCCGCGGCCCTGCGCCACGCGCCTGCGTCATTGCTATCGTTGCGGCCCTTCGAGCCGAGTTCCCGCCCGTCGGCCACGCCGGGCCCGTGAATGCCGCTTTCCATCCGTTCCCGCTTGCTGCTGCTGGTGCTGTCGGTGCTGTTGCCCGCGGTGCTGGCGGCGTCCTGGGTGCTGGTGCGCGCCTACGAGGCCGAGCGCGAGGCCGTCGACCGGCACCTGCGCGACACGGCCCGCGCGCTGGCCATGGTGGTCGACCGCGAGCTCGTGCAGCGCGCCGCCATCGCACGCGTGCTGGCCCTGTCGAACACGCTCGACGGCCCGCTCGACGAACAGGCCCTGGTCGTGTTCCGCCACAAGGCCGAGCGCGCGATGGAGGGCCTCGCCGGCTGGGTCGACCTGCAGGGCCCGCAGGGCCTGCTGACCAGCACGCGCACGGCGCAGCCGGCGGGGCGCGGCGAGGCCACGCTGCCGCCGCTCGTCGACCGGGCGAGCATCGGCATGCTCGAGGACGTGAAAGGCGGCGTGCCGCACGCGGCGGCGGTGCAGCCGGTGCAGCGCGACGGTGGCGCGCTGCTCAACGTGCGCGTGACGATCCTGCCGTCGGAACTGCAGCACATCGTGGACGCGCAGCGCCTGCCCGAAGGCTGGATCGGCGCGGTGATGGACGGGCGCGGCGTGATCATCGCGCGCCAGCCCGGCGGCGCGGCGCGCGTCGGCGCCAACGCCAGCGAGGAGATCCGCCGCCTGCTGCGCGAAGCCGACGAGAGCCTGTTCGAGGCCACCTCGATCGACGGCGCGCCGATCAAGGGCTACTTCAGCAAGTCGCCGCAGGGCTGGGCCTACGTGTCGGCGATGCCGCGCCAGCCGTTCACCATGCCGCAGGCATTGGCCCAGCTGGTGACCGGCTCGCTGCTGCTGCTGACGGCCGCCGTGGTGGGCGCGCTGTGGATGGCGCGGCGCATCGAAGGCCCGGTGCGCCGGCTGCAGGCCGCGGCCGATGCGCTGCGCGCGCGCGAGCCGGTCGAGCCCATGGCCACCGGCGTGGCCGAGGTGGACGCCGTGTCGGCGGCGCTGGCCGACGCCGCCGTGGCCGTGCGCCGCAACGAGGCCGAGCTGCAGCACCAGGTGGCACAGGCCGTGGCGCAGACACGCGCCACCGAGCAGCAGGCCGCGCGCGGCCAGCGCAGCGCGGCGCTGGGCCGGCTCACCGGCGGCGTGGCGCACGACTTCAACAACCTGCTGGGCGTCATCAGCAACAGCGCGCACCTGATGCAGCGCCACGCCGACACCGACGCCCTGCGCGTGCCGCTGGCGGCGGTGCTGCGCGCGGTGGACACCGGCAGCCGCCTCACGCAGCACCTGCTGCGCATCGCCGGCCGGCATCCGGCGCGGCCGGGACGGCTGTCGCTGCAGCGCTTCATGCCCGAGGCCGCCGAGCTGATGAAGGTGGTGCTGGGCCGCCGCATCGAGGTCAGCGCCGAAGTGGCGCCCGGCACGCACGAGGTCAACGTCGACCCGAGCGAGCTCGAGCTGGCGCTGATCAACCTGGCCACCAACGCGCGCGACGCGCTGCAGGGCAAGGGCAACGGCCGCGTGTGGGTGCAGGCCTACGACGCCGGCCCCGAGGACCTGGCCGGCCTGACCGGGCTGGCGCCGGGCACCTGGGTGGCCATCAGCGTCAGCGACGACGGTGCCGGCATGCCCGAGGCGATGGTGGAGCGCGCCTTCGAGCCCTTCTTCACCACCAAGGCGGTCGGCAAGGGCACGGGGCTCGGACTCTCCCAGGTGCAGGGCTTCTGCGAGCAGGCCGGCGGCCGCGCGCGGCTGGCGTCGACCCCGGGCGTGGGCACCAGCGTCACGCTGCTGCTGCCCGCGGCCGATGCACCGCAGGACGGCGCCGACGACGAGCAGCCCGCGCCGGGCACCGCGGCGCAGGAAGGCCAGCTGGCCGGCAAGCGCGTGCTGCTGGTGGAGGACAACGAGGAGCTGGCGAGCGTCACGGCCGTGCTGCTGGCCGGCTTCGGCTGCAGCGTCGAGCCGGCACGCAGCGCCGAACACGCGCTGCGGCTGTTCGACGGCGGCCACCGCTTCGACGTGGTGCTCTCCGACATCGTGATGCCGGGCGAGCTCGACGGCCTGGGCCTGGCACGGCGCCTGCGCCAGCGCTTCCCCGGCCTGCCCATCGTGCTGATCAGCGGCTACAGCAGCGCGCTGGCCGAGGTGCGCGACTTCCCCGTGCTGCGCAAGCCCTGCCCGCCCGAACGGCTGACGGCAGCGCTGGCCGAGGCGATGGCCGGCGGCGGCGCGCAGCCGGCCGCGAGGGCATCGGCGCAGAACGGGTCGCAGGACGCGGCGCCGGGCGGCACGGTGCAGCCCGCTGCACCCAAGGCTGACCAGGACGATCCGCGGGACGACGGCCCGCGGCCCTAGCGAACGCGGCAGCCTCCGCGGCTGCCTTGCCCGAACGCCGGGTCAGTCGCGGCCGGGCTTGCGCTCCTGCCGGTCCTCGTCGTCCAGCGGCACCTGGCTCGGGTCGGCCGGGTCCTCGGGCGGATCGGGTTCCGGGTTCGGCCGGGCGGGGTCGGGCGTCGAGGCCTCGAGGCGGTCGACGAAGGCCAGGTCCGGGTCGGCGTCGTCGTCGAGTTCGAGGTCGTCGTCGAGCGCCAGCTCGTCGCCGGCGCGCATGATGCGGTCGACCGAGATGTCGGCACCTTCGCGGCCGCCATCGGCGGCGGCGCTGCGGCGTTCGCCGGTGCCGCCGGCATCGCTGCCACCGCTCATGCGCTCGGTGGCGCTGGCTGCGTCGGTGCCCAGGATGGTGTCGACCGGCGCCGACGGGTCCCCGTCGTCGTCGGTGATGCCGGCGATGTCGCTCGCGCTGTCCGAGCTGTCGCTCGGGCCCAGGGCGTCGCTGTCGCGGCCTTCGGCGATGAGGGGAACGGGGTCGATGCCGACGAGGCTGCTGTGTCCCATGGGGGTGTCGTCCTTGGTTGGCGCGGCGCGCGGTGTCCGCTCAGTTCTCGGGGTTGCGGCGCACCACGTTGACGGCGATGAGCAGCAGGACCGCGCCCACCAGCGCCACGGCCAGCGCGCCCCAGGTGAACCGCCCTTCGTTGGCCGCCGGCAGGCCGACCAGCGGCGAGACCAGCCAGCCCGCCAGCACCGCGCCGACGGTGCCGACGACGATGTTCAGCAGCGGGCCTTGCCGCGGATGGCGGCCGAACACCATGCCGGCGATCACGCCGACCACCGCGCCTGCCACGAGCCAGATGAGGATGTTCATGGCGCCGGTTCGGCAATCGGCATGCCCCGGCGGCGCCCGGGGGCCTTCAAGCGCGTGAACGGCCTCAGATCGCGCCGACGCTGCCCGTCACCGGCAGCACGATGCCGGTGATGTAGCCGCTCATCACCGGCGATGCCAGGAAGACGAAGGCGGGCGACAGCTCCTCGGGCTGGGCGGCGCGCTTCATGTCGCTGTCGCTGCCGAAGCTGGCCACGTCCTCGGCCTGGCGGTCGGCCGGGTTCAGCGGCGTCCACACCGGCCCGGGTGCAATCGCGTTGACGCGGATGCCGCGGTCGATGACGTTGGAGGCCAGGCTCTTGGTGAAGGCGTGGATGGCGCCCTTGGTGGCCGAGTAGTCGAGCAGTTGGCCGCTGCCGCGCAGCCCGACCACCGAGCCGGTGTTGATGATCGAGCCGCGTTCCTTCATGTGCGGCAGCGCGGCGCGCGCCATGCGCATGTAGCCCAGGATGTTGGTCTCGAACGTCTCGCGCAGGCGCTCGTCGGTGAGGTCCTCGAGCTTCTCGGCGTGCTCCTGGAAGGCGGCGTTGTTCACCAGCACGTCGAGCCGGCCGAAGGCGTCCACCGTCTGCTGCACGGCCTGGCGGCACCACGCGTCGTCCTTGACGTCGCCCTTGAGCAGGATGCAGCGCCGGCCTTCGGCCTCGACGCAGCGCTTCGTCTCCTGGGCGTCGTCGTCGCTCGAGTGGTAGGCCACCGCCACGTCGGCGCCTTCGCGCGCGAACAGCACGGCGACCGCGCGACCGATGCCCGAATCGGCGCCGGTGATCAGCGTGCCGAAGCCTTCGAGCTTACCGCTGCCCTTGTAGTCGGGCGCGTCGAAGCGCGGCTGCAGGTCGAGGTCGGCCTCCTGGCCGGGCTTGGGCAGGTGCTGCGCGGGCAGCGACGCAGGCTGCTCGCGCGCGCCGGCCTGCACGGCCTTCTTCTTCTGCTCCTGCTTGGCCTGGCCTTTCTCGGACGACTCGGACCTGGCGGCGTCGCGCTCGTCCTGTTCGCGCTGGATCTGGCGCTGCTTGTCGAGCGAGGCGCCGGCGGATGTCTTCGGTTGGTTGCGGTCCATGGGTGAGGGGCTTTCGGATGGTGCGTCGAAGCGATGGATGGGCGGACGGCGCGCTCTAAGCGCCGTCCTCGTCGGGCGGCGGACGCCGTTCGGCACGCTCCCCCTCGAGGCCCGAGACGGTGCCCGAGTCGAGCCCACGGTGCGGCGACTCGGCCACCTGCGGTTCGTCGTCGGGATGTTCGATGAGCTCTTCGATGATGAAGCGGCCATAGAGCTGGGCACGTTCGGCGCCCAGCGGCTTGACCGCATCGGCCACGCGCCGCGCCAGCGGGTCGTCGGGCGTCTTCACCACCAGCCAGTGGTAGCCGCGTTCGGCCAGCGCCTTGTGCGCCAGCACGAGGTTCATCTCCTGGCCGACGGAGGCCAGCGGACTGGCGCGCTGCAGGTCGTGCTCGATCTGCGAGAGCATCTGCCGGTCGGTGTAGCGCCGCACCGCCTCGTCGCCTTCGAGGCCGAGGTCCGACAGCGCCTTGACCGCGTCGTCGGCCTGCTCGGCGCTGGGAAACGAAATGACGGTGTGGCCCTCGGGCTTGAAGACGCCGAACGTCGTGTTGTCTTCGCGGTCCATGTGTCGCTCCGCTGGTGGTGATGGTGGTGGGTGGGGATGCGCGAGCGCTTCGGCAAATGTGGCTCCCGGCTGCACGGCCGAGGCGGCCGTGCAGGAAAAGCTTGCCGGCCCAGGGGCTTGCGCGGTGCGTGAACGAGCGGTGACACGCGTAACCGCGGCGGCTGTGCGCAGGCTTGCGCTGCCGGCGATCGAGCGGCTGGGTACAGGCCTTGCCAAACCTGCCGAGCCGGTGGCCCGATCCGCCGCGCCCGCCGCCCGAGCCCCACGCCATGGACGACAGCGCCAACGACCCCGCCATGCCGAGCACGCGTCCGCAGGTGCTCTACATCGAGGACGACGCGACGCACCGCACGCTGATGCAGGCGCTGTTCAAGCTGCGTCCGCACCTCGAGCTGGTGCTGGCCGCCGACGGCGCCGAAGCGACCGCGCTCGCGCCCACGCTGCACCCGAGCCTGCTGCTGCTGGACATCCGCCTGTCGGACTGCCTGGGCAGCGAACTGCTGCCGCTGCTGCGGCTGCGTTTCGGCTGGAGCGCGGCACCGGCGGTGGCGGTGACGGGCGAGCCCGGCTACACGCCCGCGCGCGGGCCGTTCGACGAGGTGTGGACCAAGCCGCTCGACCTGCCGCTGGTGCTGCACCGCCTCGACCACTGGCTGCCCATCGGCCGCGCCGGCGACACGACGCGCGGCAGCCCCGGCACCCGCCGACAAAGCGTTACGCCGCGTGCCCATTGAGGCACGGGCACGGGCGTTGCCGTCCAGGTCCTGCGGTGCTCGCCGCCGCTGCGCAGTCTGCGCAGCGGCAAGGCCGAGCGGTTCGTCAACGCCCTCAACGGAGCAACTTTCATGAAGAGATCCTTTCAACTGACCGCGGCCGCGGTGGCTTGTATCGCACTCGTCGGTGGCCTCGCCTATGCGCAGACCGGCACGGGCTCGAGCGGCGGCAGCGCCGGCACGTCGGCCACCGGCGGCACGGGCAACAGCGGCTCGACGGGCGCCGGTTCGGGCTCGACGCCTGGGCCGGGCGCGGTGGGCCAGACCGGCTCGCAGCCCCAGCGCGCCGGCACGACCAGCGGCGCCAACAGCACCACGGGCACGACCAGCGGCACGACGGGCACGACGGGCAGCACCAGCGGCACGATGGGCACCTCGGGCACGACCAGCGGTGCCACCGGCACCACCGGCACGACCAGCGGCGCCACCAGCAGCACCACGGGCACGGGCACCTCGGGCGCCACGGGCAGCACCCTGCAGGGCAGCAGCACGACGGGCACGACGGGCAGCAGCATGGGCGCCGGCACCACCAGCGGCACCATGGGCGGCACGACGAGCGGCGCGCGTTCGACGACGACGGCCGACCCGGCGCTGCGCAACGGCACGACCACGGGCACGACCGGCAGCACGATGGGCGGCACCGGCAGCACGGGCAGCACGATGGGCGGCACGGGCAGCAGCGGCATGAGCGGCTCGGGCAGCTACGGCTCGGGCACCGACGCCTCGGGCAACCAGCGCGCTGCCCGCCGCGACCGCGGCTGACGCGTGATGTGAGTGCACCGCGCGCGGCGCCCGTTCAGGGCACCGGGCGCGGGGGCACGGACAGCGGCGGCGCCTGCGTGGCGCCGTTGGTCATTTCAGGCCGGCATCGCGCGGCGCGAAGGCGAACACCTCGTGCAGCGGCCGCGTCTCGGGCAGCAGGTAAACGGCCGCCTGGTCGCGCGGCAGGTGCGCGAACACGGGCTTGACATGCTCGTCGTAGAAGCGCGTCGGCACGTTGATGCAGCCGTAGGAGATGCGGTTGTCGGCCACCGTGGGGCTGGCCAGGCGCTCCAAGCGCCGGTCGGCCCTGTTGGTGGTGAGCACGCGGTGCATCGACACGCCGGCGTCGTAGTCCACCCAGATGACGTCCTCGCCGCGCAGGTTGCGCCCGGGCTCCACGCCGAAGCGCCCCGCCGGCGTCGTGCGCTCGTGCGGCAGCACCTGCTCGAGCGGCTTGTCGCCGACGCCGGGCACGGTGTGGTCGCCGACGGCCAGACCCAGCAGCACCGGCGCGCTGGCGCGCACGCGGCCCGAGGGCTCGAAGACCCACAACCGCGCGGCGCGCTTGTCGATCACCATGAACGGCTGCTGCCGGTGGTCCCCGCTGGCCAGCACCCAGCCGAGCAGCGTGCGGGCATCGGCGGTGAGCGGCGCGGCCGCGGCGCTCGGCGCCTTGGCCGATGCGGCCGCGGCACGGCGCGCCGCCGGTTCGCGCGTGGCGTCCGCCTTGGCGGTGGCGGCGACGGCGCCCAGGCTGCCGCACACGGCGACGAGGGCGATCAGGCAGGGGCGCAGATGGCGCGGCAGGCGCGCTGGACGCGTCGGATTCATGGTGGCGGCGAGGGCGGCGGCGCTTGCGGCGCGGCCGTGGCGATGCGGTGGACGAGGTGCAGTTTACGGAGTGCGGGAATCGACAGCACGAAGGGGTAGAAATCGGCCACGCCCATGCTGCGCGACAGCTCGTTGAGCACGCCGGTGAGTTCCATCCAGGCGTTGACGAGGGTGAGGAACGCCTGGTCGTCGCCCTCCAGCGCATCGGCGCCGAACGGTTCGTACTCCAGTTGCACCAGGCTGCCGTCCAGGCCGAAGCTGCGCGCGGTGTCGAGCGTGTCGCGCAGGTGCAGGTAGTGGGCCCAGGTCTCGGCCCAGTCCTCCCACGGGTGGCTCGAGGCGTAGGCGCTGATGTGGCGCGTGTTCCAGTCGGCCGGCGCGCCGTTGGCGTAGTACGTCTTGAGCGCTTTGCCGTAGTCGGCGCGCTCGTCGCCGAAGGCGGCGCGGTAGGCCTCGAGCCAGGCTTCGTCGGGCTCGACCAGGCGCTGCCAGTAGTAGTGGCCGCTTTCGTGGCGCAGGTGGCCCAGCAGCGTGCGGTAGGGCTCGTGCAGGTCGGTGCGGCGCTGCTCGCGGCGCGCGTCGTCGGCCTCCTCCACGTCGATGGTGATGATGCCGTCGGCGTGCCCCGTGGTCACCGGCGGGCCGCCCGGCGGGGCACGCAGCAGGTCGAAGGCCAGGCCGTGCTCCGGGTCCTCGCTCACCTTGGACTGCACCGGCAGCTCGAGCCCGATCAGCTGCGAGACCAGCCGGCGCTGCGCCAGCGACAGGCGCAGCACGTAGGTGGCGTTGTCGGCGTCGCTCACGTCGGGCAACGTGCGCGTCAGGCGGCAGCAGCGGCACAGCGTGCCTTCGCCGTCGGCCTCGGGCACCAGCCAGTTGCACGCGGGTGCGCCTTCGAAGTTGGGGCAGCGGCGCCAGGTCATGCCGCCCTTGGCCTGGCCGTAGCGGCGCCACAGGCCGTCGCGGCCGGGCACGGGCTCCAGCGGCAGCAGGTCGCGCCGCAGCGGGCAGTAGCCGAGCGGCGTGCTGCACGCCAGGCACTGGCTGTTCGGAAAGAACACCGGCCGTTCGCAGCGGCATTGATAGGCGCGCGGGACGATCGGCGGGGGAAACGCGGGTGGCGTGCGGGGCAGCATGGTGGGCGTCAAGTGCAAGCGCTGTGCCGGGAGCATGCCTTGCCGCCGGCGCCTCCCATGACCGACACCGCTGCATCCCCTCCCCGATCGTCTTCCACCGCCGCCGCCGGCGCTGCGGCCGGCAGCCGCTTCGCCGACGCCGCCGCCGCGCGCCAGGCCGTGGCGCTGGCGCTGCCGATGATCGACGCCCAGCTGCGCGACCCGGCCGTCAGCGGCCTGGGCGTGCTGCACCTGGTGCTGATGGACCCGGCGCTGACGCCGGCGCACTGCAGCTTCGAGGACGCGGTGCTGCACGAGCAGTCCATCGGCGACCGCGACCGCTGGGACGTGGACTACGCCGCGTATGCCCGCGCCAAGGCGCGCCTGAGCTGGCGCCACGGCATGGACAGCCGGCGCCTGCAGGCGCTGCAGCCGCACCGGCTGACCCAGGGCGAATCGCTGCTCTGGGGCGGCGTGTGCCTGGACGGCATCGTCGTCGCGGCCAGCGGCGCCATGCCGCAGTGGGATGAAGCCTTCTCGCTCGCGGTCGCCGGCAATCTGCGCGCAATCGCCTGGCAGCAGGCCGACGCGGCGCGCCGCTGACGGCAAAAACTGCCGGCTGGGCACCGCACCGGCGCCTGCAGAGCCGGGAACGCGGCTCGCCTCGTGGATCGCACGCCGTCGGGCGGACCGCCGCGCGCCCATCCACCAGGGTGAGCGCGGGTCCGACCGTCGGCCGCGCCGCGGGCCCGTCGCCGGCGGCGCCCATCCCACGACCCACCTTCTGCCGACGCACCATCGCATGACCTCCACACCCGCCCTGCTCTCCACGCCCACCGCCGCCACCGCCTCGCTGCGCGGCCGCGTCGTGCTCATCACCGGCGGCTCGGGCGGCCTCGGCTCGGCCATCGCCGAGGTGCTGGGCGAATGCGGCGCGCGCATCGTGCTGGCCGACGTGGCCGCGCAGCGCGCCCAGGACCGCGCCGCGGTGCTGTCCGAGCGCGACATCGACGCCATCGCCCTGCCGCTGGACGTGAGCGACGCCGCGCAGTGCGAGCAGGCGCTGTCGACCGTCAAGCAGCGCTTCGGCCGGCTCGACGCACTCGTCAACAACGCGGCCATCGACGTCACCGCGCCGATCAGCGAACTGTCGGCCGAGGACTGGCAGCGCATCCTGCTCACGAACCTCGGCGGGCCCTTCCTCATGGCCAAGCACGCCGCGGCGCTGATGGCCGGGCAGGAGGGTGGCGGCCACATCGTCAACATCGCCTCCACCGCGAGCAAGCGCGCCTGGCCCAACGCCAGCGCCTACCACGCCACCAAGTGGGGCCTGCTCGGCCTGTCGCACGCGCTGCACGCCGAGCTGCGGCCGGCGGGCGTGAAGGTCTGCGCCGTGGTCGCCGGCGGCATGCGCACGCCGTTCCTGCTGGACCGCTTCCCCGACATCGACCCCGGCGTGCTGCAGGACCCGATGAACGTCGCGCGCACGGTGGCCTTCGTGCTCACGCAGCCCGACGAGACCACCATCCCCGAGATCACCGTGCTGCCGGTGCGTGAAACCTCCTGGCCCTGACGACCAGGCGCGCTCGCGCCGCACCGAGCCCGCCGGCGAAGCGCTGCCGCGCTCGCGCACCGTGCTGCTGCTGGTGGACGTGATCAACCCGCTCGACTTCCCGGGCGCGGACGACCTGCGGCCCGGCGCGCTGGCGGCGGCCGAGCGCATCGCCGACCTCAAGCGGGTGCTGCAGGCCGAAGGCTGCGCGGCCATCTACGTCAACGACAACTTCGGCCACTGGCAGAGCGACTTCGACCAGCTGCTCGCGCACTGCCGGCGGCTCAACGCCGGCTCGCGCCGGCTGGTCAAGCTGCTGGCGCCGGCGCCGGGCGACCTGACCGTGCTCAAGCCGCGCTACTCGGCCTTCGACCAGACGCCGCTGGAGCTGCTGCTGTCGCGCATGGGCACGCGCGAGCTGGTGATCGCCGGGCTGGCCGCCGACATGTGCGTGCAGTTCAGCGCGGCCGACGCCTTCGTGCGCGGCTTCAAGCTGTGGGTGCCCGAGGACTGCATCGCGGCCGAATCGCCCGAGCGCCAGGCACTGGCGCTGGCCTGGATGAAGACGACGCTGCGCGCGCGCATCGGCCCCAGCACGGCTCGCACAGCCCGTACGGCCGGCGCGACCGGCACGCCCCGAACGACCGGCACGAAGGGCGACGCTCGGGCGCGCCGCCGTGCCGGCTGAACGCCGAGGCCATCACCCTTGCCGACGCTCGACCGCATGCCGTCCCACGAACCGGACCCCGCGACCCGCGCGCGCCATGCGGCCTGGCGCGCGGCGCGGCGCGTGCTGGCCATCCGAATCGACAACCTCGGCGACCTGCTGATGACCACGCCGGCGCTGGCCGCGCTGCGCGAGGGCCTGCCCGGCGCGCAGCTGGTGCTGCTGGCCTCGCCCTCGGGCGCTGCGCTGGCGCCGCACCTGCCGATGCTCGACGCCATCTGGCCCTGCGCCGTGCCCTGGGTGCGCGGCGAGCAGCGGCCGGTGGCCGACGACCATGCGCTGCTCGCGCGCATCGCCGAGGCGCGCTTCGACGCCGCCGTGATCTTCACCGTCTGCACCCAGAGCGCCCTGCCCGCGGCGCTGTTCTGCCGCCTGGCCGGCATCCCGCGCGTGCTGGCGCACAGCCGCGAGAACCCGTATGCCTTGGTGAGCGACTGGGTGCCCGAGCCCGATCACGTCGGCGGCGCCGCTGCGGCCGGGCGCGCACCGCCCCGCCACGAGGTGCAGCGCCAGCTCGACCTGGTGGCGCACGCCGGCTTCACCTGCAGCGACGCGCGGCTGCGCTTCGCCTTGCGCGACGCCGACCGCCAGGCGCTGGCGCAGCGCCTCGCCGCGGCCGCGCTGGCGCCGGGCCGGCGCTACGCCGTCGTGCACCCGGGCGCCAGCGCGCCGTCGCGGCGCTGGCCGGCCGAGCGCTTCGGCGCCGCGGCGGCGCAGCTGGCGGGTGCCTCCGGCCTGTCGATCGTGATCGCCGGTGACGCCGGCGATCGCGCACACGTCGACGTGGCGCAGGCGGCCTGCCGCGCCGGCGGCGTCGAGCCCGTCGTGCTCGGCGGCGGGCTGACGCTGGGCGAACTGGCCGCGCTGATCGACGGCGCCGCGGTGCTCGTCGCCAACAACAGCGGCCCGGCGCACCTGGCCGCGGCGCTGGGCACGCCGGTGGTCGACCTGTACGCCCTGACCAACCCGCAGCACACGCCCTGGCAGGTGGCGCATGCGGTGCTCAACCGCGACGTGCCCTGTCGCGACTGCCTCAAGAGCCAGTGCCCGCACAGCCACCACGCCTGCCTCACGGGCGTGCCGGCCGAGGAGGCGGCGAGCGCCGCGCTGGCACTGCTGGCCGGCGCCCGGCCGGGCCCGCGGCCATGGCACGGGCGCGACGGGCCGACGGGGCCTGCCGAACCTGCCGAACCCGCCGCCACCGCGGCCTGACGAGGACACCTTCGATGATCACGCTCGGCATCAACGCCGCCTTCCACGACAGCGCCGCCGCGCTGGTGATCGACGGCGTGCCCGTCGCCGCGGCCGAGGAAGAGCGCTTCACGCGCATCAAGCACGCCAAGCGGCCGCTGCCCTTCACCGCCTGGGAGCTGCCGTTCCACGCCATCGCCTGGTGCCTGCAGGACGCCGGCGTCACGCTGGCCGACGTCGACCACGTGTCCTACAGCTTCGAGCCGCGCCTCTTCGCCGCCGGGCGCGACGATCTGCCGCTGGACGGCAGCCACATCCGCCTGCCGCTGCAGCCGTCGGCCGAGCGCGACCCCCGGCTCGCGCCCTGGGACAGCCCGTGGGACCCGCTGTTCCTGACCGCGGTGGTGAACGCGCCGCGCCAGCTCAACGGTGGTGCGCCGCACCACCTGCAGAAGGCGCTGCACGGCGAGCGGGGCAGCGGTGCCTTCCAGGGCCAGTGGCACCACGTGGCGCATCACCTGGCGCACCAGGCCAGCGCCTTCATGGCCGCGCCGTTCGAGCGCTGTGCGGTGATGACGCTCGACGGCCGCGGCGAGCGCGCCACCACCACCTACGGCGCCTGGCGCGACGGCCCCGGCGGCCGTCACTACCAGGCGCTGGGCCAGGTGGAGATGCCGCACTCGCTGGGCATGCTCTACGAGCAGGTCACCAGCCACCTCGGCTTCCTGCATTCGAGCGACGAATACAAGGTGATGGCGCTGGCGGCGATGGGCGAGCCGCGCTGGGCCGACGTGCTGCGCGAGCACCTGCGCGTGGTCGACGGCGGACGCTTCACGCTCGCGCCGATCGACTTCGCGTCGTTCGCCGGGCCCCAGCGCGTGCCCGGCAGCCCGATGGCGCAGGCGCACTTCGACCTCGCCGCCTCGGCCCAGCTCGTGCTGGAAGAGACGGCGCTGGCGCTGGCGCGTTGGCTGCACCAGGCCAGCGGCGAACGCCACCTGGCGATGGCCGGCGGCGTGGCGCTCAACTGCCTGATGAACGCGCGGCTGCGCGACGAAGGCCCGTTCGACGCGGTGTGGATCCAGCCCGCCGCCGGCGACGCCGGCACGGCGCTCGGCGCCGCGCTGTGGACCGACGCCCGCGCGCGGCTGCCGGCCGACGCGCGCGGGAGCGCGCCACCGCACGCAGGCGCCGGCGACGACGTGGCCGCCGGCGTGCCGCTGGCGCCGCGCCGCTGGACCATGCACGACGCCTACCTCGGCCCGCAGTGGGACGACGCCGCCATCGAGCAGCAGCTGCGCTGGGCCAAGCTGCCGTACGAGCGGCTCGACGGCGACGCGGCGCTGGTGCAGCGCACGAGCCAGCTGCTGCAGCGCAACGCGATCGTCGGCTGGTTCCAGGGGCGCATGGAGTGGGGCCCGCGCGCGCTGGGTGCACGCTCCATCCTGGCCTCGCCGATCACGCCCGAGATGCAGCAGCGTCTCAACGAGCTGAAGGACCGCGAAGACTTCCGACCCGTGGCGCCGGTGACCACGCAGGAAGCCTTCGGCGACTGGTTCACGCCGGCGGACGCCAACGGCGGCCGGTCGCCGTTCATGCTCTTCACCTTCGATGCCCGGCCGGGCCGGCGCGAGCGCATTCCGTCGGCCTGCCACAGCGACGGCAGCGCGCGCGTGCAGACGGTCGAGGCGGCGCGCCACCCGCGGCTGCACGCGCTGCTCGAGGCCTTCGGCCAGGCCACCGGGGTGCCGGTGCTCGTCAACACCTCGTTCAACGTGCGCGGCCAGCCTATCGTGTGCAGCCCGAAGGACGCGCTCGAGGCCTTCTGGGGCACGCCGCTGGACGCGCTGGTGATCGGCTCGTTCGTGCTCGTCAAGCCGGGCTTCGAAGGCGGCCCGGAGGCGCGCCCGTGACGGCGGCCATCCGCTTCGGCAACGGCGCCGCGCGCCAGCCGCGCATCGCCGCGGCCTGGGCCGACGCCACGCCGGGCCCTGCGGGCGAGCTGCGGGTCTCCGTGGTCGTGCCCACCTGCGGCCGCATCCCGCTGCTGATGCGCTGCCTGCACGCGCTGCTCCAGCAGAGCATCGGCTGGCAGGCCTTCGAGATCCTGGTGGTGGACGACGCGCACGACAAGGCCACGCGCCACGCCGTGCAGGCGCTGGCGCGCACGTTGCCGCCGCACGTGCTGCACTACCTGCGGCCGGCCGGCACGCCGCGCGGCGGCCCGGGCGCGGCGCGCAACCGCGGCTGGCGCGCCGCGCGTGCGCCGCTGGTGGCCTTCACCGACGACGACACCGTGCCCGACCGCGACTGGCTGCGCGAGGGCGAGCTGGCGATGCGCACCACCCGCGCCGTCGCCGTGGCCGGCCGCGTGGTGGTGCCGCGCAACGCCGCCAGCGACGACGCGCCCACCGACCACGAGCTGATGACGCGCGGGCTCGAGACCTCGGAGTTCGTCACCGCCAACGCCTTCGTCTGGCGCCGCGCGCTGCGCGCCGTGGGCGGCTTCGACGAACGCTACCGCCGGCCCTGGCGCGAGGACTCCGACCTGCAGTTCCGCCTGCAGCGCGAAGGGCCGGTCCAGCGCGCGGAGGGCGCCGTCGTCGTGCACCCGGTGCGGCCCGAGCGCTGGGGCGTGTCGCTGCGTCAGCAGAAGAACGTCTTCTACGACGCGCTGCTGTACCGCGAGCACCCGAAGACCTACCGCGAACGCATCCGCCGCGTGCCGCCCTGGGACTACTACGCCATCGTCGCCTCCACGCTGCTGGCCGCGGTGCTGCTGGCCGCGGGGCAGCCCGCCGCAGCCGCCGTCGCCGGCACGCTGGCGCTGGGCGGCTGCCTGGGCCTCGCGGTGCGGCGCCTGCAGCGCACCAGCCGGCGCCCGGCGCACGTGCTGGAGATGGTCGCCACCTCGCTGCTCATCCCCTACCTGTCGGTGTACTGGCGGCTGCGCGGGGCCTGGCACTTCCGCGTCTGGTTCGTGTAGGGACGTTCGCCACACGCGCCTGCGCCACCGCGTCGATGCCACAACGCCCCCACATCCACGCCACGCCGCGGCGCGCCACTTGCCCGACGACCGTTCACCCGCTCCGCCCTCCCACCGTGACCCGCAGACGCTAGGTCACGTCCGGCCACCTTCCCCTGCAGCACCGCGCCCATGACCACCTCGCGCTCCAAAGCCCTGCCCGGCCCCGTGCTCGTCACCGGGGCCGCCGGCTTCGTCGGCAGCCACCTGTGCGACCGCCTGCTCGAGCGCGGCCACCAGGTGCTGGGGCTCGACGACCTGTCCACGGGCGACGTGGCGCACCTGCAGCACTTGCAGCACAACCCGTCGTTCACCTTCATCCGCCACGACGTGACGCTGCCGCTTCCGCCGCAGACGCGCGACGTGGCGCGCATCTTCAACCTGGCCTGCCCGGCCAGCCCCGCCTACTACCAGCGCCACCCGGTGGCCACGGTGCTGGCCAGCACGCTGGGCGCGTGGCGGCTGCTGGAGCTGGCCTGGGTGACGGGCGCGCGGCTGCTGCAGGTGTCGACCAGCGAGGTCTACGGCGACCCGCAGGTGCACCCGCAGACCGAGGACTATTGGGGCCACGTCAACCCCAACGGCCCGCGCAGCTGCTACGACGAAGGCAAGCGCTGCGCGGAAGCGATGGCCTATGCCTACGTGCGCGAACGTGCCGTGAGCGTGCGCGTGGCGCGGCTGTTCAACTGCTACGGCCCGCGCCTGCGCCCGGGCGACGGCCGCGTGGTCAGCAACTTCATCGTGCAGGCGCTGGCCGGCAAGCCGCTCACGGTGTACGGCAGCGGCCTGCAGACGCGCAGCTTCTGCTACGTCGACGACACCGTGGCCGGCCTGCTGGCGCTGATGGACAGCGACGTGCACACGCCGGTGAACATCGGCAACCCGCACGAGCACACCATGCTCGAGCTGGCCGAGCGCGTGCTCGCGCTCACCGGCAGCACGTCGCGCGTCGAGCACCACCCGCTGCCGGCCGACGACCCGCAGCGCCGCCGCCCCGACATCGACCTGGCCCGCACCGAGCTGCGCTGGCAGCCGCGCACGTCGCTCGACGACGGCCTGCAGCGCACCATCGATTACTTCCGCGCCCACGCCGATGCCGGCGACGGCGCACGGCCGGCCGCCGGCGCGAAGACGCGCGCCGCCGCGCTGCGCGAGCTGGCGCCGGCGTCGCGCTGGTAGCGGCCGCTGCCGCGGCTGGGGAAACGGTCCGTCGCTTCAGCCGGGCGCGGCGGCGGCCGCCAGCAGCCGTGCGTGCAGCGCGTCGGCGGCCTCGTCCCAGCCGGGCGCAGGCGGCGCGGTCCGCTCGTCCGTCACCGCCTCGAAGCGGCCGTCGCGCCAGGCGAGCAGCGGCACGCCGGCGGCGGTGATCTCCTCGGCCGACAGCAACGGTGCCGTCGGCCACGTGGCCGTCGCGCCGGGTTCGACGCCACCCGAGGCGGTCGAGGCAGCCGGCGCAGCCGGGCCGTCCTCGCGCACGGGGCGCCAGGCCGCCTGCCAGCCGCGCATCAGCGCGGGCCACAGGCGGTACGGCACGTCACCCAGCGCGTGCACGTTGGCCAGGGCCGGCAAGCCGGCCGCGTCACCCGGGCCGATCAGCACGAACTGCAGGTCCGGCCGCGCCGTCGCGGCGGCGACGAGCTGCACCGGGTCGATCGCCGCCAGCGGCCCGGCGCAACCGATGCGCGGCGTGGCGATGCCCATCTGCAGCCGGGCGGCTTCATCGGCCTCCCAGCCACCGGTCGGCGCCGCGGCGAAGTGCGCCACGTCGAGCGGCCAGCGTTCGTCCGCTCGGTCGACGACCCAGCGGCGCTGGCCCAGCGCCAGGGCGGCCGAGGCCAGGGCCTCGCAGGCCAGCCAGCAGACCGCGCCCTCGGGTGCCGTCGACCGCCAGCGGTCATCGACGACCCGCCATGCGGCGTCGGCGTCGGCCCCGGCGCTGCGCGGCACCCACGCCTGCAGCCAGGGGCCGAGCGGGACGACGTCGACGCGGTCGGGCCCGTCGCCGGCGTCGCCCACGGGCTCGACGGCGACCACGTGCCAGCGCCCGGCCAGCCGCCGCAGCCGCTGCCAGGCCGGGGCGCGCGCATCGCCGTGGCGCGCGTCGACGAAGGCCAGCAGCCGCGGTGGCGACAGGCCGTCGTGCCGTGGCAGCGCCGCCTGCCAGGCGTGCAGCGCGCGCTGGTACTCGGGATCCGGCACGCGGCGCAGGTCGTCGGGCCCCTGCACGTGCCACAGGCCGCAGCGGTGCCAGTGCGCCGGCTCGTCCCAGTCGGGCCGGTCGAGCAGCGGATAGAGCGTCAGCCCCTGCACCGGCACGCCGCGGCCGCGTGCGCTGCGCACCTGCTCGGCCATGTCGTGCAGCCAGGCGGCGCGGCCGATGCCGACGTGGCTGGTCTCGGCGACGATCAGCGGCTTGCCGTAGCGCTGCCACGCGGCCTCGAGCAGCCGGGCCGGCAGCGCCCGGCGCCAGCACTGCTCGTGCCAGCGCAGGCGCTTCTCGGTGACCAGCTCCCACTGGCTGCTGTGGTAGTGGTTCACGCCCAGCAGGTCGATGGCCTCCGGGCTGCCGCCGAGCTCGGGCTCGCGCCGGCCGCTCAGCAGGTCCCAGGCCTGCCATTGCCAGCTGGCCACCTGCTCGGCCTGCTCGGCCAGCTCGGGCCGGTCGAGCGGCGGCACCACGTGCACCACCGGCTCGACGTGCAGCATCAGCGCCGCGGGGTTCACCTCGCGCAGCGCGCGCACGCCGGCCAGCGCCGCCTTCACCAGCCGGCGCTTGACCGCAAAGCCGCTGATCGCCGAGGTCTCGCCGTCGACTTCGGGGCAGTTGTTGGGCGGGTGCAGCATGTGCGGCATCGACGCCGCCCAGGCCAGGTAGCCGATCTCGTTGACCGGCGTGAACACCGGCCGGCCCGCGCCGCCGCCCAGCGCGCGCCCGGCGGCGGCGCACCAGCGCGCGAAGCGCTCGACCAGGCGGTCGTCGTGCAGGCTCAGGTCGGCGGGCAGGCCGTAGTGCATCAGCGTCCACAGCACCTGCAGGCCGTGGCGCCGCGCACTGGCCTCGATGGCGACCGCACGGCTGAAGTCGTGGCGCCCCGGCTCGGGCTCGGACAGCCGCCAGCCGACGCTTTCGCGCACCGCGGCCAGGCCCGCCGCGGCGGCGCGCGCGTGGTCCTCGTCGATGGCGTCGACGTGCCCCGTGGCCAGTGCCAGGTCGAGCGCGTCGCCGCGGCCGTTGACGTGGTCGGCGGCTTCGTAGCCGCCGATCCAGAAGCCGTTCAGCAAGGCGGCGCCTTCAGGGCACCAGGCCGAGCAGCACCTCGATCTGGCCGCACAGCGTGTGGCCGATGAAGATGTGCGCTTCCTGGATGCGCGCGCTGTGGGCGCTGGGCACCACCAGCGCCACGTCGGCCATCGCCGCCGCCGCCCCGCCACCGCAGCCCAGCAGCGCGATGCGCGAAGCCCCGAGCTCGCCCGCGGCCTCGAAGGCGCGCAGCACGTTGGGCGAGCGGCCCGAGGTGGAGATGCCGATCACGCAGTCGCCGGCACGCGCGTGCGCCCGCACCTGGCGCGCGAACACCTGCTCGTAGCCGTAGTCGTTGGCGATGGCCGTGAGCGCGGCACTGTCGGCGCACAGCGCCAGCGCCGGCAGCGGCTGGCGCTCGGTGCGCAGGCGTCCGCTCAGTTCGGCGGCCAGGTGCAGGCTGTCGCTGGCCGAGCCGCCGTTGCCCAGGAACAGCAGCTTGCCGCCGCGCGCCAGCGTGTCGGCCATGCGCAGCGCCGCATCGCAGACCGCGTCCTGCAGCGCGTCGACGGCATCGAACAGCGCCCGGTGCTCCATGAGGTTGCGGGCGAACAGGCGCGCGGCCAGGCCGCCCGAGAGTTCGGGGTCGAGCAGCGGTGGCTGCGGCTGCTGCAGCGTGGCAGCGGCGGCGCGGTCCATGGCCGGCCGGGTCAGTGGATGCGCACCGGCGCGGGCTTGCCCGGATCCTCCACGGGCGAGTGCTCGCCGGGCAGCGCCGGCTCCTCCACCTCGGGCGGCGTGGGCTCCGGCCCGCCGGGCGGCGGGTCGGTCGGGATCACGTCCGGGCCCGGTTGCGGCACCGTGTCGGGCATGGGCTGCGGCACGTGCAGCGACAGGGGTCGCGGCCGCACGGTGGTGGCGTGGTGGGCTTGCATGGCCGCGGGGCGGCAAGCCCCGTTCCCAATGAGTGGGCGTCCAGCCTTGGTGGCGGGCCGGTTGCGCCGGGCCGGGCACGCGGTTTGCGATGCGGCGCGCATGGCCTCCACCCCACGACCCCCCGTGATCCCCGACGACACCTCCAACGCCGGCGAGGAGGACCCGGGCGCCTCGCTCGACATCGGCCCCGGGGGCGCCCTGCCCGAGGACCCTGGCGTCAGTCCGCCGCCGGCCGGTGGTGCGCCGCCGGTGGCGCCCCCGGGTCGTCCCGCGCCGCCACCCGGGCCGCCGAGCCGCTGACGGCGGCCTGCGCCTCGGTCGCCTCGCGGCTCGGCGCGTGCGGCGCCTGGGCAGGCGGCGTGCAGTCGCGCAGCGAGCCGTACCGGTGGGCGTAGGCACGCGTGAACTCGGCGCCTAGCAGGAAGATCTGCGCCGAGTAGTACACCCACAGCAGCAGCACCACGAGCGACGCCGCCGCGCCGAACGTCGAGGCGATGCCGCTGCGCCCGATGTACAGGCCGATCACCGTCTTGCCGATGGTGAACAGCAGCGAGGTGATGACCGCGCCCACCAGCACGTCGCGCCAGGCCAGGCGCACGCGCGGCAGGAAGCGGTAGATGGCCGCGAAGATGGCCGTCATGAAGCCCAGGCTGACGAGGAAATCGAGCGTGTTGGCCAGCAGCAGCAGGCTCTCGCCGAACCACGGCGTCCACCAGCGCGACAGCGCCGCCAGCGCGGCGCTGACGATCAGCGACACGATGAGCAGGAAGCCGATGCCCAGCACCATGCCGAGCGCCAGCGCACGCGCCCTGATGAGGCGCCACACGCCGCCGGTCCTGGGCCGCGGCGTGCGCCAGATGCGGTCCATGGCGTCCTGCAGCTCGCTGAACACGGTGGTCGCGCCGATGAGCAGCACCACGCCGCCCACGAGCGTGGCGACGATGCCCGTCTCGGGCTTGTTGACGCTCTCCAGCAGCTGCTCGACGGTGCGTGCGCTCTCGGCGCCGATCAGGCCGGCGAGCTGCTCCATGATCTCGCCGCGCGCCGCCTGTTCGCCGAACACCAGCCCGGCCACCGAGATGACGATCAGCAGCAGCGGCGCGATCGAGAACAGCGTGTAGTAGGCCAGCGCCGCGCCCATGCTGGGCGCGTAGTCGTTGCTCCAGCCGTCGAGGGCCTCGCGCAGCAGGCGCCACATCGTCCGCATTCGCTCGCTGGCCTCCCCGTCGGGTCTCGTCGGTGTCGTCGGCTGCGGCGCCGCGCGGCGCGGCCCGTCAGCGGCTGGCGGCCGACGCGGCAGGCATGGGGTCCGACGCCGGGCTCGGCATGGGCGACGGCACGGGTGGCGTCGGCAGCGTGCCGGAGCCCACGGTGCCGGCCCCGCCCGGGGTGGTGTTGGACATGGACGGCGTGGGCGTGGTGCGGCCCGGGTCGTTGGGGATCTGCGGATCGGTGGGCCGCCGGTCGCAGCCGGCGGTGGCCAGCGCCAGGGCGAGCAGCGACGCGGCGGCGAAGGTCTTGTGCATGGACGTCTTTCGTGGAAGCGGCGTGCGCGAGGTCAGCAAGGCACATGCCCAGCGGCCGGCCGACGAGCGGCGCCGCGCGGCTCGCGCCGTCGCGCCGCTCAGCCGTCGGCGACGATCTGCGCCAGGCGCTGCGGATCGACCGGCTTGGTGAGGTGCCGGTCGAAGCCGGCGTCAAGCGCGCGCTGGCGGTCGCTCTCCTGCCCCCAGCCGGTGATCGCCACGAGCAGCGGGCGGCGGCCGCCGTCGTCGGCGCGCGCGCGGATGCAACGCGCCAGCTCGTAGCCGCTCTTGCCCGGCATGCCGATGTCGAACAGGCACACCTCGGGGCGGTATTCGGCGTAGGCCTCGAGCGCCTGCTCGCCGTCGAACGCCAGCCGCGTGTCGTGGCCCTCGAGCTGCAGCAGCGCCGCCAGCGTGTCGGCGGCGTCGCGGTTGTCGTCGGCGATGAGCACGCGGCGCGGCCGCGGTGCCGATGCCGCGGGCGGCGCGGGTGCCGCTGGGTCGCGCTCACCGGCAGCCGCGGCCGCCGCGGCGGACGCCGCATCCGCGTCCACCAGGCCCGGCGCTGCCTGCGCGGCCGCGCCCGGCGGTGCGGCACCGGCCGGCACCGCTGCCGGCGGTGCGATCGGCAGGCGCACGGTGAAGGTGCTGCCGCGTCCCCGCCCTTCGCTTGCCGCAGTGAGGCGGCCGCCATGCAGCTCCACGAGCCCCTTGGACAACGCCAGGCCGATGCCCAGCCCCGTGCCACCGCTGGCCGCGCCTTCGAGCTGGCCGAACATGCGGAAGATGGCCGGCAGCGATTCGGGTGCGATCCCGATGCCGTCGTCGGCCACGGCCACCTCCACCGTGTCGCCGTCGCGCCGCGCCAGCAGTCGCACGTGGCCGCCCGGCGGCGTGTACTTGGCGGCGTTGGTCAGCAGGTTGGCCAGCACCTGGGCGACGCGCAGCGGATCGGCGTCGAAGGCCACGTCCTCGTCGGGCAGGCGCAGCTCGAGCCGGTGCCCGCGTTCGTCGAGCAGCGGCCGCGCCGTCTCCACGGCACTGGCCACCACCTGCGACAGCCGCGTCGGCGACGTGCGCAGCGTGAGCACGCCGCGCGTGATGCGCGAGACGTCGAGCAGGTCGTCCAGGAGCAACGCCATGTGCTGCACCTGGCGCTCGATGACGCCCAGGCTCCACTGCCGGCGTTCCTCGCCGATGCCCGGCGTGGCCGCCACGCGCGCCGCCTGGCGGATCGGCGCCAGCGGGTTGCGCAGCTCGTGCGCTAGCGTCGCCAGGAACTCGTCCTTGCGCCGGTCGGCCTCGCGCAGCAGGGCCTCGTTGCGCTTGCGCTCGACGATGTCGGCCTCGAGCACAGCCCGGAAGCGCGCCTGCGTCTCGGCCAGCGCGGCCTGGGCACGCGCCCGCTCGACGAACACCGCCGCCTTGCGCGCGCAGATGTCGGCCAGGGCGCATTCGCGCTCCGTCGGTTCGCGCGGCGCGTCGAAGTGCACCGACAGCGCGCCCAGCACCGCACCCTGGTGGTTGAACATCGGCGTGCTGTGCACGGCGCGGAAGCCCGCGGCGCGGGCGGTGTCGCGCCAGTCGGCGAAGCCGGGGTCGAGCTCGGTGTCGGGCACCACCACGCGGCGCGCCTGCTGCACCGCGCGGCCGCTGGCGCCGGCGCCCAGCGGCACGCTCGCCAGACGCTGGCGCGAGGGTTCGTCCAGGCCCATGCTGGCTTCCAGATGCAACCGCGCGCCGTCGGCGTCCAGCAGCCAGACGATGCCGCGCGTGGTGCCGTGCACGTGGCCCAGCGTCTGCAGGATCAGCTGCAGCTGGCGCTGCAGCGTGCCGGCTTCGGGCAGCCGGCTGCTCAGCTCGTGCAGGTGCTGCAGGTCGTCGAGCTGCTGGCTCAGTTCGGCGCGCGTCGCGGCCAGCTGGTTGTCGACGACGCGGCGCTCGGTGATGTCGATGCAGGCGCCGCGCAGCTTCACCGCGCGCTGGCCGCTCCAGGCGAGGTGCACGCGCATCAGCAGCACCAGCGGCGTGCCGTCGGGCCGGGCCAGCGTCAGCTCGCGTTCGTCGTTGCGTGCGCCGGCGCGCAGCAGCTCCACCAGCTGGCGCCGGCTCTCGGCCACGAGATCGGGCCGGGCGCGGGCGATCCAGGCCGCCAGCGGCAGCGCCTGCGCCGACGCCGGCAGGTCCAGCAGACGCGCCAGCGCCGGCGAGACGTAGCCGGTGCCGGCTTCGAGGTCGATCTCGAAGACCCCGATGCCGGTGCCTTCGATGGCCGTCACCAGCCGCGCTTCGGCCGCGGTGGCGCGCTCGCGCACCGCGCGCAGGTGCGCGCCGAAGACGCACAGCAAGCCGCCGAAGGCGACGAACAGGCCGATGGAGACCTGGTCGGCCAGCGCGGCGACGCCGATCTCCAGTTCCGGCGGCAGCCACAGGGCCGCGCTCAGCGTGCCCAGCGCCAGCACCAGCAGGCCGGCGATGCGCCCGCCCAGCACCGAAGCCAGCACCAGGGCCGGCAGGAAGCAGACGAACGGCACCCGGTGGCCCAGCCATGGCCGCAACGACCATTGCAGGGCGAACGCGGCCCCGCCGATCGCCAGGGCGATCAGCAAGGGCCGCCAGGCATGCGGCCAGCGCAGGCGGCGGAGGGCCGGTGGCGAGTCGGACACGCGCAGGTGGGCGGACCGTGGATGATCAGCCGAGCCTAACGCAGCGACTGCCCGCCGGCCGCGCCGGCGAAGGCGCGGCGCCACCCCCTCGTCAGGCCGTCGTCTTGGGGAACAGGTGCGCCGTGAGGGCCGCCGCGTCGAGGTGGATCAGGTCCTTGGCGAGCTCGTCCTCGACGGCGCCGGCCACGTCCTTGCCGATGGCCTGGCGCAGCAGCCCCAGGAAGCGCGGCGCGGCGACGATGCGCAGCCGCTCGAAGCGCTTCTCGCGCAGGGCCTGCGACAGCGCGGCGGCCACCTCCTTGGCGAAGCGCGCGGCGCGCTGGTGCTTCTCGCTCTCGCCCGCCGACGTGGTGGCGTGGCCCACCGGCACGACGTTCGGGCTGGGGCCCGCGCGCCGGCCGTGCGCGTCGCGGTGCAGGTCGGATTCCCGCGCGTGGGCCGACGGATCGGCCAGCGCCTGGATCTCGACCAGCTCGGCACCGCGGCCGGGCAGCAGCATCAGCTTGGCGATCGCCTCGTCGGCGACCAGCACGGCCAGCGGCCCGGGCCGCGGCTCGACACCCGGCACCGCCACCATCACTTGGCGTCCTTGACCGCGTCGTGGGTGGCCTGCGCCAGCTTTAGGTGCTCCTGCAACGTGGGCAGCGTCTTGGCGGCGAAGGACTTCAGGTCGCCGTCCTTGCCGTTCTTGGCCTGCTTCTCGAACAGGTTCACGGTCTTCTTGTGGTCGTCGACCATGTGCTTCATGTAGGCCTTGTCGAAGTCCGCGCCGTCCTTCTTCATGAGCTTGTCCATCTCCTTGTGCGCCTTCTTGGGCGGCTCGGCCGGCAGCGTGATGCCGCGCGCCGTGGCGATGGTCTTGAGCTCCTCGTTCGACCGGGTGTGGTCGGCCACCATGCGCTCGGCGAAGGCCTTCACCTGCGGGTTGGTCGCCTTCTGCGCGGCGGCGCGGCCGTGCGCCACCTCGGCCATGCCGCCAGCGGCGGCCTCCTCGACGAACTTGCGGTCGCCGCGGTCCAGCGCGTTGGTGCGGCTGGCACCGCCCTGCGCCGTGCCTTGCGTCGCCGTGGCGCCGCCGGCGCTGCCGCCGGTGGAACCGCTGGTCTGGGCCCAGGCGGTGGACGCGCCGAGCAGGGCGATGGCGAAGGCGGTGGCAGTGAGCGTGCGGGTCATGGGTGTCCTCGAAGGGAAGTGATCGATGCGGTGGCGCGGCAAGCGGCGTGCGCGTGCGCCGCCGCGCCGCCGCGCCGCGGGCAGGCGGCGCGGCGGTCCGCGGGCGTTCAGTCGCCGTTCTTCTTGGGCACCTTGCCGCCGGCCTTGCGCGCCTCCGACAGGCCGATGGCGACGGCCTGCTTGCGGCTCGTCACCTTCTTGCCGCTGCCGCTCTTGAGCTGGCCCTTCTTCTGCTCGTGCACGGCCTTCTCGACCTTCTCGTGCGCCTTGGCACCGTACTTGGCCATGGGGTCTCCTTCGTCAATGGGCGTGCTGCCCGATGAGGGGCGCTGGCAAGTGACGCGCCAGCACCCGCCCCTGCGGGCACGCCACCTGCCGAAGGCCGTGCCAGACTTCGCCATGACCACCCGAGCCGACCTCCCCGCCTCCGCCCCGCGGCCCGACCGGCCGCCACCCTTCTCGCTGATCCGCGGCTTCCACCTCGCCGACTGGTTCACGCTCGGCAACGCCGCCTGCGGCGTGGGCGCGCTGTTCGCGGTGATGTCGTACCTGCAGTCCGGCGGCGTGGTGCACATCCACTTCGCCTGCGCGCTGGTGGTGGCGGCGCTGGTCTTCGACGTGCTCGACGGCCGCATCGCGCGCTGGCGCCAGCGCAGCTCGGCCATGGGGCGCGAGCTGGACTCGCTCTCCGACGTCATCTCCTTCGGCGTGGCACCGGCGGCCATCGCCTACGGCTGCGGCATGCAGGGCTTCTGGGACCGCGTCGTGCTGCTGGTCTTCGTCGCCTGCGGCGTGTCGCGCCTGGCGCGCTACAACGTCACGGCCGAGGCCCTCGCCGCGGGCAGCGACAAGGTGCCGTACTTCGAAGGCACGCCCATTCCGACGAGCGTGCTGCTGGTGCTGCTGCTGGCCGTCGCCGCCTGGCAGGGTTCGATCGGCGACTTCCTGTGGTTCGGCGGGGTCGAGATCGGCGGGCTGTGGCTGCACCCGCTGGTGCTGCTGTTCCTGGTGTCCGGCAGCCTGATGGTCAGCCGCATCCGCATCCCCAAGCTCTGACCGCCGGCGCGGCCTCCCCCGGGCGCGCGCCCCCGCCAGGGCCGTACTGGGCCCGAACACGGGCCCAAACCGCCGCCGTTTCGCCACATCGCCGGCGCCGATTGCCGATAAGCTGTGCACGTCGAGGGGAGCGGGGAAGCCAGCCACATGTCCATCAGCGGCACGCATGCAGCCGCGCCGGTCGATCCCGGCGTGGCGCTGGCCGACGAGCTGGGGCGGCTGCGCCGGCTGCGCATCCGCCAGATCTGCCTGCTGCTGGGTGCCGGGCTGCTGGCCAGCCTGCTGGCGAGCGTGTACGACCGCGACTGGACCACCGCCGCCGCGCTGGCCGCCGGCCTGGCCGTGGTGAGCGGCAGCGCCGTGCTCAACGCCCGTGGCGCGACGGCCGCCGCGGCCATCGTGCTGCTGTGCTCGCTGACGCTGCTGGCCACCGCGGTGATGGCGCTGAACCAGGGCCCGTACAGCCCGGCGGTGATGATCTTTCCCTTCGTGCTCATCGTCTGCAGCATGACGGTGGGCACGCGCGCCTTCGTCGCCCTGCTGGTGGTGATGCTGGCGGTGCTGGCCGTGATGACCTGGGCGTCAGCCTCGGGCACGGTCGACTTCTCGATGTCGCGCTACGGGCCCATCCACGGCATCTACACCGGCATCGCGCTGCTGGCCAGCGGCGTGGCGGTGCAGCTGCTGGGCGGCGACCTGCGCCGCGCGGTGCGCCGGCTGCGCACCGAGATGGACGCGCTGACCCGATCGCAGGCCCGGCTGGACCACCTGGCGCGCCACGACGCCCTGACCAACCTGCCCAACCGCGCGCAGGGGCGCGAACGGCTGCAGGCCCTGCTGGCCGAGGTCGGCCGCGAGCAGCGCGCCGCGGCGCTGCTCTTCGTCGACATCGACAACTTCACCACCATCAACGACACGCTCGGCCACGCCGCCGGCGACGCCCTGCTGGTGGCCTTCGGCGAGCGGCTCAAGCGCTGCACCCCCGCGGCCACCGAGATCGTGCGCCAGGGCGCGGACCAGTTCCTGCTGCTGCTGCCGCCGCTCGACGCCGCGGCGCAGGCCGGCGACGCGGCCGCGCGCGTGCTGCGCGCCATGGCCGAGCCGTTCAGCAGCAGCGGCGGCGCGCCGCTGGCGGTCACCTGCTCGATCGGCATCGCCGTCTTCCCGGGCGACGGCGCCGACGCCGACGCGCTGCTGAAGAAGGCGACGGTGGCGGCGCGCCACGCCAAGGAGGCCGGGCGCAACGCCTTCCGCTTCTTCGACACGGCGATGAACGCCGGCATGCTCGAAGACCTGAACATCAACACCGAGCTGAAGCTGGCGCTCCAGCGCGGCCAGCTGCAGCTGCACTACCAGCCGCTGACGCGTCTGGCCGACGGCGCGCTGGTGGGCTGCGAGGCGCTGCTGCGTTGGGAGCACCCCACGCGCGGCACCATCGCGCCCGACGTCTTCATCCCCGTGGCCGAGCGCTCCGGGCTGATCGTCGACATCGGCGACTGGGTCATCGACCACGCCTGCCGCCAGATCGCCGCCTGGCGCGGCGGCCCGCTCGACGGGCTGGTGGTGGCGGTCAACACCTCGGCGCTGCAGTTCAAGCGCGGCACCATCGCCAGCGTCGTGGCGCAGGCGCTGCAGCGCCACGGTGCACCGCCGTCGCGGCTGGAGGTTGAGGTGACCGAATCGGCGCTGATCCACGACGCCGACGCCTTCGTCGCCGTGCTCAGCCGGCTGAAGAGCCTGGGCGTGCACCTGGCCATCGACGACTTCGGCACCGGCTACTCCAACCTGGCGTACCTGCAGCGCTTCGACGTCGACAAGCTGAAGATCGACCGCTCGTTCGTGCGCCGGCTGCACCAGAGCGGCGCCGACCGCGCCATCGTCCAGGCCATCGTGCAGATGGCGCACAGCCTGGACCTGCAGACCACCGCCGAAGGCATCGAGGACGAGCCGACGCACGACGCCTTGCGCGCCATCGGGTGCGACCTCGGCCAGGGTTGGCTGTTCGGCCGGCCGATGCCGGTGGCGGCCTTCGAGCGCTGGTGCGCCGAGCGCCTGGCACACCACGCGGCCACGCACTGAGCCGCAGCGGCGACGCGCCGGATCGGCCGGTCAGGCCCCGGGCGCCGACGCGACGATGCGCTCGGCCAGCTGCCACAGCGCCAGGCGGTGCGCCACGGCGATGGCCTCGCCGTCGCGCACGTCGGCCAGCGGCACGGCCAGCTCGACGGCCTGCTCGCGCAGCGCCGTGGCCGACGCGCCGCCGGTGAACCACCAGCGCGCCGACAGCCGCACGACGCGCGCCGAGGCGTCGGCCTGCAGCGCCTGCAGCTCGACGCGCAGGCGCTGCGCCACCGCGGTGCCCGTGGGCGCCGGCGCGAGCCAGACGCCGCCACCGCGCAAGCGCGCCAGGTCGGCCCGCAGCACGCGCGGCAGCGCGTCGCGCAGCGGCTCGGCCCAGCGCTGCCCGTCCAGCAGCGCCAGGCCGGCGCTGCCGTGCTGCAGCACCAGCGTCTCGCGGTCGAGGTAGGCGGGCAGGCCCAGGTCGGGGGCCAGTTCCCACGGCACCACGGGCGTCGCAGCGCGGGTCGATGCGCTGGCGGCGCCCGGAGGCGGCTCGCTGCGCAGCTGCACCAGGCGCGCCGGCGGCGGCGGCGTGCCGCAGCCGCCAAGGCCCAGCATGGCCGCGAGCCCGGTGGTGGCGAATGCGGCCGCGCGGACCAGGACCTGGCGGCGGTCGGGACGGTGATTGATGGTCATGCGGTGGCCCTCATCGCGGCACGCCGGCGCCGGGCTCGGCCCCCGACGCTGCCGGCGCCGGCGGCCGGCCGCGCAGCAGCGCGTTGGGATGGCGCTCCAGCAGCTCGGCCAGGTCGCGCAGCGAGCGCGCAGCGCGGCTCAGGTCCTGCAGCGCGCGCTCGGTGTTGCGCGCCAGCGAGCCTTCGGCGCTGGTGGTCTGGCGGATGCCGGCCGCGGCCAGCGACAGCTGTTCGGCGGTGGCGCGCAGGTCGCGCACCAGGGGCGAATCGGGCGCCAGCAGCGCCTTGGCGCTGTCGCCGGCGCCCTTCAGGCTGTCGGCGGTGGCGCTGACGTCGTCGGCCGCGCTGCCCAGCTTGTCCATCGCGCGCTGCGTGCTCGTCATGGCGCCGCGCGCCTCGGCCAGCATCGGGTCGACACGCTTCTCGGCCGCGGCGGCCACGCGGCGCAGGCTGGCGGTGGCGGCGGCCACGTCGTCGAGCACCTGCTTGAGCTGCGGCCCCTTGAGCGCCGCGCCGGCGGTCTTCACCAGCGCCGCCAGGTCGTCGAGCATGGCACGGAAGTCGACGCCCTCGAACTGGCTCTTCAGGTTCTGGATGGCCGTCGTCGTGGTCGGGATCTCGGTCAGCCCGCTCCGCGTGCCGCGCAGGTGGCGCTCGGCCCGCGGGCGCAGGTCGAGGTCGACGTACAGCTGCCCGGTGAGCAGGCTCTGCATCGACAGCTGCGCCGAGAGCCCGCGTTCGAGCAACGTCGGCAGCACCGATTCGATGCCGTTGCGCACGCCGTCCAGGCCGCGGATGGCGTCGGGGTCGAGGTCGGCGACGACGGGGATGGCGAAGTTGTCGGCGTTGCGGTCGTAGAAGATGCCGATCGAACGCACGCTGCCCACGCGCACGCCGCGGAAGACCACCGGCGCGCCCTTCTCCAGCCCGTAGATCGAGTTGCGGAAGTACATGACGGCGCGCTCCTTGCGCTCGAACAGCTCGCCGCCGGCGACGACGATGAGCACGGCCGCCAGCAGCGCCAGGCCGGCGACGACGAAGCTGCCGATGAGCAGCGGGCTGGCGCGCCGGCTCATGGCGTGCCTCGCCCGTCCAGCGCCGTGGCGGCCGCACCGCGCGTCAGGAACTCGCGCACCACGTCGGGCCCGTGCTCGCGCAGGTCGGCCGGCGGGCCCAGCGCGGCCATCGTCTGCGTGGCGGCGTCGATGAAGAGCGCCCGGTCGGCCACGGCGAAGATGCTGTCCAGGTCGTGCGTGACGACGATGACGGTGGTGCCCAGGTCGCGGCACAGGTGCACGATCAGCTCGTCGAGCCGCGCCGCGGTCAGCGGGTCGAGGCCGGCCGACGGCTCGTCGAGGAACAGCAGCGGCGGATCGAGCGCCATGGCGCGGGCGATCGCCGCGCGCTTGCGCATGCCGCCCGACAGCGCCGCGGGCTCGACGTCGAAGGCATCCGCCAGGCCCACCAGCGCCAGCTTGAAGCGCGCCTGCTGCTCGCAGGCCTCGGCGTCGAGCGTGCCGATCAGTTGCAGCGGCAGCATGACGTTCTCGCCGACGGTCATCGACGACCACAAGGCGCCGGCCTGGAACATCACGCCGAACTCGCGCCGCAGCGCGGCCACGGTGGCGTCGTCGCTGGCGTAGAGGTCGCGGCTGCCGAAGCACACGGTGCCGGCCGCCGGCGGATGCAGGCCGATGAGGCAGCGCAGCAGCGTGCTCTTGCCGCCACCGCTGCCGCCGATGATGGCCAGCGCCTCGCCGCGCCGGACCTCGAAGTTCATGTCGCGCAGCAGCGTGCGGCCGGGCACCGCCAGCTCGAGCCCGCGCACGCGCAGCAGCGTGGCGCCGTCGTCGGGCTGGCGCTCGGCGCCGGCCGTGGACGGCGTGTCGCTGGCCGATGCCGGTGGCGGGGGGCTCAGGGTGGCGTCCATGGGTGCGGTCGGTGGTGCAGGCGGCTAGACGTCGAAGCGCTGGAAGATCACCGTCAGCACCGAGGCGCTGCAGACGATCCAGACGATGCTCTTCACCACCGACTGGGTCACCGCATCGCCCACGGCCTGCGCGCTGCGCCCGGCGTACAGGCCCTGGCGGCAGCCGGCCAGCGCCACCAGCACGCCGTACACGCTGCCCTTGATCAGGCCGACGGCGACGTCGCCACCGGCCAGCGCCAGGCGCGTCTTGGCGAGGTACTCCTCGGCCGGCACGCCGTAGATCCACATCGCCGCCAGCCAGCCGGTGCTCATGCCCACCGCCGCGCCGAAGGCGGTGAGCAGCGGCGCCACGAGCAGCAGCGCCAGCACGCGCGGCAGCACCAGGTGGCTCACCGGGTCCACGCCCAGCGTGCGCAGCGCGTCGAGCTCGTCGCCGGCGCGCATGGCGCCCAGCTGCGCGGCGAAGGCGGCGCCGACGCGGCCCGAAAGGATCACGCCCACCAGCAGCGCCGCGATCTCGCGCACCACGCTCACGGTCATGAGGTCGGCGATGAAGCTCTTGGCACCGAAGCGCGCCAGCTGCGCCGCGCCCATGTAGGCGAGGATCAGGCCCACCATGGCGCTGACCAGGGCGACGATGGGCATGCTGCGCGGCCCGGTGTGCTCGACGTGCCAGGCCAGGTCGGCGGCGCGCAGGTCGCCCTTGCCGCGCAGCGCGCGCGCGGCGGCGATCAGCACCTCGCCGACGAAGGTCAGGCTCTGGCGCGCGTCGTCCCACCAGCCGCGCGCCCGCTCGCCGGCGTGGCGCAGCCAGGCCGGGCCGTCGGGCGCGGCGGCGGCCGGCGTGGCGGCGGTGGTGGTGGCCGGTGGCGGCAGGGCCAGCGACAGCACCTGGCGCAGGCCCGGCGGCAGGCCGGCGAAGTCGAGGGTCGCGCCGGCGCGCTGCAGCGGCTGCAGGCGCTGCCACAGCGCGGCGGGCAGGCGTGCGTCCCAGGCGCTGAGTTCGCGGCCGTCGAGCTGCACCTGCGGCGCTGCGACGGCTGGCGCCGCCGATTCGGCCGTGCCGGTGCTGGCGGTGCCGCCGGCCGGGGTGCGGGCCGAGGCGGCGGCCGCCGCGATCGGCGTCGACAGCGCCCCGTCCGGCGGCTCGGGCAGACGCAGCGGGTCGGCGGCGCGCCAGTCGCCCGCCAGCGCCAGCACCCAGCTGCCCTCGCCCGCGCTGCGCCAGGCGGCGCGGGGCTCGGCGGGCGGCGCCGCCTCAGGCGGCGACGAGGGCGTCGAGCGGCTCGTCGCGAGCATCGGCAACGGTGGGCTGCGTGCGATCGAACGCCCGCGCGCGCGCGGCTTCGGCGGACCTGCGGTGCACGGCCGGCGCGCGGCCGGCGGGTCGGCCCGGCCCGGCCTTCATCGGTGGCGCGGCGTCATCCAGCGGGGTGGGTCGATCGGCGTCCAGGCACATGGCGGCCCTAGGGCACGCGGCGTGCCGGGGCTCGCAGGCCGAGATGGCGCATGGGCGCCGTGAGCGACTGCCGCGCCTGGGCGTAGCCGGCCCAGGGATCGGGCGCGGCGTCGAGCCAGCGCAGGTGTTCGGGCGCATTGGCCACCGTGAAATGGGCGCCGCTGGAGAGGCCCGGCAGGTCGGCCCAGTCCACCGGCATCGACACGCCCAGGCCCGGCCGGGCGCGCGCCGAGAAGGCGGCCACGGTGGTCGAGTCGGTGCCGTTGCGCAGGTAGTCGACGAAGATGCGGCCGATGCGGTTGGCCGGCCCGCTCTTGGCGACGAACTCGCCCGGCTCGGCGCGCGCCAGGTGCTCGACCACGGCGCGGGCGAAGGCGCGCACCACGTCGGCGTGCCAGCGCGCGACGATGGGCACGACCACGTGCAGGCCCTTGCCGCCGCTCGTCTTCAGCCAAGCCTTGAGTTCCAGCCGCGCGAGCAGCTCGCGCACGCGCAGCGCGCCTTCGCGCACCCGCGCGAACTCGACGCCCTCGCCCGGGTCGAGGTCGAAGACCACGCGGTCGGGCTTGTCGCGCGTGGTGAAGCGGTCGCTTTCGGTGTGGAACTCGATGGCGTTGAGCTGCGCCGCCTGCAGCAGCGCGCGGGCGCTGGCGATCTCCACCGGCGCGTCGGGCGCACGGCGGTCGTCGTGGCGCTGAAAGAACAGCGGCCCGGTGATGCCCGACGGCGCGCGCACCAGGGCCACCGGCCGGCCTTTCAGGTGCGGCAGCATGCGCGGCGCGGCCAGCTCGTACCAGCGCACCAGCGCCAGCTTGGTGGTGCGCGACGTGGGGTCGATCACCCGCCCGGGGTGCGACACCAGCACGCCGCCGACGCGCGTGCCGCCCGGCGTGCGCTTCGTGGCGGCTGCCGTGCCGCGGGTGGTGCGGGTGCTGCTGCCCGGGGACGAGGATGCTGCCGTGCCCATGGTGCGTCGCCCCTGCCGCGGCCTGCTTCAGGCGCGCTTGCGCGCCGGTTCGGCGGCGTGGCCCTTGGCAGCGTTGCCGCCACCGCGCGTGCTGCCGCCGGCGCGCGGCGCGGCCTTGCGCGGCGCGGCGCCGGCGCGCGCCGCCTTGCCGCCGTCCTTCCGGCCGCCGTCGCCGGCGCCGTCGCCCGCCCCGTTGGCCGCGCCGCCGCGGCCCGCGCCCAGGCTGCGCTTGAGCAGCTCGGCCAGGTCGACGACATTGCTGGCTTCGGGCAGCGCTTCTTCCATCGGCTCCACCGCCTCGGTGTCGCCGGCCTTGACGCGGCGCTCGATGAGCTTGCGCACGGCGTCGGCGAACCGGTCGGTGTAGCGCTCGGCGTCGAACTCGCCGGTCATGTCGTCGATGAGCCGGCGCGCCATGGCCAGCTCGGTGTCCTTCAGCCCCGCCGCCTTGCGCCCGGCGGCCGGCAGGTCGAGCTCCGAGCCGTCGCGCAGCTCGTTCGACCAGCGCAGCGTGTTGAGCATCAGCGCCGGCCCCGCCGGCACCAGCGCGGCGAGGTGCTCCTTGGTGTGCATGACGACGCGCGCGATGCCGATCACGCCGGCCTCGGCCATGGCCTCGCGCAGCAGCGCGTACACCTTGGGCGCCCCGCGGCCCGACGGCTCCATCCAGTACGGCCGGTCGAGGTAGGTGAACGGCACCTCCGGCGCCTTGACGAAGTGCTCGATCTCGATCGTCTGCGTCGAGCGCGGCAGCGCGGCCTTGATCTCGTCGTCGCCCAGCACGACGTAGCGGCCGCTCTTGTCGACCTTCACGCCGCGCACGATGTGGTCCTTGTCGATCTCCTTGCCGGTGCGCTTGTTGATGCGCTTGTAGCCCACCGGGTCCATCGTGCGCTTGTCGAGCCAATCGAAGTCGATGGCGTTGGAGGTCGCCGCCGGCACCAGCGCCACCGGCACGTGCACCAGGCCGAAGCTGATCGCGCCTTTCCAGATGCTGCGGGCGGCCATGGGGTGGTGGGCGGTGGCGGGACGCGCGGTTGTCGGGTTGCCCGGCAGTGTGCGGAGGGCCGTGGCCCGCCTTCGTCGGACGCGTTCCACGCGCCCTGTAGGTGCGCGTTCCGTGAAGCAGGTCGCACGCGGGTGGAACAAGCGCGGCGGCGTCCCCCTTTTCCCTGATTCGCGGCGGCGGGGCGTTCCCAGAATCGCCGGCCATGCAGCGCCGCACCTTCCTCGACGCCTCTGCCCGCCACCTCGCCGCCCTCGGGCTGGGCTCGCTCCTGCTGGCCGAGCCGGCGCTGGCCGCGCTGTCGCCGGCCGACGGCAACGGCCTGCCCGACATCACCGACGGCATGCTGCAGCTGGCGCTGCGCGTGCAGGAATCCGCGGACGCCGGGCGGCGCCCCTTCGCGATCGTCGACAAGCACGCGGCGCTGCTCGGCGTGTGGGCCGCGGGCGGACGGCTGTGCGGCGTGTCGCGCGCGCTGCTCGGCTCCACGCCGGGCGACCACAGCGTGCCCGGCGTCGGCGAGCGCACGCAGGAAGGCCGGCTCACGGCGTTCGACCGCACGACGCCGGCAGGCCGCTTCGAATCGACCCCCGGCCGCAACCGCGACGGCGAGGCCATCGTCTGGCTGGACTACGAGGCGGCGCTCGCCATCCACCGCCTGCGCCCCGGCGCCGGCCACGCCGAGCGCGCGCGCCGGCTCGCGACCGCGGGCGGCGCCGACAAGCGCGTCTCGGCCGGCTGCGTCGTCGTGCCGGGCGCGTTCTACGACGGCGTGGTCGCGCCCGTGCTCGGCCGCCAGCGCGGCGTCGTCTACGTGATGCCCGAGCGCGCACCGCGCCACGAGGCCTGGATGGCGTTGTGGCGCGCCGTCAGCGCGCGCCAGTTCGCGTCGGCGTTCTAGACCAGTCAGCGCACGGCGGGCGCCGCCCGGCGCCTGCTCAGCCCCCGGGCTTGCCTTCGCTCGCCTGCGCCGGCGCCACCTGCGGCGCGCGCCGCTCGAAGCGCCAGAAGAAGAAGCAGGCCACGGCCAGCGGCGCCAGGTAGTACAGCGCGCGGTAGGCCAGCAGCGCCGCCAGCAGCTCGTGCTGCGGCACCCTGGACGACAGCATGGCGATGAACACCGCCTCGAGCACGCCCAGGCCGGCCGGCACGTGGGTGATGACGCCGGCCACCGCCGCCAGCAGCAGCGCCGCCAGCACCTCGGGATAGGCCACGCGCTGCTGCAGCAGCACCCAGACGATGCAGGCGATGAGCATCCAGCTGCCCATCGACAGCAGCAGCTGCATCACCGCCAGGCGGCCCGAGGGCAGCTTGAGCACGTGGCCGCGCACGGTCCACTCGCGCCGGCGCGAGAACAGCGTCAGCGCCACGTACAGCGTGGCCACGCCGATCAGCGCCCAGCCCACCAGCGGCATCGCGGCCCGGCTCAGCGCCCAGTCCTCGGGCATCGCCGGCGGCGCCAGCAGCAGCACCAGGCCGCCGAGCATCACGTAGCCCAGCCAGTTGGTGAGCATGCTCAGGGCGAGCACGCGGGTGACGTCGGCCACCTCCAGCCCCAGCCGCGAGTACAGCCGGTAGCGGAACGCGACCCCGCCGACCAGCGACCCGAGGTTCAGGTTGAAGGCGTACGACGTGAAGGCCACGCGCATGGTGCGGCGCACGGGCAGGCCGTGGCGCGTCTCGTGGCGGCCGATGAGGTCGTAGGTGGCGTAGACGACGTGGCTGGCTGCGGCCAGCAGCGCGGCCAGCGCCAGCGTCAGCGGCGGCGTCTGCTTGAGCGAGGCCCAGGCCTTGGCCCAGTCCATGCCGCTGGCCAGCTTGGCCACCAGCACCAGCACCAGCACGATGAAGGCGATGCCCAGCCACTTCTTCGCCTTCGGCCACCACGGCTTGCGGGCGAGCGGGCCGGCGCGCTGGCCGGATGCGGGCGCGGCGGGCGCGCGCAGGGTGTCAGCGGGCATGGCAAGGTTGTCCTTCGGCGGGCACGGCGGGCGGCTGGGGCTGGGGTTGCGGCTGGGGCACGGGCTCGGGCAGCCCCTCGGGCCGCGCCAGCCGCGGCACGTGGCGCGGCAGCCAGTTGGCCCACGACGAGAAGTTGCGGATGAAGTGGAAGACGGCGAAGCCGCGCAGTTCGGCCCACCAGGCCCAGCGCGGGCGCGGCACCTCGGTGATCTCCTTGCAGGCGTGCTGCCGCAGGTGCTCGAGGTTGGCCGCCAGCTCGGCATTGAAGGCCGGGTCGCGCAGGATGACGTTGGCCTCGAGGTTGAGCGCCAGGCTCAAGGGGTCGAGGTTGCTCGAGCCGACGGTGGCCCACTCGTCGTCGACCACCGCCACCTTGCCGTGCAGCGGGCGCTGGCAGTACTCGTAGATGCGCACGCCGCCGCGGCGCAGGTCCTCGTACAGCATCTGCGCGGCCTGGCGTGCCAGCGGCACGTCGGGCTCGCCCTGCAGGATGAGCGTGACCTCCACCCCGCGCCGCGCCGCGCGCAGCAGCTCGCGCAGCAGGCGCCAGCCGGGGAAGAAGTAGGCGTTGGCGATGATCACGCGCTTCCGCGCGGCGCGGATGGCGATGCGGTAGTGGCGCTCGATGTCGTCGAAGTGCTCGACGTTGTCGCGCATCACCAGCATCGCCTGGGCGCTGCCGGCGTGCGGCGTGGGCATCGGGTGGCCGCGCTGGCGGAAACGCTCGCGCCAGCGCGACCAGCGCGCCTTCATCGCGCCCCAGCCCCAGCCGCCCAGCACCGAGCGCATGAAGGCGCGGATCTCGTCGACGATGGGCCCGTGCAGCACGACGGCGTAGTCCTGCTTGGCCTCGGGGCCGAAGTCGCCCAGGTGGTCGGCCGAGTAGTTGATGCCGCCGACGAAGGCGGTGTGGCCGTCCACCACGACCAGCTTGCGGTGCATGCGCCGCATCCAGTTCATGCGCTTGCCGAAGATGCGGATGCTGGGGTCGAAGGCGCGCACGCGCACGCCAGCGTTGGCCAGCTCGTCGAGGTAGGCGCGGCTCAGATCGGCAGTGCCGAAGCCGTCGACCAGCACGTCGACGCGCGCCCCGTTGGCCGCCGCCTGCAGCAGCGCGGCCTTCAGCGCCAGGCCGACCTTGTCCTCGAAGATGATGAAGGTCTCGAGCAGCACCTCCTTCTTCGCCTGGGCGATGGCGTCGAAGACGGCCGGGTAGAAGGCCTCGCCGTTCTCGAGCAGGCGGACCTGGTTGCCGGGAATCCAGCGGCGTTTCATGGTGGTGGGTCTCGGTGGTCGTGGTGATGGGTGAGGGTCACAGCGCGACCTCGGCGCACAGCGGCGCGTGGTCCGACAGCCGCGACCACGGGTGCCGCGGCAGCGTGAAGGGCCGCGTCGAGCGCGCGTTGCGCACGTAGATCCGGTCCAGCCGCAGCAGCGGAAAGGCCGCCGGGAACGAGCGCGCGGCGCGGCCGTCGGCCTGCACGAACACCTCGCGCAGCCCGGCGCCGTCCTCCAGCACGCGGTGCGCCCGGTCGCGCCAGTCGTTGAAATCACCGGCGACGATGAGCGGCGCGTCGGCCGGCACCTCGGTGCGCACCACGTGGCACAGCAGCTCGAGCTGCCGCTGCCGGTGCGCCTCCGACAGCCCCAGGTGCACGCACACGGCATGCACCGGCTGTGCCAGGCGCGGCACCTGCAGCTGGCAGTGCAGCAGGCCGCGCGCCTCGTGCCGCTCGAGGCCCAGCGACACGTCGTGGTTGCGGTGCGACACGATCGGGTACTTCGACAGCACCGCGTTGCCGTGGTGGCCGTGCGGGTAGACGGCGTTGCGGCCGTAGGCGAACTGCGGCCAGATCTCGTCGGCCAGGAACTCGTAGTGCGGCGCGGTCGGCCAGTCGACGATGCGCGTCGAGTGGTGGTCGTGCACGCCCTGCACTTCCTGCAGGAAGACGACGTCGGCGTCGACCTGGCGCACCGCGTCGCGCAGCTCGGGCAGCACGAAGCGGCGGTTCCAGGCGGCAAAGCCCTTGTGGGTGTTGACCGTGAGCACGCGCAGCGTCAGCAGCGCGGGCACCGGCTGGTGCGGCGGCACGCGCTGGTACAGCGGCTCGTCGGGCTGCGCGGCGGCGCTGGCGCCGTCGTGCGGCGCGGCGTCGGCATCGCCGTCGCCGGCAGCGCTGCGCGGGTGGAGGGTGTCGTCGAGGGTCATGTCGTCTCGGCGCCGGGCCAGGCGTCAGTGCGCCACCGTCTGCTCGGGCGGCGACTCGGGCGGCGTGGCGAACTCGCGCGGCGGCGGCTCGACGGGGCCGCGACGCGCCCCGCCGATCATTTCCTTGAGCCAGCCCACCAGCACGGTGGAATAGGCGTGCTGGTCGGCTGGGTTCGTGAGGCCGTGGTCGGCACCGGCCAGGCAGCGCCAGGTGAGCGAGCGCGCCTTGGTGGCCGCCTCGCGGTAGCTGGCGATGGTGGCCTTGGGGATGATCGCGTCGTTCTCGCTCTGCACGATGAGCATGTCGCCGCCGAAAGCCTGGCAGGCCTTGAGGGCGCGGTTGTCGCTCGCCGGCACCAGGCTGCCGCGGTAGCTGCGCAGGTCCTGGTCGCGGTGCAGCTGCAGCTTGGGGCTCTGCCAGCCCGATTCCATGTACAGCGCCGGCGCGCGCAGCGCCAGCCACTTCACCGGGCGCATCGTCGTGAGGATGGCGGCGAGGTAGCCGCCGTAGCTGCTGCCGACCACGGCGATGGCGTCGCGGTCGACGTGCGGCTCGCGCGCCAGCGTGTCGTAGGCGGCCACCAGGTCGGCCAGGTTCTGCTCGCGCGAGACGGTCTCGAACTGGCGCTTGGTGAGCGCGTGGCCGCGCAGGTCGAAGGCCAGGCAGACGCAGCCCAGCGCCGCCACCTCGCGGGCGCGCGCCAGGTACTGCGCCTGGCTGCCCCCCCAGCCGTGCACGAACAGCACGCCGGGGATCAGCGTGCCCGGGCTCACCAGCGTGCCGGCGATGGCCTCGCCGTCGCCGACGGCGATCTGGATCGATTCTTCAACCGTGCTGGACATCGTCCGTGCCGTGATCGCTGTCGTGCAGCTGCACGTACTTGGTAAGCCGGCCGACGTGGCGGTCGTCACCGTCGTACAGCAGCCAGGCGCCGGCCGGCAAGGCGACGTTGCCGGCGTAGAGCTCCACCGTGCTGGCGGTGACGCGCTGGCGCGAGCGGTCGGCGTCCAGCGCGAACAGCGCCGCGACCTCGGCGCCGCTCGCGCCGCCGATGCGCCAGCTCTGCTCGAGCACGCCCGACACGGTGCGGCCGGCGTCGTCGGTGCCCTGCGCCACGTCGTAGTTGGCGCGCGAGGCGAACATGCCGGGAAAGCACTGCAGCGCGGCGCGGTGGTAGCACAGCGCCTGCTCGACGGCACGGCGCACCGCCGGCTGCAGCGTCTCGCGCAGCAGGTCGTCGAGCGCACCGCGCACCACGTGCAGCGTGCTGCCGCCGTAGACGGCGTGGCCGCGGTGGTTGCGCGTCAGCGTCTGGGTGCCGTGGTAGCTGATCGTCAGGCGTCCGGCCTGCACCTGGCCGACGCTGTGCGTCACCACGTCGCGCAGGTTGCGCTCGAGCACCAGGCCGTCGGCTGCGATGCCGGCGGCGTCGAAGCCGGCCAGCAGCGCCTGCAGCGCGGCGCGGTCGTGCACCACCCACTGCGAGCCGCCGCCCACGCCGTGCGGGTGCTTGACGCGCACCGAGCCGCCTTCGAACAGCCGCTCGCCGGCGAGCAGCGCGTCCTCGACCGAGAACACCGACCAGCCGGGCAGCACCGCCTGGGCGGTGCGCGCCGCGAACTCGGCATTCCAGCCGCGGGGCGCCGCGGCGCCGTCGCGCACCAGGCCATGGCTGATCAGCTTGGTGGCCATGAAGGCCTCGGGCACGACGCCGCCGAAGACGTCGTCCACGCTCGCCACGCCCAGCGCGCGTGCCGCCTGCACGCCCACCAGCGTGTCGCTGGGCACCAGGTAGCTGGGGCTGCCCTTGAGCGCGACGCCGTGCCCGGCCTGGAAGGCGCCGCCGTAGCGGTAGCCCAGGAACTCGGCCAGGCGTTCGGCCACGCGGGCCTTGGTCGCCAGGTCGTGCGTGTCGAGCCGGGCGTCGTCACGGGTGGCGTGGAAGCGCAGGGTGGTCGGCATCGTCGCCACCGCGGCGGAGCGGCGGCGGGTCGTCACGGCCTCGAGGCCGAGGTCGGCGCTGGGGTTCGCGAGCATGGTGAACTCCTTTGCCGGAGAGTCTGGCGAAGCGGCGCGCCGGCGGTGTCGGTTGCCGGCAGGGCGCGCTGTAGGACGGTGCCGCGCTGCGCGTCGTGGCTTGGGCGGCGACGCGGGCCCGGCTGGCGCGATGCGGCCGGGCCGCGGTGCTCGCACAATCCTTGCCCACACAGCCGTCATGCTCGACCCCAGGCCAGCCCCCGCGCCCGACAGCCGCGTCTCGGACGACCGGCTCTGGTACAAGGACGCGGTCATCTACGAGCTGCACATCAAGGCGTTCTTCGACGCCAACGGTGACGGCGTCGGCGACTTCGAGGGCTTGATCCAGAAGCTGGACTACGTGCGCGACCTCGGCGTCAACACGATCTGGCTGCTGCCCTTCTATCCCAGCCCGCTGCGCGACGACGGCTACGACGTCGCCGACTTCATGGCGGTGAACCCCACCTACGGCAGCGCCGCCGACGTGGCGCGCCTGGTGGCCGAGGCGCACAAGCGCGGCCTGCGCGTCATCACCGAGCTGGTGCTCAACCACACCAGCGACCAGCACCCGTGGTTCCAACGCGCCCGGCGCGCGCCCAAGGGGTCGCCCGAGCGCGACTTCTACGTCTGGAGCGACAACCCGCAGCAGTACGCCGGCACGCGCATCATCTTCACCGACACCGAGAAGAGCAACTGGACCTTCGACGAGGTGGCCGGCCAGTACTTCTGGCACCGCTTCTTCAGCCACCAGCCCGACCTGAACTACGACAACCCGCAAGTGCGCGAGGCGGTGTTCGGGATCATGGAGTTCTGGCTCGAGCAGGGCGTGGACGGCTTCCGGCTCGACGCCATCCCCTACCTGATCGAGCGCGAAGGCACGAGCAACGAGAACCTGCGCGAGACGCACGAGGTCATCAAGCAGCTGCGCGCGCGGCTCGACGCCAAGTACCCCGGCAAGCTGTTCCTCGCCGAAGCCAACATGTGGCCCGAGGACGTGCGCGAGTACTTCGGCGACGACGACGAGTGCCACATGTGCTACCACTTCCCGCTGATGCCGCGCATGTACATGGCCATCGCGCAGGAGGACCGGCACCCCGTCGTCGAGATCCTCGCCCAGACGCCCGAGATCAGCCCGGCCAGCCAGTGGGCCATCTTCCTGCGCAACCACGACGAGCTGACGCTCGAGATGGTCACCAGCCGCGAGCGCGACTACATGTGGAACATGTACGCCGCCGACCCGCGGGCGCGCATCAACCTGGGCATCCGCCGCCGCCTGGCGCCGCTGCTGGAGAACGACCGCGACCGCATCAAGCTGATGAAGAGCCTGCTGCTGTCGATGCCCGGCAGCCCGGTGCTGTACTACGGCGACGAGATCGGCATGGGCGACAACATCTTCCTCGGCGACCGCGACGGCGTGCGCACGCCGATGCAGTGGACGAGCGACCGCAACGGCGGCTTTTCCCGTGCCGACCCGCAGCGGCTGTACCTGCCGCCGATCCAGGACCCGATCTACGGCTACGAGGCGGTGAACGTCGAAGCCCAGCAGCGCGACGCCTCGAGCCTGCTCAACTGGACGCGGCGCATGCTGGCGATGCGCGCCTCCTCGCCGGTCTTCGGCCGCGGCCGCCTGGTGATGCTGCACCCCGGCAACCGCAAGGTGCTGGCCTACCTGCGCGAACTGGATTCGGGCCGCGAAGGCGATGCGCCCGAGGTGGTGCTGTGCGTGGCCAACATCAGCCGCGCCGCGCAGCCGGTGGAGCTGGACCTGTCGCGCTACAAGGGCCGCGTGCCGGTGGAGATGAGCGGGCACAACGCCTTCCCGCCCATCGGCGACCTGCCCTACCTGCTCACCCTGCCTGGCTACGGCTTCTACTGGTTCCGCCTGGCGCTGCACGTGGCGCCGCCCGAGTGGCACACCGACCGCCGCCCAGTGGAGGACCTGGCCGTGCTGGTGCTGTTCGACGGCTGGAACAGCCTGTTCCGCGACCGCGTCGTGCCGTGGCGCATCGCCATGGCGCAGCGCACGCTGGCGCAGTTCGAGAGCGAGCTGGCGCCGCGCTTCCTGCGCCGCCAGCGCTGGTTCGGCGAGGACGGCGACGCCAGCGCGCCGGCGCGGGCCACGCTCGGCGACCACGCCCTGCTCGAGCACGCGCGCCGCGACTGGCTGCTGACGCTGCTGGACACGCCCAGCGCGCGCTGGTTCGTGCCGCTGGCGCTGGCCTGGGAGGAGAACGAGGAAGACCGCATGCGCGAGCTGGCGCCCGTGGCGCTGGCCAAGGCGCGCACCCAGGCCCAGGTGGGCCTGCTGGGCGACGCACTGGCCGACCTGCCCTTCGTGCACGCTGTCATCGACGCCATCGCGCGCGGCCGCGAGATCAAGGGCGCCGGCTCGGGCCGCTTCGTCTTCGAGCCGGCGCCGCGCTACGCCGAGATCGCCGGTGACGACCTGCAGCAGCACGCGCCGCTGCAGCCGCTGGGCGTGCAGCACGGCACCGTGGTGGCGGCCGGCGAACGGCTGGTGCTCAAGCTGCTGCGGCGCATCGACGGCGAAGGCGAGCTGATGCTGACGCGCCAGTTGAGCGAAGCCGGCTGGACCCACTGCGCGCCGCTTGCCGGCAGCCTGCGCCACGTCGACGACGGCGGCCAGGGGCACACGCTGGCGCTGCTGATGGGCTACGTGCACCACCAGGGCGATGCCTTCGCCTACGCCGTCGAGCAGCTCATCCGCCAGCTCGAGCGGCCGGTGGTCACGCCGCTCGGCGCCGACCCGGCCGACGGCGCGGCGCCGGCGTTCGAGGAAGGCCTGGTCGCGCGCATCCGCGCCTTGGGTGCACGCACCGCCGACCTGCACGCCACGCTGGCGCGCGCCCAGGGCGTGACGCCCGGCGGCGGCGGGCTGCAGCTGCGCATTCACGGCGCGCTGCGCCTGCAGGAGGTGCTGCTGGTGCACGACGACTTCGTCTTCATCGACTTCGACGGCACGCGCATCGACACCCCGCTGGCCGACGTCACCGCGCTGGTGCGCTCGCTGGCCCACGCGCGGGTCTGCGCGCTGCAGCAGGGCGAAGGCCGGCCAGAGGCCGAGACGGCGCGGCGCGAGGCGCTGTCGGCGCAATGGCTGCAGACGCTCTCCGAGGCGCTGGTGGCCGGCTACGCCGAAGGCGCCGTCGCCGCCGGCCTGTGGCGCGACGCCGCCGCCTTCGATGCCGAGTGGCAACAGCAGCGGGCTGCGCTGGCCTGAAGCCCCGCCACGCCGGGGCAGGAGAATCCGCGACATGGAATCGATCAACATCGCCGTCGAGCCGCTGCGCGCGCTGCTGTTCCAGGCCGGCGCCTTCCTGCCGCGCCTGGGCGTGGCGCTGGCGCTCATCGTGGGCGGCTGGCTGCTGGGCAAGGCGCTGCGCTTCGCCACGGTCAAGGCGCTGCGCGCGTTCAACTTCCACGTGCTCACCCAGCGTTCGGGGCTGGACGACTTCCTGCAGCAGGGTGGCACCACCAAGGACACCAGCGACCTGTTCGGCCTGGTCGTGTTCTGGATGACGCTGCTGGCGGCGTTGATCATCGCCAGCAGCGGCTTCTACCTGGTGCAGGTGACCGAGCTGCTGGGCCGCGCGTTCCTGTTCCTGCCGCGCCTGCTGGTGGCGATGGTGGTGCTGGTGCTCGGCATGTATTTCGCACGCTTCGTCGGCCAGTCGGTGCTGAGCTGGTGCCGCGAGGCCGGCATCGGCGACGGCGAGATCCTGGCGCGCATCGTGCGCTATGCCATCGCCACCTTCGTGCTGCTGATCGCGGTGGACCACATCGACATCGGCGGCGGCCTGGTGCAGCAGACCTTCCTCATCCTGCTCACCGGCGTCGTCTTCGCGCTGGCGCTGGCCTTCGGCATCGGCGGCCGCGACCGCGCGGCGGCACTGCTCGAGCGCTGGTTCCCGCGGCGCGACGACCACCCCGGCCGCGATTTCTGAGCGGCGCACGCGGCGCCGGATAAGGCTGCGCCGGCGCTGCGCGCACGTCCTACAGCCCACCGCGCCACCATCCGCTGGGGCGTGCGCGGCGTCCTCCCTAAGCTGACTCCCACATCCACCACACACGGGAGCCTCGCGATGGGCAAATACCTTCTGGCCTGGGTTCTGGGCGTGCCGGCGTTCGTGCTGGTCATCATCTACTTCGTCTTCAACTGACCACCGCCGCCGGCAGGGCCGGCGCCGCCGGCGCTGCCTTCAAACGCGGGATGGCCGGATCGACGGGCGTGCGCTTTGCTCCGGGCCGCCGCGCGCGTGTGCGCGCTGTGGAGACCGGACGCCCATGAGCCACCACCGCCCCATCCCGCTCCCCTGCCCTCGTTCCGCCCTTTCCGTCCTTTCCGCCCCTGCCCCCCGGCGCCACGGTTTCGGCACGGACGGCGCCGCGGCGGCAAAAGCTGCCGCCGGGCGTACCGGACATGCAACGCTCACCCGCACGCTGGGCGCCGCAGCCGCCGCGGTCGCCCTGCTGGCCGTGCCGCTGCAGGCCGCCGCGCAGCTCGACATCCGCCTCGTCGCGGGCAACCTCGCCGAGCCCCTGTTCGCCACGGCACCGCTGGCCGGCGGGCCGGTGTTCGTCGTGGAGAAGGGCGGCACGATCCGCCACTTCGGCGGCGGCCAGGGCGCCGGCACGCTGCTGTCGCTGAGCGTGGCCACGGGCGGCGAGCAGGGCCTGCTGGGCCTGGCGTTCGACCCCACCTGGGGCAGCGGCGGCGCCAACGCCAACCGCTTCTTCGTCAACTACATCGACCCGGACAACGGCGACACGGTGGTCGCCAGCTTCCGCACGCTGGCCGGCAACCCGCTCGTCGCCGACCCCGGCAGCCGCGTCGAGGTGCTGCGCTTCGACCAGCCGAACGGCCGCGACAACCACAAGGCCGGCTGGATCGGCTTCAAGCCCGGTGACGCCAACCACCTGTTCATCGCCACCGGCGACGGCGGCGGGGCCAACGATCCCGACAACCACGCCCAGAACCGCGCCAACCTGCTGGGCGCCATGCTGCGCATCGACGTCAACGGCAGCGACCAGAGCGACGGCCTGCCGAACTACGACATCCCGTCGTCCAACCCCTTCGTGGGACAGGCCGGCGTGCGCGGCGAGATCTTCGCGTACGGCTTGCGCAACCCGTTCCGCAACAGCTTCGACGCCGCCGGCAACCTGTGGATCGCCGACGTCGGCCAGGGCGCGCGCGAGGAGGTCAACTTCGTGTCCACGGCCTCCGGCGGTGGCCAGAACTTCGGCTGGCGGGTGCGCGAAGGCGACATCGCCACGCCGGGCATCTCGGACCCACCGCTCACCGGCGCCACCGACCCGATCCTCGTCTACGACCGCAGCTTCGGGCGCTCGATCACCGGCGGCTACGTCGTCTCCGACCCCGGCTCGCCGCTCTTCGGCCGCTACGTCTTCGGCGACTTCGTCACCGGCCGCATCTTCGCCGTCGCGGCCGACGGGCAACCCAAGACGATGGCCGATGCCATCGAGCTGACCGCCCAGCTCGACGCCGGCCAGGCCGGGCCGATCGGCAACATCTCGTCCTTCGGCATGGGCGCCGGCGGCGAGCTCTACATCGTGGACTACGGCGGCAAGGTGGTGCAGGTGGTGCCCGAGCCGGCCACCGCGCTGCTGATGCTGCTGGGCGGTGCGGCGCTGTGGGCACGCCGCCGCATGCAACCGGCTGCCTGACGCGCGCCGCGCCCCGCGGCCGCTGGCGGCCGCAGGGGCGCAGCCGTGCGCCGCGGCCCCGCGCGCGGGCTCAGGGCCGCGTGCCGGCCGGCGCCACCGGCGTGCGCTTGCGCGCCGGCATCACCACATGGTGCGGTGACGGCGTCGGCGCCTCGGCCTTGGCCGGGCGGTGCAGTGCGGCCTGGCGCTGCTGTTCGCGCAGCTGCTCACCCCGCAGCACCTGCTGCTGCAGCAGGTGCACGTACACCAGCAGCAGGGCCACCACCGCGAGCGCCAGGCCCAGCACCAGCGGCGGGACGCGTGTCCGGCTCGCCACGCGGCGCACCGCGTCGCGCGCCGCGCTCCAGGCGGACGGCGCATGCCAGCCGGCGGGATGGGTGGTGACGGCGGTGTTCATGCAGGCCTCCTCGGGAATGCGGCGGCACTGTGCCCCGCAGCAAACGGCCTGCCTGTCGCCCGCCGGCTCGCGCGGGTGTAGGACGTCGCCGCATGGCCCGCGTCCTACAGGGGCGCACTTCGCCCACCGACAGCCACATCCGCCGTCGATGGGGTGACCTGCCATCTGCCGGGGCCTACCGTTGCGACACGAACAACACCTTCCGCGCACGAGGTTTCCGATGTCGCTCGATGCCCGTCGCTCTCCTTCCACCGCAGCCCTGGGACACAGCGCTGCATGCCTGCTGGCCGGTGCGCTCGCCCTGGCCGCCCACGACGCCTCGGCGCAGGTGCTCGCCGATCCGCAGCGCAGCTGGCAGCCCCCCGCGCAGGCGGGCCTGGCGCTGTCGCTGGAATCGCAGGTCGTGCGCCGTCCCATCGCGCTGCAGCCGCGCGGCGGTGTGCACGAGTGGAATCCCCAGCCGCAGCAGCAGGCGAGCCTGAACCTCGAGTTCCGCCGGGCGTCGGCGCACCAGCAGGCCAAGGATCTGCTGAAGGTGCAGCTCACCGCCGATTCGGTGCTGAACTTCAGGCCGCGCGGCGGCGGCCTGGTGGTGACCTACCGGTCGCAGTTCTGACCACCCGATCTGCCGTCCGGCAGTGCAACGGCCGCCCGCGGGCGGCCGTTGTGCTTGGATCGGTCGTCGGCGCTTGTGGCCGTGGTTCGCCGCGCACCGGCCGCCCTGCGACGGCCATGGTTCGGCAATCCGCGCGACCGCGGCGCGGTCAGCGCGTGGTGGTCTCCCGGCCGCGGCCCTGCTGCGGGTTGGCGCCGGCCACGGACTGCGCGCCCTGTTCGCGTTCGCGCGGCGTGCAGCCGGCCTCGTCCTTCGCCCCTGGGTCCATGAAGGGCAGCAGCGCGGCCAGGGGCGCCACGGCGGCGCCGAGCGCCAGCGCGCCCACCGCCTTCCCGGCGAGGCGCCCGCCTTCGATGCCGATGTCCGGGTTGGCGAAGGTGCCCTTCACCGTCACCGGCGTGCGCAGCGAGAACGGCGAGAAGTCGCGCGGCTTGGCTTCGGCGCGCAGGTCCAACGTCTCGTTGCGCAGGTCGACCATGCCGCCGATGCGGATGGTGGTGTCGGGGTTGTCGAGCACCCCCACGCGCGGCCGCACGACGCCGTTCTGGATGTCCAGGTCGAGCCGCGCGCATTGCAGCGGCAGCGGCTGGTCGCCCTTGAACACCACGCCGAGCGCCTGCGCCAGGTCCAGCCCCGCGGCTTCGGTGGCCAGGTGCGACAGCGTGCCGTCGCGCAGGAACACGTGCGCCTGGCCGTCGAGCGTGCGCAGGATCTCCGCCGTCGACTGGCCGCGCCCGGTGGCCTTGATGTGGCCGTTGACCGCGCCGGTGAGGTAGGCCTTCGCCGGCGCGCCATCGCCGCCGCGGCGCGCCTGGTCGCGCCGCGCCTTGAGCTTGCCGGCGTTCTGCGTGTCGGGCTGCGTGGCGTCGCCGGCCGGCGTCTTCAGCGCCGTGATCCAGCCGGCGATGTCCACCGTGTTGAAGCGCAGGTCCACGTTCCACAGCGCCGGCCTGGCGTTGGCGTCCAGCTTCGTCGTGCCGCCGAAGGTGCCGCCGGCCACCGACGCCTGCAGCTTGTCGAGCGCGAGCACGCCGCCGTCGAGCAGCACGTGCGTGCGCAGCTGGCGCAGCGAGGACACCTTGTCGCTGCCGAGCGCCAGCTCGTCGATGGCGACGGCGACGTCGGCATTCATCGCGCGCAGCGACGGCAGGTCGAAGCGCCGGTCGGGCAGCACGCGCCCCGGCGGCGGCTTGTTCGCCGCGGCCTTGCGGTCGCCGGTGCCGTCGGTGCCGACGGCCGGGCCCAGGTCGGCCAGCGCCAGGCGCTGGCCTTCGAGCTTGCCCTTGAGCAGCGGCACCTCGGGCCGGGTGTCGAAGTCGAAGACGCCGGCCAGCCGGCTCGATCCGATGGTGGCGCGCTCGGCGCGCAGGTGCCACAGGCCGGCGTCGTGCGCCAGGCCGCCCTGCAGCGCGAACGGCGGCGTGTGCGGCAGCGTCACGCCCAGCGGCTCGAACACCGTGGCGAGCGACGGCCCGCGGAACTCCACCCGGCCGTCGAGCTTGCGTGCGCCGAGCAGCGCACCGCCCTGGCCGTCGAAGAGCACGCCGGCCGCGCCGGCCTGGCCCTGCACGCGCAGCGGCAGCAGCGGCGCACCCGGCTCCTCGTTGAGCAGCGGCAGCGATCCGCCCGCGGCCACCTGCAGCTGCAGCGGCAGCGCGCGCCAGCGGCCGTTGATCGCGGCCCGGTAGCCGGCCTGCTGGCCCGGCTGGTCCGCCGCGGGCAGCGCGTCGCCCTCGCGGCCGGCGATGTCGATTCGCAGCTGGGTCTGGATCGTCGGGTCGTCGACGATCACCAGCCCCTGGTTGACGATGAAGGCGCCGAAGCGCGGCAGCGTGTCGCCGTCGCGCTGCTCGTCCTTGGGCTTGGCCGTGCGGTCGCCGCCGATCTGCCAGCTGGCGCGGCCCTCGGCGTTGCGCACCAGGCGGGCGTCCAGCGCGCCGGCTTCCAGACGCTGGATGCGCAGCGGCTCGCCCTGGCGCCAGCGCCACACGTCGCCCCAGCGCCAGGCCAGGTGCAGGTTGCGCGCGTCCACGAGGTGCGGCACCTGCACGCCACCGCCGGCGCCCACGTTGAGGTGCTCCACCCGCATCTGCGGGCTGAAGACGAGGCGGGTGCTGAAGCGGCCGTCCAGCTGCACCGGCACGCCGGCCATCTGGCTCATGCGGTTGGCCAGCGGCTGGCGCAGGAAGGGCCAGCCGGCGAGTTCGCCGACGACGACGCCCAGCACCAGCAGCGCCGCGGCGGCGCCGCCGATGCGCAGCGCCCGGCGGGTGCGCGCGCGGCGCTCGGCAGCGGCGGCGGCCACGGTCAGGCCTCGCGAGCGCCGGTCTTGGCGTGCGAACGGCCTTCGGCCTCGGCCTCGCGCATCTCGCGCGCTTCATCGCCGTCCTGCGGCGCGGCCTGCGCGGCGGCGTTGTCGACGCGGTCGTCCTCGATGAAGCGCTCCAGCGATTCACGGTGGCGCCGCGCCGCGGCGTAGTTGCCCTCGCCTTGCAGCGCCGGGTCGTCGCCGCCCTGTTGCTGCTGCTGGCCACCGTCGGGGGACTGGCGCTGCTGCTGCTGGCGCTGCTGCTGCAGGTTGGCGTCGTAGGGCTGCTGCGGCTGCTGCTGCATCGGCTGGCCTTGTTGCCGCTGGCTCATGGTCGGCTCCTTGCGCGGTGGTTGGGTCGGTGCCGGAGCATCGCGCCGAAGGCAGCCGTGCGGCATCGGCGCCGGGCACGTGCGGATGTCGGCGCCGGCCTACACGGCACCACGGCCGGCGCCGACCATGGCGGCGGCCCGCTGCGCCGAGACTGCAGCCTCGACCAGGCGCGGCCCGAGCCGCGCCGCTGCAGCCGAGGAAGCACCGCCATGTCCGACCGTTCCAAGCCCGACGTCGACACCCTGGGCCACCGCGGCCGCACCACGCGCACCGGCACGCCGCCGCTGGCGCCGCACGTCGGCGACCGCCCGGCGCAGGAAGTGGCCGACCTGCCCATGCCGCACGAGCGCGACGAGTCGCATGGCGCCACCGACCGCACGCCCGACCCGGTGATCGAGCAGGCGCGCCGCGACATCGTCTCGGGCCAGGTCGACACCGACATGCGCGCCACGCCGGGCCTCGACGCCGCGCGGCGCGACGCCCTGGTCGGCACGCCGCAGCCGCAGCGCAACGTCGGCCCCGACACCAAGGCCGACGCCCCCGCGGCCGACCGCCTCAACGCGCACCACAAGCCCGGCTGAACGGCCGCTCGAGGGCTCTGCGCCGGCGCTTTAGCACGGGCCGGTTCGGCACCTGCCTTGCCGCACCGCACCGACCGCCCGCGGCACGCCGCCGCGGCCCATCCGACCCCGCCCGCCTTCAGGAGAACGCCATGCCCAGCATCGCCGAGATCATGTCCACCGACGTCCAGACCATCGAGCCGCAGCAGAGCCTGCGTGCCGCCGCGCAGCTGATGGAACAGCTCGACGTGGGCGCGCTGCCCGTGTGCGACGGCCAGAAGCTGCTGGGCATGCTGACCGACCGCGACATCGCGGTGCGCGCCGTGGCGCAGGGCCTGACGCCCGACGCCGCCTGCGTCTCGGACATCATGACGCCCGACGTCGACTACTGCACCGAGGACCAGGACACGCAGGAGGTGATGCGCCAGATGGGCGACAAGCAGATCCGCCGCCTGCCGGTGGTGGACCGCGACAAGAAGCTCGTCGGCATCGTCTCGCTCGGCGACCTGGCCACGCGCCACGACGGCCACACCGACCGCGTGCTCGAGGAGATCTCCGAGCCCGGCAGCGCCTCCAGCAGCGCGGCGCGCTGAACCGCCGCGGCGCGCCGGCGCCGCGCTTCAGCGCATCGCCGGCTCGCCGCGCGCCGAGTCGGTCTTGAGCGAACTCGGCGCGTCGACGTGCGCGCCTTCGTGCACGCCGATGCCCAGGCGCGCGACGAGCTCACCGCCCAGCCAGGCCGTCACCAGGGCCAGCACGGCGCCGCCGACCGAGAGCATCAGCGCCAGCGTCGTCGGCTGCTGGCCGTTGGTCCAGCGCAGGTAGAAGCTGGCGGCGAACAGCAGCGTCACGACGAGGTTGCCGCCGCCGTGCAGCGCGCCGATGCGACGCGCGCGCGTGCCGCGCGGAATGGCCAGCCAGTCGGCCGTGCCGAAGGGCGCGGCCACCAGGCCGCCGATCACGCCGGCGAGCAGCAGGTAGTACGCCACCGGCACCAGCTGCGCGCGGGTGCCTTCGGCCAGCAGCGCCACCACGTCGAAGATGACCGAGGTGGCCAGCAGGCCGAGCGGAAAGACGATCAGCATCTGGTGGATCGAATGGCCCATGAACTTGGCCTTGCTGTCCATCGTGCGCGCTCCGTGCAAAGAGGATGTGCGCCCGGCGGCAAGGCGGATGCCGGGTACACGGCGTGCCTCTTGGCGCGCGATGCCCGACCGACCCGACGACCCCCGCGAACGGCGACGCAGCGCGGCCCGCGACGACGCGCCGCGCCAGCGCGCCGACGATGCGCAGCGCCAGCCCAAGCCGCCGCCGGCGCAACGCGCGCCGGCAGCCGAGCGCCGCGCCCAGCAGGTGGCGGCGGCGCGCGACACCGGCCGCGCCCCCGCCCCGGCCGGCCTGGCGTGGGCGATGCGGCCGTCGGCGCCGTGGGCACTGGCCGGCACGGTGGCGATCGTGGCGCTGGCCTGGATGCTGTCGGACGTGCTGCTGCTCGCCTTCGCCGGCATGCTGCTGGCGCTGGCGCTGCTGCAGGCCAGCGAGGCGCTGCGCCGCCACGTGCCGCGGCTGTCGCCGCGCATGGCGCTGCTGGCCGTGGTGCTGATCGTGGTGCTGGTGCTGGTGGGCGGCAGCTGGTTCGCCGGCGCGCGCGCGGCGGAACAGCTGCAGTCGCTGGGCCAGACGCTGCCGCGTGCCTGGGAAGCCGTGCAGCAGTGGCTGGCGCAGTTCACGCCCGGGCGCTGGCTGCTCGACGTCTGGGCCGAGGCGACGCCCGGTCCGCAGGACTGGCAACGCATCGCCGGCCTGGCGACCAACACCCTGAACGCGACCGTCGGCGCCATCGGCAGCCTGGTGCTGGTGATCGCCATCGGCCTGTACAGCGCGGCCGATCCGGGCACCTACCGCCGCGGCCTGGTGCGCCTGGTGCCGCCCGCCCGCCGCCCGCTGGCCGAGGCCGCGATCGAGGCCGCCACCTCCGACCTGCAGCGCTGGCTGCTCGGCCAGGGCGTGTCGATGCTGGCGGTGGCCGTGCTCACCGGCATCGGGCTCATGCTCATCGGCATGCCACTGGCGCTGCCGCTGGCCATGGTGGCCGGCGTGCTCGACTTCGTGCCCTACTTCGGCCCCTTCGTCAGCGGCCTGCTCATCGTCGCCGTGGCGCTGACCGAGGGCGAGCAGATGGCGATGTACGCCGCGCTCGTCTGCCTGGCCGTGCAGCAGGCCGAAGCCTACCTCGTGCAGCCGCTGGCGCAGCGCTGGGCGGTGAGCCTGCCGCCGGTGCTGGGCATGCTCGCGGTGCTGCTGTTCGGCGTGCTGTTCGGCATCGCCGGCGTGCTGCTGGCCGTGCCGCTGATGGTGTTGACGATGACGCTCGTCAACGTGCTCTACGTCGAGGGCGTGCTCGAGGCCGGCGGCAACGGTTCGGACGGCGCGCCGCGACCATCGTCCTGACGACGCCGCGCGCTGACCGCGCCACGCGCCGACCGCGCACCAACCGCCGCGGAGCGCCCTGACACGGCGCTGCTGCACGCCTTGCCGCAAGCCTCACGCGAAGACACGCGTCTGCACCCCGCGCGGCGCCGCGCAGGCCGGGCATTCGCATTGCCGACCGCCGCTTGGCGCGTGCCCGCTTCGACCATGGGCGCGCCTCACGCCGCCGGCCCCATCGCATCACGACCTCCGAAGGGCACGCCCGATCCACGCCATTTGGCGGTCATGCGGCCGCCAGCCGAAGGTTCCACATGCCCATGACCGTCGCCGACCTGATGACCCCCGAACCCGTCACCGTCGCGCCGGGCGACAGCCTGCAGCGCGCCGCCGAGCTGATGGACGAGCTCAACGTCGGCGTGCTGCCGGTGTGCACCGGCCGCCGCGTGGTGGGCATCGTCACCGACCGCGACATCACCGTGCGTGCCACCGCCGCCGGCATGGACCCGGCGCGCACGCCCGTCGGCCAGGTGATGAGCGACCGCGTGCGCTGCTGCTCGGCCGCGCAGTCGCCGGCCGAAGTGCTGCGCCAGATGGCCGCGGTGCAGATCCGCCGCCTGCCGGTGCTCGACGACGCCCAGCAGCTGGTGGGCATCCTGTCGCTGGGCGACCTCGCGGCGCGCCGCCCCGAAGGCGTGGCCGACACGCTGCGTTCGATCTCCACGCCGTCGGCGCCGGACCGGGCCGCCCTGGCCGCGTGAAGCGCGCGGCGTGGCCCCTGCCCGGCCACCGCCGCACGACGCTGCGCGCCTGGCCGGCACTGCTGCTGGCCGCTGCGCTGCTGGCCGGCTGCGGCGAGAGCGCCAAGCTGCCCGACCGCGCCGACGTAGGCCCCCGCCCGACGCTGGGCGAGCCGCGGCGCACGCTGCTGCCCACGGTGCACATCGCCCCGGCCGCGCCCTGGCCGCCTGGGCAGGCGCCGCTGCCGGCCCAGGGCCTGGCGGTGACGGCCTACGCGCAGGGGCTCGCACACCCGCGCTGGCTGCACGTCCTGCCCAACGGCGACGTGCTCGTCGCCGAAAGCAACGCGCCGCCCAAGGCCGAGACCGGCGGCATCCGCGGTTGGGTGATGCGGCAGGTGATGAAGCGCGCCGGCGCCGGCGTGCCGAGCGCCAACCGCATCACGCTGCTGCGCGACGCCGACGGCGACGGCGTCGCCGAAGGTCGCGCGGTGTTCGCCGAGAACCTGAACTCGCCCTTCGGCATGGCGCAGGTGGCCGACAAGCTCTACATCGCCAACACCGACGCCGTGGTCGAGTACGCCTACACGCCCGGCCAGATGCGCCTGGAAGGCCCGGGCCGGCGCCTGGCCGAGCTGCCCGCCGGGCCGCGCAACCACCACTGGACCAAGGCGCTGATCGCCAGCCCCGACGGCAGCAAGCTCTACGCCACGGTCGGCAGCAACAGCAACGTCGCCGAGCACGGCCTGGCCGAGGAGGAAGGCCGGGCGGCGATCTGGGAGATCGACCGCCTCACCGGCACCAAGCGCCTGTTCGCGACCGGCCTGCGCAACCCCAACGGCATGGCGTGGATCGCCGCGCCCGGCGGCGGCGCGCCGGTGCTGTGGACGGTGGTCAACGAGCGCGACGAGATCGGCAGCGACCTCGTGCCCGATTACCTCACGCGGGTGCAGGACGGCGGCTTCTACGGCTGGCCGTGGAGCTGGTTCGGCCAGCACGTCGACGTGCGCGTGCAGCCGCCGCGCCCCGACCTGGTGGCCAAGGCCATCGTGCCCGACTACGCGCTCGGCTCGCACGTCGCGCCGCTGGGCCTGGCCTTCAGCGGCGACAGCGTGCTGCCCGCCGTGCTGATGGCGCAGCAGGCCGGCCCGGCGGCGCAGCTGCAGCCGCAGCAGGGCGTGTTCGTCGGCCTGCACGGCTCGTGGAACCGGCGGCCGCGCGCGGGCTACCAGGTGGTGTACGTGCCGTTCGCCGACGGCCGGCCGAGCGGCCTGCCCGTCGAAGTGCTGGGCGGCTTCGTCACGGGCGACGGCGAGGCGCGCGGCCGCCCCGTGGGCGTGGCGATGGACCGCCGGGGCGCGCTGCTCGTCGCCGACGACGTGGGCAACTCCGTCTGGCATGTCGGCGTGGCGCGCTGAACGGCGTCGGACAGGAACGACCGTTGCCGCAGGACCAGTCTTGACGGGCGGCGTTCCGCGGTCCGGTCAGGGGAGCAAGACCCATCATCGGAAAGGAAACGGCAATGGCTCAGCACGACAACCAGCAAGGGCGGCGGCAAGGCAGCCAGCAAGGCAGCTACGACCAAGGCAGCTCGGGCAGTTCGGGAAGCGGTTCCGGCAGTTCGTATTCGCAGTCGGGCTCGTCGGGCTACGGCTCGCAGTCCTCGCAGGACAGCCAGCGCTACGGCCAGGGCTCGCAGCATGAACAGGGCAGCTACGGCAGCAGCCGCCAAGGCGGCTACGGCGACGAGCAGGGCAGCCAGTCGGCGCAGGGCCACCAGGGTGGCAGCAGCTACGGCAGCAACTACGGCATGCAGGGCGGCGGCGGCAGCGGCAACTGGGGCGGGCAGCAAGGCGGCTCGTCGTACGGCAGCGGCTCGTCGCAGGGCGGGCAGAGCTTCGCCGGCCAGGGCGGCATGGGCTCGCACGGCGGCTCTGGCCAGCAAGGCGGCTTCGGCAACCCGGGTTCGTCGTGGTCCTCCGGCGGCCAGCACGGCGGCGCGAGCACGCAGTACGGCGGCTACGGCGGCTCTCAGGGCGGCCAGTCGTACGGCAGCCAGGGCGGCCAGCACAGCCAGGGCAACTACGGCGGCTGGGGCCAGCAGGGCAGCAGCGGCATGGGCGACCAGCAGAGCCACGGCCAGGGCTATGGCGGCCAGCAGGGCTACGGCCAGCAGGGCAGCAGCTACGGCGGCGGCCAGCACAGCCAGGGTTCGTCGGGCGGTTACGGCCAGCAAGGCGGCGGCTACGGCCAGCAAGGCGGCGGCTACGGCCAGAGCGGCATGAGCAGCATGGGCGGCCAAGGCTACGGCCAGGGGTACGGCCAGCAAGGCTATGGTCAGCAAGGTGGCGGCATGGGCGGCCAGCACAGCCAGGGCGGCTACGGTGGCTACGGCCAGCAAGGCGGCGGCATGGGCGGCCAGCAGGGCGGCGGCTACGGCCAGCAAGGCGGCTACGGCCAGGGCGGCGGCATGCAGGGCGGCTACGGCAGCCAGGGCTTCGGCGGCCAGGGCTTCGGCAGCAGCTTCAGCGGCCAGGGCAGCGGGCAGAGCTACGCCGGCCAGGGCGGCTACGGCGGCAGCCAGGGCGGCTGGAGCGGTGGCCAGGGAGCCTTCGGCGGCCAGGGCAGCTACGGCAGCCAGCAAGGCGTGTACGGCGAGAGCCAGGGCATGGGCTACGGCGGCGGTGGCCAGCACAGCCAGGGCATGGGCTATGGCGGCCAGGGCTACGGCAGCCAGGGCGGCCAGGGCTACGGCAGCCAGGGCAGCCAAGGTTATGGCGGCCAGAGCGGCCAGGGCGGCTACGGCGGTCAGGGCAGCCAGGGCTACGGCGGCCAGAGCGGCCAGGGCTATGGCAGCCAGGGCTTCGGCGGCCAGAGCAGTCAGGGCTACGGCCAGGGCAGCAGCCAGCAGGGCTACGGCAGCCAGGGCAGCCAGCACCAGCAGTTCGACCCCGACTACCACCAGTGGCGCAGCGAGCAGCTGCGCAGCCTGGACGACGACTACAACAACTGGCGCCAGGACCGCTACAAGAAGTTCAGCGACGAGTTCTCGAGCTGGCGCAAGAACCGCAGCAGCGGCCAGGGCGGCTCGTCGTCGTCCTCCGGCAGCGACACCGGCGGCAGCATGGGCAGCTCGGGCAGCAGCGGCTCGGGCAGCGGCAGCATGGGCGCTTCGGGCGGCAGCACGGGCAGCGGTGCCGGTGGCAGCAGCCTGACCAGCGCCGCCGGCGGCAGCACCATGGGCAGCAGCCAGGCGGGCGGCAACAGCCTGGGCAGCAGCGGCAGCGGTGCCGCGGGCAGCACGGGCAGCAGCAGTGGTGGCGGCAGCAGCGGCGGCAGCACCAGCGCCTCGTCGGGCAGCACCGGCAGCAGCGCGTCGGGCAGCAGCTCGGGCAGCAGCAGCAAGGGTTCGAAGTGAACTGACAGCGCGCCGGCCGGCGACGACGGCGCCGGCGCGCTTCGATGATGACGAACCGCAAGGGGCCCCACGGGGCCCCTTCTTCATGGTTCGAACGACCGTCGTTGACCCACGCCGCCGGTCGTCATGGCCGACGGCGAAGACCGACCCACGCCACCCAAACGACGACGGCGCCCGAAGGCGCCGTCGTTGCACCGCTCGGAGCCGATCGAGGCCCCGTGCCGAATCGCGCGTCAGGCCACGTGGTGGCGCCGCCGGTCCACGGCCTCGATGCGCAGCATCTGCCGGTACTTGGTGACCGTGCGCCGCGCCACCACCAGGCCCTGCTGGGCCAGCTGGCGCGTGATCTCCGCGTCCGACAGCGGCGAATGCGGGTTCTCGCCTTCGATGATCTCCTTGATCAGGCCGCGGATGGCGGTGCCCGAGCAGGCGCTGCCGTTGGCGCTGATCATGGCGCGCGAGAAGAAGTACTTCAGCTCGAACACGCCCATCGGCGTGGCCATGTACTTGTTGTTGGTGACGCGCGAGACCGTGCTTTCGTGGATGCCCACCTCGTCGGCGATCTGGCGCAGCCCCAGCGGCTTCATCGCCATGGCGCCGTACTCGAGGAAGTTCTTCTGCCGCTTCACGATGGCCTCGGCCACGTCGAGGATGGTCGAGAAGCGCAGCTCCACGTTGCGCAGCGTCCAGCGCGCTTCCTGCAGGTGGGCGCCGAGCTCGGTGTTCTGCGGCGTGCGGTGGCGCTGGAACAGCTGGGCGTAGACCTGGTTGAGCCGCACCTTGGGCACAATGGCCGGGTTGAGCTGCACCGTCCACTGGCCGCGCACCTTGCGCACGATGACGTCGGGCACCACGTAGGCGATCTGCGACGAACCCAGGCGCCAGCCCGGACGCGGGTCCAGCCGGCGGATGCGCGCGCAGACGTCCTCCACCTTGGCCAGCGGCTCACCGAGCTGGCGCGCCAGGCCGCTCAGGTCGCGTGACGCCAGCTGCTGCAGGTGGTTGCAGACGATCTCCTGCGCCAGCGCGCGCTGCCTCGAATCCTCGATGGCCGGCAGTTGCAGCATCAGGCATTCGCTGACCGTGCGCGCGCCCACGCCGGCGGGCTCGAGCGACTGCACGCGCTTGAGCGCGATCTGCATTTCGTGCAGCGTCGCGGCCGGCTCGAACCCCACCACGTCGAGCAGTTCCTCCAGCGGCGTGCGCAGGTAGCCGTCGTCGTCCAGGCTCTCGACGATGGCACGCGCCAGTGCCAGGTCGCGCGGCGGCAGCGGCAGCAGGTTGAGCTGGCCGTGCAGATGGGTGTTGAGCGAGGTCTCGACGGCCATCATCTCCAGCGCCGACAACTCGCCGTCCTCGGCGCGGCGCAGGCCGCTCGAGCCGCCGCTGCCGTCGGCCTGCCACAGGTCGCGGTCGTCGCCGCGCTCGTTGGCGTAGGCGTCGAGCGCCGGCGCGGCGTCGCGGTCGGCGGCCGCGGCATCGGCCACCGGCTCGGCCCCCACGGCGCCTTCACCGGCGGCGGCACGCAGGTCGTCGCCGTCGCCCTCCTCGGCCTCGAGAAACGGGTTCTTCCCCATCGTGTCGCGCACCATGGCCGCGAAGTCCAGCGACGACATCTGCAGCAGGCGCACGGCGTGCTGCAGGCGGGGCGACAGGGTCTGGGTTTGCCGATGTTCGGCACGTAGGTCCATCAACGTCACGCGGGCAACCTCCTCGATGCGGTGAACCGGTGCGCGGCGCGCGCCGCGAACTCGGCTTCGTTGACGGGCACCGTACGCAACGCCCGTGCCGCTTCCGGCGGCGTGACGCATGTGGATACAAAGCGCCTGCGCGAGGCCTTCCGGGCCACCGTTCATCAACTTCTGATGAAGGATCCCGTGATCAGGCGCGCGCATTCACGCGGTGCCGATCAACAGTGGCTCGGCTAACCAGGCCCGAGCGACGGCGACCCCCCTGCTCGTGGGCCGCGAATTGCCGCAATCGCTGCAGCCGGCACCGCAATTGCCGGGCTCGGGGTTGCGGCCTCCGCCACGCAGCGTTCAGTCGCAGCGCCCGGCACTCGGTGTCGACGCGCGAACGCGCTAATGGAAAGGCCCGGAGCCGTTTCCGGCATCCGGGCCTGGCAACCGGCCGGCACCCGTGTCAGGGCGCCCGCCGGGAATCAGAACGGCCGATCAGCGCTGGCGCTGGTTGTCCTGGCCTTGCTGGTTGTTCTGGTTGTTCGAACCACGCTGCTGCTCCTGCCCGCGGCTGCCTTCCTGGCGCTGGTCCTGCTGGTTGTTGCGCTGGTTGTTCTGGTCCTGCTGGTTGTTGCGCTGGTTGTTCTGCTCTTGCTGGCGCTGGTTCTGGCTGTTCTGTTCCTGCTGGCGCTGGTTCTGGCTGCCCTGCTGCTGCTGGTTGTTGCGCTGTTGCTCGTTGCGGTTCTGTTCCATCGTCATCTCCGGTTTCGTCGCATCGGCGACAGGTGCCGACGAACACTGTTCGGCAAACCCCATACCTGCCGGAGGGTCGCGTGTCTCAGCGCCGCCGCATCAGCAGCCCGGCCACCGCCAGGCCCGCGCCGAAGGCCACGTAGGTCGCCGCCGTCGAGCGCGTCGACAGCCGGCGTTCGAAGCCCGGCGTCAGGCGGCCCGGCACGAGCTTCAAATCGACTAACGCCGCAGCAGCGGTGACACCGGCGGCACCGGCCACCAGCGTGGCCGGCGGCGGATCGCGCCGCGCGACGAGCATCTCGTACACGCCGGCCCACAGCAGCGCGCTGGCCCAGTGGATGGCCTGCCCCAGCAGCGTGTGCCGCCACGACGGCCGGTTGGCGCGCAGTGCACGCCCGGTGAACCAGTGCGCCGGCGCGTTCAGCGGCGCCGCGGGCTCGCGCAGCTCCACCTGCCCGCGGCGCGCCAGCACCGCGGCCGAGAGAGCGGCGGCGAGGCTGCCGCCCACCAATGGCGGCACCACCAGCGAGCGGTGGCCCGAGACCTTGATACGTTGTTGCATGCGTTTGCTCCGGCAAGGTACGGCACTTGCTGCCGCGGCAGGCAAATGCCATACCGCGACGACCGATGCAGGTCCTGATCACCGGTGCCACGGGCTTCATCGGCAGCCGCCTCGCCGACGCGTTCGAAGCGGCAGGGCACGCCGTCGTCGGCACGGCGCGCGACGCCGCGGCCGCGCGTGCGCGCCACCCGTCGCGGCGCTGGATCGGCATCGACTTCGCGCGCGCGACCACGCCGGCCCACTGGCTGCCGCACCTGGCCGGCATCGACTGCGTGATCAACGCCGCCGGCATCGTGCGCGAGACGGCCGAGGCGAGCTTCGACGCCGTGCACACGGCCGGCCCGCAGGCGCTGTTCCGCGCCTGCGCCGAGCACGGTGGCGTGCGCGTGCTGCAGATCTCGGCGCTGGGCGCCGACGACGCCGCGACCACGCGCTTCCACCTCAGCAAGCGCGCCGCCGACGCCGAACTGCTCGCCCTGCCCGTCGCGGGCGCGGTGCTGCAGCCGTCGCTCGTCTTCGGCCCCGGCGGCGCCAGCACGCTGGCGATGCTGCGCTGGGCCGCGCTGCCCGTGCTGCCGGTGCTGCAGGGCGCGGGCGCGGTGCAGCCGGTGCACGTCGACGAGCTGGTGGTGCTGGTGCTGCGCCTGGCATCGGCGCCCTCGCTGCCGCGGACACGCATCGCCGTCGTCGGTGCGCAGCCGCTGGCGCTGGCCGACTACCTGCAGGCGCTGCGCGCCGGCCTGGGCCTGGCGCCCGCACCGCAGCTGCCCGTGCCGCGCACGCTGACCGACGCCGCAGCGGCGCTGGGCGACGGCTGGCCGGGCGCCCTGCTCACACGCCAGACCTGGCAGATGCTGCAGCGGGGCAACACCGCCTCGGCGGCCGAAGGGCAGCGCCTGCAGGCGTTGCTGGGCCGCGCCCCGCGCGCCGCCACGGCCTTCGTGCCGGCGGCCGAGGCGCCGGCCTGGCGTGCGCTGGCGCGCGAGCCGCAGATCGACTGGCTGCTGCGCGGCTCGCTCGCCCTGGTGTGGATCGCCACGGCCATCGTCTCGGTGGCGGTGTACCCGCGCGAGGACAGCCTGGCCCTGCTGGCGCGCACCGGCGCGCACGGCGGCTTCGCGCTGCTGCTGCTGTGGGGCGCGGCGGCGATGGACCTCGTCTTCGGCATCCTCACGCTGCTGAAGCCGGCGCGCTGGCTGTGGTGGGCGCAGCTGGCGCTGGTGGCCTTCTACAGCGTCGTCATCGCCTGGCGCCTGCCCGAGTACCTGGCGCATCCGTACGCGCCGATCGTGAAGAACGCCGTCATCGTCGCCGCGCTGGCGTCGCTGCTGGTGATGCAGCCGCGCCGCGGGATGGTCCCGGCTGCGCGCCGCCAAGGCGGCGCACCCGCCGGAAAGGCCGCACCGTGAGCTACCTCGTGATCAAGTGGCTGCACGTGCTGTCCAGCACCGTGCTCTTCGGCACCGGCATCGGTTCGGCGTTCTACATGCTGTTCGTCAGCCTGCAGCGAGACCCGCGGGCCGTGTTTCCGGTGGTGCGGCTGGTCGTCATCGCCGACTTCGTCTTCACCACCACCGCCATGGTCGTGCAGCCGCTCACCGGCTGGCTGCTGGTGCGGATGATCGGACTGCCGCTGTCGACGCCGTGGATCGCCGGTTCGATCGTGCTGTACGTGCTGGCCGGCCTGTGCTGGCTGCCGGTGGTGTGGATCCAGATCCGCATGCGCGACATCGCGCGGCAGGCGGTGGCCGACGGCAGCGCCCTGCCCGACCCGTACTGGGCACTGCTGCGCTGGTGGGTCGCGTTGGGCGTGCCGGCGTTCTTCGCGCTCGTCGGCGCGTTCTGGCTGATGGTGGCCAAGCCGGTGGGCTGACCGCGCGGCGCGATCCTTGTCGCGGGTCAAGCCTGGTCGGCGACCGCCTGCGTAGCATGGCCCGATCACCCAGGGCCGATGTCGGATCGACACGGCTCCACGCCCATCTCGGCGCCGTGCGCACGCGGCCCCACCCTGCACCGCCATGAGCAGCTTCGTCATCCTCGAGGAACCGCGTCCGCGCGCGCAACGGCCGCGGCCGCCCGGCGGCTTCGCCCTGTGGGCGCTGGGCTTCCGGCCGTTCTACCTGCTCGGCACGGCCTTCGCGGCGGTCTCGGTGCTGCTGTGGGCGCTGCAGCTGGCGGGCGCGCTGCCGCGGCCCTACCTCGAAGGCGCGCTCTGGCATGCGCACGAGATGCTGTTCGGCTTCGCGCTGGCCATCATCGTCGGCTTCCTGTTCACCGCCGGGCACAACTGGACCGGGCGGCCCACGCCCACCGGGCGCACGCTGATGGCGCTGGCCGCGCTGTGGCTGGCCGGGCGGGTGCTCGTCCTGACGCCATGGGCCTGGCCGGCAGCGCTGGCCAACGTGGCCTTTCCGCTGGCCTGCGCGCTGGCGCTGGCGCGGCCCCTCGTCCAGGCCGGCAACCGGCGCAACTTCTTCTTCGTCGGCCTGCTGCTGCTGATGGCGGCCGCCGCGGCCGCGGTGCACGCCGGGCCGCTCGGCCTGGCCACGCTGCCGCCCTGGGCCGGGCTGGCGCTGGGGCTGGACGTGGTGCTGTTCGTCGTCGTCGTCATGGCCGGGCGCGTGGTGCCGATGTTCACCAACAACGGCGTGCCCGGCGCCGCGGCGCGTCGCGTTCCCGCGCTGGAGCGGGCGGCGCTGGGCAGCGTGCTGGCGCTGCTGCTGTGCGGACCGCTCGGCATCGGCGGCTGGCCGCTGGCGCTGCTGGCGGCTGCGGCAGCCGTGCTGCACGCCGCGCGCTGGTGGTTGTGGCAGCCGTGGCGCACGCTGCGCGTGCCGCTGCTGTGGGTGCTGCACCTGGCCTACGCCTGGGTGCCGCTGCACCTGGCCTTGCGCAGCGCGGCGGCGTTGGGCGCCCTGCCGGCGTCGCTGGCCGTGCACGCGCTGACGGTCGGCGCCGTCGGCGGATTGATCATCGGCATGGTCACGCGCACGGCGCGCGGGCACACGGGCCTGGCGCTGCGTGCCGACGCGGCCGACGTCGCCTGCTACGTGCTGGTCGCGCTGGCCGCGCTGGTTCGCGTGGCGCTGCCGTGGGCGCTGCCGGCGCTGACGCTGCAGGCGCTGCTGCTGTCGTCGTCCCTGTGGTCCGCCGGCTTTGCGCTCTATGCGGTGCGCTACGCACCGCGCCTGCTGCGCCCGCGTCCCGACGGCCGCCCGGGCTGACGAGGTCACTTCCGCATGGACGACGGGCTCGTCAAGCTGGTGCACCAGGCCATGGCCGTGCTGTCGATCGCCGGCTTCGCGGCGCGCGGCGCCGCGGCGCTGGCCGGCGCGCGCTGGGTCCGCTCGCGCGCGGCGCGGACGCTGCCGCACGTGGTGGATTCAGCGCTGCTGCTGTCGGCGCTGGCCCTGCTGGCGCTGCTGCGCCTGAACCCGGCCGATGCGCCCTGGCTCATGGCCAAGATCGCCGGCCTGTTGGCCTACATCGGCCTCGGCATGGCGGCGCTGCGACCGGAGCTGGCCTGGCCGCTGCGCGCCGCCGCGTGGGTCGCCGCGCTGGCCACCGTGGGCTGGATCGCCTCCGTGGCCATCACCAAGCAGCCGGCCGGCTGGTGGGCCGGCGTGCCGGGCGGGTGATCGCCGCCGAGCCGCTCAGCCGCCGGCCAGCGGCTGCTGCAGTGGCGCCGGCCAGCTGCGCGGCGACGGCGCGCCCGCGCGCCCCCACGTGCCGAGGCTGCGCCGCTCCACCGGCTTGAGCACCCACACGCCGGTGTCGTGCGCCAGGTCGATGAGCAGCTGGCGCACGCGGGCCTGCCACAGCGTGCGCAGCTGGCGACGCTCGTCGTCGCCGGCCTTGTCCTGCACGCAGCGCGCCAGCAACGGCTCGATGCGCGGGTCGGCCGGCACGATGCCGAGGTCGGCCGAGGCGTCGACCGCAGCGCCCGTGTCCAAGCGGGTGAAGCGCGTCTGCAGCAGCAGGTCGGGCGTGTAGCGGATGAGCCCGGCGCGGCTGTAGCGCCCGCCGATGCCCTTGAAGCCGCTGCTGCCGGCCGCGCCGGTGAGCAGGTTCACCACCGTGGCCACGACGCCCGTGCCGCCGCTGCGCGTGCACTGCTGGAACTCGACGCGCATGCCGCCGCGCTCGGGCACGGTGTCGCCGTACAGGTGCCGGAGTGCCAGCCAGGTGAGCCAGTAGGCGCCGGCCACCGTGGGGCAGGCGTGGCCCGTCAGGCGCACGGCGTCGGCGAAGCCGTATTCGATGACGCCGCCCTCGGCAGCGCCGAGCAGCTCTGCCAGGGGATCGCGCACGCGCAGGCGGGGAACCTGGTCGAAGAAGTCGCACAGTTGCATGGCCGCGATTGGGGCACACGCGACTGCGGCGGCGCTTGCGCGATGTCAACGCGCCTGCGGTCGCAACGGCCGCACGATCACGGCTTCGCCGAACGACCGGGCGGCCCTCGCGCCGGGCCGACAGGTGCAACACGCCGAGCCGCAGGCTCAGGCCGAGGACCCCTTCCCATGCTGCAGGACGCCACCTCCGACACCGCCGAACCACCGCTGGCCGCCGCCATCGTGGGCGACCGCGGCAGCGACATCGACGCCCTGCTGGCCGATGCGGTGCGCCGCCAGCAGCACCGCGGCCGCCGCGTGCGCGGCTTCGTCATGCGGCGGCCCGGCGCCACGGGCGGCTGCGCGGCGCAGATGCTCCTGGTCGACGTGGCCACCGGCGAGGAACACCTGGTGTCGCAGCCGCTCGGCCGCGAATCGAGGGGCTGCCGCGCAGACGGCGCCGCCTTCGCGCGCGCCAGCCGCGTGCTGCGCGAGGCACTGGAGGACGCGCCCGACCTGATCGTCAGCAACCGGTTCGGCGATCTCGAGGCGCAGCAGCGCGGCGGCTTCGGTGCCGAGTTGCTCGCGACGATGGCGCGTGGCGTTCCGCTCCTGACCACGGTGGCCGAGCGCAACGTGGCGGCCTGGCAGCAGTTCACCGGCGGCGCCGCCGTGCTGCGCGCCGACCCCGCGGCGGTGGACGCCTGGCTCGAACGGGTGCTCGAGCGCTAGGCCGCGGCGCGCGCCTGCGGCGGCGGTGGATCGCCAGCCCGCACGACGCAGTTCTTGCCGGCGCGCTTGGCGCGGTACATCGCGGCATCGGCCGCCGCCACCAGCGCGTCGGGCGTGGTCTGCACGGCGCTGGCGATCCCCACGCTCACCGTCACCCCCGGGATGCCGAGGTCGGCGAGATCCAGCGCGGCCACCGCGGCGCGGGCGCGTTCGGCCACGCACAGCGCGGCGTCGCCGCCGGTCTCGGGCAGCAGCAGGCAGAACTCCTCGCCGCCGTAGCGCGCCGCCAGGTCGCCGGCGCGGTGCGCCAGGCCGGCCAGCGCCGCGGCGATGCGCCGCAGCACCTCGTCGCCGGCGGGATGGCCGAAGCCGTCGTTCAGGCGCTTGAAGTTGTCGATGTCCATCATCAGCAGCGACACGGGCCGGTGCTCGCGCGCCGCACGCCGGCACTCGGCAGCCAGCGTCTCGTCGAGCTGGCGCCGGTTGGCGATGCCGGTGAGGCCGTCGCGCGTGGCCAGCGCCATCAGGCGCTGCTGCGCCTGCTCGAGCTCGTCTTCCACCTGCTTGCGCGCGGCGATGCTGCGCACGTTGATGACCAGGCGCGGCTCGGCCGCGCCGGGCGCGTCGGGCAGGCGGCGGGCGCGCGCTTCCACCCACACGTGGCTGCCGTCGCGGTGCAGCGCGCGGGCGCGGTAGTCGGCCTGCGGCTGGCCGTGCAGCGCACCCAGCGCCACCGTCACGGCGCCGATGTCGTCGGGGTGGCAGAAGCGCACCAGCGTCTGGCCCAGCACCTCGTCGGCCTGCCAGCCGAGCATGTCGGTGACGGCGGGCGAGACGTAGGTGACGCGCCCGCCCTGCAGCGCCAGGATGATGTCGCTCGAGTACTCGGCCACGAGGCGGTAGCGCGCCTCGGCGTCGGCCAGCGCCTGCTGCTGCCGCTTGAGCGTGGTGATGTCGACGTGCACGAAGGTGCCGCGGCCGTCGATCTCGCCGCGCTGCTCCACCACGCGCACCCAGCGTTCGCCGGGCAGGCGCAGTTCGAAGGGTGCGCCGGCGTAGCGCCGCCCGGCCTCCAGCGCGCGCAGGCCCGCGGGATCGGGCGCGCCGCCCCAGGCCTCGCGGTAGACGTCCTCGAAGGCGCGGCCGCCGGCGGCATCGGCCGCGCGCAGGCCGTAGAGCGCGCAGAAGGCGGCGTTGGCCCAGACGATGCGCTCGGCCACGTCGACGATGACCACGCCGTCGGCCAGGCGCTCGAGCACGGCCGCGGTGTCGATGGCCGCGGATGGCCGCGCGGCGACGGCCGGCGCCGCGCTGCGGCTGGGCAGCAGCGCCACCTTGCGCCACACGCGCAGCCGCCCGAAGCGCCCCATCTCCACGGAGGACACGCGCACGCGGAAGTCACGCTGGTCGAACTCGAACGGCCGGCGCTGGCTGCGATGCCGCGCGATGCCCTCGGCGATCAGCTCGTCCATGCGCGCCCGGGCCTCGCCCTTCAGCCGGCCGTCGTAGAAGCGGCGCAGGTTCTGCGCATACGGCTCGCCGACGTGCACGTGGCCGTCGTGCTCGGGGAAGAACTCGAGGAAGGTGTGGTTCCAGGCGAGCGTGCGGTCGTCGTGGTCGAAGGCGCAGAAGCCGACCTCGAGGCCGTCGAGCGCGGCGCCGATGGCGTGCAGCAGCGCGTCCTTCACGCCGCCCGCCAATCGCGCCCGGCGACGGGCGACCGCGTGCCGTCAGCGCTGGTAGCCGCTCGCCGGCGGGCTGCGGTCGTGGTGTGTCCCGGCGTCCGCTGCTGCGCCTGCCGTGGCGGCGTCGCCCTGCCCTTGACCCCACTGCATCCAGTCGTCACCGAAGAGCTCCACGAGGTGCGGCGTGCGCACGCTGCCGTTGCCGCAGACCAGCCGATCGGCCGCACACAGGCGGTCGCAGCCCCAGCACACCCGCTCGGGATGCGCGGGCGCCACAGGATAGCGTCTGCCCATGAGGCGAGCATGGGCCGCCACGGCGCGCGGCGGCTTGCGCGATGTCAAGGCGCGCGCTTGACGCAGCGCAAGCGGACCCACCGGTGCGCTCCCTACAGTGCCGGCGATGCTCGCGCCCCGCTCGCTCGCCTTTCGCCTGGTCGCGGCCGGGCTCGTCTTCCTGGCGGTGGCGCTGACGTCGATCGCCACCAGCCTGTGGGTGACCTGGCAGCTCGAGGGCGGCGCTGCCGCCGTCAACGAGGCCGGGCGGCTGCGCATGATGACCTGGCGCATGGCGCTCGATGCCACGCGCGGCGCCGACGTCGGCGCGCAGGCCGCCGCGTTCGAGCGCACGCTGGCGCTGCTGCGCGATGGCGATCCGTCGCGCCCGCTGTTCGTGCCCGAGTCGGACGAGACGCGCAGCGCCTTCGCGCGCGTGCGCGCCGAGTGGGCGGCGTTCCGCAGCGGCGGCGCGGCCGGCGCGCCGCGCGTGGTGCGGGTGGACGTGCCGCGCGCGGCCGACCTCGTCGCCGCCATCGACCGGCTGGTCGGCGGCATCGAGCACCGCCTGGCCTACTGGACGGCGGCGCTGCGCAGCTTCCAGCTGGCGATGGTGGCGCTGGCCATCGTCGGCGCGATGGCGCTGCTGTACACCAGCCACGTGCTGGTGCTCGAGCCGCTGCGGCGCGTGGGCGCGGCCATCGCCGCGCTGCGCGGCGGCGACGTGCGGGCGCGCGTCGTGCCGCCCTCGACCGACGAGCTGCGTGAGCTGGCCGACGGCTTCAACGCCATGGCCGAGACCATCGAGGCGCACGTGGGCGACCTCGAGCGGACGGTGCGCCGCAAGACCGCGGCGCTGCAGGCCGAGCGCGAGCGCCTGGCAGCGCTGTACGAAGTGAGTGCCTTCGTGGCGGGCGCCGAGTCGCTGGACGAATTGGCGCGCGGCTTCGTGCGCCTGGTGCGGCGCATCGCCGGCGCCGATGCCGTGGCGCTGCGCTGGTCCGATGCCGACAACCGGCGCTACGTGATGCTGGCGCAGGAGGGCCTGCCCCCGGCCTTCGCCGCGCTCGAGCAATGCCTGCCCGCGGGTGACTGCCACTGCGGGAGCACGCAGCCGGGCGGCGGCGCGCGCGTCATCCCCATCCGCCACGACGTCGTCGACGACGCGTCGCACGGCCACTGCGGCCGCGCCGGATTCGCCACGCTGCTGACGGTGCCGGTGAGCCTCCAGCAGCGCATCCATGGCGAGCTCGACCTCTTCTACCGCGCCGCCCCCGGCACGGTGGCGCCCGACCGCTCGCTGCTCGAGCTGCTGGCCAGCCACCTGGCCGGCGGCATGGAGGCGCTGCGCGCCGCCGCGGCCGAGAAGGAGGCGGCGGTGTCCAACGAGCGCACGCTGCTGGCCCAGGAACTGCACGACTCCATCGCCCAGTCGCTCGCGTTCCTCAAGATCCAGGTCGGGCTGCTGCGCACGGCGCTGGCCCGCCGCGACGCGCCCGGCATCGAGCGCACGGTGGGCGAGATCGAGACCGGCGTGCTCGAGAGCTACGGCGACGTGCGCGAGCTGCTGCTGCACTTCCGCACGCGCGCCGATGCCGAGGACATCGAACCGGCGCTGCGCAGCACGCTGCGCAAGTTCGAGTTGCAGAGCGGGCTCGAGACCGCGATCCACGTCGCCGGCCACGGCGTGGCGCTGCCCAACGACGTGCAGGTGCAGGTGCTGCACATCGTGCAGGAGGCGTTGTCCAACGCGCGCAAGCACGCCGGCGCGACGTGCGTGCGCCTGCAGGTGCGGCAGGCGCCGGCCTGGTCGTTCAGCGTCGAGGACGACGGCGCCGGCTTCGACCCGGCCGCCTCGCCCGGCGAGGACCACGTGGGCCTGCGCATCATGGCCGAGCGCGCCAGCCGCATCGGTGCGGCGCTCTCGGTGCGCTCGGCGCCCGGCGCCGGCACCACCGTCACCCTCGAGCTGCCGCAGCCCGCCGCAGCCGCCGTCGAAACCCACGCCGCCGTCGCATGAGCCCGAACCCGCAACCCATCCGCCTGCTGGTGGTCGACGACCACACGCTGTTCCGCCGCGGGCTGATCGCGCTCCTGTCCCAGCACGATCGCCTGGCCGTGGTGGGCGAGGCCGCCGACGCGGGCCAGGCACAGCGCCTCGCCGGCGAGCGCGATCCCGACCTCGTCCTGCTCGACAACCACCTGCCCGGCGTGTGCGGCATCGACGCGCTGCCCGGGTTGATGGAGGCCGCGCCGCGCGCGCGCATCGTGCTGCTGACCGTGAGCGAGGACGAGGCCGACCTCGCCGGGGCGCTGCGCCGCGGGGCGCACGGCTACCTGCTCAAGACGATCGACAGCGATGCACTGCTGCAGGCGATCGAGCGCTGCCTGCGCGGCGAAACCGTGGTGAGCCCGGAGCTCATGCCCAAGCTCGTGGCCGCGCTGCAGCAGGGTGCAGGCGTCCCGGCGGCGGCGGCGCCCGCGCCGGCCGACGCGCTGGCCGCACTCTCCCCGCGCGAACGCGAGACGCTGGCGGAGATCGCGCGCGGCGCGAGCAACAAGGAAATCGCGCGCCGCCTCGACATCGCCGAGGCCACGGTGAAGATCCACGTGCAGCACATCCTGCGCAAGCTCAACCTGAGCTCGCGCGTGCAGGCCGCGGTCTACGCCAGCGAACGCGGCCTCACCGCCGCCTGAAGGCGCGCCGGCCGCAGCCGGTGCGCACCGCCGCACGCGCCGCGCGGCACGCACCACGCCGCGCGCACCACGCGGCACGCGCACGTCGGCGCTGACGGTCACGGGGACGCGGGCCGCTGCAGCCCTGCGCGCAGCCCGGCCGCACCTACACCTTTCGAACGATCCCGCCGGCCGCGCGCCTCCTCCTTCTGCGCGGCCCGGGCAAGCCCACGGTCGGATGTTCGGCGCGCGCGAAGACGCCGAAAGTGTGTGGCATCACAGGAGCCGCACATGGCCAACGTTTCCATCGCACTCGAGTCCAACGCCGCCGCCGGCGCCGCTGCGGCCACCGGCGGTTCGCGCCGCCTCTCGGTGCTGGTCGTCAGCACCCTGGCGTTCACCGCCTGCTTCATGGTCTGGATGATGTTCGGCGTCATCGGCATCCCCATCAAGCAGGCGCTCGGCCTCAACGCCACGCAGTTCGGGCTGCTCACGGCCATGCCGGTGCTGACCGGCTCGCTGATCCGCGTGCCCCTGGGCATCTGGACCGACCGCTACGGCGGCCGCATCGTGATGGCGCTGCTGATGGCCGCGGTGATCCCGCCGATCTTCCTGATGGCCTATGCCACCGAGTTCTGGCACTTCCTCGTCATCGGCCTGTTCGTGGGCCTGGCCGGGGGCAGCTTCTCGGTGGGCACGCCGTACGTGGCGCGCTGGTTCCCGAAGAACCGCCAGGGCTTCGCGATGGGCGTGTACGGCGCCGGCAACTCGGGCGCGGCGGTCAACAAGTTCATCGCGCCGGCACTGATGGTGGCCTTCGGCTGGGCCTTCGTGCCGCAGGTGTACGCCGCCATCATGCTCGGCGTGCTGGTCGTCTTCTGGCTCGGCAGCGCGAGCGACCCGGCCCACCTGGTGTCGAGCCAGGTCACCTTCCGCGACCAGCTCAAGGCGCTGAAGGATCCCAAGGTGCTGAAGTACTGCCAGTACTACAGCATCGTCTTCGGCGGCTACGTGGCGCTGTCGCTGTGGATGGTGCAGTACTACGTGGGCGAGTACGGCCTGGACGTGCGCGTCGCCGCGCTGCTGGCCGCGTGCTTCAGCCTGCCGGGCGGTGTGCTGCGCGCCATCGGCGGCTGGCTCTCGGACAAGTACGGCGCGCACAGCGTCACCTGGTGGGTGATGTGGGTGAGCTGGATCTGCCTGTTCCTGCTGAGCTACCCGCAGACCGCGTTCACCGTCACCACCGTCGAAGGCGCGCGGACCTTCCACATCGGCCTGAACGTCTACGCCTTCACCGCGCTGATGGCCATCCTCGGCGTCGCCTGGGCCTTCGGCAAGGCCAGCGTCTTCAAGTACATCAGCGACGACTACCCGAAGAACATCGGCGCCATCAGCGGCATCGTCGGCCTGGCCGGCGGCCTGGGCGGCTTCGTGCTGCCGATCCTCTTCGGCGCCCTCCTGGACCTGACCGGCGTGCGCTCCAGCGCCTTCATGCTGATGTACGGCGTGGTCTGGGTCTCGCTCATCTGGATGTACTTCACCGAGGTGCGCCGCACGCCCGTGCTGGGCGCTCGGCCGGCCGCCGCCTGACGCCCGAACCCCACTGACAAGGGCACCACCATGACCACCACCGTACGACCCCATCCCGGGCGCCCCGCCCGCCGCGGCCGAGTGCTGCACCTCTGGACCCCCGAGGACAAGGCCTTCTGGGAACGCGAAGGCGAGGCCATCGCCAAGCTCAACCTCTGGATCTCGGTGCCGGCGCTGTTCCTCGCCTTCGCCGTGTGGCAGGTGTGGAGCGTGGTCGCCGTGCACCTGCCGGCCCTGGGCTTCAAGTACTCGACCAACCAGCTGTTCTGGCTGGCCGCCGCGCCGGCGCTGTCTGGCGCCACGCTGCGCATCTTCTATTCGTTCATCGTGCCGGTGGTCGGCGGCCGGCGCTGGACGGCGATCTCCACCGCGTCGCTGCTGATTCCGGCGCTGGGCATCGGGTTCGCGGTGCAGGACCCGACGACCAGCTACCCGACGATGCTGACGCTGGCGCTGCTGTGCGGCCTGGGCGGCGGCAACTTCAGCTCGAGCATGGCCAACATCAGCTTCTTCTTCCCGAAGGAGCGCAAGGGTTCGGCGCTGGGCGTCAACGCGGGCCTGGGCAACCTGGGCGTCTCCGTCGTGCAGTTCCTGAGCCCGCTGGTCATCACCGCCGGCATCTTCGGCATCTTCGGCGGCGATCCGCAGACCATCGCGAAGAACGGCCAGACGGTGCAGGTGTGGACGCAGAACGCGGCCTTCGTCTGGGTGCCCTGGATCGTGATCGCGTCGCTCGCCGCCTGGTTCGGCATGAACGACATCGCCGAGGCGAAGGCCTCGTTCGCCACCCAGGCGACCATCTTCGCCCGCCGGGACACGTGGCTGATGTGCGTGCTGTACCTCGGCACCTTCGGCTCGTTCATCGGCTACGCGGCAGGCTTTCCGCTGCTCATCAAGAGCCAGTTCCCGGGCGTGAACCCGCTGGCCTACGCCTGGATCGGGCCGCTGGTGGGCGCCGTCATCCGGCCCTTCGGCGGCTGGCTGTCGGACAAGCTGGGCGGTGCCCGCGTCACGCTGTGGAACTTCGTCGTCATGGCGCTGGCCGTGCTCGGCGTGACCAGCTTCCTGCCCAACGCGGCCAGTGGCGATGCCGGCCACTTCACCGGCTTCTTCCTGTGCTTCCTGGTGCTGTTCATGACCACCGGCATCGGCAACGGCTCGACGTTCCGGATGATCCCGGTGATCTTCCTGAACCTCAAGCTGCGCGGCATCGACCGCCGCGATGCCGACGCCGTGGCCCGCGCCACGCGCGAAGGCAACACCGAAGGTGCGGCGACGCTCGGTTTCACCGCGGCGCTGGCGGCCTACGGCGGCTTCTTCATTCCCAAGAGCTACGGCACGGCCATCGCGATGACCGGCAGCCCGCACGCCGCGCTGATCGTCTTCTTGGCCTTCTACCTGGCGTGCATCGGAATCACGTGGTGGTTCTACGCGCGCCGCAACGCGCCCTCGCCGTGCTGAGCAGCGCCGGCCACCCCGCACGGAGCCCCGAATGAGCCACTTCCTCGACCGCCTCACCCACTTCCAGCAGCCGCGCGAGCCCTTCGCCGGCGGTCACGGCATCACCACCGGCGAAGACCGCACCTGGGAGGACGCCTACCGCACGCGCTGGCAGCACGACAGGATCGTGCGCAGCACCCACGGCACCAACTGCACGGGCTCGTGCAGCTGGAAGATCTACGTCAAGGGCGGCATCGTCACCTGGGAAACGCAGCAGACCGACTACCCGCGCACCCGCCCCGACCTGCCCAACCACGAGCCGCGCGGCTGCGCCCGCGGCGCGTCTTACTCGTGGTACCTCTACAGCGCCAACCGCGTGAAGTACCCGCTGGTGCGCGGCCGCCTGCTCAAGCACTGGCGCGCCGCGCTCGCGGTGGCGAAGAGCCCGGTGGACGCCTGGGCCAGCATCGTCGAGAACCCCGGCGCGCGCGAGGAGTGGACGCGCCAGCGCGGCCTGGGCGGCTTCGTGCGCAGCACCTGGGACGAGGTCAACCAGATGATCGCCTCGGCCAACGTCCACACCATCAAGAAGCACGGGCCGGATCGCGTGGTCGGCTTCTCGCCCATCCCGGCGATGAGCATGGTGTCATACGCCGCGGGCAGCCGCTATCTCTCGCTGATCGGCGGCGTGTGCATGAGCTTCTACGACTGGTACTGCGACCTGCCGCCCGCCAGCCCGCAGATCTGGGGCGAGCAGACCGACGTGCCCGAGTCGGCCGATTGGTACAACAGCACCTACATCATCGCCTGGGGTTCCAACGTGCCCCAGACGCGCACGCCCGATGCGCACTTCTTCACCGAGGTCCGCTACAAGGGCGCGAAGACGGTGGCGGTGACGCCCGACTACGCCGAGGTGGCCAAGCTGGCCGACCTGTGGATGCACCCCAAGCAGGGCACCGACGCCGCGCTGGCCATGGCCATGGGCCACGTGATCCTGAAGGAGTTCTACGTCGACAGGCGATCAGCGTACTTCGACGACTATGCGCGCCGCCTGACCGACCTGCCGATGCTGGTGCAGCTCGAGGAGCGCACGCTGCCCGACGGCCGCAAGGTGATGGCGAGCCGCCGCTACCTGCGCGCGAGCGACTTCGCCGGTGAACACGCCGCCCTGGGCCAGGCGCACAACCCGGAGTGGAAGACGCTCGCCTTCAACGCCAACGGCGACGTCGTCGTGCCCAACGGCTCGATCGGCTTCCGCTGGAGCGCAGCCGACCGGCCCGACGCCGGGCGCTGGAACCTCGAAGCCAAGGAGGCGCTGGGCGGCAGCGACGTGACGCTGCAGCTCTCGGCCACCGAGCGCGAGGGTTACGAGCTCGTCGACGCGGCCTTCCCGTACTTCGCCGGCATCCAGACGCCCAACTTCCCCGCCAACGACCAGGGCAGCGACGTGATGGTGCACCGGGTGCCCGCGCGCCGACTCGACCTGGGTGCCGGCAAAGCGGTGCTCGTCGCCACCGTTTTCGACCTGCTGGCCGCGCACTATGGCGTGGACCGCGGCTTCGGCAGCGGCGCGAACAGCTACGACGACGACGCGCCCTACACGCCGGCCTGGCAGGAGCGCATCACCGGCGTGCCGCGCGAGCAGCTCATCACCGTGGCGCGCCAGTTCGCCGACAACGCCGACAAGACGCACGGCAAGAGCATGGTGATCATCGGCGCTGCCATGAACCACTGGTACCACGCCGACATGAACTACCGCGGCGTGATCAACATGCTGATGCTGTGCGGCTGCATCGGCCAGAGCGGCGGCGGCTGGGCGCACTACGTGGGCCAGGAGAAGCTCAGGCCCCAGACCGGCTGGACGGCGCTCGCCTTCGCGCTCGACTGGGGCCGCCCGCCGCGGCAGCAGAACTCGACCTCGTTCTTCTACGCCCACACCGACCAGTGGCGCTACGAGAAGCTGGGCGTGGAGGAGGTGCTGTCGCCGCTGGCCGACAAGGCCGAGTTCGAAGGCAGCCTGATCGACTACAACGTGCGCGCCGAGCGCATGGGCTGGCTGCCGTCGTACCCGCAGTTCAAGACCAACTCGCTCGAGGTCGCCAAGGCAGCTGCCAAGGCCGGCGCCGAAGTGCCGAAGCACGTGGCGCAGACGCTCAAGAGCGGCGCGCTGCAGCTGGCTTGCGAAGACCCCGACCACCCCGACAACTGGCCTCGGAACCTGTTCGTGTGGCGCAGCAACCTGCTGGGCAGCTCGGGCAAGGGCCACGAGTACTTCCTCAAGCACCTGCTGGGCACGAGCCACGGCGTGCAGGGCAAGGACCTGGGCGCGGACGACGCCAAGCCGCACGAGGTGCGCTGGCACGAGCAGGCGCCCGAAGGCAAGCTCGACTTGCTGGTGACGCTCGACTTCCGCATGAGCACCACCTGCCTGTACTCGGACATCGTGCTGCCCACCGCCACCTGGTACGAGAAGAACGACCTCAACACCAGCGACATGCATCCCTTCATCCACCCGCTGTCGCAGGCGGTGGACCCGGCGTGGCAGGCGCGCAGCGACTGGGACATCTACAAGGGCTTCGCCAAGGCGTTCAGCGAGGTCTGCGTCGGCCACCTCGGCGTGGAGAAGGACGTCGTGATGACGCCGCTGATGCACGACACCCCGGCCGAGCTGGCGCAGCCGCTCGACGTCGAGGACTGGAAGCGCGGCGAGTGCGACCTGATCCCCGGCAAGACGGCGCCCAACTTCACCGTCGTCGAGCGCGACTACCCCGCCACCTACGCGCGCTTCACCGCGCTGGGGCCCTTGATGGAGAAGGTGGGCAACGGCGGCAAGGGCATCGCCTGGAACACCGCCGAGGAGGTGCGCCAGCTGGCGGAGCTCAACGGCAAGGTGCACACCGAAGGCCCGACCAAGGGCCTGGCGAAGATCGAGAGCGACATCGACGCCACCGAGGTCATCCTGATGCTGGCGCCCGAGACCAACGGCCACGTCGCGGTCAAGGCCTGGGAGGCGCTGTCGAAGATCACCGGCCGCGACCACACCCACCTGGCGCTGCACCGCGAGGACGAGAAGATCCGCTTCCGCGACGTGCAGGCGCAGCCGCGCAAGATCATCAGCTCGCCGACGTGGAGCGGGCTCGAGAGCGAGAAGGTCTCGTACAACGCCGGCTACACCAACGTGCACGAGCTGATCCCCTGGCGCACGCTCACCGGGCGCCAGCAGTTCTACCAGGACCACACCTGGATGCGCGCCTTCGGCGAGGAGTTCTCGAGCTACCGGCCGCCCATCGACATGAAGGCCTTGCACGGCATGCAGGGCATCAAGCCGAACGGCCACAAGGAGATCGCGCTCAACTTCATCACGCCGCACCAGAAGTGGGGCATCCACTCCACCTACAGCGACAACCTGATGATGCTCACGCTCAACCGCGGCGGGCCGGTGGTGTGGCTGTCGGAGGACGACGCCAAGGCCGCCGGCATCGAGGACAACGACTGGATCGAGCTCTTCAACGCCAACGGCGCCATCGCGGCGCGGGCGGTGGTGAGCCAGCGCGTGAAGCCGGGCATGACGCTCATGTACCACGCGCAGGAAAAGATCATCAACACGCCGGGCAGCGAGATCACCGGCCAGCGCGGCGGCATCCACAACTCGGTGACGCGCATCGTCACCAAGCCCACGCACATGATCGGCGGCTACGCCCAGCAGAGCTACGGCTTCAACTACTACGGAACCATCGGGACCAACCGCGACGAGTTCGTCATCGTGCGCAAGATGCGCCGCATCGACTGGCTCGACAACGAAGGCACCAACCCGGGAGAACAAGCATGAAGGTGCGTGCCCAGATCGGCATGGTGCTGAACCTCGACAAGTGCATCGGCTGCCACACCTGCAGCGTCACTTGCAAGAACGTGTGGACCAACCGCAAGGGCATGGAATACGCGTGGTTCAACAACGTCGAGACCAAGCCCGGCATCGGCTACCCCAAGGACTGGGAGAACCAGGACAAGTGGCAAGGCGGCTGGATCCGCAACGCCGACGGCTCGATCGAGCCGCGCCAGGGCGGCAAGTGGAAGCTGCTGATGCGCATCTTCGCCAACCCGAACCTGCCGCAGATCGACGACTACTACGAGCCCTTCACCTTCGACTACGACCACCTGCAGTCGGCGCCCGAGACCAAGGCCGCGCCCACCGCCAGGCCGCGCAGCCTGATCACCGGCCAGCGCATGGAGAAGATCACGTGGGGCCCGAACTGGGAGGAGATCCTGGGCGGTGAGTTCGCCAAGCGCTCGAAGGACCGGAACTTCGAAGACGTCCAGAAGGACATCTACGGCCAGTTCGAGAACACCTTCATGATGTACCTGCCGCGGCTGTGCGAGCACTGCCTGAACCCGGCGTGCGTCGCGTCGTGCCCCTCGGGCAGCATCTACAAGCGCGAGGACGACGGCATCGTCCTCATCGACCAGGACAAGTGCCGCGGCTGGCGCATGTGCGTGAGCGGCTGTCCCTACAAGAAGATCTACTACAACTGGGAAAGCGGCAAGGCCGAGAAGTGCATCTTCTGCTACCCGCGCATCGAGGCAGGGCAGCCCACGGTGTGCTCGGAGACCTGCGTCGGCCGCATCCGGTATCTGGGCGTGATGCTGTACGACGCCGACCGCATCGCCGAAGCCGCCTCGACCGAGCGTGACCGCGACCTGTACCAGGCGCAGTGCGACATCTTCCTGGATCCGAAAGACCCGGCGGTGATCGCCCAGGCGCGCGCCGACGGCATCCCCGACGCCTGGCTCGAGGCGGCGAAGCAGAGCCCGGTGTGGAAGATGGCGATGGACTGGAAGGTGGCGCTGCCGCTGCACCCGGAGTACCGCACGCTGCCGATGGTGTGGTACGTGCCGCCGCTGTCGCCCATCACCGCCGCTGCCAACGCCGGGCACATGGGCAGCAACGGCGAGATCCCCGACGTGGCCAGCCTGCGCATCCCCGTGCAATACCTGGCCAACCTGCTCACCGCCGGCGACACGCAGCCCGTGGTGCGTGCGCTCGATCGCATGCTCGCGATGCGCGCGTACCAACGCGGCAAGCACGTCGAGGGCACGCTCAACACCGCCGCGCTGGTGCAGGCGGGCCTGACGGCCGAGCAGGTCGAGGACATGTACCAGATCATGGCCATCGCGAACTACGAGGACCGCTTCGTCATCCCGACGACGCACCGCGAGTACGCCGAGAACGCCTTCGACCTGCGCGGCGGCTGCGGCTTCAGCTTCGGCAACGGCTGTTCCGACGGGGCCAGCGAAGCCTCGCTGTTCGGCGCCGGCAAGCGCCGCACGATCCCCATCAAGGCCAACGTCTGAAGGCGCGCGCGATGCAGAACCCGTTCCACACCGAGGCCACACCGCGCCTCACGCTGCGCGTGCTGGCCGCCCTGCTGCGCTACCCCGATGCCGAGTTCCGCGGTGCCGTGCCCGAACTGATCGGCGTGCTCGAGCGCGAGGCGGCGCTGCCGCGCCAACGCCTCACCGAGCTGGCCGCGCTGCTGCGCCAGATCGCCGCCATGGACCCCTTCGAGGCCGAATCGCGCTTCGTCGACACCTTCGACCGCGGTCGCGCCACGGCGCTGCACCTCTTCGAGCACGTGCACGGCGATTCGCGCGACCGTGGCCCGGCGCTCGTCGACCTGGGCCAGATGTACGAGCGCGCCGGCCTGGTGCTGTCCCAGGGCGAGGGCAGCGAGCTGCCCGACCACCTGGGCGTGGTGCTCGAGTTCGCCTCGACGCAACCACTGGCCGTGGCGCGCGACTTCCTGGGCGAGATGGCGCACATCTTGAGCGCCGTCTTCAGCGCCCTGCGCGAGCGCGGGAGCCCCTATGCCAGCGTGATCGCCGCGGTGCTCGAGGTCGCGGGGCAGAAGGTGCAGGCCGTCCCGGTGGTGCCCGACGAGGCCATCGACGCCGCCTGGGCCGAACCGCCCGCGTTCGACGGCTGCAGCACGCGCGGCCAGGCCACGCCAGGCGCGCCGCAGCCCATCCACATCGTTCGCCACCGCCCGGCCGCGAAGGCCGGTGCGGCGTCGCCGACCCTCTCGCAAGGAGCACGCGCATGAACGCCTGGCTCGAGACCTTCCTGTTCGCCACCTACCCCTACATCTGCCTGGTGGTGTTCCTGCTGGGCAGCCTGATCCGCTTCGATCGCGACCAGTACACGTGGAAGAGCGACTCGTCGCAGCTGCTGCGCCGCGGCAGCCTGCGCTGGGGCAGCAACCTGTTCCACGTCGGCATCCTGTTCCTGCTGTTCGGCCACACGGTCGGCATGCTCACGCCGCACGCGCTGTACAGCCCCTTCATCGAGGCCGGTCCCAAGCAGCTGCTGGCCATCGTCACCGGCGGCCTGGCGGGCGCCATGGTGTTCGCCGGGCTCACGCTGCTGCTGCACCGGCGGCTGACCGACCCGCGCATCCGCAAGACGTCCAAGCCCGGCGACATCGCCGTGCTGGTGCTGCTGTGGCTGCAGGTGGTGCTGGGGCTGGCGACGATCCCGCTGTCGCTGAACCACCTGGACGGCTCGACGATGCTCAAGCTGGCGGACTGGGCCCAGCGCATCGTCACCTTCCGTCCGATTCCCGCCGAGTTGCTGGTGGACACGAGCTGGGTCTTCAAGGCGCACATGTTCCTCGGCATGTCGCTGTTCCTGGTGTTTCCCTTCACCCGGCTGGTGCACGTGTGGAGCGGCTTCGGCACGCTGGCCTATCTCGTGCGGCCCTACCAGGTGGTGCGTTCGCGGCGCCTGAACCTGCCGGCCGCGCAGGCCGCCGCACCCGCGGCATCGCCGTCCGTGACCACGCCGGCGGCCAACCCGGGCGCCGCGCGCAACGCCGCCGCGATGCCCGCGCGGCAACAGCAGGCATGAGGACCATGAACGACGCTCCGGTCACCTCCGCACCACCGCGGTCGGCAGGCGCGCTCGACGCGCCCGTCGCGCGCGTCAACGGCGTGCCGCTGCACGCCCCGGGCGAGCAGCTCCCGCCCAACGAACTGCGCCAGCGCGCCTGCACCGAGCTGCTGCGCCAGGAAGCGCGCCGCCTGGGCCTGCCCGGCGCGGGCGATGCCGCCATCGAGGCCGTGCTCGAGCGCGAATTGCACGTGCCCGAGCCCGACGACGCCGATGGCCGCCGCGTGTTCGAGGCCAACCCGGCGCGCTTTGCGCGCGGCGAGCGACTGCGGCTGCGCCACGTGCTCTTCGCCGTGACGGCCGGCGTGGACGTGAACGCGCTGCGCCGGCGCGCCGAATCGCTGATGACCGAGCTGCGCTGCGCCGATCCCGGCGGCGGCGCCTTCGCCGCCGCGGCGCGGCGCTGGTCCAACTGCCCCAGCGGCGCCGACGGCGGCGACCTCGGCTGGGTCGGCAGGGACGACTGCGCGCCCGAGTTCGCACGCGAGGTCTTCGGCCAGCAAACGGTTGGCATCCTGCCGCGCCTGGTGCACAGCCGGCACGGCCTGCACGTGGTGGAGGTGTGCACGCGCGAGCCCGGCGTGCAGCCGGCCTTCGACGAGGTGCGCGGGGCGGTGGCGGGCGTGCTGCGCCAGCAGGCCTGGGCCCGGGCGTTGTCGCAGTACCTGCGGCTGCTGGCCGGCCGGGCCCGCCTCGAAGGGGTGGACCTGCAGGCGGCCGACACGCCGCTGGTGCAGTGACGAGGCGCTGCGCGCACCGCCATGCCCGACGAGCTGCTGCAACGCCTGCGCCGCTTCCGCGAGGACGCCTTTCCGCGCTACCGCGCCCGGTTCCAGGCGCTGGTGGACGACGGCCAGCACCCGAGCACGCTGTTCATCGGCTGCTCCGATTCGCGCCTGGTGCCCTACCTGCTCACCGGCGCCGGGCCGGGCGAGCTGTTCATGGTGCGCAACGTGGGCGCGCTGGTGCCGCCGTGCTGCGGCACGGCCGACGGCGGGCACCATGGCACCGCCGCGGCCATCGAGTTCGCCGTGCTCAACCTCAAGGTGCGGCGCATCGTCGTCTGCGGCCACACCCACTGCGGCGCCATGCGCGCGTTGTACGAGGACCTGAGCGACGAGGCGGTGAACCTGGGCGCCTGGCTCGATCTGGCACGCGACGCCGTGCTGCCGGTGGAGCGGCCCACCCCCGAGGCGCTGCGCCGCACCGAGCAGCGAGCCATCGCGCTGCAGCTCGAGCGGTTGATGGACTACCCCATGGTGCGCCGCCGCGTCGATGCCGGCGAGCTCTCGCTGCACGGCTGGCACTACGTCATCGAGGACGGCGAGGTCAACGTGCTCGACGTGCGCACCGGCGCCTTCGTGCCCGCCTCGCGCCTGGCCGAGGACGACGACGCCGCTGGCGCCTCCGCCGCGCTGGCCGTCGATGTCGAGCCTTGAGCCGCGTGGCGCGACCGGCACGGATGCCGCCCTTGCCGCAGATCAAGGCCGGGCCGGGCACGGCGGGGGAACATGCGGGCCGAACCACGCACCCGAACCATGCCATGAGCCCCGACACCCCCAAGCCGATGCACATCGACCTGCGCGGATGGCCGCTGCGCTCGCGCGCCAGCCACGTGCTGCAGGCGTATGCCGGCCTGGCGCCCGCAGGTGCCGTCGAGTTCATCAGCGACGAAGACCCGCAGCCGCTGTTCCACGCCTTGCAGGCCACCGACCCCGGCGGCTTCACCTGGGACGCGTGCGTCAACGCGGGCGGTCCGGACAAGGGGCCGAGCGCCTGGGCCGTGCGCGTGGTGAGGCTGTCGCGCGCCGAGCGCGAGGACACCTGCTGCAGCCATTGCAGCTGCGCCTGAACCGCGCGTCTCGAACCGCGCCTGGCAGCGAACGCGTCGCCCGGCCTCGAACCTCGACGTCATCGCCGCCAGCGACCCGGTCCGGCGCCGCTTGGACACACGCTTGAAGGGAAGCCGCATGCGCAAGTGCCTGGACATCATCAGCGCCGAGCACCGGGCACTGGCCGCGGTGCTGCACTCGCTGCCGCTGCTCGTCGAGCGCCAGCGGCGCGAGGGGTGCGAGCCCGCGTTCGACGCCTTGCGCGCGATGCTGTTCTACATCGACGCGTTTCCCGAGCAGCGGCACCACCGCAAGGAAACCGAGCTGCTGTTCCCCAAGCTGCGGGCACGCACGCCGCTGCACCGCGACCTGCTCGACCGTCTGGACCACGACCACCACCTCGGCGAGGCGCGCATCCGCGAACTGGAGCACGCCCTCACCGCCTGGGAGATGCTGCGAGGCGAGCCGCGGCGCATGGCCTTCGAGCAGGCGGTCGCGCGCTACGTCGACTTCTATTTGGCGCACATGCGGCTGGAGGAACGCGAGGTGCTGCCGCTGGCCCGGCGCGTGCTAACCGACGCGGACTGGGACGAGCTCGACGACGCGTTCGCGAGCAACCGCGACGCCTTGGCCGGCGGGCCGGCCGACGCCGACTACGCGGCGCTGTTCGACCGCATCGTGCGCCTGGTGCCCGCGCCCATCGGCCTGGGGCCGCCCATGCCGCCGGTCACTGCAGCGTCACGCGCTGCTGCGCCAGCGAGTCCTGCACGAAGGTTTCGAGCGCATCCACGTCGGGAATGGCCACGTCGCGCCGGCCCTTGCCGTCGAAGCCGATGAGGCCGGCGCGCGCCAGGCGCGAGAGCGCCCGGCTCACCGATTCCAGCGTCAGGCCCAGGTAGTTGCCGATCTCGGCACGCGTCATGCGCAGCGTGATGTGGTCGGTGCGCAGGCCGCGCTGCTCGAGCGAGCGAGCCCAGTTGGAGAGGAAGTCGGCCACGCGCGCGTCGCCCGACAGCGTGCACACCGACATCAGCGATCCGCGCTCGGTGGCGAGGTCGCGGCTCATGGCCTGGTGCATGGTGGTGAGCAGCGCGCGGTGCTCGAGGCCGGCCTCCACCAGCGACTCGTAGCGGATCATCCAGACCTCGCCGGTGTCCATGGCGATGGCGTCGCTGGTGTAGGCGTCGCCGGCCATGCCGTCGAAGCCGAGCCAGTCGCCGCGGAACTTCAGCGCCACCACCTGCTCGCGACCGTCGGCCGACAGGTTGATGACCTTGCAGATGCCCGAGTTGACGATGTACAGGTGGGCGAAGCGTTCGCCGGCCTGCACGATGCGGTCACCGGCGCGCACCACGCGGCGCTGCACGGGCACCGTGTCGGCGACCATCTTCAGCGTGGCGGCGATCTGCTGCGCCAGGCCGCGCGAACCGGCGTCGACCGCGGCGTGGCCGGACTGGGCGGCGGCGATGCCGGCGAAGGCCAGGTCGGCGGGGGTGGCGGTCGTGGCGGGGGTGCTGCTGCCGAACATCGTGGGTCTCCTGCGGGTGCGGGCTGTCTGTCGATGAAGGGCATCGTAGGCAGCGTGCGCAACAGCACGCGGAACCGGGCACGTCGCTCGGTAACGTCTCGGAAACGGTCGGTGTCCGGTGTGTGACGCGGCCCGCCGGGCGGCCGCGGTGCCCGGCTCAGATGACCTTCGAGAAGCGCTCGCGCAGCCGGTCGCTGCGCAGGTGGCGGTCGAACACCATGGCGATGGCGCGCACCAGGTACCAGCCACGCGCCGTGACGCGGATCCCGCTCGCGTCGATCTCGACCAGGCCCTCGTCGGCGAAGGCGCTCACCTCGGCCAGCTCGGCGGCGAAGGCCTCGCGGAAGTCCACCAGGTGCGCCAGCTCGATCGATTCGAAGTCGACCTCGCCCTGGCACATCAGCGCCATGATCACCGCGCGGCGCAGCAGGTCGTCGCGCGTGAGCGCATGGCCGCGCACCACGGGCAGCTGGCCCTGGCGCACGGCGTCGTAGTACTCGGGCAGCGTCTTCGCGTTCTGGTGGTAGGTGGCGCCGATGCGGCCGATGGCCGAGACGCCGAGCGCCACGAGGTCGCAGTCCGGCTGCGTGCTGTAGCCCTGGAAGTTGCGGTGCAGCCGGCCCTGCCGCTTGGCCACGGCCAGCGGGTCGCGCTCTAGCGCGAAGTGGTCCATGCCGATGTAGGCGTAGCCGCGCGCCAGGAAGCCGGCGATGGCGCTGCCGAGCATGGCGACGCGCTCTCCGGCGCCGGGCAGGTGCTCGGCCAGGATGCGCCGCTGCGGCTTGAACCGCGCCGGCAGGTGCGCGTAGGCGTAGAGCGCGATGCGGTCCGGCCGCAGCGTGCCCACCTGCTCGATGGTGCGCGCGAAGCTCTCGGGCGTCTGCTTCGGCAGGCCGTAGATCAGGTCGACGTTCGTCGAGCGGAACCCCAGGGCGCGCGCGCTCTGCAGCAGCGCCGCCACCTGCTCGAAGGGCTGCACGCGGTGCACGGCCTGCTGCACGGCCGGGTCGACATCCTGCACGCCGAAGCTGATGCGGTTGAAACCCAGGCCGCGGGCGTGCGCCAGGCGCTCGGCGCTGACGGTGCGCGGGTCGACTTCGATCGACATCTCGATGTCGTCGGTGAAGCGGAACGCCGCGCGCAACGCGCCGGTGATGCGCGTGAGCTCCGCATCCGACAGGAAGGTGGGCGAGCCGCCGCCGAAGTGCAGCTGGCTCACGGCCTGGCCGCTGCCGAGGTGGCCGACGACGAGCCGCAGCTCGGCCTCGAGCGCGTCCAGGTACTCGGCCGCGCGCGCGTGGTGGCGCGTGATGACCTTGTTGCAGGCGCAGTAGTAGCACACCGATTCGCAGAACGGGATGTGCACGTACACCGACAGCGGCGCGCCGGCGCCGGCCCCGCCCATGCCGGCGGCGCGCTGCTGCAGGGCGCGTGCGGCATCCGCCGGGCCGAAGGCCTCGACGAACCGGTCGGCCGTGGGATAGGAGGTGTAGCGCGGGCCCGGGGCGTCGAAGCGGCGCAGCACGTCGGGTGGCAGCGGCGCGCCGGGCTCAAGCGCGACGGGTGCGGGCACGGGCACGAGGGGCACGAGGGGCACGAGGGGCACGAGGGTGTCGGGCGACATGCCGCGCATCGTGCGCCGGCACCGCGTCGCGCGGCTTGACGCACCGCAAGCCTGCGCGCATGGCGCTTCGGACAATGCGCCGTCCACGTCGAACCACAGGCCCGTCACATGCTGGCACGCGCGAGCAGCACCACGCTCTCGACACCCGAACGCAAGGTCGCCTGCGCCAGCTGCGGCCTGCGCGAACTGTGCCTGCCCGTGGGCTTCAGCGAAGCCGAGCTGGCGCGGCTGGACGGCCTGGTCGCCCGCAAGCGCGCCGTGCGCCGCGGCGAACTGCTGTACCACACGGGCGAGCCCTTCACCGCCTTCTACGCCGTGCGCACCGGCTTCTTCAAGACGCGCACCAGCTGCGAGGACGGCCGCGAGCACGTCACCGGCTTCCAGATGGCGGGCGAACTGCTGGGCCTGGACGGACTGGGCAGCGATGCCCACACCTGCGACGCAGTGGCGCTCGAGGACTCGCAGGTCTGCGTGATCCTCTACGCCCAGCTCGAGCGCCTGTCGCACGAGTTCACCGAACTGCAGCGCCAGTTCCACCGCATCATGGGGCGCGAGATCGTGCGCGACCACGGCGTGATGCTGCTCTTGGGCAGCATGCGCGCCGAGCAGCGGCTGGCGGTGTTCCTGCTCAACCTGTCGCGCCGGCTCGAGGCGCGCGGCTTCTCGGCTTCGGCGCTCATCCTGCGCATGACGCGCGAGGAGATCGGCACCTACCTCGGGCTGAAGCTCGAGACCGTGAGCCGCTGCTTCAGCAAGCTGCAGGACGACGGCGTGCTCGGCGTGCGCCACCGCCACGTCGAGATCCTCGACATGGCGGCGCTGCAGGCGCTGGTGGGCGAAGCGACGGTCTGAAGGCGCGTAGCCGGCGCGCTGCGGCTCAGGCCGCCGGGTACAGCCCGCGCACGCGGCCGAACAGCCGCGCCAGGCCCAGCAGCGCGTCGATGTTCGGCGTCGGCTCGCCGACGCGCTCGCCGATCTCGCGCACCGCGGCGACCAGGGCGTCGAGCTCCATGGCGCGGCCGGCTTCCACGTCCTGCAGCATCGAGGTTCTGATCGCACCCAGGCGCGCGGTGATCGCGTGCCGGTCGTCCGGCGACTGCTCGATGGCGCAGCCGATGCGCGCGCCGATGGCCGCGGCTTCCTGCATGGCGGCCGAGCAGAAGCGGCGCACCAGCGGGTCGGCGAGCAGCTGGTCGAGCGTGGCGCCGGTGATGGCGCTCACCGGGTTCATCGTCATGTTGCCCCAGAGCTTGTACCAGACGTCGTAGCGCACCCGGGCCGAGTGCGTGGCGTCGAAGCCGGCGCCGGCCAGGAGATCCACGACGGCCTGGGCGCGTGCGCTGTGGCCGCCCGCGGGCTCGCCGACGATGAGCCCCTGGCCGGCCTTGTGCACCACCCGTCCGGGTTCGGGGCTCGTGGTGCTGGCGTGCACCACGCAGCCCAGCACCTGCGCGAAGGGCAGCGCCGCGGCGATGCGGCCCTGCGGGTCGACCGTTCGCAGCGGCTCGTCGCCGAACGGCGCCAGGCCTTGGCAGAACCACCAGGGCACGCCGTTCATCGCGGGCAGCAGCAGCGTGTGCGGGCCGATGAGGGCGCGCGCCGCCTCTGCCGCATCGGCCAGCGCCGGCGCCTTCACGGCGAAGACCACGAGGTCTTGCACGCCGAGCGTGCGTGCATCGGCGCTGGCCATGGCCGGGGCGGTGACGCGGCCCGTGGCGGTGTCGAGCCGCCAGCCGTGCCGGCGCAAGGCCTCGAGCGTCGCGCCGCGCGCCAGTGCGGCCACCTGCGCGCGGCCAGTCGCCGCGAGCCGGGTGCCGATGAAGCCGCCGATCGCGCCGGCGCCGACGATGGCGACGCGCATCATGGACGCCGCCGCTGCGCGCCCAGCATCGTCACGGCGAAGGTGACGATGGTGAGCGGCACCACGAAGCCGAGCATCGCGTCGCCGAAGGCATCGGCCGCGCCGTGGCGCTGCGCCGCCATCACGAGATAGGCCGTGTAGGCGGCGTAGTAGGCCAGGAACAGCGCGCCTTCCCAGCGTGCGATCTCGCGACCGGTGATGAACACCGGCAGGCACGCGACGAGCGCGGCCAGCATCACCCAGATGTCGAAGCGCATCACGTCGGCCGGCAGCGGCAGCCCGCCGCCAGGCCCCAGCGCGGCCACCAGCGCGCCCAGGCCCAGCACGCCGAGGATGTTGAAGATGCAGCTGCCCACGACGTTGCCCACGGCGATGTCGCGCTCGCCCTTGAGGCTGGCCATGAGCGAGGCGGCCACTTCGGGCAGCGAGGTCCCCGCGGCGACGATCGTCAGGCCGATCACCACCTCGGACAGGCCGAGCGCGCGCGCGAACGTGACCGCGGCGCGCACCAGCGCCTCGGACCCCAGCACCAGCAGCGCCAGGCCGGCGACGATGAGCACGATCTGCACCGGCAGCGATGCGTCCCAGCGGCCCGTCGCGGCCGGCTTCAGGGCATCGGCGTACTCGTCGGGCCCGGCGCCGGCCGGCTCGGCACGCGACTGGCGCACGAGGTAGACGGTGTAGCCGACCAGCAGGCCCAGCAGGAGCGCACCGTCGAACAGGCCCAGCGTCCGGTCGAGCCCCAGCACGATGAGCAGCAGCGCCGCACCGATCATGATCGGCGCTTCCTGGCGGATGACCTGGCGCGCCACGGCCAGCGGCGTGATGAGCGCGGCCACGCCCAGGATGAACAGGACGTTGAAGGTGTTGCTGCCGACGGCGTTGCCCACCGCCAGGCCGCCCTGCCCCGAGAGCACCGCGCCGGTGGACACCGCCATCTCGGGCGCGCTGGTGCCGAAGGCCACGACCGTGAGGCCCACCACCAGCGGCGACAGGCCCAGGCGCAGCGCCAGCAGCGAGGCGCCGCGCACGAGCGTCGAGGCGCCGAGCACCAGCGCCACCAGGCCACCGGCGAAGAGCAGCAGCGCCGTCATGTCAGTGCGATGCAGATGTTAGGCAGCCAGGCGTGCCACCTGCGGGCCATGGCGTGCGTCGGACAGCGGCTGGGCAGCGGCATGCGGTGATGGCCTCTCGGAACGGCGGCAGGTTGGCCGCGATCGCCGGCGATTCTGCCGCGACATCCGGGCGGCGCCGCTGGGTGCCCCAAGGCAGCGCACGGTCGCCACGCACGTCTCGCTCCCGGCGGGCGCTGTCGCGCACCCCATGGCCCCGGCTCATCCAAGGCCATGGCGTGCCGCTAGAGTGCGCCCCGTCGAAGAGGGAGTAGCCGGCCGCGGGTTTTCGCAACCCGTGTGTCGCGTCAGCCCGTCAATCCGAAGCCCAGGCCCATCGCGGCCGCGGTGCTTCCGGGCCCGCATCGGGCACCGGCCGCCAGGCCGGCCGCCCCGACCGCAAGACTTTTCGGCGCGAGTCTCAACGTCCTTTTTTCGAGGAGTGCGTGTCATGGACACGATCGCGCCGGCCTGGCTGTGGATGGTTTTCGTCGTCGCCGTTCTGGCGGCCCTGTTCGTCGACTTCGTCGTGCTCAAGAAGCAGGGCGCGCACGAGGTCGGCGTCCGGGAAGCGCTGAACTGGTCGATCGTGTGGGTGGCGGCGGCTTTCGCCTTCAACGGCCTGTTCTGGTGGGCGCTGGTGCAGGAACAGGGGGAGGCCGTGGCCAACGAACAGGCCACCGCCTTCCTCACCGGCTACCTCATCGAGAAGAGCCTGGCGGTCGACAACATCTTCGTCTTCCTGATGATCTTCACGTACTTCGCGGTGCCGCCGGCATTCCAGAAGCGCGTGCTGATGATCGGCATCGTCGGCGCCATCGTGCTGCGCACGGTGATGATCCTGATCGGCGCCTGGATGGTGCAGCAGTTCTCGTGGATCCTGCTGGTGTTCGGCGCCTTCCTCGTGCTGACCGGCATCAAGATGATCTGGGCCGCGGGCAAGCAGGCCGACATGGCGAACAACCCCGCGCTTCGCCTGCTGCGGCGCCTGATCCCGGTGTCGAACACGCTCGACGGCGAGCGCTTCTTCACCCGCGTCGACGGCCAGCGCATCGCCACCCCGCTGCTGCTGGTGGTGGCGCTCGTGGGCGTGACCGACGTGATCTTCGCGGTGGACTCCATCCCCGCCATCTTCGCCATCACGACCGACCCGTTCATCGTGCTGACGAGCAACGTGTTCGCCATCCTGGGGCTGCGCGCCATGTACTTCCTGCTGGCCGCGGTGGCCACCAAGTTCCACCTGCTCAACTACGGGCTGGCGGTGATCCTGATGTTCGTCGGCTGCAAGATGCTCGTCGCGCAGTGGTACCACCTGCCGGTGGTGGTGTCGCTGGGCGTGGTGGTGAGCGTGCTGGCGGTGACGATGATCGCCAGCGTGCTGACGGCGCCGAAGCTGTCGCCGGCGCGCGCCGCCGGCAAGGGCGACGAAGCCCCCTGATCGGCCGCGCCGAAAAGCAAAAACCCCGGTCGCCTGCGCGAACCGGGGTTTGCTCTTGAACCAGACGGTGGCAGGCGCCCGGCGAGGCGCCCGCGGTGCGATCACATGTGCTCGATCATCACCTGGCCGAAGCCCGAGCACGACACCTGCGTCGCGCCTTCCATCAGGCGCGCGAAGTCGTAGGTGACCTTCTTGCTCTGGATGGCCTTTTCCATGCTGCTGATGATCAGGTCGGCGGCCTCGGTCCAACCCATGTGGCGCAGCATCATCTCGGCGCTGAGGATCTCGCTGCCGGGGTTGACGTAGTCCTTGCCCGCGTACTTGGGCGCCGTGCCGTGCGTGGCCTCGAACATCGCGACGCTGTCGCTGAGGTTGGCGCCCGGGGCGATGCCGATGCCGCCCACCTGCGCGGCCAGCGCGTCGCTCACGTAGTCGCCGTTGAGGTTGAGCGTGGCGATCACCGAGTACTCGGCCGGGCGCAGCAGGATCTGCTGCAGGAAGGCGTCGGCGATCGAATCCTTGATGACGATGTCGCGGCCGGTGCGCGGGTTCTGGAACTTGCACCACGGGCCACCGTCGATCGGCTGCGCGCCGAACTCGCGCTGCGCCAGCGCGTAGCCCCAGTCGCGGAAGCCGCCCTCGGTGAACTTCATGATGTTGCCCTTGTGCACGAGCGTCACGCTGGGCTTGTCGTTGTCGATGGCGTACTGGATGGCCTTGCGCACCAGGCGCTCGGTGCCTTCGATCGACACGGGCTTGATGCCGATGCCGCTGGTCTCGGGGAAGCGGATCTTCTTGACCCCCATCTCCTTGACGAGGAAGTCGATGACCTTCTTGGCCTTGTCGCTCTGCGCCTCGTACTCGATGCCGGCGTAGATGTCCTCCGAGTTCTCGCGGAAGATGACCATGTCGGTCTTCTCGGGCTCCTTCAGCGGGCTGGGCACGCCCTTGAAGTAGCGCACCGGGCGCAGGCAGACGTAGAGGTCGAGTTCCTGGCGCAGCGCCACGTTCAGGCTGCGGATGCCGCCGCCCACCGGCGTGGTCAGCGGGCCCTTGATCGAGACGACGTAGTCGCGCACCGCATGCAGGGTTTCCTCGGGCAGCCACACGTCGGGGCCGTAGACCTTGGTGCTCTTCTCGCCGGCGAAGACTTCCATCCAGTGGATCTTCTTCTTGCCGCCGTAGGCCTTGGCGACCGCGGCGTCGACCACCTTCAGCATCACCGGCGTGATGTCCATCCCGGTGCCGTCGCCTTCGATGTAGGGGATGACGGGCTGGTCGGGCACGTTGAGCGAGAAGTCCGCGTTGACGGTGATCTTCTGCCCGCCCTGGGGCACCTGGATGTGCTGGTACATGAGTTCGGGTCTTTCGCGACCGGCGCCGGCGCCGGCTTGGGGGTTGCGGGGGACAGCCGGAAATTCTATGCCACCCCTCCAGCCCGCTCGTGAGCGCTGTCAACCGATCGGCCGGTCACCCCGTTGCGGTTGTGCCTTCCCCGATCGGAGGGGGGCGAATTCAACTTTCGAAAGGTAATTCGTGATGAACAAGATCCTGGCCGCCCTGATCGCCGCCGCCTTCGCCGGTACCGCTTTCGCCCAGGCTGCCGCCCCGGCCGCCAAGAAGGAAGAAGCCAAGCCGGCCGCCGCTGCTGCCTCGGCTGCCAAGAAGGACGAGAAGAAGGCTGCCGCCCCGGCCGCCAAGAAGGAAGAAGCCAAGAAGTAATCGCCGTGCCGGGTTTCCCCGGTATCGCGACCTTCCTGGTGGCAACCCGCCACACGACGCCCGGCTTGCCGGGCGTTGTCTTTTGTGGCGACCGGATAATCCGCCGCCTGCCGCGCCCCCAGCCCAGATGAACCGAAGCCTGTCCGCCCTGCCCGCCCGGCTGCTGCCCATCGTCACCGTCGCGCTGCTCGCCGCCGCGCCGGCCCTGGCGCAGGACGGCCCGCAGCCCAAGCTGCCGACCACCCCACTCACCATCGGCATGTACGTGGTGCAGGCCGAGCTGGCGGTCACGCCGCAGCAGCAGGCCACGGGCATGATGTTCAGGCGCAGCATGGGCACCAACGAAGGCATGCTGTTCGTCAACGACGAGCCCGGCGTGCGCTGCTTCTGGATGCGCAACACGCTGGTGCCGCTGACCATCGCCTTCATCGCCGACGACGGCACCATCGTCAACCTGGCCGACATGGCGCCCAAGTCCGAGCAGTCGCACTGCTCGGCCAAGCCGGTGCGCTACGCGCTGGAGATGAACCAGGGCTGGTTCGCCAAGCGCGGCTTCAAGGCCGGCGACAAGGTGCGCGGCGCGCCGTTCACGAAGTAGCGGGCCGGCATCCGCCAGGCCCGCCTGCGGCCTGGCCGAGGGCGGCCGTGGCGATCACGCCAAGGCATCGGGGCCGCCAGGGCGTCGCTGCGCGTGCGCCAGCGCGTCGTCGCCGCTCAGGCCGCCAGCCGCACCGTGAAGCACATGCCGTCCACCGCCGGCCGCGTCGCCGCGGTGACGGTGCCACCCAGGCGCTCGACGATCTCGCGTGCGATCGCCAGGCCCAGGCCCGTGCCGCCGTCGTTGCGCAGGTCGGCGCGGTCGCCGCGCCAGAAGGGTTCGAACAGCCGCGGCAGTTCGTCGGCGCGCACGCCGGGGCCGTCGTCGTGCACCGTCACCTCGGCGCCGCCTTCGGCCAGCGCCGCCACGCGCATCACGATGCGCTGGCCGCCGTAACGCTGGGCGTTGTCGAGCAGGTTGTTGACCACCTCGCCCAGCCACACCGGGTGGGCGCGCGCGATGACCGGCTGGTCGGGCGCCTCCAGCTCGATCGTGCGGCCCTGGCGCAGGCCCTGCAGCACCAGCGGCTCGGTCGCTTCGCGCAGCAGTGGCACGATGTCCTGGGCGCGGTGCTCGGCGTCGAGCGTCAGCGCCGTCTCGCTGCTGGCCAGGCTGAGCAGCTGGCCGATGAGCCGCGCGAGCCGCTCGCTCGAGCTGCTCAGCTCGGTGAGCAGCGGCTTGATGCCGTCGCGCCCGGCTTCGCCAGCCAGCTCGCGCTGCAGCTCCTGCGCCAGCACGCGGATGCCGGCCACCGGCGTGCGCAGCTGGTGCGCGGCGTCGGCGACGAAACGCCGCTGCAGCGCCAGCGAGTTCTTCACGTCGAGCAGCAGCGTGTTGATGCGCTCGACGATGGGCACCGCCTCGGCCGGCACCTGCGCCATGGACAGCGGCCGCCAGTCGTTCACCTCGCGCAGCGCGATCTCCGTTGCCACGTCGCGCAGCGGCTGCAGGCCGCGGCGCACGCTCGTGCCCAGCAGCAGAAAGGTGAGCGCGCCCAGCGCGAGCGCCGGGCCGACGATGGCCAGCGCCAGGTCGCGCGTCAGCGCGCCGCGCTTGCGCTTGGTCTCGACGACGACGATCGACACCATGCGGTCGATCATCGGCGAGGTCACCGAGAACACCGCGCCGCGCACCGGCTCGCCGCCGTACTGGGCGTCGAACAGCACCGGCTGGGCGAAGGTGTTGCTGCGGTTCAGCGGAATGGGCACCGTGGCGTCACCCGCCAGCGGGTTGCCGTCCAGGTCCACCATCACGAAGCTGTTTCGGTCGGCGCTGTCCCAGGTGAGCAGCTCCAGCGTCTGCCGGCTCACGTCGAGCAGCGGTCCGCGGTCGGACCAGGTCACCTTCGCCGCCAGCGCCGCGGCTTCGTCCTGCAGCGATCGGTCGAACGCGGCGTTGGCGCTGTTGCGCGCCAGGAACCAGGCACCGCCGCTGGCACCGGCGATGCCCACGAGCCAGATCCACGCCAGCGGCAGCAGCAGCCGCCGCGCCAGGCTGCGGCCGTGCACCGGACGTGCGGATGGCGACGGTGCCTGCGACGGTGCGCCTGCGTCCGCCGGCGCGACGCCGGCCGAAGGCACCGAGGGCTCGGCCGACGCAGCCGACACGGACACCGGCGTCACCTCGGCATCACGTCGGCGGCGCGCCTTCGGCCGCCTCGAGCACGTAGCCGAAGCCGCGCACGGTCTTGATCACCACGCCCAGGTCGGCGAAGCGCTTGCGCAGCCGGTGCACGTAGACCTCGACCGAGTTCTCGCTGAAGTCCGATTCCCAGCTCGACAGCTTGGCGACGATCGAATCCTTGGTCACCACGCGCCCGGCCTTGCCCAGCAGCAGCTCGGTCAGCGCCAGCTCGCGCGGGCTCAGGGCGACGCGCTCGCCGTTGTGGCGCAGCTCGCGGTCGGTGAGGTGCAGCTCGAGCGCGCCGAAAATCAGCTTGTCCTCGACGCGGCCCGCGGCACGGCGGCGCAGCGCGCGCAGCCGCGCCAGCAGCTCGGGCAGGTCGAAGGGCTTGACGAGGTAGTCGTCGGCACCGGCGTCCAGGCCTTGCACGCGGTCGGCCAGGTCGTCGCGCGCCGTCAGCAGCAGCACCGGCATGGCCACGCCCGTGGCGCGCCAGTGGCGCAGCACCTCCATGCCGCTCTTGCGCGGCAGGCCCAGGTCGAGCACGGCCAGGTCGTGCTCGCCCAGCGTGCCGACGCGCGCCGCCTGCTCGCCGTCGGCCAGCACGTCGACGCGCCAACCTTCGCGCTCGAAGGCGTGCTGGATGCCCAGGCTCAACGCGCGGTCGTCCTCGACGAGCAGGACGCGCATCGCCCGGGCTCCCGGTCGGGGTGATCGATCAGCCGGCGAAGTTCTTCGCGGCGAAGTCCCAGTTCACCAGCTTGTCGAAGAACGTCTCGACGAACTTCTGGCGCAGGTTGCGGTAGTCGATGTAATAGGCGTGTTCCCACACGTCCACGGTCAGCAGCGCGACGCCGTCGCCGTCCTTGAGCGGCGTGCCGGCGGCGCCCTTGTTGACGATGTCGACGCTGCCGTCGGGCTTCTTGATGAGCCACGTCCAGCCCGAGCCGAAGTTGCCCACCGCGCTCTTCACGAACGCTTCCTTGAAGGCGGCGTAGCTGCCCCACTTGGCGTTGATGGCGTCGGCCAGCGCGCCGGTCGGCTCGCCGCCGCCGCCCGGCTTCATGCAGTTCCAGAAGAAGGTGTGGTTCCAGATCTGCGCGGCGTTGTTGTAGATGCCGCCGCTCGACTTCCGCACGATCTCCTCGAGCGGCATCGATTCGAACTCGGTGCCCTTCTGCAGGTTGTTGAGGTTCACGACGTACGCGTTGTGGTGCTTGCCGTGGTGGTACTCCAGCGTTTCCTTGCTGTAGTGCGGCGCCAGCGCGTCGATGGCGTAGGGCAGCGGCGGCAGGGTGTGTTCCATGGTGTCGTTCCTTCGGGCGGGTCTCGGAAGGCCCCGGGTCGTTCGTGCGATCGCACGGGGTCGGATGGCGGCGGCGATTGTAGGCAGCCGCCCGTGGCGCAAGCGGCCGGCGCGGCTTATCCCTCGCCCGGCCCTGGCGACGGACGCGGCTCGATGCCCAGCACTTCGACGCTGGCGCGGCCGTCGGCCCACACCGCGCGCACCGCCTGCCCCTGGCGCAATGCCCGCACGCTGGTGACGGGCCGGCCGTCGAGCGATTCCACCCAGGCGTAGCCGCGCTGCAGCACGCGCGCGGGGTCGTGCGCCTGCAGCGCCTGCGACACGGCGGCCAGGTGCTGGCGCTGGTGACGCAGCTGCGTCGCCAGCGCGCGCTGCAGCCGCTCGCGCCAGCGCGGCGTGTCGGCGGCGCAGCGTTCGCGCTGCTGCTGCAGCACGCGGCGCAGGCGCCGGGCCAGCCCGCTCAGGCCTTCTGCCTGGGCGTGCAGCGCGCGCGCCGGCTGGCCCAGGCGCAAGGCCAGGGTGTCGACACGCTGCTGCTGCTGGCGCAAGGCGCGCTCGAACGCGCGCTGCAGCGCCGCCTGGCGCTGGGCCAGCGCGGCGAGCGCGGCGTCGCGCGCCGGCGCGGCCAGTTCGGCGGCGGCGGTCGGCGTGGGCGCGCGCAGGTCGGCGGCCAGGTCGCACAAGGTGACGTCGGTCTCGTGCCCCACGCCGCACACCAGCGGCAGGGGGCTGGCGGCGACGGCGCGCACCAGGTGCTCGTCGTTGAAGGCCCACAGGTCTTCGAGCGAGCCGCCGCCACGCACCAGCAGCAGCACGTCGACCTCGGCCCGCGCGCCGGCGCGCTGCAGCGCCGCGATCAGTGCCGCCGGCGCGTCCGCGCCCTGCACCGGGCTCGGATAGACCACCACCCGCACGTGCGGCGCGCGCCGCGCCAGCGTCGCCAGCACGTCGTGCAGCGCCGCGGCGGCCAGTGACGTGACGATGCCGATGGCGCGCGGAAACGCCGGCAGCGGCCGCTTGCGCGAGGCGTCGAACACACCCTGCGCCTCGAGCCGCGCGCGGCGGCGCAGGAACTCCTCGTACAGCGTGCCTGCACCCAGGCGCTGCAGCGACTCGACCACCAGCTGCAGCTCGCCACGCGCGTCGTACACCGCCAGGCGGCCGCGCACCTCGACCTGCTGGCCGTCGGCGGGGGCGAAGTCGAGCAGCGTCGCGGCGCGGCGGAACATCGCGCAGCGCAGCAAGGCCGGCGCGCCATCGGCGTCCTTCAGTGCGAAGTAGCAATGCCCGCTGCCGGGGCGCGAGAAGCCTGAGAGCTCGCCGCGCACGACCACGCTGCCGAAGCGCGCGGCCAGCACGTCGCCGGTGGCCAGCAGCAGCCCCGAGACGCTCCACGCCAGCCGCGCCGGCGCCTGCGCCGGCCCTTCAGCCACGGGTTGCGACCCCGCAGGTGCGGGGCGAAAACTCCACAGCACCGCGGTTCCAGACCAGGGCCTTGAAAAGCCTGGTCATAGAACCGTCACACACATGCAAGTGCTTGATTTTATTCAAGAAACCGTTGCTCAAAAATGCAGCAATTCCTGCAAGCCCTTGTGATTCGCCGCGATCCGGCCGTTGTACGGGTGGTTGGTCACAGAGTTGTCCACAGAAACCGTGGACGGTTGTGGGCAAGCCCGCGAAAGCGCTGCGACAAGGGGTTTGCGGCAGGCTGGTGGCGACCCGGGATGCCGCCATAATCGCGCCCGTCTCTGGCGCCCAAGCGCCCGGCGCTGGCCGGGCCGCTGCACGAAATAGCCTTGCTGTCGATCATACAAGCGGCCGGTTGGCCGATCTGGCCCTTGATCCTGTGTTCGGTGGTGGCGCTGGCGCTGGTCATCGAGCGGCTGTATCACCTGCGCGATGCGCGCGTCGCGCCGCCCGCGCTGCTGGAGGAGGTGATCGGCGTCACCCGCGCCAGCCTGCCGCCGGCCGACGTCGTCAACAAGCTGCACGACAACTCGGTGCTCGGCACCGTGCTGGCGGCCGGGCTGCGCAGCGTGATCGCCGAGCCGCGCATCACCGAGCCGGCGCTGCGCCAGTCGTTCGAGAACGCCGGCCGCGTCGCCGTGCACGACCTCGAGCGCTACCTCAACACGCTGGGCACCATCGCCGCGGCGGCGCCGCTGCTGGGGCTGTTCGGCACCGTGGTCGGCATGATCGAGATCTTCGGCTCGCAGGCGCCCACCGCCGGCGCAGGCGGCAACCCGCAGCAGCTGGCGCACGGCATCTCGATCGCGCTCTACAACACCGCCTTCGGCCTGCTCATCGCCATCCCGGCGCTGATGTTCTACCGCTACTTCCGCGGCAAGGTCGACGAGTACCAGCTGGCGATGGAGATCTCGGCCGAGCGCCTGGTGCCGCACCTGATGCGCTTCGCGGTCAAGACCTGAACGCGTCGAGCCGGCCGCATCGCGCATGAAGTTCAGCCGCCGCCGCATCGACGAGCCGGAGATCAACCTGATCCCGTTCATCGACGTGCTGCTGGTGGTGCTGATCTTCCTGATGCTGTCCACCACCTACTCGCGCTTCACCGAGCTGCAGGTCAACCTGCCGGCGGCCGACGCCGAGAAGCTTCAGCAGCGGCCGGGCGAGGTGGTGGTCGCCGTGGCTGCCGACGGCCGCTACTCGATCAACAAGAAGCCGGTGGACGGCCGCAGCGTCGAGTTGCTGACCGCCGAACTGAGTGCAGCGGCCAACGCCGTGAACCAGGGCCGGCCCGACACGGTGGTGATCATCTCGGCCGATGCCATGGCCGCGCACCAGGCGGTGGTGAACGTGCTCGACGCGGCGCGCCGCGCCGGCCTGTCGCGGCTGACCTTCGCCGCCCAGACCGGCAGCCGATGACCGCGCCCGCGGGCGCCGGCGGGCCCCGCGGCGGGGACCGGGCGCACGAACCCGGCGGCGCAGCCGGCTGGCTCCAGCGGCAGTGGTGGCGGCCCCAGCCCGGCGCCGCCGCCACGTTGCTGCGCCCCCTGGCCGCGCTGTACGGCGCACTGGCCCGCCGCCACCGCGCCCGCACCCCGGCCGAGCGCCTGTCGGTGCCCGTGGTGGTGGTCGGCAACATCGTCGTGGGCGGCGCCGGCAAGACGCCGGCGGTGATCGCCCTGGTGCAGGCGCTGCAGGCGCGCGGCCACCGGCCAGGCGTGGTCTCGCGCGGCTACGGGCGGCGCGACGCTGGCGCGGGCACGCTGGCCGTCCATGCCGACACCGACCCCGTGAGCGCCGGCGACGAACCGGTGCTCATCGCCCGCCGCTGCGGCGTGCCGGTGCAGGTGGGCCGTGACCGCGTGGCGGCGGCGAGGGCCCTGCTGCAGGCGCATCCGGAGGTGGACTGCATCGTCGCCGACGACGGCCTGCAGCACCATGCCCTGGCGCGCGACGCGGAACTGCTGGTGTTCGACCAGCGCGGCGTCGGCAACGGGCTGCTGCTGCCCGCCGGGCCGCTGCGCGAGCCGTTGCCGCGGGCGTTGGCGCCGCGGCAGCGCGTGCTGTACAGCGCGGGCGTCGCGAGCACGCCCCTGCCCGGCGCGCTGGCGACGCGCACGCCGGGACGGGCATGGCCGCTGCACGCGTGGCGGCGCGGCGATGGCTCGGCCGCCGTCGAGCTGGGCACGCTGCGCGGCAGCGAACCGCTGCTGGCGGCGGCCGGCCTGGCCGCGCCGGAGAAGTTCTTCGCCATGCTCGAGGCCGCCGGCCTGCGCATCCACCGCCTGCCACTGCCCGACCACCACGCCTACGCCACCCTGCCCTGGCCTGCCGCCACGCCGGCCGTGATCACGACCGAGAAGGACGCCGTCAAGCTCGACCCGGCACGCGTGGGCACGACGCGCGTGTGGGTGGTGCCGCTAGACTCCGGCCTGCCTGCGGCCCTGGTCGACGACCTGTGTGCGCTGCTGTTCGGCACCTCGCCCCGCGCACCCACCACCGCCCCCTTGCCATGAGCCTGGACCACCGCCTCATCGACCTGCTCGTCTGCCCCGTGTGCAAGGGGCCGCTCGAGATGCGGCGCATGCCCGACGAGCGCGGCGAGCTGCGCCCCGCCGACCTGGTCTGCCCGGCCGACCGGCTGGCGTTTCCCATCCGCGACGGCATCCCGGTGATGCTGGAGAACGAGGCCAGCCCGGTCGCCGAGCCGGCCGACACCGGGCCCGTGACGCTGCGCTGAAGGCGATGGACTTCAGCGTGCTCATCCCGGCGCGCCGCGCCTCGACGCGCCTGCCCGACAAGCCGCTGGCCGACATCGCGGGCAAGCCGATGGTGGTGCGGGTCGCCGAACGCGCCGCCGCCAGCGGCGCGGCGCGCGTGGTGGTGGCCGCCGACGACATCGCCATCGTGCACGCCTGCGGCGAGCACGGCGTGCAGGCGCTGCTGACGCGCACCGACCACGCCAGCGGCAGCGACCGCCTGGCCGAAGCCTGTGTGCAGCTGGACCTGGACGGCGAGGCCATCGTCGTCAACGTGCAGGGCGACGAGCCGCTGATCGACCCGGCGCTCGTGCGGCGCTGCGCCGAGCTGCTGGACGAGCGCCGCGACTGCGTCGTCAGCACCGCCGCGCACACCGTGCACGACCGCGACGAGTACCTGAACCCGAACGTCGTGAAGGTGGTGCTCGACGCCAGCGGCCGCGCGCTGTACTTCAGCCGCAGCCCGCTGCCGCTGTGGCGCGACGGGCTGCTCGCGGCCGCCGACGGCCGCGCGGCGCTGCCGCCGGAAGCGGAACATCCGGCGCTGCGCCATCTGGGGCTTTACGCCTACCGCGCGGGGTTCCTGCGCCGCTTTCCGACGCTCACGCCGGCGCCCATCGAACGGCTCGAAGCGCTGGAGCAGCTGCGCGTGCTGTGGCACGGTGAGCGCATCGCCGTACACGTCGCGCACTACCCGCCGGGCCAGGGCCCTGGGCCGGGTGTGGACACGTCCGAGGACCTTGCGCGCGTGCGCGCGCTGTTCGCGGCCGGAGGCGCCGGTGGAGGCGACGGCGCAGGTCGTTCCGGGGGCGCGAAGTCCCTGTCAGATTGACGCCAGGGCCGCGGCCATAATCTGCCGCACGCAGGCGCCGGCCACCACGGCGCCGACGACGAGGCCGCGCACGGCCGCATCCACCACGAGACTCACGAGCGAGCGAGACCACCGATGAGGCTGATCCTCCTGGGCGCGCCTGGCGCCGGCAAGGGCACGCAGGCGACGTTCATCTGCAGGCACTTCGGCATCCCGCAGATCAGCACCGGCGACATGCTGCGCGCCGCCGTCAAGGCCGGCACGCCGCTGGGCCTGGAGGCCAAGAAGGTGATGGACTCGGGCGGCCTCGTCAGCGACGACATCATCATCGGCCTCGTCAAGGAACGCCTGATGCAGCCGGACTGCGCCGGCGGCTTCCTGTTCGACGGCTTCCCGCGCACCATCCCGCAGGCCGACGCGATGAAGCTCGCCGGCGTGCGCCTGGACCACGTGCTCGAGATCGACGTGCCCGACGAGGCCATCATCGAGCGCATGAGCGGCCGCCGCTCGCACACCGCCTCGGGCCGCACCTACCACGTCAAGTTCAACCCGCCCAAGGTCGAAGGCCTTGACGACGTCACCGGCGAGCCGCTGGTTCAGCGCGAGGACGACAAGGAAGAGACCGTGCGCAAGCGGCTCGACGTGTACCAGCGCCAGACCCGGCCGCTGGTGGACTACTACAGCCGCTGGGCGGCGAGCGGCGAGCCCGGCGCACCGCGCTACGCCAAGGTGGACGGCACGGGCAGCGTCGAGCAGATCACGTCACGCGTGATGGCGGCGCTGCAGCGCTGAACGCGCGCACCGGCAGAACGAGCGAAGAACGAGGACACGACATGGACATTCAAGGCAAGGTCTTCATCGTCACCGGCGGTGCATCGGGCCTGGGCGAAGGCACGGCGCGCATGCTCGCGGGCAACGGCGCCAAGGTGGTGATCGCCGACCTGCAGGCCGAGCGCGGCCAGGCGCTGGCCGGCGAGATCGGCGCCACCTTCGTCAAGTGCGACGTCAGCCAGGAGGCCGACGGTCAGGCCGTCGTCGCCGCGGCCACCGCGGCCGGCAAGCTGATGGGCCTGGTGAACTGCGCCGGCATCGCCCCGGCGGTGAAGACCGTCGGCAAGGAAGGCGCGCACCCGCTGGCGGTGTTCACCAAGACCATCATGGTCAACCTGGTGGGCAGCTTCAACATGATCCGCCTGGCCGCCGAGGCCATGGCGAAGAACGCGCCCGAGCCGACGGGCGAGCGCGGCGTGCTCATCAGCACCGCCAGCGTGGCGGCGTACGACGGCCAGATCGGCCAGGCGGCCTACAGCGCCAGCAAGGGCGGCGTGGTCGGCATGACACTGCCCATCGCCCGCGACCTGGCACGCAACGGCATCCGCAACATGACCATCGCGCCGGGCATCTTCGGCACGCCCATGCTCTTCGGCATGCCGCAGGAGGTGCAGGACGCGCTCGCCGCCAGCGTGCCCTTCCCCAGCCGCCTGGGCACGCCGGAGGACTATGCCAAGCTCGTCAAGCACATCATCGAGAACGACATGCTCAATGGCGAGGTGATCCGGCTGGACGGGGCAATCCGGTTGGCGCCGAAGTAGGGATAACAGGCCGAGGCTGCACACGCCCTGAACGAAAAAACGGGAGGCCGCGGCCTCCCGTTCTCGTTTCTGGAGGGCGACGCTGCGCGCGTCGCCCCGGGCTGCGTCAGAACCGGTAGTTGGCCCGCGCGTAGACGGTGCGGCCCACCGGATCGTAGAAGCGCGAGTCCCAGCCACCGCTCTGGAACAGGGCGGTCTGGTTGGAGAACGGCGGCTCCTTGTCGGCCAGGTTGCGCACGCCCAGCAGCAGCGACAGGCCCTTCAACGGCTCGACCGTGACGTAGGCGTCAGCGGTCGTGTACTCGCTCACCGTGTTGGTGGGGATCTGGTCCACGTAGCCCGACTTGTGATGCACGGCCAAGCCTGCGCCCCACATGCCCATCGTCCAGCGGAGGCCCGCGTTGTGCTGCCAGCGGAAGACCGGGCCCGCGCCCGAGTACACGCCGACGTTCTGGTTCCAGGGGCCGTTCTTGTAGTCCTGGTACTCGTACTTGGCAACGTAGGTGCCCTGGTAGTCGAAGGTCCAGCGGCCGAACGGGCTGTTGGTGCGGTACTGGAAGCCCACGTCCACGCCGTTGGTCTTGATGCCGCCCAGGTTCTGCTGGCGTTCGTCGACGTAGCCGCAGGAGGGCGACGTGGGACCGTTCGCGCAGGCGATGCTGTTCGTCGGCAGCGCGTTGCCCGGCTGCACGAACTTGAAGTACTGCGAGAACACGGCGAAGTTCGCCGGGTTGAACAGCGTCTCCTCGGCGATGGAGCCGATGATGTTCTCGACCTCGATCGCCCAAAGATCGACGTTGACGCTGGCGCCCTGGAACGGCTCGAACACCAAGCCCAGCGAGTAGCTCTTCGATTCCTCGGGTTCCAGGTTCTTGTTACCGCCGAAGAACGCCTGGAACTGCTGATCGCAGTTGCCGCCCGCGGTAGTGGGATCGATGGGCACGCCGTTGGGGCAGTTCAGCGGGTGGTTGAAGGTGCCGGTGTTGGTGAAGCCGGTGGTTGCGTTCAACTCGTACAGCGAAGGGGCACGGAAGCCCGTCGACGCGGAACCGCGCACCAGGAAGCTCGCCGTCGGCTGGAAACGGAAGCTCAGCTTCGGGTTCGTCGAACTGCCGAAGTCGCTGTACTTGTCGTAGCGCACGGACGCGGTGACGTCGAGCGATTTCAGCAGGGGCACGTTGAGCTCGGCAAACACCGCGCTGACGTCGCGCTTGCCCTCGGAACGCGCGTCGGGGTCGACGCCGGTGCTGGCCGACACCGCGATCGCGAACTCACGGTGGTTGAAGTCGACGTAGTCCTCGCGGCGGTACTCGGCTCCGACCGCCACGGCGGCAGGACGCGTCGCGCCGAACCAGTCGCCGAGCTCGCGGCTGGCGCTGACGTTGAGGTTGGTGACCTTGCCGATGCTGGTGCTGAGCAGGCCGACGTTGGCCGCCCCGCGGATCAGTTCCTCTGCAGCCGCCGTCTGCGGACCGAACGGGTTGATGATGCCGCGCAGAATGCCTTCGCCAATGACGTCGCCGTTGGCATAGCCGCCGGTGAGCGAACGGTCATTCTTGGTGTGGTTGTAGGCCAGCGCGGCCTTGTAGTCCCAGCCAGCGGCGTTGCCGTCCGCCGTGAACATCACCCGGTACTGGGTGGCCTCGCTCAGGTCGGAGCGCGGCCCGTTGATCATGTCGCGCCACCAGACCAGCACGCCGCCCGCTTGGGCGTTGATCGGGTTGGGGAACTGCGGGGTCGGGTTGTTGAATGGCGCGCCGGCGATGCCGCCGTACGGGTTGAACGCAGGGTCGTAGCCTGGCCGCGAGGTCGCGTCGGCCGGGAAGTAGGTCGTGTTGGGGTTGATGTAGTAGCCGCCATAGGGCACCGGCGCGATCTGGGTCTCGACCTTGTTGTTCGCGTAGAACACCTCGGCGCCCAGGTTCAGGTTGCTGGTGGCCGCGAAGGTGCCCTTGACGAAGCCCGACACCGTCTCGCTCTTGGGCGAGATGCTCACGAACGGCGGCGTGACGATGCGACAGCCGGTGGCCGCCGGATTGGGGATGAGGTTCGGCACCGCGCAGGCAGGCGCTGCGGGGTTGTAGAACGGGCCGTTCTCGACCGTCTGGTAGTTGGCGGGGAAGGCGCTGTTCGACAGGCCGCCGACGATGCGCTTGTTGAAGTCGCGCTCGTTGCCGCGGATGTAGTCACGCTTCTTGAAGCTGAGCGTGCCGAAGACGTTGAAGCCTTGCGACTGCAGGTTGCCGAAGCCGAAGCCGATTTCGGCGCTGTCGGTCTTGCCGCCATCCTTCTCCGGCCGCTCGGCGCCGATGCCGATGGTGCCGCCGGTGAAGTCGCGACGGGTGATGAAGTTGATCACGCCGCCGATGGCGTCGGTGCCGTACAGCGACGAGGCGCCGTCGCGCAGCACCTCGACGCGGTCGATGGCCGAGAACGGGATCATGTTGAGGTCAGGGGCCGTGCCGCTGACCGCGTTGTTGGCGATGCGCTGCCCGTTGAGCAGGACCAGCGTCTTGTTGAAGCCAAGCGCGCGCATGTCGGCGTAGGAGGCGCCGCCCGTGCCGGAGCCGATGGCCGATGCCATGTTCTGCGTCATCTGAACTGCAGAGATGACCGAGATGACCTGCTCGACCGACGTGATGCCCTGCTGCTTGAGCTCGTCCGACCGGATGACGGTGATGGGCACGGCCGTCTCGGCCGCGACGCGCTTGATGGCAGAGCCGGTGATCTCGATGCGCTGGGTTTCCTGCGCGAGCACCGGCGAGGCGCCGACGGCGAGCATGCCGCCCATGGCAGCCAGCACGCCGCTGCAGACCTTGGTTCGTTTGAACACGTGTTCACTCCTGTTGAAGTTTCGATCCCTAACTCGGCACGCGGTCCGGCCGCCGCGCAAGACGCACGACGGCCCGCGCCGGAGCTATGTCACGGAATTGTCAATGTGCGGGCGCGCGCGCCACCCTCGGTGGAAACCCAACGCAGGATGTGTGCCGCACCTGCCGTCCCACGTCGGCAGCCGAAAAACCCAACAACGACGCGGGTTTCCGCCAGAGCGCCCTGCGGGAAGGCCGAGGCCGGCTGCAAATCGGCCGCATGTGCTTGTTGGTACGGGGCAACAACGCCGTGTCAACAACGGGCCCCGCGCGCGGGGTGGAGCGGCAACGGCGCAGGCGTTCAAGGCCCGCGCCGGCCCGCTGGCGGCGTGACCCCGACGTCGCCGCCCTACACTGCCCGGCATGCCGACCCCCTTGAATCCCGCACAGGCGGCGACGCTGCAGCGCGGGTTGGCGGCGCGCCAGCAGGGACGGTTCGCCGAGGCCGCCGCGGCTTACCGCCAGGTGCTGCTGCAGGCGCCAGGGCAGCCGGATGCGCTGCACCTGATGGGTGAACTGGCGCATGCCCAGGGCCAGCTTGCCGAAGCCGAGGATCTGCTCGACCGCGCCGCACGTGCAGCGCCGCGCCAACCGGTCATCCGCGCCCGCCTGGCCTCGGTGCGCGAGGCCCAGGGCCGCCTCGCGGAGGCCGAGACGAGCCTGCGCGAGCTGATCGAGCTGCAGCCCGAACAGGTGGAGGCGCACTACAACCGCGCCCGCCTGCTGCGCCTGCTGAACCGACGCGACGATGCATTGCACTGCACTGCACGCGCGCTCGCCGCCCGTGAGGGAGGACCGGCGCTGCGCGCCATGACGCTGCAGCTGCGTGCGCTGCTGCAATCCGAAGCCGGCGCGGTGGACGATGCGCTCGCGACGCTGGACGCCGCGCTGCAGCTGGCACCGCAACGCGCCGCGCTGCACCACAACCGCGCCGTGCTGCTGCAGCGGCAAGGGCGCCATGCCGACGCGCTGCTGGCGCACGCGCAGGCACTCCGGCTCGGGCTGGATGCGGCCGACGCGCACTACAACCTGGGCAACACGCTGCAGAGCCTGGGCAGACTGGACGATGCGCTCGCCGCCTACCGCGCGGCCCTGCAGCGCCAGCCGCAGCACGAACTGGCGCTGTTCGACATCGCCCGCCTGCGCTGGCGCCTCGGCCATGCGGACTTCACGGCGGAGCTGGATGCCGCGATCGCCGCGGCGCCCGAATCCGCCATGGCGCCCGGACTCAAGGGCCGGCTCTTGTTGCGCGCCGAACGCTACGCCGAAGCCACCGCGGCCTTTGCACGCGCCGCCGAACTGGCACCGGGTGCACCGGTGCACCTGGACGGGCTGGGGCAGAGCCTGCTGCGCCAGGGCCGTGCGGCCGATGCGCTGGAGCCGCATCGGCGCGCCGTCGAGCTCGCGCCGACGGACGCGTCGTACCGCAGCCACCTGGCGCTGGCGCTGCTGCACGCCGGCGACCAGGCCGCCGCAGAGGCCGAAGCACTCGAAGCCCTGCGCCTGGCGCCGCAGGACCAGCACGCCTGGGCCACGATCGGCCTCGTCTGGCGCGCGCGTGGCGATGCCCGCGAAGCCTGGCTGCACGACCTGGACCGGCACGTGCAGGTCTTCGACCTGCCGCCGCCGGCCGGCTGGCCCGACATCGACAGCTTCAACCGGGCGCTGGCCGCGCTGCTCGAAAGCCGCCACCTCGACGCCGTCGAGCCGATCGACCAGACCTTGCGCCACGGCAGCCAGACCGCGGGCCGGCTCTTCGACCTGGACGACCCGCTGATCGCCCAGCTGAAGGTGGTCATCGGCGAGGCGATCGATCGCTACGTGGCCAGCCTGTCCGGAGGGCCCCGCGACCCGGACCATCCGCTCACCGGACGCGCGACGGCGCGTTGGCACTACACCGATTCATGGTCCTCACGCCTGCGCGAGGGCGGCTTCCACACGCGCCACGTCCACCCACACGGCTGGATCAGCTCGTGCTACTACGTCGCGGTGCCGTCGACGCTGGGCACGGGCGACGGTGCGACGCCTGACCAGGCGGGTTGGATCGAGTTCGGGGCACCCGCACTGGCGCCGCCGGCGGGCGTGGACTTCAGCCCGCGCCGCGCCGTCCGGCCGCGGGCCGGGCGGCTGGTGCTGTTTCCGTCGTACCTGTGGCACGGGACGGTTCCGTTCCGCGGCGACGAACGCCGGCTCACGGTCGCCTTCGACGTCGTCCCCGACGCCTGAACGAACGGGGCGCGGACGCCAGCGACGCGCCGAGCGGTGACCGCGCCCCAAAGAAAAACGCCCCGGCATGCCGGGGCGTCCTTGGCAGCGGCGTCGCCGCCGTCGATCAGAACTCGTAGCGAGCCGAGACCTGGTAGGTGCGGCCCTTCGGATCGTGGAAGCGATCGTCGTAGCCGCGGGCCTGGAAGCGGCCGACCTGGTTGGTGAACGGGGGATCCTCGTCCAGCAGGTTGAGCACGCCGACACCGAAGGTGAAGCCCTTCCAGCGGTAGGTCGCCGAGGCGTCCCACAGCGAGTAGTGCTTGACCACGTTGGTGTTGAACGGCGCCACGTTGAACGGCGCACCTTGCGCGTTCTGGTCGCGGTAGCCGCTGGTCCAGCGGTTGCCCAGGCGCAGCGACAGGGCATCGCTGTCCCAGGTGAACGACGTCACCTGCTGGTAGCGGATGACCGGGCCGCCCCACTGCGGACGGTAGTTGCCCACCGGCGTGAACCAGACGCTGTTCGGCTCCACCTGGAAGTGGAACTTGTCGACGTAGGTGCCGCGGGCACGCACGCCCCAGCGGCCGGTCGACGTGGCGCCCGAGCTCCAGGTCAGGTCGATGTCGACGCCGTTGGTCTTGATGTCGCCCAGGTTCTGGTTGGTTTCCAGGATGTAGGCGAGCGGGTCGCCGCCGGCGATCTGGCAGGCACCGATGGCGTCGCGGCGGGCCTGCGGGGCCTGCGAGCAACGCACGTACAGCGCCGAGTACTTGTTGAAGTCGCCGAAGATCGTCTGCTCGCCCAGCGTCGAGACCGTGCCCTTCAGGTGGTAGTTCCAGAAGTCGACCGACAGCGACAGGTTGCGCATCGGTTCGACCACGAAGCCCAGCGACCAGGCGGTGGACTCCTCGGCCGTGAGCTTGTCGTTGCCGCCCGTCAGGCGCTGGAACTGGATGCCGCAGTCGCGCGAGGCGATGCCGCCGGCACCGGCGTTGACGGTGCCGCCCGGGCACAGCACCGGGTCGTTGTAGCGGTTGGCCGTGAACGTGGTGGCGTTCGGGGCGTACAGCGCGGTCAGCGTCGGCGCCGAGAAGCCCTCGTTGTAGGAGCCGCGGATCAGGAACGCGTCGACGGGCTTGAAGCGGAACGACACCTTCGGGTTGGTGGTGCTGCCGAAGTCGCTGTACTTGTCGTGGCGGACCGACAGGCTCAGGTCGAGCGACTTGAGCACCGGCAGGTTCATTTCCACGCCGACGGCGGTGACGTCGCGCTGCCCTTCACGGATGGCGCCCGAGCCGGCGAGGCCGGAACTGGCCGCCTGGCTCACCAGCGGCACGTTCGTGCGGTAGACCATCTCCTCTTCGCGGTACTCGCCCGTCACGGCAATCGCCATGGGGCCGCCCGGCAGCCGGCCGAACGAGCGGCTCAGGGTGGCGGTCACGCTCTGCAGCGTGCCCTCGCCTTCCTGGACGCGGCCGTTGACGGTGTTGGCCTGCATGTACGCCAGGCCCGCAGCGGTCTGGTCGCCGAACGGGTTCAGGAACACCGGCTGGCCGTTGAACGTCAGCTGCTGGCGGTTGCCGTTGGCGTCCAGCAGGCAGGCGCCGTTGGTGGTGTTGGGGATGCAGCCCTGCACGCCGCCGCGCAGCGGCAGCGTCGCGGGGTAGCCGCCGAGGAAGTCGTTCGTGACGACGGCGTTCGACCACAGCAGCGCGGTCGAGTAGTCCCAGTCACCGAACGAACCTTCCACCGAGGCCACGGCGCGCTGGGTGTCGTTCTCCTGCACGCCCTTGCGCGGGCCCAGCACCGTGGTGCGCCACGACACCGAGATCGGGTTGGCGGTGTTCAGGTTGGGGTTGGCCGGGGTGATGCCGTTGCCCGGGTAGAACGGGCTGTTCGGGAACATCGTCAGGCCGCCTTCGGGCGAAGGCGCGATCTGCGTCTGGACCTTGTTGAACGACTTGAAGTACTCGATGGACGCGGTGTGCGCCGAGCCGAGCGTGATCGAGCCTTTCAGGAATCCGCTCCACTGCTCCTGGATCGGCACCACTTGGGTGAAGCCCTGGGTGTCGGCGAAGCACTGGATGTTGTTGACGGCCGGCGCGGCGATCGAGGTCGGCGGCAGGCAGCCGGTGGCCAGCACCGGGCTGGCCGACACCGTGCTGCCCTGCGTGTAGTTCGCCGGGAAGGTGGTCGGGCTCAGGCCGTTGAAGCCGCGCTCGGGCTGGTACGAGGTGCGCATGAAGCCGCGCTCGGTGCCGAGCATGGGCTTCTGGTCGCGGTAGTTGAAGGCGCCGTAGACGTTCCAGCCGTCGCTCGACAGGTTGCCGATGCCACCCAGGATGTCGCCGGTGTAGACGTCGGCGCCACCGTGCTCGGTGACCTGCGCCTGCGCGCCGATGCGGAAGCCCTTGTACGACTTGCGCGTGATGAAGTTGATCACGCCGGCGATGGCGTCTGTGCCGTACGTGGCCGAGGCGCCGTCGGACAGCGTCTCGATGCGGTCGATGGCAGCCGCAGGCATGGTGTTCAGGTCGACCGCGGCGCTGGCGAACGGGTGCGGCACGATGCGGCGGCCGTTCAGCAGCACGAGCGTGTGGCCGGCGCCCAGGTTGCGCAGGTCGGCGTAGGCGGCCGCACCGTTGGTGCCGCTGACGGACGCCGAGGTGACCGTGCCGCCCTGTTGCTGGGTGATGAACTTGACGATGCTCTCGGCGTTGGTGGCGCCGGCACGCTGCAGTTCCTCGGTGCGCAGGTTCGTCACCGGCAGCGCCGTTTCGGCGTCGAGCCGGCGGATCAGCGAGCCGGTGATTTCGATGCGCTGGGCATCCTGGGCGAACGACGGGATCGCGCCCGCCAGAAGCGCCCCGCCCAGCGTCAGCAGGACGCCGGTCGAGACTTTCGTTCTCTTGAACATGTGTTTCGCACTCCTGAGGTGAAGGTTGCCTTGCATCCACTCGCCGAGCGCTCTCCGAGCGGCCAGGTCATGGCTGCCCCTCACGCGCGACGTGTAACCTCATTGTCACAGCAACGTTCCGAAGCCCGGCTGTCACGAAGCGGCAACACGCCGGGTGCGGGTCAGGAACGGGCCTGTCGGGGGTGCGCTGTTACAGCGGAAATCCCAAGCGATTCAATCATTTAGATGACCGGACGCGGGTTGTCCCGCACGCCCGGGCGCGGGGTGCGGCTAGGGTGAGTCCTAGCGCCGTCCGTTGGTACGGAGCAACATCGCCGCGGCGCCCGCCAGGGGGCGCCAGCGGCGTCTCAGGCTGCTGCCTTCAGCCGCGGCACCGCCGCCAGCAGCGCCTGGGTGTAGTCGTGGCGCGGGCGCGCCAGCACCTCGGCCGTGCTGCCCTGCTCGAGGATCCGCCCGTTCTGCATCACCGCCACCCGGTCCGCGATGTACTCGACGACGCCGATGTTGTGGGTGATGAACAGGTAGCTCACCCCCAGCCCGCGCTGTAACTCGCGCAGCAGGTTCAGGATCTGCGCCTGCACGGAGACGTCCAGCGCCGAGGTCGGCTCGTCGCAGACGATGAGCCGGGGCTCGACCGCCAGCGCGCGGGCGATGGCGATGCGCTGGCGCTGGCCGCCGCTGAACTCGTGCGGCCAGCGCCCCAGCGCCTCTCGGCGCAGGCCGACCTGCTCGGCGATGGTGGCGATGCGCTGCTGGCGCTGGCCCGCGTCCAGGTCGGGCTGCAGCGCGGCCAGGCCCTCGTCCAGGATCTCGGCGACGCGCATGCGCGGGTTGAGCGAGCTGAACGGGTCCTGGAAGATGATCTGCACGCTGCGCCGGGCCGCGCGCAGTTCGGCGCCCTGCAGCTCAAGCAGGTCGCAGCCTTCGAGCAGCGCCCGGCCGTCGACCTCGGCGATGCCGCGCAGCAGCTGCACGATGGCCTTGCCGGTGGTGGTCTTGCCGCTGCCGGATTCGCCCACCAGCGCCAGCGTCTGGCCGCGCGCCACGGTGAACGAGACGTCGCGCACGGCGTCGAAGTGCCCCTTCACGCGCTGGAGCAGGCCGCCGCGGATGGGAAAGCGCACCGACAGGTCGTGCACTTCGAGCAGCGGTGCGTCGCGCGTCGCGGCGGCGATGCCCTGCCCCGGGGCCGCGGCGGCTGCGCCGCCATGGGCCACGCCCACGTCGCCATCGGCGTTGCGCATCCGTCCGCCGGGCGCCGGCGTGTCGGCCTGCGGCTGTCCGGCCGCCAGCTGAGGCCCGGGCGGCAGGCCGCTCGGCTCGCCGGCCACGTACAGCAGGCAGCGCACCAGATGCCCGCCGCTGCCCGGCGCCGCATCGAGATCCGGCAGTGTCGTCGGGCAATGCGCCATCACCTCGGCGCAGCGCGGCGCGTAGCGGCAGCCACTGAACGCCTGGTTCAGCAGCGGCACGGTGCCGGCGATGGCCTGCAGCGGCTGGCCGCGGCGCGCCGCGTCGGGCAGCGCGCGCAGCAGGGCGCGGGCGTAGGGGTGCTTCGGCGCGCCGAAGAACGCCTGGGCCTCGGCCACCTCGACGATCTGGCCGGCGTACATCAGCGCCACGCGGTGCGCCATGCCCGAGACGACCGCCAGGTCGTGCGTGATCAGCAGCAGCCCCATGCGGTGCTCGCGCTGCAGGTCCTTCAGCAGGTCGAGGATCTGCGCCTGGATCGTGACGTCCAGCGCCGTCGTCGGCTCGTCGGCGATGAGGAAGTCGGGCTCGGCGGCGAGTGCGATGGCGATCATCACCCGCTGCTTCTGGCCGCCGCTCATGCGGAACGGGTAGTCGTCGATGCGGCGTTGGGGCTCGGGGATGCCCACGCGCTCGAGCCATTCGATGGCCTTGGCGCGCGCCTGGCGGCCGCGCAGCGGCGTGTGCGCCTCGATCGCCTCGACGATCTGGTCGCCGACCTTCATCACCGGGTTCAGGCTGGTGGCCGGCTCCTGGAAGATCATGCCGATGCGCCCGCCGCGGATGCCCCGCATGCGCGACTCGGGCAGCGCCAGCAGGTCGAGCCGGCCGGCCTCCTGGCCGTCGCGCGGGCGTCCGGCGTCGAGCTGGATGTCGCCGCCGGCCACGTGTCCGGCCTCGGGCAGCAGGCGCATCAGCGCCAGCGCCGTCATGCTCTTGCCGCAGCCCGACTCGCCGACGAGGGCGAAGGTCTCGCCGCGCTGGATGGCCAGGCGCAGGCCGTCGATGGCACGCACGACGCCGGTCTCGGCGTCGATCTCGACGCGCAGGTCCTGGATGCGGATCATGCTCGCAGCGCCGCGCGCTTGCGGCGCGAGGCACGGAAGACGACGGCGCGCGGGTCGAACGCGTCGCGCACGCCGTCGGCGAAGAGGTTCGCCGCGAGCACCAGCGTCACCATGAAGCCGAAGGCCGAGGCGAAGCTCCACCACACCACCGGGTCGCGGCTCATCTCGTTGCGCGCCAGGTTGATCATGCCGCCGAAGCTGTTCATCGACGGGTCGACGCCCACGCCGACATACGACAGCACGGCCTCGTAGAGGATGAGCGTGCTGAACTCGAGCACGGTGACGATGAGCATGAGGTGGGCGACATTGGGAAACACGTGGCGCGCCAGGATGCGGCCGTGGCCGACGCCGAAGGCGTGCGCGGCCTGCACGTAGTCCAGCTCGCGCAGTTTCAGCGTCTCGGCGCGCAGCAGCCGCGCGAGGCCCGCCCAGCCGGTGAGGCCGAGCACGGCGCACAGCAGGAAGAGCTTGACGTCGGCACGCTCGGCGCCGGTCTCCCACAGCTCGGGGTGGCGGTCGATGAAGCCCTGCACCATCAGCACGCAGGCGGCGATGAGCAGCACGTTGGGGATCGAGCTGAGCACGGTGTAGAGGTACTGCACGGCCTCGTCGACCCAGCCGCGGAAGTAGCCCGCGACGAGGCCCAGGCCCACCGCCAGCGGCAGCGTCGCGACCGTGGCCAGGGTGCCGATGACGAAGGCGGTGCGGATGCTCTTGAGGCTCTGGTAGAGCACGTCGTTGCCGGTGAGGTCGGTGCCCAGCAGGTGGTACGGGCCCGACAGCGCCGTCGCCGGGCCGCAGACGAGGCCGAGCGCGGCGATGGTCCACAGCGCGGCGTGCCAGGGCACGGCGGTCTCGCGGCGCCGGATGGCCGCGAGCGTGGCGCCGAAGGGTTCGCGCCGCGTGCGCGCCAGCAGCGCCACGAGCAGCGCGCCGACGGCGAAGGCCGCGACCACCCCGCCCGCCAGGCCCAGCGAGGCGCGGCGCAGCAGGTCCGGGATCCAGTCGCTGGCGGGATCCTTCAGGTGCGCGCCGCCGTGCACCAGCCGCGGCGCCACGCGCTGCAGCTGCTCGCCCACCAGCACGCTCTCCTTGGTGAAGCCCAGGTACGACAACGGCCGCGAATAGGTGGCCTCGCGACCGGCGACGAGGTCGCCCAGCACCGCGTCGAGCACGGACTTCGTGCGCGCCTCGTAGGCCGGCGCAGCATTCGCCGCCGCGCCCGGCGCGGGCGGCAGCAAGGGCCGGTAGTGGATGCTGTCCAGCAGCGTCAGGCCCAGCGCCAGCAGCAGCAGGAGACTCGAGGCGAGCGCCGGCGCGCTGTGGAACACGCGGCGCCAGTTCGCGCGCAGCTGCGGCGCGCGCAGCACGTAGGCCACGTAGCCGGCCAGCGCCAGCAGCAGCAGCCAGACGGCGGCGTCGGTCCAGAGGATGACGAACTTGGGCATGTGCGCGTCCCCTGCCCGTCAGCCCAGCCGCACGCGCGGATCGACCCAGGTGTAGGCGATGTCGATCAGCACGTAGGTGGCGATGTAGAGCAGCGAGCCGACGAAGACCATCGTGCGCACGATGGCGAAGTCCTGCTTGCCGATGGCCTCGATGACGTAGGCGCCCAGCCCCGGCAGGCCGAAGAAGCTCTCGAACACCAGGCTGCCGAGGAAGACGTAGGGCAGGTAGGCGCCGGCGCTGGTGACGATGGGGATGAGCGCGTTGCGCAGCACGTGGCGCAGCATCACCGCCGTCTCCGCCAGGCCCTTGGCGCGCGCCGTGCGCACGTAGTCCTTGGCGATCTCCTCGAGGAACATCGCGCGGTACAGCCGCGCCTCGGCGCCCAGCCGCGCCACCAGCGACAGCAGGATGGGCAGGGCCAGGAACTTCACCACGTCGAGCCCCGGCGCATAGCCCGAGATGGGCGCGAGCTTGAGCACGCGGCTGAACAGGAACTGGCCGACGATGATGTAGAACAGGCTCGAGATCGACAGCATCAGCACGCAGGCGACCACGCCCCAGAAATCGAGCCGCGTGTGCCTGAACATCACCAGCAGCAGCGCGAAGGCGGTGCTCGCGATGACCTGCAGCACGAACAGCGGCAGCGCCAGTTGCAGGCTCACCCACATGCGGCTCGCGACCTCGTGGCCGATGTCGCCGCCGGCTTCGCTGTCGGCACGGCCGAACTCCAGCGCGAACAGCGAGACGCTGCGGTCCCAGAAGATGGTGTCGGTGAACTGTGCCGTGCCCTGACGCTCGGCGTTGAAGTACAGCGGCTTGTCGTAGCCGCGCTCGGCCTTCCACTTCTCCACCGCCTCGGCGCTGATGCGTTTGCCGCCGAGGTTCAGCCGCGCCATGTCGTCGGGCGTGTTGACGGTGAAGAACAGGAAGAAGGTGGCCAGGTTCACGCCCAGCAGCACCAGCACCGCGTACACGACGCGGCGCGACAGGTAGTTCAGCATGCGGCGCGGCCCCTCACGACGCCAGCAACTCGCCGCGGGCGTTGAGCCGCTCGCGCTGCTTCAGCTGCCGGCGCGCGGCCCAGACGAGGGCCATGACGACGGCGGCGCCCAGCAGCACGGGCCACCACACCGGCCGGTTCCAGGCGCGCTGCGCGGCGACGCGCGCCTCGGTGTCGATGCGCAGGTAGCGGCCGTGGTCGCGGATCAGGATCGCGGGCTGGTAGTTGTGCACCCAGGCCTGGCGCGCCGCCGATGCCCAGGGGAAGAAGCCCATGGTCCACGGCGCGTCCTCGCGCACCAGCGCCACCATGCGGTCGATGAGCTGCTGCTTCTCAGGCCCGTCGTCCAGCGTCTTCAGGCGCTGGAACATCGCGTCGTACTGCGGGCTCTCGTAGTTGCTGGTGTTCTCGCCGTCGTGCTTGGTCTTGCCCGCCGGGCCGTACAGCAGGAACAGGAAGTTCTCGGCATCGGGGTAGTCGGCGTTCCAGCCCAGCCAGAACACCTGGTACTTGCCCTTGCGCACCTTGTCCTGGAACTGGTTGTTGTCGGTGGCGCGCACCTCCAGCTGGATGTCGATCTTGGCGAACTGGCGCACCACCCAGTCGATCTCCGGCTTGCGCTCGGGCGTGGCCGGGGCGTAGAAGTCGTAGTTCAGCACCAGCGGGCGGCCCGTGGTGGCGTCGCGGCCGTTGGGGTAGCCGGCCTCGGCCATCAGCCGCTTGGCATCCGCGATGGGGCGGCGCACGACCCGGCCGTCCACCACCCGGTGCGTCACCGGGTTCACGCCTTCGAGCGTGCCGTCGCGCGAGCCGAAGATGCCCGGCGGCAGCGGGCTCATCGCCGTCTGGCCGGCCTTCTTCGGAAAGATCTTGCTGTACTCGTCCCAGTCGATGGCGATGCTGATCGCCTGGCGCAGCTTCTTGTTGCGCTCGCTCTGCGCCGGCGTCTCGCCGTTGCCGATCACCGGATCGAGCATGTTGAAGCCGATGAAGTAGCTGTTGACGTCGCTGCCGCGGTTGAGCCGGAAGCCCTTGGCCTCGTACTCGCGCCGCACCTCCTCGCTGTCCTGCATGGCCACGAGGTAGTCCATGCCGGTGTCGGTGCGCTCGAACACCTCGATGTCGTAGTAGCCCTGGCGGAACTTGCCGCGCTGCGGCACCGCCTCGCGCTCGACGGTGATCACAATCTCGTCGACGAAGGGCATCGTCTTGCCGCAGTCGGCGAGCAGGCCCTCTTCCTTGTCGCCCGGCATGCCCTCGCAGGGATACGGCTCGCCGCGGTAGTTCGGGTTGCGGCGCATCACGTGGCGGCGGTCCTTGAGGTACTCCACCATCATGAAGGGCCCGGTGCCCACCGGCCACATGTCCAGCGTGAGGCCGCGCTCGGCGAAGCCGGGCTGGGCGTAGAACGCGTCCGCCTCCCAGGGCACCGGGGCCAGGAAGGTCATCTGCATCCAGTAGCTCCACTGCGGATACTTGCCCTTCACGCGGACGCGCAGCAGGTGCTTCTCGGGCGCGCTCACGCCCTCGAGCGGCCAGCGGCGGAAGTCGAGGAACGGCTTGTCGAGGCTCGCCGGGTCGAGTCCCTCGCGCAGCTTGGCGTCCTCGCGCCGGATCAGCTCGCCGTATTCCTTCAAGCCCACCACGTATTCGGCGAAGGTGCTGTAGATGGGCGCGGTGATGCGCGTGGTGGCGTGGCGCTTGAGCGCGTAGACGAAGTCCTCGGCCACCAGCTCGCGCGTTCCCTGGTGCTCGAAGTCGAGCGGCGTGCGGCGCTCGCCCACCTCGCCCGGCTTCATCGCGTGGTAGCGGTGCCGTCCCTGTGCGTCCCTGGCGAAGGCCGGGTGCGGCTGGTACAGGATGCCGGGCTTGATCGGCACGTCGTACACGCTTTCGACGATGGCTTCGGCCGGCGCGTCGTCGGGCAGGCGCTGGCCATCCTTGCCGATGTAGTAGGGCTTGGCCACCGCGGCCGCGGTCTTGGGCACCAGCTGGAACGGCCGCTTCAGGTAGTGGTAGCCGTAGGGCGGCTCGTAGATCTGAAAAGTGAACGCGGTGTCGTTGTTCCAGTACGAGGCCGTCGGGTCCAGGTGGCGCGGCGAGGTCTCGATGGCCGCCGAGTAGATCGCGTTGCGCTCGGCGGCGTCGCGGGGCCACGGGTTGTTGTTGCAGCCGGCCGCGCACAGCACGAGCAGCAGCCACTGCAGGAGAAGACGAAAGCGCATGCCGGGGCCGGCACGAAGGCACGGCGCGGGGTCAAAGGTGGCGATTCTAGGGGTGGCGCTGCGCCGGCCCCGGGCGCTCACGCGCCGTCGTGACCCCAGGCGACGAAGGCGTCGCGCCCCTGCACCGCCAGCTGCACGCGCCGCCCCACCGGCAGGCACACCTTGGGGTGGACGTGGCCGAAGGGCAGCCCCGTGAGCACCGGCGTGCGCACCGCCTCGCGCAGCCGCGCCACGGCCGTCTTCAGCGTGTAGCCGCGGTCCAGCGGCGACGGCTTGTACGCCGTGAACGCGCCCAGCAGCACCGCCTTCTGCCGTGCCAGCACGCCCGCCTGCTGCAACTGCAGCAGGCCACGCTCGACGCGGTACGGATGCTCGTTGACGTCTTCCAGGAACAGGATGCCGCCCTTGGTGAGCGCATCGGCCGGCCAGTGGCGCGTGCCGAGCAGCGCGCACAGCATGCTGAGGTTGCCGCCCCACAGCCGGCCCTGCACGTCCAGCCCCTCGAACCCCGCTTCGGTGCGGAAGCCGATGGCCTCGAGCTCGCCGCCCATGGCCTCGACGAAGCAGTCGCGCGTGACCTCGTCGACGCCGCCGTCGGCATCGCTGCGGCTGAAGTCGTCCAGCGCCATCGGCCCGTGCCAGCTGGGCGCGCCGCGGTGGGCCAGCAGCGCCGTCTGCAGCACCGTCATGTCGCTGTGGCCCACCCAGCGCGTGCCGCGCTCGACGCTGCGCGCGAGGCGCTTCCAGTCGATGGCGTCGAGCAGCCGGGTGCAGCCGTAGCCGCCGCGCGTGGCCATCGCGATCGCCGGTGCCGCCTCGGCCACGCGGTGGATGGCGGCCAGCCGCGTGGCGTCGTCGCCGCCGAAGCGCTGGTGGCGCGCCAGCGCCGCGTCGTCGAGGCGCGCGTCGAAGCCCAGCGCGCGCAGGCGCCTGACGGCCAGGCGCAGCGGCGGCGCGGCCGGCACCACGCCGGCGGGGGTGAACAGCAACAGCTCGGTCATCGCGGCTCCACGCCGGGCAGCGGCTCGCCGGGCGGCAATTCGACGGCGTCGCCGGCGGGGATGGGCTCTGCAGCCGCCTCGATGGGCTGGGCAGCCGCCTCGATGTCGGCGGCAGCCCCGGCGGGCTCGGCTGCCGCCTCGGCGGGCTCGGCGGTGCCGGTCGCGGCTGCCACCATGCGCCGCTGCTGCGCCCGGCGCTCGGCGAAGAAGCGGCGCAGCAGCGCGCCGCAGGTGTCGGCCATCACGCCGCCCACCAGGGTGGTGTGGTGGTTGAGCCGGGGTTCGGCGAAGACGTTCAGCACCGAGCCGGCGGCGCCGGTCTTGGGATCGGGCGCGCCGAACACCACGCGCGGCAGCCGGGCGTGCAGCAGCGCCATCGCGCACATCGCGCACGGCTCGAGCGTCACGTAGAGCGTGCACTCGGGCAGGCGGTAGTTCTCCAGCAGCGTGGCTGCGTGGCGCAGGGCGACGATCTCGGCGTGCGCCGTCGGGTCGTGCGTGGTGATCGGCCGGTTGTAGCCCGTGGCGAGCACGCGCGGGCCTTCGGGCGTGGGCCGCATGATCACCGCGCCCACCGGCACTTCGCCGACGAGCCAGGCGTTGTGCGCCTGGTCGAGCGCGAGCGTCATGCCGATGGCGTCGGCCTCGTCCGGAGTCATGGGCGCGGATTGTCGAGCATGCAGTTCGTCGCCCGTGGCTGCAGACCGTCGCACCCGGCTTGGGCGGCGCCGCGGGGGTCGTTATGGTGTGCTACCTCAGCAACACACCACGGGGGCCCTGGCATGCAGACCTGGGACCAGCGACAACCCATCTACCAGCAGCTCGCCGACCTGCTGGCGGCGCAGCTGATCGACGGCGACCCGCCCGAGGGCCAGGCGATGCCGTCGGTGCGCACGCTCGCCAGCCAGCACCTGCTGAACCCGCTCACCGTGAGCCGGGCGCTGCAGGCGCTGGCCGACGAGGGGCTGATCGAGAATCGCCGCGGCCTGGGCTTCTTCGTCGTGCCGGGCGCCCGCGAGCGCCTCAAGGCCGCCGAGCGCGCCCGCTTCCTCGAACACGAATGGCCGCGGTTGCGCGACCGGCTGCGCCGCCTGGGCATCGGCGCCGAACAACTGCACTGGGAGGAGCAGGCATGACCACGACCGACACCACCACGGCGGGCGACGTGCTCGTCGAAGCGCGCCACTTGAGCGTGCGCTACGGCAGCAAGACCGCCATCGACGACATCGGCTTCTCGATCCCCAAGGGTCGCGTCGTCGGGCTGCTCGGCCACAACGGCGCCGGCAAGACCACGCTGATGAAGGCCCTGGTGGGCCTGGCCACGCCCGAAGGCAGCTTGCGCGTGCTGGGGCTGGAGCCGCGCCAGCAGCGCGAGCGGTTGCTGGAGGACGCCTGCTACATCCCCGACGTGGCCATCCTGCCGCGCTGGGCACGCGTCGGCGACCTCATTGGGCTGATGAGCGGCCTGCACCCGCGCTTCTCGCCCGAACGCGCCCGTGCCCTGCTCAAGCGCACCAGCGTGGGCCTGAACGACAAGGTCAGGACGCTGTCCAAGGGCATGGTGGTGCAGGCGCACCTGGCGCTCATCGCCGCCATCGACGCGCGGCTGATGATCCTGGACGAGCCCACGCTCGGCCTGGACGTGCTGTCGCGCAAGGCCTTCTACGAGATGCTCATCGACGAGTGGTGCGACGGCGAGCGCAGCGTGCTCATCAGCACCCATCAGGTGGAGGAGATCGAGTCGCTGCTGTCCGACGTGCTGATGCTCAACGAGGGCAAGCTGGTGCTGTCGATCAGCCTGGAGGACATGGACCGGCGCTTCGTCGCCCTGGCGCACGACGCCTCGGTGGCCGACCAGATGGCCGCGGCGCACCCGCTGCTGAAGTACCGCGTGGGCCCGGGGCCCAACGGCACGGCGGCGCTGTTCGACGGCCAGCCGCCCGAGCACGTGCAGGCGCTGGGCCAGCGCGTGCGCCCGAGCCTGGTGGACCTGTTCGTGGCGCTGACGCGCAAGCCCGAGCTCAACCGCACCCAGTTCTGAGGAGACCCGTCCATGACCACGACTCTCGTTGCCCGCGGCGCGGGCGGCGCCGGCACGCCGCTGTCACCGGCGCGCAAGTTCGCCACGCTGATGCGGCGCGAATGGCTGCAGCACCGTTTCGGCTGGACGATGGCCGCGCTGCTGCCGATCGCCATCGCGCTGCTGCTGGTGGCCTTCGGCCAGGTGCAGATCGGTGACGAGGCCATCGAAAGCACCGGCGAGATGCTGCCGGTGATGCTGGCGCTGGGGGCGCTGGCCGGCAGCACGGCGGTGGTGTTCGCCATCCTCGTGATCACCTCGCTCATCATCACCGCCAACATCGCGCGCCGCGACCATGGCGACCGCTCGGTCGAGTTCTGGCTGTCGATGCCCGTGGGCCACGGCGGCAGCCTCGCCGCGCCGCTGGTGACGCACCTGCTGCTGGTGCCGGCGGTCGGCCTGCTCGTCGGCCTGGCGGGCGGCGCGCTGATCTCGCTGGTGCTCGTGGCGCGCGCCGCCGGTGTCGGCGCCTGGTTCGCCCTGCCCTGGGCCGAGATCCTGCCGGCGGCGCTGGCCATCGTCGGCCGCCTGCTCGCCGGGCTGCCGCTGGCCGTGCTGTGGGTGCTGCCGCTGGTGCTGCTGCTGGTGCTGCTCACCGCCTGGGCGCGCGGCTGGGGCTGGGTCATCTTCGCCGTCGGCATCGGCCTGGGCAGCGCCCTGCTCGACAGCCTGTTCGGCCAGCCCTGGCCGGCCGAGATCCTGGGCGAGCTGCTCGCCAACGCCGCCCGCGCCCTGCTGTTCGTCAACGACGGCGGCCTGAAGGTGGGCCCCAACGAAGGGCTGGAAGTGCTGCACGCCCTGCCCGGCTGGCTCCTGGCCGACCTGGGCCACGCGCTGCGCGCTCTCGCCTCGCCGCTGCTCGCGGGCGGGCTGGTCTTCGCGGCGGGCTGCTTCTGGCTGCTGATGCGCTGGCGCGAGCGCGGGGCCTCGGCCGGGGCGTGAAGACGACGAAGCCCGGGCGCCTCGACAACGCCTGGGCTTCGACGACGTGACGCGCCGGCCCCCGCGGGGGCCGGCGTGATGTCAGTGATGGGTGCCGTCGAGGAACTGCTCGTCCTCGGTCGAACCCTTCAGCGCCGCGGTCGACGCCTCGCGCTCGATCGTCGTCGTCACGGCGTCGAAGTAGCCGGTGCCCACCTCGCGCTGGTGCTTCACGGCGGTGAAGCCCTTCTCGGCGGCGGCGAACTCCTTTTCCTGCAGTTCGACGAAGGCGCTCATGTTCTGGCGCGCGTAGCCGTGCGCCAGCTCGAACATGCCGTAGTTCAGCGCGTGGAAGCCGGCCAGCGTGATGAACTGGAACTTGTAGCCCATCGCGCCCAGCTCGCGCTGGAACTTGGCGATGGTGGCGTCGTCGAGGTTCTTCTTCCAGTTGAACGACGGGCTGCAGTTGTACGCCAGCAGCTTGCCCGGGAACTTGGCCTGGATGGCCTCGGCGAACGCCTTGGCGAACGCCAGGTCGGGCTTGCCGGTCTCGCACCAGATCAGGTCGGCATAGGGCGCGTAGGCCAGGCCGCGGCTGATGGCCTGCTCCAGGCCGTTCTTCGTGCGGAAGAAGCCCTCGACCGTGCGCTCTCCGGTGAGGAAGGGCTTATCGTTGTCGTCGATGTCGCTCGTGATCAGGTCGCCGGCCTCGGCGTCGGTGCGCGCCAGCAGCACGGTGGGCGTGCCCATCACATCGGCGGCAAGGCGCGCGGCGACGAGCTTGCTCACCGCCTCGCGCGTCGGCACCAGCACCTTGCCACCCATGTGGCCGCACTTCTTGGCCGCGGCGAGCTGGTCCTCGAAGTGCACGCCGGCGGCGCCGGCGTCGATCATGGCCTTCATCAGCTCGAAGGCGTTGAGCACGCCGCCGAAGCCGGCCTCGGCATCGGCGACGATGGGCGCGAAGTAGTCACGCCACTCGGGGTGGCCGGGCTCCTTGCCTTCGCTCCACTGGATCTCGTCGGCGCGCTTGAAGGTGGCGTTGATGCGCTTGACGACCTTGGGCACCGAGTCCACCGAGTACAGGCTCTGGTCGGGGTACATCTCGCCGTTGCTGTTGGCGTCGCCCGCCACCTGCCAGCCGCTGAGGTAGATGGCCTTGAGCCCGGCCTTCACCTGCTGCATCGCCTGGTTGCCCGTGAGCGCGCCCAGGCTGTTGACGAAGGGCTCGGTGTTGAGCAGGTTCCACAGCTTCTCGGCGCCGCGCCGGGCCAGCGTGTGCTCGATCTGGATGCTGCCGCGCAGCCGCACCACGTCGGCCGCGCTGTAGCCGCGCTGGATGCCGCGCCAGCGCGGGTCCTGCTCCCACTGCTGCTGCAGGGCCTGGGCTTGTTGTTCGCGGCTCGTCGGTTGTGTCATGGGATGTGCTCCGTCTCGAAGATGGGTGAAGAGAACGGCTCCAGCGTAGCGCCCTGCGTCCGTTCTGCGATCACTTCTGTCTTATATAAGACACATCATGCATGCCAGGCAAATCAATGACTTAAGCCACCATTTCGTCAGATGAAACGTCTTTCTCCCATATGGCGAACTTTTGCTGCGCCGCAACGGCAGTCAGTTTCATGATCCGAAATCCCTGCTTCGCCATCCGGAAGCCGTCCCCACCCCCCCTTGGCAGCACGGAGGACAGCCGACCCTTCCAGGGGCGCACCGCCCTTTGCCCCTAGACTGGCCTTGCCGTTGCCGCACGACCAGGAGACCGCATGAACAAAGCCCTCGACCCCGCCCTGATGCAAGCCGCCGAAGCCGCCGGCAGCGACATCCCGATGGACGCGCACTGGATGCCGTTCACCGCCAACCGCGCCTTCAAGAAGGCGCCGCGCCTGCTGGCACGTGCGTCGGGCATGCACTACTGGGACCACACCGGCCGCCAGGTGCTCGACGCGGTGGCGGGCCTGTGGTGCGTCAACGCCGGGCACAACCGGCCGGCTATCGTCAAGGCGATCCAGGACCAGGCGGCGGAGATGGACTTCGCGCCGCCGTTCCAGATGGGCCACCCCAAGGCCTTCGAGCTGGCCGAGCGCATCGCCGCCATCGCGCCCGAAGGCATGAACCGCGTGTTCTTCTGCAATTCCGGCAGCGAGGCGGTGGACACGGCGCTCAAGATCGCGCTGGCGTACCAGCGCATCCGCGGCGAGGCCTCGCGCACCCGGCTCATCGGCCGCGAGCGTGGCTATCACGGCGTGGGCTTCGGCGGCATCAGCGTCGGCGGCATGGTCGCCAACCGCAAGATGTTCGGCGCGATGCTCGCCGGCGTCGACCACCTGCGCCACACCCACGACCTGTCGCGCAACGCCTTCAGCGTCGGCCTGCCGGCGCACGGCGCCGAGCTCGCCGACGACCTGGAGCGCCTGGTGGCGCTGCACGACGCCAGCACGATCGCCGCGGTCATCGTCGAGCCGGTGGCCGGCTCCACCGGCGTGCTGCTGCCGCCGCAGGGCTACCTGCAGCGGCTGCGCGACATCTGCACCAGGCACGGCATCCTGCTGATCTTCGACGAGGTCATCACCGGCTTCGGCCGCACCGGCCAGCCGTTCGCGGCGCAGACCTTCGGCGTCACGCCCGACCTCATCACCTTCGCCAAGGGCGTGACCAGCGGCGCGGTGCCGATGGGCGGCGTGATCGCCAGCCAGGCCATCCACGACGCCTTCATGACCGGACCCGACAACGCCATCGAGTTCTTCCACGGCTACACCTACTCGGCGCACCCGCTGGCCTGCGCCGCGGGCATCGCCACGCTGCAGACCTACGCCGACGAAGGCCTGCTCACGCGCGCCGGCGAGCTCGAGGGCCACTTCGGCGAGGCGCTGCACTCGCTCAAGGGCGAGCCCAACGTCATCGACGTGCGCAACGTCGGCCTGGTGGGCGGCGTGGAACTCGCGCCCATCGCCGGCAGCCCCACCAAGCGCGCCTTCGACGTCTTCCTCGACTGCTGGCAGCAGGGCATGCTGATCCGCACCACCGGCGACATCGTCGCCCTGTCTCCGCCGCTGATCGTCGAGCGCTCGCACATCGACCAGATCGTCGACACCCTGCGCGGCGCCATCCGCCGCGCGGCCTGACGCGGGCGGAGGGCGACGCTCCGATGACGCTGCCCGTGGTGCTGGTGCCGGCCTGCAACCAGATCGTCGACGGCGACACCCAGCACACGCTCAGGCGGCAGTACGCCGAGGCCGTGCGCCTGGCCGGCGGCCTGCCGCTGGTGGTGCCGTGGCTGGAAGCCGACGAGATCGACGCCGCGCTCGACGCCTGCGACGGCGTGCTGCTGAGCGGCTCGCCGTCCAACGTGCACCCGTCGCACTTCGGCGAGGCGGTGCACGACCCGAGCCTGCCGCTGGACCCGCAGCGCGACGCCTGGACGCTGCCGCTGCTGCGCCGGGCACTCGCGCGCGGGGTGCCGGTGCTGGGCATCTGCCGCGGCGCGCAGGAAGCCAACGTGGCGCTCGGCGGCAGCCTGCACCAGGCGGTGCAGGAGGTGGACGGGCTGCGCGACCACCGCGACGCGCGCGACGTCGACCTCGACACCGCCTGGGGCCCGGCGCACCCGGTGGACATCGCACCCGGCGGCGTGCTCGAGCGGCTGCTGCCCGGCGAGGCCAGCGTCACCGTCAACTCGCTGCACGGCCAGGGCGTCAAGCGCCTGGCGCCGGGGCTGCGCGTCGAGGCCACGGCGCCCGACGGGCTGGTCGAGGCCTTCTCGGTCGACGGCAGCCGCGGCTTCAACCTCTTCGTGCAGTGGCACCCCGAGTGGAAGGCCCGCGACAACCCGGTGTCGATGCGGCTGCTGCAGGCCTTCGGTGCCGCGCTGCGCGAGCAGCGCGCCCGCGCCCGCGGCCCGCTGCCGCAGGCGGCAGTGGCCGACGACGACGCCACCGGCGCCTGACGATGGGGATGGGCCCGAACGCGCGGCGGCCACGCCGCCGGCCGCATGCCTAGCGCGGCGACCGGCTCGGGCGCACCGCTGGCCGCGTCACGTGCGCCGCTGGCCGCCTACGCCTGCCTGGCGGGCAGCATGGCGCTGGTGGGCAGCTACGTCGGGCTGTCCAAGCTGCTGGTCGGCGTGTTCCCGGTGCTGCTGCTGGCCTGGTTGCGCTTCCTCATCGCCGCGGCGGCCATGCCGCACTGGGTGCGGCGCGCGCCGGGCGAGGCGCCGCTGTCGCGCCACGACCGCGTGCTGCTGTTCTGGGAGAGCTTCCTCGGCAACTTCCTGTTCAGCATCTGCATGCTCTACGGCGTGGCGCTGACGTCGGCGCTGGCCGCCGGCGTGGTGATGGCCGCCATCCCGGCGGCCGTGGCGCTGCTGTCGCGGGTGTTCCTCGGCGAGGCCATCCGGCCGCGCGTGATGGCCGCCATCGCCTGCGCCGCCTGCGGCGTGGCGCTGCTGGCGCTGGCGCGCGAGGGCACGCCGACCGCGGCCGTCGCCAGCGGCGGCCGCGAGGCGCTGGGTTACGCGCTGCTGCTCGCCGCCGTGTTCTGCGAAGCGTCGTACGTCGTCATCGGCAAGCGGCTCACGGGCAACGTCTCGCCGCGTCGCATCAGCGCGCTCATCAACCTGTGGGGCCTGGCGCTGGTGACGCCCTTCGGCGTGTGGCAGGCGCTGTCGTTCGATTTCGGCGCGGTGCCGCTGCGCACCTGGACCCTGCTGGTGTTCTATGCGATCGCGGCAAGCGTGATCACCGTCTGGCTCTGGATGCGCGGGCTGCGCCACGTGCCGAGTTCGCGCGCCGGCGTGTTCACGGTGATGCTGCCGGTGGCCGCCGCGCTGGTCGGCATCGTCGCGCTGGGCGAGGCGTTCGGCACGGCGCACGTCGTGGCCTTCGGCCTGGCGCTGGCCGGGCTGCTGCTGGCCACCTGGCCCGAGCGGCGGGCCGCGGGCTGACGGCCCGCGGCCGACGGCCGCGGTTCAGGTCACCGCAGGTTCGGCTTGCGCCTTGCGCGCCGCGGCCGCCATCGCCTCGCGCGCCAGCACCATCACCTCGCGCGGCGGGCGCGCCTTCAGCGCCGGGTCGCTCCACACCTGGCGCCAGCGCCGCGCGCCGGGCTGGCCGTTGCGCAGGCCCATCATGTGGCGCGCGGCGTGGCCCCAGGGCACGCCCTGCGCGGCCAGGCCCGCCATGTGGTCGACGAACGCGGCCTCGACGGCGTCGCGGTCGCGGCCCGCGCCGGCGCCGTCCGGCCCGCCATCGCCGAAGAAGCGCCGGTCCCACGCCGCCATCGCCCAGGGCTCGTGGTAGGCGTGGCGCCCCACCATCACGCCGTCGACGTGCTGCAGGTGCCCGGCGATGGCGTCGTCGTCGGCGATGCCGCCGTTGACCACGAACACCAGCCCCGGAAAGTCGGCCTTCAGCTGGCGCACCACGCCGTGGCGCAGCGGCGGGATCTCGCGGTTCTCCTTGGGGCTCAGGCCCTTCAGCCAGGCGTTGCGCGCGTGCACGATGAACACGTCGCAGCCGCCGCGCAGCGCCACGGTGCCGACGAAGTCGCGCACGAACCCGTGGTCCTCGCTGCGGTCGAGGCCGATGCGGTGCTTCACCGTCACCGGCAGGCTGCAGGCGTCGCGCATCGCGGCGATGCAATCGGCCACCAGCGCCGGCTCGGCCATCAGGCACGCGCCGAACGCACCGCGCTGCACGCGCTCGCTCGGGCAGCCGCAGTTGAGGTTGACCTCGTCGTAGCCCCAGGCTTCGGCCAGCCTGGCGCAGGCCGCCAGGTCGCCCGGCTCACTGCCGCCGAGCTGCAGCGCCAGCGGGTGCTCGACGGCATGGAAGTCCAGGTGCCGCGGCACGTCCCCGTGCAGCAGCGCACCGGTGGTCACCATCTCGGTGTAGAGCCGCGTGCGGCGCGTGATGAGGCGGTGCAGCACACGGCAGTGGCGATCGGTCCAGTCCATCATCGGGGCCACGGAGAGGCGCCAGGGTGACGGGACGGTGTCGCGGCGGCCGCCGGGTCCGGTCGGAGCGACGTCGGCGCGGTCGGGCGTGATCAGGGGCGAGGTGTTCATCGGGCGAAGCGCGGATTGTCGCCGCGGGCCCTGCGCATCGCCGGCGGCGGGGCATGGGCCGCCGCGCGCGCTGCGCGGCCGGGCCTGACGGCCCGGCGCCGGGGTCCGGCGCTCACGCGGCGTCGACGACCTGCGCGCGGCCCTGCGTCTTGGCGCGGTAGAGCGCCTCGTCCGCTGCCTTCAACAGGCCCGTCAGCTCGCTGCCGTGGCGTGCCGTGTGCGCCACGCCGCACGAGAAGCTCAGGCCCGTCAGCGCCGTGCTGCCGACGTCCACCGCGGTGCCGGCGAAGCGCGCCAGCAAGGCCTGGCAGCGGGCGCGCGCCTGCTCGGGCGTGACGCCGGGCAGCACCACGACGAACTCCTCGCCGCCGACGCGGCACGCCACGTCGCCCTTGCGGATGCCGGCGCGCAGCACACCAGCCAGCGCGCGCAGCACCTGGTCGCCGGCGGCGTGGCCGTGCGTGTCGTTGACGGCCTTGAAGCGGTCCAGGTCCAGCAGCGCCAGCGCCGTGCCCAGGCCGTCGGCGTGGGGCGCGCCGGATAGCCGGGGCGCCACCACCTGCTCGAGGTGGCGCCGGTTGTGCAGGCCGGTCAGCGCATCGCGCAGCGCCTGGTCGCGCAGGCGGTCGCCTTCGTCGCGCGCCAGCTGCGCGGCGCGGCGCGCGGCGTCGCGCTCGTGCTGCAGCCGCGCCAGCTCGTGGCGCACGTGCAGAGTCTGCAGCCGCGCCTTGGCGCCGCGCGCCGTCATGCGCTCGAAGACCTGCCAGCGCTCGCGCTCGCGCTGCAGGGCGCGGCGGAAGTCGCCTTGCGCCTCGGCGGCCAGCGCCGCGGCGGCGAAGAAACGGATGCGGTCGCTGGGATTGTCGAGCGCGCCCTGCCAGGCGCCTTCGGCCAGCACGCGTTCGCAGAAGGCGTCGGCCTCGGCCATGCGGCCGCTGCGCACCCACCATTGCGCCTGCACCGAGGCCGTGAACGCCGACAGCGACGAGCTGAAGCGCGCGCCGGCGACCTCCGCCTGGTCATCGCCATGCGCCGCCCATGCGCGCGCCAGCGCCTGCTCGGCTTCGTCGAGCCGGCCGACGTTCAGCCACGCCAGCGCCGCGGTCGTCGCCACGGCAGCCGGGTCCGTCGACGCCGCGAAACGCGCCTGCAGCAGGAAGCGCTGAACCAGCGCCAGGGCCTCGTCGTGCAGCCCGAGCGCGCCGTAGCACTCCACGAGGCCGGGCGCGAGCAGGCCCACGAGGCGGTCGGAGCCATGGTCGAGCGCCACGGCCAGCGCTTCTTCCAGCAGCGGGCGCGCTTCTTCGGGGTTGTGCAGGTCGGTCTGGTAGCCGCCGAGGTTGCACGCCGTGGTCGCCAGCAACATGGGCAGGCCGCTGGTGCGCGCGGCCTGCAGCGCGCGGTAGTACGCGGGCAGCGCGCGGTCCATGTCGGCGGCCATGGCCAGGGCGATGCTGAGCGCGTTCAAGGCGAGCCAACGGTCGTCGGCCTCGGCCAGCGCTGGCGGGTGCTCGATGCACGCCTGCAGCGCCTCCACCGCCTTTGCCACCTGCCCCAGCAGCACGCGGTGCATGCCGTGCGCGACGGCCACCCGCCAGGCAGCCAGCGGGTCGCCGCTGGCCGTGGCGGCAGCGGCGGCCTGGGCCAGCAGGTCGGCCGACTGCTCGGCCGGCAGCAGCCGCATCGCCGCCATCGCATGCTGGAAGCGGGCGGCGGCGTCGAGCGACGGCCAGGGCGTGTGCCGCTGCGCCACCGGCTCGACCGCCGCCAGCGCCTCGCGCGGGCTCACGTACTGCAGCCGCCAGGCGTCGAGCACGCGCGCGACGTCGGGCTGGGCCTCGGCCGGCAGGGCAAGCAGATCGCGGTGCATGTGCGGCGACGATACGCCGCGCCGGCACGCGGCCCCGGGGATTTCGCAAACGCCGGCCCGATGCCGGGCGGCCCCGCGCTACGCGCGCCAGGCGAGCGTGAAACCCAGCATGGCCAGCAGCAGCAGCAGCAGGCCGCCGATGAGCCACACCGTGCCGGCCGAGCGCCGCGGCGGCGCGGCCGCCGCGAGGCGCCGCGACGGCTCGCCGAAGGTGGAATTCGCGCTGGCCTGCCAGGGGCCGGGCATCGTGTCTTCGAAACGCGCCTGGCGCGTGGTGCGCGGCAGGTTGGACCAGGGGTTGGAGGAAGGCTTGGGAGACGACATCTTGGCGTGCATGCTCGGGCGGCCGCGCCGCCGGCGGAACCCCGCGCCCCCGGGGCTGCGACCACGCCCGCGCAGCGTGCGTGACGCTTTGCCGGCCGCGGCCGGCTTTGATGACAATGCCGTCGCATGAACCCCATCCCGACCGCCGACGCCCTGGACATCACGTTCGAGGACGGCGTGGCGCAGATCCGCTTCAACCGGCCCGACAAGGCCAACGCGCTCGACGCGCCGGCCTGGCAGGCGCTGCGCCAGGCGATGCACTGGCTGGACACCACGCCCGAGGCGCACGTCGGCGTGCTGGCCGCGAACGGCACGCACTTCTGCGCCGGCATCGACCTGTCGATGCTGCACGGCATCACCACCCGGGTCGACCCGTGCGACGGCCGCCAGCGCGAGGCGCTGCGCCGCACGATCCTCGACCTGCAGGACGTGGTGACCTCGATCGAACGCTGCCGCAAGCCGGTGATCGCGGCGATCCACGGCGCCTGCGTCGGCGCCGGCGTCGACATCGTCACCGCGTGCGATTTCCGCCACTGCAGCGCCGACGCCTTCTTCGCGGTGAAGGAAGTGGACGTGGGCCTGGTGGCCGACGTGGGCACGCTGCAGCGCCTGCCGCGACTGGTGGGCGACGGCATGTGCCGCGAACTGGCCTACACCGGCCGGCGCGTCGCGGGCGCGGAGGCCGAGCGCATCCGCCTGGTGAACGCCTGCCACGCCTCGGCCGAGGCGCTGCACGCCGCGGTGTGCCAGCTGGCGCACGACATCGCGGCCAAGTCGCCGCTGGTCATCCGCGGCACCAAGGAGATGCTCGGCTACGCACGCGAGCACGGCACTGCCGACGCGCTGAACCACGTGGCGACCTGGAACGCCGCCATGCTGCTGTCGGAAGACCTGAGCGAAGCGCTGGCGGCGGCGCGCGACAAGCGCAAGCCCCGCTTCCGCGACTGACGCACGCACCGGCCCCGCGGCGCCGCGCTGACGCCCAAGTGACAACCCGCCCGGGGGATTGCACCGTTGCGGCGGGCCGGTGCCCGGCGGCAACCTGCGCCCCGACACTTGCCAGGAGAACCCCTGTGAACGCTCGATCCCCCAACCGCCGCCCGCAGCCCCTGCGCCGCACGCTGATCGCCGCCGCGCTGGCCGCGGCCTCGCTGCTCGGCGCGGCCGGCAGCGCGCTGGCCCAGGCCTATCCGAACAAGCCCGTGACGCTGATCGTGCCCTGGCCGGCCGGCGGCAGCACCGACCGCCACCTGCGCGGCCTGGCCGAGATCGCCAGCCGCCACCTCGGCCAGCCCATCGTCGTGAACAACCAGCCTGGCGGCGGTGGCACCACCGGCCCGGGCAACATGGCGCTCAACGCCAAGCCCGACGGCTACACCATCGCCCAGTTCCCGATGGGCATGCTGCGCATCCCGCACATGCAGAAGACGCAGTGGCACCCGCTCAACGACTTCACCTTCATCCTGGGCGTGTCGGGCTACACCTTCGGCTTCGTCGTGCGCAACGACTCGCCGTACAAGACCTTCAACGAGTACGTCGACGCCGCACGCAAGGCGCCGGGCCAGATCGACTACGGCTCCACCGGCCAGGGCACGAGCCCGCACCTGCTGCTGGAAGAGCTCAGCGGCAACGCCAAGGTGCAGTTCAACCACGTGCCGTTCAAGGGCAACGCCGACCTGATGCAAGCGCTGCTGGGCGGCCACGTCAAGGCGGCGAGCGACGCCTCGGGCTGGGACAAGTTCGTGGACGGCGGCCAGATGCGCCTGCTCGTCACCTTCGGCGACAAGCGCACCAAGCGCTGGCCCAACGTGCCCACCGCCAAGGAGCTGGGCTACAACGTCGTCGGCAACTCGCCCTACGGCCTGGTCGGCCCCAAGGGCATGGACCCGGCGGTGGTGAAGACGCTGCACGACGCGTTCAAGAAGGCCATCGACGACCCCAAGCACCTCGAGTTGCTCGACCAGCTCAACCAAGACGTGTGGTACCGCACCGGCGACGAGTACGCCGCCTGGGCACGCGAGACCTTCGCCAAGGACAAGGCGCTGATCGAGAAGCTGGGGCTGGCGGCCAAGCAGTAGCTCGGCCCCGCGGCGCGCCGCGTGCTTCGGCGCCGCTGCAGCCGCAGCTGCGCGGCGGCACGGCGGCGCGGCCCGTTCGAACGAACGGCGCGCGCGCCGCGCTGCCTCAATCGTCGCGGTCGCGCCCGGTCGACGGCAGTTCGCGCCGCCCGCTGGCCACGGCCTCCAGCGCCTCGGCGTCGCGCACCACCAGGCGCGACGGCGCCCGGTCCACCAGGCCCAGGGCGTGCATCTGGCGCCAGGCGCGGTTCACGCGCTGGCGGCTGCCGCCCACCATGGCCGCCAGGTCGGCCTGCGACATGCCCAGGTCGATGCACACGCCCTGGTTCTGGCGCCGGCCGAACTGGTGCGCCAGGCGCAGCACCTGACGCGCCAGGCGCTGCGCCAGCGGCAGCGTGTGCAGCTCCTCGAAGCGGCGGAACAGGTGGCGCAGGCGCTGGCAGTTCAGCTGCAGCAGCGCGTCGCGCAGTTCGCCGTGCGTGTCGAGCAGCCGCTTGACCTCGTGCTTGGGCAGCTGCAGCAGCGTGGTCGGCACGTGCGTCACCACGTCCAGCTCGAGCGGCTTGTCGTCGACGACCGCGATGTCGCCGAACCACTGGCTGGGGCCGACGAAATCGAGCGTGAAGCTGCGCCCGTCGGCCAGCGCCGTGCCCAGGCGCACGGCGCCGCGCGCGACGCCGAACCATGCGGCGGCCACGTCGCCGCGCTGCGCCACGGGCACGCCGGCGTCCAGCCGGCGCAGCTGCGACCGCGCCAGGATCGCCTGGCGCAGCGGCTCGCTCAACGACGCGAACCAGGCGCCGCCGTGGATGGCGGCGCTTTCGTCGACGCGCAGCTCGTCGGGCCGCGGCACCGGCGGCCAGGTGCGCGGCTGCAGCGGCGGCGTGGCCCGGGCGACGATGCCGGGACGGTCGAGCACGGCGGTGTTCATCGAGGCGTTCTCCTGCACGGGTGCGGCGGGCGGTGGGCGCAGCCCGCGCTCAGGTGGCGTTGAAGCCGCGGCCTTCGGCGGCCAGCTTCAGCAGCAGCGGCGCGGGCTGCCAGCTGGCATCGGCGCCGGGCTCGGCGGCGATGCGGCGCAGCGCGCGCACGACGTTGGGCAACCCCACGGTGTCGGCGTAGAGCATCGGCCCGCCGCGGTGCAGCGGAAAGCCGTAGCCGTTGAGGTAGACGAGGTCGATGTCGGAGGCGCGCGCGGCGATGCCTTCCTCCAGGATGCGCGCGCCCTCGTTGACCAACGCGTAGATGCAGCGCTCGACGATCTCGGCCGCCGTGAAGCGCCGCGGCACGATGCCCTGCTCGGCGCGGAAGCGGGCGATGAGCTCGTCGGTCACCGGGTCGGGCAGCGGATCGCGCTTGCCGGCTTCGTAGCGGTACCAGCCGGCACCGGTCTTCTGGCCGAAGCGGCCGGCTTCGCACAGCCGGTCGGCGACGCTCGGCGCCAGCGGCACGCCGGCTTCGGCGGCGCGGCGCTTGCGCGTGGCCCAGCCGATGTCCAGCCCCGCCAGGTCGCCCATGCGGAACGGGCCCATCGCCATGCCGAAGCCCTGCAGCGCGGCGTCCACCTCCTGCGGCGTCGCCCCGGCGTGCACCAGGCCGAAGGCGGCCGCGCCGTAGCGCGCCAGCATGCGGTTGCCGATGAAGCCGTCGCACACGCCCGACACCACCGCCACCTTGCGGATGCGCCGGGCCAGCGCCATGCACGTGGCCAGCACGTCGGGCGCCGTGCGCGCGCCGCGCACCACCTCCAGCAGGCGCATCACGTTGGCCGGGCTGAAGAAGTGCAGGCCGATGACGTCGGCGGGCCTTGAGGTGAAGCCGGCGATGCGGTCCAGGTCGAGGTACGAGGTGTTGGACGCGAGGATGGCGCCCGGCTTGCACACCGCGTCCAGCTGGTGGAACACCGCCTGCTTGACGCCGATGTCCTCGAACACCGCTTCCACGACCAGGTCCACCCCGGCCAAGTCGGCGTAGGCCAGCGTGGGCGTGATCGCGGCCAGGCGCTGGTCGAGCTGCGCCTGGGTGAGCTTGCCCTTCTTCAGCGAGCCCTCGTAGTTGCGGCGGATCGTCGTCAGGCCCTTGTCCAGCGCCGCCTGCGAGGTCTCGAGCAGCACCACCGGCAGGCCGGCATTGACGAAGCTCATCGCGATGCCGCCGCCCATGGTGCCGGCGCCGATGACGCCGACACGCGCGATGGGGCGCTCGGGGGTGCCGTCGGGCACGTCGGGCAGCTTGGCGGCGGCGCGCTCGGCGGCGAAGACATGGCGCAGCGCCCGGCTCTCGGGCGTGTTCATCAGCGCCACGAAGGCCTCGCGCTCGAGCTTCACCGCTTCGTCGAACGGCTTGCCGATGGCGTTGGCCACCGCCTCGACGCACTTCAGCGGCGCGGGAAAGCGCGGCGACGACGCCGCCACCGCCTGACGCGCGAAGTGCAGGAAGCCTTCCGCGCCCGCGTCGGCCAGAGGCAGGTCGCGCACGCGGCGCAGCGGGCGGCGCTCGGCCACCCATGCGCGCGCCAGCGCCACCGCGGCGGCGACTTCTTCGCCCGCCGGCACCACGCGGTCGAGCAACGGCGCGCCTTCGAAGCGCGCGGCCGGGGCGGGCTCGCCGCTGACGATGAGGTTCAGCGCCGCCTCCACGCCCAGCAGGCGCGGCAGGCGCTGCGTGCCGCCGGCGCCGGGCAGCAGGCCGAGCTTGACCTCGGGCAGGCCGAGCCGGGCGTCGGCCGCGGCCACGCGGGCGTGCGCGCCCAGCGCGAGTTCCAGCCCGCCGCCCAGGCAGTTGCCGGCGATGGCCGCCACCACCGGCTTGGGCGCGTTCTCCAGCGCCGCGATCACCGTGCGCAGCGTGGGCTCGCGCGCCGCCTTCGGCGTGCCGAACTCGGTGACGTCGGCACCGCCCGAGAAGGCCTTGGCCGTGCCGGTGATCACGACGGCGTGCACGGCAGGGTCGGCGACGGCACGGTCCAGCGCCTCGACGATGCCGCGTCGCAACTCGAAGCCCAGGCCGTTGACGGGCGGCTTGTCGAGCGTGATCACGGCCACGTCACCGTCGATGCGCAGGTCGACCACGGGTGGGGTGCTCATGAGGCGGGCAGTCCTTGTCTCGCTGTGGTTTCCGGCAGGTTTGCCGGTGGCCGTCCGACGCCCGGCGCGCCCGCGGCGCTGCCGTCACACCGGACAAACCCGATTTTCTGAACCATTCCACAGTGCGCTATGGTTCGCGCACTCGCCCTGCCGAACCAGCCCGGCCACGGAGCGCTGGAAAACATACCAGAAACCTGGAACGCCAACCATGCGGATGAACTTCAAGGACCGGGTCGCCATCGTCACGGGCGCCGGCGGCGGGCTCGGCCGCGCGCACGCGCTGGCCCTGGCGGCGCGCGGCGCGCGCGTCGTCGTCAACGACGTCGGCCGCAGCAGCGACGAGGCCGAGGGCCGCGCACGTGGCGCCGCCGAGGCGGTGGTCGAGGAGATCCGCGCCGCCGGCGGCCAGGCGATGGCCAGCACCGCGTCGGTCACCGACGAAGCGGCGGTGCAGGCCATGGTGCAGGCGGCGGTCGACGCCTGGGGGCGCATCGACATCCTCGTCAACAACGCCGGCATCCTGCGCGACAAGAGCTTCGGCAAGATGGACCTGGCCGACTTCCGACTGGTGCTGGACGTGCACCTGATGGGCAGCGCCATCTGCACCCACGCGGTGTGGAACCGGATGCGCGCGCAGAAGCACGGCCGCATCGTGTTCACCACGTCGTCGTCGGGCCTGTACGGCAACTTCGGCCAGGCCAACTACGGCGCAGCCAAGATGGGCCTGGTGGGCCTGATGCAGACGCTGGCCATCGAAGGCGCCAAGGACGGCATCCGCGTCAACTGCCTGGCGCCCACCGCGGCCACGCGCATGACGGAGGCGCTGATGCCGCAGGCGGTGCTGGAGCGCATCGACCCGGCCGCCGTCACCCCCGGCCTGCTGCACCTGGTGAGCGACGACGCGCCCACGCGCGCCATCCTCTGCGCCGGCGCCGGCACCTTCGAACGCGCCTACGTCACGCTCACCGGCGGCGTGCACCTGGGCACCGGCGCCGACGTGGCCGAGCAGGTGGCCGCGCGCTGGGACGCCATCTCCGACCGCAGCGAGGAGATGGTGCCCGAGGCCGGCAGCGAACAGGGGCGCAACGAGGTGGCCAAGGCGCTGGCCGCGGCGCCGGACGCGGGCGCGTGACGCGAGCGTCGCTGCCACCGAACAGGAGGCCTTCATGACCACACCCGCTGCAGCGCCGATGCGCTTCGACGACGGCGCGAGCTACGAGCAGATGATGGGCCGCTGGAGCGCGCTCGTCGGCGCGCCGTTCCTCGACTGGCTGGCGCTGCCCGCCGGGCTGGACTGGGTGGACGTGGGCTGCGGCAACGGCGCCTTCACCGAGACGCTGGTCGCGCGCCAGCAGCCGGCGTCGGTGGTCGGCGTCGACCCCTCGCCTGCGCAGCTCGACTACGCCCGCCAGCGCCCCGGCACGGCCGGCGTGCGCTGGCTCGAAGGCGACGCCATGGCGCTGCCGGTGGCCGACGCCGGCGCCGACGTGGCGCTGATGGCGCTGGTGCTGTTCTTCGTGCCCGAGCCGGCGCGTGCCGTGGCCGAGATGGTGCGTGCCGTTCGCCCCGGCGGCACGGTGGCTGCCTACCACTGGGACCTGGATGGCGGGGGCTCCCCCATGCAGGCGCTGCTGGACGCCGCTGCGGCCGAGCAGCAGCCGATGGCGCAGCCGTCCAGCGTCTGGGCGGCGGCGCAGGACGCCTCGGAACGCCTGTGGCGCGAGGCCGGCCTGCTCGACGTGCAGAGCACGCGCTTCGACGTGCAGCGCCGCTTCGAGGACTTCGACGCCTGGTGGGCCACGGCGCTGGTCAGTCCGCGGTCGAAGGCGCTGTTCGCCACGCTGGCACCCGAGGCCACCGCGCGCATCCGCGAGCGCGCCCGCGCCGCACTGGGCGCCGGCGACGGCGAACTGGTGGTGCGGGCCAACGCCAACGCCGTCAAGGGTCGCAAGGCCTGAGACGCCGGCCCCCGGCAGGCACGCGGATCAGGCCAGGACGCCCGAGGCAGCACACCGTGGACCGTCCACTCGCCGCTCGACCTGCCGGCGCGCCCGTGACCGGGGTGCCTGCCGCGCCCGTCCCGCCCGCTGCGCCCGCCGCACCCGCCGAGACGGCCGCACCACCCACGCCACGCTTCCAGGAGAAGCGCGAGGCGATCCTCGCCGCCGCGGCCGCCGCCTTCAACGAGCGCGGCGTGAAGGGCGCGACGCTGGCCGACATCGCCGCCGCCGTCGGCCTGGTGACCAACAGCGTCACCTACTACTACCGCAAGAAGGAAGACCTGGCGACGGCGTGCTTCGAGCGCGCCATCGCCGCCTTCGACGCGCTGGCGCTGCGCGCCGCACAGCAGCGCAGCGTGGCGGCGCGCGTGGCCACGTTCTTCCAGCTGCACGCCGCCCTGCTGGCCGCGATCGACCGCAACGAGGCGCCGCCGCTGGTGGCCTTCAGCGACATGCGCGCCCTGCCCAGCCCGCAGGTGGCGCGCGTGTTCGCCGCCTACACCGACATGTTCAGGCGCGTGCGCGAGCTGCTCAAGGGCCCGGAGACGACGGCGCTGTCGCGCGACGACCTCAACGCCCGCGCGCACATCCTGCTGTCGGTGGCGCACTGGGTGCGCACCTGGATCCCGCGCCACGAGGCCGAGGCCTATCCGCGCGCCGCCGCGCGCGTCGCCGACGTGCTGCTGCACGGCCTGGCGGCACCGGCGTCGCACTGGCCCGAGCGCGCTTCTGGCGACGGCGCGTCGGCCGCGCTGCACGACGCCCAAGCCGATGCTGGCGGCCCGGGCGAAGCCTTCCTGCGCGCGGCCACGGCGCTGGTCAACGAGCAGGGCTACCGCGGCGCCTCGGTGGACCGCATCTCGGCCCGGCTCAACGTCACCAAAGGCTCGTTCTATCACCACCACGACACCAAGCACGACCTCATCACGGCGTGCTTCGAGCGCAGCTTCGCCATCATGCGGCGCGCCCTGGCGCGTGCCGAGCAGACGCCCGGCAGCGGCTGGCAGCGCTGCTGCGACCTGGCGCGCGCGCTGGTGTGCCACCAGCTCGGCGCGCACGGGCCGCTGCTGCGCATCACCGCCACCAGCGCCCTGCCCGACCAGGCACACCGCCAGCGCGTGCGCGACACGCTGAACCGGCTCAACGAGCGCCTCGCCAGCCTGGTGGTGGACGGCATGTGCGACGGCTCGATCCGCCCGCTGGACCCGGCGGTGGCGGCCAACGTGCTGGATGCGGCGATCAACGCCGCCGCCGAACTGCAGCGCTGGGTGCCGGGCGCGACGCTCGACAACGCCAGCGACCTGTACGTGCGGCCCATGCTCGAAGGGCTGCTGTGCCCGCCGGCGCCGCGCGCCGAAGCGCCGACGGGGTCGCCGGCATGAGCGCCGACGTCGCCCCGCCGCGCGACGCCGCGGCCGGTGCCGCGGATGACTCCAGTGCCGCCGATGCCGCCGGCGCAGCCCAGACGCCCGGCCCACCGACGCTGCACGTGCAGGGCGCCGTGGCGCGCATCGTGCTGCGCCGGCCGGCCCAGGCCAACCGGCTCGAAGCCGGCGACCTAGCCGTGTTCGCCGGCCACGTCGCGACGGTCGACGCGGACGCCGCCGTGCGCGTGCTGCGCATCGAAGCGGGCGGGCGCCACTTCTGCAGCGGCTTCGACATCGGCGGGCTCACGGCGTCGCGGCCGGCCGAGTTCGGCGCCATGGTCGATGCGCTCGCCGCGGCGCGACCGGTCACGATCGCCTGCATCCAGGGCGGCGTCCACGGCGGCGCCACCGACCTGGCGCTGGCCTGCGATTTCCGCGTCGGCAGCACGCGCTGCGAGATGGCCATGCCGGCCGCGCGCCTGGGCCTGCACTTCTACGCCAGCGGGCTCGAGCGCTTCGTCACCCGGCTGGGCCTGAACGCGGCCAAGCGGCTGTTCCTCGCCGGGGAGCCGCTGGCCGCGCCCGAGATGCACGCCGTCGGCTTTCTCACGCACTGCGTGGCGCCCGACGCACTGCCGGCCGCGGTCGACGAGCTGACGGCCAGGGTGTGCGGCATGGCACCGCTGGCGCTGATGGGCATGAAGCGCCACCTCGACGCCATCGCCGCTGGCCAACTGGACGCCGCGGCGCTGCAGTCCGACTTCGAGGCCAGCCTGCGCAGCGACGACCTGCGCGAAGGCCTGGCGGCCTGGGCCGAGCGGCGCGCGCCGCGGTTCACCGGCCGCTGACGGGGGCCGCCGAAACGGGGCGCTCCTCGAGCATCCGCGCCAGGCGCGGTGCGCCGGCCTTCAGCGCACGATGCGCGCCGCGCGGCCCTTCGTCGCGCGGGGCCGTGGTGGCTGGCTGCGCTTGTAGAACCAGGGCCGCAGACCGCTGCTGGCGTCGAACGGCCGCCACTGCGCCGGCTGCTGCGCCAACCGGTCGGCCAGGGCGAAGAGCGCCAGCGGGTTCAGGCCCATGCCGAGGTGGCTGGCGTGGACCTCGATGTTCTCGGTGCGCGGTGCCGGCTCGTTGATGCTGCACGGCCAGGCGACGATGCCATCGGTCTTGCTGTAGATGCTGGTGGTGGGACACGCCGGCGGGCGGCGCAGTTCGGTCAGCAGCGCGTCGTCGTCGACACGCCGGCCGCTCACCCACTCGTAGAAGCGCCAGGCGTGGTTGGCGCGCGGGTGGCCGGTGAAGGGCGTGGCCAGCGTCACCACGCAGCGCACGGCCTCGGGCATCTCCTTGGCGATCTCGCGCGCGTACAACCCGCCCAGGCTCCAGCCGACGAGACTCACGGGCGTGCCGTGGCGCCGGTGTGCGGCGGCCACGAGCTCGCGGCAACCTTCCAGCACGCCGGCGCGCGGGCCGAAGTTGAACCCCTGGGACCAGGCATACGGCGTGTAGCCGCGCGCGCGCAGGAACTGGCGCATCGGTGCGGTGGTGATGTCGCTGGCGCCCAGCGGCGGGAACACCACCACCGGGTGGCCGTCACCGGCCACGGCGCGCTTGAGCAGGGGCGACGTGGCGAGCAGCGAGGCGTACTCCCACGGCATGCGCGGCGCCTCGAGCATCAACAGCAACGGGCTGGGCGGCCGCAGCTCGAACGCGGGTTGCGCGGCCGTCGCCGGCGTCTTCTTCATGGCCATGGCGGGCATTGTGAGGTGAAGGCGCCGCCGCCGTTGGAGCGGCGGCCCTAAGTGATGGCCCGCGGTGGCGGCCTGGCGCCGCGTCACTGCATGCGCACCTTGCCGTGCTCGGCCATGTCGCGCGGCGGATGGCCGGTGACGGCGGCCTTGGCCATCTTGAACAGCTGCGTGAGCTTGCTGTCCTTGGAGTCCCAGTAGTCGGCGTGCGTGATGCTCACCTGCACCAGGGCCAGGTCGGGGTCGTCGACGCCCTTGGGGAACCAGGCTTCGGTCATCTTGTTCCACAGGGCCTGCTTGCGCGCCCGGTCCTCGACGACGCGCGCCGTGCCCGAGACGGAGACGTAGTTGTCATCGCCCGGGTCGGCATAGGTGATGTTGACCTGCGGATCGGCCTCGAGGTCCTGCACCGGGCCGCTGCTGCGCGACATGAAGAACCACAGGCTCGAGTCCTCGTCGATGGCGCGGTTCTGCGTCGTCATCGGGCGCGAGTGCAGGTGGCCGTTGCCATGGCGCGTCGTGAACATCGCGAACTTGATGTCCTTGATGAGCGACCACAGCGTGTCGCGGTCGTTGGCGGGGGTGGACGAGGCATCCATGGGCACGGCTCCTGGTGGTTGAAGGATCCGTGCAGCGTAGGCGGCCAGGGGCGCCGGCCCGGTCGGGCGGCGTGCGCCGGTGCTGTAGGAGAACGCTGATCCCGCCGGCCGCTTCCCCGCTCGCCCCAGGCCGCTGCGCGATCGCGCGTCGATCAGCCGGGTGAAGTGAGCACGCGGCGCCGGCGCAAGCCGAGCAGCTCGTTGCCCACCAGCGCCGACAGCACGAGCGCGCCGCCGCCCAGCACCGCGAGCGATGGCGCTTCGCCGGCGCCCAGCCACGCCCACGCCACCCCGAAGACCACCTCCAGCAGCCCCAGCAGCGAGACCTCCGGCGCGCTCAGCACGCGCGCTGCGACCACCGAGAGCAGGCACGGAATGGCCAGCTGCACCAGCCCCAGCAGGCCCAGCAGCGACAGGTCGCGCGGCGTAGCGACGAAGGGCACGGCCAGCGGCAGCGTGATCAGCGCCGAGAGCAGCGCGCCCAGCAGCACCGCAGCCAGCATGTCGGGCGGGTCGTCGTGCGTCTTCAGGTGCTGCAGCAGCGTCCAGTTCACGGCCGCGGCCACCGGCACGCCCAGGGCGATGACCACGCCGAGCATGTGGCGCGGGTCGCCGGCGCTGACCTCGTGGCCATACATCCAGGCGATGCCGCAGCCCGCCAGCGCGATCGCGCCCCAGGTCCGCGGCGCCAGCCGATGGCCCAGCACCGCCCGCGCCAGCAGCGCCGTGAGCAGCGGGCCGATGGCCATCGTCACCAGCACGTTGGCCACCGTGGTGAACGACAGGGCCATCATGAACGCCGTGTACATCGTGGCCCAGCACACGCCCGACAGCCACAACGCCCGCCCGCCGCCGCGCACCGTGCGCCACAGTTGCGCCGGGCCGCGCAGCGCCGACAGCAGCAGCACCAGCGCCAGCGCGTTGAATGCGCTGCGCCAGAACGTCACCTCGAAGCCGCGCGCGGCCTCGAAGTGGCGCGACACCACGCCGGCGATGCTCCACATCAGGGAGCACGCCACCATGGCCCACACGGCCTGGCGGTGGTTCATGCGCCCTACGCCGCCTCGCGGCTGGCCCGCTTGCGCTCGTGCTCCTTGAGGAACCGCTTGCGCACGCGGATGCTCTTCGGGGTGATCTCGACGAGTTCGTCGTCGTCGATGAACTCCACCGCGTACTCGAGCGTCAGGTCGATCGGCGGGGTGACCTTGATCGCGTCTTCCTTGCCGCTGACGCGGAAGTTGGTCAGCTGCTTGGTGCGCGTGGCGTTGACGACCAGGTCGTTGTCGCGGCTGTGGATGCCGACGATCATGCCTTCGTACACCGGGTCGCCGGCCTTGACGAACATGCGCCCGCGGTCGTCGAGCTTGCCGAGCGCGTAGGTGAAGATCTCGCCGTCGTCCATGCTGATCAGCACGCCGTTCTTGCGCCCGGCGATCTCGCCCTTGTAGGCCTCGTAGCCGTCGAAGATGTTGCTGATGAGGCCGGTGCCGCGCGTCAGGTTCATGAACTCGTTGGAGAAGCCGATCAGCCCGCGCGCCGGGATGCGGTACTCCAGCCGCACGCGGCCGCGGCCGTCGGTCTCCATGTTGACGAGCTCGCCCTTGCGCTCCCCCAGCGCCTGCATCACGCCGCCCTGGTGCTGGTCCTCGATGTCGACCGTCACCAGCTCGATCGGCTCGTGCTTCTCGCCATCCACGTCGTGCAGCACCACGCGCGGCTTGCTCACCGCCAGCTCGTAGCCTTCGCGGCGCATGTTCTCCAGCAGGATGGTCAGGTGCAGCTCGCCGCGGCCGCTGACCTCGAACACGCCGTCCTCGTCGCTCTCCTTCACGCGCAGGGCGACGTTGCTCTGCAGCTCCTTCTGCAGCCGGTCCCAGATCTGGCGGCTGGTGACGAACTTGCCTTCGCGGCCGGCCAGCGGGCTGGTATTGACGCAGAAGTTCATGGTGAGCGTCGGCTCGTCCACCTTCAGCATCGGCAGGGGCTGCGGGTTCAGCGGATCGGTGATGGTGACGCCGATGCCGATGTCCTCGATGCCGTTGATCAGCACGATGTCGCCCGGCCCGGCCATCTCGGCCTGGCGCCGCTCGAGGCCCTCGAAGGTGAGCACCTGGTTGATGCGGCCCTTGGTCGCCCGGCCGTCGGCACCTTCCATGACCAGCACGTCCATGCCGGGCCGGATCGTGCCCTGGTTGACGCGGCCCACGCCGATGCGGCCGACGTAGCTGCTGTAGTCCAGCGAGCTGATCTGCAGCTGCAGCGGCGCGGCAGGATCGCCTTCGTGCGCCGGCACGTGCTTGAGGATGGTGTCGAACAGCGGCTGCATGTCGCTGCCCCAGGCCTCGCCGGCCGCGCCTTCGGCCAGCGACGCCCAGCCGTTGAGTCCCGAGGCGTAGACCACCGGAAAGTCGAGCTGGTCCTCGGTGGCGCCGAGCTTGTCGAACAGCTCGAAGGCGGCGTTGATGACGTAGTCCGGACGCGAGCCCGGCTTGTCGACCTTGTTGACGACGACGATGGGCTTGAGCCCCAGGGCCAGCGCCTTCTTGGTGACGAAGCGCGTCTGCGGCATCGGCCCTTCCTGGGCGTCGATGAGCAGCACCACGCCGTCGACCATGCTGAGCGCGCGCTCGACCTCGCCGCCGAAGTCGGCGTGGCCCGGCGTGTCGACGATGTTGATGTGCGTGCCCTGCCACTGCACGGCGCAGTTCTTGGCCAGGATGGTGATGCCGCGCTCGCGCTCGATGTCGTTGCTGTCCATCACGCGCTCGGCCACCTTCTCGTTGTCGCGGAAGGTGCCGCTCTGGCGCAGCAGCTGGTCCACCAGCGTCGTCTTGCCATGGTCGACGTGGGCGATGATGGCGATGTTGCGGATGGCTCTGGAGGTCGTCGTCATGATGCGGGCGAAACTTCTGCGGGGCTGAGCAGGCGGGTGGGGATCAGTTCGCCTGCGGCGACATGGGCGGTGCCGAGAAAGGCGCGCGGCGCGGCGGCATAGACGCGCACCGCCGGCGCGTCGGCCAGGGTCGGGATGCGGCGGCGCAGCCCGGTGAGGAAGCGGCCGGCGTCGTCGGCCGCCAGCTGCACGGCGGGCAGCGCCTGCAGCAGCACGTCGGCCGGCTGCAGCAGCGCGACGCGGTCGGCGTCGTCCAGCGCTTCGAGTGCGCCGATGGTGATCGCGCCTTGCAGCCCGAGCGGACCGCAGCCGGTGCGGCGCAGTGCGGCGAGCGTGGCGCCGCAGCCGAGCGCCGCGCCGATGTCCTCGGCCAGCGTGCGGACGTAGGTGCCCTTGCTGCAACGCACGTCGATCACGAGCGTGTCAGCCTGCCACGAGACGATGTCGATGGCGTGAACCGTCACCCGGCGCGGCGCGCGTTCGATCTCGACGCCGGCGCGGGCGTAGTCGTAGAGCGCGCGGCCGTCGTGCTTGAGCGCCGAGTGCATCGGCGGCACCTGGTCGATGGCGCCGGTGAAGCGGGCCACCGCCGCGTCGATGGCGGCGCGCGTGAGGCCCTCGACGGGCCGCGTCTCGAGCACCTCGCCTTCGCCGTCGCCGGTGCTCGTGCGCACCCCCAGCGTGAGCGTGGCGGTGTAGCGCTTGTCGGCGTCCAGGCTGGCTTGCGAGAACTTGGTGGCGGCGCCGAAGCACAGCGGCAGCAGCCCGGTCGCCAGCGGGTCGAGCGTGCCGGTGTGGCCGCCCTTCTCCGCGCGCAGCAGGCCCTTGGCCTTCTGCAGCGCGTCGTTGCTCGTCCAGCCCAGCGGCTTGTCGAGCAGCAGCACGCCGTGCAGCGTGCGGCGCGGAAGGCGCGCGCGGCCCGGCTCGCGGGCACGCTCGGCCTTGGGGCTGGCGATGGCGCCGGAGGTCGTCACTCGTCGCTGTCCTTGGCCCGCGTGGCGTTGGCCTTGGCGATCAGCGCCGACAGGTCGGCCGCGCGTTCGGTCGTCTTGTCGAACACGAAGTGCAGCGTCGGCACCGTGTGGATCGCCAGGCGCTTGAACAGGCCGTTGCGCAGGAAGCCGGCGGCCTCGTTCAACGCCGCGGTGCTCTCGGCAGGCTCGCCCACCAGCAGCGAGAAGTACACCTTGGCGTGGGCGTAGTCGGGCGAGACCTCCACGCTGTTGATCGTGACCATGCCCACGCGCGGATCCTTCAGGTCGCGGATGAGCTCGGCCACGTCGCGCTGGATCTGGTCGGCGACGCGGTAGCTGCGGTTGACGGTGGACTTCTTGTGTCGCATGGAGATGCCTCCAAAACGCGAACCCCGCCAACCTTTCGGGTCGGCGGGGTCCGCTCGGGAGCGAAACGCCGCTTACAGCGTGCGTGCCACTTCCTTCACCTCGAAGAACTCGAGCTGGTCGCCCTCGCGGATGTCGGTGACGTTCTTCAGCTTGATGCCGCACTCGAAGCCTTCCTTGACTTCGCGCACGTCGTCCTTGAAGCGGCGCACGCCCTCGACCTCGCCGGTGTAGACCACCACGTTGTCGCGCAGCAGGCGGAAGCGCGCGTCGCGCCGCACCACGCCGGCCGTGACCATCGAGCCGGCCACCGTGCCGATCTTGCTGGCCACGAACACGGTGCGGATCTCGGCCATGCCGATGACTTCTTCCTTCTGCTCGGGCGCGAGCATGCCGCCCATCGCCGCCTTCACCTCGTCGACCGCGTCGTAGATGATGTTGTAGTAGCGGATGTCGACGCCGTTGCTCTCGGCCAGCTTGCGCGCGCCGGCATCGGCGCGGGTGTTGAAGCCGATGACCACGGCCTTCGACGCGATCGCCAGGTTGATGTCGCTCTCGGTGATGCCACCGACGGCGGCGTGCACGATCTGCACCTTCACCTCGGCCGTGCTCAGCTTGAGCAGGCTCTGCGACAGCGCCTCCTGCGAGCCCTGCACGTCGGCCTTGACGATCAGCGGCAGCACCTGCGCCGCGCCCTCGCCCATGTTGTCGAACATGCCCTCGAGTTTGGCGGCCTGGCGGCGGTTGAGCGTCACCTCGCGGTACTTGCCCTGGCGGAAGGTGGCGATCTCACGGGCACGGCGCTCGTCGGCCAGCACCATGAATTCGTCGCCCGCCTGCGGCACTTCGGTGAGACCTTGAATTTCCACCGGCAGCGAAGGCCCGGCCGAATCGATGGCCTTGCCGTCCTCGTCCAGCATCGCCCGCACGCGGCCGAAGCTCGAGCCGGCCAGCACCACGTCGCCCTTGTTGAGCGTGCCGGTCTGCACCAGCACCGTGGCGACGGGGCCGCGGCCCTTGTCCAGGCGCGCCTCGATGACGATGCCCTTGGCCGCCGCGTCCTTGGGTGCCTTCAGCTCCAGCACCTCGGCCTGCAGCAGCACCTGCTCGAGCAGGTCGTCGATGCCCTGCCCGGTGCGCGCCGACACCGGCACGAAGGGCGAGTCGCCGCCGAAGTCCTCGGGCACGACGCCTTCGGCCACCAGCTCGCTGCGCACGCGCTCGACGTTGGCGTCGGGCTTGTCGATCTTGTTCATCGCCACGACGATGGGCACCTCGGCCGCCTTGGCGTGCGAGATCGCTTCCTTGGTCTGCGGCATGACGCCGTCGTCGGCCGCCACCACCAGGATGACGATGTCGGTGGCCTTCGCGCCGCGCGCGCGCATCGCCGTGAAGGCGGCGTGGCCCGGCGTGTCCAGGAAGGTGATCATGCCGCGCGGCGTCTCGACGTGGTACGCGCCGATGTGCTGCGTGATGCCCCCGGCCTCGCCAGCGGCCACGCGGCTCTTGCGGATGTAGTCCAGCAGCGAGGTCTTGCCGTGGTCGACGTGGCCCATCACGGTGACCACCGGGGCACGCGGCAGCTGCTCGGCGGCATCGTGCGCGGCGGTCTCCTCCTCGGTGAAGGCTTCCGGGTCGTCCAGCTTGGCGGCGAACGCCTTGTGGCCCATCTCCTCGACGACGATCATCGCCGTCTCCTGGTCGAGCTGCTGGTTGATGGTGACCATCTGTCCCAGCTTCATCAGCTGCTTGATCACCTCGGTGGCCTTGACGCTCATCTTGTGCGCCAGGTCGGCCACCGAGATCGTCTCGGGCACGTGCACCTCCTGCACCTGCGCCTCGGGCATGGACGCGAAGCCCGGCGAGCCGTCCGGGCGGTCGCCACGGCGGGCGCCGCCGCGCGGCGCGCGCCAGCCGGCACGGCCGGCACCGGTGTCGCCGCGCGTCTTGAGCGCGGCGCGCTTCTTGGCCGCGTCGTCGGCCCAGCTCGAGCTGAGCTTCTCGCTCTTGACCTGCTTCTTGTCGCCCGGCTTGGCGGCGGTGGCCGTGGTCGGCGTCGCGCCCGGCTTGGCGGCCGGCTTGTGGATCGTGCCCTTGATCGCCTCGGGCGGCTTGGCCTCCTCGGGCTTCTTGGCCACGAGCGTCTTCTTGGGCGCGGCCATCATCGCGCGGATGGCGGCGGCTTCGGCCTCGGCGGCCTTGCGGCGGCGCTCCAGGTCGGCCTGGCGCGCGGCATCCTCGGCGGCCTTGTCGGCAGCCTTCACCACGCGCAAGGCAGGCTTGGCCGGCGCGGCTTCGGCACCGGCTGCCGGCTTGGCGAAAGCCGATGCGTCGGCACCCGCGGCAGGCTTGGCCGGCTCGGCGGCGCCGCCGGCCTTCGCCTCGGCACCGGGCTTGGCCGCGGCATCGCCGCCCGCCTTGGCCGACGCCGGCTGCGCCGCTTCGGCGGCTGCACCCTGGCTGGCCTTGGCCAGCGCGGCGGCCGCTTCCTCGGCGGCCTTCGCGGCGGCGGCTTCGGCCGCGGCACGGGCGGCGGCTTCGGCGGCGGCGGCCTCGGCGGCTTCGCGCGCGGCGCGTTCGGCTTCCTCGCGGGCGGCGCGCTGCGCGGCCAGCTCTTCTTCCTGCTTGCGGATGGCCTCGGCCTGGGCGCGCGCTTCCTCCTCCCGCCGCTGCAGCTCGAGTTCCTCGGCGCTGGGCCCGCTCGGCTCGTCGGCGGCCGGCGCGTCGTCGCGCTTGACGAAGACGCGCTTCTTGCGCACCTCCACCTGGATGGTGCGGGCGCGGCCGCTCGCGTCAGCCTGCTTGATCTCGGTCGACGTCTTCTTGACGAGCGTGATCTTCTTGCGCTCGCCGCCGGCAGCCGTGCCGTGCGACGCACGCAGGTAGTCGAGCAGCCGCTCCTTGTCGGCTTCGGTCAGGGCGTCTTCCGGCGACTTCTTGGTGACGCCGGCCGACTGCAGCTGCTCGATCAACGCCGTCGTGGGGCGGCCGAGCTGCGCGGCAAACTGGGCGACGGTGGTCACGGCCATGGGTTCGGTCTTCCTCGGTGTTCTCTTCGGTTCGGCGTCTGGGGCAGTGCGCGGCAGCGGCCTCAGACGGTGAACCAGTGTTCGCGCGCCTTCATGATCAGCGCCTTGGCCGCGTCGTCGTCGATGCCGGTCATCTCGGTCAGCTCGTCGACGGCCAGGTCGGCCAGATCGTCCCGCGTGTGGATGCCGCCGACGGCCAGCTTGCCGATCAGGTCGGGCGTCAGGCCGTCGAGGTCGCGCAGGTCCTGCGACACCTCGTCGACGCGCTCTTCCTTGGCGATCTCCATGGTGAGCAGCGCGTCCTTGGCGCGGGTGCGCAGCTCGTGCACGGTGTCCTCGTCGAAGGACTCGATCTCGAGCATTTCCTGCAGCGGCACGTAGGCCACCTCTTCCAGGCTCGAGAAGCCCTCGGCGATGAGGATGTCGGCCACCTCGGCGTCCACGTCCAGCTTCTCGATGAACAGCTGGCGCACGGTCTCGCTCTCGCTGGCCTGCTTGGCCTGCGATTCCTCGGCGGTCATGATGTTGATGCGCCAGCCGGTCAGTTCGCTGGCCAGGCGCACGTTCTGGCCGCCGCGGCCGATGGCGATGGCGAGGTTCTCCTCGTCGACCACCACGTCCATGGCGTGGCGCTCCTCGTCGACGACGATGCTCGACACGTTGGCCGGCGCCAGCGCGCCGATGACGAACTGTGCCGGGTCGTCGCTCCACAGCACGATGTCGACGCGCTCGCCGGCCAGCTCGTTGGTGACGGCGTTGACGCGCGAGCCGCGCACGCCCACGCAGGTGCCGATCGGGTCGACGCGCCGGTCGTGGCTGACGACGGCGATCTTCGCCCGGCTGCCCGGGTCGCGCGCGCAGCTCTTGATCTCGAGCAGGCCCTGCTCGATCTCGGGCACTTCCTGCGCGAACAGCTCGATCATGAAGCCGGGCGCGCTGCGCGACAGCATGATCTGCGGGCCGCGCTGCGTCGGGTCGACGCCCATGAGGAAGGCGCGCACCCGGTCGCCCGAGCGCAGGTTCTCCTTGGGGATCATCTCGCTGCGCTTGAGGCGCCCTTCGACGCGGCCGCTCTCGACGATGATGTCGCCCTTGTCCAGGCGCTTGACGGTGCCGACGAAGATCTTCTCGCCGCGGGCGAGAAAGTCGTTGAGCAGCTGCTCGCGCTCGGCGTCGCGGATCTTCTGCAGGATCACCTGCTTGGCGGCCTGCGCGCCGATGCGGCCGATCGTCAGCGACTCGATCGCCTCCTCGATGTAGTCGCCTTCCTCGATGTCGGGAATGCGCTCCAGCGCCTCGGACAGCAGTTCCTCGGCATCGGGGTTCTGCAGGCCGGCGCTGTCGGGCACGACGAGCCAGCGGCGGAACGTCTCGTATTCGCCGGTCTCGCGGTCGACGGCGACGCGGATGTCGACCTCGCCCCCGTTGAGCTTCTTGGTGGCCGAGGCCAGCGCGGCCTCGACGGCGCCGAAGACCACCTCGCGATCGACCGTCTTCTCGCGGGAGATCGCATCCACCAGCATCAGCATTTCGCGGTTCATTCTTCAGCCTCTTCTGCAGCACTCGCGGGGCCGGGCTCTGCTGACCCGGTCCGCGCCTGGGGCGCCGGCGCTTGCGCGGCGGACGGTCCTGCGTCCGCCTGGCGCCCCTTGAAATTCACCACCGGCACGAGCCGCGCCTCGCGCACCTCGTCGAACTGGAAACCGAGCACCTGCTCGGCGCCCTTGCCTTCGCGGAACACGAGCTGCCACCCGCCGCCTTCGGCCGCCCCCAGCACGCCCTGCCAGACCTTGCGGCCGTTGAACGGCGCCTTCAGCGTCACGTGCACCGGCTGACCGGCGAAGCGGGTGAAGTCGGCCTCGCTCTTCAGCGGCCGGTCCAGGCCCGGCGACGACACCTCGAGCCGGGCGTAGTCCAGCCCTTCCACCTCCAGCGCGTACTGCAGCTGGCGGGTGACGGCCTCGCAGTCGTCCACGGTGACCGACTCGCTCTCGACGGCGTAGCGGCGACCGGGGATGCGGTCGATGGTGACGCGCAGCAGGCCGCGCTGGCCGCGCTCGACGTCCACCAGCTCGTAGCCCAGGCCGGCGACGGTGCCGGCGATGGCCTCGCGCCAGCCGACGGCGCCGGCCTGCGGCACGGGCCGCGGCTCACGCGCCGGCTGGCGGCCCGCGCCGGGCCCAGGCGCGCGCGAGCGCCCCGCCGGGGCTGCACCCCGCCGGGTTTGGGCGTCCTGGCCGTGGCGGCGGGGGCCCTTGGGCGTGCCCTTGCCGTCGTTGCGGCCCTTGCTCGTCGTCGTCAAACCTGGCTCGATCCTGGCACTCGTTCCCTGTTGGCCGGGCGAGCCGCCTCGTCGGCGGCGTCCGGTGCACCTGGTGCCGGCGGCCAGGCAACCGCCTGCGCGCCGACAACTCGTCACCAAACGCCGATCGAGCAAAAAAAATGGGCTGGAAGACTCCGCCCATTTCCGCATCCGGCAGCTTGACCCGGGAAAGCCAAGGATTATAGCCCGCTGGATACCCCCGGGCAACAGCAAGGATTGGGCCGGGCCTGTCCAGCCGCGCCGGCTGCCTACAATCCCGCCCCTTCATCGGCGCTGCGAGGCGCCACTGCAAGGAGAGGCGTTCATGTCCACGGGCATCCTGGCCGGCAAGCGGCTGCTGATCACCGGCGTGCTGTCCAACCGGTCCATCGCCTACGGCATCGCCCGGGCCTGCAAGGCGCAGGGGGCCGAGCTGGCGTTCAGCTACGTCGGCGAGCGCTTCAAGGAGCGCATCACGGAGTACGCCGCCGATTTCGGCTCCGACCTGGTGTTCGAGTGCGACGTCTCCGACGACGCGCAGATCGAGCGCCTCTTCGCCCAGCTGGCCGAGCACTGGCCGCAGCACGACGGCTTCGTGCACTCGATCGGCTTCGCGCCGCGCGAGGCCATCGCCGGCGACTTCCTCGACGGCCTGACGCGCGAGAACTTCCGCATCGCGCACGACATCTCGGCCTACAGCTTTCCGGCGATGGCCAAGGCCGCCCTGCCCTACCTGACGCCCAAGGCGGCGCTGCTGACGCTGACCTACCTGGGCTCGCTGCGCGCGCTGCCCAACTACAACACCATGGGCCTGGCCAAGGCCAGCCTCGAGGCCAGCGTGCGCTACCTGGCGGCGTCGCTGGGCAAGCGCGGCATCCGCGTCAACGGCATCTCGGCCGGGCCGATCAAGACGCTGGCCGCCAGCGGCATCAAGGATTTCGGCAAGCTGCTGGGCGCCGTCGCCCAGGCGTCGCCGCTGGGCCGCAACGTCACCATCGACGAGGTGGGCAACGTCGCGGCCTTCCTGCTGTCGGACATGGCCAGCGGCGTCACTGCCGAGATCACCTACGTCGACGGCGGCTTCAGCCAGGCGGTCGGCGCGGCCGTCGAGGCGGTCGGCGGCTAGGTCGACGGCTCCGTTGCGGCCGGGTCGCCGGCTGCCTTCGGGGCGCGGTCACCCGGCCGCGCCCGCGCCTCAGGCGTCGGCCTTGACGCAATCGACGTAGTAGGTGCGCTCGGCGCCGGCGGTGTCGTCCTCCACCAGGCCGTGCACGTCGGTGTCGAAGCCCGGGAACGCGGCGTTGAAGGCGCGCGTGAAGCGCAGGTACTCGACGATGCGCTTGTTGAAGCGCTCGCCCGGGATCAGCAGCGGGATGCCCGGCGGATACGGCGTCAGCAGGCTGGTGGTGATGCGGCCCTCGAGCTGGTCGATGCCCACGCGCTCGGTCTTCTTGTGCGCGATGTAGGCGAACGCGTCGCTCGGCTTCATCGCCGGCTGGATGTCCGACAGGTACATGTCGGTGGTGAGCCGGGCGATGTCGCCCTTGGCGTACATCTCGTGGATGGCCTGGCACAGGTCGCGCAGGCCCATGCGCTCATAACGCGCATGTTGAGCGCAGAACTCCGGCAGGATGCGCCACATCGGCGCGTTCTTGTCGTAGTCGTCCTTGAACTGCTGCAGCGCCGTCAGCAGCGTGTTCCAGCGGCCCTTGGTGATGCCGATGGTGAACATGATGAAGAACGAGTAGAGCCCGGTCTTCTCCACCACCACGCCGTGCTCGGCCAGGAACTTGGTGACAATGGCCGCCGGAATGCCCGTCTTCGCGAACTTGCCCGACAGGTCCAGCCCCGGCGTGACGATGGTGCACTTGATCGGATCCAGCAGGTTGAAGCCTTCGGCCAGCGCGCCGAAGCCGTGCCACTTGTCGCCGGCCTTGAGGATCCAGTCGGCCTGCCGCCCGATGCCTTCGGCGGGCAGCTTGTCGGGGCCCCAGACGCGGAACCACCAGTCCTTGTTGCCGAAGTCCTTCTCCACCTTGCGCATGGCGCGGCGGAAGTCGAGGCTCTCGAGGATGCTCTCCTCCACCAGCGCCGGGCCGCCGGGTGCTTCCATCATGGCGGCGGCCACGTCGCACGACGCGATGATCGCGTACTGCGGCGACGTGCTCGTGTGCATCAGGTAGGCCTCGTTGAAGAGGTTGCGGTCGAGCTTGTTGTTCGGCGCGTCCTGCACCAGCACCTGGCTCGCCTGGCTGATGCCGGCCAGCAGCTTGTGCGTGCTCTGCGTGGCGAAGACCATCGCGTTGCTCGGCCGCGGCCGGTTGCGGCCCATCGCGTGGTAGGCGCCGTAGAACTTGTGGAACGCCGCGTGCGGCAGCCAGGCCTCGTCGAAGTGCAGCGTGTCGATCGTGCCGTCGAGCGCGTGCTTGATCGTCTCGGTGTTGTAGAGCACGCCGTCGTAGGTGCTCTGCGTCAGCGTCAGGATGCGCGGCTTGACGGTGGCCGCGTCGACGTCGGCCAGCAGCGGGTTGGCGGCGATCTTGGCCCGGATGGCCTCGGGCGTGAACTGGTCCTGCGGGATCGGGCCGATGATGCCGTGGTGGTTGCGCGTCGGCGTCAGGAACACAGGCACCGCGCCGGTCATGATGATCGAGTGCAGGATCGACTTGTGGCAGTTGCGGTCCACCACCACCACGTCGCCCGGCGCCACCGTGTGGTGCCACACCATCTTGTTGCTGGTGCTGGTGCCGTTGGTGACGAAGAAGCAGTGGTCGGCGTTGAAGATGCGCGCCGCGTTGCGCTCGCTGGCGGCCACCGGGCCGGTGTGGTCGAGCAGCTGGCCCAGTTCCTCCACCGCGTTGCAGACGTCGGCGCGCAGCATGTTCTCGCCGAAGAACTGGTGGAACATCTGGCCCACGGGGCTCTTGAGGAAGGCGACGCCGCCGCTGTGGCCCGGGCAGTGCCACGAGTACGAGCCGTCCTGCGCGTAGTCCATCAGCGCCTTGAAGAACGGCGGCGCGAGGCCGTCGAGGTAGCTGCGCGCCTCGCGGATGATGTGGCGCGCGACGAACTCCGGCGTGTCCTCGAACATGTGGATGAAGCCGTGCAGCTCGCGCAGCACGTCGTTCGGGATGTGCTGGCTGGTGCGCGTCTCGCCGTAGATGTAGATCGGGATCTCGGCGTTCTTGAAGCGGATCTCCTCGATGAACTTGCGCAGGTTCAGCACTGCGGGGTCGAGCTCGGGGCCGGGGGTGAACTCGTTGTCGTCGATCGACAGGATGAAGGCGCTGGCGCGGCTTTGCTGCTGCGCGAACTGCGCCAGGTCGCCGTAGCTCGTGGCGCCGACGACCTCGAAGCCCTCCTTCTCGATGGCCTGCGCCAGGGCGCGGATGCCGAAGCCCGAGGTGTTCTCGGAGCGGAAATCCTCGTCGATGATGACGATGGGGAATCGGAAGCGCAGCATCTCGGGCGGCCCTCGGAAAGGCGGGTGGGAACCAAAAAGAGCGCGCAGTGTAGGGCTGCGGTCGTGACGCCGCTGGCTACACTGCCCGCACGCGCGATGCACACGCGCGGGTCGAGGAGGGGGACGTGGACCTGAGCAACCCGACGCTGTGGTGGCTGGCCGCCGGTGCACTGGTGGCGGCCGAGCTGGCCACCGGCACCTTCTACCTGCTGATGGTGGCGCTGGGCTGCGCCGCCGGGGCGATCGCCGCGCACGCGGGCGTGTCGCCCACGTCGCAGGTGGTCGTCTTCGCGCTCGTCGGCGCCGGTGCCACGGCGGCCTGGCACGTGCGCCGCGCGCGCCATCCGCGTGCCGCGCGGGCCGAGGCCAACCCGGACGTCAACCTCGACATCGGCAGCCCGGTGCGCGTGGACCACTGGAACGCCGACGGTTCGGCGCGCGTCACCTACCGCGGCAGCGCCTGGTCCGTGCGCTTCGCCGGCCAGGGCCGGCCGGAGCCGGGCGAGCACGTCATCGTGGCGCTCAACGGCAACGAGCTGCGCGTGGCGCCGGCCCACGGCGCGCCGCACTGACACCGGCGCGGCGACAGCCCCTCTTCAGCTCGACCATCCACAGGGAGCCCCGCGCATGGAAATCGCGATCGTCATCGCCGTCGTCGCCGTCATCTTCATCTTCCGCACGTTCAAGATCGTGCCGCAGCAGAACGCCTGGGTCGTCGAGCGCCTGGGCCGCTACGACCGCACGCTCACGCCGGGGCTGAAGTTCCTGGTGCCGTTCGTCGACCGCGTGGCCTACAAGCACTCGCTCAAGGAAGTGCCGCTGGACGTGCCCAGCCAGGTGTGCATCACCAAGGACAACACCCAGCTGCAGGTGGACGGCATCCTGTACTTCCAGGTGACCGACCCGATGCGCGCCAGCTACGGCTCGTCGGACTACATCGTCGCCATCACCCAGCTGGCGCAGACCACGCTGCGCAGCGTCATCGGCAAGATGGAGCTCGACAAGACCTTCGAGGAGCGCGAGCTCATCAACGCCACGGTGGTCAACGCGCTCGACGAGGCGGCGCTGAACTGGGGCGTGAAGGTGCTGCGCTACGAGATCAAGGACCTGACGCCGCCGGCCGAGATCCTGCGCGCCATGCAGCAGCAGATCACCGCCGAGCGCGAGAAGCGCGCGCTGATCGCCGCCTCCGAAGGCCGGCGCCAGGAGCAGATCAACATCGCGACAGGCGAACGCGAGGCCTTCATCGCGCGCAGCGAAGGCGAAAAGCAGGCCGAGATCAACAAGGCCCAGGGCGAGGCCGCCGCCATCCACGCCGTGGCCGAGGCCACCGCCGAAGCCATCCGCAAGATCGCCGCGGCCATCCGCGAGCCGGGCGGCGACGAGGCGGTGCAGCTCAAGGTGGCCGAACGCGCGGTCGACGCCTTCGGCAACCTCGCCAAGACCAACAACACCATGATCATCCCGGCCAACATGGGCGAGGTCGGCGCCTTGATCGGCACCGCCATGACGCTGATGAAGCACGGCGGTCCTGCGGTGCCCGGCGCCCCCATCCGCACGCAGGCCCCGCAAGGCCGCAGCTAGAATCCCGCGCTCGCCGCGGATGGGTGGATGAGCGGTTTAAGTCGCATGCCTGGAAAGCATGTGTGGGTGAAAGCCCACCGCGGGTTCGAATCCCGCCCCATCCGCCACGCCACCACATCGCCGCCGGCCACCCGCGTCTGACCGCCGCGCCCCACACCCGTCTGCACGTTAGGGGGATGGCTTCGCGCTGCCCCTGAACGCGGTAAGGTTGGCTGCTCCCATGGCGCCGCTGGAAAACGATCTGCTGGTCCTGGCCGAGCTCGACGGCCGGGTCGACGACGCTCGCTCACGGCTGGAGCGCATGGTGCAGCTGGTCGAGCAGGCGCGCCTGAGCGGCATGACCTCGCCGGTCGCCGGCGACGTGCTGCTGACGATGCATGAATCGCTGCGCATCCTGGTCATGCACCGCCGCCGCGTGATGCGGCGCATCGAGGCCAAACGCGGAGCGGTCAGCACCGCCTCGTGCTCGGGCGCCGTGCCCGACCTCGACCAGGACTGAACGACCCCGTCGCGACGGCATGCGTGGCGCTGTGCAGGCGCCTCGCCCGCCCCGTCGCCGACGAACCGCGTTCAACCGCCCGCCAGCGCCGCCGGATCGCAGTTGGCCCCGCACAGCACCAGCGCCACGCGCTCGCCGGGCGCCGGGCGCACGGCGCCGGTCATCAGCGCTGCCAGGCCCAACGCCGCCGAAGGCTCCACCACCAGCCGCAGTTCGCGCCACAGGGCGCGCTGCGCCGCGGCGATGGCCGCGTCGTCGAGCAGCACGGCGTCGGCCACGTGGCGCCGGCACACGTCCCAGGCGATGCGGCCGATGCGGCGCGCCCCCAGGGCGTCGGCGGCGATGCCGGACACCGCCACGTCCACCGGCTCGCCCGCGGCCAGCGCGGCGTGCAGCGTCGGCGTGCCCGTCGACTCGAGCGCCACCACGCGGGCGCGGCCTTCGAACGCCGCGGCGATGCCGGCGATGAGCCCGCCGCCGCCGACGCTGACGAGCACCCGGTCGGGCGACCTAGCGTCGTCCCGCGTGTCGGCCTCGATCTCCAGCGCCAGCGTGCCCGCGCCGGCCACCACCTCGGCCTGGTCGTAGGCATGGCAGACGAGCGCGCCGGTCTCACGCTGGCGCGCCACGCAGGCGGCCAGCGCGTCGGCGTAGGCCGCGCCGCCGACCACCACCCGGGCGTCGAGCGCGGCGAGTGCAGCCAGCTTGGCCGGGCTCGCGATCTCCGGCACGAAGACTTCGCAGCGCACGCCGAGCGCACGCGCTGCGGTGGCCACGGCGATGGCGGCATTGCCGCCGGAGGCGACGATGACGCCCGCGTCGGGCAGCGGCCGCTGCGCCAGCAGGCGGTTGAACATGCCGCGCGCCTTGAAGCTGCCTGAAGCCTGCAGGTGCTCGAGCTTGAGCAGCAGCGCCACGCCGGGCAGGCCGAAGGTTGCGCCGTCCACGCGCCACAGCGGCGTGCGCCGCACGTGGCCGGCGATGCGGGCCGCGGCGGCCTCCACGTCGGCCCGGGTGACGGTGTCGGCGGAGGTCTCGCCTGGCGTGGGGTCTGCGCGGTGCTGCATCCGGCACATGCTACGACTGGCCGCTACAGTCGGCGCCATGCCCGCCGCCTCACCCTCACCCGAAGCCCTGCAATGGGCGCAGCGCCTGGTGCGCATCGACACGCGCAGCAGCCAGTCGAACCTGGCGCTCATCGAGACCATCGCCGACCACCTGCGCAGCCTGCAGGTGCCGCTGCGCCTGACCTGGGACGACGAGCGGCGCAAGGCCAACCTCTTCGCCACGCTCGGCGCGGGCAAGCCGGGCGGCATCGTGCTGTCGGGCCACACCGACACCGTGCCCTGGGACGGGCAGGACTGGCACGGCGACCCGCTCGCGGGCGAGGTGCGCGACGGCCGCCTCTACGCGCGCGGCAGCGCCGACATGAAGGGCTGGATCGGCACCGTGGTGGCGCAGACCCAGGCCTGGCTCGAAGCCGACCTGCCCTACGCGCTGCACTACGCCTTCAGCTACGACGAGGAGGTGGGCGGCTTCGGCGCGATGGCGCTGCTGGCCGACCTGCGCGATGCCGGCATCGCGCCGCGCATCTGCCTCGTCGGCGAGCCGACCAACATGGTGCCGGCGCTGGCGCACAAGGGCGTGCACCGCTGGCGCTGCTGCGTGCGCGGCAAGGCGGCGCACTCGTCGCTGACGCCGCATTCGGTGAACGCCGTGGAAGCGGCGGCGCGCGTGGTGGCGCGCATCAGCGGCATCGCCGCCGAGCTGCGCGAGACCGAGCCGCGCCAGGCCGGCTTCGACGTGCCCTACACCACCGCGGCGGTGTGCGTCTTCGAAGGCGGCATCGCCGACAACGTGGTGCCCGAGTCGGCGCGCTTCCACTACGAGTTCCGCGACCTGCCCGGCGCCGACGTCGCGGCCCTGCAGGCGAAGGTGATGGCCTACGCCGAATCACTCACCCCGGCGATGCAGGCGGTGGAGCCCTGCGCCGGCTTCGCCTTCGAGACGCTGTGCGACATGCCGGCCTTCCGCGCCGACGCCGACGAGCCCGCGGCGCGGCTGGCGGCACGCCTGGCGGCCACGCGCGAGACGACGCTCGTGGCCTTCGGCACCGAGGCCGGGCTGTTCCAGCGCGCCGGCATGTCCACGGTGGTCTGCGGCCCGGGCTCCATCGGCCAGGCGCACCAGGCCGACGAATACGTGAGCCTCGACCAGCTGGCGCGCTGCGAAAGCTTCCTGCGCGGGTTGGCCGACGTCGACCTCGCCCAGCTGGGCGAACCCGCCAGGAGCTGAAGCGATGAACCCTGCACCGCTGTCCATCGTCACCGGCGCGTCGCGCGGTCTCGGCCTGGCGCTCACCCGCCAGCTGCTCGACCAGGGCCACCGCGTGCTCGCGATCGCCCGGCGGCCGACCGAGCTGCAGCACCCGGCGCTGATCAGCTGGTCGCTGGACCTGGCCGATGCGCCCGCCGCGGCCGCTCGGCTGTCGACGTGGCTGGCCGAACAGCCCCAGCCCGCATCGGCCACGCTCATCAACAACGCCGGCGTCGTCTCGAACCCGGCGCCGTTGTCGAAGGGCGAGATGGCCGACCTGTCCAACGCCATCCGCGTCGGGCTCGAGGCGCCGCTGCTGCTGACCGCGGTCTTCCTGGCGGCCAGCGAACGCTGGGCGCCGGTGCCGCGCAAGGTGGTGCTCGTGTCCTCGGGCCTGGGCCGGCGCGGCATGGCCGGCAGCGCCAGCTACTGCGCGGCCAAGGCGGGCATGGACAACCTGGCGCGCGCCGTCGCGCTCGAAGAAGCCGCCAAGCCGCACGGCGCGCGCATCGCGTCTCTCGCGCCGGGCGTGATCGACACCGACATGCAGGCGCAGCTGCGCAACGCCGACCCGGCGCTCTTTCCCGAGCGCCAGCGCTTCCAGCAGCTCAAGACCGGCGACGAGCTGGACACGCCCGACGAAGCCGCCGCCAAGATGCTGCGCAAGCTGGCGGCGGCCGACTTCGGCCACGAGCCGGTGGGCGACATCCGCGGCGCCTGAGCCCCGGCGGGCGCCGCGACGGCGCGCCGCGGCCCGTCCGCCGCCGGCGCGCGGCGCGTTCGCCGGCCGAACCTAGGCCCGGTTCGACGCCGCGGGCGGTGCGTCCTCCAGCCAGGCCGCCAGGTCGGCCTTGAGCTGCTTCAGGTCGGCCTGGCGCGTGTACATCATGTGGCCGGCGTCGTAGTAGCGGTGCTGCACCCGCGCCAGCACCTCGGGCGGCACGTCCAGCTGGGCCAGGGACCAGTCGCTGGCGCTGTACGGCGTGCCCAGGTCGTAACGGCCGCTGGCAGCCAGCACCTTCAGGTGCGGGTTGCGGCGCAGGGCGCGCGCCAGGTCGGGGCTGGTGCTCGTGAAGCCCATGCCCATGCGGCCGCCGCCGCTGCGCTTCCAGTCCCAGTTCTGGTTCACGTCGATCGAGATCACCTGGTAGCGGGTGTCGAACGACAGGCCGAGCTGCTCGGAGAAGTAGCCCATCGCCGCCATGGTGTAGGGCGACGAGATGGCCTCGATGCCGGGGTCGAACTCCCAGTCGCGCGTGCGGCTGGCGGCCATGGGACCGGTGGCGCGGCCTTCCAGCCGGCCGACGATGAGCCCGCGCGGCCGCAGCGCCTCGAAGAAGAACGTCTGGTCGCTGATGCGCAGGTTCTTCTCCTCGACCAGCTCGCGCGGCAGGCCGGTCAGCTCGCTGAGGCGGCGTGCGACGCGGCTGCGCTGCTGCTCCGACAGCCGCGCGCCCGCATGCAGCGCGGCGGCGTACTCCTCCTGCACGAAGGCCTCGGCAGCGCTGCGCGCCGCTTCGGGCGAGGCGCCCTGCGGCCCTTGCAGCAGCCCGTGGTACTGCGCGGTGTTGGCGAAGCCGGGCAGGAACAGCGCGTACGGCAGGTCGTTGGCCGGCGCGAAGACGATGCTCTGCAGGTCCATGGCGCACGACACCAGCACCAGGCCCGAGAGCGCCACGCCCATGTCCAGCAGCTTGTCGGCGATGGCCGCGCCGCGCGTCGTGCCGTAGCTCTCGCCGACCAGGTACACCGCCGAGCTCCAGCGCTGGTGGCGCGTGAGCCACAGGCGGATCACCTCGGACAGCGCCTCGACGTCGCCGTCCACCGACAGCACCTTCTTGCGCGCCGCGTCGCTGGCGGTGGTCGACCAGCCGGTGTGCGGCGGGTCGATGAACACGAGGTCGAAGTGCTCGAACCAGCTGTGCGGGTTGTCCTGCACGGCGTAGGGCGGACGCGGCATGCTGCCATCGTCGGGCACGACCACGCGCTTGGGGCCCAACGCGCCCAGGTGCAGCCAGATCGAGGCCGAGCCCGGTCCGCCGTTGAACGCGAAGCACACCGGCCGCTCGGCCGGCGCCGCGTCGTTCAGCAGGTAGGCGGTGGCCAGCACCGCGGCATCCGGCTCGCCCCGGGCGCCTTCGGCGCCGGCCGCCGCCACGGGCACGAAGGCGGCCTCCACGCTGTAGTCGTAGCGCCGTCCACCCAGCTGCACGCTGCCGGTGCTGCGCGCCGGCGCGCGGGCGACGAGCTGTTCGACGTGCTGCTTCTGCCGCTTGGCGGCGTCGGCGTCGGGGGCGGGAGCGGCGGCGGGAGCGTCGGCCATGGTGCGGTTTGGGCGGTGTGCGACAAGGGCCGCGACGTTACCGCACCCGCGGCCGGAGCCGCGCCGGCCGCCCGCCGCATCGGCTGCATCGCCGCGCCGCGGCGGCTGCGGCCGCCGCAGGCCCGCGCCCGCTATCCCGCCAGCAAGGCGGCGTAGCGCGCCACGTCGACGTTGCCGCCGCTGACGATGACGCCCACGCGCTGGCCCTTGGCCTTTACCACGCCGTGCAGCAGCGCCGCGGCCGCCAGGCAGCCGGTGGGCTCGACGACCATCTTCATGCGCTCGGCGAAGAAGCGCATCGTGGCCACGAGCTGCGCGTCGCTCACCGTGACCACGGCGTCGACGTGGCGCTGGATGACGGGGAACGTCAGCGTGCCTGCCGCCTGCGTCTGGGCGCCGTCGGCGATGGTCTTGGGCACGTCGATGCGCACGATGCGGCCTTCGGCGACGCTGCGCTGCACGTCGTTGCCGGCCTCGGGCTCGACGCCGACGATGCGCACGCCCGGGCTCAGGTGGCGTGCCGCCACGGCGCAGCCCGAGATCAGGCCGCCGCCGCCGACGCACACCAGCAGCTGGTCGAGCGGCCCGGTCTCCTCGATCAGCTCCCACGCCGCCGTGCCCTGCCCGGCCATCACGTGCGGATGGTCGTAGGGCGGGATCAGCGTCATGCCGCGCTCGGCGGCGAGGCGCCGGCCGATCGCCTCGCGGTCCTGCGTGTAGCGGTCGTACAGCACCACCTCGCTGTCGGCCCGGCCGCGCTGGTAGTCGCGCGTGGCGGCCAGCTTGGCCGCGGGCGAGTCCTCGGGCATGACGATGACCGAGGGCATGTCGAGCAGCCGCGCCGCCAGGGCGATGGCCTGGGCGTGATTGCCCGAACTGAAGGCGATCACGCCGGCCTTGCGCTGCTCGGGGCCGAACTGCGCCAGCGCGTTGTAGGCGCCGCGGAACTTGAAGGCGCCCATGCGCTGCAGGTTCTCGCACTTGAAGAACAGCCGCGCGCCGGTGGCCTCGTCGGCGGTGCGCGAGGTGAACACGGGCGTGCGGTGGGCGAAGCCGGCGAGGCGCGCCGCCGCCGCGGCGACGTCGTCGGGGTTGATCGCGAGCGGCGTGGACGGCGTCGAAGGGGACGACGAAGGTGTGGTCATGCGGTCGGTGGTCATGCCGCGGGCCCCTGGAAGCCGTGGCGGCGGAAGGTCAGCACCAGCGTGTCGCGCCAGGCGGGCTGGGCCGGGTCGGTGGGCTGGATCGGCGTGGTCTCGTGGATGACGCGCTCGTCGTCGAGCAGCAGCGCGCTCCACGGCTCGGCCAGCGTGAAGCGCACGCCGTGCGGGCCGTGGGCGTCGAAGACACGCGTCTCGCCGCCCTTGACCGCGTGGCGGTCGACGAGCACGACGGCGACGAGATCGACGCCGTCGCGGTGCGCACCTTCGGGCGTCGGCCGGCCGATGGCGCCTTCGGCGGTGTGGATGCGGAACGCGTGCGCCTCGACGTGCCACGGCTGCGGCCCGCGCAGCGCGTCGGCCACGCCGGCCAGGCTGCCGAGCAGGCGCGCCCACGCCGGATCGCCCACCAGCTCGGCGGGCAGCGGCTCGAACCAGCGTTCGATGCCGCCGTGCAGGGCGTTGTATTCCACCGGCTGCCAGTGCGCACGGTGCGGCACCGGCTGCACGGCGCCGCCCTCGACGACGAAGCAGCCGTGGCGCCGGCGCCGGTAGCGGCCGCCATCGCGCAGGTGCCGATCGGGCGGCAGCCCCTGCCACAGCGGCCGCCAGGCGTCGAGCGCGGCGATGTTCAGCGTGCACAGGTCGGCCAGTGCAGGCGCCGCCAGGACCGCCCAGCCGGCGTCGGCCAGTTGCCCCGGCAGGCGGGGCAGCGGCGTGGTGGGTGGTGCGGGCGGCGTCGGGTTCATCGTCGTTCGGTTTCTCGGCAAAGCTAGGGCGGCGCGTCTAGCGGCGTGTCGTCGGCGCGGGCGGCGCCGGCGTTGTAGCGGGACCATGAGCGATCTCGCCACCCCCGCGGCCCGCCACCCGGGCCTCGACGCGGCTGCCGATGGTGCCGAACTGGTGGTGCAGATCGTCGAGCTGAAGTGGCTGCTGGCCGGCCACGGCGTGCGACTGCACGTCGAGCGGCTGCAGACCGACCGCGAGTATGCCCGCCGCATCCTGGCGGTGGCGCTCGGCACCGGCCACGGCGCACTGCGCGCCGCCGCGGAGAAGTTGCGTCTGGAGCTGGGTCTGGCCGAACCCTGATCCCCAGCCGCGCCGCTCGGGCGTAGCATGGCAGCAGCCCGGTGCGCCCGGGCGCAGGAGACGCCATGCTGGCCTTGCGACACCTGCCGGACACCGCCCGCCTGCTGCGGGCAATTGCCGCCGCCTTGCTGTGCGGCGCGTTGCTCGCCGGTTGTGCCTCCAAGGCGCCAGCGCCGGTGGCGCCCACGGCGCAGCTGCTGCACGACGCGCTGTATCCCGATGCCGGGGCGGTGCCCCCGGCCGACGCGGTGTTCGCCCTGTCCGACGGCATGCGCCGCTATGCCGAGCACGACCTGCGCGGCGGCCGCCTGCCCGGCGACCCGCGCCGCTCGCTGCTCGAGGCGCTGTACAACCGGCGCGAGCTGCGCCTGCTGTACGACGCCGGCAGCACGCGCAACGCGTCCGAGGCGTTCGAGCAGCGCGCCGGCAACTGCCTGTCGCTGGTCATCATGACGGCTGCCTTCGCCAAGCACCTGGGCCTGCCGGTGAGCTACCGCCAGGTGCTGGTCGACGAGAGCTACACCCGCAGCGCCGGCCTCATGATGGCCAACGGCCACGTCAACCTGGTGCTCGAGCGGCTGCCGGCGCGCTCGTACGTCGCCTCCGCCGCCGACGACCTGATCGTCGACTTCCTGCCCGCGGCCGAGATCCGCGGCCAGCGCAGCCTGCCGCTGGAAGAGCGCACGATCCTGGCGATGTACTACAACAACCTCGCCGCCGAAGCGCTGGCCGACGGCCACCACAGCCGCAGCTATGCGTTCGCGCGCGCCGCGGTGCTGGCCGATCCGGGCTATGGCGCGGCCGCCAACACGCTGGCCGTCGTCTACCTCCGCGATGGCCACCACGCCGAGGCCGAGGCCGCGCTGCGCCACGTGCTGAAGGCCGAGCCGGAGAGCGTGGCGGCGCTCGGCAACCTCAAGATCGTGCTGCAGCGCGCCGGGCGCACCGCCGAGGCCGAGGCCGTCGGCGCGCGGCTGCTGGCGCTGCAGCCGTTCCCGCCCTTCCACTTCTTCGAGCTCGGCCGCCAGGCCATGGACATGGGCGATTTCGAAGCCGCACGCCACTTCTTCGCGCGTGAACTCAAGCGCCAGCCGTACCAGCACGAGGTGCACTTCTGGGCCGCGCAGGCGCACTGGCGGCTGGGAGAAGAGCGCCGCGCCGCCGAGCATCTGCGCCTGGCCATGGAGAACAGCCTCACGCCCGGCGGCCAGCAGCGCTACGCCGCCAAGCTCGAGCACCTGCGCGAGCAGCGCGGGCGACGGCTGCAGTAGCGGCCCGCAGCCCTGCGTGCGCGGCGTGCAGAAGGCACGCCGCCGCAAGCCCCGCCCGGCACGGTGCCGTGGCTGGCGTGGCACAGTCCGGCGCGCACCAGCCGCCCGCCGATGAACCCGCGCCCCGAAGCCAAGAAACCGAATCCGCTGCTCGAGATCGGCATCACGATCCTGCTGCCCGCCTTCATCCTGATGAAGTTCAGCGGCGCGGACAGCCTGGGCCCGATGCGCGCGCTGCTGCTCGGCCTGGCGTTCCCGCTGGGCTGGGGCCTGTGGGAGGCGTTCCAGCGGCGCAAGGTCAGCTGGCTGGCGGTGCTGGGCGTGGTGAGCACGCTGCTCACCGGCGGCATCGGCCTGCTGGCGCTCGACGCCAAGTGGCTGGCGGTGAAGGAAGCCGCGGTGCCGACGCTCATCGGCCTGGTCATCCTGGGCTCGACCTGGACGCGCTCGCCGCTCATCCGCCTGCTGGTGTTCAACGCCACGCTGTTCGACGTGCAGCGCGTCACCGCCGCGCTGGCCGAGCGCGGCACCACCGCGCAGTTCGAGCAGCGCCTGCGCACCGGCACCGTGCTGCTGGCGGCCACGTTCTTCTTCTCGGCCGTGGCCAACTACGCCCTCACGCGCTGGGTGGTGCACAGCCCCGCAGGCACCGAGGCCTTCAACGAGGAACTGGGGCGACTGACGCTGCTGAGCTATCCCATCATCGCCATCCCGTCGATGCTGATGATGATGGCGCTGATGCTGTGGCTGGCGCGCAGCGCCCGCACGCTCACCGGGCTCGACCTCGGCGAGATGCTCAACGGCTGACGCGCCGGCCCGCCGCCGCGGCCGGCGCCGGTGGCAGGCGGCTTGCCCTGCCGCCTCCTAGAATCCGGCCGCCTTGAATGCCGAGACCTCCCATCGCCGCCTCGCCGGCCGCCTCGCCGGCCGCCTCGCCGGCCGCCTCGCCGGCCGCCGCGCCCTGCTGCAGGCCGCTGCCGGCTTGCTGCTGGCGGGTCCCGCCGCGGCGCTCGACCGTCCCACCGGGCCGGTGCTGCTCAGCGTCACCGGCCGCGTGCGCCACGCCAACGCCGGCGCGCAGGAGGCGCAGTTCGACATGGCCATGCTCGAGCGCCTGCCCCAGGCCAGCTTCAGCACGCGCACGCCGTGGTACGCGCAGGCGCGCCGCTTCACCGGGCCGCTGCTGCGCGACGTGCTCGCCGCCGCCGGCGCGCAGGGCACGCTGCTGCGGCTGGTGGCGCTGAACGACTACCGCGTCGAGATGCCGATGGAGGACGCCCAGCGCCACGACGTCATCGTCGCCCGGCTGCTGGACGACAAGCCCATGGCCGTGCGCGACAAGGGCCCGCTGTTCGTCATCTACCCCTTCGACACCCGGCCGGAACTGCGCAGCGCCATCTACTACAGCCGCTCGGCATGGCAACTGCGAACCATCGACGTGAGTTGACCGAAGGCGCCGGCGCATCCACTGCCGCCGTCGAGCGCCGGCCGCGGCTCAGCTGGCTCGGCCTGGTGGGGTTCGGCCTGGTGCTGGCGCTGCTGGCCGTCGCCGTGGTGCAGGCGCGCCAGTTCGCCTTGCTGCGCCAGGCCGTGGCGATGGGCGACGACTACAGCGTGCTCACGATCTTCCAGGCCGAGACCGAGTACCTGCGGCTGCGCGAGCAGTGGCGCCGGGCCGCCGACGACCGGGAGCCGCTGGACGAGCAGGCGCTGCGCCTGCGCTACGACATCTGGGTCAGCCGCATCGACCTGGTGCAGGCCGAGAAGCCCAGCCGCCTGATCCGCAGCGACGACGCCTACCGCGACACGCTGCGCCAGGCCGAAGGCTTCATCGCGGCGGCCGACCGTGCGCTCGGTGCCAACCCCGAAGCGCCGCTCACGCGCACCTTCGTGCAGGCGCTGCTGCCGGCGCTGGAGGCGATGGGCAGCCCGATGCACGGCATGACGCTGTCGGCCGCGCACCGCGTCTCCGAGCAGATGGAGCAGCGCGCCCAGGCCGTGCGACGCCAGAACCAGCTGGGGCTGGCGCTCACGCTCTTCCTCACGGTGCTGACGCTCGCCTTCGCGGCCATCGCGCTGCGCCAGGTGCGCCAACTGCGCGAACGCCGCGGCGCGCTGGAAGAGCTCGCCAACAGCCTGCGCGAGGCACGGCGCGAGGCCGAGGCGGCGAGCGAGGCCAAGAGCGCCTTCCTGGCCAACATGAGCCACGAGATCCGCACACCGTTCCACGGCCTGATGGGCATGCTGAGCCTGCTGCGCGAGACCGGGCTCACGCCGCGCCAGATCGACTACCTGCGCACGGCCACCGAGTCGGCCGACCACCTGCTGGCCATCCTCAACGACATCCTCGACATGTCGCAGCTGGAAAGCGGCCGCATGACCCTGGCGCCGAGCGCGGTGGAGTTGCGCGCGCTGCTGCGCGACGTCGAGGCGCTGATGCGGCCGCAGGCCAATGCCAAGCACCTGGCGCTGCACATCGACGCCGACCCAGCGGTGCCCGAGCGCGTGATGATCGACGCCACGCGCGTCAAGCAGATCGTCTTCAACCTGCTGTCCAACGCCATCAAGTTCTCGGACAGCGGCGCCGTCGTGCTCGACCTGCGCGCGCACCCGGTGGCCGACGGCGCGCCCGACCGCTGCGAGCTCGAGTTCGTCGTCACCGACACCGGCATCGGCATGGACGAAGCCACGCTGGCGCGGCTGTTCAACCGCTTCGCCCAGGCCGACAGCTCGCGCTCGCGGCGCCACGGCGGCACGGGGCTGGGGCTCGAGATCTCGCGCAACCTGGCGCGGCTGATGGGCGGCGACATCACGGTGCGCAGCAAGCCGGGCGAAGGTTCGAGCTTCACGCTGCGCCTGCCCGTGCCCGTGGTGCCCGAGTCGCTGGCCGAGCCGGCGCACGCCAGCCCGGGCTCCGCGCCGGCGCCGCGCCCGTTGCGCGTGCTGGTGGCCGAGGACCACCCGGTCAACCGCCAGTACCTGGCGGCGCTGCTCGAGAGCATGGGCCACCACGGCCACTTCAGCACCAACGGCCAGGAGGCGGTGGCGGCGCTGCAGGCGTCCTCCGGCGGCCAGCAGCCGCGCTTCGACGTGGTGCTGATGGACCTGCACATGCCGGTGCTGGACGGCGTCGGCGCCACGCGTGCCATCCGCGCGCTGCCCGACCCGGCGCTGTCCACCGTGCCCATCGTCGCGCTGACCGCCGACGCCTTCGACGAGACGCGCGACCGCTGCCTGGTCGCCGGCATGAACGACTTCCTCACCAAGCCGGTGAGCCCGCAGAAGCTCGCCACCTCGCTGCGCCGGCTGTTCGGATCGGCCGTCGGCCACTCGCCGGCCGGCAACGGCGCGGGCGGACACGGCGTCGCCGGCAACGCCGCACCGCCGCCGCCGGTGTCGCGCGAGGCCTCGGTGCCGCTGATCGACGAGAGCGTGATCGCCGTGTCGCTGCAGGCCATGGCGCCGGCGCGCCTGGCCGCGCTCATCGACGCGTTCCTCGACCAGGGCCCCGAGACCGTGCAGCGCCTGCGCGCCGCGGTGCGCGACGCCCAGCCGCTGGACCTGCGCGTCAACGCCCACGCCGCCAAGGGCGCGGCGCTGAACCTCGGCCTGTCGGGCCTGGCGGCGACGGCCGAGGCGCTGCAGCAAGGCGCCGCCCACCTGCCGGCGCACGAGATCGCCCGCCTGGTGCAGCGCTACGAGGACCAGATCGGCGCCACCCGCGCCGCGGCGCGCGCGCTGGGGTTGGCCGGGCACTGAAGCCGGCCGCGCGGGCCCGTCGGCTAGACGATGATCGGTTCGGGCTCCAGCCGGATGCCGAAGCGGCCGTAGACCGATTCCTGGATCGCCCGCGCCAGCGTCACCACCTCGGCACCGCTGGCGCCGCCGCGGTTCACCAGCACCAGCGCCTGCTTCTCGTAGACGCCGGCGCGGCCGACGCTCTTGCCTTTCCAGCCGCAGGCGTCGATCAGCCAGCCGGCGGCCAGCTTGATGCTGCCGTCGGGCATGGGGTAGTGCACGATCTCGGGGTCGCGGCCGATGATGTCCTTGCACTGCTCGGGCGTGACCACCGGGTTCTTGAAGAAGCTGCCGGCGTTGCCGATGGCCGCCGGGTCGGGCAGCTTGGCGCGGCGGATGGCGCAGACCCAGTCGAAGATGGTGCGGGCATCGGGCTCGCGGTTGCCGGTCTCGGCCATCTTGCGTTCGAGGTCCAGGTAGCCCAGCACCGGCTGCCAGGGCCGGGGCAGGCGGAAGCGCACCCGGGTGATGACCGACTTGCCGGCCAGGTGCTGCTTGAACACGCTGTCGCGGTAGCCGAAGCGGCATTCGGCCGGCCCCAGCGTGACGCTGCGGCCCGTGACCAGGTCAACCGCGTCCAGCGATTCGAAGCGGTCCTTCAGCTCGACGCCGTAGGCGCCGATGTTCTGCACCGGCGAGGCGCCGACCGAGCCGGGGATCAGCGCCAGGTTCTCCAGCCCCGGCAGGCCCTGCGCCAGCGTCCAGTCCACGAGCCCGTGCCAGTTCTCGCCGGCGCCGGCCTCGACGATGAACGCGTCGGGTGTCTCGGCCACGAGCCGCTTGCCGAGGATCTCGATCTTGAGCACCACGGCGTCGATGTCGCGCGTGAGCACGACGTTGCTGCCGCCGCCGAGGATGAACTTCGGCGCGCGGCCGAACTCGAGGTGGTCGACGACGCGGCGCACGTCGGCCTCGCTGGCGACGTGCACCAGCGTCCGGGCCACCGCCGGCAGGCCGAAGCTGTTGTGTTCGCGCAGGCTGGCGCGCTGCTGCACGACCAGGGTTTGCGGCGACGATGCGGTCATCGCGGCATTGTGCTTCAGGCATCATCGCCGCCATGCCCAGCTTCGACGTCATCATCGAGCCCGACCTGGTGGAACTGCGCAACGCCGTCGAGCAGGCGAACAAGGAAATCGCCACCCGCTTCGACTTCAAGGGCAGCAGCGCGCAGGTTGACCTGAACACCCCGTCGGCCAAGCAGCGCGACCTGACGCTGTGGGCCGACAGCGACTTCCAGCTCGGCCAGGTGATGGACGTGCTGCTCGCCCGCCTGGCCAAGCGCGGCGTGGACGTGCGCTTCCTCGACTTCAGCGCCACCCCGCAGAAGATGGGCGGCGACAAGCTCAAGCTCGCGGTGCCGGTGAAGACCGGGGTCGACGCCGACACCGCGCGCCAGATGCAGCAGGCGCTCAAGGCCAGCAAGCTCAAGGTGCAGGCCGCCTACCAGGGCGACGCGCTGCGCGTCTCCGGCGCCAAGAAGGACGTGCTGCAGCAGGCCATCCAGCTGCTGCGCAAGGAGCTGGCCGAGTGGCCGCTGTCGTTCAACAACTTCCGCGACTAGCCGCACGGGCGATGTGGACGGCGCTCGCCGCGGCGCTGTTGCTGCTGGCGGCGGCGGGCCCGGCGTCGGCGCAGCGCGTGGCGCTGTCGGGCCGCATGGGCGACAAGGCGCTGCTCGTCATCGACGGCAAGCCGCATCCGCTGGCCGTGGGCAGCAGCGCCGGCGGGGTGACGCTGCTGCGCTGGGCCGGTGACGACGCGGTGGAGGTTCAGCTGGCCAGCGGCCCGCCGCAGCGGCTGCAGCTCGGTGCGGTGCCGGTGGAGCTGGCCGGTGCCGCGCCGCGCGCCAACGGGCGCGAGATCGTGCTGGCCGCCGGGCCCGGCGGCCACTTCGTCACCGGCGGGGCCATCAACGGCCGGCCGGTGCGCTTCCTCGTCGACACCGGCGCCACGCTGGTGGCCATGGGCCGCGACGACGCCCAGCGCCTGGGGCTGGACCTGACCTCCGCGCCCAAGGCCGTGACCCACACCGCCAACGGCCCGGTGCCGGTGCACCTGGTGACGCTGCGCAGCGTGCGCGTCGGCGACGTCGAGCTGCACCAGGTGGGCGCGGCGGTGCTGCCGCAGGCCATGCCGGTGATCCTGCTGGGCAACAGCTTCCTGTCGCGCCTGGCGATGCGCCGCGACAGCGACCTGATGCGGCTGGAACTGCGATGACCGCCACGCCGCCCCTGTAGCGCCCGCGACAGGACGTTTGCGAACGAGCGTGCTAAAAACCCGCGCCAAGGAGACGGCTGCATGGACCTGAACTTCACGCCCGACGAACTGGCGTTCCGCCAGGAGATCCGCCAATGGGTGGCCGAGAACCTGCCGGCCGACATCGCACACAAGGTGCACAACGCCTTGCGCCTGTCGCGCGAGGATCACCAGCGCTGGGCGAAGATCCTGGGCAAGAAGGGCTGGCTGGGCTGGGGCTGGCCCAAGCAGTTCGGCGGCCCGGGCTGGAACGCGATCCAGAAGCACCTGTTCGAGGAAGAACTGGCGCTGGCCGGCGCGCCCCGCGTGATCCCCTTCGGCCCTGTGATGGTGGCGCCGGTGATCATGGCCTTCGGCAGCCCCGAGCAGCACAAGCGCTTCCTGCCCGGCATCGCCAGCGGCGAGGTGTGGTGGAGCCAGGGCTACAGCGAGCCCGGCTCGGGCTCCGACCTGGCGTCGCTCAAGACGCGCGCCGAGCGCCGCGGCGACACCTACATCGTCAACGGACAGAAGACCTGGACCACGCTCGGCCAGTACGGCGAGTGGATCTTCTGCCTGGTGCGCACCAGCACCGAAGGCAAGCCGCAGACGGGCATCAGCTTCCTGCTCATCGACATGAAGAGTCCGGGCATCACCGTGCGGCCCATCGTGCTGATGGACGGCGAGCCCGAGGTCAACGAGGTGTTCTTCGACAACGTCGAGGTGCCGGCCGAGAACCTGGTGGGCGAGGAGAACAAGGGCTGGACCTACGCCAAGCACCTGCTCAGCCACGAGCGCACCAACATCGCCGACGTCAACCGCGCCAAGCGCGAGCTCGAGCGCCTGAAGCGCATCGCGCGCGAGCACGGGTTGATGGACGACCTGCGCTTCCGCGACCAGATCGCGCTGCTCGAGGTGGACGTGGTGGCGCTCGAGATGATGGTGCTGCGCGTGCTGTCGGCCGAGAAGAGCGGCAAGAACAGCCTCGACGTCGCCGGCCTGCTGAAGATCCGCGGCAGCGAGATCCAGCAGCGCTACAGCGAGCTGATGATGCTGGCCGCCGGCCCCCTCACCCGCGCCTACGTGCACGAGGCCATGGAAGCCGGCTGGCAGGGCGACCTGGTGGTGCCCGGCGCGGTGCTGCCGCTGGCCGGCACCTACTTCAACATGCGCAAGACGACGATCTACGGCGGGTCGAACGAAGTGCAGCGCAACATCGTCGCCCAGACCGTGCTCGGGAGCTGAACCATGGATTTCGACTTCACCGAAGACCAGGAATCGCTGCGCGACGCCGTGCGGCGCTGGGTCGACAAGGGCTTTCCCTTCGAGCGCCGGCACCAGATCGCCAAGGACGGCGGCGCCACGCGCGGGGTCTACGCCGAGCTGGCCGAGCTGGGCCTGGCCGGCCTGGTCGTGCCCGAGGACCACGGCGGCCTCGGCCAGGGCGCGGTCGAGGCGATGGTGGTGAGCGAGGAGCTGGGCCGCGGCCTGGTCAACGCGCCCTACACTTTCGGCGCGCTGATGGCGCCGCGCCTGCTGGCCGCGGCACCGGTCGACGTGCAGCAGCGCTGGCTGCCGGCCATCGCCGACGGCTCGGCGCTCGTGATCCCGGCGCTGCAGGAGCTGCGTGCCCGCTACGCGCTGGCCCGCGTCGAGACGACGGCCAAGGCCGCCGGCGCCGGCTGGGTGATCGACGGTGCCAAGGTCGTCGTGCCCGGCGGCGACGAGGCCGACGCCTTCGTCGTCCCGGCGCGCGTGGCGGGCGACGTCGGCGATGCGCGCGGCATCGGCCTCTTCCTGGTCGAGCGCGACGCCGCCGAGGTCAAGGCCTATCCGACCCAGGACGGCGCGCGGGCCGCCGACCTGCACTTGCGCAACAGCAGCGCCACGCTGATCGCCGAAGACGGCTTCGAGGTGCTGGAGGCGGCGGTGGACGCCGGCATCGCCGCGCAATGCGCCGAGGCCGTGGGCCTGATGGACCGGCTGGTGGCGGTGACGGTCGAGTACATGAACACGCGCAAGCAGTTCGGCGTGGCCATCGCCAGCTTCCAGGCGCTGCGCCACCGCATCGCCGACGTGAAGATGCAGCTGGAGCTGGCGCGCTCGATGAGCTACTTCGCCGGCCTCAAGCTCGGCGAGCCCGCGGCACAGCGCCGCCGCGCGATCAGCCAGGCGCGGGTGCAGCTGGGCCACAGCATGCGTTTCGTCGGCCAGCAGTGCATCCAGCTGCACGGCGGCATCGGCTGCACCGACGAGTACATCGCCAGCCACTGCTTCAAGCGCCTGACGATGCTCGAGCTGTCGCTGGGCGACACGCTGCACCACCTGGGCGAGGTCTCGGCGCGCATGCAGGACACGGCCGGCGTCTTCGCCTGAGCAGCTGCTGCTGAACGCGCCCGTGCAGCTGGCACCCGGCGCCATCACCGACATCGCCGGCATCCGCGTCGGCCACGCCGCGGTGGCCGGGCGGCCCAGCGGCTGCACGGTGGTGCTGTGCGAACGCGGCCTGGTGTGCGGCGTGGCGGTGCGCGGCGGTGCGCCCGGCACGCGCGAGACCGACCTGCTGCGCCCCGACAACACGGTCGAGCGCGTGCACGCCGTGCTGCTGACCGGCGGCAGCGCCTTCGGCCTGGACGCCGCCGCCGGCGTGATGCGCTGGCTGGACGACCACGACCACGGCCTGGCCGTCGGCCCCGCACGCCCCGACGGCCGCGGCCCGGTGCGCGTGCCCATCGTGCCGTCGGCGGTGCTGTTCGACCTGTGGCTGGGCGACCCGGCGCTGCGGCCCGACGCCGCCACCGGCCACGCGGCCTGCGTCGCCGCGCGCGCCGAGGCGCCGGCGCAAGGCAACCACGGCGCAGGCCTGGGCGCCACGGTGGGCAAGCTGTGGGGCATCGGCCGGGCGATGAAAGGCGGCATCGGCACGGCGTCGGTGCGCGCGCACGGGCTGACGGTGGCCGCGCTGGTCGCCGTCAACGCCATCGGCGACGTGGTCGACGCCGACGGCACCGTCATCGCCGGCGCGCGCAGCGCCGACGGCACGCGGCTGGCCCGCAGCACGGCGGCGCTGCTCGCCGACCCGCTGCCGCCGCGCCTGGCGGCCGCCGCGGCGGGCAGCGCCACGACGATCGGCGTGGTCGCCACCGATGCCACGCTCACCAAGGCACAGGCGAGCCAGCTCGCGGGCCTGGCGCACCACGGGCTGAGCCGCAGCGTCGACCCGATCACGCCGCACGACGGCGACACGCTGTTCGTGTTGGCCGCCGGGCGCGCCGCCGCTCCGCTGGGGGACCTGACGCTCGCCGGCGTGCTGGCCGCCGAAGCGGTGGCCCGCGCGGTGCGCAACGGCGTGCGCGCGGCGCAGGCACTGGCCGATCCCGTGCTCCCTGCCGCATCCGACCAGGCCGGGCGCTGATCGGCGCTCAAGCGCCGGGCCGCGCCGGTCGATAGGGCCCCATGGCCGCGTCCAGGCGCGGCCGTGCCGTGCCATGCCGACCGACACCCTCCTCGACATCCGCTACGACCCCTGGATCGTCGCGCTCTCCTTCCTGATCGCCAGCTATGCGTCGTACGTGGCGCTGGACCTGGCCAAGCGCGTGCGCACGCCCGACCGGGCCATGGCCACGGGCTGGTGGCTGGGCGGCTCCATCGCCATGGGCACCGGCATCTGGGCGATGCACTTCGTCGGCATGCTGGCCGCCGAGCTGCCGTTCACGGTGGGCTACGGCCACGTCGCGACGGCGCTGTCGTGGGCCGCGGGCGTGGGCGTGTCGGCGCTGGCGCTGCACCTGGCCAGCTTCGCCACGCTGACCTGGCGGCGCCTGGCCGGCGGCGCGCTCGCCATGGGCGGCTGCATCTGCGCCATGCACTACACCGGCATGTCGGCCATCGACATGGCGCCCGGCATCCGCTGGGACGCCGCGCTGGTCGCGGCCTCGGCGGCGATCGCCGTGGCGGCATCGGCCGTGGCGCTGGTGATCTTCCACGCCATGCGCCACCTGCGCGGCGCGCCGCGGCGCCGGCGCCAGCTGCTCGCCGCGCTGGTGATGGGCGCGGCCATCAGCGGCATGCACTACACCGGCATGGCGGCCGCCGGCTTCGTCGAGGGCGCGCTGTGCATCAGCGCCGACCAGCTGCGCGGCGACGGGCTGGGCATGCTCGTCGCCGGCGCTGCGCTGGCGCTGCTGACCTTGACGCTGTTCTCCGGCATGCTCGATTCGCGCCTGCAGCGGCGCAGCGCCCGCCTGGCCGAATCGCTGCAGACGGCCAACACCGAGCTGCAGGCCCAGGCGTTCCGCGACGCGCTCACCGGGCTGCCCAACCGCCGGCTGTTCGACCAGCGCACCGACGCCGCGGTCGAACGCGCCGCCCGCCACGGCAGCGCACTGGCCGTGCTGTTCGTCGACCTCGACGGCTTCAAGCCGGTGAACGACTCTTTCGGCCACGCACTGGGCGACGAGGTGCTGCGCGAGATGGCGCTGCGCCTGTCGTCGCAGGTGCGGGCCAGCGACACCGTGGCCCGCGTCGGCGCCGACGAGTTCGTGCTGCTGCTGGAAGGCGCGGATGCCGCCGCGGCCGCCGCCACCGCCCAGCGCATCATCGACGCCTGCGGCGCGCCGCTGCAGCGGCTGGGCCAGGAGCTGCGGCTGTCGTGCTCCATCGGCATCGCCCTGCTGGCGCCCGAGCGGTCGCGCGACCAGCCGCTGCTGGCGCAGGCCGACGCGGCGATGAACGCCGCCAAGCGCGCCGGCGGCGGCAGCTACGCCTTCTTCGAGCCGCACATGAACGCCGGCATGCGCGAGCAGATCGAGCTGCAGCGCGACCTGCGCGCGGCGCTGGCCGGCGGCGGCCAGTTCGAGCTGCACTACCAGCCCAAGGTGAATGCCGCCAGCGGCGTGGTCACCGGCGTGGAGGCGCTGCTGCGCTGGCGCCATCCACAGCGCGGCATGCTGGCGCCGGGGCTGTTCATCCCGATCGCCGAACGCTTCGGCCTCATCGCCGCCATCGGCGACTGGGTCATCGACGAGGCCTGCCGCCAGCTGCGCGCCTGGATCGGCCAGGGCCTGCGCCTGCGCGTGGCGATCAACCTCTCGCTGGCGCAGCTGCGCCAGGAGGACCTGGTGCAGCGGGTGCGCCGCGCGCTGGCGGCCCACGGCCTGCCGGGCGCGCTGCTCACCTTCGAGATCACCGAGTCGGTGGCCATGGACGACGCCGAAGGCACGCTGCGCGTGTTCGAGAGCCTCAGCGCCCTGGGCGTGCGGCTGTCGATCGACGACTTCGGCACCGGCTACTCCAGCCTGGCGTACCTGCGCCGGCTGCGCGCCGGCCAGCTCAAGATCGACCGCAGCTTCGTGCAGGACCTTGGCCAGAGCGGCGACGCGCGCGCCATCGTCGAGGCCGTCGTGCGGCTGTCGCACGCGCTCGGCCTGAACGTGGTGGCCGAAGGTGTCGAGACCGGCGACCAGCGCGACGTGCTGGCCACGCTGGGCTGCGACGAGCTGCAGGGCTACCTGTTCGCCAGGCCCATGCCCCCCGACGTGTTGCTGCAGTGGGCGCGCGACCACGAGCGGCCGGCGTCGCTGCACTTCGCCGACTCGGCGTACGTCGACCTGGCGCCCGTGGCGGAGCCGTCGGAGCAGCCGGTCGGCAGCGGCTGAGCCGCCCTGCCCGGCGCGCCTGCACCTCGACGATCCGCGGCCTGCGGCTGGCGCAGGCCCGCGGCTCAGTCGGTGCGGTAGAGGTCGCCCAGCGCGATGCCTTCGCGCCGCGGGTCGGCGCCGCCTTCCAGGTAGTAGAAGCCCTGCGGGTTGCTGCGCCTGACGATCGTCGACAAGCCGCTGCTCTGCGCCGCGGTGTTCACCGTGTGGCCCAGCGCACGCAGGCCGGTGATGAGCGGATCGTCGTTGCCGCCGTTGGCGGTGTTGACGTTGGGATGCTCGCCGCCGACGTTGGTGTTGGGGCTGTTGGCCGCGCCGAACGCCACCATCGACGTCGCCTGCTGCGCGTCCAGCCCCCAGTCGAGCACGCCGATCAGCGTCTTGGCGACGTACTGGATGATCGTCGCACCACCGGGCGAACCGGTGGCCATGCGGAACTCGCCTCGGCTGCCGTCGCCAGCGGTGCGGAACACCAGCGTGGGCGCCATGCTGCTGCGCGGCCGCTTGCCCGGCGCCACGCGGTTGGCGATGGGGTTGCCCTGGGCGTCGGTGGGCGCGGCGGAGAAGTCGGTCAGCTGGTTGTTGAGCAGGAAGCCGCCGCGCGTCATGTGGAAAGAGCCGAAGGCCGATTCGATGGTGGTGGTGAACGTCACCACGTTGCCACGGCCGTCGACGATGGACACGTGCGTCGTGCCGCCGCCGGTCTCGGCCGCCTGCACGCCCATCTGCACCGGGCCCAGGTCGCCGGGCTGCGCCGTGCCCATCGAGCGTGTCAGGTCGATGAGGCTGGCGCGCTGGCGCAGGTAGGCCTTGTCGATCATCTGCGCCGGGCTGCCGCCGGGCAGCGGCACGAAGTCGGTGTCGGCCACGTACTTGTCGCGGTCGGCGTAGGCCAGCCGTTCGGCCTCGGCCACCAGGTGCACGCCCAGGGCCTGCGGCCGGCCGCCGTTGTCGTCGAGCTGCGTCGGCTTGTACAGCGACAGGTCGTAGTTCTCGAGGATGCCGAGGATCTGCGCGATGGCGATGCCGCCGCTGGTGGGCGGCGGCATGCCGCACACCCACCAGATGCGGTAGGTGGTGCAGATGGCCTCGCGCTTGACCGATCGGTAGGCGGCCAGGTCGGCCAGCGTGGTGAGCCCGGGCGTGATGCCGCCGGTGGTGTCGGCGACCTCGTCGACGATGTCCTGGGCGATGGCACCGCTGTAGAAGGCCGAGATGCCGTTCGTGGCGATGGCCTGGAAGGTCGTGGCCAGCGCCGGGTTGCGCATCGTCGTGCCGGTGGCCTTGGCCGCGCCGTTGGCGTCGAGGAACAACGCGCGCGCCTCGGGGTCGCGCGACAGGCTGGTGGCCGAGGCGGCGATCGACGCCGAGAGGCGCGGGCTGACGCGGAAACCGTCGTTGGCCAGGCGGATCGCCGGGTCGAACAGCTCGCGCCAGGGCAGCCGGCCGTGGTCGCGGTGCGCGCTGTCCAGCAGGTGCAGCACGCCGGGCGTGCCGATGCTGCGGCCGCTGCTGCGGGCGTTGGGCTGCGGCGTCGTGCGCTGGGTGTCGCTGATCCAGCGCAGGTAGTTCTCGGTGGCCGCGGCAGGCGCCGTCTCGCGGCCGTCGTAGGCGGTGATGCGGCCGTCGGCGCGGTTGTAGTGCAGCATGAACCCGCCGCCGCCGATGCCGGAGGACTGCGGCTCCACCAGCGTCAGCACCATCTGCACGGCAACCGCGGCGTCGACCGCGCTGCCGCCGCGCTTGAGCACGTCGCAGCCGGCCTTGGTGGCCAGTGGGTTGTTGGCCACCACCATGTAGCTGCGCGCGAACGCGGCCTTCTTGCTGGCGAAGCCGGTGGGGATCTCGGGCGCACCGGCCTCGCCCGGCGTGCCCGGGTCGTAGACCGTGCCGGTGCTCGACACCTGCAGGCAGGCGTTCTCCGCCACCTGGTCGACGAAGTCGTCGTCGTCGCCGCCGCAGGCGGTGAGCAGGCCCATGGCGAACAGCGCGCTGACCCAGCGCAGTGGGGTCGACATCGTCATCTCGAAAACCTCTCGTGCGTGCGCTCGTGCGTGCCTTCGCGGCAGCGCGACGGCGTCGTGGTCATGTTCAGCGGCCCGTGCGCTGCTGCAACCCGGGGCAACCCGCGCCGCGCCGATGCGACACTGCGCGTGTGCAAGTGCAACAGCTGCTGTTCAGCCAGGGGTTCGGCAACCGCCGTGCCTGTGCGGCCCTGGTGCACGCCGGTGCCGTGCGGGTGCACGGCCGCACGGCCGACGACCCCGCTGAGGACGTCCCCGTGCACAAGGGCATGACCTTCGAAGTGCACGGACAGCCATGGCCTTACCACGCCAGCGCGCTGCTGCTGCTGCACAAGCCGGCCGGCACCGAGTGCTCGCGCGCGCCGCGCGACCACCCGGGCGTGCTCTCGCTGCTGCCCGCCCCGCTGCGCACGCGCGGCGTGCAACCGGTGGGCCGGCTCGACGCCGACACCACGGGCCTGCTGCTGCTCACCGACGACGGCGCGCTGCTGCACCGGCTGACCTCGCCGAAGAAGCGCGTCGCCAAGGTCTACCGGGCCGGCGTGCGCCATGCGCTCGACGAAACGCAGCTGGCCCGCCTGCACGCCGGCGTGGTGCTGCACGACGACCCCGAGCCGGTGCGTGCCGAAGCCGCCGAGGCCCTCGACGCGCACACGCTGCGGCTGGTGATCACCGCCGGCAAGTACCACCAGGTCAAGCGCATGCTGGCGGCGGTGGGCAACCGGGTCGAGTCGCTGCACCGCAGTGCCTTCGGTGGGCTGGAGCTGCCGGCCGATCTGGCGCCGGGACAGTGGCGCTGGCTGGGCGAGGCCGAGCGGCAGCAGCTGCTGGGCGGCGCGGGCTGAGGCGGGGCGTCAGCGGCCGTCGGTCACTCGGGCGATGCGGCTGGCGCGGCCGCTGCGGCGGGCGCCGCAGGTGTGTCCATTGCGACCGACGCGGACCGATCGGCCGGCACGCCCTGCGCGTCCGCCTCGCCCGAGCGCAGCCAACCCAATCGGTGCGCCACCTCGGCCAGCAACGCGCGCTCCGCTTCCGCGCCGAAGTCGCGCGCGAGGGCGAGCCGCGCGGCCTCCAGCATCGGCGCCTCGCCACCGGCGGTCGCCAGCCGCGCCACCTCGGGAAAGGCGCGCGCGAAGCCGCGCACGTCGCCGAAGGCCACCTCGTGGAACAGCGGCGCCTGCCAGTACTCGCGCGCGCCCCAGCCCGGATAGCCCAGCACCACGTTGCCGGCCAGCGCCGCCTCCAGCGGCGGCAGCGGCAGGCCCTCGTATTCGCTGAACGCGACGAACACGCGCGAGCGGCCCAGCGCCTGCGCCACCTGCGCTTCGTTCAGGCCGTCCAGCGCCTGGAAGCGCCAGTCGGGATGTGCCATCGCCAGCCAGCCGGCCACCAGGCGCGCGTGCTGCGGCATCTTGCGCGGCATGTAGGTGACGAGTGGCGCCGTCTTCTCCCCCGGCACGAAGCGCCCGGCGTCGATCGAGTGGCGCACGCGCAGCAGCGGCGGCGCCAGGCCGGGCATCAGGGCGCGCAGCAGATCGAGCGTGTCGTCGGAGATGGCGAGTACCGAGCGTGCGCCGTCGTAGGCGCGGCGCGTCTCGTCCGGGCCCAGCACTTCCAGCGTCAGGTAGCCGTTCTGCACGAACAGGTGGTAGGGCACGCCGGCGTCGCGCAGGCGCAGCGCGGCCTGCGGCATGACCTCGGGCACCACCACCTCGTCGCCGGGGCGCAGTTCGTCCTGGGCCAGCACCGGCGCGCTGCTCTCGAACCAGGCGCAGCGGAAGCCGCGCCTTCGGTGCATGACGTACGCGTCCACGCCCAGCGTGCGCAGTGCCTCGACGTGCTTGTAGAAAACCTTGATGCCGCCCGTGGGCACCACGCTGTCGGGGCTGAGGTAGCACACGCGCCGCGGCGCGCCCGGCGCGGCGGCGGGAAACGGCTGTGGCGGCCAGGCGTCGGCCCTGCGGCGGCGGCGGGCGGCGTCGGCCTCGCGCGCCCAGGCTCGCAGCCGCTGCCAGCCGCCCATCAGGCCGGTTGCAGCTGGCCGAGTCCGGCCACCATCTCTTCGGCGGCCTTGAGTGCCGCGGCCACGACCTGGTCCATGTTGTAGTAGCGGTACTGCGCCAGCCGGCCCACGAAGGCCACCCGCGGCGCCTCGGCCTCGGCCAGCGCCTGGTAGCGCTTGAACAGCGCCTCGTTCTCCGGCCGCGGCACGGGGTAGTAGGGGTCGCCATCATCGCACGGGTGTTCGTGCACGATCGAGGTGCCGCCGGCCTGCTGGCCGGTGAGCCACTTGAACTCGGTGATGCGCGTGTAGGCCTCGGTGAGCGGGTAGTTCACCGTGCCCGTGGGCTGGAACCACTCGACGCCGCTCAGGTGGCGGTGCTCGAAGCGCAGCGAGCGGTACGGCAGCTTGCCCAGTGCGTGGCCGAAGTAGGCGTCGACCGGGCCGGTGTAGACGATGCGGTCGAAGGCCTCGTCGGCCGGGTCTCCCGGCTTCCAGGCCCGGCCCAGTTCGACGCGGATGCCCGGGTGGTCGAGCAGGCGCTGGAACATCGCCGTATAGCCGGCCGCCGGCATGAACTGGAAGGTGTCGGTGAAGTAGCGGTCGTCGTCGTTGGTCCGCGTCGGGATGCGCGCGGCGACGCCGGCGGACAGCTCCTCGAGCGCCAGCCCCCACTGCTTTTTCGTGTAGCCGCGGAAGAAGGTGTCGCAGAGCTCGCGCCCGACGCTGCCGATGACGACGTCGGCCGAGGTCCTGATGCTGTCGCGCGGCTCGCGCACGCGCTCGAAGAAGGCCTCGACGCCGGCCTCGTCGAGGTCCAGGCCGTAGAGCCGGTTGATCGTCGTCCGGTTGATCGGGATCGGCAGCAGCTTGTCGCCCACCTTGGCCAGCACGCGGTGCTCGTAGAAGCGCCAATGCGTGAAGCGCGACAGGAACTCGAACACCCGCTTGCTGTTGGTGTGGAAGATGTGCGGGCCGTACTCGTGGATGAGGATGCCGTGCGCGTCCAGCCGGTCGTAGGCGTTGCCGCCGATGTGCGGGCGGCTCTCGCGCACCAGCACCTGATGGCCGGCCTCGGCCAGCACGCGGGCGCAGGTGGCGCCAGCGAAGCCGCAGCCGACGACGAGGATCTGGGCGGAGGAATCGGTCATGGGGTCTTGTCCTGGTGTGGGGTCGTCTGCCGGCGTGCACCGCGCCGCGCCAGCCGCGCGCGGTTGGCGCGCTGCAACCGCCGCAGCACGTCCGACCATGCGGTCTGCCACCAGGGCAAGGATGGGGCCGGGTGCCGCCGCGGCCCCAGCAACGCGAGGGCGTCGGCCCACGCGGCAGTGGTGTGCGCCGGCGTGTGGCGCGACGCGACCGTGCGCGCCGCCTGCTGCGCCAGGCGCCACGCGGCCCCCGGCTCGGCGCGCAGTTCGCGCAGCGCGGCCAGCCAGGCGTCGGCGTCGTTCGGCAGCAGCCGGCCGTCGACCCCGTCGACGATGACGTCGGCGTACGGCGGCACGTCGCTGCACAGCACCGGGATGCCGAGCGCCGCGTAGTCGAACCACTTGATCGCGCTCTTGCAGGCGTCGAAGCGCGTCTCCCCCAGCGGGATCAGCGCGACGGCGTTGTCGATGGCCGCGACCGTGGCGACGAACGCGGCGCGCGGCATCGCCGTCAGCGCCTGGTGCGGCAGACCGGCGGCACGCAGGTCGTCGGCCGCGCTGGCGATGCCCACGAGCTTCACCGCGCCTGCGCTTTCGTGCAGCAGCGATTGCAGGGCACGGGCGACGATGGGCACGGCCACCCGGTCGGAGCCGGCCAGCACGAGGTGCAGCGGCGCACCCGGCGTGTGGCGCGCCGATCCGGCCGCGGCCAGGGCCTCGGCCGCGGCGGCGTTGGGCACCACGTGCACGCGCGGCGCCAGCGTGGCCAGCGCCTGGCCGAGCCGTGGTGTCGACACGGTCACGAGGTCGGCCGCCTCGAGCGCCCGGCGCACGTGCGGCACCCGCTCGAGCGCGCGCGCATGGTCGGCCAGGTGCGGCGGCGGCTCGGTGAGCAGGTCGTCGATCTCGACGATGACGCGGCCGCCGCCGCGCTGCATCGCCGCGAGCAGCGCCAGGGCGCGAGGATTCGACGGCCGCTGCAGCACCAGCACGTCGGCCTCGGCCAGGCGCCGAGGTTCCACGTCCAGCAGCGAGGCGGCGTGCAGCTCGATCGTGCCGGCGGCCGCCAGCGCGCGCAGCGGCTCGACGATGCGGATGGCGGCGATGGTCGACTCGATCCGGTCGGCCACCGCCAGCACGTGCATCACCCGCCGCCCCTGGGCCGGCCGGCGTGCTGCGGCGCGCCGCCGCCCGAAAGCACCCCGCCGGCGCGCGCCAGCAGCCCCAGCAGCCGGGTCTGCGGGTCGCCGCGGCCGGCGTGCATGCGGCGCTCGATCAGCGCGGCGGCGGTCCCGTGCATGCGCGCGCGCAGCAGCGCCTTGGCCAGGCGGCGTGCGTCGCGGCTGCGGAAGAAGTCGTCGGGCATCTGCGCCAGCACCTCGGCCACCGCGGCTTCGGGCAGCACGCGCGGCAGGTGGTACACGCCGTGGAAGCCCAGGCACGGGCCGCGAGGCGGCTCGTTCTCGAAGGCGAAGCGGCGCGCCAGCGCCGGCGGCGCGAAGCGGATGCCGTGCTCGCGCTCGAGCAGCGTGCGGTGGGTGCGGCACAGCACCACGTCCTCGGGGTGCAGCGGCTCGGTGATGCGCACGTCCAGCCCCGCGGCCAGGAAGCGGCGCGAACGCAGCGAGAAGCCGCCGTTGCCGACGGCGAGCGCGGCCGGCTGTTCGGGCCACACCGCGCCGACGTAGTCGTAGGCCAGGAACTCGTTCGTCCAGGCCGCGGGCTCGACCACGAAGCCGTCCCACTGCGTCACCAGCACGTGCGAGGTGCGCACGTGCTGCGGCAGCTGGCGCATGACGAAGCGCGAGTAGTCGGCACCCGAGGTGATGGGCGCGATCTCGACGATCTCGATCTCGGGGAGCACGCGCGCCGGCAGCCAGCCGTGGGTGAAGAGCACCACGCGGCCGAAGGCGATGCCGGCCATGGAGCGCAGCAGGCTGAGCGCGGCCAGGGCGGGGCTGCGCGTGTCCACGGCGCACAGCGTCACCTGGGCCAGCGGGATGCGCGTCATGGCCGGCGATTCTGCCAGCGGGGCCCGGCACCGGCAGCCTCGCACCTACACTGCGCGCCGATGGAGGAACCGCCGCGCCGCACCGTCGTCATCAGCCTGGGCAACATCGGCGCCCTGCACGACGGGCTGGGTGAGTTCGCCCTGCAGATCGGCAGCCGCATCGCGGCGCAGGCGCCGGCCTGGCGCGCGCGCGACGGCGTCGGATTCGCCTTCCACCTGCGCGACAGGTTCGTCGGCCTGTTCGGCGACGACGTGCGCTACCTGCGCATCAACCGCTGGCAGCGCCTGCACCACGCCATGGCCGAGCCGCCGGCGCTGTGGCACTCGCTGCACCAGCTGAACAAGACCCGGCCGCCGGCCGGCTCGGGCGTGCGCATGGTGACGGTGCACGACCTGAACTACCTCTACGCCAAGAGCGCCTTCTCGCGCTGGCGCAACCACCGCCGCACGCTGGCGCTGATGGGTCGCACCGACGTGGTCGTGGCCATCAGCCGCTGGACGGCCGCCGACGTGCAGCGCCACCTGCACTGGCGCGGCCCGCTGCACGTGGTGCACAACGGCGCGCGCAGCTTCGTCGACGCCGCGCGCGCGCCGCTGCCCGGCTGGCCGGCCGAGTCCGACAGGCCGTTCCTGTTCCACCTGAGCCGCATGTCGCCGTCGAAGAACCCGCAGGCCATCGTCGCGCTCGCCCGGGCCTGGCCGGAGATGACGTTCGTGCTCTGCGGCCCGCCCAGCGACGACGCACAGGCGCTGCGCGCGGCGGTGCAGCTGCCCAACGTGCAGTTCCACCTGGGCATCAGCGAGGCGCAGAAGGCCTGGGCCTACGCCCACTGCGCCGGCTTCCTGTTCCCGTCGCTGACCGAAGGCTTCGGCCTGCCGCCCATCGAGGCCATGCACTTCGGCAAGCCCGTGTTCCTGTCGCGCCGCACCTGCCTGCCCGAGATCGGCGGCGAGGCGGCGCACTACTTCGACGATGCCTTCGAGCCCGCGGCGATGAAGCAGCTGGTGCAGGACGCCCTGGCGCGCCACGCCGCCGACCCCGCGCGCGCCGACGCCGTGCGGGCGCATGCGGCGCAGTTCGACTGGGACCGCGCCGCCTCGGCCTACCTGGCGCTGTACCGCGAGCTGCTCGGCCTGCCGCCGACCGCGCCGGGATAATCGGCGCCCCATGCAGATCCATCGCGGCTACGACCTCGGCCTCAACCGCCATGGCTGCGCGCTGACGATCGGCAACTTCGACGGCGTGCACCGCGGCCATCAGGCCATGCTGGCGCTGTTGACCAGCGAGGCGCGGCACCGCGGCCTGCCGGCGTGCGTGATGACGTTCGAGCCGCATCCGCGCGACTTCTTCGCCGCGCGTGCGGGCCGGCCCGAGGCCGCGCCGGCGCGCATCGCCACGCGGCGCGACAAGCTGGCCGAGCTGCAGCGCTGCGGCGTCGACCACGTGCTGCTGGTGCGCTTCGACGACGCGCTCGCCGCGATGCCCGCCGAGACCTTCATCCAGCGCGTGCTGCGCCAGGGGCTCGATGCCCGCTACGTGCTCGTCGGCGACGACTTCAGCTTCGGCGCGCGCCGCGCCGGCAACTACGCGATGCTGGACGCGGCCGGCAGCGCACTGGGCTTCGACGTGGCGCGCATGCTGAGCTACGAGGTGCACGGCCTGCGCGTCTCGAGCTCGGCGGTGCGCGAGGCGCTGGCGCAGGGCGACCTGGCGCAGGCCGAGGCCCTGCTGGGCCGGCCCTACGCCATCAGCGGCCACGTGCGGCATGGGCGCAAGCTGGGGCGCGAACTGGGCTTCCGCACGCTGAACATCGCCTTCGGCCACCGCAAACCGGCGGCCTCGGGCATCTTCGTCGTGCGCGTGCACGGGCTGGTGGCCGAGCCGGTGGCCGGCGTCGCCAGCCTGGGCGTGCGGCCCACGGTGGACGACAGCGGCCGCGTGCTGCTGGAGACGCACGTGCTCGACTGGCCAGCGGCGCTGGGCACGGACGCCGGCTACGGCCGGTGCCTGCGCGTGGAGCTGCTGCACAAGCTGCACGACGAGCTGACGTACGGCTCGCTGGACGCGCTCAAGGCCGGCATCGCCGCCGACACCGAGGCCGCGCGCGCCTGGTGGCAGCGGCACGCCGCGGCCCGGTCGCCTCGGTAAACTCGGGCCCCATGCACCGCACCGCGTACGCCGCCACCCGACGCCAGTCGACGCGCGACCGAATTTCTCGTTCGGCCCCCTAGGGCCCTCGCGCCCCACGCCCGCGCGGCTGCCCCGTGCCGCGCGCCCGCCCGAACGAACCCCGCCGCGGCAACCGCGGCCATCCCATGAGCACCACGCCCGACTACCGCAGCACGCTGAACCTGCCCGACACGCCGTTCCCGATGCGCGGCGACCTGCCCAAGCGCGAGCCGGCCTGGATCAAGGCCTGGAACGACGTCGAGGACCGCGGCGGCCTGTACAAGCGGCTGCGCGACGCGCGCCACGGCGCGCCGCTCTTCGTGCTGCACGACGGCCCGCCGTACGCCAACGGCAAGCTGCACATCGGCCACGCCGTCAACAAGATCCTCAAGGACATGGTGGTCAAGAGCCGCCAGCTCGCCGGCTACGACGCGCGCTACGTGCCCGGCTGGGACTGCCACGGCCTGCCGATCGAGAACCAGGTCGAGAAGGACCACGGCCGCGGCCTGCCGCGCAGCACGGTGCAGGCGCTGTCGCGCGCCTACGCCACCGAGCAGATCGCCCAGCAGATGGCCGACTTCCAGCGCCTGGGCGTCATCGGCGACTGGGCGCACCCGTACCGCACGATGGACCCGGCCAACGAGGCCGGCGAGATCCGCGTGCTGAAGCGGCTGATCGAGCGCGGCTTCGTCTACCGCGGCAGCAAGCCGGTGTACTGGTGCTTCGACTGCGGCAGCTCGCTCGCCGAATTCGAGATCGAGTACGCCGACAAGAAGAGCACCACCGTCGACGTCGCCTTCCTCGCCGCCGAGCCGGACAAGCTGGCCGCCGCCTTCGGCCTGCCGTCGCTCGACGGGCGCGACGCCTTCGCCGTCATCTGGACGACGACGCCGTGGACGCTGCCGGCCAACCAGGCGCTGAACCTCAACCCGGCGCTCGACTACGCGCTGGTCGACACCCCGCGCGGCCTGATGGTCGTGGCCGAGGCGCTGGTCGAGGCCTGCCTGGCACGCTGGCAACTGCAGGGCACCGTCCGCGCCACGACCAAGGGCGAACGCCTCGCCGGCCTGCACTTCCACCATCCGCTGGCGGCGGTGGACCCGGGCTATGCGCGCACGAGCCCGGTGTACTTGGCCGACTACGCCACCGCCGAGGACGGCACCGGCATCGTGCACTCGTCGCCCGCCTACGGCGTGGACGACTTCAACTCGTGCCTGGCGCACGGCATGAAGTCGGACCAGATCCTCAACCCCGTGCAGGGCAACGGCGTCTACGAGCCGGCGTTGCCGCTGTTCGGCGGCAGCATGATCTGGAAGGCGCAGCCGGCCATCGTCGAGCAGCTGCGCGCCGCCAGCCGGCTGCTCGCCGGCGGCGAGCTGGTGCACAGCTATCCGCACTGCTGGCGCCACAAGACGCCCGTGATCTACCGCGCCGCGGCGCAGTGGTTCGTGCGCATGGACGAGGGCGAGGGCGTGTTCACCGTCGACAAGGCGCCCGAGACGCTGCGCCGCATGGCCCTGGCCGCCATCGAGGAGACGCGCTTCTATCCCGAAAACGGCAAGGCGCGGCTGCGCGACATGATCGCCGGCCGGCCCGACTGGTGCATCAGCCGCCAGCGCAGCTGGGGCGTGCCGCTGCCCTTCTTCTTGCACAAGACGACGGGCGAGCTGCACCCGAAGACGCTCGAGTTCGTCGAGCGCGCCGCCGCGCTGGTCGAGCAGGGCGGCGTCGAGGCCTGGAGCACGCTGGATCCGGCCGAGTGGCTGGGCGAGGACGCCGACGCGTACGCCAAGAGCCAGGACATCCTCGACGTCTGGTTCGACAGCGGCAGCACCTTCAGCCACGTGCTGCGCTGCTCACACCCCGACGGCCACCATCCGAGCGGCCCCGAGGCCGACCTGTACCTCGAAGGCCACGACCAGCACCGCGGCTGGTTCCACAGCTCGCTGCTGATCGGCTGCGCGCTCGAAGGCCGCGCGCCCTACCGCGGCCTGCTGACGCACGGCTTCACGGTCGACGGCCAGGGCCGCAAGATGAGCAAGTCGCTCGGCAACTTCATCGAGATGCGCACGGTGACGAGCCAGCTCGGTGCCGAGATCATCCGGCTGTGGTGCGCGGCCACCGACTACTCGGGCGACCTGTCGATCGACGACAAGATCCTGGCCCGCGTGGTGGACAGCTACCGCCGCATCCGCAACACGCTGCGGTTTTTGCTCGCCAACACGTCGGACTTCGACCCGGCCCAGCACGCCGTGCCCGAGGAGGCGATGCTCGAGATCGACCGCTGGGCGCTGGCGCGTGCCGCCGAGCTGCAGGCCGAACTGCTGGCGCACTACGACGCCTACGAGTTCCACCCGGTCGTCGCCAAGCTGCAGGTGTACTGCGCCGAGGACCTGGGCGCCTTCTACCTCGACGTGCTGAAGGACCGGCTCTACACCACGGCCGCCAGCTCGCACGCCCGGCGCAGCGCGCAGACCGCGCTGTGGCACCTCACCCACGCGATGCTGCGCTGGATGGCGCCGTTCCTCAGCTTCACCGCCGAGGAAGCGTGGGCCGTGTTCGCGCCGGAGGGGCGCGCCGGCGGCTCGATCTTCGAGCAGACGTTCTGGTCGTTCGGCGACGCGCGCGTCAAGGACGGGCGTGCCGAACTGCTGGCGCGCTGGGGGCGGCTGCGTGCGCTGCGCGACGCGGCCAACAAGCAGATCGAGGCGCTGCGCGCGCAAGGCGGCGTGGGCTCGTCGCTGCAGGCCGAGCTGACGATCGCCGCCCCGCCCGAGGACCACGCGCTGCTGGCGTCGCTGGGCGACGACCTGAAGTTCGTGTTCATCACCTCGGCGGTGACGCCGGTGCCGGCCGGCAGCCTGCAGATCGACGTGCGCACCACCGCGGCGACCAAGTGCGAGCGCTGCTGGCACTGGCGCAGCGACGTCGGCCACGATGCGGCCCACCCGGCGCTGTGCGGCCGCTGCACCAGCAACCTGTTCGGCAGCGGCGAGCTGCGCCGCCACGCCTGAGGTGCCGCCCGCGGCCGCGCGGTCCTCGCGCCCGCGGCCGCCCGGGCTAGCGCCCGAAATGTGCTGAAATGGCCGAAGAGCAGCGAGGAGAAGCACGAGGATGACGCGCTCGCACCGCGCCTGGCCGTTCCGGTTTGCACACCTCGGGGCGGCCTGGCCGCCGCTGGTCGCGGCCATGGCCGTCCTGGCGGCGCTGGCCGGCTGGAGCATCGTCAACGAGTTCGATCGTCAGCGCGAGCGGGCCGGCGCCCAGCTGCAGGCGCTGTCCGAGCTGCGCGGCACCCAGGTCGAGTCGTGGCTGTCGCGCCAGGTGGCGATGGCGGGCTTCCTCTCGGGCGGAACCGCCTTCGCCGAACTCTTCCTGCGCTGGCGCGACCAGGGCGACGCCGCGGCCGGCCGCCAGCTGCTCGAGCGGGTGGTGAGCTACCGCACGGCCAACGATGCCGACAGCGTGCTCATCGTCGACCGCGAAGGCGCCGTGCTGGCCAGCGAGCACCCCGAGCCGTCCGGGCCCGCCGCGCCGGGGCGTGCGGCCGCCGCGGCACCCCACCCGGCGCTGGGCGCCGCGCTCACCACCGCGCTGCGCAACGGCGCCGTGGCGCACAGCGGGCTCTACGCGCAGCCCGGCGCCACGCCGGTGCAGCGGCTCGACGTGGTGGTGCCGCTGCTGCGCACCGGCACGCCGGCGCGCGCCGCGCTGGTGGTGCGCTTCGACGTGCAGCGCGTGCTGTTCCCGCTGCTGCAGCGCTGGCCGGTGCCCAGCGCCAGCGGCGAATCGGTGCTGTGGCGCGTCGCCGGCGACCGGCTCGAGGTGCTGAGCGAAATGCGCCTGGCCGCCGAGCGCGACCTGGGCCTGGACACACGCCTCGCGACCTCGCCGCTGCCCGTGGCGCTGCTGCTGCGCGACGAGGCGCGCCTGGGCGAAGCCTTCGCCGCGCTGGACTACCGCGGCGAGCCGGTGCTGGCCAGCGTGCGCAAGGTGAGCGGCAGCGACTGGTACCTCGTCTCCAAGATCGACCTCGACGAAGTGCGGGCACCGGCCTGGGATACCACGCGCTGGACGCTGGCGGCGGCGCTGCTGGGCATGTTCGCCCTGGCAGCCGCGGCGCGCGTGTGGCTGCAGCGCCAGACGCTGCGCCGCGCCGAGCACGACGCCGCGCTGCAGGCCGAGAAGCTGCGCGCGCTGACGCTGCTGGAGGCGCTGTCGGAAAGCTCGGCCGACAGCATCTTCGCCAAGGACCTGCAGGGCCGCTACGTGCTCGTCAACCGGGCGATGTGCGAGCGCATGGGCCTGCCGCGCGAGGCGCTCGTCGGCCGCACCGACGCCGAGCTGTTCGAGCCGGCCACCGCCGAGCAGCTGCGGGCGCACGACCTGGCGGCCGCCGAGGCGGCCGAGCCGATGGTGTTCGACGAGACGATCCAGGGCCCACAGGGCCGCCGCGTCAAGCGCAGCACCAAGGGCCCGCTGCGCGACGGCAGCGGCCGGCTCATCGGGGTGTTCGGCCTGGCGCGCGACGTGACCGACCAGCAGCGCGCCGAGCAGGCGCTGCGCGACAGCGAGGCGCATTACCGCAGCGTCGTCTCGGTGCTGGCCGAGGGCATCGTCGTGATCGATCCGCAGGGCCGCGTCATCAGCTGCAATCCCGCCGGCGAACGCCTGGTGGGCAGCGCCGAGGGCGACTGGCAGGGCCGCTCGGTGGTCGCGCCCGGCTGGAAGGTGCTGCGCGAGGACGGCAGCGAGATGCCGCCGGAGGAGACGCCACCGGGCCGCGTGCTCGCCGGCGCCGGCCCGCAGCGCGCCGTGCTGCTGCAGACGCGGCGGCCCGACGGCGAGACGGTGTGGTTCGAAGTGGCCGCGCAGCCCGTCGTCAGCCCCGACAACGGCGCGCTGCTCGCGGTGGTGACGTCGTTCTTCGACGTCACCGAGCGCAAGCGGCTCGACGACGAGCTGCGGCGCCACCGCAGCCACCTGCAGGACCTGGTGGCCGAGCGCACGCGTGAGCTGCAGCAGGCCGTGGCCCAGCTCGAGGACGTGCTGCGCTTCAACCGCACCATCACCGACACCCTGCCCGGCCGCGTCGCCTACTGGGACCGCGAGCTGCGCTGCCGCTTCGCCAACCGCACCTACTTCGAGTGGTTCGGCAAGACGCCCGAGCAGGTGCTGGGCCGCACCGCCGCCGAGATCTTCGGCCAGGCCTACTTCGAGGCCAACTGGCCGCAGATCGAGCGCACGCTGGCCGGCGAGGCGCAGCACTTCGAGCGCGAGACGCGGCGCAGCCACGGCGACGGCAGCATCACCGTGCACTTCCACCAGGTGCACTACATCCCCGACCAGCGGCCCGGCGAGCCGGTGCGGGGCATGTACGTGATGGCCTTCGACATCACCGAACTCAAGCGCGTGCAGCAGCGCGCCGAGCTGCTCAACACCGAGCTGGCGCGCTCGCGCGACGCCGCCGAGGCGGCCACCCGCGCCAAGAGCGCATTCCTGGCCAACATGAGCCACGAGATCCGCACGCCGATGAACGCCATCATCGGCCTGACCCACCTCATGAGCCGCGACACGCGCGACCCCATCCAGCGCGAGCGCCTGGGCAAGATCGACAACGCCGCGCAGCACCTGCTGCAGGTCATCAACGACATCCTCGACCTGAGCAAGATCGAGGCCGGCAAGATGGCGCTCGACCGCGTCGAGTTCGGCCTCGACGAGATGCTGGCGCGCTGCTTCGAGATGGTCGCCGACCGGGCGCGCGAGAAGGGCCTGGAGCTGGTGCTCGACACCGACCACCTGCCCGAGCGGCTCACCGGCGACCCGATGCGGCTGTCGCAGGCGCTGATCAACCTGCTGTCCAACGCCGTCAAGTTCACCGCCGCCGGCTGGGTGCGGCTGCGCGGCCAGCTGCTGCGCGAGGAAGGCCAGCGCCTGCAGGTGCGCTTCGAGGTGCAGGACACCGGCGAAGGCATCGCGCTCGAACGCCAGGCGGGCCTCTTCGCGGCCTTCGAGCAGGCCGACAACACCACCACGCGGCGCCACGGCGGCACGGGCCTGGGCCTGGCGCTCACGCGCCACATCGCCCGGCTGATGGACGGCGACGCCGGCGTCGTCAGCGCGCCGGGCCAGGGCAGCACCTTCTGGTTCACCGCCTGGGTCGAGCGCGCACCCGAGGCCGGCGACCGCGCCGCGCCGGTGCCGCTGAAAGGCCTGCGCGCGCTGCTGGTGGACGACCTGCCCGAGGCCCTGGCCGCCCTGAGCGAGCGGCTGCAGCTGCTGGGCCTGCAGGTCGACGCCTGGCCCGATGGCGCGGCGGCGCTGGCCCGCATGCAGGAGCAGGCCAAGGCCGGCCGCGCCTACGACGTGCTGCTGGTCGACTGGCGCATGGCGCCGCTGGACGGCATCCGCACGCTGCAGGCGCTGCGCGACATGCTCGGCGACGGCATGCCGCCGGCGGTGCTGGTCACCGCCTTCGACGAGGTGGTGATGTGGCAGCAGGCGCGCGCCATCCAGGTCGACGCCGTGCTCGTCAAGCCCATCACCACCTCGGCCCTGCACGACACGCTGGCGCGCGTGCTGCGCCGCCCCGGCGCACTGCTGGTGGCGCCGCCCACGCCGGGCGAGGCCGAGGCCACGCTGCGCCGCCACCATGCCGGCCAGCGCGTGCTGCTGGCCGAGGACAACCCGGTCAACCAGGAGGTGGCCGGCGAACTGCTGCGGGCCGCCGGCCTGGTGGTGGAGACGGCGGCCGACGGCGAGCGCGCCGTCGAGCTGGCGCTGGCGCGCAGCTACGACCTCGTGCTGATGGACGTGCAGATGCCCGGCGTCGACGGCCTGGCCGCCACCCGGCGCATCCGCGAGCGCCTGGGGCGCGGCCTGCCCGTCATCGCCATGACGGCGCACGCCTTCGGCGAGGACCGCGCCGCCTGCCTCGACGCGGGCATGAACGACCATGTCGCCAAGCCGGTCGACCCGGAGCTGCTGTACGCCACGCTGCTGCGCTGGCTGCCGCTGCGCGACGACGGCCGCCCGCCGCGCGGTGGCTCGCCCGCCGCGGGCGACGCCGCCGCGCCGCACCCGGCGGTGCAGGACGAGCGCGCGCCGCTGCCGGTGCGCCTGGCCGGCGTGCCGGGCTACGACGTCGCCCAGGGCCTGCACGGCGTGGGCGGCCAGATGGCGCCGCTGGCGCGCGTGCTGCGGCTCTTCGTCACGACCTATGCCGGCGGCGAACCGGGCCTCGCCGGTGTCGCCGAGGGCGAGGACACGGCGGCCACGCTCGCCCGCTGGCGCGGCGCCAGCCACTCGATCCGCGGCGCCTGCGCCACCGTGGGCGCGGTGGCGCTGCAGCAGCACCTGATCGAGTTCGACAAGGCCATGGCCGCGGGCGTCGACCTGCAGGCGCTGGCGGCACAGGCGCGCCAGCTCGACGAGGACCTGCAGGCGCTGGTGGCGCGGCTGGGCGCCGAGCTCGACGGCTGAGCGAACGACGCCTTGAATGGCCGGGTTCCTCGGCCCGCGCGGCACGCCACCGCGCCGGGAGCGCCGCGCCCGTCATCGACAATCGGACCATGCCGCGAACCGCCACCTTCTCCCCGTCGCGCGCCACGCTCTGGCCGTGGCTGCTGCTGGCGCTGCTGATCATCGTGCTGGACCAGTTCACCAAGACGCTCGTCGTCGGCTGGTTCGAGCATGGCGACGTGCGCCCCGTCACCAGCTTCTTCAACCTCGTCCGGGCCCACAACAAGGGCGCCGCGTTCTCGTTCCTGGCCGATGCCGCCGGCTGGCAGCGCTGGTTCTTCGTCACGCTGGGCATCGCGGCGTCGGGCTTCATCGTCTGGATGATCCGCAACCACCCGACGCAGAAGCTGTTCTGCACCGCGGTGACGCTGATCATGGGCGGCGCCCTGGGCAACGTCATCGACCGCCTCATCCACGGCTACGTCGTCGACTTCCTGCAGTTCCGCTTCCGCTGGCTCGAGCCGCTGTTCCACGGCGGCTACTTCCCGGCGTTCAACATCGCCGACAGCGCCATCACCGCCGGCGCCCTGCTGCTGATCACCGACGAACTGCTGCGGGTGCGCAAGAGCCGCGCTTGACGCACGTCAAGCCGCGCCGGCCGCGGCGGGCCGACGCTCACGCGCCGTGACCGAGCCGACCGACGCACGCGCCAGCCCTTCGAGCCCCTCGTCCGCCGAAGCGCCGGATGGCGCCGCCGCCGCCGCCGTGCTGCGCCCGCTCGGCTGGCGCGACCCGCTGCGCTGGCTGGCCGCCGGCTGGCGCGACTTCGTGCGCGCGCCGGGCATCGGCGCCTTCTACGGCGCCTGCTTCATCGCCATGGGCTGGGCGCTGCTGCAGATGTACGCGCGCAAGCCGGCGTGGACGCTGGCGCTGTCGGGCGGCTTCCTGCTGATGGGGCCGTTCCTCTGCCTGGGGCTGCACCGCGTGAGCCAGCGCCTGGAGGCCGGCGAGCGGCCCGACCTGGGCGACAGCCTGCTCGCCTGGGACACGCGCACCGGTGCGCTCGCGATCTTCGGCCTCGTGCTGCTGGTGCTGGAGCTGGTGTGGAGCCGCGCGGTGCTGGTCATCGTCGCCGTCAGCTTCGACCGCATGCCCGAGATCGGCGGCTCGCTCGGTGCGCTGCCGACGCGCGAGAACCTGCCCTTCCTCGCCACCTTCACGCTCGTCGGCGCGGTGTTCGCGACGCTCATCTTCGCCGTGAGCGTGGTCGCCGCGCCGATGATCCTGGACCGCGGCACCGACGCCGTGAGCGCCGCGCTCGTCAGCCTGCGGCTCGTGCTCGACCAGCCCGGCGTGATGCTGTGGTGGGCCACGCTCATCGTGCTGATCGTCGGCCTGGCGATGCTCCCGGGCTTCGCCGGCCTGCTGGTGGCCGGGCCGGTGATCGGCCACGCGACGTGGCACGCCTACCGCGCCGCGGTGGCGCCGCCGGCGGCCGGGCCCTAGCGTCCGGTCGGACGGATCGGATCGGCGCGTTCGATCTCCACCGTGAGCGCGTTGCAGTCGCCGTCGCGGCGGTAGCCGAGGTGGGCCGCGGCGGCGCGCACCAGGCGCCAGCCGAGGCCGCCGACCGCGGCTTCGTCCAGCGTGCGCGGCAGTGCGGCCGGCGCGTGCGCCAGCGGGTCGAAGGGGCGGCCGCGGTCGCGGAAGCACAGGTGCACGCGCCGCGGCGACACCGCCACGTCGATCTGCAGCGTCTGCCCCGCGGCGCTGCCGTCGAAGGCGTGCATCTGCAGGTTCATGATCGTCTCTTCGACGACGAGGTCCACCGCCTGCCGCAGCCGGGCCGACGGTGCATGCGGCGCCAGCGCCTCGGCGATCGCCGCATGGGCCACGGGCACCGAGGCGATGGCCACCGGCAGCTCGAGCCGCGCGACGGCCACGGCCTCGTCGCCCACGGCAGCGCTCAGGCCGCGGACAGACGCTCCTGCGCCACCTCGCGCGTGTCCGCGACGGGCACGATCTGGTCCAGCGCCACCTGGTCGAGCAGCTCGGCGACCTCGGGCCGCGCGCCGAACACCGCCATGCCGGCGCCCTTGGCGGCCAGGCCCTTGGCGCTGGAGATCAGCAGCCGCAGGCCCAGCGAGGCGATGAAGCTCACCTCCGACAGGTCCACCAGCACCGGCTGCCCGGCCGCGACCACGGCCGTCGTGAACTTCAGACCGATGCGGTCGGCACCGGCCGCGTCCAGCCGGCCACTCAGGCGCACCACCCGGGGGTTGTCCGGTGCGTCGATCACTTCCAGCTCCATGCCCTCACTCCGTCGTTGCTGAAGAACGGCGGCGATGTTAGCCAGCCGAGGTGCGCTGCACGATGACAGCCGTGATGTCGTCGTCCTGCGCCGCGCCGGCGGCGTGGCCGGCCAGGGCGTCGAGCACGTGCTCGACGATGGTGCGCGGCGCCTCGCCGGCGCATGCCGCCACCGCCGCCTCCACCCGCGTGCGGCCGAAGGCCTCGCCGGCGGCGTTCTCGTACTCGTAGATGCCGTCGGACAGCAGCACCAGCAGGTCGCCCGGGTCGAGCCGGCTGTCCACGACGCGCGGCGGCCGCGCGAGCGGCATCGCGCCCATCGGAAAGCTCGTCGCCTTGTGCACCTCGAAGCCGGCGGTCGCCGCACGGAAGACGAGGATGGGCGCCTGGCCGCCGCTGATCCAGCGCAGGGCGTGCGTGGCCGTGTCGACCTCGCCCACGAAGGCGGTGATGAAGTGGCCGTCGGGCAGCGTGTCGGCGAGCAGGTTGTTGACCTCGGTGTACGCGCCCTCCAGCGGGCTCTTCAGTCGCTGCGCCGCGCGCAGCATCGACTGCAGCTGCACCACCGCCAGCGCTGGCCCGATGCCGTGGCCGGCGGCGTCGGCCAGCAGCACGGTGAGGCGCCCGCCGTCCAGGCGCAGGTCGTAGCCGTCGCCGCCGGTCTCGGCCGCGGGGCGGAACACCGCGTGCATGGCGTAGCCCGGCAGCTCGGGCAGCGCGTGAGGCAGCGCGCTCGTCTGCACCTGGCGCGCCACGGCCAGCTCGTGCTGCAGGCGCTCGGCCTGGAGCGCCTGCTGGGTCAGCGCCGCCCGCGCCAGCGCCACCGCGGCCTGCGCGGACAGCGCCTGGGCCAGCTCGACGTCGCCGTCGCCGAAGACCCCGCCCCGGCGGTTGAGCACCTGCATCACCCCGACCAGCTGCTCGCGGTGGTCCACCAGCGGCAGCGTCAGCGCGCAGCGCGTGTGGAAGCCCGAGCGTTGGTCGGTGCCGCGGTCGAAGCGTGGGTCGGCGTAGCAGTCGGGCACGTTGATCGGCTCGCGCGAGCGGGCGCAGGCGCCGATCAAGCCATGGCTCAGCGGCACGCGCACCTCGCGGAGGTCGCTCGCCACCTCGAGCACCAGTTCGCCGGCGGCGGCGTCCAGCAGCCACACCGAACAGCGCTCGGCGTGCAGCAGGCGCTGCGCCGCGTCGGTCACCTCGCGCAGCATCGTCGACAGGTCGAAGGGCGCGGCGAGGTGGCGCGTCACCGCCAGCAGCAGCTCGAGGTCGGCGGCGGGCAGGCGCAGGCGGCTCATCGCGCGAGGAGGAAGCTCATGCCGGCCGGGATGCTAAGGCGCCGCGGCCGCCGGGCGCCGGCGACTTCAGCGCCGGTCGCCCATGGCGTGTGCGATGGTGCCGAGGTCGACGTACTCGAGCTCGCTGCCCGCGGGCACCCCGCGCGCCAGCCGCGTCACCGTCACCCCGCGCGCCTTCAGCGCCTGGGCCAGCGCGTGCGCCGTCACCTCGCCTTCGGCGGTGAAGCCGGTGGCGATGATGACCTCGCGCACCGTGCCGTCGCCGGCACGCGCCAGCAGCTCGGCCGCGCCGATGTCGCCGGCGCCCACGCCGTCGAGCGGGCTGATGCGGCCCATCAGCACGAAGTACAGCCCCCGGTAGCTGCCGCTGCGCTCCAGCGCCGCCTGGTCGGCCGGCGTCTCCACCACGCACAGCTGGGTGGCGTCGCGCCGCGGGTCGGTGCAGGTGTCGCACACCGGGTGCTCGGTGAAGGTGTGGCAGCGGCTGCAGTGGCGCATGCGGTCCACCGCCGCCGACAGCGCGCCGCTCAGCCGGCGCGCGCCGTCGCGGTCGTGCTGCAGCAGGTGGAACGCCATGCGCTGGGCCGACTTCTGGCCCACGCCGGGCAGGCGGCGCAGGGCGTCGATCAGCGCGTCGAGCGCGTTCTCGGCCACGCGCGCGCCGTAGTCAGAACGGGAACTTCATGCCCGGCGGCAGCGGCATGCCGGCGGTGATCTTGCCCATCTTCTCGCTGGAGAGCTCCTCGGCGCGGCGCACGGCGTCGTTGAAGGCCGCGGCGACCAGGTCCTCGAGCATGTCCTTGTCGTCGGCCAGCAGGCTGGGGTCGATGGCGACGCGCTTGACGTCGTGCTTGCAGGTCATCGTCACCTTCACCAGGCCGGCGCCGGACTGGCCCTCGACCTCGGTCTGCGCCAGCTCTTCCTGGGCGCGCTTGAGGTTGTCCTGCATCGCCTGGGCCTGCTTCATCAGGCCCGCGAGTTGGTTCTTCATCATGGTGGTGCTCGATTCGGTTCGAGGGAACGTTCAGACCGGCTTGATCGAGCCGGGCACGATGCGCGCCGTGTCGAACTGCGCCAGCAGCTCGCGCACGACGGGGTCGGACTGGATGGCGGCCTCGGCCGCGGCCTGGCGGCGCGCGCGTTCGGCGGCGTCGCGCTTGGCGGGCGTGTCGTCGGGCGCGCCGGCCTGCACGTCCAGTTGCACCGGCTGGCCCAGCGAGGCGGCCAGCGCCGCGGCCAGCTTGTCGCGCAGCGCGGGGTTGCGCAGGGTCTCGCGCTCGACCGCCAGCGTCCAGCGCGGCGGCGTGGCGGCGTCGTCGACGGCGAGGATGCCGGCGTTCATGGCCAGCGTCTCGGCCAGGCCGCTGAGCCCGCCACTGGTGCACAGCGGCTTGACGAGCGCATACCAGCGGTCGCCCAGCGGCGTGGTGGGCACGGCCGGCGTGGCGACGGGCACGGGCCCGGCGGGGGCCACCTGGGGTGCGGCGTTCGATGACGTCGACGCGGCGGCTGCCGGCGCGGCACGTGCGGGCACCGTGCCCACGGTGCCGAGCTCCTCCCACGGCGGTGGCGGCTCGGTGGCGGTGGTGGCTTGCGCGGCGGTGGTGGCTTGCGCAGCGCGCTGCGGGGCTGCCGCAGCGGCCCTCGACGGCGCCGCAACGACGGTCGCGGCCGCACCCCCGGGCGTTCCCTTGGACGTGGCCGGCAGCGTGATCTTCGGTGCCGCCGGGGCGCGCAGCGGCATCGCTGTGGCGCCAGCGCTGCTGCGCGGTGCCGCGGCGCGCGCATCGCCACCTGCGGGCGCGGCGCCGCGTGTGGCCGGTGGGAACGCCAACCAGCGCAGCAGCACCATGGTGAGCGCGCCGTATTCGTCGCTCATCAGCGCCAGCTCTTCGCGGCCGTGCAGGGCGATGCTGTAGAGCAGCTGCGTCTCGTCCGGGGCCAGTACGCCGGCCAGGGCGCGCGCGTCGTCGTGGTCGGCGTCGGCGGCGTCGAGCGCACCCGGCACCGCCTGCTCCACCGCCATCTGCTGCAGCAGCAGCGTCAGCGATTCCAGCGTGCCGGCTGCCGAGAGCCCCTGGCTGCGCAGGCCGTCCACCACCGCCAGCACGCCGGCACCGTCGCGCGCCGCCAGCGCCTCGACCAGCGCGCGCACGTGGCCGCGGTCGACGCTGCCCAGCATGGCGCGCACGCCGTCCTCGGCCAGCGCGCCGCCGCCGTAGGCGATGGCCTGGTCGGTGAGCGAGAGCGCGTCGCGCATCGAGCCGCGCGCCGCGCGTGCCAGGAGGCGCAGCGCGCCGTCGTCGAAGGCCACGCCTTCGGCCTGCAGCACGCGCTCGAGGTGCTCGCGCACCGTGGGCGGCGCCATCGGCCGCAGGTTGAACTGCAGGCAGCGGCTCAGCACCGTCGGCAGCATCTTCTCGGGGTCGGTCGTGGCCAGCACGAACTTCAGGTACTCGGGCGGCTCCTCCAGCGTCTTGAGCAGCGCATTGAACGCGTCCTTGGTGAGCTGGTGCGCCTCGTCGATCATGAAGACCTTGAAGCGCCCCGTGCCGGGCTTGTACGCCGCGCGCTCGATCAGGTCGCGGATCTCGTCGATGCTGCGGTTGCTGGCGGCGTCGAGCTCGATGTAGTCGATGTAGCGGTCGGCGTCGATCTCGGTGCAGGCGGCGCACACGCCGCAGGGCTCGGCGGTGATGCCGCCCTGGCCGTCGGGGCCGGTGCAGTTCAGGCTCTTGGCGAGGATGCGGCTCACCGTCGTCTTGCCGATGCCGCGCGTGCCGGTGAAGAGGTACGCGTGGTGCAGCCGGCCCTGCGTCAGCGCGTTGGTCAGCGCCTGCACGACGTGCTCCTGGCCGACCATCTGCGCGAAGCTGCGCGGGCGGTACTTGCGGGCCAGGACGACGGTGGACATGCGGGTCATTCTAGGCGTCGGCTCCCCCGCGCCCGGGCCGGCCCGGCCGGGGTGCTGGCGATAATCCGCCGCCATGAACGCCGCCCCTTCCGCCCCGCTGAGCTACGACCAGGCCGGCGTCCAGTACGACCTGATCGACCCGCTCAAGGTGGCCGCGCAGCGCGCCGCCGCAGCCACCGGCGCGCAGCTCGGCCGCCACGGCTTCGCCGAGGTCGCGGGCTCGCGCGGCGAGTCGGCATACGTGGTCGACGTCGGGCCGTTCTACATCGCCAGCATCGTCGAGTGCCTGGGCAGCAAGGCGCTCGTCGCCGACGAGATGCAGCGCACCACCGGACGCAGCTTCTACGACGCCATCGCCCAGGACACGATCGCCATGGCGGTCAACGACCTGATCACCGTCGGCGCCACGCCGCTCGTCGTGCAGGCCTACTGGGCCGCCGGCGGCAGCGCGTGGTTCACCGACGCCCAGCGGGCGCAGGCGCTGGTGGACGGCTGGCGCAAGGCCTGCGAGGCCTGCGGCGTGGCCTGGGGCGGCGGCGAGACGCCGGCGCTGGCCGGCATCGTCGAGGCCGGCCGCATCGACCTGGCGGCGTCGTGCACCGGCATCGTCAACCCCAAGCCGCGGCTCAGCCTGGGCGACGCGCTGGCACCCCGCGACGCCATCGTGCTGCTGGCCTCCAGCGGCATCCACGCCAACGGCCTGAGCCTGGCGCGCAAGCTGGTGGAGCGGCTGCCCGAGGGCTACCGCTCGCCGCTGCCCGACGGCACGGCCTACGGCGAGGCGCTGCTCGCGCCGACCACGCTGTACGCGCCCGTGACCGAGGCGCTGTGGGCCGCGGGCATCGCCGTGCACTACGCGGCCAACATCACCGGCCACGGCTGGCGCAAGCTGCTGCGCCACCCCAAGGCGCTGACGTACCGCATCCACACCGTGCCGCCGGTGCCGCCGGTGCTGCGCTTCATCCAGCAGCACGCCGCGATGACCGACGAGGACGCCTACGGCACGCTCAACATGGGCGCGGGCTTCGCGCTCTTCGTCGCCGCCGGCGACGCCGAGCGCACCGCCGAGGTGGCACGCGGCTGCGGCGTCGACGCCTGGGTGGCCGGGCAGGTCGAGGCCGGGCCCAAGGCGCTGCACGTCGAGCCGCTCGGGCTGCACTGGGCCGCCGACGCGCTGCAGCTGCGCTGACCCGCGGGGCTTTGCCGCCAGGGGCCCGCGGCCCCCTCGCCTACAATCGCCGGTGACGGGCCTCCCCGCATGGAAGCGCGCCCAACCGGGTCAGGTGGGGAACCAAGCAGCCCTAAGCGTTGCAACCAGTGCCGGGGGTAAGGCTCGTCACCTTTGCCGCTGGCGCCAGCCGCGCGCCGCCGTGCCGCCGCGCACACGCCCCCACCCGCCCCGTGGCCGCCGATGTGCGCCAACTACCGCCCCGTCACCCGCCTCGACCGCCTGCTCACGCACTTCGGCGTCGAGCGCGAACCCGACGAGCAGACGCCCGAGGAGGTGTTCGCCCTGGGGCTGGCGCCGTTCATCCGGCTGCACCGGCCGGGCAGCGGCCACAAGCTGATCGCCTCGGGCCAGTTCGGCCTGCTGCCGCACTTCGCCAAGGAGCTGGCCTACGGCCGCCGCACCTACAACGCGCGCAGCGAGACGGTGGCCACCCTGCCGAGCTTCCGTGACGCCTGGGCGCGTGGCCAGCGCTGCATCATCCCGGCCGAAGCGGTGTTCGAGCCCAACTACGAGACCGGCCGCGCCGTGCGCTGGTGCGTGCAGCAACCCGGCGGGGTGCCGCTGGCCATCGCCGGCGTGTACGCGCGCACACCGCTCGTGCGACGCCCGGACGGCTCGCCCGGCTACAGCTTCGCCATGCTGACCGTGAACGCCGCCGAGCATCCGCTGTACGCGCGGCTGCACAAGCCGGGCGACGAGAAGCGCATGCCGGTCTTCCTGCATCCGCACGAGCACGACGCCTGGCTGGGCTGCAGCGTCGCCGACGCGCCGCGCTGGCTGCGGGTGTGGGACGGCGTGCTCGAAGGCCTGCCGGCACCGCTGCCCGCGCAGGTGCGGCGCCCGGCACCGACGGCGGTGTCGGACCCGCAGACGGGCGAGCTGTTCTAGCGCCGCACCAGGCCGGCGCCAGGTTGCCGGATCAGGCCCCGGTTGCGAAGGCGGCCGCGAGCTGGTCGCGCAGACCGCGCAGCAGCGCCAGGTCGGCCTCGGCCAGCACGATGCTGCCGGCCTTGGCCTTGTCGGCGTAGATCAGGCCGATGGGCGCGCCCTTGAGCATCACCGGCAGCAGCAGGAACGTGGGCGCGTTCACGCGCTGGCGGTACCAGGCGGGCAGGCGCGCGGCGACGCTGGCGCTGTCGCTGATCAGCAGGTCGGCGCCCTTGGCGCTGAGCCAGGCGAAGAGGTCGACGATGGCGCGCGTGTCGGGCGTGAAGCGGAAGGCGTGGCGCAGTTCGGCGCCTTCGCCCAGGCCCACGCGTCCCACCAGCTGCCCGGTGGCCGGCTCGCGCACGCAGAACACCAGCGTGCGGAACTCGAGCGCCTGCTGCATCGCCTCGAGCACCGTGCCGATGACCTCGTTGAGGCGCATCGAGCGGCCGGCGACGGCGCTGCGCACGCTGGCCAGCGTCTCGCCCAGCCGCGCCCGCGCCGCTTCCACGGCCGCTTCCGGCTTGGCCAGCACCAGCGTGCGCGCGTCGGCGGCACTTGCCGTTGCCGACGCGGCCGCAGCAGCGGCGGGCACGGCGGGCGGCGCCGGCTCGGCCGTGGCTTCGAGCAGCCGGCGCGCGGGTGCGCCGGCCGCCACCTGCAGCCCCATGGCCGACGCCAGCTGCGTCAACCGCGTGCGCGAACTCTGCACCGCGGCCACCAGGTCCTTGGCCGACAGCCCGAGCGCCGGCGCATGGCGCTCGGCCACTTCGGCCAGCGCGCGCGCCTGGGCTTCGCCGTCGGCTTCCAGCAGCGCATCGGCCATGGCGTTGGCGCTGCGACCCACCCAGCGCAGGCGCTCGGCGCCGCCGGCTTCGCGCCGGTCCACCGGCTTGGCCGGCACGTCGCCTTCGGGCACGCGCAGCGCGCGCTGCAGGCCGTCGGGCAGGCCCCAGGCCTTGGCGACGCCGGCACCCAGTTCGTCGAACGACAGGCCCAGCACGCGCCGCGCCGCGGCGTTGCGCTCGGCCGCGGTGGCGTCGCGACCGCCCAGGCGCTGGCGGATCTGCAGCGCTTCCTCGGGGAAGTAGCACTCGGTGAGCAGGCGGCCCAGGTTCTGGAACAGCGCGGCGAGGAAGGCTTCCTCGCCTTCCTTGCTGATGCGCGACGGCGGCGACAGCTCCTCGGCCATCGTGCCGGCCATCAGCGCGCGCAGGAACTCTTCCTTCAGCTGCGCGGCGTGGGCCTTGTCGCCCATGTGCTCGAGCAGAACCACCGACAGCGCCATGTTGCGGATGCCGGCGAAGCCCACCAGCGCCACCGCGCGCGACACCGTGCCGATGCCCTCGCCGGCCACGGCGGTGAAGTGCGCCGTGTTGCACATGCGCAGCAGCTTGTTGGTGAGCGCGACGTCCTTGAGGATCTCGTCGGTGAGCGACTTCAGGCTCTCGGTCTCCGAGCCCGCCACGCGCTGGATGCGCACGATGGACGCCGACAGGGCCGGGAAGTCGGTCTTGTGGCGCATGCGGCGCAGCAGGAACTCGAGCGTGGCATGGCTGCTCGACTCGGGCTCGGCCGTGCCTTCGGGGTTGAGCCAGGCCGACAGCGCCACGTGCATCGCACGCGCGCTCTCGAAGCGCTGCTTGAGGTCGCGGCTCACCGCGCGCTGCACGATGGTGCGCAGCACCTCGTCGACGCGCACGCTGGCCGGCAGCTTCATGTCCTCGACCTGGATGCGGTGCACCGCCCGGTAGGGGTCGGTCTCGCGCAGCAGCGGCGTGCCGGCCAGCAGTTCGCCCAGCATCATGCCGGCGGCGAAGACGTCCATCGCCGGCACCGGCGGCTCGCCGCGCGCGGCCTCGGGCGACATGTAGCCGGGCGTGCCGACGATGCGGCCGTCGGCATCGCGGGCGTCGACCCGCGCGGCGATGCCGAAGTCCATCACCCGCGCCCGGCCGTCGCGGCCCAGCAGGATGTTCGACGGCTTCAGGTCGCGGTGCACCAGGCCCTGCTCGTGCGCCGCCGCCAGCGCATCGAGCACGCCCAGCACCAGCTGCACCGCCTCGCGGGCCGGCATCGGCCCCTTGCCGCGCCGCGCCTGCGACAGCGTCGGGCCTTCGACGTACTCGAAGACGAGGTACGGCTGGCCCTCGTGCTCGTCGGCCTCGAACACCGGCACCACGTTCGGATGCGTGAGGCGGCTCACGGCGCGCGCTTCGTTGAGCCACTCGCTCACCGCGCCGGCGTCGGCACCCGGGTCCAGCAGCTTGAGCGCCACCTCGCGATCGAGCCGCGGATCGTGCGCGAGCATCACGCGCGCCTGGGCGCCGCGGCCCAGTTCGCGCAGCAGGCGAAAGCGCGCCAAGCTGGCGAAGCCGGCGCCGCGCACGGCCGAAGGCAGCGCCGCCATCAGCCGAAGCGGCTGGCCGCCGGGGGCGACAGCGGCGCGTGGTTCGTCGCCGGGGCCAGCTCGGCCACGGTCTTGCCCTGCAGCGCCGCCTGCAGCTCACGCAGGCCGAAGTCGAGCGCGCGGCCGTAACGCTGCACGACGCGCTGCAACGCGGCGGCCACGCGCGGCGCCGGCTGGGCGAGCGCGTCCACCGCCTCGTTGGCGCAGCTGGCCACGGTGCGCAGCAGGTCGTCGTCGCCGTCGGGCGTGCGCACCGGCGTGGCCACCGGATGGCGGCGGATCATGGCCAGCACCGCCTCGTCCAGCCCCCAGTGGCGCGCCACGGCGGCGCCGATGGATTCGATGTCGGCGCCCAGCACGGCGTAGGCCGCGGCCTCCTCGCTCATGCCGGGTTCCTCGGGCTCGCCTTCCTTGGCGGCGGGCGCGGGCAACATCAGGCGGCGGATCTGCACCGCCTCGTCGGCGAAGTGGTACTGCACCACCAGCCGGCCCAGGTTCTGCAGCAGCGCCAGCAGGTACACCACCTCGGCGTCGTAGGCCGGCGGGCGCAGCAGCATGGCGACGCGGCCGGCGCGCTTGACGCGCTCGGTCAGGCGTTCAAGTTCGGCGGCGCCGGCGTCGTCGAGCGGCCCGGGCCAAGGCCGCAGCGCCAGCGCCGCGCGACGCACGCCGTCCAGGCCCATCATGGCGATGGCGCGGCGCACGGTGAGCACCGGCCCGCTGCCCGAGACCTGCGCGCCGCGCACCTGGGCCGAATTCACCAGGCGCAGCATCTCGAAGGACAGCGCCAGGTCCTCCAGCACCACCTCGGCCAGCTCGATGGTGCGCTCGCGCTCCATCAACGCCAGCCGCGCGGCGCGGTCGGCGGCGCCGGGCGACGACGGCAGCACGCCGGCGGCGCGCAGCTTGTCCGACAACAGCGCCAGCGGGCCGCCGCCGCTGCCGCCTTCGGTGCGCTGCCAGCCTTCGAGCGCGCCGATCAGCGTGCGCGCATTGCGGTAGCGCTGACGCGGCTGGCGGTCGGTCGAGCGGTTGACGATAGCGCGCAGCGGCTCGGCGATGGGGTGCGCGACGGCATAGGGCAGGCGCACGATCTCGCGCGCCTGGGGCCCGGCCCAGGGCAGCAGGCGCTGGATGACGCGGCCCAGGTCGCGTTCCTCGAGCACCGGCGCGCCGGTCAGCACGTGGTGCAGCAGCAGCCCGGCGGCGAGCACGTCGCGTTCGGCGGCCTCGCGCTGCGCGGCCAGCGTCAGCGTGTCACCGGCATGGCCGCCACCCGCGGCGCCGGCCTGCTGCGCGGCCATCTCGGCGGCGACGGCCAGGCCGACGATCCGCACCTGGCTGCTGTCGGAGACGAGCACGCCCCAGGGCTGCAGGTCGTGGTGGGCGACGCCGGCGTCGTGGGCGAAGGCCAGGCCCTGCAGCACCTGGGTCAGCAGCGTCGCCGCTTCCAGCCCGGGCAGGCCCTTGGCCGTGAGCTTCTCGGCCAGCGTGGCCTGGTCGCGCGGGTCGTAGGCGACGTAGGGCCAGCCGTCCTGCACGCCGGTCTCGACCACGGCGGCCAGCTGCGGGTGGTTCAGCCGCGAGGCGCGCGCGACGGCCTGCTGCCAGCGTTCCAGCGCCGCGGCGTCGGCCGGCTGCACGCGCGGCAGCACCAGCATCAGGTCCTGGCCGGTGCGCGGGTCGGCGACGCGCCAGGCCATGGTGCGCTCGCTCTTGCCGACGAGCTGCAGCAGCTGCAGGCGGCCGAACCAGCGCACGGCGCCGCCGGCCGCAGGCCGGGCGCCGCCCGCGGCTTCGGTGGCGGAAGTGGAACTGACGGGCATGGCCGGCCATTGGACCGTGGCCGGCGCGCCGGCGATGCAGCGAACAGCGGGCCGAACTCAGGGCAGTTCGGGATGCGCCGGCGCTTCCACCACCACGCCGCCGCCGGTGATGAACGCGGCGCGCACGCGGTCCGCCGGCTGCAGCGCCTGCACCGCCGCCCGGTAGCGCGCCAGCTGCGCCTGGTACTCGGCCACGGCCGCGGGCTCGTGCTGCAGCTTGTAGTCGAGCACCCACCAGGTGGTGCCGCCGTCGTCGTCGGCCAGCGCCACCAGGCGGTCGATGCGCAGCGCCTCGCCGTCGGCGGCCACGGGCACCTCGTTGCCGGCCCAGCGCAACGCCGGCCCGCCGAAGAAGCGCGCGCAGTCCGGCGACTTCAGCACCCGCCGCGCCAGCGCCTCGACCCGGGCGGCGTCGCGCGGCGCCAGGCCATGGGCCGCCGTCGCGGCAGCGGCAGCCGCGGCGACGTCGATCGGTGCGGCGTTTGGCTGCCCGGCCCACTCCAGCACGCGGTGCACGGCCTGGCCGAGCCGCGCGGCGTCCGGCCGCTCGGTGCGGCGCACCGGCGTGGCCGCTGGCGTGGCCGCTGGCGCAGGGGCCGCGGCGGGCGCCGGCAGCGTCGGCAGCACCGGCACCCGCACCTGGCCCCCGCCGCCGCCAGCCAGGCCGGGCCCGGCCGAGGCCGCCGGCTGCCACGGCGTGGCGCGCGGCTCCACGCGCTGCCACCAGCTGCGCGTGCTGCTGCTGCGCGACGCCGGCTCGGTGCGGCTGAACACCAGCAGCTGCGCCGCGCGCGTCATCGCCACGTACAGCGCGTTCAACTCCTCGCGGCTGCGCGCCGCCTCTTCCTCGGCCCACAGTTCCTGCAGCGACGGCGGCACCCGCGCCTCGCTGCGGATGAAGGCCAGCCGCCGCGGCGCCGCGTGGTCCACGGGCCAGTCGACCAGCAGGGTCGCCTCCTCGTCGCCGGCGACGCGTGAATCGCTGTCGACGACGAAGACCGCCTGCGCCTCCAGCCCCTTGGCGCCGTGCACGGTGAGCAGGCGCACGGCGTCGGGCGGCTCGGCGGGCAAGACCTCGATGCGGCCGGCGCGCACGTCGCGCACCAGGCCGTACAAGCTGGCGTAGCGGCCGCCGCCGCTGGCCAGCGCGGCGTGCAGCAGCGACTGCACGGCGTGCAACGCCTGGGCCCGCCGCGCCGGCGGCACGGCGGCGGCCAGGCGGCCCGGCAGGTCGCCTTCGGCGACGATGCGGTCGATGAGGTCGTGCGGCGGCAACCACGGCGCGGCCGCGCGCCAGCGGCGCAGCAGCGCCTGGGCGCGCAGCAGCGCCGGCGTCGGCGGCGCCGCCCAGTCCAGCGCGTCCAGCCAGGGCAGCTGGCGCTGCCGGGCTTCGGCCGCCAGCCAAAGCAGGTCGGCGTCGTCCGCCCCGAAGAGCGGGCTCCTGAGCGCGCGTGCCAGCATCAGGTCGTGGCCGGGCGAGGTCAGCACGTCCAGCAGGGCCACGACGTCCAGCGCCTCGGGCGACTGGTGGAGCTGCAGCTTCTCGCCCACCACGTGCGGCACGCCGCGCGCGGCCAGGGCGTCGGCCATCGGCCCCAGCGGCGCACGCTTGCGCGCCAGCACCATCACGTCGCGCGGCTTCAGCGGCGGCGCGCCGTCCGCGCCGGCGAGCAGCGCCGCCACCGCGTCGGCCACGGCCGCGGCTTCGAAGCCGCGCAGGGCGACGTCGGGCTCGCGCCGCGGCGCGGTGAGCGAATCTCGCCAGGCCTCGCGCGCCGCCGGCGCGGCCGCCTTCTCGGGCCGCGGCGCGCTCGGCAGCAGGCGCACGGCGCCGCCCGAGGCCAGCGCCGTGGTGTGCTCGCGGAACGGCGTCCAGCCGTCCTGCTCGCGCGCCTCGGCGAAGGTGGCGTTCACCGCCGCCAGCACCGCGGGCGCGTTGCGCCGCGTGTGGTCGCAGGCGAGGAAGTCGCCGCGCAGGCCGTCGACGACGAACGCCCGCGCCGCGTCGAACACGCGCGGGTCGGCGCGGCGGAAGCGGTAGATGCTCTGCTTGGGGTCGCCGACGATGAACACCGACGGCGCCTGCGCCGCGCCGGCGTACGACGCCAGCCAGGCGTGCAGCGCGTGCCACTGCAGCGGGCTCGTGTCCTGGAACTCGTCGATGAGCAGATGGCGCACGCGCTGGTCCAGCCGCTCCTGCACCCAGCCCGAGACGTCCGGGTCGGACAGCATGGCCAGCGCCGCGCGTTCCAGGTCGGGCATGTCGGCCAGGCCACGGTCGCGCTTGAGCGCGGTGTATTCGGCGTTGAGCGCGCGGGTCAGCCGCACCATGCGCCGGTGGTCGACGTGCGCCTGCTGCTGCGCGTGCATGGCGCGGATCGTGGCCAGGCGCTCGCACGGCCAGGCGGCCTCGGTGCCGAGCTTGGCGACGTCGGCGCGCACCGTCTCGGTCTTGGTGAAGAGCGCCGCGCAGGCGGCGTCGAAGGCCTCGGCGACGTCCTCGGTGTCGAGCGCCGTGCGCAGCGCCAGCGCGGCCTTCTGCACGTTGGCGCCCTTCGTCCGGCCCAGCACCGAGGCCAGCGTGCCCAGCGCCGAGGCCAGCGGCTCGCGCCGCAGCAGCGCGCGCGGGTCGGCGAGGCCGGCGCACTCGGGCCACAGCGCCGCCGGCGGCGGCACGCTGTCGGCCAGCGTGCCGGCCTCGTCGGCGGCCTCGACCTCGGCGCCGCGGTTCCAGGCCGCTTCCAGCCACTTCTGCACGTTGGCGCGCCGGTGGCCGCGCACCAGCGCCAGGTAGTCGTCGCGCAGCCCGGCATCGGCGTCGACGCGCGCGTGGAAGCGGCGGAACAGCGCCGGGCCCAGCGGCTCGATGTCCTCGATGAGCTCGGCGCGCGCCGGCAGGTGCAGCCGTTCCAGCAGCGGCAGCGGCGCGTGCGTCACCAGCGGGATGAACCAGGCGTGGAAGGTCTTGACCTGCACCGCGCGCGCCGCGGCGAGCACGCGGTCGTGCAGCCCGGCCAGCAGGGGCGCCGCGGCCGCGGCCTCGATGTCGACCATGCCGCGCAGCCGCAGCTGGGCGGCGCGCGCCGCATCGTCCATCGACGGCGCGGCGTACTCGGCCAGCCACGCGTCGAGCCGCTCGCGCATCTCGCCGGCGGCCTTCTTGGTGAAGGTGATGGCGACGATCTGCGCCGGCTCGGCACCGTCGAGCAGCGCGCGCAGGATGCGCGAGACCAGCATCCAGGTCTTGCCGGCGCCGGCACAGGCCTCGACGACGACGCTGCGCCGCGGGTCGCAGGCCGCGGCGTAGAACACCTCCTGCGGCACCTCGCGCATCGCCCCGCCGGCGCTGGCGATGCGGTAGGCCGGCGCCGCGGCGGCACCCTCGCCTTCCTTGGCGGCGCGGGGGTGGCGCGGGTTCACGTCGCGCTCCAGTGGTCGCGCCGGCACAGGCCACGCGCCTCGCAGAAGTTGCACACCTGGCCTTCGCCCAGCGCCGGCAGCGGCTCGCCTTCGCGCAGGCGCGCCAGCTCGCGCCCCACGGCGTCGACGAGCACCGCGGCGCTCTCGGCCACGTCGCCCTGGTGGGCGATGGCCTCGGGCTTCTTCGCTTCGTCGAGGGCGAGGTACAGCGCCGAGCCGGCGCGCGGTTCGAGCGCGGCATAGACGGCCAGCTGCGTGTCCTCCAGCGGCTCGCGCGCCTTGTCCTTCAGCGCCTTGGGCTGGCCGGTCTTGTAGTCGATGACCTGCAGCGTGCCGTCGGGCGCGGTGTCGAGCCGGTCGAGCCGGCCGTACAGGGTCTGCGGCGCCCACGCCTCGGGCGCCACCTCGCGCTCGACCTCGCCTTCGAGCCAGGCGTAGCCCTCGGCCTCGCGCGCCGCCAGCCACTGCAGGTACTGGGCGGCGAAGGTCGAGAAGCTGGCGCGGTACGGCAGCCACCGCGCCGGGTCGAGCCCGTCATCGACGCTCTGCGCGTCGGCCGCGGCCTGCAGTGCCGCGGCATCGTCCTGGCCGGCGACGCGCTCGGCATGGAACCGGTGCAGCACGGCGTGCAGCCAGTTGCCGTAGTCGCGCTTGGCGAGTTCGGCGTCGAGTTCGTCGGCTTCCGACAGCCGCAGCACCGAGCGCGCGAAGAAGCGGTAGGGACAGTCGCGCAGCGCCTCGATGGTGCTGGCGCTCAGGCGCCGCGGCAGCGCCTCGGCGCCGATGCGCGGCATGGGTCGCGCCACCGGCTGCAGCGGCCGCGCCTCGATCTGCGGCGACCAGGTGCGCTCGGGCGGCAGCGGCCGGCCGGCGCGGGCACGCTGCAGCGCCAGCAGTTCCACCTCGGGGCTGGCAGCGAGCGGCTCCTCGCCCTGCAGGCGGCGCCGCAGCAGCGCCAGCCGCGGCACGCGCAGCAGCTGGACGAAGGCCAGGCGCTGGCGCTCGCGCCGCTGGGCACGCGTCGGCAGACCCAGCACCTCGGCGAACCCGTCGCCGACGAGCGCGGCCGACGGCTCCGGCGCGCCCAGGTGCACCGCGTCGGCACCCGGCACCACCACCTGCGCGAACGGCCGGCCGATGGCGCGCGCCAGCGGCGTCAGCACCACCGCGGCATCGGCCGGCGACGGCGGCACGAAGGGCTCGGCCTCGAGCCGGTCGGCGAGCCACGCCGCCAGGCCGTGCAGGTCGAAGCGCGCGGCGGCCGCGGCGGCCTGCCAGGCGGCGTCGACGCGGTCGAAGGCCAGGGCCTGCCACAGCTGCTCGCCGGCAGGGTCGGCCTGCAGCGCCTCGGCGCTGCCGTCGGCCTGGAGCTGGTTGCGCAGCAGCGCCAGCCAGTCGGCCAGCGTGCGCACGCCCGGTTCGGCCCAGGCGGCCAGCTGCTGGCGCGCCTCGTCCCACAGCCGGTCGGCCGCTTCCCGGTCTTCCGGGCCCGGGCGGCGGCGGCCCTTGCGCCAGCCGGCTTCCAGCGCTTCCAGCGCACGCGGCCGCGCCAGCGCCGGCGGCCAGGTCTTGAGCCATTCGAGCCGCGCATCGGCACTGGCACCGGGCGCGGCGGCGCGCAGCAGCGCCATGACGCGCGCCGCCGCGCCCGTGGTCGACAGCGCCCAGCCGGTCTCGTCGGCGACGGCGACGTCGGCTCGGTCGAGCAGCGCGCGGATGCGGCGCGCCGCCTCGCGGTCGAGCGCCACCAGGCCGACTGGGCGGTGCCCGGCGGCGAGCGCCTCGATCACGCGCGAGGCCGCGGCCCAGGCCTCGGCCTCGGCGTCGTCGCACAGCCAGCGTTCGATGCCCTCGCCGGGCACGGCGGCGGCGTCGAGCGCGTCGGCGTCGATGACGAGCCCCGGCCGGCCGGTGGCTTCGGCCAGGGACTCGGCAAAGGCGTCGCGGCCGCCGATGCGCACCACGATCCAGGCCGAGGGCGACAGGCCGAACAAGGCATCGGTGGCCGCTGGTGCGGCGCCGCTGGCGTCGGCGGTCGACGCGGCCCATTCCACGGCCAGCTGCAGCAGCGCCGCCTCGCGCGCGCCCGGCCCGGCCGGCGCCTGGCAGCGGCCGCGCACCGCCGCCCACCAGGCCGCGCGCCGCGCCGGCGGCTGTGCCAGCGCGCCGCGCCGCAGCGCCTGCGCCGCGTCGACCACCAGGCCGGTGACGTGGTCGAAGCTGCGCCGGTCGGCCGCTTCGAGCTCGGCCATCGCCGGCACGCCGCGCAGCAGCGCCGCCGCGGCCAGGGCGTCGAGCGCGGCATCGCCGCTGACGCCGCCCGGCTCGGTCGCGGGCGGCGGCGCCAGCGTCGCGGCCAGCGTCAGCGGCGTCTCGACCCGCGGCATCCAGCCGCCCGAGGCGGCCAGCGCGCGGCGCAGCGGCGGCAGCAGGGCCGCGAACGGCAACAGCACGACGGCATCGCGCGCGGCGTGCCCCTGCTGCGCCAGCCAGCGCTGCACGTGCGCCGCGACGTCGCGCCATAACACGTCGGGTGGCGTGGGTTCGGACAGGGGGATGGGTGGTTGCAACGCGATGAAGGGCATGATCGGCCGGCACGGCCCTGCGCGAAGGCGCTGTGCCAGAATCATTCTGCCCTCTCGCCTGCGAGCGCCCGTTCCGCTTCCCGCACGCCGAGGGCGCCACTGGAGAACGCCCGACGATGAGCAGCGAACTGATCAAGCACGTGACCGACGATTCCTTCGCCGGCGACGTTCTGCAAAGCGACAAGCCGGTGCTGGTGGACTACTGGGCCGAGTGGTGCGGGCCGTGCAAGATGATCGCGCCCGTGCTCGAGGAAGTGTCCAAGGACTACGGCGAGCGCCTGCAGGTGGCCAAGATGAACGTCGACGAGAACCGCGAGGTGCCGGCGAAGTTCGGCATCCGCGGCATCCCGACGCTGATGCTGTTCAAGGGCGGCGAAGTCGCCGCGACCAAGGTGGGCGCGCTGTCCAAGGCGCAGCTCACGGCCTTTCTCGACGGCCATCTATAATCCCCGTCACCGGCGCGCGGCCTCCCCGTCGCGCGCCGGCTGACCCGCCACCCCGCCCGCACGGCTCACCTCGAGCCGACACGCCAGCGCTGGGGCTCGGCTTCCAAACCACGACGACGTTCCCGTTCGCCCGCAGGCGGCTCGAGTGCAGCCGGCCGACGGCGCGAACCCGCATCCCGAGGGTGCCGCTGCCATGCATCTGTCCGAACTGAAGGCCCAGCACGTTTCCGAGCTCATCAAGATGGGCGAGGCGCTGGAGATCGAGAACGTGCAGCGCCTGCGCAAGCAGGAACTGATGTTCGCGATCATGAAGAAGCGCGCCAAGGCCGGCGAGCAGGTCTTCGGCGACGGCGTGCTCGAGGTGCTGCCCGACGGCTTCGGCTTCCTGCGCTCCATCGAGGCCAGCTACATGGCCTCGACCGACGACATCTATCTGAGCCCGAGCCAGATCCGCCGCTTCAACCTGCACACCGGCGACATGGTCGAAGGCGAGGTGCGCGTGCCCAAGGACGGCGAGCGCTACTTCGCGCTGGTGAAGGTCGACCGCGTCAACGGCGTGACGCCCGAGGAGAACAAGCAGAAGATCATGTTCGAGAACCTGACGCCCTTGTTCCCCAAGGAGCAGTTCAGGCTCGAGCGCGACATGATCAAGCCGACCGAGGAGAACGTCACCGGCCGCATCATCGACCTGATCGCGCCGGTGGGCAAAGGCCAGCGGGCCCTGCTCGTCGCCCAGCCCAAGACGGGCAAGACGGTGATGATGCAGCACATCGCCCACGCACTCGTCGCCAATCACCCCGAGATCCACCTCATCGTGCTGCTCGTCGACGAGCGCCCCGAGGAAGTGACCGAGATGATCCGCACGGTGCGCGGCGAGGTCATCAGCAGCACCTTCGACGAGCCCGCCGCTCGCCACGTGCAGGTGGCCGAGATGGTGATCGAGCGCGCCAAGCGCCTGGTGGAGTTGAAGAAGGACGTGGTGATCCTGCTCGACAGCATCACCCGCCTGGCTCGGGCCTACAACAACGTGCTGCCGTCGTCCGGCAAGGTGCTCACCGGCGGCGTCGACGCCAACGCGCTGCAGCGCCCCAAGCGCTTCTTCGGCGCGGCGCGCAACACCGAGGAAGGCGGCACGCTGACCATCATCGGCACCGCGCTGATCGACACCGGCTCGAAGATGGACGAGGTCATCTACGAGGAGTTCAAGGGCACCGGCAACTGCGAGATCCACCTCGACCGCCGCATGGCCGAGAAGCGCGTGTACCCCTCGATCCTCATCAACAAGAGCGGCACGCGGCGCGAGGAGCTGCTGCTCAAGCCCGAGATCCTGCAGAAGAGCTGGATCTTGCGGAAACTGCTCTATCCGATGGACGAGATCGAGGCGATGGAGTTCATCCTCGAGAAGATGAAGCAGTCGAAGAACAACCTGGACTTCTTCGACATGATGCGGCGGGGCGGCTGAGCACCGGCTCGGCTAGAATCCGGCGTTTTCCTCCGGCACGTGCCCAGCCGCATCCGCGCGCTGCGTGGCGACCGACAACCCCAAGAGGCTCCAGATGAAAGACGGCATCCACCCCAACTACCGCGAGGTCTGCTTCCAGGACCTGTCCAACGGTTTCAAGTTCGTCACGCGCTCGTGCCTGCAGACGAAGGAAACCATCACGATGGAAGACGGCCGCGAGCTGCCGCTGATGAAGCTGGAGTCGACCAGCGAGACGCACCCGTTCTACACCGGCACGCAGAAGAGCGTGGACAACCTGGGCGGCCGCGTCGAGAAGTTCCGCAACAAGTTCGCCCACCTCAAGAAGTGAGCGGCACGGCGGGCGCAGCGCCCGCATGCACGGCAAGAAGGCAGCCCCGGCTGCCTTTTTTGTTGCCCGCCGCGGGCGCGTGCCGCGCGGCTAGCATCGCGCCCCAGTGAATCGACCCAAGCCTGCCCTCGTCACGCAGCGCGGCGCACGCCGGCTGCCGCGCGTGCCGCTGCTGCTGCTGTGCGCCGCCTACCTGCTGCCCGGCTTGGTGGGCCGCGACCCCTGGCGCACCGCCGACATGACGGCCTTCGGCCAGATGGCGGCCATCGCCGAAGGCCGCACGTCGTGGATGGCGCCGATGCTCGGCGGTGTGCCGGCCGACACGGCGCTGCTGACGCACTGGCTGGGCGCCGCAGCCATCCAGCTGCTGGGTGGCGTGCTCGGCGCGCCGCTGGCCGCGCGGCTGCCGTTCATGCTGCTGCTGGCGCTGACGCTGGCGCTGGTCTGGTACACCACGTTCCACCTGGCGCGCACCGACGCCGCGCAGCCGGTGCCCTTCGCCTTCGGCGGCGAGGCCCAGCCGGTGGACTACGCCCGTGCCGTGGCCGATGGCGCCGTGCTCGCGCTCATGGCGACGCTCGGCCTGCTGCAGCTGGGGCACGAGACCACGCCGGAGCTCGGCCAGCTCTGCGCCATGGCGCTGTTCATCTATGCCCTGGCCGCGGCGCCCTTCCGCTGCTGGCAGGCGCGCAGCGCCGTGCTGGCGGCGCTGCCGCTGCTGGCCGGCAGCGGCGCGCCGAGCATGGCGCTGGCGGTGGGCTCGTGCGCGCTGGTGGTGTGCAGCTTCTCGCGCTACGCCGCGGCCCGCCGCTTCACGCTGTGGATCGCCGCGGCGATGGTCCTGGCCGCCGCGGTGGCCGCGCTGCTGGGCTCGTGGCGCCTGCGCTTCAGCGGTCTGGAGCTGGCCGACGTGCCGGGCATCGCGCGCCAGTGGCTGTGGTTCATGTGGCCGGCCTGGCCGCTGGCGCTGTGGACGCTGCTCACTTGGCGCCGCCAGCTGCGCAACCGGCATCTGTCGGTGCCCTCCATCGCGGTCGCGGTCGCCATCGGCGCCAACCTGGCGATGGGCGGCTCCGACCGCGCGCTCATGCTCGGCCTGCCCGGTCTGGCGGTGCTGGCGGCCTTCGCGCTGCCCACGCTCAAGCGCAGCGCTTCGGCGGCCATCGACTGGTTCTCGATGTTCTTCTTCAGCGCCAGCGCGATCGTCATCTGGGTCATGTACGTGGCGATGCAGACCGGCGTGCCCGCCAAGCCGGCGGCCAACGTCGCCAAGCTGGCGCCGGGCTTCGAGGCCAGCTTCTCGCCCATTGCGCTGGCCGTGGCCGTGGCCGGCACCCTGGCCTGGCTGTGGCTGCTGCGCTGGCGCACGGGGCGCCACCGCGAGGCCCTGTGGAAGAGCCTGGTGCTGCCGGCCGGCGGCGTGGCCCTGTGCTGGCTGCTGCTGATGACGCTGTGGCTGCCGCTGCTGGACCACGCGCGCAGCCCGCGGCCGCTGGTCGCGCGGCTGCAGCAGCTGGTGCCGGCCGACGCCTGCATCGCCGCGCCGGGCATGTCGCCGTCGAACATCGCGGCGCTCGAGGTGTTCGGTCACTGGACCGTCGACGCGCGCCCCGAGGCGTTGTCCGGCCCCTGCCGTCACCACCTGCTGGTGACGCGTCAGCGCCCGCGGCCCGCCGCGCCCGAAGGCTGGGTGCTGGTCGCCGAAGCCCGCCGACCGACCGACCGCGACGAGGTGACGCTGGTGTTCAGGCGTCCTGCGGCGCCGTGAGCTCGGTGTTCTCGCCCGGCGCGCGCGCGGCGCGGCGGCGCACGCGCAGGGCCGGCAGCGCGATGCGGAAGGTGGAACCCTTGCCCGGCTCGCTGGCGATGTCGATCTCGCCGCCGTGGCGCTGCGCCACGTGCTTGACGATCGACAGGCCCAGCCCCGTGCCGCCGGTGTCGCGCGACCGGCTGCCGTCGACGCGGTAGAAGCGCTCGGTCAGCCGCGGCAGGTGCTCGCGCGCGATGCCGATGCCGGTGTCGCAGACCTCGATGGTGGCGCCGCCGTCGTGTCGCCAGCACCAGCGCAGCGTGACGCGGCCGCCCTCGGGGGTGTAGCGCACGGCGTTGTTGAGCAGGTTGGCGACGGCACTGAAGAGCTCGGTGTCGTTACCGGCCACTTCGGCATCCGCCGCGTCGTCCATGCCTTCCAGCACCAGCGTGTGCCGGCCGCTGGACAAGGCCGTCGCATCGGCGTGCGCGCGCTGCAGCAGTTCGGCCGCGCCCACCCAGCGGTCGGCGGGCGGACGCGGGCTGCCTTCCAGGCGCGCCAACGTCAGCAGGTCGGCCACCAGCGCCTGCATGCGGTCGGTCTGCTGCTGCATCAGGTTGAGCACGCGCCGGCGCTCGGCTTCCGACAGCGGCAGGCCCGAGAGCGTCTCGACGAAGCCGGCCAGCACCGTGAGCGGCGTGCGGATCTCGTGCGAGACGTTGGCGACGAAGTCGCGCCGCATGGCCTCGGCGCGCTCGCGCTCGGTGATGTCCTGCGACAGCACGAGCTTCATGCCTTCGCCGTACGGCCGCACCAGCACGGACAGCGTGCCGCGCCCCGCCGGCGACGCGAACAGCACCGGCTCGCCGAAGGCCCCGCCCTGCAGATGGGCCACGAAGGCCGGCATGCGCACGAGGTTGGTCACGCGCTGGCGCCGGTCGCGCACCGGGTCCAGGCCGAAGTGCTCGGCGGCCACCGAGTTGCACCAGTCGATCTGGTCCTGCGCGTCGAGCATGAGCACGCCGTTGGGCGACGCCTCGATGGCGGAAAGGAACTGCGCCAGGCGCTGGTGTTCCGCCAGCGTCTGCTGTTCGCGCGTGCGCAGGGCGCGCTCGATGCGGTAGGCCAGTTCGCCCCAGAAGGCGCGGTCGCGCGGCGCGGTGCCGCCGAGCGGGCCGCGCAGCCACTGCATGAGCGCATGGCCGCGCCAGGCGTCGCGCAGCACCACCAGCGCCACCGCCAGGCCACTGGCGACGATGGCGCCGACCAGGGCGCTGCCCGCGACGAGCCCGATCGCGGCGCCCACCGCGGCGCCGAGGGCGAACACCCCCAGCGCCACCAGCGTGCGCAGCAACCACCAGGGCATGGCAGCGAGGGCGTCAGGCCGTGGCGGCGGAGACCTGCGTCAGCCGGTAGCCGGCACCACGGACGGTTTCGATGAGGCCGGAGCACTGCACCGGCGCGAGCGCCTCGCGCAGGCGCTTGACGTGCACGTCGACCGTGCGCTCCTCGATGAAGACGTGGTCGCCCCAGACGCGGTCCAGCAGCTGGGCGCGGCTGTGCACGCGCTCGGGGTGCGTCATCAGGAAGTGCAGCAGGCGGAACTCGGTGGGCCCGAGCTTGACGTCACGCGTCTCGTCGCCGCCCTGCCCACCCGCGACGCGGCGCGTGACGCGGCGCGTCGCCGGGTCCAGGCGCAGGCCGCCGACCTCGACCGCGGTGTCCAGCGTCTCGGGCGCCTTGCGCCGCAGCACGGCGCGGATGCGCGCCAGCAGTTCCTTGGTGGAGAACGGCTTGGTCAGGTAGTCGTCGGCGCCGGCTTCCAGGCCGGTGACCTTGTCGGCCTCGTCGGCGCGTGCGGTGAGCATGATGATCGGCAGCTCGCGCGTGCGCGCCTCGGCGCGCCAGCGCCGCGCCAGCTGCACGCCCGAGCTGGCGGCGCCGCTGCCGGGGAGCATCCAGTCGACCAGCACCACGTCGGGCAGCACGCGGTCGACCGCACGCTGGGCACTCTCGGCGTCGCCCACGCAGGTGACCTCGAAGCCCGCATGGCGCAGGTTGATGGCGATCAGCTCGGCGATCGCGGTTTCGTCTTCGACGACGAGCACGGAAGGCATGTTGAATCCGCTCGGTTGTCAGCGCACCGCGTTCTCGACGTCGGCCATCGAGGTGTGGCGCACGTCGGTGCCCTTGACGACGTAGATGATCGCCTCGGCCAGGTTCTTCGCGTGGTCGCCCACGCGCTCGATCGCCTTGGCGACGAACACCAGGTCGATCGACGACGAGATGGTGCGCGGGTCTTCCATCATGAAGGTGATGAGCTTGCGCATCAGGCCTTCGAACTCCTGGTCGATCTGGTCGTCCTGCTTGAGCACCTCGAGCGCACGCGCGGTGTCGAGCCGGGCGAAGGCGTCGAGCGCCTTGCGCAGCTGGGCGATGGCCAGGTCGGCCTCGAACTGCAGGTCGGCCACCGGCAGCCGCAGGCGGCTGGACACGCCGGTGTTGATCAGCCGCTGCACCGTGCGCGCGATGCGCGCCGCCTCGTCGCCCACGCGCTCGAGGTTGGCGATCGTCTTGCTCACGGCGATGAGCAGGCGCAGGTCGCGCGCCGTCGGCTGGCGCCGGGCGATGATGGCCGAGAGATCGCGGTCGATCTCCACTTCCATCTGGTTGACGCGTTCTTCCTGCTGCAGCACCTGGCTGGCGGTCTCGCCGCTGAACTGCGTCAGCGCGTACAGCGCCTGCGCCACCTGGCTCTCGACCAGGCCGCCCATCTCGAGCACGCGGTTGGAGATGCCCGACAGCTCGCTGTCGAACTGGGTGGAAAGATGCTTGTCGCTCATCGTGTTGCTCCCTGACCCCGGCGCGCACGGGCAAGCCGCTCACCCGCGTGCAGCGGGCGCAGCGCCGTCGTCATCCGACGCGCCCGGTGAACGGCCCGCTTCATCCGAAGCGGCCCGTGATGTAGTCCTCGGTGTCCTTCTTCTTGGGCTTCATGAACAGCTCCGAGGTCGGGCCGAACTCGACCAGGTCGCCCAGGTACATGTAGGCGGTGTAGTCGCTGCAGCGTGCGGCCTGCTGCATGTTGTGGGTGACGATCATCACCGTGTAGTCGACCTTCAGCTCGTGGATCAGCTCTTCGATCTTGCCGGTGCTGATGGGGTCGAGCGCCGAGCACGGCTCGTCGAGCAGCAGCACCTCGGGCTTGATGGCGATGCCGCGTGCGATGCACAGCCGCTGCTGCTGGCCGCCCGACAGGCTGGAGCCGCTCTGGTCGAGCTTGTCCTTCACCTCGCCCCACAGCGCGGCCTTCTTCAGCGCCCACTCGACGCGCTCGTCCATCTCGACGCGCGGCAGCGATTCGAACAGCCGCACGCCGAAGGCGATGTTGTCGTAGATCGACATCGGGAACGGCGTCGGCTTCTGGAACACCATGCCGATCTTGGCGCGGATCAGCGACACGTCGATCCTGGTGTCGAGGATGTTCTCGCCGTCGATCTCGATCTTGCCTTCGGCGCGCTGCTCGGGGTAGAGCTCGAACATGCGGTTGAAGGTGCGCAGCAGCGTGCTCTTGCCGCAACCCGAAGGCCCGATGAAGGCCGTGACCTTGCGCTCGGGGATGTCGAGGTTGATGCGCTTGAGCGCGTGGAAGCTGCCGTAATAGAAGTTGAGGTCGCGGACCGAGAGCTTCACCTTCTCGGTTGCCGGGAGTTCGACTTTCATGTCCATGGTGGTGCTCTTTCGCGTGGCGTTCAGTGGCGGTTGCGGAACAGCACCCGCGCCAGGATGTTCAGCGCCAGCACGCCCAGCGTGATCAGGAAGACGCCGGCCCAGGCCAGCTTCTGCCAGTTCTCGTAGGGGCTCATGGCGAACTTGAAGATGGTCACCGGCAGGCTCGCCATCGGCTCGTTCAGGTTCCAGGTGAAGAACTGGTTGGACAGCGCCGTGAACAGCAGCGGCGCCGTCTCGCCGGCGATGCGCGCCAGCGCCAGCAGCACGCCGGTGACGACGCCGGCGCGGGCGGCCTTCATCGTCACCGACCAGATCACCTTCCACTTCGGCGTGCCCAGGGCGTAGGCGGCCTCGCGCAGCGCGTTGGGGATCAGGCTCAGCATGTTCTCGGTGGTGCGCACCACCACCGGGATGACGATCAGCGCCAGCGCCAGGATGCCGGCCCAGCCCGAGAAGCTCTTGGTGGTGGCCACGACGACGGCGTAGATGAACAGGCCGATCACGATCGACGGCGCCGACAGCAGGATGTCGTTGATGAAGCCGGTGACCGCGCCGAGCCAGCCGCGCCGTCCGTACTCGGCCAGGTAGATGCCGGCCATGACGCCGATCGGCGTGCCCAGCGCCGTGGCCATCAGCACCATCAGCAGCGAGCCGACGATGGCGTTGGCCAGCCCCCCGGTCTCGGCCTGCGGCGGCGGGGTCGACTCGGTGAACACCGACAGCGCCAGGCCGCCGACGCCGAGGCGCACGGTCTCGACCAGGATCCACACGAGCCAGAAGATGCCGAAGGCCATCGCCGCCAGCGCCAGCGACAGCGCGATGACGTTGACCGTCTTGCGCCGCCGGTGCAGCGCCATGCGGCGCGCGTCCATCGTGCCCAGGGCGTTGGCGCTCATGTCCGGCTCCCTTCGCCGCGCCGCAGGCGCATCAGCAGCAGCTTGCTGAACGCCAGCACGATGAACGTGATGACGAACAGGATCAGCCCCAGGTAGATGAGCGAGGCCTGGTGCAGGCCCTCGGAGGCTTCGGCGAACTCGTTGGCCAGCGCCGAAGTGATGCTGTTGGCGGCCTGGAACAGGCTCAGCGAGTCGAGCTGGTTGAAGTTGCCGATGACGAACGTGACGGCCATCGTCTCGCCCAGCGCGCGACCCAGGCCGAGCATGATGGCGCCGACCACGCCGGTCTTGGTGTACGGCAGCACGATCTTGAAGACCACCTCCCAGGTGGTCGAGCCCAGCCCGTAGGCCGACTCCTTGAGCATCGGCGGCGTGGTCTCGAACACGTCGCGCATCACCGCCGCGATGAACGGGATGATCATGATGGCCAGGATGATGCCGGCCGACAGGATGCCGATGCCCACCGGCGGGCCGCTGAACAGCGCGCCGAGGTAGGGCACGTCGCCGAACATCGCCTGCATCGGCTGCTGCACGAAGCGCGCGAGGATGGGGCCGAACACCAGCAGGCCCCACATGCCGTAGACGATGGAGGGCACCGCCGCCAGCAGCTCGATGGCCACGCCGAGCGGGCGCTTGAGCCACAGCGGCGAGAGCTCGGTGAGGAACATCGCGATGCCGAAGCTCACCGGCACGGCGATGAGCAAGGCGATGAGCGACGTCATCACCGTGCCGTAGATCATCACCAGGCCGCCGAAGCGTTCCTGCACCGGATCCCATTCGGTGGAGGTGATGAAGCCCAGCCCGAACTGGCGCATGGCCGGCATGGCGCCGAATACCAGCGAGACGATGATGCCCACCAGCAGCAGCAGCGTCACCCACGCGGCGGCGTGGGCCAGGGTGGCGAAGGCGACGTCGGCCCAGGGGGCTTGCGCGCGTCGCGGCGGCGGGTCACCACGCGGCGCCGTTCGCTCCATGTTCTCGTTTCTCTCGGGATACGGACTCGCGGGCAGTGTAGCGGCCACGGATCTTCCTCCTCCTCGTTGCGCGTCTCGTCGCGGCAGCCGGAACGGCGCGACGCCGGACCTTCGGCGAAGGCCGGCGTCGTCTCGTTGCGCTGCTTCAGCGGGCCTTGGTGCCGATCACCGGAAGGCGACCGCGCGACCCTGGGCGTCCTTCAGCTGGTCGGCCCACTGCTTGCGCACCAGTTCCTTCACGCTGGCCGGCAGCGGCACGTAGTCCAGCTCTTCGGCCATCTTGTCGCCGTTGGCGTAGGCCCAGTCGAAGAACTTGAGCGCGTTCGTCCCCGACGCCGGCTTGTCCTGGGTCTTGTGCATCAGGATGAAGGTGGCGCCGGTGATGGGCCAGCTGTCCTTGCCGGGCTGCTCGGTCAGCACCTGGTAGAAGCTCTCGTTCCACTTGGCGCCGGCGGCGGCCGCCTTGAAGGTGGCGTCGTCGGGCGACACGAAGGCGCCGTCGCGGTTGCGCATGAGCACGTGGCTCATCTTGTTTTGCTTGGCGTAGGCGTACTCGACGTAGCCGATCGAGTTGGGCAGGCGCATCACGAAGGCCGACACGCCTTCGTTGCCCTTGCCACCCGCGCCTGTGGGCCAGTTCACCGCCGTGCCTTCGCCGACGCGGCTCTTCCACTCGGGGTTGACCTTGGAGAGGTAGTTGGTGAACAGGAACGAGGTGCCCGAGCCGTCGGCACGGCGCACCGGGGCGATCGCGGCATCAGGCAGCGCCACGCCGGGGTTCAGCGCGGTGATGGCCGGGTCGTTCCACTTGGTGATCTTGCCCAGGTAGATGTCGCCCAGCACCTGGCCGGTGAGGCGCATCTGCCCGGGGGCGATGCCGCGGATGTTGACCACCGGCACCACACCGCCGATGACGGTGGGGAACTGGATCATGTTGTCCTTGGCCAGTTCGGCGTCGGTCAGCGGCGCGTCGCTGGCGCCGAAGTCGACCGTCTTGCCGCGGATCTGGCGGATGCCGGCACCCGAACCCACCGACTGATAGTTGATGCGCGCGCCCGTCGCCTTGTTGTAGGCATCGGCCCACTTGGCGTAGACGGGCGCCGGGAACGAAGCGCCGGCGCCGGTGACGTCCTGGGCCAGCGAGGCGCCGGCGGCGAGCGCCAGCGCGGCGGCAAGGGCAGCGGAGCGGAAGAGGGTCATGTTCACCTTTCGTGCAAGCGAGCTACAAGCGTGCGATTTCTCGCAGGTGGCTGCACTCTAGGGAGGCCGCATGACAGCCGCGTGACATTCCCGAAGGCCCTCGTGACAGTGGCGGCAGCCGTCACATTTCCGTCATGCCGGGCCGATAGCCTCGCCGCCGTCCCAGAAAACGACCCTTCCGGAGCTCCACACGATGCTGCAACGCCGCGTTGCCCTGATCCTCACCGCCCTGGTGCTGGCCGCCTGTGCCACCACGCCCAGCCCTGCCCCCATCGCCGACACCGCGGCGCGCACGCCGCAGCTGTCCACGCTGAACCGCCTCATCAACGAGGCCGGTCTGGCGGAAACGTTGCGCGGCGCCGGCCCGTTCACCGTGTTCGCGCCCAGCGACGAGGCGTTCAAGGCCGTCCCGGCCGCCACCCTCGCCCAGCTGACGGCCGACAAGGAGCGGCTACGTCAGGTGCTGCAGTACCACGTGGTGCCGGGCCGCATCACCTCGGCCGACGCCAAGAACGGCAGCATCAAGTCGGTGCAAGGCGCCAACCTGGCGGTGTCCAAGGCCGGCACCTTCGTCACCGTCGAGGACGCGGTAGTCCAGCAGGCCGACGTGCAGGCGACCAACGGCGTGGTGCACGTCATCGACAAGGTGCTGATGCCGCCGCGGCAGTAAGCAGCACGTTGACCAGCGGCGCCCGGCTCCATGGGCCGGCCGCCGCGGCTCAGCCCTCGCTGCTGCGTTCCGGCCCCGCCGCTCGAGCGCCCGAAGGCCCGGCTCAGCCCGCCGGCGTGACCGGCCCGCCCGGGTGGCTCGGCCCGCCGGCGCGATTCAACCCTGGCGGGCGGCGCTGGCCAGCGCCTCGGCGCAGCGCCGGCCGAGCGCCGCGTCGCTGGCCTCGACCATCACCCGCAGCACGGGCTCGGTGCCCGACGCGCGGATCAGCACCCGGCCGTCGCGGCCCAACTCGGCCTCGGCGCTGGCGCGCGCGTCGGCCAGGTGCGCGTTGCGCGTCCAGTCACTGCCTTCGGGCAGACGCACGTTGATCAGCGTCTGCGGGAACAGCCGCACGCCTTCCAGCAGCCCGGCCAGGGTGCCGTTGCGCCGCCGCACGGCCTGCAGGATCTGCAGCGCGCTGACGATGCCGTCGCCGGTGGTGTGGCGGTCCAGCGCCAGCAGGTGGCCGGAACTCTCGCCGCCCAGCTGCCAGCCGCGCGCGGCCAACTCCTCCAGCACGTAGCGGTCGCCGACCTTGGCGCGCACCAGGCTCACACCCAGCTTGGACAGCGCCTGCTCGATGGCGATGTTGGTCATGAGCGTGCCCACCACGCCCGGCACCGGGCGCTGCGTGGCCAGCCGGTCGGCGGCCATGACGTACAGCAGCTCGTCGCCGTTGAAGAGGCGCCCTTCGGCGTCGACCATCTGCAGCCGGTCGGCGTCGCCGTCGAGCGCGATGCCGTAGTCGGCGCGGTGCTCGGCCACGGCCTGCACCAGCGCCTGCGGCGCGGTGGCGCCGACGCCGTCGTTGATGTTCAGGCCGTCGGGGCTGCAGCCGATGCACACCACCTGCGCACCCAGCTCGTGGAACACGTCGGGCGCCACGTGGTAGGCCGCGCCGTGCGCCGCATCGACGACGATCTTCAGCCCCTTGAGCGACAGCGTGTGCGGCACGGTGCTCTTGCAGAACTCGATGTAGCGCCCGCGCGCGTCGTCCAGGCGCCGGGCCTTGCCGAGCGTGGCCGAATCGGCCCAGCGCGGTGCCTGCTGCAGCTCGGCCTCCACCGCCTGCTCCCATTCGTCGGGCAGCTTCTCGCCGCGCGCGGAGAAGAACTTGACGCCGTTGTCGCCGAAGGGGTTGTGCGAGGCGCTGATGACCACGCCCAGGTCGAGCCGCAAGGCGCGCGTGAGGTACGCCACGCCCGGCGTCGGCAACGGGCCGCTGAGCAGCACGTCGACGCCCGCGGAGGCGAAGCCGGCCTCCAGCGACGACTCGAGCATGTAGCCCGAGATGCGCGTGTCCTTGCCGATCAGCACCACCGGCCGCTCGCCGGCCGAGGGGGACGACGGCGCGCGCTTGAGCACCTGGCCGACGGCGTGGCCCAGGCGCAGCATGAAGTCGGGCGTGATCGGCGCGGTGCCGACCGTGCCGCGGATGCCGTCGGTGCCGAAGTAGGTTCTGCTCATCGTGTGGGGGGCTCGTGCAAGGCTCGCGGATTGTCTCGCCGGCCCCGTGACAGCTGTTGCCACGGCGCGTCGAGAGGTGATCATTTGTTATCGGACGGCGGCGCCAGGCAGCAGTCCGGCCGCCCGCCAGACCTTCAGCGCGTCCACCGTGGCGGCGACGTCGTGCACGCGCACGACGGCCGCACCGCGCTGCACCGCGGCGAGCGCGGCGGCCACGCTGGCCGCCAGGCGCTCGTCCACCGGCCGGCCCGTGAGCTGTCCCAGCGTCGCCTTGCGCGACCAGCCGACCAGCAGCGGCCACGGCAGCGCCGCCGCCAGCTCGTCCTGCCGCTGCAGCAGCGCGAGGTTGTGTTCGGATTGCTTGGCGAAGCCGATGCCGGGGTCGACGACGATGCGCCCGCGCCCGATGCCGGCCGCCTCCAGCTCGGCGCCGCGCTGCAGCAGGAACGCGGCCACCTCGCGCACGCAGTCCTCGTAGTCGCACAGCGCCTGCATGGTGGCCGGTTCGCCGCGCATGTGCATCAGGCAGACGCCGGCGCGCGGATGCCCGGCCAGCACCTTCAGTGCGCCCGGCCGGCGCAGGCCGCGCACGTCGTTGACGATGTCGGCGCCCAGCGCCAGCGCTTCCTGCATCAGCCGCGGCTCGCTCGTGTCCACCGAGACCGGCACGCCCCAGCGCACGGCCTCGCGCAGCACCGGCAGCACGCGCGCCATCTCGGCGGCACCGCCCAGGTCGGCCGCGCCGGGGCGGGTGCTTTCGCCGCCGATGTCCAGGATGTCGGCGCCGTCGCGCAGCAGCTGCTCGGCGTGCGCGATGGCCGCGGCCGCGCTGGCGTGGCGGCCGCCGTCGGAGAACGAGTCGGGCGTGACGTTGACGATGCCCATCACGCGCGGCTGCGTGAGGTCGATCGCGTGGTGGGCGGTCTGCCAGATGCGCGGCGCCCCGGCCGCGGCGTGGTGCGCGCCGCGGCCGTCAGCACCGGATGCCGCGTCGGCGCCCCGCTGCCCGCCGGCACCCGGCGGCATCACGTCGACGGTCGACGAAATGGAAAGCGGGGCCTGAGCCCCGCTGCTGCCGTGCATGCCGGCTGCCGTGGTCGTGCCGCGGCGATCAGGCCGTGGCCGGCGCGCCGTCGGTCGCGGCCGGTGCTGCCGGGCCGCCGGGCGGCTTGGTCGTCGAAGGCGACCAGTCCTTGGGTGGGCGCGGCGGGCGGCCGTTCATGATGTCGTCGATCTGCTCGGTGTCGATGGTTTCCCACTCGAGCAGCGCCTGCGCCATGGCGTGCATCTTGTCCTGGTTCTCCTCGATGAGCCGGCGCGCGATGGCGTACTGCCCGTCGATGATGCGGCGGATCTCCAGGTCGACCTTCTTCATCGTCTCTTCGGACATGGTCGTCGTCTTGGTGACGCTGCGGCCCAGGAACACCTCGCCTTCGTTCTCGGCGTAGACCATGGGCCCCAGCTCGTCGCTCATGCCGTAGCGCGTGACCATGTCGCGCGCGATCTGCGTCGCGCGCTCGAAGTCGTTGGAAGCGCCGGTGGTCATCTGGTTCATGAACACCTCTTCGGCGATGCGGCCGCCGAACAGCACGCTGATCGTCGACAGCATGCGCTCCTTGTCCATGCTGTAGCGGTCGCCCTCGGGCAGCTGCATCGTCACGCCGAGCGCGCGGCCGCGCGGAATGACGGTGACCTTGTGCACCGGGTCGGTCTTGGGCATCAGGCGCGCCACCAGGGCGTGGCCGGCCTCGTGGTAGGCCGTGTTCTTGCGCTCTTCCTCGGGCATGACCATGGACTTGCGCTCGGGGCCCATCATGATCTTGTCCTTGGCCTTCTCGAAGTCGACCATCTCGACGACGCGCGCGTTGCGGCGCGCGGCGAAGAGCGCCGCTTCGTTGACCAGGTTGGCGAGGTCGGCGCCGGAAAAGCCCGGCGTGCCGCGCGCCAGGATGTCGGCGCGGATGTCCTGGCCCACCGGCACCTTGCGCATGTGCACGTTGAGGATCTGCTCGCGGCCGCGCACGTCGGGCAGCGTCACGTAGACCTGGCGGTCGAAGCGGCCCGGGCGGAGCAGCGCCGGGTCGAGGATGTCGGGCCGGTTGGTGGCCGCCATCACGATGACGCCGAGGTTGGTCTCGAAGCCGTCCATCTCGACGAGCATCTGGTTGAGCGTCTGCTCGCGCTCGTCGTTGCCGCCGCCCAGGCCGGCACCACGGTGGCGGCCGACGGCGTCGATCTCGTCGATGAAGATGATGCAGGGCGCGCTCTTCTTCGCCTGCTCGAACATGTCGCGCACGCGCGCCGCGCCGACGCCGACGAACATCTCGACGAAGTCCGAGCCCGAGATCGAGAAGAACGGCACCTTGGCCTCGCCGGCGATGGCCTTGGCCAGCAGCGTCTTGCCGGTGCCCGGGGGGCCGACCAGCAGCACGCCGCGCGGGATGCGGCCGCCCAGCTTCTGGAACTTCTGCGGGTCCTTCAGGAAGTCGACGAGCTCCTTGACCTCTTCCTTGGCCTCGTCGCAGCCGGCGACGTCCTGGAAGGTGGTGGAGTTGTTGGCCTCGTCGAGCATGCGCGCCTTGCTCTTGCCGAAGCTGAAGGCGCCGCCCTTACCGCCGCCCTGCATCTGGCGCATGAAGTAGATCCACACGCCGATGAGCAGCAGCATCGGCCCCCAGCTGATGAGGATGCTGGTCAGGATCGACGGCTCCTCGCGCGGCTTGACGTCGAACTTGACGCCGTTGTTGATGAGGTCGCCCACCAGGCCGCGGTCGAGGTAGGTGGCGGTGCTGCGCGCCTTGCTGCCGTCTTCACGCAGGGCGATGATCTCCGTGCCGCCGCCCGGGTTCTCCTGCAGCGTCACCGACTTGATGCGCTTGGCGCGCACTTCCTCCAGGAAATCGGAGTAGGCGAGCTGCGCGCCCTGCGTGGCACCGCGGTCGAACTGCTTGAACACGGTGAACAGCACGAGCGCGATCACCAGCCAGACGGCGACCTTCGAAAACCATTGATTGTTCACCGCGGCTCCTTCATGCCAGTTGAGCGGTTCGGCCAGGGCGGCACGGGAAAGGCGCCTGGGCCGAGCTCCACGGTATCTAGGGTCGATTCTAGGTCACGCAAGGTGGGTTCCGTTGTACGCAATTGCCGTTGTCTCCGAGGGAAAAGCGGTTCCGCGACGGCCTTTTTGCCGGCAACGGCGGCCGGCCGTCGGCGCCGGCTCAGCGCCCTTTGAGACCCACGCCGACGAGGAAGGTTTCGGCCGACTTGTCGCGCGAGGCCTTGGGCTTGATCGGCTTGACCACGCGAAACGTGTCCTTGAACAGCTTCACCAGCTGGCTGTAGCCGCTGCCGTGGAAACACTTGGTGACCAGCGCGCCCTGCGGCTTGAGGTGGGCGCGGGCGAACTCCACCGCCAGCTCGACGAGGTGGCTGATGCGCGCGGCGTCGGACGACTCGATGCCCGAGAGGTTGGGCGCCATGTCCGACACCACCACGTCCACGGGCCGGCCGGCCAGGGCCTCGGTCAGCTGGGCGGCGACCGCTTCGTCGCGGAAGTCGCCCTGGATGAACTGCACGCCCTCGATCGGCTCGAACGCCAGCAGGTCGAGCGCGATGATCGTGCCGTCCAGCGTCCCCGCGGCGGCGCCTTCGGGCGCGAAGCGGCGGCGCAGGTACTGGCTCCAGGCACCGGGGGCGGCGCCGAGGTCGACCACCACCTGCCCGGGCCGGAAGAGCTTGAGCGCCTCGTCGATCTCCTTGAGCTTGTAGGCCGCGCGGGCGCGGTAGCCCTCCTTCTGCGCGAGCTTGACGTAGGGATCGGTGACGTGGTCGTGCAGCCAGGCCTTGTTGACCTTCTTGCTCTTGGTGGCGACTTTCATGCGGCGGCCCGGATAATCGCACGATGCCCGCGATCCAGCTTTCCCCCGCCCAGCGCAAGGAACACCGCGCCGGTGCCCATCACCTGGCGCCCGTCGTGATGATCGGCACCGATGGCCTCACCCCCGCTGTCGAGAAGGAGGTGGACGCCGCGCTCAAGGCCCACGGCCTGATCAAGGTGCGGGTGTTCAGCGACGACCGCCCCGCGCGCGAGCAGATGCTGGCGCAGCTGGCCGACACGCTGGACGCCGCGCCCATCCAGCACATCGGCAAGCTGCTGGTGCTGTGGCGGCCGGTGCCCGAGAAGGACAAGGCCGAGCGCGACGACCGCATGCCCGGCCCGCGCACGGTGAAGATCGTCAGCTTCTCGAAAAGCGGCAACCATCGCGCGACGGTGAAGAAGGTCAAGGTGTTCGGCAACGAGCGCGTCACGCCCGGCGGCCAGATCAAGCGGGTGAAGAAGCGGGTGGGCAGCGGCGTCAAGCGCAAGGCGCAGGGCACCTGACCCGGGGCGGGGGCGAGGCGCTGGTCGCCTCGACGGTGCCAGGCGGGGGGCGTGTGCGCGCAGCGCCCTCTGCGGCCCCTGCACCTCAGCGCCCCGGCAGGGCGCCGGCCCCGAGAGCGCTTCAGCGCCGATCGAGCCCGGCGCGCACCGCCAGCCCGGCCAGCGCCAGCACGCAGCCGAACTTGAGCAGGAAGAACACCGCGCTCAGGGCGTGCAGCTGGCCAAAGCTCAAGCCACCCTGCCCCATGCGCGCCGCGACCATCTGCGGCTGCAGCACAAAGTAGCCCACCACGGTGCAGGCCAGCGCGCCCAGCACCAGCACCATGCCGCCGCTGAAGACGCTGCCCAGGCCGGCCTCGGCGCGGCGGCGTGCGGCGCCGCGCTCCAGCACCAGCAGCACCACGCCCAGGAACAGGCCGGTGTAGGCGTCCTGCGCCAGCATGCGCGCCACCACCCGGCCGGCCTCGGCCTGCGCCAGCGTCGCGAACGGCGCCGGCGTCGCCAGCAGGGCCACGCACAGCAGCCAGCCGGCCCACAGGCCGGGAAGCAGGCGGCGCAGGCGTTCGGCCCAGCCGGTGTCCGGGCCGGTGTCCCGGCCGCTGGGCGTCGCGGCGGCGCCTGGCGCGACGACGTCGCCGGGTGTCTCGGGCCGGCCGCTCACGTCAGACGTAGCGCACCTCGACGATCTCCCAGTGGCGCAGGCCGCCCGGCGCCTGCACCTCGGCCACGTCGCCGGCGCTCTTGCCGATGAGCGCGCGGGCGATCGGGCTCGAGATCGAGATCAGGCCCTGCTTCAAGTCGGCCTCGTCGTCGCCGACGATCTGGTAGGTCACCTTCTGGCCGCTGTCCTCGTCCTCCAGGTCGACGGTGGCGCCGAACACCACCTTGCCGCCGGCGTCGAGCTGGCTCGGGTCGATGACCTGGGCCGCGGCGAGCTTGGACTCCAGTTCCTTGATGCGCCCCTCGATGAAGCCCTGCTTGTCCTTGGCCGCGTCGTACTCGGCGTTTTCCGACAGGTCGCCCTGGGCGCGCGCTTCGGCGATGGCCTGGATCACCGCATGGCGTTCCACCGACTTCAGGCGGTGCAGTTCGTTCTTCAGCAGTTCGGCGCCGCGACGCGTGAGGGGGATGGTGTTCATCGTCGTATTCCCGGGACAAAGTGAATCCGCCGCAGGGCCCGATGAAAGGCGGCCTGCGGCGGAGAGGGCGCGAGTTTAACGGCTGCCGGCGCCGTTCAGGCGCTCGAGGCACGCTTCAGAGCGTGGCGTGCAGTTCCTGCAGCGAGACCACGCCCACGTCGGCCTGGTGCTTCAGCGCCTCGGTGGCCGCCTCGGCGCCCGCCATGGTCGTGTAGTACGTGATGCGGTTGGCCAGCGCCGCGGTGCGGATGTAGCGGCTGTCCGCAATCGCCGTGCGGGTTTCGTCCACGGTGGTGTACACGAGCTGGATCTCGCCCGCCTTGACCATGTCGGCGATGTGCGGCCGGCCGTCCTTGACCTTGTTGACCGTGCGCACCGGGATGCCCGCTGCGGCGATCGCCGCCGCCGTGCCCTTGGTGGCCACCACCTGGTAGCCCATGTCGACCAGTTCCTTAGCGACGCGCACCGCGCGCACCTTGTCGCCGTTCTTCACCGTGATCACCACCGTGCCGCGGTCGGGCAGTCGCGAGCCGGCGCCGAGCTGGCTCTTGAGCATCGCCTCGCCGAAGTGCTTGCCGACGCCCATGACCTCGCCGGTGCTGCGCATCTCCGGGCCGAGGATCGGGTCGACGCCCGGGAACTTGTTGAACGGGAACACCGCCTCCTTGACGCTGAAGAACGGCGGCACGATCTCGGCCGGCGCGCGGCCGCCGGCGCCCTTCTGCTCGGCCAGCGCCTGGCCGGCCATGCAGCGCGCCGCGATCTTGGCCAACGGCTGGCCGGTGGCCTTGCTGACGAACGGCACCGTGCGGCTGGCGCGCGGGTTGACCTCCAGCACGTAGACCACGGCGTCGTCGCCTTCGCCGGTGATGGCGAACTGCACGTTCATCAGGCCGACGACCTTGAGCGCACGGGCCATCTCGGTGGCCTGGCGGCGCATCTCGTCCTGCAGCGCGGCGGACAGCGTGTACGGCGGCAGCGAGCAGGCCGAGTCGCCGCTGTGGATGCCGGCGGCCTCGACGTGTTCCATGATGCCGCCGATCATCACCGCGCCGGTGGCGTCGGCGATGATGTCCACGTCGACCTCGATCGCGTCGTCGAGGAAGCGGTCCAGCAGCACCGGGCTTTTCTCGCTGACCTTGACCGCCTCGCGCATGTAGCGCTCGAGGTCGCGGTCGCCGTGCACGATCTCCATCGCCCGGCCGCCCAGCACGTAGCTCGGCCGCACCACGAGCGGGTAGCCGATCTCTGCGGCAAGCGCCAGCGCCTGCTCCTCGGTGCGCGCCGTGCGGTTGGGCGGCTGCTTCAGGCCCAGGCGCTGCAGCAGCTGCTGGAAGCGCTCTCGGTCCTCGGCGATGTCGATCGAATCGGGGCTCGTGCCGATGATGGGCACGCCGGCGCGCTCCAGGTCCAGCGCCAGCTTCAGCGGCGTCTGGCCGCCGTACTGCACGATCACGCCCTCGGGCTTTTCCTTGTCGACGATCTCGAGCACGTCCTCCAGCGTCACCGGCTCGAAGTAGAGGCGGTCGCTGGTGTCGTAGTCGGTGGACACGGTCTCCGGGTTGCAGTTGACCATGATGGTCTCGTACCCGTCCTCGCGCATGGCGAGTGCCGCGTGCACGCAGCAGTAATCGAACTCGATGCCCTGGCCGATGCGGTTCGGCCCGCCACCCAGCACCATGATCTTGCGCCTGCCCGAGGGTTCGGCCTCGCACTCCTCGTCGTACGACGAGTACAGGTAGGCCGTCTGGGTGGCGAACTCGGCGGCGCAGGTGTCCACGCGCTTGTACACCGGGCGCACGCCCAGCGCCTGGCGGCGTTCGCGCACCGCGTGCTGGTGCGTGCCCAGCAGCTTGGCCAGGCGCTTGTCGGAGAAGCCCTTCTTCTTGAGGTAGCGCAGCTCGGCCTCGGACAGGCCCGCCACGCCGCGGCCGGCCAGCGACTTCTCGATGCCCACCAGCTCCTCGATCTGCGCCAGGAACCAGGGGTCGACGGCCGTTTCCTCGAACACTTCCGCCAGCGTCATGCCGATGCGGAAGGCGTCGGCCAGGTACAAGATGCGCTCGGGGCCGGCGTTGCCGATGGCATCGACGATCTCGTCGTGGTCGGTGCTGCGCTCGTCCAGCCCGCTGATGCCGGTCTCCAGCCCGCGCAGCGCCTTCTGGAAGCTCTCCTGGAAGCTGCGGCCGATGGCCATGACCTCGCCCACGCTCTTCATCTGCGTGGTCAGGCGCGGGTCGGCCGCCGGGAACTTCTCGAAGGCGAAACGCGGGATCTTGGTGACGACGTAGTCGATGCTCGGCTCGAAGCTCGCCGGCGTGGCCCCGCCGGTGATGTCGTTCTTCAGCTCGTCGAGCGTGTAGCCCACCGCCAGCTTGGCCGCCACCTTGGCGATCGGAAACCCCGTGGCCTTCGACGCCAGTGCCGACGAGCGCGACACCCGCGGGTTCATCTCGATGACGATGAGCCGGCCGTTGGTCGGGTTCACCGCGAACTGCACGTTGCTGCCGCCGGTGTCGACGCCGATCTCGCGCAGGATCGCGATCGAGGCGTTGCGCATCACCTGGTATTCGCGGTCGGTGAGCGTCTGCGCCGGGGCGACGGTGATCGAGTCGCCGGTGTGGATGCCCATCGGGTCGAGGTTCTCGATGCTGCAGACGATGATGCAGTTGTCGGCGCGGTCGCGCACGACTTCCATCTCGAACTCTTTCCAGCCGATCAAGCTCTCCTCGATCAGCAGTTCCTTGGTGGGCGACAGGTCGAGGCCGCGCTTGCAGATCTCCTCGAACTCTTCCGGGTTGTAGGCGATGCCGCCGCCGGTGCCGCCGAGCGTGAAGCTCGGGCGGATCACCATCGGGAATCCCGAGTGGACCGATTCACCGCCGAGCTCGGCCACGATGCGCCGCTGCACCGCCAGCGCCTCTTCCATCGAGTGCGCGATGCCGCTCTTGGCGGAATCGAGCCCGATGGAGGTCATCGCGTCCTTGAACTTGAGCCGGTCCTCGGCCTTCTCGATCGCACGCTCGTTGGCGCCGATCATCTCCACGCCGTACTTCGCCAGCACGCCGTGCTTGTGCAGGTCGAGCGCGCAGTTCAGCGCCGTCTGGCCGCCCATGGTGGGCAGCACCGCGTCGGGCCGCTCCTTGGCGATGATCTTCTCGACCACCGGCCAGGTGATGGGCTCGATGTAGGTCACATCGGCCATCTCCGGGTCGGTCATGATCGTCGCCGGGTTGCTGTTGACGAGGATGACGCGGTAGCCCTCCTCGCGCAGCGCCTTGCAGGCCTGTGCGCCGGAGTAGTCGAACTCGCAGGCCTGGCCGATGACGATGGGGCCGGCGCCGATGATCAGGATGCTCTTGATGTCGTGACGCTTCGGCATCTCAACGTTCCTCCATGAGCTTGACGAAGCGGTCGAACAGATAGCCGATGTCGTGCGGGCCGGGGCTGGCTTCGGGGTGGCCCTGGAAGCAGAACGCCGGCTTGTCGGTGCGCGCCAGGCCCTGCAGCGTGCCGTCGAAAAGGCTCACGTGGGTGGCGCGCAGGTTGGCGGGGAGCGTCTTCTCGTCGACGGCGAAGCCGTGGTTCTGGCTGGTGATGCTGACGCGGCCGCTGTCCAGGTCCTTCACCGGGTGGTTGGCGCCGTGGTGGCCGAACTTCATCTTGAAGGTCTTCGCACCCGAGGCCAGCGCCAGGATCTGGTGGCCCAGGCAGATGCCGAAGGTGGGCAAGCCCGTGGCGATCAGCTCGCGCGAGGCCTCGATGGCGTAGTCGCAGGGCTCCGGGTCGCCGGGGCCGTTGCTGAGGAAGATGCCGTCGGGCTTCATCTTCAGCACGTCGGCCGCGGCCATCTGCGCCGGCACCACGGTGACGCGGCAGCCGCGGCTGGCCAGCATGCGCAGGATGTTGCGCTTGACGCCGTAGTCGTAGGCCACCACGTGGTGGCGCGGTTCGGCGAGGCGGCCGTGGCCTCGGCCGAGCACCCACTCGGTCTCGGTCCACTCGTAGGGCGTGGTCACCGACACCTCGCGTGCCAGGTCGAGCCCCGCCATCGACGGCGCCGCGCGGGCGGCGGCGATCGTGGCTTCCACGTCGTCCGGCGTGATGCGGTAGCCGGCGTCGAAGGTGGCGATGCAGCCGTTCTGTGCGCCGGTGGTGCGCAGCACGCGCGTCAGGCGCCGGGTGTCGATGTCGGCGATGGCCACCGTGCGCTCGCGCGCCAGGTAATCCGGCAGCGAGGCGGTGGCGCGGAAGTTCGACACGCGCAGCGGCCGCTCCTTGACGATGAGGCCGGCGGCGTGCACGCGCGCGGCCTCCACGTCTTCCTCGTTCACGCCGGTGTTGCCGATGTGCGGGTAGGTCAGCGTGACGATCTGGCGCGCGTAGCTCGGGTCGGTCAGGATCTCCTGGTAGCCGGTGAGCGCGGTGTTGAACACCACCTCGCCCACGGTTCGGCCCGGAGCGCCCAGCGAAGTGCCGGTGAAGGTGGTGCCGTCCGCAAGGGCGAGCAGCGCGGGGGGCAGGACGGGAAGCAAGACAATGGCTCCGGGTTTCACGCGCCCAGCGCCGCCGGTGGGCCGGGTGGCTGCGGGGGGAAACCGACGGTGCAGTGTCGCGAGGCGCGCGGGGGGCGGGTAAACCTTGGAATTGTAGCCGGGCACCTCTGGGCGACCGGCCCGGCGGGGCCAAGCCCCTGCGTTTCCTCAGCCAGTGGCCAGCGCGGCCACGCCGGCGCGCGCCACCTGCGCGTCTTCGCCTGGCTTGACGCCGCTGACGCCGACCGCGCCGATGCAGTGGCCGTCGACCACGATGGGCACGCCGCCTTCGAGCAGGCCGTCGATGGCCGGTGCGCTCAGGAACGCGGTTCGCCCCTGGTTGACCATGTCCTCGTACGCCTTGCTGTCGCGCCGGCCGATGGCGGCGGTGCGGGCCTTGGCCGGCGCGATGTGCGCCGACACCGGCGCCGCGCCGTCCAGGCGCTGCAGCCACAGCAGGTGGCCGCCGTCGTCGCACACGGCGATGGTGACCGGCCAGCCGTTCGCCAGGGCCTCGGCCTCGGCCGCGGCGGCCACGGCGCGCACGTCGTCCAGGGTAAGCAGGGGTCGCGTCTTCATGGCCGCGACGATACCTTCGCGCACGCGGTCGCCGCACCCCGCCTGGGGCCAAGCTGCCGCACCCGGGCGGAACCTACAATCCGCCACCGGGCTCGAAAGGCCCACACGGCCTGCCAGGCCGCTTCAACCAGATCCATCGGAGGTCTCGTCATGAACCAGAACGTGCACGACTTCGGCAGCCAGGGCGGCGTGCTCGTCGCCGGGGCTGCAGAGCGCAACCGTGTGTTGCGCAACACCTATTGGCTGCTCGCCCTGAGCATGGTGCCCACGGTGCTGGGCGCCTGGATCGGCGTGCAGACCGGCATCACCGCCGGCCTCACGGGAGGGCTCGGGCTGATCGTCTTCCTGGTCGGCGCCTTCGGCTTCATCTTCGCCATCGAGAAGACCAAGAACTCCGCCGCCGGCGTGCCGGTGCTGCTGGCGTTCACCTTCTTCATGGGGCTCATGCTCGCCCGGCTGCTGGGCATGGTGCTGGGCTTCCGCAACGGCACCAGCCTGGTGATGCTCGCCTTCGGCGGCACCAGCGCCATCTTCTTCGGCATGGCGGCGCTGTCCAGCGTGGTCAAGCGCGACCTGGGCTCGATGGGCAAGTTCCTGTTCATCGGCGCGGTGATGCTGCTGGTGGCCATGATCGCCAACGTCTTCATCCAGAGCAGCGCGCTGATGATCACGCTGTCGGTGCTGGCGGTGGGCATCTTCTCGTTCTTCATCCTGTACGACCTGAAGCGCGTGCAGGACGGCCACGAGACGAACTACATCACCGCCACGCTGGGCGTGTACCTGAGCCTGTACAACGTCTTCAGCAACCTGCTGGCGCTGCTGGGCATCTTCGGCGGCGAGCGCGAATAAGCGCGCTCCGGGCCTGAACGGAAGGGACCTTCGGGTCCCTTCGTCGTTTCAGGCGCGGTCGAAGACCGCCATCGACTCGACGTGCGCCGTGTGCGGGAACATGTTGACCACGCCGGCCATCGTGCAGCGATAGCCGCCCTGGTGCACCAGCAGACCGGCGTCGCGTGCCAGCGTCGCCGGATTGCAGCTGACGTAGACGATGCGCGCCGGGGCCTGCCAGCCACCTTCGGCATGCAGGTCGGCCAGCGCCTTGGCGAGCGCGAAGGCGCCTTCGCGCGGCGGGTCGACCAGCCAGCGCCCGGCAGGTCCGAGGGCGCGCAGATCGGATGCCGACAGCTCGAACAGGTTGCGTGCCTCGAACCGGGTCCTGGCGGCCAGGCCGTTGGCGGCGGCGTTGTCGCGGGCCCGCTGCACCAGCGCGGCGCTGCCTTCGATGCCCAGCACCTCGCGCGCGCGCGTCGCCAGAGGCAGGGTGAAGTTGCCCAGGCCGCAGAACCAGTCGATCACCCGGTCGCCCGGCTGCGGGTCGAGCAGGCGCACCGCGCGCTCGACCAGGACGCGGTTGATGTGCGAGTTGACCTGAGTGAAGTCCGTCGGCTTGAACGGCATCGTGATGCCGAACTCCGGCAGGTCGTAGGCGAGCGGCTCGCCGTCGTCATCGAGGCGGTGCACGCTGTCGGGGCCCTGCGGCTGCAGCCACCACTGCACGCCGTGCCGGCGTCCGAAATCGCGCAGCCGGGCGAGGTCGGCTTCGGACAGCGGCAGCAGGTGGCGCAGCACGAGGGCGATGACGGGTGGGCGCTTGGCGCCTGGATCGCTGCTGCCGGTGCCGAGCACGCCGCCCGCGCCGCCACGTCCGCCTTCACCGCCCTGCCCGCCGCCCCGGCCGACGGCCAGTTCGATCTGCGGCAGCCGGTCGCGCTGGTCCATGGCGCCGATCAGTTCGCGCAGCGGCATGAGCAGCGCGCTCACCGCTTCGGGCAGCACCGGGCACACCTGCATGTCGGCCACGTAGCGCGACTTGCGCTCGTGGAAGCCGACGAGCACCGTGCCCTTCTTGGCGACGTGGCGCACCGACAGCCGCGCCCGGTCGCGGTAGTGCCAGGCCGGCCCTTCGATGGGCCGCAGCAGGCGTTCGGGCCTGACCTTGGCCAGGTGCCAGAGGTTGTCCTCCAGCACGCGCTGCTTCACCGCCACCTGCGCCGCCGAATGCAGATGCTGCATCTTGCAGCCGCCGCAGGCGCCGGCGTGCAGGCCGAAGTGCGGGCAGCCGGGGCGCACGCGCTGCGCGCTCTCGCGCGCGATGGCCGCAACGGGCCCCTGCTCCCAGTTGTTCTTCCTGCGCGAGACCTGCACCTGCACGCGTTCACCTGGCAGCGCGCCTTCGATGAACACCACCTTGCCCTGCCCGGGCCCTTCGGCGCGCCGGTGCGCCACGCCCTGGGCCTCGAGGTCGAGCGACTCGACCTCGAGCCATTCCATGCCACTCGTCATCGGCCGGATTATCCCGGCGCCGTCGTCAGAACAAGGCGTCGCGTCCCACGCCCTGGCGCGCCATGCCGCGGCGCAGCTTGGCGAGCGCCTCCTGCTGGATCTGCCGCACGCGCTCGCGCGTGAGGTCCAGCTGCAGCGCCAGGTCCTCCAGCGTCTGCGGCTCTCGGCCGTGCAGGCCGAAGCGGCCGGCGAGGACCTCGCGCTCGCGCGCGCTCAGCAGCGACAGGCCCTGCGACAGGAGCGCCTGGGCCTCGTCGTCCAGGCGCTGGCCCAGCGGGTCGACGGCGTGTTCGTCGGCCACCTGTTCCAGCAACGACTCGCTGCCTTCGCCGGCATGGCGGTCCATGGGCACGTCCAGCGACGCGGGCTGCTCGGCCAGGTGCAGCAGATGGGCCACCTCGGCCACGGGGCGGCCGGTCTCGGCGGCGACGTCCTCGTCGGTGACCGGGCGCTCGCCGCCCAGCCGTGCCTCGAGCCGGCGCCGCGCCTTCAACACCTGGTTGAGCTCGCGCACCACGTGCACCGGCAGGCGGATCAGCCGCGCCTGCTGCATCAACGCGCGCTCCACGCCCTGGCGGATCCACCACGAGGCATAGGTGGAGAACCGGAAGCCGCGCTCGGGCTCGAACTTGGCGGTGGCGTGCATCAGGCCCAGGTTGCCTTCTTCGATGAGGTCGATCATCGGCAGGCCGCGCCCGGTGTAGTGCTTGGCGATGCTGACCACCAGGCGCAGGTTGCGCTCGATCATCAGCTGGCGCGCCGCGAAGTCGCCGGCGCGGGCACGCAGCGCGGTCTCGTGTTCTTCCTCGGCCGACAGCAGCGGTGCGCGCCGGATGTCGCGCAGGTAGCTCTGCAGCGTGTCGCCCGGGTCGCCGCCGACGTCGCCTTCATCGACGGCCGGCAGCGCATCGCCGCCTGGTGGCCCCTCGGGCCGTGCATCGACGCCGTCGATGCCGGCCGGCATCAGTGGCTCGCCGCCGGCATCGCGCGGCTGCGGCACGTCGGCGCGCAAGTCTTCGTCGTGGTCTTCGGGCAGCGGCGGCGGGCGCTTCGCCGGCGTGCTGCCGGCACCACCATCGGAGATCGGAGCGCGCCGGGCCACGATCGGTCGCTCCCAGCGACGCCCGGCGCGTGCGGGCCTCAGCGCGGCGGCAGCAGCCGCGCCGGGTCGATGGGCTTGCCCTGGCGCCGGATCTCGAAGTGCAGTTGCACGCGGTCGGCGTCGCTCGAGCCCATCTCGGCGATCTTCTGGCCGCGGCGCACCACCTGGTCTTCCTTCACCAGCAAGGCCTGGTTGTGGGCGTAGGCCGTGAGGTAGGTGTTGTTGTGCTTGACGATGACCAGGTTGCCATAGCCGCGCAGCCCTGCGCCGGCATAGACGACACGCCCGTCTGCCGCGGCATACACCGGGTCGCCGGCCTTGCCGGTGATCGCCAGGCCCTTGCTCTTGACGTCGTCGAACGGCGTGGCCACCGGGCCTTGTGCGGGCCACATCCAGTTGACGTCGTCGTCGGCGCCGGTCGCCGGTGCCGGGGTGGGCGCCGGGGCCGGTGCATTAGGCGGCGCCGAGGCCGACGGCGTCGTGCCGGCGCTGCCCGGCGGCGTCGTGCCGGGTGCTGCGGTGCCGGGCGCCGTGCCAGGCGCCGCGGTGCCGGGGGCCGGCGCCGTGCCGGGCTGGCGCGGATCGAGCGGCCGGTTCTCGACGCGGCCGCCAGGCGCCACGGGTCGGGTGACCGCGCCAGTCGTGGGGTCGAGCCCCGCGCCGGGCGGCACCACGCGCAGCACCTGGCCCACCTCGATGAGGTTGGGGTTTTCGATGTTGTTCCATCGGGCCACGTCGCGCCAGCTGTGGCCGTTGTCCGTGGCGATGCGGATCAGCGTGTCGCCGGGACGCACCGTGTAGTAGCCGGGCTTGCCCGCGTTCTCGATGCCGGGCGGCGGCGGCTTCACCGGCTCGGCCGGCACCGTAGGTGCAGGCGACGGCGCAGGCGCAGGCATGGGCGCGGCAGCGCCGGGCCGAGGCGCCGAGCGACGGTCCTCGACCGGTGCGCGGTTGCCCGACGAGGCACAGGCGCCCAGCAGCGCGGCCAGGACCAGCACGGTCGGCAGGCGCAGCCGTGCCGCTGCCGTGGACGGGGTGTGGACGCGGATGTCGTCGTGCTTCATGCCGCGCCGGATTTTAGGGGGACGAAGTGCACCGCATCGTGCCAGCGCCGCACCAGCCCTTGCGGCTCGTGGTCCACCACCAGCAGCACCTGCCCGCCGCGTGCCGCGTCGTGCAGCGGCGCCACGAGCCGGCCGCCCACGGCCAGCTGGTCCAGCCAGGCCTGCGGCAGGTCCTCGCCGCCGGCGGCGGCGACGATGCTGTCGTACGGCGCGCGCGGCGCGTGGCCCAGGCGGCCGTCGCCCCACACCAGGCGCACGTCGCGCGCACCGATGGTGTCGAGGTTGGCGCGCGCCTTCTCGTGCAGCGCCTTCAGGCGCTCGATCGACACCACGCCGCGGCCCAGCAGCGCCAGCAGCGCGGCCTGGTAGCCGCAGCCGCTGCCGATCTCGAGCACGCGGCCGAGGTGTCCCTTCTCGCGCGCGTTCGCACCGTCGGCCAGCAGCGACAACATGCGCGCCACGACCGAAGGCTTGGAGATCGTCTGCTGCAGGCCGATCGGCAGGCTGGTGTCTTCGTAGGCCTGGTTGACGAGCGCGCTGTCGACGAAGCGGTGGCGCTCGACGCGTGCAAAGGCATCGAGCACGCCCGCATGCACGATGCCGCCGGCATGCAGCCGTTGCACCATGCGCTGGCGCACGGCAGCCGAGTCCAGCCCCACGCCCACGGGCGCGCGGCGCCGTGCCGCTTCGTCGGCCGCGTGCTGCAGCGGGCGCTGCGGCCGCAGCACCTCGGCGGCCGGTGCGGGCGCGGCGGCGGGGCTGCGCAGCTGGTCCAGCGCCAGCGGAAAGCGCGGTGCGCGCGTCGTCGTCATGCGCGCTCCTGCAGGCGCGTGGCCCAGCCGCCGCGCGCGGCGTGGTCGGTCAGGTCCACCTGCAGGGGCGTGATCGAGATGCAGCCGTTGGCCAGGGCGTGGAAGTCGGTGCCTTCGCCGCATTCGCGCTCGGCGCCCGCCGGCCCGATCCAGTAGATGGCTTCGCCGCGCGGGTTGATCTGGCGGATCACCGGCTCGCTGGCGTGGCGGCGGCCGAGCCGCGTCACGCGGCGCGGCAGCGTGGCCGCATCGGGCCGGTTGGGAATGTTGACGTTGAGCAGCCAGGGCGCGCCGTCGAGCGGCGTCGTCGCCAGCACCTGCTCGACGATGGCACGCGCCGCGATCGCGGCCGCCTCGAGCTCGCCCCAGCCCTTGACCGCCTGCGAGAAGGCGATGGCCGGCACGCCGAAGAGATAGCCTTCCATCGCCGCGGCCACCGTCCCGGAATACAGCGTGTCGTCGCCCATGTTGGCGCCGTTGTTGATGCCCGAGAGCACCAGGTCGGGCCTGTGCCCCAGCAAGCCGGTGAGCGCGACGTGCACGCAGTCCGACGGCGTGCCGTTGACGACGCGCACGCGCTGCAGGTGCTCGGTGCGCGTCTCGAAGATGGACAGCGGGCGCGACAGCGTCAGCGCATTGGAGGTGCCGCTGGCGTTCTGCTCGGGCGCGATGACGTCGATCTCGCCGAGCCCTTCACAGGCGCGCACCAGCGCGGCGATGCCGGGCGCGAGATAGCCGTCGTCGTTGGCGATGAGGATGCGCATCGGGGCATTGTAGGGAGCGGCGGTGCGACGGCCGCTGCTCGTGCCCGCGCCCCGGCTCGCGTGCGTGCCGGCATGCACCACGGCCCCCAAGCAAGAGGGCCCGGCGCTTGCCGGGCCCTCGGGCCACCCCTTCGCGGGGTCATGTCATGGTGCCGATGGACGGACTCGAACTGTCGACCTTCGCATTACGAATGCGCTGCTCTACCAACTGAGCTACACCGGCGATTCAGCCCGCGATTCTAGCATCGGCCCGCCGCGGCCTTGGCCTAGCATGCGCGCCGATGACGCGACACGCTGCCACGCTGCTGCACCACCCGCGTTGGCGCCCGGCCTGGGCGGTGCTGCTGCTGCTCTCGGCCATGGTCAGCGCCTGGTTCGCCTTCTCGCCCGTGCCGCCTGCGGTGCCGCGCGGCTTCAGCGACAAGGTGCAGCACGTGGCCGCCTTCGCCGCGATGGCCCTCACGTGGGCGCTGGCGCGTGCGCCGGCCTGGCGCCATGCGGCGCGGGCGCTGCTGGTGCTGGGCGCCTATGGCGTGCTGATCGAACTGGTGCAGTCGCAGCTGCCGCAGCGCCGCGCGGATGCGGCCGACGTGCTGGCCGACGTGCTGGGCATCGTCGCCGGCCTGGCCCTGGCGATGGCGCTGCGCCGGCTGCTGCCGCCGCGCTGACGGCGCTGACGGCGCGCGGTCGGCGCGTTCGAGGCGCCGCCGCCGGTTCGCGTCAGGCCGCCGGCAGGTGCGCCGGCGCCTCGCCGTGCTGCCAGCGCGTCCACATGCGCTCGAACAGCGCCTGCAGCTCGCCCGTGTAGCGCGCGGTGTCGAAGAGCGGCAGCTCGAAGCGGCGCTCGGTCAGATGGCGGCGGTAGCCCGCCAGCAGTTCGGGTTCGCGGCCGAGCGCCACGATGGCGCGCACCACGTCGTCGGCACTGGCGAAGGCCAGCTCGCCGATGCCCGCGGCGTCGAGCACGCTGGCCGCGACACGCGAGGCGAACGCATTGCCGTGGCAGGTGACCACGGGCACGCCGGCCCACAGCGCGTCGGCCGCGGTGGTGTGGGCGTTGTAGGGCCAGGTGTCGACGAACAGGTCGGCCAGCGCCAGACGCGAAAAGTGCTCGTCCCAGTGCACGTTGCGCGCCCAGACGATGCGGCCGGCGTCGATGCCGCGGGCGCGGGCCTCGTGCTCCACCGCCACGCGCAGCTGGTCGTTGGTCTGCTTGAGCCACAGCACCGAGCCGGGCAACGCGCGCATCGCCGCGCACCAGGCGTCGAACGGCTCGGGACCGATCTTGTAGGTGTGGTTGAAGGCGCACAGCACCAGGCCCTGCTCGGGCAGGCCGGCCTGGGCGCGCGTCATCGGCTGCGGCAGCGGCCGGTTGCGGCCGTTGGGCTGGAAGGTGCGCGGCAGCTGCGCGAGCTTCTCGCTGTAGTGCGACGCCAGTTCCAGCGGCGTCACCAGCGGATCGCCGATCAGGTAGTCGACGAAGTCGGCGCCGGTGCTGCCCGGGTAGCCCAGGTAGGCCACCTGCAGCGGTGCCGGCCGGCGCGCCAGGATGGCCATGCGGTGGCCGCGCGTGTGGCCCATGAGGTCGACGAGGATGTCGGCGCCGTCGGCGCGGATGCGCTCGGCGGCCAGCGTGTCCGACAGGCCGTGCAGGTCGACGAAGGCCGTCGCGGCGGCCTTCAGCCGGGCGCGCAGCGCGCTGCCGTCGTCGGGGCCGGCGCTGTAGAGCAGCACGTCGAAGCGGCTGCGGTCGATGGCTTCGAGCACCTCCACCAGCAGCTGCGAGACCGGATGCTCGCGGAAGTCGTAGGACAGGAATCCAAGCCGGATGCGACCATCGCGTCCGGCTTCGGCGGCGCGCGCCGCCGGCGTCACCTCGGCCAGCGGCCGCGCGCCCAGCGCGTGGGCGCGCGCCTCGCCGCGTGCGGCTGCCAGCTGCAGCTCGGGCTCGATGGGCAGCGACAGCAGACCGAACACCGCCGCCACGCGCGCCAGCCCAACGGGCGCGGTCAGCAGCAGCCGGCGCAGGCGTTCGACGTCGGCGTCGAAGTCACGCCAGTCGCACAGATGGCGCTTCTCGAACGACAGGTGCGACAGCGCCTCGAGGTTGTCCGGGTCGAGCGCGAGAACGGTCTTCATGCACTCGACGGCCTCGCGCTTGAAGCCCTGGTCGCGCAGCGCGTCGGCCAGCAGCGCGTGGGCCTTGATCAGCGCCGGCTCGAGCTGCAGCGCCTGCAGCAGCACCTCGACCGCCTCGGCGTGGCGCTGCAGCGCCTGCAGTGCGGCGCCGTGCTGCACCATCGCTTCGGCGTCGCGCGTGCCGCCATCGCGCAGCGCGGCGTACGCGGCCGCGGCCTCGTCGTGGCGGTGCAGCTGCTGCAGGGTGTCGCCCAGCAGGCGCAAGGCCACGGCGTGCTGCGGTTCGATGTCGAGCACGCGGCGCGCGGCGTCCACCGCACGCGGCAGCTCGCCCGCGTGGCGCCGTGCGTGCGCGAGGTTCAGCCAGTAGAGCGCGTCGCCGGGCACGGCGCGCGTGGCGCGATCGAAGGCCGAGGCGGCCTGCGGCCAGCGCCGCTGCCGCGCCAGGGCCAGGCCCTGCTGCCAGTGGCGATGGCCGGCGTTGCGCGGCGCGGTGGTGGCGGTGGCGGCGTGGCTCATGCGGCGGCGGCCGCGGCCGGCTTGCTGGCGGTGACGTTCAGGCTGATCGGCGTGCCGGCGACGACCATGTCGCTGGTGTCGCGGAACAGGCCGTGGCGCGGCACGCGCCTGCAGTCCTGGAATCCCGCGGCGGCGAGGAAGCCGGCGAGGAACTCCTGGTTGAGGCCCACGAGGTGGTAGTCGTGCGCGTCGACGTGGCCGCCGAAGATCATGCGCATGACGTGGAAGCGCTGGTTCACGTCGAGCACGTGGCGCTGCAGCAGCAGGTGGCACAGCACGTCGAGATCGGGCACCGACAGCCGCAGCACGCCGCCGGGTGCCAGCACGCGGTGCCACTCGCGCAAGGCCTTCACCAGCGCTTCCTTGTAGTCGAAGTGCTCGAGCACGTGCGAGGCATAGACCTCGGCGAAGGTGCCGTCGGGAAAGCGGCTCAGGTCGACGGCGTCGCCCACGTGGTCGACGTCGGGGCCGGGGCTGATGTTGAGGATCTCCCAGCCGGCGCGCTTCTCGCGTCCGCCGATGTGCAGCCTGCGTTCCATGTGTGCTCGTGTGGGCGATAGAGGGGCCGGCCGATGATCCGGCTCAAGCCCGCGGCCACAAGCGCCGAAATGCCAGCTTCGCCGGCCCCACTTCCGGCAGACAACGCGCGGCAGGACGCATCCGACCTCCGCACAAAGCGCTAAAGGTTTCGTGGGGCACGACGAAAACGGCTTCAACGCGCCGTCGCAAGACAAGCGCGGGGTCCGGACCACCAGGCAGTGCCTGAAGGCCCGGGCGGGTTCGTGACACGTGGCGACCAGCCTTCACCAGGAAACGGGCGGCGCCGGCGGTGCGACTCACTAAGCCTGTGGTCCTGCAACCGATTGGAGTTTTCTCATGCCTCAGACCATCAACACCAACCTGGTTTCGCTCAATGCGCAACGCAACCTGAGCATGAGCCAGTCTTCGCTCGCCACCTCGATGCAGCGCCTGTCGTCCGGCCTGCGCGTCAACAGCGCCAAGGACGACGCCGCCGGCCTGGCCATCGCCGAGCGCATGAACACCCAGGTGCGCGGCATGGCCGTCGCCACCCGCAACGCCAACGACGCCATCTCGCTGAGCCAGACGGCCGAAGGCGCGCTGGGCAAGGTCGGCGACCTACTGCAGCGCATGCGTGAACTGGCCGTGCAGTCGGCCAACGGCACCAACAACGATGCCGACCGCGTCAGCCTGAACAACGAGTTCGTGCAGCTGGCCCAGGAAGCCACGCGGACGCTGGGCGGCACGCAGTTCAACGGCCAGAACATCCTGGCGACGACCAACGCCAGCACGTTCCAGATCGGCGCCAACAACACGACCAACATCGACCAGATCAGCGTCGACGGCTTCGACTGGTCGGCCGCCACCGACATCACCGCCGTGCTCGGCACCGCCATCATCACCGGCACCGACGTGCCGACGATGCAGATCACCGACATCAGCACGGCGCAGACGGCGATCGCCGGCATCGACGACGCCATCGACCGCATCAACAGCCAGCGCGCCACGTACGGTGCGGTGCAGAACCGCTTCGAGAACGTGGTCGCCAACCTGATGGTCGCAACCGAGAACCAGGCCGCCGCGCGCAGCCGCATCATGGATGCCGACTACGCCAGCGAGACCGCCAACCTGAGCCGCGCGAGCATCCTGCAGCAGGCCGGCAACGCGATGGTCGCCCAGGCCAACCAGCTGCCCCAGCAGGTGCTGGCCCTGCTGCGATAAGCGCAAGCGCACGCCAGCGCACGAGGCCCGCCGGCGACGGCGGGCCTTTTTCTTCTTGGCGTGTCCTGCCGGCGGCGGACAGTGGGCGTTTCTGCTCCGCCCGCCGGCCATGGCGGGCCTGTCCGCTTCAGCGGCCACGGGGGCGAATTGGGCGGCGACAGGGCCGCTATTCCGGCTCATGCCGACGCGATGGCCACCGTAATCTCCGGAACAGCGCTTCGGCCTGCTCGTCGGTTCGAACGCAAGAGAACCGACATCCACGCCGCCTTAGGAGATCGCCGTGCCCCAGACCATCAACACCAACCTGGTTTCGCTCAACGCCCAGCGCAACCTGAGCACGAGCCAGACGCAGCTCGCGACCTCGATGCAGCGCCTGTCGTCGGGCCTGCGCGTCAACAGCGCCAAGGACGACGCCGCGGGCCTGGCCATCGCCGAGCGCATGAACACCCAGGTGCGCGGCATGAACGTGGCGATGCGCAACGCCAACGACGGCATCTCGATGGCGCAGGTGGGCGAAGGCGCGCTGGGCAAGGTGAGCGACCTGTTCCAGCGCATGCGCGAGCTGGCCGTGCAGTCGGCCAACGGCACCAACAACGACGCCGACCGCATCAGCCTGAACAACGAGTTCGTGCAGCTGGCCCAGGAAGCGACGCGCACGCTGGGCGGCACGCAGTTCAACGGCCAGAACATCCTGGCCACGACCAACAACGCCAGCTTCCAGATCGGCGCCAACAGCAGCACCGACATCGACCAGCTGACGATCGCGGCCTTCGACTGGACCCAGAACACCGACATCGGCGCTGTGCTCGGCACCGCGGTCATCACCGGCACCGACGTGCCGTCGGCGCAGATCACCGACATCACCACCGCGCAGACGACCATCGGCGCCATCGACGCCGCCATCGACGCCGTCAACAGCCAGCGCGCCACCTTCGGCGCGGTGCAGAACCGCTTCGAGAACGTGGTCGCCACGCTGATGGTGGCCAGCGAGAACCAGAACGCGGCGCGCAGCCGGATCATGGACGCCGACTACGCCGCCGAGACGGCCAACATGTCGCGCGCCCAGATCCTGCAGCAGGCCGGCAACGCCATGGTCGCGCAGGCCAACCAGCTGCCGCAGCAGGTGCTGTCGCTGCTGCAACGCTGAGCCGCGGCTCACCAAGCCCGCCTGCGCGGGCTTGAACGGCGAAGCGCCGGCGAGCGCCGCCAGCCGGGACGCAGTTCGACACATCCGCCGGCCCTCAAGTTCGGGGCGCGGCGGCCGATAGGGGCTCCAAGGGGGCGGCCTCGGGCGCGAGGCCCGGCCGTCCACCGAGCCCCTTTTGCATGGGGCGCCCCGCACCGGCCGCGTGCGGCGCGCCCGTCAGGAGACCACCATGGCCACGTTCACGTCGCTCGGCATCGGGTCCGGTGTGGACCTGAACACGATGGTCACCCAGCTCGTGGCGCTGGAGCGTGCCCCGCTCAAGCAGCTGGAGACCACGGCCCGGAAGCTGCAGACGCAGGTCTCGTCGTTCGGCCAGATCCAGAGCCTGTTCGGCTCGCTGCAGGACGCGTCCAACCGGCTCACCAGCAACACGCTGTGGCAGCAGGGCGTGGCGCGCTCGTCCGACGACACGGCCGTTGGCGCCAGCGGCGGCTCGGGCGTGGCGGCGGGCAGCTACGCGGTCACCGTGCAGCGCCTGGCCGGCAGCCAGACCGTGGCCTCGGCCACCCCCTACGGCGCGGCCTCCGACCTGGTCGGTGCCGGCACCCTCACCTTCACGCGCGGCACCTGGGCCGACGACCGCTCGTCGTTCAGCGCCGGCGCCGGCACGCCGGTGAACGTGACCGTCACCGCCAGCGACACGCTGCAGACGCTGCGCGACAAGATCAACGGTGCCGGGGCCGGCGTGACCGCCACGCTGGTGAGCGACGCCAACGGCGTGCGCCTGGCACTGCGCGCCTCGAGCAGCGGCGCGGCCAACGGCTTCACCGTCACCTCGGGCGATGCGGCTCTGGCCGGCTTCACCTACGAGCCGGGCGGCGGCGGCATGGCCTTCAAGGCCGCGGGCCAGAACGCGCTGGCCACCGTCAACGGCATCGCCGTGGAGTCGGCGAGCAACGAGCTCTCGGGCGTCGTCGAGGGCCTGACCTTCAAGCTGCGCAAGGAATCCGCCACCCCGGTCGACGTGACCGTCGACCGCGACACCGAGGCCGTGAGCAGCGCGGTGAAGACCTTCGCCGAGGCCTACAACGCGCTGGTCAAGTTCATCGCCGAGCAGGTGAAGTTCGACGCCACCAGCAAGGTCGGCGGGCCGCTGCAGGGCGACAGCGCGGCCAGCGGCCTGCAGCGCCAGCTGCGCGCCATCCTGGCGCAGGAGTCGGGCGCGTCGGCGGCGTTCCCGCGCCTGTCGGACGCCGGCCTGCACGTGCAGCGCGACGGCACGCTGTCGGTGGACTCGAGCAAGCTGGGCGCCGCGACGGCCCAGCTCGACGAGCTGAAGAAGGCCTTCGCGCGCAAGGATCCGGCCGATTCGGCGAACGACGGCTTCGCCCGGCGCTACGCCGACCTGGCCTCCAAGGTGCTGGGCGTCGACGGCAGCATCTCGACGCGCCAGGAAGGCCTGCGCAAGCTGGTGACGAAGAACCGCGACGACCAGGGCAAGGTCGAGGAGCGGGCCGAGCGCGTGAAGGCGCGGCTGGTGCAGCAGTACACCGCGCTGGACGCCAACCTGAGCAAGCTCAACGCGCTCTCCGGCTACGTCAGCGCGCAGCTGGCGGCGCTGTCGAACAGCCGCGGCAACGACCGCTGATTCGCCGAACGGGGCCGCCTCAAGGCGGCGCGGCGCCGGGCCGATAACAGCTCATCCGCAGCTACCGCCCGCCGCCGCCGATGTTCACGAGCCCCTACCCCAGCCGTCACCCGAACGGCGCCCGAGGCAACCGCCTGGGCGGCCTGTACCAGCAGGTGGGGGTCGAGACGCAGGTCAGCGGTGCCGACGCGCACCAACTCGTCGCGCTGCTGTTCGACGGCTTCATGGAAGCGGTGGCGCAGGCCCGCGGTGCGATGGCCGCCCGCGACACGCTGGGCAAGGGCGCGGCGATCCAGCGCGCTCTGCGCATCGTCGACGAAGGCCTGCGCGCCGGGCTGGACATGAACGCCGGCGGCACGCTCGCCCGCGACCTGGACGACCTGTACCAGTACCTCGGCATGCGGCTCACGCTGGCCAACCTCCGCAACGACGACGCCGCGCTGGCCGAGTGCGCACGCCTGGTGACGCCGCTGCGCGACGCCTGGCGCCAGATCGCGCCGCGCCGCTGAAGGCGCACGTGCACCGCCGCCCCGCCCGCCGCCGGCCCGCCTTCGCCACGCCATGCCGCCAGCTCCACTCGAACACCGCTGCAGCCACCCGATGAACCCGCAACTGCTGAGCTACTACGAAGCGATCGAACGCGCCAGCGCCGACATGCTGGCCGCGGCCCGCGCCGGCAAGTGGGACGAGGTGGTCAAGCTCGAAGGCGCCTGCGTGCTGCTCATCAGCCAGCTCAAGCACGCCGCGCAGGACGGCGGCCAGGCGCGCGAAGGCTCGAACGCCGGCGCCACCGAGGCCGCCAAGGCCAAGAGCCGGATCATGCAGCGCATCCTCGTCAACGACGCCGAGATCCGCCAGCTGGCCGAGCCCTGGCTGGCCGACCTCGACGACACGCTCAGCGGGCGGCAGCGCAAGACGCTGCACTGAGCGCACCCCGATGGCAACCGCCGCGCACCGGCCCCTCACCGCGCACCGCGGCCGGGCCCGTGCGCGCACCCGTTGAAGGAGCTGCCCGGCTATGTTCCAGGACACCCGCCCGGCCGAACTCGACGCTGCAGCCGGCCCCGACCCGTGGAGCGAGTTCCGCGTGAGCCACCCGCAGGAGCGGCTGCGCCTGCTGCGCGAGCTGCGCGACGCCGGCGTGCCGGTGATGCTGAACGCGCCCGACGGCGACTCGCTTGCCGTCACGCTGTGGGCGGTGGACCCGGCGCTGTCGCGGCTGAACTTCAGCAGCGAACGCGGGCCGCAGGCGCTGGAGCGCATCGCCGACCACGACGAGGCCGTGGCCGTGGCCTACCTCGAAAGCGTCAAGCTGCAGTTCGACCTGGCCGGCTTCACGCTCGTGCGCGGCGCCGCCACCTGCGCCCTGCAGTGCGGCATGCCGCGCGAGATCTACCGCTTCCAGCGCCGCGGCGCCTACCGCGTGCGCACCTCCGAGCGCAGCTCGCCGCACGCCTCGCTGCGCCACCCCGCGCTGCCCGACATGCGGCTGGCGCTGCGCGTGCTGGACGTGTCGATCGGCGGCTGCGCGCTGTGGCTGCCGAACGACGTGCCGCCGCTGCAGGCCGGCACGCGCATCGGCGACGTGCACCTCGAACTCGACGCCGAGACGCGCTTCGCCGCCGGCATCGTGCTGCAGCACGTCGGCGCCGTCGGCGGCCAGGGTGCGCTCGACCGCGGCGCGCGCCTGGGCTGCGAGTGGTTCGGCCTCGACGGCCCGGCCTCGCGCGCGCTGCAGCGCTGGATCGACCGCGCCCAGCGCCACCGCCGCCTGATGCTGGGGTGAGCGGGACATGAGACAGCACCTGCGTGCTGGCGAATGCCAGCGAACGCCATCCGGCCTGCAGGACATGCGGCCAGCTCGCACGGCCGGCTTCACGCTCGTCGAGTGCGGCGTGGCCTGCGCCGTCGTCGCCGTGCTGGCGTCGCTGGCGCTGCCCGCGCTGCAGGGCCGGCAGCTGCGTGCCGCGCGCTTCGATGCCGTGGCCGCGCTCACGCGCGTGCAGGCGGCGCAGGAGCAGCACCGGTCGCACCACGGCCTGTACGCCACCGAGCTGGGGGCGCTGCGCGGCGTCGCGCCCCGCAGCGACCAGGGGCGCTACACCGTCGCGATCGAGCCGCTGGGCGCGGAAGCCTACCGCGCCACGGCGACGGCCACCGGCGCCCAGGCGCAGGACCACGACTGCGCCGTCATCGCGCTCGAGGTGCGATCCGGGTTCCCCACCCACGGCCCCAGCGCCGCCTGCTGGAACCGCTGAAGGCACCAGGCCATGGCGTCGCGCGGCTTCACGCTCATCGAGATCGCCATCACGCTGGCCGTGCTGGCGATCCTGGGCGCGCTCGCCCTGCCCGGCCTCGGTGCCGGGCTCGAGCGGACGCGGCTGCACGCCGCCGCTCAGAGCCTGGCCGCCGACCTGGCCGAAGCGCGCTTCGAGGCGGCGCGCCGCGGCACGCCGCTGCACCTCGTCGTGAACGCCGGCGAGCGCGACGCCTGCTGGGCCGTCGCCACCCAGGCCGACTGCACCTGCGGCGCGCCGCAGCCCTGCCAGCTGCGCCGCGTGACGCAGGCCGACCTGGCCGGCGTGCGCCTGCTCGAGGCGCGCGCCGTGCAGCTCGACCCGCAGGGCCAGGTGCAGCAGCCGGTGCAGGCGGCGACACTCGCGTCGCGCAGTGGCGACGAGCGCCTGCGCGTCGACGTCTCCGCGCTGGGCCGGGCGCGGGTGTGCGCCGTCTCCGGCCACCGGGCGCACAAGGTGCCGGCATGCTGAACGCCGGGCGCCACCCGGGCCGCATCGCGCTGCCGCTGTGGGCGGCGTGGGTGCTGGCCGGCCTGCTGGCCGTGGCCGGCGTCGCCTGGGCCATCGACCGCCTGGCCGCGCGCCACCTGGCCGACGATGCCGAGCGCATCGCCGTCGGCTGGGCGCGCCACCTGGTGCAGCACGTGCCGGCCATCGACCGCGTGTTCCTGCAGCGCGAGCTGCCGGGCGAGGCGGTGCGCGAACGCCTCTCGCACATGGTCGGCACCGCAGGGCTGTTCCGCTTCAAGCTCTTCGCCGCCGACGGCGACCTGATCGTCGTCTCCGACGACCTGACCCAGCGCGCCTCGCCCCAGGCGAACAAGCCCGCCGACCGCGAACGCGCGCGCCAGGCGGCCGCGGTCGGCCGCAAGCACGTCGAGCTGAAGCATGGCGACGGCGTGAAGCGCCCGCCGGTCTTCACCGAAGCCTACGTGCCGGTGCTCAAGGACGGCCGCGCCATCGGCGTCGTCGAGGTCTACATCGACCAGACCGAGCTGGCCGCCACCACCGCGGCCTCGTTCCGCCGCGCCGCCGCCACCGCCGGCGGCGGGCTGGCGCTGTCGTTCGCCTTCAGCGCCCTGCTCTGGCGCTGGCGGGCCCAGCGCGAACGCCGGGCGCAGGAGCGCGTGCGCTACCTGGCGCACCACGACGTGCTCACCGGCGCCGTCAACCACGCCAGCTTCAGCGAACGGCTGGAAGCCGCCTGCGACGCCGCGGCCGCGGGCGGGGCGCTGCCCGACGGCCCGCGCGAAGGGCTGGCGGTGCTGTGCATCGACCTCGACCGGTTCAGCGACGTCAACGACCGGCATGGCCACCTCGTCGGCGACGAACTCCTGCGCATGGCTTCGGCGCGGCTGCACGGCCTGCTGCGCGCCGACGACCTGCTGGCGCGCCTGGCCGGCGACCGCTTCGCCGTGCTGCAGCGCGGCGCCCCCGACGCTGCCGCGGTGCAGGGGCTGGCCCAGCGCATCACCGAGCGCCTGATGCAGCCCTACCGGCTGCACCCGGGGCTGGCCGCCGTGCGCGGGACGCTCGCGGTGCCCGACGACCTGGCGCTGCATGTCACGGCCAGCGTGGGTGCCGCCATCCACGGCCGCGACGGCGACAACGCCGACACGCTGCTGCACAACGCCGAGCTGGCGCTGCAGCAGGCCAAGGCCCAGGGCGGCGCGCGCTGGACCTTCTACGACGCCGAAGCCGACGCCGCCCTGCAGGAGCGGCGCACCCTGGCCGCCGACCTGCGCGCCGCCATCGCCGGCGGCGGGCTCGGGCTGCACTTCCAGCCGGTGTACTGCAGCAGCGGCAGGCTCGTCGGCTACGAGGCGCTGGCGCGCTGGGCGCACCCCACGCGCGGCATGGTCCCGCCGCTGGTCTTCGTCTCGGTGGCCGAAGAGACCGGCCAGATCGAGGCCCTCGGCCGCTGGGTGCTGCACAGCGCCTGCAGCGAAGCCGCCTCGTGGACCGAGCCGCTGACCGTGGCCGTGAACCTGTCGGCGGCGCAGTTCCGCCGCGGCGGCGACGCGCTCGTGGCCGAGGTGGGCGACGCGCTCGCCGCCAGCGGCCTGGCGCCGCGGCGGCTGGAACTCGAGATCACCGAGTCGCTGCTGATGAGCCACACCGACGAGGTGGTCGCCACGCTGCACGCGTTGCAGGCCATGGGCGTGCGCATCGCCATGGACGACTTCGGCACCGGCTACTCGAGCCTGGCCTACCTGTGGCGCTTCCCCTTCGACAAGCTGAAGATCGACCGCGCCTTCACCCAGGGCCTGGGCCGCGACGCCAAGGTCGACGTGATCGTCAGCTCGATCATCACGCTGGCGCACTCGCTGGCCATCCGCGTCAACGCCGAAGGCGTGGAGACGCAGGCCCAGCGCGACGCCCTGCGCCGCCACGGCTGCGACGAGCTGCAGGGCTACCTGCTGGGCCGGCCGCAGCCGCCCGAGGCGATGGCGCACCGCGTCGGCGTGCATCCCTCCTCGATCGACACCCCGAACAAGGCCGCGGCCGAGACCGCCGCGGCCTAGCATCGCGCCATGCGCTCGTCGGCCCCCGCATCGAGCTGGCGCCGCCCGTGGGCGGCGTGGCGCGCGCATCACCTGCACGACTACGCGGCCCCGGCGGCACGGCTGTGGGGCCTGCTGGCGCTGGCCGGCGCGGCGGCGCTGCTGTGGACGGCGCAGGCGCTGTGGCGCCACCCGCCCGGCGACTGGCAGGCGATGGTGGCCGGCCTGCTGCTCATCGGCTGGCTGGCCTGGCACCCCGTGCAGGTGCCGCGCAGCCACCGCACGGTGCTGGTGGCCGACGTCTTCGTCTACCTGATGCTCGCCCACCTGGGCACGGCGCCGGCGGTGCTGGCCGCGGGCGTCGAGGCCTTTCTGGGCGCGCTGCGCACCTCGCGCCGCTGGAGCACGCGCATCAGCGGCCCGGCCACCGCCATGGCCGCCATGCTGATCTGCGGCGCGCTCTACGAGCGGCTGCTCGGCTGGATGCTGCTGCAGGGCGTGCAGGGCGACGTGGCCATGCTGGCGTCGCTGTGCCTGGTGTCCATCGTGCCGGCGGTGCTGACGACCGCGCCGCTGATGGCGATGATCGCGATGAAGACCGGCGGCCGCCTGCGCCTGGGCCAGTGGTTCGACGACGCGTTCTGGTTCATCGTCATGGTGCTGGCCGCGGCCTTCATCGCCGCGCTGGTGGAGATGAACGCGCGCCGCACCGGCCTGGCGCTGCTGGCCGTGGTGGCCGTGCTGGCGCTGACGACGGTGGTGCTGCTGCGCCACGCGCTGGCGCGCATCGACCTGCAGCGCGCCGCGCAGGAGGCCGCGCTGGCCGGCGCGCAGGCCGAGGCGCAGGCGCACCAGCAGCGCTTCACCGCTGCCTTCACCCACGCCGCGGTGGGCATGGCCATCGTCGGCGCCGACGGCCGCGTGCTGCAGGCCAACCGCGCGCTCGCCGCGCTGCTGCAGCAGACGGAAGCCGGGCTGGTCGGCCAGCGCCTGGCCGATCTGCTGGACGCGGGCGATGCCGAACGGCTGGCGCTGGAGGTGGCGAAGGTGCGCTCGGGGCTGCACGGCGCCATGTCGATGGAGCTGCGCTGCCGCACGCCTGGCGACGACCCGCTGTGGGTGACGCTGCACTGCAGCCGCTACGCCGACCCCGTGGTCGGCGGCGGCGACTGCCTCATCGTGCAGCTGCACGACATCACCTCGCGCCGCGTCGCCGAGAGCCGGCTGCACCACATCGCCTACCACGACGGCCTCACCGACCTGGCCAACCGCCACTGCTTCCACGAACGGCTGCAGGCCGCGGTGCTGCGCAGCGCGGCCGATGCGACGCAGCGCTTCGCCGTCATCTTCCTCGACCTGGACCGCTTCAAGATCGTCAACGACAGCCTCGGCCACGAAGCCGGCAACCAGCTGCTGCGCGAGGTGGGCGAGCGCCTGCGCAAGCACGTGCGGCCGGCCGACCTGGTGGCGCGCCTGGGCGGCGACGAGTTCGCCGTGCTGCTGGAGGGCCTGTCCGAAGGCATGGGCGAAGGCCTGGCCGCGGCGCAGCGGCTGCTGGCCTCGCTGTCGGTGCCGGTGCGCATCAACGGCACCGAGGTCGTGCCCGGCGCTTCGGTGGGCATCACCTTCAGCGAGCTCGGCCTGCGCAGCGCCGGCGAGGTGCTGCGCGACGCCGACCTGGCGATGTACGAGGCCAAGGGCGCCGGCCGCGGCCGCGTCGCCGTGTTCGACCACACCATGCACGACCGCGTCGCCGAGAAGCTGGCGCTCGAGGCCGACCTGCGCCACGCCATCGGCGAAGGCCAGCTCAACGTGCACTTCCAGCCGCTCTACCAGCTGGAGCCCTACCAGCTGACCGGCTTCGAGGCGCTGGCGCGCTGGACGCACCCGAGGCGCGGCGTCGTCAGCCCGGCGGTGTTCGTCGCGCTGGCCGAGGAGACGGGGCACATCGAGGCGCTGACCGACTGGGTGATCGACCACGCCGTCGGCCAGCTCGGCTTCTGGGAGCGGCAGCACCCCGAGGCGCGCGGCCTGGGCATGCACATCAACATCTCGGGCCGCGACCTGGCGCGGCCGACGCTCGTGCCGCTGGTGATGGCGGTGCTGGAGCGCCACGGCGTGGCGCCGCAGCAGCTGACGCTCGAGATCACCGAGACCACGCTGATGGGCAAGCTCGAGACGGCGCTCGACGCCCTGCGCGCGCTGCGCGCCCACGGCGTGCGCGTGGCCATCGACGACTTCGGCACCGGCTACTCGAGCCTCGCCTACCTGAGCACGCTGCCGATCAACAGCCTCAAGATCGACCGCTCGTTCGTCATGGGCCTGACCGACAAGCCCGGCAACGCCGAGATCATCCGCGCCGTGCTCAACCTGGGCCGCTCGCTCGGCCACAAGGTGGTGGCCGAGGGCATCGAGACGGTGGGCCAGCTCACGACGCTGCGCGACCTGGGCGTCGACGTCGGCCAGGGCTACCTGCTGGCGCGGCCGCTGCGCACGGACCAGGTGCTGGACCTGCTGGCGCTGAGCACGCACGCCATCGAGCCGGCCTGACGGCGCGCGCCGTCGCGCGGCTCAGGTGCCCAGCCAGGCGCTTGCGTGCTGCAGCGTGTCGGCCCGGTGCGCGAAGCGCAGCACCCGGCCGGCCTCATCGAAGCGCCACACGTGCACCTCGTCCACCTCGGTCACCGTGCGGCCGGTCTTGCGCACCGTGGCCGAGAAGTCCACCAGCGCCACCACGAGCGGGCCGTCGGCCAGCAGGTGGCGCGGCTCGAAGTGGTGGAACTCGACGTGCGTGGCGAGCGCGTCGAAGAAGCCCGGCACCGCGGCCCGGCCGCGGCGCTGCTGGAGCCAGGGCGCGGGATTGGCCGGCTGGCCGTACTCCCACTCCACGTCCTCGGCCAGGCAGGCCAGGATGGCGGGGATGTCGCCGCGGCCGAAGGCGGCGTAGACGTGGCGGACGGTCTCGATGGGGGTCATGGTGGTCGCTCCTCGCGATGCTGTGCGGTGGCGCATCGGGGGCCGCTGCGGCGCGCGCCGCAGGAGGGGTGAACCGCAGCCGATGCGCAAGGCTGCGGTGCCGCGGTTACGGGCGTGCGTCGGCATCGGATGCAGGCGCCGACGTGCGCCCGGCGTGCATCCAGCCGGCGCCATGCGCCGCATACGCGGCGTGGATCTCCCCCTCGCCGCCCTGCCCCCTGCACCCCGTGCTCTGCTAAGGTTCCGGCCGGCCCGCCAGCCGACACCACCCGCGATGAGCCCCACGGCATCCCGCCAGCGCAGCGCCGCCGGCACGGCCGCGCCGGCCGGGGCCGTAGCCGGAACGGCGGCCACGCAGCCGCACGCCGCCCGCGACGCACGCCTGGCGACGCTGCTGGGTGCCGCCGCACGCGGCGACAGCACCGCCTTCGAGGCCTTCTACGACGCCACCTATGCCTACGCGCACGTGCTGGCGCGACGCCTGCTCGGCGGCGGCGACACCGACGATCTGCTGGCCGACGTCTTCTTCGAGGCCTGGCGCAAGGCGGCCGCCTTCGACGCCGCACGCGGCAGCGCCGTCACCTGGCTGCTCACGCTGGTGCGCAGCCGCGCGCTGGACCTGCTGCGCCACCGCGTCGTGCACCCCAGCGTCGGCGGCCGTGGTACCGATGCCGACCGCGAGGACGAACCCGGGCGCCGCGAGGCCTGCGCGCCCGACACCGATCCCGGCGACGCCTTGTGGCGGCGCGAGGCCGGCAGCCGGCTGCACGCGCTCGTCGCTGCCCTCTCGCCGGCGGAGCGCTGGGCGCTGGGCCTGGCCTACTGGCAGGAGCTGAGCCACGCCGAGATCGCCCACGTCACCGGCTGGCCGCTGGGCACGGTGAAGTCGCACCTGCTGCGCGCCCAGCGCAAGCTGCGCCAGGCGCTGTCGCCATGAAGCCGCCCCGCCGATCGATCGACCCCGAAGCGGGCCCGGCGCTCGATGCCGCGTGGCTGGCGCGTCTGGATGCGGCGAGCGTCGAGCCGGCGGGCGGGGATGCCGCGGCGTCAGCGTCGCCCGAGGCTGCCGCCGGCGCCGGACCCGACGCCGACGCCGGTCGCGAGCGCGTGCGCCGCCGGCTGCTGCGGCGCGTCGCCGCCGACACGACCGAGCGCCACCTCACGCTGCCGGCCGAGGGCCCGGGCTGGCAGCCGTTCGGCGAGGGCCTGGCCATCAAGGTGCTGCACGAAGCCGCGGGCGTGATGTCGTACCTGCTGCGCCTGGCAGCCGGCGCCGCCCTGCCGGCGCACCGCCACCCGCACGACGAGGAATGCGTGGTGCTCGAAGGCGTGGTGCACATCGGCGCCCTGCGGCTCGGCCCGGGCGGCTACCACCTGGCGCGCAAGGACGTGCTGCACGACCGCCTGCACAGCCCGGAAGGTGCGCTCGTCTTCCTGCGCGGCGCGGTGCCGGAGGCGGCGCATCTCGTGTGACGGCCGGGGCCGGGGCCCCGGTCTCGCTCAGGCCTTCACTCGCCGAACAGCGCGCGGTCCTTGCTCTGCGTCACCTTCGGCTGGCCGCTTTCGCTGACGATGAAGCCTTCGCTCATGATGAAGCCCTCGCTCATGATGAAGCCTTCACTGACGATGAAGCCCTCGCTCATGATGAAGCCTTCGCTCATGATGAACCCCTCGCTCATGATGAAGCCTTCACTCATGATGAAGCCTTCGCTCATGATGAAGCCGCTGCCGGCCACGAGCCACTGCGACAGCTGCGCACTCGGCATGAAGGCGCCGGTGCGCGCCCAAGACGAGTTCGGCCCCGCCAGCGGCGTGCCGTAGACCACGCCCGGCGTCACCAGCGCCGTGCTTGTCACCGGCGCGGCGGTGATGCTCCTGACGAAGGTGTTGGCCGGCACCTGCAGGCTCTGCGGCCACCACTGCACGGTGTGGCGCATGACGCGCGAGCCGGCCCACACCAGGCGATGGTCCCAGATGGGCTGGTGGCGCGTGAACAGCGCGTCGCCGCTGAACACCTGGTTGCCGCCGGCGTAGACGATGCGGCTCCAGTCGAAGCGCTGGCCGTTGAGCGTGCTCCACGGCGCCGGCATCGTCTTGCCGGTGGCCAGCAGCGCGGCGCCCGGTGCGATGCGGCCGCCCTCGACGGCGCTGCGCAGGTCGGTGCGCAGCGCCTGCGCCAGGCGCACCGCGCCCTCGATGTTCAGCGCGCCGGCGCCCTGCTGCAGCAGGTTGGCGTTGGGCAGCGGCTGCGCGGTGTACTGCAGGATGGCCTTCACCAGCGGCGGCGTCAGCCCCGGGTTGGCCTGCAGCAGCAGTGCCGCGGCGCCGGCCACCACGGGGGCGGCCACCGAGGTGCCGCTGAGCATCATCACGCTCACGCCCTGCTGCTGGTTCGCACCGGGCACGGCCATCAGCTCGGGATGGGTCGCGGGCAGCCAGGCCGGCACCTTCATCGAGAAGTTGTCGGTGGACAGTGCGGCCACCAGCTTGTTGCCCGGCGCCACCAGGTCGGGCTTGAGGAAGTTGTCGACGCGACGGATGCCCCAGGTGTCGACGAACGCGCCGCGCGTCGGGCCGCGCGAGCTGAAGAAGTTGACGCTGTCGTCGCTGCGCGCCGCGGTGGCACGGGTGTTGACCGCGCCGACCGTGATGACCGACGGCTCGTGCCCGGGCGAGCTGATGGCGCCGTACTGCTCGCGCCCGTCGGCGCGCTGCCCGTAGTTGCCCCCGGCCACGACGACGACGATGCCCGCCGCCACGGCGCTGCGCGCGGCGCGCGCCAGCGGGTCGGTGAGGTGGCTTTCGCTCGAATCGGCGCCCAGGCTCAGGTTGAGCACGCGGATGTTGTATTCGCGGGCGTGGTGGATGACCCAGTCGATGCCCGCGAGCACGTCGCTCAGCTGGCCGAAGCCGCGGCTGTCGAGCACCTTCACGTCGTAGATGTCGGCACCCGGGGCGATGCCGGTGGTGTCCAGCGTCTGCTTGAAGTCGCGCGCCGCGGCCACCGCCGCCACGTGCGTGCCGTGGCCGAAGCCGTCGCTGTAGTTGGCGCCGGTGTTGTCCAGGCTCTGCTCGAAGGTGTTGCGCAGTGCCGAGCGCGGGTCGAGCGCGGCCGAGAGGTCGAGACCGGGGGTCCAGTCCTTGACGCCGAGCGCGGTGGCGTCGCCCACCTTCTGGAAGTCGATGGAACGCTTGACGCGGGTCTTGCCCTGCCAGTCGGCGAAGAGCTGGTGCTTCCACATCACGCCCGAATCCAGCACCGCGATGCCGACGCCGCGACCATCGAGCCCGGTGTAGTAGTAGCTGTTCGATTCGGTGCGCTGGCGCACCGCGGGTGCGACGCCGGCCGCCGCCTCGACGTGGCTGGGCGTGAGCGTGATGCCGTTGCGTGCGGTGAGCCGGTTGGGCGAGATGCTCTGCACGTCGGTGCGCCGCGACAGCGCCACCATCTGGTCGGCCGGCATCAGCACCGAGAGCGCGCTCACCGACACGTAGCGCATGTACACCGTGCCACCCGCCACGAGCACGGCGCGGCGCAGCTCGGTCAGCTCGGGGTCGGCGCTGCGCGCCACGATCAGCGCCTTGACGTAGCGCCGGCCGTTGACGTCGCGCACCCAGTTGAGCTGCGTGGTGCTGCGCGCCGACAGCACGGCCACCATGTCGGCCGCCATCTTGGCCGGCTCGGGCGCCACCGACCACTGGGCCGTGGCGCTGCTGCCCAGCACCAGTGCCAGCACGGCGCCGAGCCAACGCGTCTTCTTCAGCAGGATGTCGCGCATGGACCGTTTCCCTCACGAGGCGGGCACCGCCGTGGTGCCACTGCCCAATTGTGAGAAGCGGTTGCCGCGCGTGCACACGAACAAGGGGTGTCCGGTGCCGCTATTCGGTGCTTTGCCACGGCCGGAATTCGGCGAGGCAGAACGCGGGCGCAGGGCGCCTGGATCGGGTATCGGCGGGCGTCTGGAGAACTTGAGGGCGCGGCCGTTCGCTTTCGTTCGCGCACGGCCGTTCGGCTGGCGTGCGACGCCTGCCGGCGCCGCACGCCCGGCCTCACACCTGCATGTTCATGATCTCGCTGTACGCGCCCACCAGCCGGTTGCGCACCGCGATGGCAGCCTGGAAGCCGACCTGGGCCTTCTGCATGGCCATCATCGTCTCTTCCAGGCTCACCGCCGGGTTGTCGAGCGACAGCTCGCGCTGCAGACGGCCGGCTTCGAGCTGGCTGCTGCTCACCTGCTTCAAGGCGTCGGCCATCGCGGTCTTGAAGCCGCCGGCGACGCCGCCCGCGGCCTCGGTGCGCGGCATGCCGTTGGGCTGCAGGCCGGCACGCGCCAGGGCGGCGTTGAAGTCGAAGGGCTTGATGCGCAGGTCGTTCATCGGGCTTCTTCCCGGGCTGAACTCTAGGCAGCGGCGGCGTGCGGAAAGGCGCGATCAGGGCCGGCTTTGGCGCTTTTCTCGCGCTCATGTCCAGCCGGCCGGCCGCCAACAATGCGCCGCAACACCCGAAGTGCCGCCTGCAAGCGCCCCATGGACACCGCCGTCGCCGCCGCGAACCACCCTTCCACCGTCGTCCCGCTCGTGCCCGCCACGCCGGGCCTGGCGGCTCGCTGGGCCGCGCTGCCGGCACGCTTGCAGATGGGCGCCATGCTCGGCTTCGCCGCGCTGCTGGCGCTGCTGGCGGTGATGGCGCTCTCGGCCAAGGATTCCGACTACCGCCCGCTGTTCCCGCACCTGTCCGAGAAGGACGGCGGCCAGGTCATCGACCGCCTCGCGCAGATGGGCGTCAAGTACAAGTTCGCCGAAGGCGGCAGCGTGATCCTGGTGCCCGGTGCGCGCGTGCACGAGCTGCGCATGAAGCTCGCCGCGCAGGGCCTGCCGGCCGCGGGCGCCGGCTCGGTCGCCGGCTACGAGCTGCTCGACAAGGCCAGCAGCTTCGGCCAGACGCAGGGCCAGGAGCGCATGAAGATGCAGCGCGCCATCGAAGGCGAGCTGACGACGACCATCCAGGCGCTGGAAGGCGTGAAGTCGGCGCGCGTGCACCTGGCGCTGCCGCAGCAGAACGGCTTCTTCCGCGAGCAGCAAAAGCCCAGCGCCAGCGTGGTGCTGAGCCTGCACCCCGGCCGCAGCCTCGACCGCGGCCAGATCGCCGGCATCGTGCGCGTGGTGTCGGGCAGCGTGCCCGAGCTCGCCGCCAAGGCGGTGAGCGTGGTCGACAGCACCGGCGCGCTGTTGTCCAACCCCGGCGACGACGACAACGCCATCGGCCTCGATTCGCAGCAGCTCGCCTACCGCCGCGAGGTGGAGGCCGGCCACACCAAGCGCGTGCTGGCGCTGCTCGAGCCGGTGGTGGGCCGCGACAACGTGCGCGCCACGGTCAGCGCCGACATCGACTTCAGCCAGGTGATGCAGACCGCCGAGGTGCACGCGCCCAATCAGGGTGAGGGCGCCAAGGCCATCGTGCGCGAGCAGCGCACCGAAGAATCGCAGCAGCCGGGCAGCCCCACGCCGGCCGGCGTGCCGGGCGCCACGAGCAACCAGCCGCCGGTGCCGGCCACCGCGCCGGTCAACGGCCCGGCGCAGCAGCTGCAGGGCGCGCAAGGCGGCGCCGGCGCGGCCGGCTCGTCGCGCCGCGAGGCGGCGACGCGCTTCGAGGTCGACAAGACGGTGACGGTGACCAAGAGCGCCGTCGGCGCCGTCAAACGCCTGTCGGCCGCGGTGGTGGTGAACCACCGCACCAGCACCGACGCCAAGGGCAAGACCAGCACCGTGCCGCTGACCGAGAAGGAGCTCGAGCAGCTGACCGCGCTGGTGCAGCAGGGCATCGGCTACTCGGCCGACCGCGGCGACGTGGTCAAGGTCGTGAACGCGCCGTTCCGCAGCGATGCCGCGCCGGCCGCCGACGAGACGCCGCTGTGGCAGCAGCCCTGGCTGATCGAGCTGCTGAAGACCGCCGCGGCGCCCGCCGCGCTGGCACTGGTGGCGCTGCTGGTGCTGAACAAGCTGATCCGCCCGACGATGACCGCGCTGCTGGCCCCGCCCCCGCCGCCGGAGCCCGGCAGCGCCATCAACGAGGTCGTCGAGGACCCGGTCCCCGCGCCCATGCCGCCGCAGCTGCAGGCACCGCAGAACAGCGACAAGCTGGTCGCGGCGCGCCAGCTGGCCAAGCAGAACCCCGCGGCCGTGGCGCACATCGTGCGCACCATGGTCAATGGCGGCGAGGCCGGCTGAGGCCTGACGGGCGCACCGCATGGCAGCCGCAATGGACGAACAGGGCCTGGAGGATGCCGCCATCCTCCTGATGAGCCTGGGCGAGGAGGAAGCGGCCGAGGTCTTCAAGCACCTGGCGCCCAAGGAAGTGCAGCGCCTGGGCGAGACGATCGCGCGCATGAAGGCCGTCACCGGCGAGCGCGTCGACAGCGTGATGGACGCCTTCGAGAAGCTCGCCAGCAGCGAGCGCATGCTGGTGGCCGACAGCAACGAGTACGTCAAGAGCGTGCTGCGCAAGGCGCTCGGCGAGGACAAGGCCAACCTGCTGATCGACCGCATCCTGCAGGGCAGCGACGTCACCGGCATCGAGAGCCTGAAGTGGATGGACCCCACCTCGGTGGCCGAGCTGCTGCGCAACGAGCACCCGCAGATCGTCGCGGCCATCCTCGTGCACCTGGAATTCGACCAGGCGGCCGACGTGCTCAAGCTGTTCACCGAGCGCCAGCGCAACGAGGTGATGGTGCGCATCGCCACGCTCGACGGCATCCAGCCCACCGCGCTGCGTGACTTGAACGAGGTGATGAGCAAGGTGCTCGCCGGTGGCGACCGCTCGCGCAAGAGCACGCTCGGCGGCGTCAAGGCCGCGGCCGAGATCATCAACCTGATGGGCAGCCAGGTCGAGACCAGCGTGCTCGACTTCGTGCGCGAGGCCGACAACGACCTGGCGCAGAAGATCATGGACAACATGTTCACCTTCGACGACGTCGAGAAGATCGACGACAAGGGCATCCAGGCCCTGATGAAGGAAGTGCAGAGCGAATCGCTCGTGATCGCGCTCAAGGGCGCCACGCCGACGCTGCGCGAGAAGATCTTCCGCAACATGAGCACGCGTGCCGCCGAGACGCTGCGCGAGGACCTCGAGTCGCGCGGGCCGGTGCGCCTGTCGGAGGTGGAGGCCGAGCAGAAGGAGATGCTCAAGATCGTGCGCCGCCTCGTCGACGAAGGCCAGATCGTGCTGGCCGGCGGCGGCGGCGACGAGCAGTTCGTCTGATCGAACGCGATGAGCAACGGCAAGCACAACCCCTTCCGCAACGTGCCGCCGCCGCCCGGCAGCAAGGCCGGCAGCAGCTACCAGCGCTTCATCCCGCGCGAGGAGCTGGGCGACTTCGCCAGCTGGAAGCCCGGCGCCTTCGGCGGCCCGGGCGCCAGCGCGCCGGGCCCGGCCGCCGCCGCGCCCGCCGCGCCGCCCGAGCCCAGCGCGGCCGAGTGGCAGCAGCGCGTGGCCGCCGCGCGCCAGGCCGGCTACCAGGACGGCTACCGCGACGGCATGGCCGCGCTGGAGAGCTTCAAGGCCAGCTTCGCGCAGCAGGCCACGGCGCAGATCGGCGCCCTGCTCGACGCCTTCGACCAGCAGCTGCAAGGCCTGGACGCGCAGCTCGCCGAGCAGCTGGCGGCCACCGCCGTGCAGCTGGCGCGCCAAGTGGTGCGCAGCGAGGTCGTGGCGCGCCCCGAACTGGTCGCCAAGGTGGCGGCCGACGCCGTCAACGCCGTGATGCTGAGCGCGCGCCACATCACCGTGCAGGTGCATCCGCAGGACCTGCCGCTGGTGGCCGAAGGCGCCGAAGAGGCGCTGAAGGCAAGGCACGCGCGGCTCGTCGCCAACCCGGCCATCGCGCGCGGCGGCGTGCTCGTCTCCAGCGACGCCGGCACCATCGACGCGCGCATCGCCACACGCTGGGCGCAGGCCGCGGCGGCGCTGGGTGCCGAGCTGCCCCTGCACGCGCCGCACGACGAGGCCGAGGCCCCATGACCGCGACGCCGCTGCACGCGCGCCTCGAGCGGCGCGGCAAGCGCTGGCAGCGCTACATGGCCGACCTGCAGGCCTACGCCGCCGTGCCGCAGCCGCTGGAGGCGGTGGGCACGCTGCTGCGCGTCACCGGCCTGGTGCTCGAAGCCGCCGGCGTGCGCGTGCCGGTGGGCTCGGTCTGCGAGGTGCAGGGCGAAGGCCAGGACGCGGTGCTCGCCGAGGTCGTGGGCTTCAGCGGCGACCGCGCCTTCCTCATGCCGACCGGCGAGCTGCACGGCCTGGCCAGCGGCGCGCGCGTCGTGCCGCGCCCGGCCCCCAGCACGCCGCCGCGCTGGGGCCAGGAGAACCACCCCTGGCGCCGCAGCGAGGACCGCGGCCTGCACCTGCCGATGGGCGATGGCCTGCTGGGCCGCGTCGTCGATTCGCACGGCCGGCCCATCGACCGCCTGGGCCCGCTGGCCGAGGTGCACACCGAGCCCATGGTGCGCCGGCCCATCAACGCGATGGACCGCGACCCCATCCGCACGCCGCTGGACACCGGCGTGCGCGCCATCAACGCGCTGCTCACCGTGGGCCGCGGCCAGCGCATCGGCCTGTTCGCCGGCACCGGCGTGGGCAAGAGCGTGCTGCTGGGCATGATGGCGCGCTATACCCAGGCCGACGTCATCGTCGTGGGCCTGATCGGCGAACGCGGCCGCGAGGTCAAGGAGTTCATCGAGGACATCCTGGGCGATGAAGGCCGTGCGCGCAGCGTCGTCGTCGCCGCGCCGGCGGACGCGCCGCCGCTGCTGCGCATGCAGGGCGCCAGCTACGCCACCGCCATCGCCGAGCACTTCCGCGACCAGGGCCGCCACGTGCTGCTGCTGATGGATTCGCTGACGCGCTACGCCATGGCGCAGCGCGAGATCGCGCTGGCCATCGGCGAGCCGCCGGCCACCAAGGGCTATCCGCCGAGCTGCTTCGCCAAGCTGCCGCAGCTGGTGGAGCGCAGCGGCAACGGCTGCGACGGCCATGGCTCGATCACCGCCTTCTACACCGTGCTGAGCGAAGGCGACGACCAGCAGGACCCGATCGCCGACGCGGCGCGCGGCATCCTCGACGGCCACATCGTGCTGAGCCGCGAGCTCGCCGAGGCCGGCCACTACCCGGCCATCGACGTCGAGCGCTCGATCTCGCGCGTGATGCCGGCCGTGGCCGCGCGCGAACACCAGCAGGCGGCGCGCCGGCTGCGCCAGCTGCTGGCCAAGGTGAACAAGGCGCGCGACCTGATCGCGCTGGGCGCCTACCAGCCCGGCCACGACGCCGAGCTCGACACCGCCGTGCGCCTGCAGCCGCAGATGCACGCGCTGCTGCAGCAGGACATGCACGAGCGCGCGGCGCTCGACATGAGCCGCGCGCAGCTGGTCCGACTGATGAGCGGCGGCTGAAGGCGGCCGTCGACGACGAACGAGGGAGCCCATGACCGAAGCCCTGCACACCCTGCTGCAGCACGCCGAAGCCCAGCGCGACGAAGCCCACGCGGCGCTGCTGCAGGCCGAGGACTTCGCGCGCCGCATGGCCGCGCAGACGCAGCAGCTCGAGACCTATCGCGAGGAGTACCGCCTGCGCCACCCAGCGCACGGCGGCCAGCTGGCCTCGATCGAGCTGCTGCGTTGCCACCAGGGGTTCATGCAGCGCCTGGACCAGGCCCTGGCGCAGCAGCGCCAGGCCGAAGCGCAGGCCGCCGCGCGCGTCGCCCAGCAGCGCGAGCGGCTGGCCGAACTGCAGGTGCGCGCTGCGTCCGTGGGCAAGCTGATCGAACGCCGCGGCCTGGAAGCGCGCCAGCGTGCCGCACGCGCCGAGCAGCGCCTGCTCGACGAAGCGGCCATGCGCCGTGCCCAGCGCGGCGAGCACGCCCTGGCGCGCGCCTGGCGCAGCACGACGCAGGCCGTGCCGCTGTAGGCACGCCCGCCTTGCCGCCTGCGCGACCGCCGCGCCGTCCCATTTTTGAAGTTCGAACGAACCGAGTCACCAGATCCCATGCCCTTCAGCCCTGCCCTCGCCCCCCTGCCCGCGCCTGTGGCGCTGCCGCCCGCCGGGCCGCAGCCGTCCGCCGGCGCCGGCGAGGCCACGCCGGGCGGCTTCGCCCGCCTGTTGGAGCAGGCGCGCGACGAAGCGCCGGCCGGCGACGAGCCGACCGCTGCGGGCGATGCGCCACCCACGCGCGAGCCGGCCGCCGACAAGGCGGCGCGCGGCCGAGTCGCCAAGACACCAACGGCCGCGCGCGAGGCCGGCCAGGGGGGCAGCGCAACGGCCAAGGGCCAGGCCGCATCGGGCACCGACACGACCGTGGCGGACCCGACGGACCTCGCGCAAGACCCAGCGAGCGACGCCAACGGCCCGCACGCGCCAGGCACCGAGGCCATCCCGGCCACCCTGCCGATGGTGACGCTGGCCGCCTGGCCCGGCGCCGGCCGCGGCCAGGCTGCGGCCGCGGAGGCCGGTGACATCGAGGCCGAGGTGGCGCTGGACGGCGATGCCCCCACCACCCGCCGCGCCGGGCGCACCGCGTCCCTGGGCCCGGCTTCGGGCCGCGCCGGCATCGGCGACGCACGCACCGAGCAGCGCGACCCGGCCGACGCCACGCGGCTGGCCGCGGCCACGCGCGCCGCAGCGGCCGGCAGCGGCGCCGACGCCCTGCGCCAGGCCGCGGGCGACGGCCGCCAGGCCGAGGCTGGCACCCAGGGCCGCAGCTTCGCCGCCGAACTGCACGGCGCGCTGACCCCGTCGCCCATGCCCGCCGCCACCGCCGGCGTGCACGGCGCCACGCCCGCGCCGACCGCGACCGCCAGCGCCGAAGCCACGCTGCAGGCACGCCCCGGCAGCGCGGCCTTCGCGCCCGAACTGGGCGCGGTGCTCAGCACCTTCGTGCGCGACGGCGTCCAGCACGCGCGCCTCGAACTCAACCCGGCGCAGCTGGGCCCGGTCACGGTGCAGATCCAGCTCGACGGCCAGGCCGCGCAGGTGCACCTGGCCGCGGCCCAGCCCGAGACGCGCAGCGCGCTCGAGCAAGCCATGCCGGCGCTGGCCGGCAGCCTGCGCGAAGCCGGCCTCACGCTCGCCGGCGGCGGCGTCTTCGACCAGCCGCGCCAGCCGGGCCAGCCCGGTGGCGACGGGCCTGCCGACGGCCGGCGCGCCGGCGACGGCGGCGCTGCCGACGGCACGGCGCGCGACACGCTGGCGGCCGCACCGGCCGTGCCGCGCCGGCGCGGCGTGGTCGACCTCGTCGCCTGACCGGCCGCGGGGCGCACGCCGGCGCGGCGGCCCTGCGCCGGTCGCCCGACGGCAGTGCGACGGCCGCCCGACGGCCCGCCCGACCGCCCGATTTCCCCCGCTTATCGCGCGTTACGCCGCAGGGGGCGCTCTCAATAATCCCTGCAACAGGCCGAGCTTCGTGCGTCGGCCGCAGCTGCAGGAGAGCGCATGTCGTCCACCGCCACGGTCACCGAAGCACCCGTCGCCCCCTCGGGCGGTGGCAAGAAGAAGCTGATCATCCTCATCGCCGCGGCGCTCGTCGTGCTGGGCGGTGGCGGCGCGGGCGCGTTGATGCTGCTGAAGAAGAAGCCCGACGTCGAGGCCGACGCCGACGCGGAGGCCGATGCCGAGCACGCCGAACCGGTGGCCAAAGCCGTGCCCAAGCGCGACCCCAAGGTGCCGCCGGTGTTCGTGCCCCTGGACCACTTCACGGTGAACCTGGCTGACCGCGACGCCGAGCGCTACGCGCAGATCGCCGTGACGCTGGAGATCGAGGACCCGAAGACCGGCGAGCTGATCAAGCAGTACATGCCGGCCATCCGCAACAACATCCTGATGGCCATCGCCGACCGCACCGCCGGCGAGCTGATGGCGCGCGAAGGCAAGGCGCTGCTGGCCGACCGCATCAAGCGTGAGACGTCGCGCGCGCTCGGCTACGACGTGCCGGAAGACGACGAGGCGCCCGCCGACGCCGGCAAGGGCGAGGCGAAGGGCGACGGCAAGAAAAAGAAGAAGAAGCCCGCGCCGCAGCTGCCGGTGCGCGCCGTGCACTTCTCGAACTTCATCATCCAGTAGGTCGTCGGCGCCGCCGTTCGATGAACCAACAGATCCTTTCGCAAGACGAAGTCGATGCCCTGCTGCAGGGCATCACCGGCGAGAGCCAGAAGCTCGAGCAGGACGACACGCCGACCACCGGCGTGCGCGACTACGACCTCGCCAGCCAGGAACGCATCGTCCGCGGCCGCATGCCGACGATGGAGGTCATCAACGAACGCTTCGCGCGCAACATCCGCATCGGGCTGTTCAACTTCATCCGCAAGAGCCCCGAGGTCGCCATCGGCGGCATCAAGGTGCAGAAGTTCAGCGCCTTCCTGCGCGAGATCGTCGTCCCGACCAACTTCAACATCGTCAGCGTCAAGCCGCTGCGCGGCAGCGGGCTGATCGTCTGCGACCCGAGCCTGGTGTTCGCGGTGATCGACGCGCTGTTCGGCGGCGTCGGCAAGTACCACACGCGCATCGAGGGCCGCGACTTCAGCCCGACCGAGCTGCGCGTGATCCTGCGCCTGGTGGAGACCATCGCCAGCGAGTACCGCAAGGCCTGGACCGGCATCTACCCGCTGGAGCTGGAGTACCAGCGCAGCGAGATGCAGCCGCAGTTCGCCAACATCGCGACGCCCAGCGAGATCGTCGTCGCCACCAACTTCACCCTCGAGATCGGCGAGACCACGGGCTCGGTGCACTTCTGCATCCCGTACTCGACGCTCGAGCCGATCCGCGACGTGCTCTACAGCACCATCCAGGGCGACGCGGTCGAGCCCGACCGGCGCTGGGTGAACCTGCTCAAGCACCAGATCCAGGCCGCCAACGTCGAGCTCGTGGCCGAGCTGGCCACGGCACAGGCCACCGTCGAGCAGGTGCTGTCGTTCAAGCCGGGTGATTTCGTCGAGCTCGACATCGAGCCGCTGATCAAGGCCAAGGTGTCGGGCGTGCCGGTGTTCGACGCGCACTACGGCACCCGCAACAACCGCTACGCGATCAAGATCGACAAGCTGCTGACGGGCTCGAACCTGTCGTGGCTGGGAGACCAGAATGTCTGACCCCGCAGAGATGTCCGAAGAGGACCGGATGGCCGCCGAATGGGCGGCCGCGCTGGCCGAGAGCAAGGGCCCGTCGAGCGGCGACATGGCCGCCAGCGAACTGGCCGCACCGGCCGAGACGGTGGCGCCCGCGGCGTTCACCAACTTCGGCGGCGGCGGCGGTGCCGCGGGCGGCCTGCCGAGCATGGCCGCCGGCAACGACATCAACATGATCCTGGACATCCCGGTCCAGCTCACCGTCGAGCTGGGCCGGACCCGGATCCCCATCAAGCACATCCTGCAGCTGGCGCAGGGCTCGGTCGTCGAGCTCGAGACGCTGGCGGGCGAACCGATGGACGTGCTGATCAACGGCTACCTCATCGCCCAGGGCGAGGTGGTGGTCGTCAACGACAAGTTCGGCATCCGGCTCACCGACATCGTCACGCCGAGCGAGCGCATGCGCCGGCTGTCCAAGCTGGGCTGACGCCGTACACGACGACGCAAGAAGGCAGCTTCGTTTCATGCAACCGGGTTGGGGTTCTCTGCTGTGGTTCGCGGCCATCGTCGCGCTGATCCCTGTTGCCTTGTGGCTGCTCAAGCGCACGCCGCTGGGCGGCGCCTTCGGCTCGGCGGCACAGGCCGGCGTGCCGCGCGCGGTGGCGGTGCTGCCGCTGTCGGCGCAGCACAAGGTGGTCACCATGGAGGTGGGCACCGGCGAGGAGCGCCTCTGGCTGGTGGTGGGCGTGTCGCCGCAAGGCCTGCGCACGCTGCACACGATGGCCGCGCTGGGCGAACCGCCCGAGGCGCACCCGACCGCGGCGCCGCAGGCGGCCTTCGCCCAGCTGCTGTCGCGGATGCGCCAGGCGTCGTCGGGCAGGGACGACGGTCCGGGTTCGGTCCGATGACGCGCCGTCTTCCGATCCTGCTGGCCACGCTGCTGCTGGCCGGCGGCAGTGCCCTGGCGCAGCAGACCGGCGCGGCCGGCGGCGGCACGGGCGGCAGCCTGCCGCTGCTCATCGGCCAGGGCCCGGGCGGCACCAGCTACTCGGTGCCGATCCAGACGCTGCTGTTCTTCACCGCGCTGAGCTTCCTGCCCGCGGTGCTGCTGCTGATGACGGCCTTCACGCGCATCGTCATCGTGCTGAGCCTGCTGCGCCAGGCACTCGGCACGCAGGCCGCGCCGCCCAACCAGGTCATCATCGGCCTGAGCCTGTTCCTGACGTTCTTCGTGATGGCGCCCACCTTCGACGCCGTCTACGAACGCGCCTACGCGCCCTACGCCGCCGGCACCATGACGGCCGAGGCCGCACTCAAGGAAGGCGTGCAGCCGCTGCGCACGTTCATGCTCAAACAGACGCGCCAGAGCGACGTTCAGCTCTTCGCCCGCCTGGCCAAGCTGCCCGCCGACGTGAAGGGCGAAGACGTGCCGCTCAGCGTGCTGGTGCCGGCCTTCGTCACCAGCGAGCTGAAGAGCGCCTTCCAGATCGGCTTCATGATCTTCATCCCCTTCCTGGTGATCGACATGATCGTCGCCAGCGTGCTGATGAGCCTGGGCATGATGATGCTGTCACCGGTGCTCGTCGCCCTGCCCTTCAAGCTGATGCTGTTCGTGCTGGCCGACGGGTGGAACCTGTTGCTCGGCTCGCTGGCAGCCTCCTTCGCCACCTAGCCTTCTTGCGCCCGCATGGATGCCCAACAAGTTCTCTCCACGGGCCAGCAGGGCCTGACGCTGCTGCTGATGGTGGCCGCGCCGGTGCTGCTGGTGGTGCTGGTCGTCGGCCTCGTCGTCAGCATTTTCCAGGCGGCCACGCAGATCAACGAGGCGACGCTGAGCTTCGTGCCGAAGATCGTCGCGGCCGTGGTGGTTCTCGGTGTTGCCGGGCCCTGGATGCTGTCGACCTTGGTGGAGTACATCCAGCGGACGTTGCAGGCGATTCCGGGGGCGGTGGGCTAAGTCCGGCTGGTCGCTTCTTCTCCTGCAATGGCGCGGCAAAGGCGCGTGGGGGTGGCCGGTGGCGGCCGACATTCGGCGGTGGGCGCCCTGGGGGCGCCCACTTCCCTGCGCTGCTCGGAAACCCGGCCCGCGGATAACTCGCTGCACTCGCTTCGCTCGTTACGCTCAGACAACATCCGCGAGTCAGTTTTTGAAGCGCGCGAGTACGCGCGCGGCCGGGCTTCCTGCGCTGCTCGGCGCCTCATCACGGCCGCCGCCGGCCACCCCCACGCGCCTTTGCTGCACTGCCGGTGGTGGTCAAAGGGAACACCACGAGCGGTGGTTGAGCGGCAGGCGGTGCCCGGTGCGATCGCCGTAAGAGGCGGCAGCGAGCCCGGACACAAACAGTCCAGTGGACTGTTTGTGCCTGGCGAGCGGCCGGGCCACTGGCCCGGCCTTGAGCGCAGGGCCAAGGGCGGCGCGTGTACTCACGCGCTTCAACATCTGACTCGCGGATGTTGTTTGAGCGTAACGAGCGAAGCGAGTGAAGCGAGTGATCCGCGCGCCCTTGGCCCGAGCACCGCAGCGGAGTGGGCGCCCCAGGCGCCCACCGCCGACAGCGGCGAGCGCACCGGGCACCGCCTGTCGCGATCGCGCCGATCGGCGCGCTTGGTCCGCAACGCCGGGGCACTACGAAAGCGGTAGGCGATCCACATGATCACCTTCACCGAACAACAAATCCTCGCCTGGATCACCCCGCTGATTTGGCCGTTCTTCCGCGCCCTGGCGCTGTTCACGTCGCTGCCGGTGCTCGGCCAGCGTTCGGTGCCGGTGCGGGTGCGCATCGCCCTGGCCGCGTTCATCGCCATCGCCGCGCAGGGCAGCCTGCCGCCGCAGCCGGCGATCGCGCTGGATTCGCCGGAGGCGTTGCTGGTGCTGGTGCAGCAGTTGGTCATCGGCCTGAGTTTGGGCTTCGCGGTGCGGCTGGTGTTCGCCGCGGTGGAGTTTGCCGGCGAGATCATCGGCCTGCAGATGGGGCTGAACTTCGCCGGCTTCTTCGACCCGCTGACCGCCAGCGCCGCGACGGCGAGCAGCCGCTTCTTCGGCACCATGGTGGCGTGGCTGTTCATCGTGATGGGCGGGCACCTGCTGGTGATCGCGGCGCTGGTGCAGAGCTTCGAGGCGTTTCCGGTGGCGCCCGAGCCGTTCGCCTTCCTGCGCCAGGTGCAGCCGCAGCGCTGGGGCGCGGAGATCTTCGGCCTGGGGCTGTGGATCGCACTGCCGCTCATCACCATGCTGCTGTTCGTCAACCTGGTGCTGGGCACGATCTCGCGCGTCGCGCCGCAGATCAACATCTTCGCCATCGGCTTTCCGGTCACGCTGTCGGTGGGCCTGCTGGGCCTGATGCTCACGCTGCCGGCGATGCAGGCGCCGTTCACGATGGCGCTGGAACGGCTGCTCGAGCACTTCCGCTAGCGGCCGGCCGGGCTGCCCCGGCGCTGCGGCATCATCGTCGCCCGACGATCAACGCCGCCGCACGCCGACACGAGGGCACCTCCCGCATGAACTACCTGCTGCTCATCCACGAACCGCGCGGCCAGCGCGAACAGCGCTCGCCGCAACAGGGCCGGACGGCCTACGACCAGATGCTCGCCTTCGCCGAGACGCTCAAGGGCGAAGGCAAGCTGCGCGCCGTCGAGTCGCTGCAAGGCGACGAGCGGGGCCGCCGCGTGCAGGTGCGCGAAGGCCAGGTGCGCCTGCTCGACGGGCCGTTCACCGAGGCCAAGGAGTTCGTCGGCGGCTTCTTCCTCGTCGACTGCGGCTCGCTCGACGAAGCCGTGGCGCTGGCCGAGCGCTGCCCGGCGGCGGCGTGGGCCACCGTCGAGGTGCGCCCGGTCGGGCCCTGCTTCCTGTAGCCGCGCGGCGCAGCCGATCGGCGCTGCCGATGTCGAAATCGCCCAGGCCCGCCCGTCGTGGTGGTGGAGGGTCGCCGGCCGGCGCCGCCGGCCCCGAATCCGCCCCATCGACCGGAGCGCCGCATGCCCCTCAGCCACCGCGGCCCGCATCCCGCAGCCCTGAACCCACCGTGCCCGACGCCGACCCTGCAGCAGCGGCCACGCACCGCGCCATCGCCGCCGTCTGGCGCATGGAGTGCGCCAAGGTGGTGGCGACCGTCGCGCGGCTCACGCGCGACGTCGGCCTGGCCGAGGAGTGTGCGCAGGATGCACTGGTCTCGGCGCTGGAGCACTGGCCGCGCGACGGCGTGCCGGCCAACCCCGCGGCCTGGCTGGTGGCCAGCGCCAAGAACCGCGCGCTGGACCAGTTGCGCCACCTGGCGCTGCGCGGCCGCCGGCTGGAGGAGCTGGGCCTGGACCTCGAGGCGCAGCAGGCGCTGATCGTGCCGGACTTCGTCGACGGCCTCGACGCGGCGCGCCGCGACGCCACCATCGGCGACGACCTGCTGCGCCTGATCTTCACCGCCTGCCACCCGGTGCTGGGGCTCGATGCCCGCGTGGCGCTGACGCTCAAGCTGCTGGGCGGGCTGTCGACGGCGGAGATCGCGCGCGCCTTCCTCGTGCCCGAGCCGACGATCGCGCAGCGCATCGTGCGCGCCAAGAAGACGCTGGCGGCGGCCAAGGTGCCCTTCGAACTGCCCGAAGGCGGGGCGCTGGCCGAACGCCTGGCCGCGGTGCTCGAGGTGGTCTATCTCGTGTTCAACGAGGGTTACGCCGCCACCGAGGGCGAGCGCTGGCTGAAGCGCGAGCTGTGCGACGAAGCGCTGCGCCTGGGCCGCGTGCTGGCCACGCTCGCGCCGCGCGAACCCGAGGTGCACGGCCTGGTGGCGCTGATGGAGATCCAGTCGTCGCGCGCCGCCGCGCGCCTCGACGCCCATGGCCGGCCGGTGCTGCTGGCCGAGCAGGACCGCGGCCGCTGGGACCGCCTGCTCATCCGCCGCGGCCTGGTGGCGCTCGAGCGCGCCGAAGCGCTGAACGCCGAGGACGGCGCCAGCGCCGGCCCCTACGTGCTGCAGGCCGCGCTGGCCGCCTGCCACGCCCGCGCGGCCACGGTCGAGACCACGGACTGGGCGCGCATCGTGGCGCTGTACGACCAGCTGCTGGCCATCGCGCCGTCGCCGGTGGTGGCGCTGAACCGCGCGGTGGCCATCGGCATGGCGCTCGGCCCGCAGGCGGGCCTGGATGCGGCCGACCGGCTGACGGGCGATGCCCAGCTGGCGCGCTACCACTGGCTGCCCAGCGTGCGCGGCGACCTGCTGGCGCGCCTGGGCCGCACGGCCGAAGCACGGGCGCAGTTCGAGGCCGCCGCGGCGCTCACCGCCAACGCGCAGGAGCGCGAGCTGCTGCTCGAGCGCGCGCGGCAGCTGCTGCCGCACTGACGCCGGCCAGGCGATGGACGCGGCAGCCACACGATGAACGACGCCGAGCCGACGCCGCTGCAGCTGGCCGACGGCAGCGAGGTCGGCGCGCTGTGGCTGGCACCGCCCGATGCCTGGGCGGCCTACGTCTTCGCCCACGGTGCCGGCGCCGGCATGCAGCACGCGTTCATGGCCGGCCTGGCGCACTCGCTGGCGGCCCACGGCGTGGCCACGCTGCGCTTCAACTTCCCGTGGATCGAACGTGGCTCGCGCCGGGTCGACGCTCCGCCCGTGGCGCACGCGACCATCGCCGCCGCGCTGGCCGAGACCCGGCGCCGTGCGCCCGGCCTGCCCTGCCACGCCGGCGGCAAGAGCTTCGGTGGCCGCATGACCTCGCAGGCCCAGGCGCTGGGGCTGCTGCCGGGGCTCGCGGGGCTGGTCTTCGTCGGCTTCCCGCTGCACCCGGCCGGCCAGCCGGGCGTGGCGAGGGCCGAGCACCTGGCGGGCGTGACCGTGCCGATGCTCTTCGTGCAGGGCACGCGCGACGAGCTGGCCGATGCGGCGCTGCTGAAGCAGGCCCTGGCCCCGCTGGGCGAGCGGGCGACGCTGCACTGGATCGACGGCGCCGACCATGCCTTCGCCGTGCGCGGCGCCGGCCGCACGCGACGCGGCGCCGCGGCCGACGCGCCGCCCATGGCGGAGCGGCTGGCCGGCGTCATCGCCGGCTGGATGCGCGAGCGGCGCGGCTGAACGTCCGGGCCGGCACCCGGCACCGCAACGCGGTGCCGCACGGTGGCGGCGGCGGGTGACCGTGGCGCGGCGCCGGCCCCCGAGACCGGGGGTCGGGCACGCCGGCGACACGCTATCCTCGCCGCCGCGTCGGCCTGTGCCCCGGCGCCCGTCCGGCGGGCCTAGGCGTCATCCCACGCCGGGCCGCCGGCCGCGCATCCGCCCTCCATGCCGCCACCCGAACCGCCGCTGCCTGCCGAGCCCGCCCCCGCGGCGACCGCCGCCGGCGGCGCCGCCGCGCAGCCCGCGGGCGCCAGGCCGGCCACGGTGAAGCGGCGCCTGGTGCAGATCGTCACCATCATGCTGCTGCCGATCGTCTCGATCGCGCTGGCGGCGGCCTTCATCGTCTACCGCGAGAAGCTCGACACCGCCGCCACGTCGGCGCTCGAGACCGCGCGCGCGCTGAGCCTGGTGACCGACCGCGAGCTCGCCGTGCGCGCCACGGTGCTGCGCACGCTGGCGGCGTCGGCCAGCCTGCAGCGCGGCGATCTCGAGGCCTTCCACGGCGAAGCGCGCGCCGTGATGCCGAGCTTCGACAACACCATCGTGCTCAGCGGCGTCGACGGCCAGCAGCTGCTGAACACGCGCGTGCCGTACGGCAGCGCGCCCTTGCCGAAGTCGCGCGGCATCGACTGGGACAACCCGCCGCCGCCGGACCAGATGATCGTCAGCGACCTGTACATGGCGCCCATCGGCCGCCGCCACAGCTTCGCCGTCATGCTGCCCGTGTACCAGGCCAACGTGCTGCGCGGCTACCTCAGCATGGGCAGCTTCGCCTCGCAGCTGCAGCGCATCTTCGAACAGCAGCCGCTACCCGCCGGCTGGGTGGGCACGGTCATCGACAAGGACGGCTACATCGTTGCGCGCAACACCCGCGCCGCCGAACTGGTGGGCAAGCGCGCCACCGACGACATGCTGGCGGCCATCGCGAAGGCCAGCCACGGCATGCACGTCACGCGCACGCTCGACGGCACGCCGGTCTTCACCGTCTTCAACCGCGCGCCCGAGTCGCGCTGGACGGTGCTGATCGGCCTGCCGCGCAGCGAGGTGGCGGCACCGGCCTGGCGCGCCCTGGCCGGCATGGCCGTGGCCACCGCGCTCTTCACCGCGCTGGCGCTGGCCTTCGCGCTGCGCGCGGCGCGGCGCATCGCCGACCCGGTGCGCCAGCTGCACGACGACGCGCTGGCGCTGGGCGCCGGCCGGCCCATCGCCGACCGCCCCACCGGCCTGGCCGAGACCGACGCCGTGCAGCGCCTGCTGGCACGCGCCAGCGTCGAGCGCAGCGAAGCCGACAAGCGCCTCAACGCCCGCGTGCTCGAGGCCGTGGCCGACACGGAGCGGGCGCAGCGCGCGGCGCTCAGCATCCAGAAGCTGGAGGCGCTGGGCCGGCTGACCGGCGGCATCGCGCACGACTTCAACAACCTGCTGCAGAGCATGACCACCGGGCTGCAGGTGGCGCAGCGCCTGACCAGCGACGAGCGCGCCGCCAACGCCCTGGCGATCTGCCAGCGCGCCGTGGCCAAGGCGGTGAAGCTGACGCGCCAGCTCATGACCTTCGGCCGCTCGCAGCCCGGCCACCTGGCGGTGGTCGACGTGCAGGCGCAGCTGCTCGGCATGCAGGACCTGGTGACCGGCGCCGCGCGCGAGACGGTGCAGGTCGGCCTGGACATCGCGCCCGGCCTGTGGCGCGTGCAGGTCGACCCGGTGCAGCTGGAGCTGGCGGTGCTGAACGTGGTGCTGAACGCGCGCGACGCCATGCCCGAAGGCGGCGAGGTCGACATCTCGGCGCGCAATGCCACGCTGAGCCCCGGCGAGATGGCCGAGCTGGGCGCCGGCGACTACGTCGTCATCGCCGTGCGCGACAGCGGCGTCGGCATCGCGCCCGACGTGCTGCAGCGCGTGTTCGAGCCGTTCTTCACCACCAAGCCCGTCGGCAAGGGCAGCGGCATGGGGCTGGCGCAGGTGTACGGCTTCTCGCGCGCGTCGGGCGGCACCGCCACCATCCGCAGCCAGCCCGGTGCCGGCACGGTGGTGGAGATGTGGCTGCCGCGCACGCACGTGGCGCTGAGCAGCGAGGCCACCACACCCGCCCTGCCACGCGAGGCGCGCCACAGCGGCACGCTGCTGCTGGTGGAGGACGACGCGATGGTGCGCGGCCTGACCTCGCAGGCGCTCGAGGAGCGGGGCTTCCGCGTCGTGGTGGCCGCCAACGCCGAGGACGCGCTGGCGATCGCGCGCACCCGTGCCGACATCGACGCCGTGCTGTCCGACGTGGTGATGCCCGGCGGCCAGACCGGCATGGACCTGGCGCGCACGCTCGCCGTGCTGCGCCCGGCGCTGCCGGTCATCCTGGCCAGCGGTTACGCCGACGCGGTGGGCAGCGATTCGGGCCTGCGCGTCATCGCCAAGCCCTACGACGTCGACGAGGTGGCGCAGCTGCTGGCCGAGGCCATCGGCCAGCGCGCGCGCAGCGCCACGGTGTGACGCGGAGCGGCGGCCGGCGCGCCACCGCCGGCGGCCGAAGTCGGCTCAGAGCTGCGGTGCCGGCGCGTCGCCGTGGCGGTTGGGACCGCCGCCGGGCAGCACCAGGAAGACCAGCAGCACGATCACGCCCACCACCGGCACCAGCGCCAGCAGCACCCACCAGCCGCTGCGGTCGGTGTCGTGCAGGCGGCGCACGGTGACGGCCAGCGCCGGCAGGAACAGCGCCAGCGCGAACAGGCCCGACAGCAGGCCGATGCCGAGTTCGAGGTTGAGCGTGCCGGTGATGCCGTCGACGAAGGTGAGCACCACCGAGGCCAGCAGGTAGATGAGCGCGAACCACCAGTACTCGGGCCGCCCGGCGCGCCCGCTGAACACGGCGTAGCGCTTGAGCGCGGTGACGAACCAATCCATGACGTCGCTCTCCTCCTCCCCTCGGATGCGCCGATTCTCGGCGCAGCGCGCGCGTCAGGGCGCGGCCGCGGCGCGCTGGCGCAACACCTGGGCGCCGCCGAAGCTGCCCGGCGGCGGCACCTCGCCGCCGCGCGACAGGCGCACGGCGCAGTACTTGAACTCCGGGATCTTGGCCACCGGGTCCAGCGCCGGGTTGGTCAGCGTGTTGATCGCCGCCTCGTACCAGCAGAAGGCGACGAACACGCTGCCGCGCGGCGTGCCTTCGTCGGCCCGGGCGTAGAGGCTCACGCGGCCGCGGCGCGATTCGAGCGTCACCACGTCGCCCGGCGCGGCGCCCAAAGCGGCGATGTCCAGCGGATGCAGCATCGCCACGGGGTCGGGCTCGATGGCGTCGAGCACGCCCGAGCGCCGCGTCATGCTGCCGGTGTGCCAGTGCTCGAGCTGGCGGCCGGTGATGAGCACCAGCGGGTACTCGGCGTCGGGCCGCTCGTCGGCCGGCACGATGTCGGCCGGCACGAAGCGCGCGCGGCCGCTCGGCGTGGGGAAGCGCTCGGTGAAGACGACGGGCTGGCCCGGATCGTCGTCGCCGGTGCAGGGGTAGGTGACGCTGCCCTGCTCCTGCAGCCGCGTCCAGGTGATGCCGGCGATGCTGGGCATCACGCCACGCATCTCGTTCCACACACGGGCCACGGCGGCGTCGCAGTCGGTGGGCGTGGCGCCGTGGTGCGACCAGTCCAGGCCCAGCCGTTCGGCCAGCGCGGTGATGATCCACAGGTCCTGCCGAGCCTGCCCCGGCAGGCCCAGGGCGCGCCGGCCGAGCTGCACGCAGCGGTCGGTGTTGGTGAAGGTGCCCGTCTTCTCGGGAAAGGCCGAGGCCGGCAGCACCACGTCGGCCAGCGCGGCGGTCTCGGTCAGGAAGATGTCCTGCACCACGAGCAGGTCGAGTGCGGCCAGCGCCTGGCGCGCGTGGTGGGCGTCGGGGTCGCTCATCGCCGGGTTCTCGCCCATGACGACCATGCCCTTCACCTCGCCCGCCAGCGCGGCGTTCATCACCTCCACGACGGTCAGGCCCTTGGCGCCATCCAGCGTGTCGGGTGCCACGCCCCAGGCGGCGGCGAAACGCCCGCGCGCCGCGGCGTCGGTCACCGGCTGGTAGTCGGGGTACATCATGGGGATCAGCCCGGCGTCGCTGGCGCCCTGCACGTTGTTCTGGCCGCGCAGCGGGTGCAGCCCGGTGCCGGGGCGGCCGATCTGGCCGGTCATCAGCGCCAGCGCGATCAGGCAGCGGGCGTTGTCGGTGCCGTGCACGTGCTGGCTGATGCCCATGCCCCACAGGATCATCGAGGCGCGGCTGGTGGCGTAGCGGCGCGCCACGGTGCGCACCGTCTCGGCCGGGATGCCGGTGATGGGCTCGACGGCCTCCGGGCTGTAGGCCACGACGTTGGCCGCCAACGCCTCGTAGCCGCTCGTGCGCTCGGCGATGAACGCCGGGTCCACCAGGCCTTCGGTGACGATGACGTGCATCATCGAATTGAGCAGCGCCACGTCGGTGTCGGGCGCGAACTGCAGCACGTGGCGGGCGTGGCGCGCCAGCTCGCCGCGCCGCGGGTCGATGACGATCAGCTCGGCGCCGGCACGCGCCGCGTTCTTGATCCACGTGGCCGCGACCGGGTGGTTCACCACCGGGTTGGCGCCGATGACGACGATGACCTCGGCCTCGCGCACGTCGCGCACCGGGTTGCTCACCGCGCCCGAGCCGATGCCTTCCAGCAGCGCGGCGACGCTGCTGGCGTGGCACAGCCGGGTGCAGTGGTCGACGTTGTTGCTGCGAAAGCCCAGCCGCACCAGCTTCTGGAAGAGGTAGGCCTCCTCGTTGCTGCCCTTGGCCGAGCCGAAGCCGGCGAGGGCCTTGGGCCCATGCGCATCGCGCAGCGCGCGCAGGCCCAGGCCGGCGCGGTCGAGCGCTTCGTCCCACGTGGCCTCGCGGAAGGACGACGCGGCCACCACCGGGTCGGTGACCAGGTCGGGGTGCTTCGGCGCGTCGTCGCGCCGGATCAGCGGCACCGTCAGGCGCTGCGGGTGCCGCGCGTAGTCGAAGCCGTAGCGGCCCTTCACGCACAGCCGCCCCTGGTTGGCCGGGCCGTCGCGGCCTTCGACGTGCAGGATGCGGTCGTCCTTGACGTGGAAGGTGAGCCGGCAGCCGACGCCGCAATACGGGCACACCGAATCGACCGACCGGTCCGGCACCTCGAGCGCCACGCCGCCGGCGGGGCTGAGCGCGCCGGTGGGGCAGGCCTGCACGCATTCGCCGCAGGCCACGCAGGTGCTCTGGCCCATGGGGTCGGCCATGTCGAAGACGATGCGCTCGCCTTCGCCGCGGAACGCCAGGCCGATGACGTCGTTGGCCTGCTCGCCGCGGCAGGCGCGCAGGCAGCGCGTGCACTGGATGCAGGCGTCCAGGTTGACGGCGATGGCCGGGTGCGACACGTCGGGCTCGATGCGCGCGCGCGGCGCGAAGCGCGGCTTGCCCACGGCCAGCCGCCCGGCCCACGTGTCGACCTCGTTGTGGCGGGTCAGCGGCGTCTCGGGCAGGTCGGCCTGCAGCAGCTCCAGCACCAGGCGCTGCGCCTTGCGCGCGCGCTCGCTGGCGGTGGCCACCTGCATGCCGGCCACCGGCTGGCGGCAGCAGGCCGCGGCCAGCACCCGTTCGCCATCCACCTCCACCATGCAGGCGCGGCAGTTCCCGGCCGGCGCCAGGCCAGGTGTCCAGCACAGGTGCGGAATCTCCACGCCATGCGCGGCCGCGGCCTCGAGGATGCTCTGCCCAGGCACGGCCTCGACGGCGCGGCCGTCGAGCACGAAAGGCACACCGGTGCGCGCGTTCATCGCGGGCCGCCCTCCAGTTCATGCGGGAAGTGGCGCAGCACGCTGTCGAAGGCGTTGGGCGCGGCCTGGCCCAGGCCGCAGATCGACGCCTCGCGCATCACCGCCGACAGGTCGGCGAGCAGCGGCGCGTCCCAGGCCGAGCCCGCCATCAGCCCCGAGGCCTTGGCCGTGCCGACGCGGCAGGGCGTGCACTGGCCGCAGCTCTCGTGCTCGAAGAAGCGCATGACGTTGCGCGCCGCATCCGCCGCGCGGTCGTGCTGCGACAGCACGATGACCGCGGCGCTGCCGATGAAGGCGCCGTGCGGCTGCAGCGTGTCGAAGTCGAGCGGCACGTCGGCCAGCGACGCCGGCAGGATGCCGCCCGAGGCGCCGCCGGGCAGGAAGCCGTGGAGCGTGTGGCCCTCGGCCATGCCGCCGCAGTGCTCGTGGATCAGCTCGCGCAGCGTGATGCCCGCGGGTGCCAGCTTCACGCCCGGCTCGCGCACGCGGCCGCTGACGCTGAAGCTGCGTAGGCCCTGCCGTCCATGGCGGCCGTGCGATGCGAACCACGCCGGTCCGCGCTCGACGATGTCGCGCACCCAGTGCAGCGTCTCGAGGTTGTGCGCCAGCGTCGGCCGGCCGAACAGGCCCACTTCGGCGACGTAGGGCGGGCGCAGCCGCGGCATGCCGCGCTTGCCTTCGATCGACTCGATGAGCGCCGACTCCTCGCCGCAGATGTAGGCCCCGGCGCCACGGCGCAGCTCGATGGTCGGCAGGCCCGGGCGCGCGGCGCGCAGTGCGTGCAGTTCGGCCGTCAGCATGGCGCGGCAGCCGGCGTACTCGTCGCGCAGGTAGACGTAGATGGCGTCGATGCCGACGGCCCAGGCGGCGATCAGCATGCCTTCGATGAAGCGGTGCGGGTCGCGCTCGAGGTACCAGCGGTCCTTGAAGGTGCCGGGCTCGCCTTCGTCGATGTTCACCGCCATCAGCCGCGGCGCCGGCTGCCCGCGCACGATGCGCCACTTGCGCCCGGCCGGGAAACCCGCGCCGCCCAGGCCGCGCAGCCCGGCGTGCTCGAGCGTGGCGATGACGTCCTCGGCGCTGTGCGCGCCCGACAGGCACTGGTCGAGCAGCGCGTAGCCGCCGCCGGCGACGTAGGCCGCCAGGTCGACGTGCCCGGTGACCACGTCGTCGCGTGCACCGGCTTCCAGCGTCGCCAGCACGCGCTCGGCGTCGGCGTGCGCCACCGGGCGCCGGTGCACGACGGCCACCGGCGCCGTTTCGCAGCGGCCGACGCACGGGGCGGCGATGACGCGCACGTCGCGCCCGCCCAGCAGGCCCTGCAGCCGCTGGCGCAACGGCTCGCCGCCGCCGGCCATCTCGCACGGCAGGCCGTCGCAGACGCGCACGGTCAGTGCCGGCGGCAGGGGCTCGCCTTCCTTCACCACATCGAAGTGGTGGTAGAAGCTCGCCACCTCGAACACCTCGGCCATCGACAGGCGCATCCACTGCGCCAGCGCCGCCAGGTGCGGCGCGGGCAGCGCGCCGACGTGGTCCTGGATGGCATGCAGCGCCTCGATGAGCCGGTCGCGCCGCGGCGGCGCGTCGCCGCTGCCACCGACGACCCGCTGCACCTCGGCCAGCACCGTCGGATCCACGACCCGGCCCTTGCTGTGCGCGCGCCGGCGCCGGCGCTGCTCGTCGGTGCCGGCGGCGCGGCGGTCGGTCTCGGGCGCCTGCGACGCCACGGGCACCAGGGGGATGACGCTGCGGTTCACCGCGCGGAGGTTAGCAGCCGCGGCGCGGCGCAGAATGCCGACCCACGCCGTCACACCCGTCCGCCCCGATGCCGCACGTCCAGCCCCTGCCCTGGTCCGCCAACCCGCAGTTCCACGAACGCTTCGAGCACTACCAGTCGACACGCGGCTTCGTGCCCAACAGCATCCTGACGATGCAGCACCGGCCGGCCATCGCCCAGGCCTTCATGGACCTGAACAAGGCGGTGCTGTACGAAGGCACGGTGAGCAAGGAGCTGAAGATGCTGGTGAGCCTGGTGACCAGCCAGGCCAGCGGCTGCCGCTACTGCCAGGCGCACATGACCAACCTGGCGTCGATCTACCGCGCCAGCGACGAGAAGATCCGCGCCGTGTGGGACTTCGAGACCAGCGCGCTCTTCAGCCCCGCCGAGCGCGCCGCGCTGCGCCTGGGCTACCACGCGGCGCTGGTGCCCAACGAGGCGACCGAGGCCGACTTCGACGAACTCCGGCGCCACTTCGACGACGGCCAGATCGTCGAGATCGTGGCCACCATCGCGCTGTTCGGCTACCTCAACCGCTGGAACGACACCATGGCGACGGCGCTCGAGGACCGGGCGCGCGACGTCGCCAGCCGGGCCATCGGCAGCGTCGGCTGGGATGCGGGCAAGCACGGCTGAACCGGCCACGCGCGCCTTCACCTGACCTCGCCTCCCGGCGCCTGAAGACCACGCCGCCCGCACCGCCACCGCCACCCCGCGTGAAACCCGCCGAGCGCACGACCGCCACTGCCGCCACGGCCGCCGACGCCGCCGCGCCCGACGCGCGCGAGCGCTGGCCCAACGCCGCGGTGCTCGTCGTCGACGACGAGCCGGGCATGCGCAACTTCCTGCTCAAGACGCTGCAGCCGCGCGCCGGGCTGGTGCTGGGCGCCGGCTCGGCCGAGGAGGCCGAGACGCTGCTGGGGCGCCACCGCTTCGACCTGCTGATCCTCGACATCACGCTGCCGGGCAAGAGCGGGCTCATGCTGCTGCAGGAGCTGCGCGCGCGCGGCGATGCCTGCGAGGTGGTGCTCATCACCGCCTTCGCCGACCTCGACACCGCCATCGAGGCGCTGCGCGCCGGCGCCGGCGACTTCCTGCTCAAGCCGTTCCGCGTCGCCCAGGTGCTGGGCGCCTTCCGCCACGGCCTGGAGCGAGCCCGGCTCAAGCGCGAGAACTGGGTGCTCAAGCGCGCGCTCGAGCAGCGCACGCCGCCGGCCGATGGCCTGGTGGGCAGCAGCATCGTCGTCAAGGGCCTGCAGGCGGCGCTGCAGCGCGTGGCAGCGGTGGACAGCACGGTGCTGCTGACCGGCGAATCGGGCACCGGCAAGGAGCTGGCGGCGCTGGCGCTGCACGCGCTGGGCCAGCGCCAGCACGACGCCGGCGGGGGCCAGCACGGCCACTTCGTGCCGGTGAACTGCGCCGCCGCCTCGCCGGCGCAGCTGGAGGCTGAACTCTTCGGCCAGCCCGGGCGCGACGGGCTCTTCGTCTACGCCCAGGGCGGCACCCTGTTCCTGGACGAGATCGGCGAGCTGCCGCCCACGCTGCAGGCCACGCTGCTGCGCGTGCTGGAGAACCGGCGCGTGCGGCCGCTGGGCAGCGAACGGGAGATCCCGGTCGCGGCGCGCATCGTCGCGGCCAGCAACCGCCAGCTGCGCCACGAGGTGGACGCCGGCCGCTTCCGCGCCGATCTCTACTGGCGGCTGCAGGTGGTGGAGATCACGCTGCCGCCGCTGCGCGCGCACAAGGAGGACATCCCCGAACTCGTCGCACATTTCGTCGCCACGCTGGCGCCGCGGCTGGGCGTGCCGCCCATCGAGGTGACGCCCGACGAGATGCGCTTCCTGCAGCAGTACGACTGGCCGGGCAACGTGCGCGAGCTGCGCAACCTGATCGAACGCAGCCTGATCGTCGGTGCGCTCAACGTCTCGGCGCTGTACCAGGGGCTGGCGCGGCGCGAGCGGCCGCGCGGCGCGGGCGACGCGGGCGCCGACGCGGCGGCCGCTGGCGCGCCGTCGGCCGCCGCGGCCTCGGCGGCCGAGGCACCGGTGGACCTGCAGACGCTGGAGAAGCGCCACATCCTCGCGGTGCTCGATTCGGTGCAGGGCGACAAGACCCGCGCGGCGCAGCTGCTGGGCATCTCGCGCCGCACGCTCGAGCGGCGCGTGGCCGAGTGGCAGGCCGGCGGCGCAGCCGTGCCCGCCGCGGCCGCATCGTCCACCACCGCCGCCGACCCCGCACCTTGAGCATCCGGCGCAAGCTGCTGGCCATGGTGCTGCTGCCGCTGGCGGTGGTGCTGCCGCTGCTCGGCGTGCTGCTGCTGTGGTGGGGCAACGTCGCCTTCGACCGGCTGCTCATCACCAAGGTGCGCGCCGACCTGGCGGTGGCCAACGGCTACTTCGAGCGCGTGCTGGGCGAGGTGGGGGCCGGCACGCTGATGCTGGCGCAGTCGCACGCGCTGCACCGCGCGCTGGAGCGCGGCAGCAGCGACGCAGACCTCGTGCCGCTGCTGCAGCGCTGGAAGGAGCAGACCGGGCTCGACTTCGTCAACCTGCGCGCGCCCGACGGCGGCCTGCGCGCCACCGACAGCGGCCTGGCCACGACCACCGACCGCGCGTCGCCGGCCTTCATCGCCGTGGGCAGCGGCTCGGAGACCACGAGCGTGGAGCTGCTCAGTCCGCGCCAGCTGGGCCTGCTCAGCGCCGAGCTGCGCGAGCGCGTGCCGGTGAGGCTGGTGGAGACGCGCAACGCCGCGCCGCGCGCCGCCGGCAGCGCGGCGGTGGAGGACCGCGCCATGGTGCTGCTGTCCACGCGCGCCGTGCGCGCCGCCGACGGCAAGCTGCTGGGCCACGTGCAGGGCGGCGTGCTGCTCAACCGCAACCTGCCCTTCATCGACCACATCAACCAGATCGTCTATCCCGCCGGCAGCCTGCCGTTCGGCAGCCAGGGCACGGCCACGCTGTTCCTCGACGACGTGCGCATCAGCACCAACGTGCGCCTGTTCGGCGCCGAGAAGGACGAGCGCGCCATCGGCACGCGCGTCTCGCGCACCGTGCGCGACGCCGTGCTCGAGCGCGGCAGCACCTGGCTGGACCGCGCCTTCGTCGTCAGCGACTGGTACGTCTCCGGCTACCAGCCGCTCGAGAACGGCCGCGGCCAGCGCATCGGCATGCTCTACGTCGGCTTCCTCGAGCGGCCGTTCACGCTGCTGAAGTACGGCATCCTGGCGGCCATCGGCGTGGTGTTCTTCGCCGTGATGATCGGCGCGGCGGTGATTTCGCTGCGCGGGGCGCGCGCCGTCTTCGGCCCGATCGAGCGCATGGAAGCGACGATGCGCCGCGTGGAGGGCGGCGAGCTCGACGCCCGCGTCGGCCCCATCGCCCAGCGCCGGCCCGACGAGATCGGCCGCCTGGCCGGTCATCTCGACGAGCTGCTCGCGACGCAGCAGCGCTGGCACGGCGAACTCGACGCCAAGGTGGCCGAGCGCACGCGCCAGCTCGAGGAAGCGCAGGCCCAGCTGGTGCGCAGCGAGAAGCTCGCCACCGTCGGCCAGCTCACGGCCAGCATCGCGCACGAGGTGAACAACCCCATCGCGGTGATCCAGGGCAACCTCGACCTGGTGCGCGAGCTGCTGCCCGCCGACGCCCGCGGCCGCGTCGAGCCCGAGCTGAAGCTCGTCGACGAGCAGATCGAGCGCATGCGTCTCATCGTCACGCAGCTGCTGCAGTTCGCACGGCCCACCGAGTTCGCCGGTTATGTCGAGCGCGTCGACCCGGTGCGCGCGGTGGAGGACTGTCTGGTGCTGGTCGCCCACTTGCTGGCACGCACGCAGATCGTCGTGCAGCGCGAGCTGGCCCCGGTGCCGCCGGTGGCCATCAACCGGCAGGAGCTGCAGCAGGTGCTGGTCAACCTGATGGTCAACGCCATCCACGCCATGGCCGAGGGGCCGGACGGCGGCGGGACGCTCGTGCTGTCCACCCGCGTGTCGGCCGCCGACGGCTTGGTGGAGATCGGCGTCGCCGACAGCGGCCCCGGGCTGACGCCCGACGTGCTGGCGCAGCTGTTCCAGCCCTTCGTCACGCGCAAGAAGGACGGCACGGGCCTGGGCCTGTGGATCAGCCGCAGCATCGTCGAGCGCTACGGCGGCGACATCGTGGCGAACAACCGCGACGGCGTGCGCGGCGCCTGCTTCACCGTGCGTTGCAAGGCCGATGCCGGCGACGCGGCCGACACCCCCGGCGCCCCCTGAACCCGCCGCACACCGCCCCATGCACGAGCCTCGACCGGACGACACCACAACCGCCAGCGCGCCGCCCCGGGCGACACGCCGCGAGTGGGTGGGCCTGGCCGTCATCGCCCTGCCCTGCGCCGTCTACGCCATGGACCTGACGGTGCTCAACCTCGCGCTGCCGGCCATCGCCGCCGAGCTCAAGCCCAGCGCCGCGCAGCAGCTGTGGATCATCGACATCTACGGTTTCCTCGTCGCCGGGCTGCTCATCACCATGGGCACGCTGGGTGACCGCATCGGCCGACGCAGGCTGCTGCTGATCGGCGCGGCGCTGTTCGCCGTGGCCTCGGCGCTGGCGGCGCTGTCGCGCAGCACCGAGGCGCTGATCGCGCTGCGCGCGCTGCTGGGCGTGGCCGGCGCGACGCTGGCGCCGTCGACGCTCTCGCTCATCCGCAACATGTTCCACGACGAGCGCCAGCGCCAGTTCGCCATCGGCGTGTGGATCTCGAGCTACTCGGCGGGCGGTGCGCTCGGCCCGCTGGTGGGCGGCGCCTTGATCGAGGTCTTCCACTGGAGCGCGGTGTTCTGGCTGGCGGTGCCGGTGATGGTGCTGCTGCTGGTCGTCGGCCCGTGGCTGCTGCCGGAGTACCGCGACCCGCAGGCCGGCCGCGTCGACCTGCCGAGCGTGGCGTTGTCGCTGGCCGCGGTGCTGTCGGCCATCTACGGCATCAAGCACATCGCCGAAGGCGGCGTGGCGCCGCTGCCGCTGGCCTTCGTCGGCGCCGGGCTGGCATTGGGACTGGCGTTCGTGCGCCGCCAGTCGCGCCTGGCGTATCCGCTGCTGGACCTGGCGCTGTTCCGCCGCCCGGCCTTCGCCGCCGCCATCGCCGCCTACGCCGTGTCGTCGCTGGCGATGTTCGGCGTGTACATCTTCATCACCCAGCTGCTGCAGCTGGTGCTGGGGCTGTCGCCGCTGCAGGCGGGCTTGGCGACGGTGCCGTGGGCGCTGGCCTTCATCGCCGGCTCGCTGGGCGCGCCGGCGCTGGTGCGGCGCAGCTCCCGGCTGTCCGTGCTGGTGGGCGGGCTGCTCGTGGCCGCCGCCGGCTCGGCGCTGCTGGCGCTGGCGGTGGGGCCGCTCGCGCTGGCCATCGTGGTGACCGGGTCGGTGGTGATGAGCCTGGGCATGGCGCCGGTGATCACCGTCGGCAACGAGATCGTCGTGACCTCGGCGCCGCCCGAGCGCACCGGCGCGGCCTCGGCACTGTCGGAGACCAGCGCCGAGTTCAGCGGCGCGCTCGGCATCGCCATCTTCGGCAGCGTCGGCACCTGGCTCTACGCCAGCCGGCTGGCGGCGGCGTTGCCCGGCGCACCGGCACAGGCGCTGGCCACGCTGGGCGGCGCCATCGCCGGCGCCGATACGCTGCCGCCGGCGGCCGGCGAGGCCTTGCGCGGCGCGGCGCGCGCCGCCTTCGCCGACGCCCTGCAGCTGGTGGCGCTGATCAGCGCCGCGTTATTGGTCGCCGCCGCGCTGGCGGCGCGACGGATCGAAGGCAGCCGCGGCGCGACCGTCCGGGCCGAAGCCTCCTGACGCGATCGCCGGGGCGGCTGCATCGGCGTTGCCGATGCTCACGACTCTCACCTTTGGCGGCTGCAGCCATCCAGCAGCCGCGCCGATGACCCGTTGGCAGGCGGCCCCACCGAGCCGCCACCCGGGAAGCCGCGATGAACCTGCCCGCCACGTCCTCCAGCCGCAAGCCGCTGCAGCCCTTCGCCAGCGCCAACCCGCACGCGCTGGCCACGATCCTCGAGGCCAGCGAGACGAAGCGCATCATCGCCTGCCGCGACATCTTCGACATCGGCGGCATCAAGCTGTGGGCGCGCGACCAGCCGGTGTCGGGCGCACTGCAGCGCAAGCTGCTCGACCGCCAGCTGCGCAACCCGCTCGAGAGCTGCCTGATGGCCGAGGACGGCGTCACGCCGCACCAACTGGTGCGTGCGCTGCAGGCGCTGCTCACGTCGAGCCATCCGCTCTCGCCGATCGTCGCGCCGCACGCCGCGCGCCTGCTGCGCGAGGTGGCGCAGCTGCCGCTGCACGCCGTGGCGCAGCTGCTGCTGACGGCCACCCAGGCGTCGCGCCCCGCGGCCTTCGAGCACGCCGTGCAGGCGATGGCGCTGGCAGGCGCCCTGGCCATCGAACAGGGCCTGCCGCTGCCCGAGCTGCGCCTGGCGCTGCTGGGCGGCCTGCTGCACGACCTGGGCGAGATGTACATCGACCCGCGCTACGGCGAAGCCGACGCCGACCGCACGCTCGACTTCACCAGCTACCAGCAGCTGGTGGTGCACCCGCACGTCGGCCGGCTGCTGCTGGCGCAGCTGACGAACTACCCGGTGAGCCTGGCACGCGCCGTGGCCGAGCACCACGAGCGGCTGGACGGCAGCGGCTACCCGCACGCGCTGCGCCGCGAGGCGGTGTCGCCGCTGGGCCGGCTGCTTGCCGTGACCGAGGCGACGCTCGGCGCCCTGCGCAGCGGCGACGACGGGGCGCACGGCGCGGCCGGCCTGGCGCGGGCCAGCGTCGCGCTGCGCGTGGTGCCGGGCGAGTTCGACCTGGCCCACGTGGGCGCCATCGACAGCGCCGCGCGGCGCGAACCGGCGCTGGCGGTTGGCAGCGCCCTCGGCACCGGCACCCTGCAGCAGCGGCTGGCGCGGCTGGATGCGGCGCTGCAGGCCGCGCAGCGCACCGCCGACACCCTGGCCGGCGAAACGCAGGCCTCGGCGTTCAAGGACGCGCTGGCGCTGGTGCAGCACCTGCTGGGGCGGCTGCGCGCCGGCTGGGCTGCCAGCGGGCTGTGGGCGCCCGAAGGCTTTGCCGATGCCGACGCGGCCGAGGTCGAGGCGGTGCACGCCGAACTGGCGTTCCGCCTGGCGGCCATCGAACGCGCCGCGCGCCTGGCCGCCGGCCCCGCGGCCGACGCCGAGGCCGACCGGCTGGCGCAGCTGTGCGCCGCGCTTCAGACCTGCGTCGAGTAGCCCAGCTCCACGTCGCAGGCGGCCTGGCCGCCGCGCACGCCGACGTCCTGTGCCGGCAGCTCGTGCAGCTTGATCAGCACGCAGGCCGGCGGGATGCCGAGTGCTGCGAGGCGCTCGACGATGGCGGCGTAGAGCCGCCGCTTGGCGTCCAGGCTGCGCCCGGCCAGCACGAACAGGCTGACGTTGGTGGTGCGGCTGGGATCGGGACTGTCGGGCTTGCCCATCAGCCGGTGCGGCGCGTGCACCTGCAGCAGCACGTTGCGCAGCGCCCGCGGCACGCAGAAGACCTCGTGCAGCGCACCGGCCACCGCCTCCATGATGGCCGTCTCCTCGTGCGGGGCGTAGGCACGGCAGACGTCGATGACGATGCTGGGCATCTTCGAACCGCGGGCTCGGCGGCAGCGCAGGACCGGCGCGCGAACGCGCTCAGGTGCCCTTGCTGACGGCGATGGTCGGGAACTTCGAGGAGAAGTCCTTCGCCTTGAGCGCGATCTTGGCCGCCAGCCGGCGCGCGATGGCCTTGTAGGCCGCCGCCACCTCGCTGTCGGGCTCGGCCACCACGCTGGGCCGGCCGCCGTCGGCCTGCTCGCGGATCGCCAGCTTCAGCGGCAGGCTGCCCAGCACCTCCACGCCGTACTGCGCGGCCATGCGCTGGCCGCCCTCGGCGCCGAACACGTGCTCCTGGTGGCCGCAGTTGGGGCAGGTGTAGACGGCCATGTTTTCGACGATGCCGAGGATGGGCACGCCCACCTTCTCGAACATCTTCAGGCCCTTCTTCGCATCGAGCAGGGCGATGTCCTGCGGCGTGGTGACGATGACCGCGCCGGTGAGCGGCACGCGCTGGCTCAGCGTGAGCGCGATGTCCCCGGTGCCGGGGGGCATGTCGACGAGCAGGTAGTCGAGCTCGCGCCAGGCCGTCTGGTGCAGCAGCTGGTCGAGCGCCTGGGTGGCCATCGGGCCGCGCCAGATCATCGCCTGGTCGGGCTCGACCATGAAGCCGATGCTCATCACCTGCACGCCGTGGTTCTCCATCGGCGTGATGGTCTTTCCGTCCGGGCTCTCGGGCCGACCCGACAGGCCCATCATCATCGGCTGGCTGGGGCCGTAGATGTCGGCGTCGAGGATGCCCACCCGCGCGCCCTCGGCGGCCAGCGCCAGCGCCAGGTTGGCCGCGGTGGTGCTCTTGCCCACGCCGCCCTTGCCCGAAGCGACGGCGACGATGTTCTTCACCGATGCGAGGAGCGGCACGCCGCGCTGCGCCGCGTGCGCCACCACCTTGGTCGCGATCTCGACGCTGACGTTGCCCACGCCCGGCACGCTGCGCGCCGCGGCAACCAGCTGGGCGCGCAGCGCGGGGTGCTGGCTGGCGGCGGGATAGCCCAGCTCGACCGTGAACGACACGTCGCCGCCGGCCTCGATGCGCAGATTCTTCACTTGCTTGCCGGCGACCACGTCACGGCCGGTGCCGGGGTCGATCACGGACTTCAGCGCTTCGGACAGCGCGGCTTCGTTGGGTGCGGGCATGGCCGCGATGATGCCAGCCCGGCGCGCCGCACCCTCGATCGGGCGATGGGCCGGCGAGAGCGGCTGGCGCGCGCTCAAGCGCCCAGCGCCGGCAGCAGCGTCTGCCGCCCGGCCGGCGTGAGCGTGAGCGCGCGGTCGCCGGGTGCGCCGCGGCGCAGCCAGTCGCGCGCCACGAAGTGCTGCAGCAGCTGCCGGCCCAGCGCGCCGGCCAGGTGGTCGCGGCGCTCGGACCAGTCCAGGCAGGCGTAGGCATAACGCTGGCCGGGTCGCGCCGGCAGCGGCTCGAAGCCCAGGCCCGACAGCCAGCCCCGGCCGGCGTCGGACAGCACCAGGCCGTCGCCCCCGGGCACGAGCCGCCCGTCGTGCTGCAGGCAGCCCATCAGCGCCACGCCCAGCCGCCCCGCCAGGTGGCCGTAGCAGCAGCGTGCGTCGCGCAGCCGCGCCCGCGCCGGCGCTGCCCAGGCCGCGGCGTGCGCGCCGCGTTCGGCCACCAGCGCCAGCGCCTGCAGCGCGTGCGCGACCTCGGCGTCGGCCAGGCGGAAGTAGCGGTGCCGGCCGCGCGCCTCCGCCACCACCAGGCCGGCGTCGAGCAGCCGCCCCAGGTGGCCGCTGGCCGTGGGCGCGGCGACGCCGCCGGCCCGTGCCAGCTCGCCGGCGCTGGCGAACGAGCCGTCCAGCAGGTGCGCCAGCATGCGCGAGCGCGCCGGGTCGGCGATCAGCGCGGCCACGCGCGCCAGGCGCGGCTCGTGGCGGATGCCTTCGGTGCTGCTGCTCATGACGCGTCTGCGCCGGCCTTCAGGCGTGGGCGGCGCGCGAATCGGCCGGCGCCTGGTCGCGCTGGTGCAGGCCGTAGTCGCGCAGCACCTGGGCCACGCGCAGGCGGTAGTCGGCGAACACGCCGGCGCGGCCTTCGCGCTGGCCGGCACGGTGCGCGACGTGGTTGCGCCAGGCGGCGACCGCCGCCTCGTCGCGCCAGAAGCTCAAGGACAGGAAGCGCCCCGGGTTGGCCAGGCTCTGGAAGCGCTCCACCGAGATGAAGCCGTCGATGCGCTCGAGCTCGGGCTTCAGGCCCGCGGCGATGTCGAAGTAGCGCGGGCCGGCACCCTCGGCGGGCTCGAGCTCGAAGATGACGGCGATCACGCCACGGCCCCTGCAGCGGCGGATGCAGCCAACGCCCGTCCCGCACCTTCCGGCGCATCGATCCGCACCCGCTCGCAGAACGTGCGCTCCTCGCGCAGGATGAAGCGCTCGCGCTGCGCCCATTCGAAGTTCGCCTTGCCTTCGGCATCGGCCTTGAGCCGCGTGCGGTAGGCCTCGTACGCGGTCAGCGAGTCGAAGCCGATCAGGCCCCAGGCGACGTCGTTCGTGCCTTCGTGGGGCAGGAAGTAGCCGAGCAGGTCGCCGCCGCAGCGCGGGATGATGTGCAGCCAGTTCTGCGCGTAGCGGCGGAAGGCGTCGCGCTGGAACGGGTCGATCTGGTAGCGGATGAAGCAGGTGACGTGCGCCATGGCGTTGCGAAGCGGTGGAGTGAAGCCGGCGCCCAGTGTGCGCGCCACGGCGGCGGTGATGTTTCGGCCCGGGCCGAAGTGTCGCGCTGCCTAGAATCCGCGCCATGTCGCGCCAGCTCTTCGTCACCACCGCCCTGCCCTACGCCAACGCCGCATTCCACATCGGCCACATGATGGAGTACATCCAGGCCGACACCTGGGTGCGGTTCCAGCGCATGCGCGGCGCGGAGGTGCACTTCGTGTGCGCCGACGACGCGCACGGCGCGCCGATCATGATCGCCGCCGAGAAGGCCGGCGTCACGCCGCAGGCCTTCGTCGCCGGCGTGGCCGCGGGCCGCCAGCAGTACCTCGACGGCTTCCACATCGCCTTCGACAACTGGCACTCGACCGACGCGCCCGAGAACCACGCCCTGGCGCAGGAGATCTACCTCGCGCTGCGCAAGGCCGAGCTGATCGACGTGCGCGACGTCGAGCAGTTCTTCGACCCCGACAAGGGCATGTTCCTGCCCGACCGCTTCGTCAAGGGCGAGTGCCCCAACTGCGCCGCGAAGGACCAGTACGGCGACAACTGCGAGGTCTGCGGCGCGGTCTACGCGCCCACCGAACTGCAGAACCCGTACTCGGCGCTCTCCGGCGCCACGCCGGTGCTGAAGACCAGCGAGCACTTCTTCTTCCGCCTGTCGGACCCGCGCTGCGTCGAGTTCCTCGAGGCCTGGACGCAGGACGGCCGCCTGCAGCCCGAGGTGGCCAACAAGGTCAAGGAGTGGTTCAAGCGCGACGACGCCGGCAAGGCCAACCTGGGTGACTGGGACATCAGCCGCGAGGCACCGTACTTCGGCATCCCCATCCCCGACGCGCCGGGCAAGTACTTCTACGTCTGGCTCGACGCGCCCATCGGCTACCTGGCCAGCCTGAAGAACCTGTTCGACAAGCGGGGCCAGGACATGGACGCCTACCTCGCGCGGCCCGAGGTCGAGCAGGTGCACTTCATCGGCAAGGACATCGTCACCTTCCACACGCTGTTCTGGCCGGCGATGCTGAAGTTCAGCGGCCGCAAGGTGCCCGACCGCATCTACGTGCACGGCCACCTCACGGTGAGCGGCGAGAAGATGAGCAAGAGCCGCGGCACCGGCATCAGCCCGCTGAAGTACCTGCAGCTGGGGCTGGACGCCGAGTGGCTGCGCTACTACATCTGCGCCAAGCTCAACGCGCGTGTCGAGGACCTGGACTTCAACCCCGACGACTTCGTCGCCCGCGTCAACGCCGACCTGATCGGCAAGTACGTCAACATCGCCAGCCGCGCCGCCGGCTTCCTGGGCAAGCGCTTCGGCGGCAAGCTCTCGGGCGACCTGGGCGTCGAAGGCCGCATGGTGCTGGACGCGCTGCGCGCGCACGGCGACACGCTGGCCACGCTGTACGAGGAGCGCGAGTTCGGCAAGGCGCTGCGCGAGGTGATGCTGCTGGCCGACCGGGTCAACGAGTACGTCGACCAGCACAAGCCCTGGGAACTGGCCAAGCAGCCCGGCATGGAAGCTGCGCTGCACGACGTGTGCAGCACCTGCATCGAGGCCTTCCGCCTGCTCACGCTGTACCTGAAGCCCGTGCTGCCGGCGCTCGCCGCCAAGGTCGAGGCCTTCCTGCAGATCGAGCCGCTGCGCTGGGCCGACGCCGCGCGCAGCCTGGGCGCGCACACCATCGGCCCCTGGCAGCACCTGATGCAGCGCGTGGAGGCCCGGCAGATGGACGCGCTGTTCGAGCCACCGGCCAGCGCCGCGCCCAGCGCCACCTCGGCAGAGCCCATCATCGTGCAGGTGCATCCCGGCGGCGAGGCGCTGGCGCCCGAGATCGGCATCGTCGATTTCGCGAAGGTGGACCTGCGCATCGCGCGCATCACCGGCGCCGAGCGCGTGGAAGGCAGCACCAAGCTGCTGAAGCTGACACTCGACGTCGCCGAGGGCCGGCTGCGCACGGTGTTCTCGGGCATCGCCGCGCACTACGCACCCGAGCAGCTGGTGGGCAAGCTCACCGTGCTCGTCGCTAACCTGGCGCCGCGCAAGATGAAGTTCGGCATCAGCGAAGGCATGGTGCTGGCCGCGAGCCACGCCGACGAGACGACCGAGCCCGGCGTGTTCGTGCTCGAGCCCTGGCCCGGCGCCAAGCCGGGCATGCGGGTGCGCTGAGAGCGGCGCGCGCGGGCGGACGAGCGGCGGCCGGCACGAGACGATGTCCTCGCTGCCCCCGCTGCCCACGCTGCACCGCTTCCGCCCGCGCCTGCTCGACGCCCTGCAGGGCTACGACCGGCGCCGCTTCGCCACCGACCTCGGCGCCGGCCTCACCGTGGGCATCGTCGCCCTGCCGCTGGCGCTGGCCTTCGGCATCGCGTCGGGCGTCAAGCCCGAGCAGGGGCTCATCACCGCCATCGTCGCCGGGTTCCTGATCAGCGCCCTGGGCGGCAGCCACGTGCAGATCGGCGGGCCGGCGGGTGCGTTCATCGTCATCGTCTACGGCATCGTCGAGCGCCACGGGCTGACCAACCTGCTCGTGGCCACCGCCGTCGCCGGGGCGCTGATGTTCACGCTGGGGCTGCTGCGGCTGGGGGCGCTCATCCGCTACATCCCCGTGGCGATCATCATCGGCTTCACCAACGGCATCGCGGTGCTGATCGCACTGTCGCAGCTGCGCGACCTGCTGGGCCTGTCGGTCGCGCGCATGCCGGCCGACGTCGTGTCGCAGATCGGCACGCTGGCGCGCCACCTCGACAGCGTCAACCCCTGGGCGCTGGCGGTGGGTGGGGCGTGCATCGCCATCCTCGTGCTGTGGCCGCGGCTGGTGGCGCGCGGGCCGCTCTCGCCCCTGGCGCGCGTGCCCGCCACGATCGTGGCGCTGGCGGCGCTCACGCCGGCCTGCGCGCTGCTGGCATTGCCGGTGGAGACCATCGCCAGCCGCTTCGGCGCGCTGCCCGACGTGCTCACGCACGGCCTGCCGGCGATCGAGCTGCCGCCGGTCACTTGGCAGGGCGTCAGCGCGCTGGCCATCCCCATCGTCACCATCGCGTTGCTCGGCGCGGTCGAATCGCTGCTGTGCGCGCGCATCGCCGACGAGATGGGCGACCTGCCGCGCCACGACCCCAACCAGGAGCTGATGGCGCAGGGCATCGCCAACATGGTCACGCCGCTGTTCGGCGGCATCCCGGCCACCGGCACCATCGCCCGCACGGTCACCAACGTGCGCGCCGGCGCCACGAGCCCGGTGGCCGGCATGGTGCACGCCGCCACGCTGCTGGTGGTGCTGCTGTTCGCCGCGCCGCTGGCGGGCCACGTGCCGCTGGCGGCGCTGGCGGGCATCCTCGTGTTCGTCGCCTGGAACATGTTCGAAGGCCACCATTTCGCCCGGCTGCGCCGGTTCCCGCCCGGCTACCGGCTGCTGATGGTGGGCACCTTCGCGCTGACCATCGTCTTCGACCTCACGGTGGCGATGCAGGTCGGCCTGGTGCTGGCGTGCGTGTTCTTCATCGCCCGCATGGGCCAGCTGTTCAGCCTGAAGCCGCGCGCCGACGCCGGCCTGCCCGCCGGCGTGGCGGTGTTCGACTGCTACGGCTCGCTGTTCTTCGGCGCCGTGGCCAAGGTGGACGCGCTCGGCCAGCAGCTCCCCGCCGGCACGCGCGCCGTGGTGCTGGACATGCAGCGCCTGGTGCTGGTGGACAGCACCGGGCTGGACGCCCTGCAGCAGCTGCAGCGCACGCTGCAGCGCCAGGGCACGACGCTGTGGCTGGCGGGCGTCAACGAGCAGCCGCTGGCGCTGATGCGCAGCACCGGCTTCGATGCGGCACTGGGCGAAGGCCGCGTCGTGGCCGACGTGCATGCGGCGCTGGCGGCGTTGACCGCGATCGGCGCGCAAGCGGCCGAGGGTGACCGCAGCGGTGATGCCGACGGCGACCGCGCCGGCGCTGATGGCGGTGGCGGCCAGGCCGCGCACCTGGCGCGTTAGCCTACCAGCCCGATGACGCGCCCGCGCCCGCAAGCGGGCGGCGTGCACCGTCACCACGCGATCGGCCAGCGCCGATTGCAGCGCTTGCAGCTCACCAGCAGCTGGCTGCCTTCGGCGTCGTGCGCCTCGCGCTCGATGTCCCAGCGGGCGTAGGTCTCGCAATGCGGGCACGCCGCCTGGTTGGCGATCTGCTCGGCGCGCAGCAGCAGGAAGAGGTAGCGGCGCAGCGCCCACACGCCGACGACCACGGCGATGACGGCGCTGACGGCGATGAGCGCGCGCTCGGCGCCTTCCGCGCTCCAGGCCTCGAGCGCGCCGATGAAGGTCAGCGTGCACAGCAGGAGCAGCACCAGGTGCGAGTGGCCGAACAGCAGCTCGCGCTCGTACCACTTGCGAAAGCCGCGCTTGCGGATGCCGCGCGCCACGGCGGCGCGGCGGCCCAGGCCGCCCGAGGGCGGCCCGCCGCCGAGCGGGTCGCCGCCTGAAGGGTCCACCGGGCCGCCCATGCCGTCAGCGCCCCAGCCAGCGCCGGCTCTCGGCCAGCTTGCGGAAGGCGTCGAAGCGCCAGGCGCCTTCGCGCGCCAGGCGCGGCCACCAGCACTGCAGCAGCTCGGCGGTGGCCAGCGCGTCGGCCGCGGCCTGGTGGCGCGCCAGGCAGGGGATGCCGTGGTGCGCCAGCCAGGCATCGAGCGACTGCGGCAGCGCATCGGGCCACAGCGCCGGGCCCACCTCGGCGAGGTCGGCCCAGCGCGCGCCGAAGTCATGGCCGTGCGGCTGCGCCGCGCGCTCGATCACCGCACGGTCGAAGGCGACGTGGTAGCCGACGAGCGGCGCGCCGTCGACGTAGCGGTGGAACTCGGCCAGCGCCTGCGCCGGCGCCAGGCCCACCTGCTGCGCGCCGACGCCGATGCCGTGCACGAGGATGTTGGCCTTGTCCGCATCGGCCAGCGGCGCCGGCGGCGCGGGCTGGCGCAGCAGCTGCTCGAAGCTGTCGCCCGGGCGGACGAAGGCACGCGTCGGCGTGGCTTCCAGCGCCACGGCGGCGATCGCCAGCAGCCGGTCGTGGCGCGGGTCCAGCCCGCTGGTCTCGACGTCCACCACGAGCCAGCGGCTGCCGCCCGGCGACGGGGCTGAAGCGCCATCGTCGCGGCCGCCGCGCAGCCAGCCCAGCAGCCCGCCGCCCATCACCGCGCCCAGTCGAGCTCGACACGCTGCTGCAGGCCCTGCGCCACGCGCAAGGTCTCGCGCAGCAGCCGGCTGTCCAGCGGGTTCAGCGTGTCGAGCCGGCACACGTTGGCGGCACCGGCCGGCGCGCCGGGGGCCGCGCCCAGCTGCACGTTCAGGCGCAGCAGCTGCAGGTGCTCGAAGGCTGCCACCCAGCCCTGGCGCTCGTCGTCGGGCACCTGCAGCGCGGCGCCCGCCTCGAGCAGGCGCTCGCGCGTGCCGGTGGCGCACACGCCCGAGGCCAGCGCCAGGATGCGCGCCGCCTCGACGAACAGGCCCGTGCCCTGCAGCTTGAGGTCGATGACGCTGCGCCCGTCGACGCTGCTGCCGGCGATGCCGCCGCCCAGCCAGCGCAATGGCGGCCGCTGCTGCAGGGCGTTCACCGCCAGCTGCTTGAGGAAGCGCGGCGTGGCGCGCGGCCGCGTCGCCACCAGGCGCTGCAGCGGTGCAGCCAGCTCGGCGTTGCCGGCCAGCGGGCGCAGGTCGAAGAAGATGCTGGCCTGCAGCAGGTCGGCCGGCGCGCCGTGCGCGATCCAGTGCTCGAAGCGCGCCAGCCATTCGTCGGCGGTGAGGCAGCACGCCGGCTCGCCGGCCATGATGCCGCCCTTGCACAGCGGGTAGCCCATGGCATCGAGCGCGCGGTTGACGTCCCGGCCGAAGGCCAGCCAGCCCGCACGCTCGGCGGCATCGCCGGCGAACACCAGGCCGTTGTCCTGGTCGGTGGCGATGGTCTGCTCGCCGCGCCCTTCAGAGCCGAAGGCCAGCCAGCACGCGCGCTGCAGGTCGAGCCCGTGTTCAGTGGCCACGAGATGCAGCAGGCGTTCGGTGAGCGTGTCGTTCAGCCGCGTGATCAGTTCGGTGAGGTGACGAGCGCCCACGCCCTGGGCGTAGAGCTGCGCCGCCAGGCGGCGGATGTCGGCCGCGGCGCGCGCCAGGCCATCGCGGTCGCCGGCCTGCTGCAGCGCCTGCGCCACCTGGCGCAGCGACAGCCGCTGCAGCGCGAACAGGTCGCGCTCGGAGACGATGCCCACCACACGCCCCGCGTCGGTGATGGCCACGTGGCGCAGGCCGCGGGTGGACATCAGCAGCGCCGCGTCATGCGCGCTGCGCCGCACGTCGAGGGCCTGCAGCGGGGTGCTCATCACGGCCGACAGCGGCGTGTCGAGCGCGCGCCGCGCCAGCACCACGCGTTCGAGCAGGTCGTGGCGCGTGAGGATGCCCAGGCCCGCGCCGGCGTCGTCCACCACGAGCACCGAGCCGACGCCGCGGCGCTGCATCTCGCCGAGCGCCTCCTCCAGCGGCGCGGAAGGCGGCAGCGCCAGCGGCGGCGTGGGGCGCACGAAGCGCGCGAGCGGCAGGGCCAGCGTCTGCTCGGCCAGCGCCTGCTCGGCGTACGCCGCCTGCAGCCGGCGGCTCGACGCTTCCAGCCAGTGCAGGACGTGGCGATGCACGAAGTCGGCGAATGGCGGGCTCTCGGCCGCCAGCGCGTGCACGACCTCGGCGTCGACGACGAGGCAGAAGGTGTCGGCCTCGGCGCGCCAGGGCGCGGCCACGGCCGTACCCTGCAGCAGTTCGGCCAGCGGGAACAGCTCGCCGGCGACGCACGAGCCGCCGTCGGGCGCGGCGACGCTGCCGCGGCGCACCAGGTGCAGCTGGCGCACCGGGCCGTGCGACGGATCGAGCACCGTCTCGCCGGGCGCGTGGTAGCTCTGGCGCGCGGCCTCGACGAAGCGGCGCCGCTGCGCCGCGGTCATCTGCGCGAAGGGCGGCACCGCCGCCAGCTCGCCGTCCAGCGCCTGCATCAGGCTGCTGGAAGGGACGCTGGGCTCGGCCATGCGGTCATGCTAGCGCCGCCCGGCAGGGCACGCACGCGGTGGGAACCCGGCGCGCCGGACGCGCATCGCCGCGCGCGCCAGCAAAAAAAAGCCGCGTCCTCGCGGACGCGGCTTCGGTGGCCGTCTCGGCTGCCTCTTGCAGCCGGCGCCAGACGCCGGCCGCGGGCTCGATCAGCCGTGCATCAGGCGCGGCCGGCCTTGAGGTCCGGGTAACGCACGTGCTCGACGAGCTCCTGCGTTTCCTGCTTCGGCGCCGGCGTGATCAGGCTGACGATGATGATCACCGCAAAGCCCAGCGGCACGCCGAACAGGCCGGCCGAGATGGGCTGGATGCCCCACCACAGCTCGATCGGCGAGGTGACGCCGAACACGCCGCGCAGCCAGGGCTGCGTGGTGACCATGTAGTAGAACGTGATGCCCAGGCCGGCGATCATGCCCAGCGACGCGCCCCACTTGCTGGCGCGCTTCCAGAACACGCCGAGCACCAGCGCGGGGAAGAACGCCGCCGCCGCGAACGAGAACGCCGCCGAGACCAGGAACAGGATGTCCGCCGGTTTCTGCGCCGCCACGTAGGCTGCGGCCAGGGCCACGACCAGCAGCAACGCCTTGGAGATGGCGACACGGCGCGAGGTCGGCGCGTTCGGGTCGATCATCTTGTAGTACAGGTCGTGGCTGAGCGCGTTGGCGATCGTCAGCAGCAGGCCGTCGGCGGTGGACAGCGCCGCGGCGAGACCGCCGGCCGCCACCATGCCCGAGATCACGTACGGCAGCCCGCCGATGGCCGGGGTGGCCAGCACGATGATGTCGCCGCCGATGCGCATCTCGCCGAGCTGGAAGATGCCGTCCTTGTTGACGTCGGACACCGACAGCAGCGTCGGATCCACCGCCTGCCAGGCCGCGATCCACTCCGGCAACCGGTCGAACGGTGTGCCCACCAGCGCGGTGAAGACCTCGTACTTGACCAGCACCGCCAGGGCCGGCGCGGTGAAGTACAGCAGGAAGATGAAGAACAGCGACCAGGTCACCGACTCCCGTGCTTCCTTCACCGAGGGCGTGGTGTAGTAGCGCATCAGGATGTGCGGCAGCGCGGCCGTGCCCACCATCAGGCAGAACACCAGCGCCAGGAAGTTGCGGCGCGACTCGTTGAAGGTCTTCTGCGCCGCGGCGTCGCCGTTCGGGTCACCGGCGAAGATCTGCGCGTGCGCCGGCATGCCGGCCAGCGGACGGGCGCGGGTGTCGGCCGCCGTCTTGGCCGCCGTCCATGCCGTCTTGGCGGCCGCCTCGTCCTTGGGCACCGCGGCCAGCGCCTTCTCGGCGGCCGTGATCTCGGCAGCCGGCGCGTTGGCCGCGCGCAGGTCGGCCAGCTTCTGCGTGGCGGCGGCGCGGTCGGCGGCGAGCGCGGTCGGGATGTCCTTCAGCTTGGCGGCCAGCGTGTCCGACTGGGCCTTGAAGAAGGCACGGACCTCGAGCTCCTTCGGGTCGTTGCGCAGCTGGTTCTCGCGCTCGGTCACCTTCTGCAGCTGGCTGCCGTAGATGGCCTGCGGCACGGGCACGCCGGTCTGCTTGACCGACAGCCAGATCACCGGGATCAGGTAGGCGATGATCAGGATGATGTACTGCGCCACCTGCGTCCAGGTCACGGCGCGCATGCCGCCGAGGAACGAGCACACCAGGATGCCGGCCAGGCCGACGAAGATCCCGATCTCGAAGGCCAGGCCCGACAGGCGCGAGGTGATCAGCCCCACGCCGTAGATCTGCGCCACCACGTAGGTGAACGAGCACAGGATCGCGGCCAGGATGCCGATGAAGCGCGGCAGGTTGCCCTCGTAGCGCGCACCCAGGAAGTCGGGGATGGTGAACTGGCCGAACTTGCGCAGGTAGGGCGCGAGGAACAGCGCCACCAGGCAGTAGCCGCCCGTCCAGCCCATGATGAACGCCAGGCCGCCGTAGCCGGTGAGGTACAGCGTGCCGGCCATGCCGATGAATGACGCCGCGCTCATCCAGTCGGCGCCCGTGGCCATGCCGTTGTAGATGGCCGGCACGCGGCGCCCGGCCACGTAGTACTCCGAGGCGTCGGTCGTGCGGCTCATGATGCCGATGCCGGCATACAGCGCCACCGTGGCCAGCAGGAAGATCATGCCGATCCACGTGCGCGGCAGGCCCATCTGCTCGAGGATGGCCAGCACGATGATGAAGGCAATGAAGCCGCCGGTGTACCAGCCGTACACCTTGTTGAGCTGCTTCTTGAAGGCCCGGTTGTCGGCGGCACTGCTGCCGGTTCCGTGTTCGAAGGTCACGCCAGCCATGTCAGGCCTCCTCTTCCGCGACGCCGTGCTCCTGGTCGAGCCGGTTCATCGTGCGCGCGTAGTACCAGATGATGAGGACGTAGACGATCAGCGCACCCTGGGCACCCACCCAGAAGCTGAACGGCCAGCCGAAGAAGTTGAAGTTCAGATCGCGGGCGAAATAGCCCACGACGAAGGTCACGAAGAACCAGATCGCCAGCAGGACGCCCGTGATGCGCAGGTTCTTCTGCCAGTACGACCGGTGTCGCTCGGTCAGTTGCATGTCGCCTCCAAGTCAGTCGCTCGTTCAGTTGCCTCGCGGTGCGGTTGCCCTGCAACGCGCGCCGCCCCTTCCTCCGTGCCGTGCCCTTCGGGTGAAGGCCGCGGCGCCCGACGCCCTAACCCGGTTTCTGTACCACCAGACCGGTTTCGCGCTCGAGTTGCGCCGCCACCTTGGGCTCGAAGCCGTGCAGGTGGCGGATGATCTTGACGGCCTCCTCGGGCTGGTGGCGGTTCACCTGCACGCGGGCCAGCTGGTACCAGCCGTAGGGGCTCATGGGCTGCAGCTCGGTGTTGCGCTTGAGCGCGGCCACGGCTTCGTCGAGGCGGTCCAGGCGGATCAGCGCCAGGCCCAGGCCGTACCAGGCCCGGTCGAGCTTGGGGTCCAGGGCCACGGCGCGGCGGAACGCGGCCTCGGCGTCGGCCAGGCGGTCGGCCTTCTCGAGCAGGAAGGCGAAGTTGAACCAGTCGGCCGCGCTGCGCTCGGGGTGCGTGGCGACGAGGTGGCCGGCGTCGGCGATGGCGTCCTGCAGCCGCCCGGCCTGGGCGCGCAGGTGGGCCCGGCTGGCGCGGGCGTAGGCGTCGTCGGGCCAGCGCGCCAGCATCTCGGTGAACACGGCATCGGCGGGTTTCTGCTGGCCGAACACGAGCAGCACGATGGCGCGCCACTTCAGCAGGAGGTAGGCGACACGTTCGTTCAGCGACACAGGTGGACCCCGATCTCGACGCAGATCTGGATGCGCGCCGCGGTGGCGAAGATCCAGGCAAAGGCCAGCAGCAGGAAGGCCACCAGCGGGACATGGCGGTCGATGACGACGCGCGGGGTGACCCAGCGGGCCAGCCGCATGAACGGCTGCGTCAGCACCTTCAGCAGGCGGTAGAAGAAGTTGGTCTCGCGACGCTGCCCGGCCAGCAGATACAGCACCCCCTGACCCAGCATCGCCATCAAGGCGATCTCGGCCACGAGCTTGATCGAGGTCACCAGCAGCAGCATGCGCAGCGTGTCGTCACGATGGGCCGCAGGGTTGGCCCAGGGCCTTACGCCGTTCTGACAATTCGCCCCGCCTCGGGGCAAGCCCGCCCAAGGGTTTCCCGTAGTCGGCGCCCGGCGACGGTGCGCACGGCCCGTCGCGGTGCGCCCGGGTGTGACTTCGCGCACGGCAAGCGGAAAATGGCGGGTGAAACGGGCGCTGCCCGGGTCACCGTTGGCGGCGGGGCTTCCCTATCCTCGCGCGACCCGCCCAACCGCCGGTCGCCCCTGCTCCCGCCGCCTGCCGCCATGCCGACCATCTACCGCAAGACTGCCAAGGGCGTTGCCGAGATCGAGACGCGCGCGCACCGCCTGCCACCGCGTTCGCGCGGGGTGCTGATCATGGTGGACGGCAAGCGCGACGCCGCGGCGCTGGCCGCCATGGCGCCGCAGGCCGAGGAGACGCTCGCGTCGCTGCTGGCCGAAGGTTTCGTCGAGGCCATGGCCGAGGCGCCGCCGGCACCGCAGCCGCGCCCCGCGGCGCGGCCGCCGACCGCAGCGCCGCCCACCCTGCCCGGCGCCCCGCGCCCCGGGTTCGACCAGCGCCGGCGGCTCTTCGTGCGCGCGCTCAACGACACGCTGGGGCCCGCGGCCGAGACGCTGGCGATCAAGGCCGAGCGCTGCCGCAGCGACGACGAGCTGCAGGCGATGCTGCCGCAGGCCGTGCAGGTGGTGGCCAACATGCGCGGCCGCAGCACGGCCGAGACCTTCCAGACGAACTGCCGCAAGGCGCTGGGCCTCGAGGGCGACGCCTAGAATCGCGCCATGGCCGGGCAACTGCCGCCCGGCACCACCCTTGCCGCGTCCCACCCGCCATGCCGCTGTTCTGGAAGCCCTACAAGTCCGAGATCAACCAGTTCATCGACGAGCTGAAGGCGAAGAACCCCAAGCTCGAGGAACAGCAGCGCGCCGGACGCGGCCTGCTGTGGGACCGCCCGATCGACCGCGAGCAGCAGGACCAGTGGCGCAAGGCGCGCGTGGCGCAGCAGGCCTACGTCTACCAGACCAAGCGCTGACGGCGCCGAAGGCCGAGCAGCCTTGAGCGCGCCCGAACTCGCGGCCGACGAGCTGGCCGACGCCGCGCCGCCGGTGCCGCAGGTGGTGGACCAGGTGGCCGTGGCCCGCCTCTACGGCGAGCCGCTGTTCCGCCTGCCGCAGGACCTGTACATCCCGCCCGACGCGCTGGAGGTCTTCCTCGAGGCCTTCGAAGGCCCGCTCGACCTGCTGCTGTACCTGATCCGCAAGCAAAACTTCAACATCCTCGACATCCCGCTGGCGAGCGTGACGCGCCAGTACCTGGACTACGTCGAGCAGATCCGCGCGCGCAACCTCGAGCTCGCCAGCGAATACCTGCTCATGGCGGCGATGCTCATCGAGATCAAGAGCCGCATGCTGCTGCCGCCGAAGAAGAGCGCGGACGGCGCCGAGCCCGAGGACCCGCGCGCCGAGCTCGTGCGCCGGCTGGTCGAGTACGAGCAGATCAAGCTGGGCGCCGCCAAGCTCGACGCCCTGCCGATCATCGGCCGCGACTTCCTGCGCGCCCAGGTCCACATCGAGCAGAGCCTCGTGCCGCGCTGGCCCGACGTCGATGCCGACGACCTGCGCCAGGCCTGGCGCGAGATCCTGCAGCGCGCCAAGCTGAACCAGCACCACACCATCAGCCGCGAGCAGCTGTCGGTGCGCGAGCACATGAGCATCGTGCTGCGCAAGCTGCAGGGGCGGCGGTTCGTCGAGTTCCACGAGCTCTTCGACACCACGCGCGGCGTGCCGGTGCTGGTGGTGACCTTCATCGCCATGCTCGAGCTGAGCCGCGAGCACCTTCTCGAGGTGACGCAGGCCGAGGCCTTCGCGCCCATCTACGTGCGGCTGGCGTACTCGCCGGTGTAGCGGCGGCGCGATGAGCGGCATCAAGCTCTCGCGGCTGTGGCAGCCCGGGCGGCTGCTGTTCTGGCAGTGGGTGTTCTTCAACGTGATGTCGTCGGCGTGCGCCTGGGCGATGCGGGCGTTCCCGCTGAACACCGTGGGGCTGGTGCTGCTGGCCTGCATCGCGCTGCTGAACGTCGCCTTCGGTCTGGCCGCGGCATGGCTGCTGATGCGCGAGCCGCCGCCCGCACGGTGAGACCGGCCGGTCCGGGATGTCGATCGGCTCGACGCCGGATCCGGCCGGGCAGCGCACTCAGTGCGCCTGCTCCCAGTTCGGCCCCACGCCCACCTCGGCCAGCAGCGGCACCTTCAGCTGCGCCACCTCCGACATCAGCCGCGGGATCGTGTCGCGCGCCCAGGCGATCTCGGCCTCGGGCACCTCGAACACCAGTTCATCGTGCACCTGCATCACCATGCGGGTGGCCTTGCCCGGGCCTTCGATGGCCTGCTGCACGGCGATCATCGCCAGCTTGATGAGGTCGGCCGCCGTGCCCTGCATCGGCGCGTTGATGGCCTGGCGCTCGGCGGCAGCGCGGCGCGGGCCGCTGCCGCCGCGGATCTCGGGCAGGTAGATGCGCCGGCCGAACAGCGTCTCGACGTAACCGCGTTCGGCGGCGCCGGTGCGCGTCTCGTCCATGTAGCGCTTCACGCCGGCGAAGCGCGCGAAATAGCGCTCGATGTAGTCCTTGGCGGCCTTCTGCTCGATGCCCAGGTTCTGCGCCAGGCCGAAGGCGCCCATGCCGTAGATGAGGCCGAAGTTGATCACCTTGGCGTAACGCCGCTGCTCGGCCGTCACCTCCGCCGGCGGCGTGTTGAACACCTCGGCGGCGGTGGCGCGGTGCACGTCCATGCCTTCGCCGAAGGCGCGCAGCAGGCCCGGGTCCTCGCTGATGTGGGCCATGATGCGCAGCTCGATCTGCGAGTAGTCGGCGCTCATGATCACGTGCCCCGGCGGGGCGATGAAGGCCTCGCGCACGCGCCGGCCCTCGGGCGTGCGGATGGGGATGTTCTGCAGGTTGGGATCGTTGCTCGACAGCCGCCCCGTCACGGCCACCGCCTGCGCGTAGTTGGTGTGCACGCGGCCGGTGTCGGGGTTCACCATCAGCGGCAGCTTGTCGGTGTAGGTGCCCTTCAACTTGCTCAAGGAGCGGTGCTCGAGGATGCGCGCCGGCAGCGGGTAGTCCTGCGCCAGTTCGAGCAGCACGTCCTCGTCGGTGCTGGGCGCGCCGCTGGCGGTGCGCTTCTTCACCGGCAGCGCCAGCTTGGTGAAGAGGATCTCGCCGATCTGCTTGGGGCTGCCCAGGTTGAACGGCTGGCCGGCCAGCGCGTAGGCCTCCTGCTCGAGCGCCAGCATGCGTTCGGCCAGGGCGTGGCCCTGGCGCGCCAGTTCGGCGGCGTCGATCAGCACGCCGTGCGCCTCGATCTTGCGCAGCACCTCGGTCACCGGCATCTCGATCGTCTCGTACACCCGGCGCAGGCCCGGCTCGGCCTCGAGGTCGGGCCACAGCACCCGGTGCACGTGCAGCGCCATCTCCGCGTCCTCGCCCGAATACTCGGCGGCGCGCGCGATGTCGACCTGAGCGAACGGGATCTGGTTGGCGCCCTTGCCGCAGACGTCCTCGTAGGCCAGGCCCTTGCGGCCCAGGTGGCGGTCGGCCAGCGATTCCAGGCTGTGCAGCCGGTGCGCTTCCAGCACGTAACTTTCCAGCAGCGTGTCATGGCGCCAGCCACGCGGCTCGACGCCGTGGCGGCGCAGCACGTGCAGGTCGTACTTGACGTTCTGGCCCAGCTTGGCACGGCCCTCGTCGCCGAGCCAGGGCCCGAGCACCGCCAGCACGTCGGCCAGCGGCAGCTGCTCGGGCGCGCCGGGGTAGTCGTGCGCCACGGGCACGTAGGCGGCGCGGCCCGGCTCGACGGCGAACGACAAGCCGACGATGCGCGCGCGCATCGGGTCGAGCGCATCGGTCTCGACGTCGACCGAGGACAGCTCGGCCGCCATCAGCCGCTCCGCCCACGCCAGCAGGCGCTCGCGCGTGGTGACCGTCTCGTACTCGCGGGCGACGGGCGTCGTGTCGCGTGGCCGGGCCACGGGCGCCGGCAGCGGCGCCGACGGCGGCGCACCGGCACCGCCCTGCATCTCCTTGAGCCAGGCGCGGAAGCCGTACCGTTCGTAGAAGGCCTTGAGCCCCGCCTCGTCGACGGCCTTCAGCGCCAGCTCGTCGAGCGCCGGCCAGTTCGGCACGTGCGCGGCGAGGTCGCAATCCTTGGTGACGGTGACGAGCCTGCGCCCGGTCGGCAGCCAGTCGAGCGCGCGGCGCAGGTTCTCACCGGCCACGCCCTTGATCGACGCCGCCGCGGCCATCACGCCGTCGAGCGAGCCGTGGTCCTGGATCCACTTCGCCGCCGTCTTCGGCCCCACCTTCTCGACGCCCGGGATGTTGTCGACGCTGTCGCCGACGAGGGTGAGGTAGTCGACGATGCGCTCGGGCGGCACGCCGAACTTGGCCTTGACGCCCTCGACGTCGAGCTTCTCGCCGCTCATCGTGTTGATGAGCGTGACGTTGTCGGTGACGAGTTGCGCGAGGTCCTTGTCGCCGGTGGAGATGATCACGCGGTGGCCGCTGCGCTCGGCGATGCAGGCCAGCGTGCCGATGGCGTCGTCGGCCTCGATGCCGGGCACTTCCAGCACCGGCCAGCCGAGCAGCTTCACCACCTCGTGGATGGGCCCGATCTGCTGCGCCAGCGGCTCCGGCATGGCGCTGCGGTTGGCCTTGTACTCGCCGTACCAGTCGTCGCGGAAGGTCCTGCCCGGGGCGTCGAAGACGCAGACGGCGTGCTCGGCGGGGATGTCCTGGCGCAGCTTCCTCAGCATCGCCACCATGCCGTGCACCGCGCCCGTGGGGATGCCGCCAGGGCCGCGCAGATCGGGCAACGCGTGGTAGGCGCGGTAGAGGTAGCTGGAGCCGTCCACCAGCAGCATCACGTGTTCGCTCATGCAGGGCATTGTGGCGCGTGGCCGCGGCACCACCCCGCGCCCGGCGCGGTCGCCGCGGGCACGGCAAGGCGAGGGCCACCCCCTGCGTAGAATCGCGCCGCATGCACCGCCCTCTCGTCGTGCCCATCGCCGTGATCGGCACCGCGCTGGTGGCGGTGTCGTGCAGTGCCGTGGCCCAGCGCGCCGAGGCGGTGCCCCCGCCGCCGGCGCTGGCGGGCATGCCGGCGCCGGCCGCGGCTTCGGCGGCAGCGGCTGCGGCCGACAAGCCGCGCCGCGTGGTCGTGGAGCGCACCGCCGGCCCGCCGGTGCACGTGCAGGTCATCGAAGACGACAACGTGCGCATCGAAGAAGCGCGCGTGCGTGGCCAGCCGCAACGCATCACCGTGCAGCCCAAGGTGGGCACCTCGCGCGCCTACGAGATCATCGTCGCCCCCGGCGGCAAGGATCCGTCGCAGGACCGCGGCGCCGCCGGCCAGCGCACCTGGACGCTGTTCGCGTTCTAGGCCGGTCTCCGCAGCGTCGATGGCGGTCTACACCGAGGTCGGGTTCGCCGAGGCGGCGGCGTTGTGCGAACGCCTGGGCCTGGGCGCGCTGACCGACCTGCAGGGCATCCAGGCCGGCATCGAGAACACCAACTACTACGCCACCACGGTGCGCGGCCAATGGGTGCTGACGCTGTTCGAGCGCCTGCCCGAAGACGAGCTGCCCTACTTCCTGGCCCTGATGCAGCACCTGGCGGCGCGCGGCATCCCGGTGCCGGCGCCGCAGGCCGACACGGCGGGCACGCTGGTGCACCGGGTGGCGGGCAAGCCGGCCGCGGTGGTGACGCGCCTGCCCGGCGGCCACCGCCTGCTGCCCGGCCCCGAGCACTGCGAGCAGGTGGGCCGCATGCTGGCGCGCATGCACCTGGCCGGCGCCGATTTCGCGATGCAGCACCCGCACACGCGCGGCCTGGCCTGGTGGGCCGAGACGGCGCCCGTGGTGCTGCCGCACGTGGGTGCGGAGCAGGCCGCGCTGCTGCAGGACGAGCTGGCCTACCAGCAGCACCTGGCGGCGTCGCCGGCGGGCCAGGCGCTGCCGCGCGGGCCGATCCACGCCGACCTGTTCCGCGACAACGTCATGTTCGACGACACCGCCGGGCCCGACCGGCTGTGCGGCTTCTTCGACTTCTACTTCGCCGGCACCGACACCTGGCTGTTCGACCTGGCCGTGTGCCTCAACGACTGGTGCACCGACGCCGCCACCGGCGCGCTGCACGAGGCGCTGGCCACGCGCTTCGTCGACGCCTACCAGGCCGAGCGGCCGCTCGACGGCAACGAGCGCCGCGCCTTGCCCGCACTGTTGCGCGCCGCGGCGCTGCGCTTCTGGATCAGCCGGCTGTGGGACTGGCACTTGCCGCGCAGCGCGGCGCTGCTCAAGCCCAAGGACCCGACGCACTTCGAGCGCGTGCTCAAGGCGCGCATCGCGGTGCCGTGGCACCCGCCGGCGCCGGGCGCCGCCGCGCCCTGAGGCCGGCGCCGGCGCGCGGCTTCTCCCCCATGCTGCCCTTCGTCCACCTGCTGCCCATTCGCCCCCTCGCCCGATGCCCCTGGTCCTGAAATCCGTCGATGCCGGGCGCGGCGTGCGCTGGGTCGGCGATGCGCTCAAGCTGTTCGCGCGCCGGCCGCTGGGCTTCACCTCGCTGTTCGCGATGTTCCTCGGCGTCAACGTCGTCGCCGCGCTGCTGCCCTTCGTCGGGCTGCTGCTGCAGCTGATGAGCCTGCCGCTGCTCACCGCGGCCTTCATGGTGGCCAGCCAGTCGGCGCTGCTCGACGGGCCGGTGCGGCCCACGCAGTTCATCGAGCCGCTCACGGGCGACGCACGCCGGCGCCGCGCCATGCTCACCCTGTGCCTGGTCTACGGGCTGGTGGCGCTGGCCATCGTCATCCTGGCCGACGCCATCTCCAACCAGGCGCTCGACCGCTACCAGGCGCTGCTGGCCAAGGGGCCCAGCGCCCAGCCGGAACTCGAGGCCCTGCTCGCCGAGCCCGGCGTCACCAACGGCATGCTGGTGTTCGTGATCGGCATCGCGCTGCTGTCGGTGCCCTTCTGGCACGCGCCGGCGCTGGTGCACTGGGCCGGCCAGGGCGTGGGGCAGGCGCTGTTCTCCAGCACGCTGGCGGTGTGGCGCAACAAGGGCGCCTTCCTGCTGTACCTGCTGACGCTGGGCATCGGCAGCGCCCTGCTCGGCCTGGCCACCGGGCTGGTGCTGGGCATCGTCGGCCTGCCGCAGCTGGCCGGGCTGCTGATCGTGCCGGCGCTGCTGGTCGGCTCCACCGTGTTCTACGTGTCGCTGATCTTCACGTTCAACGACAGCTTCGGCGGCGCGCCGGCGGCACCGGTGGCCGAGGCGCCCGGCGCATGACGCGCCCCATCCGGCGCCGTGCCCTGCTGGCACTGGCCGCCGGCGGCGCGGCCGCCGTCGCGGCGCCCGCGGTGCTGGCCCAGGCAGCGGGCGACGACGAGGCCTACGGCGGATACCCCGGCACGACGATCCGCTTCGCCAGCGTCGAGGCGGCCCGTGCCGTGCTGGGCGCGGACGACGAGTGGATGCGCGCCACCAGCCCCTTCCAGCGCCGCGCCGTCATGGGCAGCGCCGCGCCGGTGACGCTGGCCGCGTTCAGGCGCTGGAACGAATCGGCGGCGCAGCCCTGGCCCGCGGAGAGCCGCCAGCGCTGGCGCCACGCGCTCGACACCGTGGTGCCGGCACTGGCGGCGCTGAAGGTGCCGCTGCCGCCCGAAGTGCTGCTGATCGACAGCAACGGCCAGGAGTCGGCCGGCGCGCCCTACACGCGCGGCCACGCGGTCGTGATCACGCGCGAGGCCGGGCACTTCAAGAACGACGCCTTCCTGCTGGCGCACGAGCTCTGGCACGTCGCCTCGCGCCACGCGCCGGCGCTGGCCACGCGGCTCTACGCGCTGTTCGGCTTCGAGCCCGTGCCGGAGCTGGCCTTCCCCGAGGCCTGGGCCGACATCCGCATCGCCAACCCGGACGCGCCGAACAACCGCCACGCGCTGCGCGCCGCCATGGGCGGCGACGGCGAACGCCACGTCTGGCTCACGCCGGTGCTGGTGGCCAGCCGCACCCGGCTCGAGCCCGGCGAAAGCTTCTTCCAGGTGCTGGACGTGCGCCTGCTCGAGGTGTCGCCGGATGCGGCTGCCGGCGTCACGCGTGCGGTGCTGGCCGCCGACGGCCAGCCGCGGTGGCAACCGCTGCAGGGTGCGCACGGCTACCTGCAGCGCCTGGGCGGCAACACCGGCTACATCATCCACGTCGAGGAAGCGCTGGCCGACAACATCGCGTTGCTGGCCACCGGCGCGCCGGTGCGCAACCCGGCGCTGCTGGCGCGCATCCGCGAGACGCTCGCGACGGCGCCCGGCTGATCGAACCGGCCGCCGGCCCCGGCAGCGCCGCGCTCAGTAGGTCGAGCGCCCGCCGCTGATGTCGAACACCGCGCCGGTGCTGAAGCTGCACTCCTCGCTGGCCAGCCAGGCCACCATGGCGGCGAGTTCGTCGACACCGAGGAAGCGCCCCATCGGGATCTTGCCGAGCATGTAGTCGATGTGGCTCTGCGCCATCTGGTCGAACATCGCCGTCTTGGCCGCCGCGGGTGCGACGGCGTTGACGAGCACGCCCTTGGTCGCCGTCTCCTTGGCCAGCGACTTGGTCAGCGCGATCAACCCGGCCTTGCTCGCGCTGTAGTGCGAGGCGTTGGGGTTGCCTTCCTTGCCCGCCACCGAGGCGATGTTGACGATGCGGCCGTAGCCCGCCGCCAGCATGCGCGGCACGACGTGGCGGCAGGTGAGGTAGGGCGCGATCAGGTTGACCTCGATCACGCGGCGCCACACCGCCGGGTCCAGCTCCCAGGTGGTGCCGTTGCCACCGGTGATGCCGGCGTTGTTGACCAGGATGTCGATGCGCGCCGGCTGCGCGGCTGCCGCGGCGACCGCCGCGTCGTCGGTCAGCTCGACCACCGTGCCGCTCACGTCGCCCAGCGGCGCCAGTTCCTGGCAGGCCGCGTCGAGGCGGGCGGCGTCGATGTCCCAGATCACCACCGCGGCGCCGGAGTGCAGCAGCCGCCGGCTGGTGGCCAGGCCGATGCCCTGGGCGCCACCGGTGATCACGGCGACGCGGCCCTCGAGGTCGATGTGGTTCATGGCGGCTGGATGGAAGCGGGGAGCAAAAAGGGGCGCGGCGGGGGCTACAACGTCGGCCGCTCAGCGCAGACCGGCGAGCGCCGCGGGGTTGTCGGCCTGGTCGGCGATGTACTGGCGCACGATGGCCTCGAACGACGCATCGGCCTGCAAGCCGAGCGCCGCGGCGCGTTCGGCGCTGGCGCCCTTGGGCCAGTTGGCGACGATGCCGGCGATGCGCGCATCGGGCTGCTCGACCACCCGCGCCCGCACCGCGGGGCCGGCCACGGCCTCGAGCGCGTCGAGCATCTGCTGCACGGTGACGTTGAGCGCCGGCAGGTTCAGCGCGGTGCGGCCGCCGAGCGCGTCGCGGCTGGCCTCGTACACGGCGATCAGTCCGTCCACCGTGCGCGCTGGCGACGACACCGGATGCGACACCTCGCGGCTGACGGGCAGCACGCCCGGCTCGCCGGCCAGCGGCTCGCGGATGATGCCGCTGAAGAAGCTGCTGGCCGCGCCGTTGGGCCGGCCCGGCCGCACCGTCACGGTCATCAGCCGCGCGCTGCGGCCGTCGAGGTAGCCCTTGCGCGTGTAGTCGGCCACGAGTTGCTCGCAGATGAACTTCTGGATGCCGTAGCTCGTCTGCGGCGTGGGCAGCGTGTGGTCGGCGACGAAGCCGGTCCACGGCAGCGACGGGTCGGGCCCGAACACCGCCACGCTGCTGCTGAACACCAGCCGCGCCGGCGGCGCGCCGTGCGCCTGGCGCGCGCGCAGCGCGTCGAGCAGCGCGCGCGTGCCGTCGAGATTGCTGCGCAGGCCGAGGTCGAAGTCGGCCTCGCATTCGCCCGAGACGGCGCTCGCCAGGTGGAAGACGCCGTCGAAGTCACCTGCCGTGCCCGCGGCGATGGCCTCGGCCAGCGCCGGCAGCGGCTCGACGCGGCCCTGCACGCGCGCCTCGTCCAGCAGGGCCGGGCGCGCCGCGAACTGGTCGCTCAGCACGACCTGCCCGATGGGGCGACCGGACAGGGTGCCACGCTGCAGCAGCGCCTGCGCGAGACGCGAGCCGACGAAACCGGCGCCGCCGGTGATCAGGATCCTCATCGCTGCAACTCCTTGAGCACCTTGGCGGTGGCATCCGCAGGCACGCGGCCCTTCAGCCGCGCCGCCGGCTGCGCCACCGAGGGCAGCTTGCGGCGCGAGGCCAGCACCTGCTCGATGTCGCTGGCCGCGCTGTCGATCAGCACCACCGCCGCGCGCTCGGCCTTGGCCGGGTTGCGCGCGATCACCGCGTCGAGCACGGCGCGGTGCAGCGGCAGCGAATCGGCGGGGCCGTGCGGCTTGCTCGTCGAGATCTCGAACGAGGTGCGCAGCAGCGCGCCCAGCGCCTTGCTCATCTGCACCACCATTCGGTTGTGGCAGGCGCGCAGCAGCCCCTGGTGGAAGGCCAGGTCGTGGAAGACGTAGTCGCCGCCATGCTCGATGGCGTCCTTCATGCCGGCGTAGGCGGTCTCGATCTGCACGATGTCGCCAGCGGTGGCGCGCTCGGCGGCCAGGCGCACGGCGGCGGGCTCGACGACGCGGCGCAGCTCCTGCACGTCGCGCAGGAACTCGCGCGTGTGCCCCGCCTTGCCCTGCCAGGCCACGACGAGCGGATCGAACCAGTTCCACTGCTCGGCCGGCAGCACGCGCGTGCCGACCTTGGGGCCGGTGCTGACCAGGCCCTTGGCCACCAGCGACTTGATCGCCTCGCGCACCACGGTGCGGCTCACGCCCAGCTCGTCGCACAGCAGCGGCTCGGGCGGCACGGCGCTGCCCGGCGGGTAGCGGCCGGCGACGATGGCCTCGCCCAGCGCGTCGAGCGTGCGGCCGGTGATGCTGCGCGACGCGGCGGCGGCAGCCGCTGCGGGGCGCTGGCGCGGATCGGGGCCCATCAGGCGCGCACGAAGGCCGTCACCAGCGGCTCGTCGCCCACCTGGCGGCTGCAGTGGCCGTGCAGCGTGGCGTCGAAGGTGGCGCCGGGTGGCAGCGTGTCGGCGGAGTAGAAGTGCTCGCCCGGGCCGAAGCGGCGGGTACTGCCGTCCTGCAGGCCGATCTCCATGCAGCCGGCCAGCACGAAGAGCCACTGCGGCGTCTCCGTGCAATGGAAGTCGCTGCGGAAACCGACCGGGCTGCAGCGCAGTTGCAGGCCGCCGCTGGCCATGAGCGGCGACAGCCGCGCCTGCGGCTTGCCTTCGGTCAGCGCGATGCGCTGCTCGCGGAAGCGGGCGCGGCCGTCGTGGCCGGTTTCCAGCACCACCTGGACGAACGCCATCGGGTCCAAGCCTGTGTCGACGGGGAAGGTGGCCATGACGATGCGGCGCCGTCCTTCACGCCAGCAGCTGCTGCTGCACGCGGCCGACGATGGTGTCGGGCGCGTCCGCGATGTCGACGTCGATCGGGTCTTCGTCGGCCTGCGGTGCTTCCAGCGTGTCGAGCTGGCTCTGCAGCAGCGAGGCCGGCATGTAGTGGCCCGCGCGCGACTGCAGCCGCTCGGCCAGCAGCGCGGGGCTGCCGTGCAGGTGCACCAGGCGCAGGTCGGGCGCGGCGGTGCGCAGCAGGTCGCGGTAGCGGCGCTTGAGCGCCGAGCAGGCGATCACGACGCCGCGGCCCTCGGCGCGCGACAGCTCGGCGGCGATGCGTTCGAGCCAGCCCTGGCGGTCGGCGTCGGTGAGTGGGGTGCCCGCGGCCATCAGCGCCACGTTGCGCGGCGGGTGCAGCCGGTCGCCCTCGACGAACGGCAGCGCGAGCGCCGCGGCGAGCTGCTCGCCCACGGTGCTCTTGCCGCAGCCGCTCACGCCCATCACGACGATGCGCAAGGCGGTTCCGCCCACGGCGCCTTCATCCCAGGCGCGCGCCGCTGGCGCCGTCGAAGACATGGGCGCGCGCCGCGTCCACCGCCAGCTGCACGGTGTGGTCGGGCCGCGCCGTGGTGCGGCCGTGCATCACCACCACCAGCTGCTGCTCGCCCACCTGCACCAGCAGTTCGGTCTCGGCACCCGTCGGCTCGACGACCACCACGCGCGCCGGAATGCCGCTGCCCTGCTCGAGCACGCGGATGTCGGTGGGACGGATGCCATAGTGCACCGCCTGGCCGCGCGGCAGGCTCGCCGCCTGCGCGGCGACGTCGGGCGGCAGCGGCCAGCGCGCGCCGAGCGCGTCGACGCTGCCGTCGACCACCGTGCCGGGGAACACGTTCATCGCCGGCGAGCCGATGAACTGGGCGACGAACAGGTTGCCGGGCCGGTCGAACAGCTCCAGCGGCGTGCCGATCTGCTCGACGATGCCGTCGTGCATGACGACGATGCGGTCGGCCATGGTCATGGCCTCGATCTGGTCGTGCGTGACGTAGACCGTGGTGGTCTTCAGCCGCTGGTGCAGCGCCTTGATCTCGGCGCGCATCGCCACCCGCAGCTTGGCGTCGAGGTTGGACAGCGGCTCGTCGAAGAGGAACACCTTCGGGTCGCGCACGATGGCCCGGCCCATGGCCACGCGCTGGCGCTGGCCGCCGGAGAGCTCGCGCGGATAGCGGTCGAGCAGCGCGTCGAGGTTGAGGATCTTCGCGGCGCTCGCCACGCGCTGCTCGATCGAGCCGGCGTCGGCCTTGCGCAGCTTGAGGCTGAAGCCCATGTTCTCGCGCACCGTCATGTGCGGGTACAGCGCGTAGGACTGGAACACCATGGCGATGTCGCGGTCCTTGCTCTCGAGATCGTTGACGACGGTGCCGTCGATGAGGATCTCGCCGCCGGAGATCTCCTCCAGGCCGGCCAGCATGCGCAGCAGCGTGCTCTTGCCGCAGCCGCTGGGGCCGACGAGCACGACGAACTCGCCGTCGGCGATGTCGAAGCCGATGCCGTGGATGACCTTGACCTTGCCGTAGGCCTTCTGGACGTTGCGGAAGCTGAGGGCGGCCATGCTGTTCGGTTGTTATGACTTCACGGCACCGGCGGTCAGGCCCGAGACCATGTAGCGCTTGAAGGCGTAGTAGATCGCCGCCGGCGGCAGCGCGTAGACGAAGCCGGTCGCCATGAGCAGCTCCCAGGGCGAGTCGTCGGCGGCGAGGAAGTTGCCGAGGGCCACCGCGAGCGTGATGTCGGTCTCCTTGCTCAGCAGCAGGAAGCCGTAGAGGTACTCGTTCCAGGCCAGCAGCAGCGAATAGGTGCCCACGGCGACGAGGCTGGGCACCATCAGCGGCAGGTACACCAGGCGGAACAGCTGCAGCGGCGTGGCGCCGTCGATGCGGGCGGCCTCGTCCAGCTCCCAGGGCAGCTTGTCGGAGGCCTGCTTGAGCACCCAGATGCAGTACGGCGAGGCGATGGTCACCATCGCCAGCACCAGGCTCCAGCGGTTGTTGAGCAGGCCGTAGTTGGCCATCGTCTTGTACATCGGCACGGCCAGGAAGGCGGCCGGGATGAAGTAGGTGAAGAGGGCCAGGTTCAGCACCGTGCGCCCGCCCTTGACGCGCAGCCGGCTGATGGCGAACGCCGCGCAGGTGGCGACGAACAGCGTGATCAGCCCCACCGCGATGGCGATGAGCAGCGAGTTGCCCAGCTGCTGCCAGAAGTGCCCGAGGTAGAAGTGCTTCTGGTTGAAGACGATGTCGAAGTTCTGCAGCGTGGCGTTCTTCGGCCACAGCCGGCCCGAGGTGGCCGAGTCGCGCTCGCTGATGGCGAACAGGAACAGGTGGTAGACCGGGATGATCGTCCACAGGAACACCGGGATGCCGACCAGCAGCAGCTGCGTCTCGCGCGACACCGCGCGCCACGTCAGGCCGCGGCTCATTTGCTCAGCCGCTTCATCATCACGTAGACCAGCGGCAGCACCAGCGGCAGCGCCGAGACGATGGCCGCCATGGCCAGCTCGATCTGGTCCAGCCGCAGGTAGCGGATGCCGAGCGTGGCCAGCACGTGCGTCAGGTCGGCCGGGCCACCGCCGGTGAGCAGGTAGACGCTGTTGAAGTCGCCCAGCGTCCAGATCATCGACAGGATCAGGCTCGTGAAGTACAGCCCCTTCATCGCCGGCCAGGTGATGAAGCGGAACTTCTGCCAGCGGCTGGCGCCGTCGACGCTGGCGGCTTCGTACTGCTCGGTGGGAATCGCCATGCGTCCGGCCAGCAGGATGAGCGTCCAGAACGGCAGGCTCTTCCAGATGTGCATCAGGATCGAGAAGCTCAAGGCCAGCGTCGGGTCGTTGAGCCAGTTGGGCCCGTCGAGCCCCGTGAGGCGGAAGATGGTGCTGTTGATCACCCCCCACTCGGGGTTGAGCATGAAGCGCACCGACAGGATGGTGGGAATCGACGGCACCGCCCAGGGCAGGATGAACAGCACCGCCAGCACCTTGATCCACCAGCGCGTCTGCAGGAAGAAGCCCGACAGGCCCAGCGCCAGCATCATCTTCAGGTTCACGCCGACCAGCAGGAAGACCACGGTGTTCACCGCCGTGCGGAAGAACACCGGGTCCTCGGCCAGCTTGACGTAGTTGCCCGGGTCGCGCGCCAGCCACAGGCCGTAGCACACCGGGTAGAGCACGAACACCACGAAGATCACGAGGTAGGGCAGCACCAGCAGGCGCCCCCAGCGCTGCCAGGTGCTCGTGCCCTTCCGCGCCGGCCGCGCGCTGGCGGCGGCCGGCTCGAGAACCGCGGTGCTCATGCCCGGGCGCGGTGGCTCAGTTGGCCGCTCAGTTGGCCACTTGCTTGATGCGCGCGATCATCTCGTCGACCGCGCGGTCCACCGGCACCTTCTCGTTGAGCACCCGGTTCATCGCCTTGGCCCAGACGTTCTCGTTGTTCAGCACCGTGAACTTGTAGTTCTTGGTGAATTCGAACGGCGTCGTACCGGCCATGAACTGGTTGTAGACGGCCAGGCGGTGGGCGTCGGCCTTCCAGAACGGGCTCTGCTGCGCGGCCTTGGTCACCGGGAACCAGCGGCCCAGGCTGCCTTCGACGTACGGCGTGAGGTTGGCGTCGTCCAGCAGGAACTGCACGAACTGCTTGGCCGCGGCCTTGTTCTTCGCGTCCTTGAAGATGACGCCGGTCTTCACCGCGGCGCGGTAGGTCATCTTGCTGCCGTCGGGCTTGCTGGGGAAGCCCGCGGTGGCGATCAGCTCGGTGTAGTTCTTCTTGGCCTGGGCGCGCTGCGCCTCGGTCAGCGTGGCGTTGTTGCTGTCGTCCAGCCACTTGGCCGCGATCGAGATCGTGGCGTTGTGCGTGAGCACCGTGGTCTTGTTGTGGAAGGCGACGTTGTTGTCCGGGTCCTTCCAGTTCGTGGCCGACGGCGGCGTGCAGCCCTTGGCGTAGACCTGGGTGTAGTCGGTGACGGCGTTGATCAGGCCCTGGCGCACGGCCGGGTCGTCGACCAGCAGCTTGCCCGAATCGCTGACCAGCTTGACGTTGTAGGCGTCCATGAAGGTCAGGAACGAATAGAACGAGTCGCTCGAGTCCACGCCCATGGGCTGGCCGATGCCGAAGCTGCGGTTACCCGTCTTCTGGCGGTGCGCGGTCTGCACCTTGTCGCACCAGAAGGTCCAGTACTCCTTCCAGGTCTTGGGGATGTCGCTTTCCTTGAACCCGGCGTCGGCGAGCATGTCCTTCCAGTACTGGATGTGCATGGTCTGCTGCTTGACCGGGAAGGCGTAGTACGCGCGCGTCTGACTGGCGTTGTTGTAGAGGAACGTGGTCGACAGCGCGGCCGGTTCGAACTTGGCGCGGATGGGGTCGATGACGCCCGAGATGTCCTCGAGCTTGCCGTCGTAGGCCCACTTGGCGGTGACCTGGAAGTCGTAGACGTCGCCGTACGCCACGTCGGGCGGGTTGCCGGCGTCGAGCGCGGCCACGGTCTTGGGGATGATCTCCTGCGGCGCGTACAGGCTCAGCTCGACCTTCACCTTGGGGTACTTGGCCTCGAACTTCTTGATGGCCGCGTAGAGCGCGTCGTCCTCGGCCTTGTAGAAGCCCTTGCCCCACCAGACGGTGAGCTTTTCCTGCGCCAGCGCGGGGCCGGCGGACAGCAGGGCGATCCCGGCGCCGATCATCAGCGCGCAGATCTTCGTGGTCTTCAGCAGCGACATGCGTCTAGTCTCCTGGAGTCGGCATGGTTGGACACCGTGCGCCCGACCGTTCTGACGCGGTGCGTCGCGGCGCGCGTGGACTTATCGTATGACGATTGAAACGGGGGGCGATCCGGGCTTTCCCGCGGCGCCCGGCGCGGGATCAGCCGCGCCCGTGCGGCGGCACCGTCAGGGCCGGCACTCCGGCACCGGCGTGGGCAGCGGCCGGCGGGCGAAGTGCGCCTCGAGGTTGGCGAAGGCCAGGTCGGCCATCGCCTGGCGCGTGGCCTGCGTGGCGCTGCCCACGTGCGGCGCCAGCACGACGTGCGGCAGGTCGATCAGGCGCTGCGGCACGCGCGGCTCGTCCTCGAACACGTCGAGCCCCGCGCCGGCGATGACGCCGCGCTCGAGCGCGTCGACCAGCGCCGCCTCGTCGACGACCGAACCGCGCGCCACGTTCACCAGGATGCCTTCGCCGCGGCCCTTGCCCAGCGCCTGCAGCACCTCGGCGCCGACCAGGTGGCGCGTACCCGCGCCGCCGGGCGTGATGAGGACGAGGAAGTCGCTTTCCGCCGCCAGCTCGCGCACGCCGGGCACGTGGCGGTAGGGCAAGGCCGGCTTGGGCGTGCGCGCACAGTAGGACACCTGCATGTTGAACGCCAGCGCGCGCTGGGCGATCGCCTGGCCGATGCGCCCCATGCCGACGATGCCCAGCCGCGCGCCGCTCATCTTGCGCGCCAGCGGCATCGGCCCGCGGGCGACCCAGTGCCCGTCGCGCACGTAGCGGTCGGCCTGCGGCAGCTGGCGCGCGGCGTTGAGCATCAGCGCGATGGCGAGGTCGGCCACGTCGTCGTTGAGCACGTCGGGCGTGTGCGTCACCACCGCGCCGCGCGCCTTGGCCGCGGCGACGTCGATGCCGTCGTAGCCCACGCCCATCACCGCGATCACCTCGAGCGCCGGCAGCTGGGCGATGAGCTCGCCGCTGACCTTCGAATCCCCGCTGGCCGCCACCGCGCGCACCTGCGGCGCGATGCGCGCCAGCGCCGCCGGGTCGGTGTCGTGCAGGCGGTCGTGCAGCACGTAGCCGGGGCCCTGCAGATGGGCCAGGTACAGCGGCGACAGCTTCGACGCTGCCAGGACGTGGATCGGTTCGGCCACCTTGTGTGCGCTCCAGGGGTTGGTCCGGATGGATTCCGGGTCAATCGTCATACCATAGTACGCGCACGGTGCCAGGCGCCTCCACCCGGGAAAGCGCGCACTGCCTGCAAGACGAATGGCCAAAGACGACACCCCGCCCCCGAAGAAGCCGCTGCGCAGCCAGCAATGGTTCGGCCGCCAGGACCGCGACGGCTTCGCCTACCGCAGCTGGGTCAAGGGCAAGGGCATCCCGCACGACCAGTTCGACGGCCGGCCGGTCATCGGCATCTGCAACACCTTCAGCGAGCTCACGCCCTGCAACAGCCACTTCCGCACGCTGGCCGAGCAGGTGAAGATCGGCGTGTACGAAGCCGGCGGCTTCCCGCTCGAGTTCCCGGTGATGTCGCTCGGCGAGACGCTGCTGCGCCCCACCGCCATGCTGTACCGCAACCTGGCCAGCATGGACGTCGAGGAAAGCATCCGCGGCAACCCGATCGACGGCGTGGTGCTGCTGTTCGGCTGCGACAAGACGACGCCGTCGCTGCTGATGGGCGCCTCCAGTGTCGACCTGCCGACCATCGGCGTCAGCGGCGGCCCCATGCTCAGCGGCAAGTGGCGCGGCCAGGAGCTGGGTTCGGGCACCGGCGTGTGGGCGATGAGCGAGCAGGTGCGCGCCGGCACCCTGAAGCTGCAGGACTTCTTCGAGGCCGAGAGCTGCATGCACCGCAGCCACGGCCACTGCATGACCATGGGCACGGCGTCGACCATGGCCTCGATGGTGGAAGCGCTCGGCGTCGGCCTGCCCGGCAACGCCGCCTACCCCGCGGTGGACGGCCGGCGCAACGTGCTGGCGCGGATGGCCGGGCGGCGCATCGTCGAGATGGTGCACGCCGACCAGAAGCTCTCGTCCATCCTCACGCGCGAAGCCTTCGAGAACGCCATCCGCACGCTGGCGGCCATCGGCGGCAGCACCAACGCCGTCATCCACCTCATCGCCATCGCCGGCCGCATCGGCGTGCCGCTGACCACCGACGACTTCGACCGGCTGGGCAGCGAACTGCCCTGCCTCGTCAACCTGCAGCCCAGCGGCCAGCACCTGATGGAGGACTTCTGCTACGCGGGCGGCCTGCCCGCGGTGATGAAGGAGATCGCGCCGGTGCTGCACCTGGACGCCGTCACCGCCAACGGCCGCACCATCGGCGAGAACATCGCCGATGCGCAAAACCACGATCCGCGCGTCATCAAGACCATGGCCGAGCCGTTCAAGGCCAACGCCGGCATTGCCGTGCTGCGCGGCAACCTCGCGCCGCGCGGCGCCGTCATCAAGCCCAGCGCCGCGACGCCGGCGCTGATGCGCCACACCGGCCGCGCGGTGGTGTTCGAGAACAGCGACCACTTCCACGCCATGATCGACGACGACAGCCTCGACGTCGACGAGACCTGCATCCTGGTGCTGAAGAACTGCGGCCCCAAGGGCTACCCCGGCATGGCCGAGGTGGGCAACATGCCGCTGCCGCCCAAGGTGCTGAAGAAGGGCATCACCGACATGGTGCGCATCAGCGACGCGCGCATGAGCGGCACCGCCTACGGCACCGTGGTGCTGCACACCGCCCCCGAAGCGGCCGCCGGCGGTCCGCTGGGCCTGGTGAAGAACGGCGACCTCATCACGCTGGACGTGCCGGCGCGCAAGCTGCACCTGCACGTGGACGACGCCGAACTCGAACGCCGCCGCGCCGACTGGCAACCACCCGCCCCGCCGCTCACCAGCGGCTACTGGAAGCTCTACATCGACCACGTGCTGCAGGCCGACGAGGGCGCCGATCTGGACTTTCTGCAAGGCAAGCGGGGCGCGTTCGTGCCCAAGGACAACCATTGATGGACACGAAGGTTGCCGTCGTCACCGGGGCGGGGTCGGGCATCGGGAAGGCCTGCGCGCAGGCGCTGCTGCGCGACGGCTGGGCCGTCGTCTTCGTCGGCCGCAGGCCCGATGCGCTGCAGGCCGCCATCGCCGAATCCGGCGCCGGCCCCGAGCAGGCCATGGCCATGCCGTGCGACGTGTGCCACGAGCCGGCCGTGCGGGCCCTCTTCGACGCCGTGCGCGAGCGCTTCGGCCGGCTCGACCTGCTGTTCAACAACGCCGGCATGGGCCTGCCGCCGCAGACGCCCGACGAGGTCGGCGCCGAGGCCTGGCAGCAGGTGGTGAACGTCAACCTCAACGGCGCCTTCTACTGCCTGGCGCACGCCTTCCGCCTGATGAAGGCGCAGCAGCCGATGGGCGGCCGCATCATCAACAACGGCTCGATCTCGGCCTACGCGCCGCGGCCGGGTTCCATCGCCTACACCGCGACGAAACACGCGGTCAGCGGCCTGACCAAGAGCGCGGCGCTCGACGGCCGGCCCTGGGACATCGCCGTCGGCCAGCTCGACATCGGCAACGCCGCCAGCGACATGACGGCGCGCATGACCGCCGGCGTGCCGCAAGCCGACGGCAGCATCCGGCCCGAGCCGCGCATGGACCTGCAGCACGTGGCCGACGCCTTCATGACGATGGCGCGGATGCCGCTGTCGGCCAACGTCCTGTTCATGAACGTGATGGCCACGAAGATGCCCTTCGTCGGCCGGGGATGACCCGATGACCACCACGCTGCCCACCATCGGCTTTGTCGGCGCCAGCGGCCTCATGGGCCACGGCATGGCGAAGAACCTGCTCGCCAAAGGCCACCGGCTCACGCTGACCGTGCACCGCAAGCGCGACCGGATCGCCGACCTGCTGGCGGCCGGCGCCACCGAAGCACCCGACGCCGCGGCGATGGCCGAGGCGAGCGACATCGTCTTCGTCTGCGTCACGGGCACGCCGCAGGTGGAGGCCACGCTGCTCGGTGACCGCGGCCTGCTGGCCGGCGCGCGCCAGGGCCTGGTCGTGGTGGACTGCTCCACCGCCGAGCCGGCGTCCACCGACCGCCTGCGCGAGCGCTGCGCCGCCAAGGGCGTGCTGTTCGTCGACGCGCCGCTGTCGCGCACGCCGGTCGAGGCCGAGGCCGGGCGGCTCAACGTGATGGTCGGCGCCGAGCCCGAGGTCTTCGCGCGGCTCGAGCCGGTGATCAAGGGCTTTGCCGAGAACGTGCTGCACGTCGGCGGGCCGGGCGCCGGGCACCGCATCAAGCTGCTGAACAACTTCATCGCCCAGGCCATCTGCACCGCCACGGCCGAAGCCTTCGCCGTCGGGCGGCGCGCCGGCGTCGACCTGCAGGCGCTGGTGGACCTGATCGGCAAGGGCCCCGTCAACTGCGGCCTGTTCCAGGCGATGGCGAAGACGCTGCAGGGCGACCTGGGTGGCCTGCGCTTCGAACTCGACAACGCGCGCAAGGACGTGCGCTACTACACCCACATGGCCGAGGAACTGGCAGTGCCCAGCGTGATGGGCGAGGCCGTGCACCAGTCGCTGGCACTGGCCAGCGCGCTGGGCCACGGCGCCAAGTTCGTGCCTTCGCTGGTGGAGGCGCAGGAGCAGCTGGCGCACGCCACGCTCGTGCCCCGTTCCACGTCCCCGGCCCCCAGCACCGCACCATGATGAACAGCAGCCAACGCCTCGCCGGCAAGACCGCCTTCGTCACCGCTGCCGGACAGGGCATCGGCCGCGCCACCGCGCTGGCCTTCGCCCGCGAAGGCGCACGCGTGATCGCGACCGACGTCAACGCCGCGCTGCTCGACGCGCTGTCGGCCGACCTCGGCAGCCGCGGCCACGTGCAGCGCCTGGACGTGACCGACGCCGACGCCATCGCCGCGGCCGCGGCGCAGCACCGCGACGTGGACGTGCTGTTCAACGCCGCCGGCTACGTGCACGCCGGCACGGTGCTGGATTGCACCGAGGCCGACTGGGACTTCGCCTTCAACCTCAACGTGCGTTCGCAGTTCCGGACCATCAAGGCCTTCCTGCCGGCGATGCTGGAACGTGGCCGCGGCTCGATCGTCAACGTGGCCAGCGTCGCGGGCAGCATCAAGGGCGCGCCCAACCGGTTCGTGTACGGCGCCACCAAGGCCGCGATCATCGGCCTGACCAAGGCGGTGGCCGCCGACTACATCACCCGCGGCGTGCGCTGCAACGCCATCTGCCCCGGCACCGTGGAATCGCCCAGCTTGCGCGACCGCATCGCCGCGCAGGCCAGGGCCTCGGGCCAGAGCACCGAGCAGGTCGAGGCCGAGTTCATCGCCCGCCAGCCCATGGGCCGGCTGGGCACCGTCGACGAGATCGCCGCGCTGGCCGTCTACCTGGCCAGCGACGAATCGTCCTTCACCACCGGCACCGCCCAGATCATCGACGGCGGCTGGAGCAACTGACGCCCCCAGGCTAGGCGCTGACGCGCCGTCGCCACCCCCCGAGGGGGCCGCACGCCAACGGCCCGGCGAAGCCGGTTCCGTGGCGTGAAACCAGGTCGCGAGATCGAACCACCGAGGACCACCTGATGAAACTTCTCCGCCACGGCCCCAAGGGCCAGGAAAAGCCCGCCCTGCTCGACCGCGACGGCCAGGTGCGCGACCTGTCGGGGCTGATCGACGACATCACGCCGCAGACGCTGTCGCCCGCCGGCCTGGCGGCGCTGAAGGCCATCGACCTGCGAGCGCTGCCGGTCGTGCCGCAGGGCCGGCTGGGCGTGCCGTGGACCGGCATGCGCAAGTTCATCGCCATCGGCCTGAACTACGCCGACCACGCCGCCGAGTCGAACATGCCGATTCCCAAGGAGCCCATCGTCTTCATGAAGACGGTGGACTGCGCGATTGGCTGCAACGACGCCGTGGTGCTCCCGCAGGGATCGGTGAAGACCGACTGGGAGGTGGAGCTCGGCATCGTCATCGGGCGCACCGCGCGCTACGTCTCCGAGGCCGATGCGCTGGACCACGTGGCCGGCTACGTCTGCGTCAACGACATCAGCGAGCGCGAATACCAGCTCGAGCGCGGCGGCCAGTGGGACAAGGGCAAGGGCTGCGACACCTTCGGTCCCGTCGGCCCGTGGCTGGTGACGGCCGACGAGGTGGGCGACCCGCAGGACCTGGCGATGTGGCTCGACGTGAACGGCCAGCGCCGGCAGAACGGCAGCACCAGGACGATGATCTTCGGCGCGGCCACGCTGGTGAGCTACCTCAGCCGCTTCATGACGCTGCGCCCGGGCGACCTCATCACCACCGGCACGCCGCCGGGTGTCGGCATGGGCGCCAAGCCGAACCCCACCTACCTGAAGCCGGGCGACGTGATGACGCTGGGCATCCAGAAGCTGGGCGAGCAGCGGCAGACGGTGCACGCCTGGAGCGCGGAGCTGCTGGGCGACTGACGGCACGCGACCCGGCGCCGCGCGCGCCGGCCCCCTCCCACCTGCCATCGCGGCCATCCAGCGCGCCCACCCGATGCCCGGCCCCACCATCCGCATCCACCCCGACGACAACGTCGTCATCGCGCGCAGCCAGCTGCTCTCGGGCACCCGGCTCGACGACGAACCCGGCGTCACCGTGCAGGGCCTGGTGCCGCCGGGCCACAAGGTCGCGGTGCGCGCCATCGCGCCCGGCGAGCCGGTGCTGCGCTACGGCCAGGTCATCGGCCACGCCACGCAGGCCATCGCGCCGGGCCAGCACGTGCACGTGCACAACCTCGCCTTCGCCGACGTGGCGCGGCAGCACCGGCCGGGCGCGGCGGCGCGGCCCACCGAACACGTGGCCGAGCCGGCCACCTTCGACGGCATCGTGCGCGACGAACCGGGGCGCCAGGGCCGCGTCGCCACGCGCAACTACATCGGCATCCTCACCAGCGTCAACTGCTCGGCCACCGCGGCGCGGGCCATCGCCGACGCCTTCCGGCGCGACATCCGGCCCGAGATGCTGGCGCCCTACCCCAACGTCGACGGCGTGGTCGCGCTCACCCACGGCATGGGCTGCGCCACCGCCAGCGACGGCGAGGAGCTGCAGGTGCTGCGGCGCACGCTGGGCGGCTACGCGCGCCACCCCAACTTCGCCGCGGTGCTGGTGCTGGGCCTGGGCTGCGAGACCAACCAGATCCAGGGCCTGATCGCGCAGGAGGGCCTGGCCGAAGGCGCGCGGCTCGTCGCCTTCAACATCCAGGACAGCGGCGGCACCGCGCGGACGGTGGCGCGCGGCATCGAGCTCGTGCAGCGCCTGCTGCCCGAGGCCAACGCCGTGCGGCGCCAGCCGGTGCCGGCGTCGCACCTGGTGGTGGGCCTGCAGTGCGGTGGCAGCGACGGCTATTCCGGAATCAGCGCCAACCCGGCGCTGGGCGCGGCGGTGGACCTGCTGGTGCGCCACGGCGGCACGGCCATCCTGAGCGAGACGCCCGAGATCTACGGCGGCGAACACCTGCTCACCGCGCGCGCCGCCAGCCCAGCCGTGGCGAGCAAGCTGCTGGCGCGCATCGCCTGGTGGGAGGCCTACACCGCGCGCAACGGCATGACGATGGACAACAACCCGTCGGCCGGCAACAAGGCGGGCGGGCTCACGACCATCCTCGAGAAGAGCCTGGGCGCCATCGCCAAGGGCGGCACGACGCGGCTGGAGGACGTGTTCGGCTTCGCCGAACCGGTCACCACGCGTGGCTTCGTCTTCATGGACACGCCGGGCTACGACCCGGTGTCGGCCACCGGCCAGGTGGCCGGCGGCGCCAACCTCATCTGCTTCACCACCGGCCGCGGCTCGGCCTACGGCTGCGCGCCGGCGCCATCGCTCAAGCTCGGCACCAACACCGCGCTGTGGCAGCGCCAGCAGGACGACATCGACATCGACTGCGGCGGCATCGTCGACGGCCACGACACGGTGCAGGCCTGCGGCGAGCGCATCTTCCGCCACATGCTCGACGCCGCTTCGGGCGTGCCGACCAAGAGCGAGCGCCACGGCTACGGCCAGAACGAGTTCGTGCCCTGGCAGCTGGGTGCGGTGATGTGACGTCGGGCCCCCGGCTGGGCGTCAGCCGTCGAACCGCATGCGGGCCACGGGCGCGGCGTCCAACCGCGACAGCACGAGCAGGACGGCCCGCTCGCGCGGGGCCGGCGGCAGCAGCAGCGGCAGGTTCAGCACCTGGCTGCCTTGCAGGAAGAGCGCTGCCTGCCGGTCGTCGGCCGCTGGCACCACCGCGGACAGCGGCGCACGCTCCCAGGCCAGGGCCGGGCGCTCGCCGGTGGCCTCGAGATCGAGCGCGAGCAGGATGAAGAGCGGGTCGTCGTCGGCCGGCTCCATGCGCGCATCGGACGCACCGTCCTCGCCGTCGAGCGGCCCGGCAGCGGCGCGCAACACGCCGGCAGCCGCGCCGTGAGGCGGCGCGCCCACCCCGCCGCCGCGCCACGCACCGACCGGGCCGGGCACCCGGCCGGACAGCGCCGAAGCGGCGAACCCGGCGTCGTCCAGCCAGGCCGCCGGTGCGTGCGTCACCGGCCAGGCACCGGCCGCGCCGGCGGCTGCCATGGCGAGCAGGGACGCCACCACACGGCGGCGGACGGGGGTGCGGTTCATGCGGCCTCCTGCGGTTGGCGTGGGCGGATCCCGGCATCGGCACGACCGCGTCGCGACGGCGCGTGCTCGTGGATCGCGCCTGGGCAAGTTCTGCACCTGCCGCAACCGACGCGGCCGCAGCCGCCCTGAATCGCGGGGGCGGCCGCGCCCCGGACGTCCCGCGCTGGTCAAGGCCTCGTGCCGCCGCGACCGGGAAGCGGCCTCGCAGCGGCATTGCAGCGAATTCGCAGCTGCCTTGCAGCGGCCTTGCAGCTGACTTGCAGCCGCCTCGGAGCGACGACGCAGCGAGCGCAACGACCCCCAACGCCCGCATGCCGGCCACATCGCGCACGTCACTTGCCAAGCCGCGGCGTTCACACCCCGACGCGCAGCGTCAGCCGGCGCCAGCGTCGCAACCACCCGCGAAGGAGACCACCATGGCCAAGGACAAGATCATCACCAGCAACGAGAACCGCGACCCGCTGAGCGGCGAACCGGGGGCACACCCCGTCGGCACCGGCGTCGGCGCCGTGCTCGGCGGCGTGGCCGCGGGCGCGGCCACGGGCACGGTCGCCGGCCCCATCGGCACCGCCGTGGGCGCTGCCGTCGGCGCCGTGCTGGGCGGCCTGGCCGGCAAGGGCGTGGCCGAAGGCATCGACCCCACGGCCGAGGACGCCTACTGGCGCGAGAACTGGAAGACCCGGCCCTACGCCGACAGCGCGGCGACCTACGACGACTACGGCCCGGCCTACGCCTACGGCCTCACCGCCTACAGCCGCTACCCCGGCCGCAGCTTCGACGAACTGGACCCGGAACTCTCGCGCGACTGGGACACCGCCCGCGGCGGCTCCAACCTCACCTGGGAGCGCGCCAAGAGCGCCAGCCGCGACGCCTGGCAGCGCGTCAGCGACACGGTGGAGCGCGCCGTTCCGGGTGACTCCGACCGCGACGGCAAGTGAGGCTCGGGCGGGCCGGGCGCGCCGAGCCGGCCCGCCACCGGGCGCGCTGCCCGGCGCGCCTCAGCTGCGCGCCGGCCGGCGCCGCCGCCGAGTGCCGAGCACCAGCACGGCCAACCCGGCACCGAGCAGCACCGCGCTCGGCGCCTCGGGCACCGCCAGGGCATAAGCCGTGTAGCCGTAGCCGGCAGCCGACGTGAAGCTGCCGCCGATGCCCAGGTAGCCCGAGTGCGACGCATCGGCCACCGCCAGACAGCCGTCTTCGTCACAGCCCGCGCTGGTCTCGAGGATGACCGACAGCGCCATCGGCGGCAGCGGGAAGCACGGCAGGTTGGGCAGCGCGCTGCACCGCATCGCGTCGAGGTCGAGGGTGGCCTCGTAGCGCTGCCGCAGGATGCTGCCGCTGTCGACCAGGACCGGATCGTCCGAGAACGGCGCGCCGGCGTAGATCGCCCAGCTGGCGCTGCGGTCGCCGTCGTCCGCGCTGCGCTGCACGTAGATGCCCAGCAGCAGCACGTTCGTGGCATCCGTGCCCGCACCCAGCTGGTGGATCTCGAGCGACACCGAGGCACCGCCGTTGTAGGCACTGAGGGCGACGCTGTCCACGTCCAGCAGCAGGTTGAGCGTGGCCGGGCCGCTGCTGGCGAAGGTCACCGTGTCCACGATCGAGGCCGACGCGTTGGCGCTGCCGCCATCGTCGGCGCGCGCGTAGGCCGCCAGCCAGCCGAGGTCACCGATCACACCGGCGCCCGAGCGGGCATCGACCTCGCCGGCGATGGCGCAGTTGGGCGGTACCGACGTGGATCCACGGCGCGGCGTGCCGCAGAAGGGGCTGTCGCCACTGCCCTCGGAGGTGTCGCCATCCCGCCAGGCGATGGTGGCGGCATAGGCCGCATCGGCATCGTTGTGTGATGCGCTGGCGCTGCCGGGTGACCACACGGCCGACCGGGCTTGCACCACGGCATGCCCGGCGCCGGCGAACCCCAGCGTGCAAACCAGCGCGAGCATGCGCAGCAGGGTGGTGTTCGGTCGCATGGTGGCCTCCGCGGGCGTGGCGAACGGCGCGCAGGATTGCACCGCGGCGAGTGCCGCTGCCATCCCTCGAACGAGGGCCGTGGCCGTGGCCGGTGCCGCTGCGCCGGCGCGCCGGCTACGGCTGGCGCGCGCCCAGGCCGCAGCGCTGCGGGCTGCCTGCCTCGTAGCCGAGCTTGAACGCCGCCACGCGTTGCGCGCTGCTGCCGTGGGTGAAGCTCTCGGGCACGACGGCACCGCCGCTGCGCTTCTGCAGCGTGTCGTCGCCGATCTGGCTGGCGGCGTTGAGCGCCTCCTCGATGTCGCCCTGCTCCAGCCAGCCCTTGCTGCGCTGCGAGTGGTGGGCCCACACGCCTGCCAGGCAGTCGGCCTGCAGTTCGGTGCGCACCGAGCGCGCGTTGGCTTCGGCGCGCGACACGCCGGCGCGCTCGGCGCCGCCACCGAGGTGGCCGGTGATGTGCTGCACGTGGTGCGCCACCTCGTGCGCGATGACGTAGGCGCGGGCGAAGTCGCCCTGCGCGCCGAGACGGCGCTGCATCGCGTCGAGGAAATCGAGGTCGATGTAGACCCGCGTGTCGCCCGGGCAGTAGAACGGCCCCATCGCCGCCTGGCCCGTGCCGCAGGCCGTGGGCGTGGCGCCGCGGAACAACACCAGCACCGGCTCGCGGTAGCGCACCCCGGCGGCCTGGAACTGCTGGCCCCACACCTGCTCGGTGTCGCGCAGCACGGTGGCGACGAACGCGGCGGCCGGGTCGCTCTCCGCCGGCTGGCCGGTGGGCACGCGCTGCTGCTGTTGCTGCGCCACCGGCGCATCGCCGGACATCAGCCCGAGGATGGCCAGCGGGTTGACGCCGAAGATGAGCCCCGCCACCACGGCCACCGCCACGGTGCCCAGGCCGATGCCGCGGCCGCCGATGGGCAGGCCGCCCAGGCCGCCGCCGCCGCGGCCGCGGCGGTCCTCGATGTTGCTGCTTCGCTCGTGGCCTTCCCACTTCATGGCGCGCTCCTTGCGGCCGCCCCGGGCCGCCGGGCGCCACGCAGGCAAACCGGCTGCCAGCGGCTCAGGTCTTGGGCAGCGTCACCCCGCGCTGGCCCTGGTACTTGCCGCCGCGGTCCTTGTAGCTGGTCTCGCAGACCTCGTCGCTCTCGAAGAACAGCACCTGCGCGCAGCCTTCGCCGGCGTAGATCTTGGCCGGCAGCGGCGTGGTGTTGCTGAACTCCAGCGTCACGTAGCCTTCCCACTCGGGCTCGAACGGCGTGACGTTGACGATGATCCCGCAGCGCGCATACGTGCTCTTGCCCAGGCAGATCGTCAGCACGTTGCGCGGGATGCGGAAGTACTCCACCGTGCGCGCCAGCGCGAAGCTGTTCGGCGGGATGATGCAGACGTCGGCCTCGATGTCGACGAAGCTCTTCTCGTCGAAGGCCTTCGGGTCGACCACCGTGCTGTAGACGTTGGTGAAGACCTTGAACTCGGGCGCGCAGCGGATGTCGTAGCCATAGCTGCTGGTGCCGTAGCTGACGATGCGGTGGCCGTCTGCCGCGTGCCGCACCTGCCCCGGCTCGAACGGCTCGATCATCCCGTGCTGCTCGGCCATGCGGCGGATCCATCGGTCGCTCTTGATCGTCAATGTGGCCTCGGCTCGCGGCTTGCTGCTGTTGAGCGATTCTAGGCAGCCGCGCTACGATGGCTGCGCTTGAGGAGAGCCCCATGGCCACCCCGTTCCGCCCCGCGATCGACCTGCTCAACCAGTACGCCGAGTACCACCGCGACCGGCGCAACATCGTCACCCATTTCGTCGGCGTGCCGCTGATCGTGTTCGGCGTGGGCGTGCTGCTGGCGCGGCCCGAGTTCATGCTCGGCGGCGTGGCGCTCAAGCCCTGCTGGCTGGTGTTCGCGCTGGTGGCGGCGTGGTACCTGACGCGCGGCGAGTTCGCGCTCGGCCTGGCCACCACGCTGGGCATCGGCGGGCTGATGCTGGCGGCGCACCGCGTCACCGAGGCCGCCGGCGCCAGCACCGCGACCTGGCTCGCCTGGGGCGTGGGCGCCTTCGTCGTCGGCTGGATCATCCAGTTCGTCGGCCACTACTACGAAGGCCGCAAGCCCGCCTTTGCCGACGACCTGGTCGGCCTGCTCGTCGGGCCGATGTTCGTGGTGCTGGAACTGCTGGCGCTGGTGGGCCTGTTCAAGGGCCTGATCGCCCGCATCGAGCGCCACGCCGGGCCGACGCTGATCCGCGACCTGGCCCACCCCGCGACCCGCTGAAGCTGCGGCGGGGCGCCCTACCCCGCCAGCAGCCCCGCCAGCACCCGCGCCGCCTGCAGCGCCTGCGCGTGCGTGACGTCCAGGTGCGTCACGGCACGCACCGTGCGGGCGGCGAAGGCGTTGAGCAGCACGCCGCGTTCGCGGGCCCTGGCCACCAGGGTGGCAGCATCGGGCACGCCGGGCGCGTCGCGCAGGCGGAAGACGACGATGTTGGTCTGCACCGTGGCCAGGTCCAGCTCGACGGCGGCGCTCGGCGCCAGCGCTTCGGCGAAGGCGCGCGCGCTGGCGTGGTCGTCGGCCAGCCGTGCACGGTGGTGCTCGATGCCGTGCAGCGCCGCGGCGGCGTAGAAGCCGGTCTGGCGCATCGTGCCGCCCAGCATGCGGCGCTGGCGCGCGGCGGCCGCGATCAGCTCGCGTGACCCGGCCAGCAGCGAGCCGCCGGGCGCGCCCAGCCCCTTGCTGAAGGCCACGGCCACCAGGTCGAAGGGCGCCGCCAGCTCGGCCTCGCTGCGGCCGCTGGCGACGGCGGCGTTCCACAGCCGCGCGCCGTCGAGGAAGGTGGCGATGCCCCGCGCCCGTGCGGCGGCGCAGATGCGCTCGACCTCGTGCTGCGGAAAGACGACGCCGCCGCCGCGGTTGTGCGTGTTCTCCACCTGCACCAGCGTCGTCGGCGGGAACACCGGCAGGCCGCGCGGCTTGATCGCGGCCTCGAAGTCGGCCACGGTGTACACCCCGCCGGTGCCCACCTCGACGATCTGCACGCCGGCGTTGGCCGCGGCGCCGCCGGCCTCGTGCCAGCCGGCGTGCGCCTCGTGCGCCGTGATCACCTCGTCGCCGGGGCGCGTCAGCACGCGCAGCGCCACCTGGTTGGCCATGGTGCCGCTGGGCAGCCACAGCGCCGCCGGCTTGCCCAGCAGCGCCGCGCAGCGTTCGTGCAGGGCGTCGAGCGTGGGGTCCTCGCCGTACTGCTCGTCGCCCACGGGCGCGGCGGCCATGGCGGCGCGCATGGCCGGCGTCGGCCGGGTGACGGTGTCGGAGCGCAGGTCGATGAGGGGTGCGTTCAAGTCCACGGCAGTTCGCCTTTGAGGAACAGCGCCGCCTCGTGGGGCAGGCGCGTGTCGGGGGAGAAGAAGTGCTCGACCGGCAGGTCCACGACCAGCCGGCCGGCTTCGAGATAGACCACGCGCGTCGCCAGGCGCTTGGCCTGGCCGAGGTTGTTCGTGGCCAGCGCGATGGTGACGCCGTCGCCGGCGATGGCGGCGATCAGCGCCTCCACCTCCTGCTTGGCATGCGGGTCGAGGCTGGCGGTCGGCTCGTCCAGCAGCAGCAGGCGGGGCCGCAGCGCCCAGGCGCGCGCCAGCGCCAGGCGCTGCTGCTGGCCGCCGGAGAGCTCGCGCGCCTGGCGCGTCGCCAGCGGCTGCAGGCCCGTGCGCTGCAGCGCCTGCTCGACACGCTCGGCGCGCCGGGCGCGCGGCACGCGGTTCAGGCGCAGGCCGAGCTCGACGTTGAAGCGCACCGACAGGCTCATGACGAACGGGCGCTGGAACACCATCACCGCCGGCGGACGCCGGCCGTCGTCGCATCGGGCCGCAGCGACCGACGACGACGCCGAAGCCACGGCCTCGGGTGCGGCATGCCAGACGCGCCGCCCGCTGCACGCCACCAGCCCGTGCAGCAGCTTGAGCAGCGTGCTCTTGCCCGAGCCGTTGGCGCCGACGAGCGCGAGGCGTTCGCCATCGTGCAGCGTCAGGGCCAGCGGCTGCAGCGCCTGCACGGCGCCGTAGCGCACGCCGGCCGCGTGCAGCGACACGAGCGGCTGCCCGCCGGCCGGCACGTCAGGCCCAGCCCGGCTGCGCCGGCACGCCGCCGCGGCGCTGCAGCAGCACGATGGCGCCGTTGATCACGCCCACCACGCCCAGCAGCACCAGGCCGAGCGCCAGCGCCAGCGGCAGGTCGCCCTTGCTCGTCTCCAGCGCGATGGCCGTCGTCATGACCCGCGTCACCCCTTCGATGTTGCCGCCGACGATCATCACCGCGCCCACTTCCGAGACGGCGCGGCCGAAGGCCGTGAGCAGCAGCGTCAGCACCGACCAGCGCTCGTGCAGCAGCATCAGCACGGCAGCGGCCAGGCGGCCGGCACCCAGGCTGCGCAGCTGCTCGCCGCCTTCGGCCAGCGCGGTCAGCACGAGGCGGCGCGACAGCGCCGCCACCAGCGGCACCACCAGCACGCTCTGCGCCACCACCATCGCCGCCGGCGTGAACAGGATGCCCAGCTCGCCCAGCGGCCCGGCGCGCGACAGCAGCAGGTACACCACGAGCCCCACCACCACCGAGGGCAGCGCCAGCAGCGTGTTCACGGCCCACACCAGCGCGCCGTGCCCGGGAAAGCGTGCCACCGCGAGCCATGCGCCCGCCAGCAGGCCGACACCCGCGCCGATGCAGCAGGCCAGGCCGCTCACCTGCAGCGACAGGCCGACGATGCGCAGCAGCTCGGCGTCGGCTGCGCGCACCAGGTCGAAGGCCAGCAGGACGCGCTCGAACATCGCGCCACGACGATAGTGCACCGGCTGCCTGTGCTGAAATGCCGGGCACCATGGCCGCCGAACCCCTCGACCCCGGCCCCTCGCCCCTGGCACCGGGCGACCAGCAGATGCGCGTGGACGCGGCGCGCGCGGCCATCGCCGCGGCACTGGTGCCCATCGCCGGCGACGAGACGGTGCCGCTCGAACAGGCGCTCGGCCGCGTGCTGGCGCGCGACGTGGTCTCGCCCATCGACGTGCCGGCGCACGACAACGCCGCCATGGACGGCTACGCCTTCGACGGCGCGGCGCTCGCGCCGGGCGGCGACACCGTGCTCGCGGTGCGCGGCACGGTCTTCGCGGGCCAGCCCTGGGCCGGCGGCATCGACGCCGGCGAGGCGCTGCGCATCATGACCGGCGCGGTGATGCCCGAAGGCTGTGACACCGTGGTGCCGCACGAGCTGTGCGACGTCGAACGCGCGGCGGGCGGTGCCGGCGGTGGCGACGCTGCCGCCGGCGCGGCCGACCGCGTGCGCATCGCGGCCGGCGTGCTGCGCGCCGGCGACAACCGCCGCTGCCGCGGCGAGGACCTGGCCGCCGGCCGGCCGGCGCTGACGGCCGGGCGGTTGCTCAGGCCGGCGGACATCGGCCTGGCGGCATCGCTGGGGCTGGCGCAGCTGCCGGTGAAGCGCCGGCTGCGCGTGGCGCTGTTCTCCACCGGCGACGAGCTGCGCTCGCCCGGCGAGCCGCTGCCGCCGGGCTGCATCTTCGACAGCAACCGCGCCAGCCTGCGCGCCGCGCTGCAGCGCCTGAACCTGGACGTGCTGGACCTGGGGCTGGTGCGCGACGACCCGGCGCTGCTGCAGGCCACGCTGGACGATGCGCTGGCACGGGGTGCCGACGCCGTCGTCACCAGTGGTGGCGTCAGCATGGGCGACGCCGACCACACGCGCGACGTGCTGGCGCGCATGGGCGAGGTCGGCTTCTGGAAGGTGGCGATGCGCCCGGGGCGGCCCTTCGCCTTCGGCCCGCTGTGGCCCGCCGGCGCCACGCGCGACACGCGTCCGCCGGCTTGGCTGTTCGCCCTGCCCGGCAACCCGGTCGCCGCGCTCGTCACCTTCCACGCCTTCGCGCGCGACGCGCTGCTGCAGCTGCAGGGCGCGACGCCGCAGCCGGTGCCGCTGGTGCAGGCGCGCTGCTCGGCAGCCATCCGCAAGCGGCCGGGGCGCACCGAGTACCAGCGCGCCGTGCTCGAGCGCGGCGCCGACGGCGGGCCGGTGGTGCGCCTCACCGGCTCCCAAGGTGCCGGCGTGCTGCGCAGCATGAGCGAGGCCAACGCGCTGCTGGTGCTGCACCACGACCAGGGCTCGATCGCGGCCGGCGCGTGGGTGGACGTCTGGCCATTCGACGGCCTGGTGTAGCCGCCGCGGGCCGGCGCTTCAGTTGGCGTTGGGGAAGAACAGCTGCTCGCCGCCGATGCGGTAGGCAGCGATGGCGGCCTGCCCCGCCGGCGACACCACCCAGTCGGCGAAGGCCTGCGCCAGCGTGGCCTTGGCGTGCGGGTGGCGCGCCGGGTTCACGACGATCACGCCGTAGGGGTTGAACAGGCGCCGGTCGCCTTCGAGCAGCACCCTCAGCTGGCCGCGGTTGCGAAACGCCAGCCAGGTGCCCCGGTCGGCGAGCACGTAGGCGTCGAGCGCGCTGGCCATGTTGAGCGCCGGGCCCATGCCGCAGCCGCAGGCCCGGTACTGCGACGGCTTGCCCGCGGCGACGTCGATGCCCGCCGCCTGCCACAGGCGCAGCTCGGCGGCGTGGGTGCCGCTGCGGTCGCCGCGCGAGACGAAGGCCGCGCCGCTCGAGGCGATGCGGCGCAGCGCCGCCGCGGCGTCCTGGCCGGCGCCGCGGGCACCGGCGGGGTCGGCCTTCGGGCCGACGAGCACGAAGTCGTTGTACATGACCGGCCGGCGTTCCAGGCCGTGGCCTTCGGCGACGAACGCCGCCTCGGCGACCGGGTCGTGCACGAAGACGACGTCGGCGTCGCCGCGGCGCGCCAGGTCCAGCGCCTGGCCCGTGCCGAGCGCGACCACGCGCACGGCGGTGCCGGTGGCCGCCTTGAACGCCGGCAGCAGGTGACCGAACAGGCCCGACTGCTCGGTGGAGGTGGTCGAGGCCATGACGATGAAGCGCTCGCCCGCCGCGGGCTCGGGCGAGCGCGGCGCCGGCGCCTGCGCCAGCGCCGGCGCCGCGGCCAGTGCCAGCAGCAGGCGAAGTGCGAACCGACGGGCGATGCGCGACACGCTGTTCATGGTCAGGACTCCTGGAAGACGAGCCGCTCGTGCCCCGTGTAGCACAGGAAGCGCCCGTTGGCCGCGCGGCCGAACAGCGCCACGCCGAGCTGCTGCGCCAGCTCGTGGCCCATGGCGGTGACGCCGTTGCGCGAGACCACCACCGACAGGCCCATGCGCACGGCCTTGAGCACCATCTCGCTGGTGAGCCGGCCGGTGGTGTAGAAGAGCTTGCCGCTGCCGGCGACGCCGTGCAGCGCCATCCAGCCGGCGATGGCGTCGATGGCGTTGTGGCGCCCCACGTCTTCGGTGGCGACGACGAGCCGCGCCGCATCGCCCGCGTCGAAGAGCGCGCAGCCGTGCACGCTGCCCGCGCGCCGGTGCACGCTGTCGCGCCGGCGCATGGTCTCCAGCACGCGCTGCAGCGTGGCCTGCGCGATCGGCTCCTGGCGCGCGTCCGGCCGCGCGGCGGCGGCGATCTCGTCCAGCATCTCGCCGAACACCGTGCCCTGGCCGCAGCCGGTGGTGACGACGCGCCGTGCGGTGCGGCGCGCGAGGTCGGCGATGCCGGCGTGCGTCTTCACCGCGGCGGCGGCCACGTCCCAGTCGACGTCGATCGCGGCGATGTCCCGCGGATCGCCGACCAGGCGCTGGTTGATGAGCCAGCCCAGCACCAGCAGCTCGGGCGCGGCACCCAGCGTCATCAGCGTGACCAGCTCCTGCTTGTCGACGTAGACGGTGAGCGGGCGCTCGGCCGGGATGGCCAACGGACGGCGCTGGCCACGTTCGTCGACGATCACCACCTCGCGCAACAGGGGTGCCTGCGCAGCGCTCAGCCGCGGCATGCCGGGCAGCAGCGGCTGCGGCGCCGCGACCTCGAAACCGGCCGGCGGCGGAGATGCCGCGCCGGCGGACGCAGGGCTGGCAGCCGCAGAGCTAGCAGAAGCAGAGCTAGCAGAAGCAGAGCTAGCAGAAGCAGAGTTGGCAGACGCAGAGCAAGCAGACGCAGAGCCGGCAGACGCAGAGCCGGCAGACGCAGAGCCGGCAGACGCCGAGCCGGCAGACGCCGAGCCGGCCGCCAGCGACCCGCCATGCGACGAGCCGGCCGAAGCGGCGGCTCCGGGCCCCTTCGCCGCGGACGCCGGCGACATGGCCGCCGGCGCGGCCGGGCGCGTGTCGCCCTCGCGCGAGAAGGGCGGCGCATCGGGCACGGCTCGGGCTTGGGGCACCATCGCGGACGAGCTTAACCCTCCAGCCATGCCAGTCCCCTCCGTTGACCCCATCGCCCCGCACGACATCACCGGGCTGGTGCTGGCCGGCGGCCGCGGCAGCCGCATGGGCGGCGTGGACAAGGGCCTGCAGCTGCACCAGGGAACGCCGCTGGCGCTGCATGCACTGCGCCGGCTGGCGCCGCAGGTGGGCGCGCTCGCATTCAACGCGAACCGCAACCCCGAGGCCTATGCCGCCTTCGGCGCGCCGGTGTGGCCTGACGCGTTGCCCGACGGCGTGGGCGACTACCCAGGCCCGCTGGCCGGCATGCTGGCCGGCCTGAGCCGGGCCGCGACGCCCTACGTGGTGACGGTGCCGTGCGACACGCCGAACTTTCCGCACGACCTGGTGGCGCGGCTGGCACGCGCACTGCAAGACGACAGCGCGGCGCTGGCCCTGGCCGCAACGCGCGAGGCCGACGGCCGTGTGATGCCGCAGCCGGTGTTCTGCCTGCTGCACACGGCGCTGCGCGACAGCCTGGAAGCGGCGTTGCGTGCCGGCGAGCGCCGCATCAACCGCTGGGCCGCGTCGCACCGCGTCGCGACCGTCGTCTTCGACGACACGGCGGCGTTCTTCAACGCCAACACGCTGGAGGACCTGCAGCAGCTGCAGGGCTGAGCCGCGCGCGGGCTGCTCAGGTGAACACGCCCTCGCGCAGCCACTTCGTCGCGACCCACTTCTCGCCGGCCGTCACCGGCGCGCCGCCGTGCAGCGTCTTGGTGACGACGTGGGCGCGGTCGTAGCTGAAGAAGACCGCGTTGCCGCGCACCGGAGCCACCTCCAGGCCGACGTCGGGGAACGTGGTGGCGCCGCCGCCTTCGGGCGTGTTGAGGTACATCACCAGCGTGGCCACGCGCTGGCCGCCGCGCTGCAGGATGCGCGCCGTGCCCGGGTGCTTGGGGTCGAAGTAGTCGTGGTGCGGCCGGTACTCGGCCCCCGGGCGGTAGCGCAGGATCTGCAGCCCTTCGCCATGCGCCACCGGCCACTGCACCAGCTCGGCGATGCGCGCCTCGATGCGGGCGATGAGCGGCGTCTCGCCACGCTCGAAGAACATGCCGTCGCTGGTGCGCGCGGCGTTGACCTCGCTGCCGCCGGTGGTGTTGTCGACGGTCTCGCTGCGCGCCAGGCGCGGCGCCGCCTGGGCGATCAGGCCGTCGCACTCGTCGTCGCTCAGCAGGCCGCCGAACACCACGACGCGCGGGTGCGTCATCGTCGTCAGCACGCGCACCTCGTGCCCGTCGGACAGGCGCAGCAGCGGCGAAGCGCCGACGGCGGGTTGCGGCACCGGCACGCCGGGCGGCAGCGCATCGTCCTGGGCCGCTTCCTTGGCGTCGAGCTCGACGAGCCGCTGGCGCAGCGTCTGCTCCATGGCCTGCAGCGCGACGTCCTCGTCCCAGCCGCTGGCCTTCATCGCGTCGATGACGTCGGCCGGGCGGCAGCCGGCCTCGGCCTGCGCGACGATCCAGCGGCGCAGATCCTCGGTGATCACCTGGTGTTGGGTGGCGGCGCTCATGGTGCGCATTCTCGCCGACGCCGGGGGCCAGATCCGGGGGTCGGCGGCGGGGTGTGGGTGCGCGTGCTGGTGCGGTTGCGGCGTGCGCCGGGCGACGCCACGACCACGGCGCGCGGGACTCGGGAGGGGGACTCAGGCGACGGCCGCGCCTGCGGCCGCTCGCCGCCGAAAGACCAGGTGGTCGGGCTCGGAGACCGAGCGGTCGAGTGCATACCCGGCGGCCGTGAACGTCTCCAGCGCCCGCGGGCCGCGCGCCCGCTGTTCGATCAGGTGACGCGCCATCAGGCCACGCGCCTTCTTGGCGAAGAAGCTGATGACCTTGTGGTTGCCGTCCTTCCAGTCTTCGAAGCGGCAATCGATCACCCGGGCGCGCAGCGCCGGACGCAGGGCGGCGCGCGCGTACTCGATGGATGCGAGGTTCACCACCACGGGCGAACGCTCGCCGGCAAGCCGTTCGTCGAGGTACCGGGCGATGCTGTCGCCCCACCACGCATAGAGGTCCTTGCCGCGTGGCGTGCGCAGGGCCGTCCCCATCTCCAGGCGGTAGGGCTGCAGCCGGTCGAGCGGACGCAACACGCCGTAGAGGCCGGACAGGATGACGACGTGCGCCTGCGCCCAGGCCAGGTCGGCGGCATTGAGCGACGTGGCCTGCAGGCCGTCGTAGACGTCGCCCGCGAAGGCCAGCACGGCCGGCTTGCTGTTGTGCGCGGTGGCCTGCCCCTGCCAGGCGGCGTAGCGGTCGACGTTGAGCTGGGCCAGCGCCGGCGACAGATCCATCAGCGCCGCCACCTGGGCCGGCTTCTTGCGACGCAAGATGTCGATCAGCGCGTGCGCCTGATCCGCGAACAGCGGCTCGGTCGCCTTGCGGACGACCGATGCCGGAGCGGGCGTGTCGTAGTCCAGCGTCTTGGCGGGGGAGAGCAGCACGAGCATGGGTCGACCGAAGCAGGAGGCTGGAGGTGGTGCAAGCGGGAGCGCCGTCGGCGCCGCGGGGTGGGCGTCGTCGTCCCAGGCGGTGGCGATTGTGCCGACCGGAGGGACGGGCGCCCTCACGCAGACAGCGGCGCCGTCGCGCGCGCGGGGACAGGGCCGCCCATCGCCCCACTGATGACGCCTGCCATGCGACGCCGTCGCGCGCGCCGGGAACAACGAGCGGGAACGGACCCGCCGTCACCAGGCAGCGACAGCAGCAGCAGCAGCGGCGCCCACGGCATAGACCGCATCCGGCTCACGCGCCTTGAACGGCGGCCGCCGGCGGGCGTCAGCCGGCGCGAACACGGCTGCTGCGGAGCCGGTGCTTGCATTCGCATCCGCACCGGTTCGGTCCGAGATCGTCCGCGCCACGCCCACGGCCGCCGCGCCAGGGGACGGCGTCGGTGCATCCTCGCCAGGCGCGCGCACGGACCCTCGGCCCATCGCCGCCAGCCGGTCGAGCGGACTGCGCACCGCACCGCCGCCCAGGCGCAGCACGTGCGTGTAGATCATGGTCGTGCTGACGTCGGCATGGCCGAGCAACTCCTGCACGGTGCGGATGTCGTAGCCGGACAGGAGCAGATGCGTCGCGAAGGCGTGGCGCAGCGTGTGCGGCGACGCCGGCTTGCCGATGCCCGCGGCCGCCAGCGCACGACGGAAGCTGCGGCCGAACAGCTGGTCGTGCTGATGGTGCCGGCGCCGCAGCCCGCTGCGCGGGTCGACCGACGGCTGGGCCTGCGGAAACACCCAGAACCAGGCCCACGACTGCGACGCGCGCGGAAACTTGCGCGCCAGGGCGTGCGGCAGGTGCACGCCCGCCAGACCAGCGGCGCGGTCCGCCTGCCACATGGCGCGCGCCGCGGCCAGCTGCGCGCGCAGCGGCGCCTCGAGCGCGGCCGGCAACATCACCACCCGGTCTTTCGCGCCCTTGCCCTCGCGCACGACGATGGCGCGCTGATCGAAGTCGATGTCCTTCGTGCGCAGGCGCAGCCCTTCCAGCAGGCGCATGCCGGTGCCGTAGAGCAGCCGCGCGAACAATCCTTGCGCCTGGCCACCGCCCTGCGCCGGCGGCAGCGCCTCGAGGCGATCCAGTTCGGCCAGCACCGCGGCCACCTCGTCGGGGTCCAGCACGACCGGAAGACGACGCTCCTGGCGCGGGCGGCCGATCTCCTCCATCCAGGGCAACGCCCGACCGAGCACTTGCTGGTACAGGAACAGCAGGGCCGACAGCGCCTGGCGGTGCGTGGCCGGCGCCACCTGACGGTCTGCCGCGAGCCAGCCGAGAAAAGCCTCGACCTCGCCCTGCCCCATCTCGGCCGGATGACGCATGCCGTGGAAGCGCACGAACGCGCGGATCCAGCGCACGTAGGCATCTTCGGTGCGCAGGCTGAAGTGGCGGTAACGCGCCTGTTGGCGGACCTGATCGAGCAGACGGGGACGCTGGGCGATCGCATGCGGGGTGTGCATGTGCGGCGTGGGCATGTGCGCTGCGTTCGCAGCCGCGGTGATCGCGATCGGCGAGACCGCGGCTTCCAACCGGCTCTGGGGGGTGCCGGCGGCGCTGCTGACGGACATGGCAGCCGGCGGCGTGTGCGCGTGCTGTGCGTCGGCTGCCGGGGCGGCATCCGGCCCCGGCCTTGCAGGAGAAGCGTCCGTGTCGTCGCCAAGTGATGGCACGAGAGGAGGAGCATCCGTGTGGTCGGCCGGCGATGGCATGAGGCGTCTCCTGATTGCTGACGTATTCCACTCAGAACGCCGCGGGGATCATCGTGGCGTCTGCGGCGTGCAGCACCCCAAGCGGGGACGGTGCGGTTACGGGTGTCGGACTGTCGATGCGCGCTCGTGCTGATGAAACGTTTTGGAATCGAGTTCGAAGGCGCCAGAGTCAACGTACGTCAACGTGCGGCTTGCATCGTCAACTGTATATGCATACAGTATGGTTGTGACCCCCCAAATCCAGTCCCTGAAAGTCAGGCCGATCAAGCGCTGTCACGAAGCGCAATGCGCGCGGCGGTTCAGGAATGGATGCGCGTGGCAGACCGGCCGCGGGTTTCAGCCGGGCGACTGAATACCGCGAGTGCATCCTTCCGATCGAGTCATGACCACCTCGCCCAAGGGCTTCCGGATGGCAACTGACGATCACCGCAGGGCGATATCGCCGCGCACGCCGAACATGGCGGACATGGAACTGCGCGTCATCAAGACACTGGCACCGAAAGCACGAGGCGCCAAGTCGTTGGCAGCCAAGTTCGGCGCGCCGCTGATCTGTGTGCGCCACCGGCTCGACCGGACCGGAATGCGCCGGCTGACGACCGTGGAACTCGTCGTCTCCGAAACCGCGATTCGACGACGGCCAGGTCCCACGGTCGACATCGCGCTTCGGCCGAAGGAGCGCGAGCTGCAAGCGAGGGTGAAGGCTGCTGGCGGCAAGTGGCATCCTGAGCAAGCGGTCTGGAGCATGCGACGCTCTGTCGCAATCGCGTTGGGACTCAAGAAGCGCATCGTCTCGAGAGTCCCGTGAAGTCGCGTTGCCATTGGTGGATACATGGATGCACTGATGACTTCATGTGTCCAGGGGTGGAGACTTGGGTTTGATGCATACAGCACGTTAGGCCGCACAAGAACCGCCGCTCTCCGTACATGGCATCAGACCTCGGAGTCGTAGAGTTCATTGCCGATCAGGCTGGCCTTGGCGCTCGCCTGAGCTACAAGCGCATGTTCGGTGAGTACGC